>Ga0209088_10000008_pt1 | contig 227086 bp, 193 predicted proteins | sample S_140625_EF_Meta_FD_187324 | JGI IMG/M metagenome (GOLD analysis project Ga0209088, IMG submission 187324) | Freshwater microbial communities from Lake Simoncouche, Canada to study carbon cycling - S_140625_EF_MetaG (SPAdes) (version 2) | ecosystem: Environmental > Aquatic > Freshwater > Lake... | reverse complement strand
AATTTAATTCTAGATAATATTGTACTTCTTAGATTTGATGGAAATTAGATTTGTCTGAATTTGTTTAAAACCTGATACCAAACCCTATGAATTTAATTTAACACTTAAAATCATAGATATGAATTAATACCTCAATGACCTAAAAACTTTGGTAAAAACCACTGGAAAACTATTTTAATTTTTTTTTAGTAATTTGGCTTATGATGGAAAAAACGCACATATTAACCATGCTATATCGCTCTCATTTGACCATTTTTAGCATTGATAATCAACATGAAAAGGGGTCAAAGCAAAACGCTATGGAGTGGTCAACGACAGCGTATTTTCCATCTCCAGTTCTCTTGTCAACAAAATCATAAGCGTCCACCTGAACCCTTACAACATCCCCTGTCATTCGGGAACCAATTAGCCCTTCAGCTATTGTTTTGTCAAATGTTGAGGGAATTGAGGTGCGTCTGGCAGTCTCGTAATTCAATTCTACTGCAAATACATTTTAAATACCCTACCATCTTAAGTAATTTCAATAGTTATTTATAGTTCTATATTTGAGAATTATTTTCTAAAATCAGAAATTTAGTTCTACCTTTAAAACCCAAGCGCAATGACCATAATTTCAAAAACTGTTTTAAATGATTATTGTGCAGCTAATCCAGACACCTATATGCCGCTAATTAGCTGGTACAAGGAAGTGAAAATATCTGATTGGGCTAACTTTAATGAGTTGAAATTAAGCTTTAACTCGGCAGACGCGGTAGGTAACGATAGATACGTGTTTAACCTTAAAGGGAATAAATACAGAATAATAGCATTGATAATTTTTAAAGTAAGAACTGTTTTTATTTTATTCATTGGAACGCATAAAGAATATGATAAAATTGAAGCAAGCAAAGTAATATTTCACAAAAAGTAATTATGGAAATACAAATAAAATCAAAAAAAGAATACCATCAAATGATGGTATCTATATATACCCTAATGAATAAAGGTGAAAACAATTTAACAAACCCAGAATTGTCTAAACTAGCAGCAATGACGAGTGCTGCAGCCGATTTTGAAGAACATACCTTAGGACTTAGTCCAATAAAAAAACCTGAAACTCTTTCTGAAATAATAGAGCTAAAATTATTCGAAAACAAAATGACTCAAGCTAAACTAGCTGACCAAATAGGCTTGGCAAAATCAAAAGTTTCTGAAATACTTAACGGAAAACGAAAAGCTGATATTCCTTTTTTGAAAGGGGTCCATAAAGTGTTAAAAATTGATGCAGCTTTACTACTTGAAAAAACAGAGTAAAATGAAAAAACCTAAAAAAGCCGATCTACCCACCAAAATTTGCGTAGCCTGCAAAAGACCCTTTACGTGGCGGAAAAAATGGGAACGCTGCTGGGATGAAGTACTCTATTGCAGTGAAGGCTGCAAGAAAAAAAGAAATTAGCGTTTACTAATTTTATTATGGGTAATGGCCCGCTGTCTGGTGCATTTAAACCTACTAATTGCAGCACTCCTTTTTACGAGGTGCTTTTGACTTACCCCACTATTAACGCGCTTTCGCCATAAATTAAAACTACTACGCTTAAGGTTACGGCGCATGAGTTCAATAACCTGGGCCTCCGACACGCCAAATTGAAAGTGAATGGCCTCAAAAGGGGTACGGTCTTCCCAGGCCATTTCTATGATTCTATCGATTGTTATTAGGTCCACAACTGGTTATAACAACAAATTTTGCAGTTTGGTTGAATCCGCTCCTATAAGCCCTTTAAAATTTTAAATAGGTCTACATCCGATTCTACCTGAAATTTTACAAAAATCTTTTTTTTGAATGTAGAAACAGTACTGGGCTTAAGGGCTAGCTTTTGCGCAATAATATTAGTTGTGGCTCCATCTAAAATAAGCGAAGCCACCTCCTTTTCCCTTGGGGAAAGTCTATTAAATTCGATTAGATTAGTTGGCATATTTTCTGGGGGGGGGATTTTAATTACTATAAACCAAAACGAGATTTAACCGCGTTATAATTTGTGGTTATTTCTGATAAGGACAATGCTCTACTATACATATTTACAGTAGAATAGTCGCCATAAACACCATCACTCATATCCCAGCGATGGGCAATATAATAACCTACCGAAGTTGCTCTCAAGTTTATGTTTGTAGTGCTTGATCCTAGTGAAACTCCATTTCGGTAAAGCGTCAATACAGAGCCATTATACGTAGCAACAATATGAACCCAGTTATTTAAATCGGATCCATAATTAGTTGCATTTTCATAAGTACCCCAACCACCCATAGCAGCTGTGTACCTATAGCTATTATTAGCAGCACCTGACCAGGCTCTTGCATTATATGCCAAAGCCATATTCACTGTTCCTCCAGATACTTTTTCAGAAAATAAACAAGGGGCGTAATTTGAACTCGCTAATGGACTATAGTCTCCTTTAGTTCCTGCCATTTTTACCCAAACTTCAACAGTATACGCTGTTAGGTTTGCAAATCCTGTAGTAGAATTGGATTCAGCAAAACCACCCGTACTAGGGAATCTTATCACTCCTCCATCACTATTTACATAGGCACCACTATTTATTGAAAAACTAGGAACTGCATTGCCAGTTACTAAATTGGTCCAGGTAGACCCAGTTCCCGAATAACTTGCAGGGTTTGCAGCATCTAAATTTAAAATCAAGCCCGTTTGCACAATATTAGGCGCCTGGAAAGGAGGTGTTGTAAGTGTAGCGAATGTAATATCAGGGCCATAACTAGTTCCAATACTATTTGTTGCATACGCGCGAACATGATAAGTAGTTCCTGCTGTTAATCCAGTGATGGAACTTGTGAATGTTCCAGAAGTTGTACCATCAGTTGTTTTTGTAGATAAAGCAATAGTTGGATTTGCGCTAATACCCCAAACCACCCCACTAGTGAGAATACTTGAACCACCATTTCCTGTAATGGTTCCTCCGCTAATTACTGAGTTTGTGTTTATAGAAGTAGGTGAAGCGGTTGCAGATATAATAGGAGCACTTAATGTAATAAAATTTATTTCAGCTCCGTAAGCCGTTCCTTGCACATTTGTAGCAAATGAACGAAGAAAATATGTAGTTCCTGCTGTTAGTCCAGTAAGCGTAGTGGTAAATGTTCCAGCACCCGAACCAGTTGTTACAGTATACGATGATGATCCGGCAGTAGTTCCATATACTATACCTCTTGTAATTACCTGCGTCATTCCTTCATCTGTTACATTTCCCCCTACAACAGCAGATGTTGTACTAATCGATGAAGCTGGTGTACTCGTAGTTATCACAGGAATAGTGGTTGGAGAAAGCACAACAGTACGAACCGCTCTTACATATCCACCTGAAGCACTTTTTGCAAAATCCGTTATCGCACCACCAGATAAAAAGTTTTGCATTTTAGCAGTAGAAGCACTTGATTCGGTTGATGTCCAGAAATAGTTCATGGTGCCGGTAAACCCACCAATCGTATTTTTATTAATATATAATTTATTTAGCTCATCTTGACTTGGTAAATACCAGTCAGTATAGCCACCGCCGTTATGAGCCTTTGCTACACCAGCAGCATAACTTGTAGCAACCGCACCTTGAACCGAAATAATTGAATTGGTATTTGTTAACCCAGTACCTAATACAGATGCAGTAGCCCCAGTAGTAACATTTGAACCATTATACCAACGTGTAAATCCTTGTGGCGCAGTAGATGTTATTAAAACAGGAATATTACTTGAGGTATAACCTGGATCTCCATTTTGATATACATAACCAACAATACCTCCACCATAAGAATCCCCTACTGCTGGAATGATCGCTGTAGGAGTAGTCATAAATGTTTGAGCTGGTCCATAACTAGTTCCTACGCTATTTGTTGCGTAGGCTCTTACATTATATGTAACGCCTGCTGTTAACCCATTAAGTATACTTGTAAAAGTACCGCCGCTAGTTCCATCTGTAGTTTTACTGTCAGAAACAGTTGGCGTGTTAGAGGTAGAACTCCAACAAACTCCAGATGTTGTAATTACCGCTCCTCCATTATTCGTAATTGTACCGCCACTAGATGCTCCATATCTTGAAATATTTGAAACAACTGTAGTTGAAGAAATAGTTGGCGCAAAAATTGTAGGTGCTTGGTAATTGTTGTTCCCTTTAAAAAAAGATTCCTGCGCATTTGACAAAAATGCAGTGAACAATAATACTAGAATGAATAATTTTTTCATATAATTTTTTTTATAAACCAAAGCGTGATTTAAGGGTATTAAAATTAGCAGTTACTTCCTGTGGGGTAAGTGCTCGGTTATATATTAAGGCTTGACCTATATTACCTTTATAAAAGTACTGTGGGCTTTGACCGTCACTACTCGCATAAGAACCTATGTAAAATTTATCACTTGAATTTGGGTTCATAGTACTCGTACTACTTACATCAACGGGTGTTCCTACTGTCACCCCATCCACATATAAATACATCATTGAAGAACGATTAATCGTCAATGTTAGATTATGGAATTTATTATCTAAGTAGGGAGTTAGTGGAGTAGATATAATCATACTACTCAAACCTGGTTGAAAAAACGCAACTAAATTATTATTATCGATATATATAGAATATCTACCCTCATATGACCTGTAAGATGTTTTACCAATAATACCCATAAGCCCTGACCCTCCATCAAATTTTACCCAACAAGAGATTGTCCAATTAGATAATCCCATATTTAAAATGTTACCAAAACTGATAACATCATCTATCCCATCAAAAACGATACTGCCTCCGTTTCCGCTATTATAAAGTGCCCCATTCGTGAGTGTTCCATGATTACTGCCACTTAAGTCATTCCAATTCACACCAGAACCTGAATAACTTGCCAAATTTCCAGCATCTACATGTAAAACAAGACCTTGTGTAACCAAGGCAGCAGGTGCCACCGGCGCCACAAAATTGTTTTGTCCACCAAACATAGTTCGTTGCGCATTTGAAATAAATGCGGAGAAAAGGAATAATATGGTGATTAAATTTTTCATACCTAGTTTATTCCGAATGCCGATTTTTGCGCATTAAATATTGATGTAATATCTGCTTGTGTCAAAGAGGAACTGTATACATACGACCTTGAAATTTTTCCTCTAAATGTCCTTAAATCAGCTTCAGAACTACTATAACTAATAGGATCGCGACCTATATAAAATTTAAAACCTGAAGCTGCAGCATGAGTATCTACATTAATGGCTGGCGTTATACCATTAGCGTTGCACAAGTATGCTGTTGTAGAATTGGCACTTACAGAAATAGCTATCATAGACCACTGGTTATTAGGAGTATATAGTTGCGAATCCCAATTATAGGTTGTTGCTCCATTAGTTCCCCAAGTATACCCTACCGAATTATTAGTTCTGAGTTGCATGCCATATCTTTTATTTAAATCAGTAGATGATTCAGGCATATAAATTACTCCGGTATAATTGGACTGAATTTGGGTTGGATATACCCATGCGATAAAAGTAGCAGTAGTTAAATTTATTGTGGTGGAAATGGTGGTAGCGTAGCTAGCGGTTGAAAATGTTAAACTTCCAGGACTTGTAGAATAGGCTGGCGCACTTGTGAAAGTAGCAGTATTATTTTGACTACTTATGTCATTCCAAGTGGGCCCATTACCTATATAAGAAGCCGAATTCGTAGCATCTAAATTCAAAACTAGGCCTGCCATTACAAAAGCGGGCGCCGCAGGCGGCGCCACATAATTATTTTGCCCACCAAACATCGTTCTTTGTGCATTGGAAGTGAATGCGGAGAAGATGAATAATATGGTGAAAAATTTTTTCATAACTAGTTTATAAACCAAAGGTGGATTTTTGAGCGTTAAAGATGTTTGTAATATCAGTTTGGGTTAAGGCATTAGAATACACCATGGCAGTTGCTAGTTTTCCTGTAAATGCTCTCGTGTTCAGATCAAATGGTTCAGATCCTATATAGAATTTCAGGTTTGCTAATGAAGGATGAGAAACTGTATTAATAGCAGATGTGATTCCATTTGCATTACATAAATAAACAGTCGCAGCTGTTGAATTGATAGATACCGCAATCATTGACCACGCGTTTAAGGCAGGTTGTAAACCCGAATCCCATCCCCAGGTATATCCATTATCATTCCAAGAATATCCAATTGAATTATTTCTAAAAAAATTCAAGCCAGTTGCAGGAGCTGTGGCACCAGCATTCCCAGTTCTACTAAATATAATTCCCGTATAGTCATTTTGAATTTGAGCTGGATTCACCCAAGCTACAAATGTAGCTGTTGAAATGGAGTTAATTAAATTTGACGTTAATGCATATTTGTTGGCTGCAAAAGTAAAACTAGCTGGACTAGCATTAAATGCTGGATTACCGGTTAAGGTTGCATGATTATTTTGCGTACTATTATCATTCCAGGCAACTCCATTTCCAGCATAGGAGTTTGCATATAAATATAAAATAAGATTATTGGCAGGTACTATAGCTGGAGCCACCGGCGCCACGTAATTATTTTGCCCACCAAACATAGTTCTTTGCGCATAGGAGATGAATGCGGAGAAAATGCATAATAGTGTGAGGAGGCTTTTCATATTATTTTAAAAAGTACGAATTGCTCTACCTCTAATCTCTCCACCACTACTACCAGAACTCCAGTTTCCATTTGCATATCCTGCAGCGTTATTAGAAAAATTTAAACCTTTAAAACCAAATGAATCATTATCAGTAAAAGTTGTACTAATATAAAAATAGGAACCTAAATTTAATCCAGTAGTAGCTCTTGCACTATAAAGTAGATTTAACTGACTAAATGTTGGAGTCACCCAGTCAGTATATAAATTCTCTGAATTAGTGGCATATTTATAACTAGGACTTGTAGCCCTATCAAAAATGGTCATTGGATTTGAAACAATATCAGTTGAAGATGCGATCAATCCATGATATCCTCCTGTAGTAACATAAAATACAATTCCACCCCCATAAACTTCCCCTACATAATGTCCACCTGAGCCACCGGAAGGTGTTACCCAGCTTGGTACACCAGAAGCCAATGTTAATACTTGGCCATCTGTCCCTTTTGCTAATAAACTAGTAGCACCGGCAGCTGTTTGATATGGAATTGAACCAGCCGCACCACCAGCAATATTAGTAGCAGTTGAGGAAGAGGTAGATGCACTACCATATCCTTGTCCAACATTCCAAAAATAATTAGTGCCATCAAAATAAAAGTTGACGATATCTATTGCATTCGCTGTTGTAGACAATCCAATAGTGGTAGTAGAACTTGATCCTAATATTTTATTAGCAACAGAGGGTAATGTTAATGTTCTTCCTCCCGTTGCATCTTGCTTAACTACCAAAGTTCCGTAAGCACCTGAAGCAGGCGCAGTTGAAAAACTTAAAGTCCTATTTCCAGCCAAAGTTACACTTGCATTTAAACCTTGTGAAGGCACCCATGATATGGTTGCTGCATCGGTTAAGGTTTGAGGCGTAGAAGCATAAATAGGAGCAGTCATTGCGCCACTTGTATTTACATTGGTAACAGAAGAATTTCCCAATTGAATGGTATTACTTGTACTCACTTTTGCATTATGACCAATCGCTGTTGTATTGCTTAACCCATCAACCGTAACGTCAGCTTGATTACCTATAGCCGTATTATTAGATCCAGTACTATTAGTGAGTAAAGCTTGTTGTCCAAAGCCCGTATTTCCGCTTCCAGAGGTATTATCTCTTAAAGCCATTGTTCCCATTCCTGTATTATAATTTCCTCCTATATTCTTTGGTAATGCATATTCACCAAACGCACTATTTTGTTGACCAGTGGTATTAGCAGTAAGTACTTGATGACCAAATGCATTATTATAATTACCTGTTGTATTAGAAGACAAAACTGCATATCCGTAAGCATAGTTATTAGACCTGCTTAACGCTCCGCGCCCTACTGTAACTCCATTCGATGTTAATTCATAGGCTCCTAAATTCACAGCGGCAGATGCATTTGTATATGGCACACCCGAAGAAGCAGGTGTGGTCCACGTTAATGTTCCACCTGCTGTAGCCGTTAATACCTGATTCGCTGATCCATTTGTATTTGGATAAGTTACCGCTCCTAAGGTTAATGTTCCTGAGGTCCGAACATTTGCTATGGCTGTAGGAGTGATCGTATTGCCACTCGACACAAAGCTAGAACCATCAGATCCCAATTGGATGGTATTATTTGCCAAAACCCTTGCCCCGTATCCAATAGCAGTCGAATTGGTCAGATTATTCGCATTTAATTCTGCCAATGAACCTAGCGTAGTATTAAAACTTCCTGTTGTATTCATCAACATACTAAACATACCTATGGCTGTATTATCAGATCCAGTGGTATTATTTGACAAAGCATTAACCCCTTGTGCTACGTTACTAGTTCCACTTACATTCAGAGCAAGAGCCCCATATCCCAAGGCGGTGTTATTAGACGCTGTGTTTTTCCAAAGGGAATAGGAGCCAACTCCAGTATTTTTAATTCCAGATAGATTTTCATAAAGTGAGTTCAAACCTATTGCTGTATTATCGTTTCCAGTTTGGTTTTTGCCAAGGGAAAAAGAACCAGAAGCGGTATTACTTGCACCTGTAGTATTAGCAGCAAGTGTCGCATTACCATTACCTGTATTGTTATTACCTGTTGTATTAGCCAAAAGTGTCGCATTACCAGTAGCCGTATTATTAGCACCTGTGGTATTAGCCACAAGTGTTGCATAACCTGTACCCGTATTAGATGTACCTGTTGTATTGGCAGCAAGTGAAGCATAACCTATACCCGTATTATTAGTGCCTGTTGTATTGACAGCAAGTGAAGCACGACCGATTGCTGTGTTTTGTTCCAAACCTGATCCACCTCGTCCCACTGTCAATCCATTCGCATATAAATCATTACTAAATAATTTTGTACCAGCAATAGTTTGTTCAGCTGTCGACACGATACCCGGATTTGTTCCGTTAGCTGCCGTTAATGTTAATGTAGTTCCTGATATGGTTCCACCTGCAGCGTACGAAGTGGTATTTGTATAATTTAATGAATTAACCCCAGCTGTAATACCTACGGTACCCGCAGCAGTTAATCTACCCTTACTATCAACAGTAAAAGTTGGAATAGCAGTTGATGATCCATAAGATCCAGCTGTAACAGTTGTATTAGCCAGGCTTGTTGAGATAGTACCAGAACCACTCCCAGTAACATCCCCAGTTAAAGTAGTATTGCTAGATGAAGTAGTTGCCGCAGTTCCGTATCCCTGTCCTATATTCCAATAACAGTTAGTGCCATCGTAATAAAAATTTAAAATGTCTTTTGAATTTGCTGCTGTAGATAAAGCAACCGTTGATGTTGAAGTAGATCCTAGTATTTTATTGGTAACATTTGTAATGCTTGGTAAAGCAAGTGTTCTGCTACCCGTGCCATCTTGTGTTAATACAACGGTACCATAAGAACCAACAGGAGGAGCTGTTGTAAAACTTAGTGCGCTATTTTGCGTTAACGTAATCGCTGCATTTAACCCTAGCGTTGGATTCCAGTTAATAGTAGAACCCGAATAGGTTAACGTTCTAGGCGTAGAGGCATAAGTTGGTGCTGTAACACTTGTAGAACTTAATGCACCTGTATTGATTGCGCCAGTAGTTACTGTTCCTGTAAATGTTGGTGAAGCAGTATTTGCCTTTAATGCAAGGTTTACATTTGTAGCATATCCAGACAAGTCTTGGTCTCCAGTATTGGTTCCAGTAATTGATGCCAGTTTTGTTTTTTCGGTGGTGGTATAATCATTTGTTGATAAACCTTTTCCATCTACCTTATCAACTTTTTTATCAAGTTCCGTTTGTGCAGCCGAAGAAACAGGTTTGTTCGCATCACTTGTATTTTGCACATTTCCTAAACCTAAATCTGTTGCACTAATAGATACAGTTCCCGTTTTTCCATTTACAGTTTGTACCGGTGCAGCTGGCGTTAATAGTTGTATCCAGTTTGCGAGCACAGCAGGATTAGCCTGCGCTAACACATAGTTTTTACTTTCGTCCGTTCTTATCACAACACTTCCTATTACTGCTGTACTAAGTGCTAACATTTCGGCCTCACTCTTTAAAACTTTTACACTAGAAAATGAGATAGCAGGTATTTGATCTGTTGGCACCTTGCCAGAAGCATCTAAACTTGCTACACCACTTAATGCGCCTACTTTATTTGCATCTAGTTTTAATGCCAAAGCAGCAGTTGCATCTGCGTTACTTATTTTTGTTGCAAGTGCAGTATTCACATCAGCGCTATTTGCTTTTAATGCTAATGCTGCATTAGCATCTATTGTACTTATTTTAGTAGCAAGTGCTGTATTAACGTCAGTACTATTTGCTTTTAAAGCTAAAGCAGCAGTTGCGTCTGTTGTACTTATTTTTGTTGCAAGTGCTGTATTTACATCTGTTGTACTTATTTTAGTAGCTAAGGCTGTATTAACGTCGGAAAGATTCGCTTTTGTATCTAACGCTGCTTGGGTTGCAGTAGAAACTGGCTTGTTAACATCAGAGGTATTATTTACGTCGCCTAAACCCAAATCTGTTTTTGTTAAATTAACATTACCTGTATAACCATTTACTGCTTGAACTGGCGCAGCTGGTGTTAGTAATTCTATCCAGTTACCCAAAGTACTTGCCGGTAGTGCACTTAATACATAATTTTTGTTTACGTCTGTTCTTACCGCAATACTACCTACCGTTGCGCTCGATAAAGCTGTCATGGCAGCATCGCTACCAACAACACTTGTAGAGGATAAAGTAACCGGAGGTAATTGACTAGAAGGAATAATACCTTGTGCATTTAAACTTGCCACACCATTAGGAACACCCTTTTGATTCGCATCTAATTTTAATGTTAAACCTGGTACTGTTGGCGCAGTAGCTGTCCCTCCTAAATCACCAGCCAGTAATATTTTTCCTTTAAAGCTCGAAGTTGCATCTGCAATAGTAGCACCAGCCACTTGTGCATCTACATATGTTTTAACAGATTTTACACTCGGGTATTTTGTATCCGATACAGCATCTGTGGTAACACTTACACTTTTGTTGTTTAAGTTTTCTTTTAACGCTAAACCTGGAACTGTTGGCGCTGCAGCTGTTCCAGCTAAATCACCAGCTAATTGTATTTTACCTTTTGAAGTTGCATTAGCATCTGCAATAGTAGCACCAGCCACTTGTGCATCTACATATGTTTTTATAGATTTTACACTCGGGTATTTTGTATCCGATGCGGCATCAGTAGTAACATCAATACTTTTATTTAACTTATCTTCTTTTAAATTTAAAGCTGTATTTACATCTGCTGTGTTTGCTTTTAAATTTAAAGCCGTATTTACATCTGATGTATTTGCTTTTAAGTTTAAAGCAGCTGTAACATCTGCTGAGTTTGCTTTTACATCAAGCGCAGTTTGTGTAGCATTAGAAACGGGCTTATCTATATCACTTGTATTGTCTACGTTTGCAAGACCAACCATCGCTTTGGTAATTCCTTTAACAGTACCTGTAAACGTTGGTGATTCTATATTTGCTTTTAAGTTAATGGCATTAAAATAAGGCTTAAGCATAGCCGCAGTATCTGCAATATTTAGTTTGGTGTCAGCCCCTTTTACATTACCTGCATAGAGCGCGTATGGTACACTCCAAAACTGAGAAGTACCCATGTCTACGTACTCATTGTTTACATTCCAACTTGCAGTAGGGATGGTTGGTTCAATCGCTATTTTTAAATTTAAAAAGAAGGGTCCGTTAGACCAGTCTATATTAGCAATACTACTAACACCACCCGCGTAAGTTCCTTTACCAAGTACAATGGTAAAAATACCAGCAGAGGAAGCTGTTACTTTAAATGTTTCGGAGTACACAATAGTACCCGTTGCTGTTTTAGCAATGATGGCGTTTTTTACATAGATCACTCTACCTGCCGCAGGGTGTCCATTAGCATCTGTGGCTAAGGCCTGAAACTGAATACCATCAGGTGCTTGACTAACCTGTGCATACGAGTGTACTGTTGTACATAAAACAACTAATAGTAACGCTGATTGAATAAATTTTTGTAACATAAACTTTGACATTAGTGGATATTGCTTAATTAACTTTTATAATTTTTAGTTCACCTGTTTGGGTGTTTGAACGGTAGCGGATATAGTAAACACCTGCTGATTTATTTGCAACATTAATGGAGTAGCCAGCACTTAATTGTGCTACACTGGTGGTGTAGGCTCCTACTGTATTACCATCGGCACCAATGAGGGCTAGTGATATGCTTGCTGATGTTTCCATTACAGGCTGCGCTGTTTTAACCCATACCGTTGTGGTTACAGGGTTAGGGTAACAAATGAGTTGTAGTGGTGTATTGGTAAATGCTGGGACAATACAGCTACTCACAAATAAACCTGGCGTAGTAGCGTTGTAGGTATTTAACCCACTGTAAAGTTTGATACAAGACGAAGCGTCTAGCACCACGGGGCCAGAAAATATTGGTGAGGTAGATCCTGTGTTGCCAACAGATCCAATACTAAATACGGTGTTAATTGAATTTGTGTTTTGTGCACTAAGGTTAAAACACCAAAGCAACACAACAACCAAACTAATTACCTGCCGTGTATACCGCTGTAATAGGTGTACCATTGTAATCGTGTAAAATGATGAGATTAGTAGCTGAGATGGAAACAATCTTGTATGACTGCGAAGCAGCTGCACCTGATGGGAAATTAACGTAGCGCTCAATGAGTTGCTCCATACCCGGCATATCCCAAGATCCTACAAAGCCATCACTGTCTTTGTAGATATTATTAGTACCAAAAGTTTTGTAGTAACGCTTTTGTGCATAGTTTAAGGGAAGTACCGTAGCCGTAGAAACGTAGCTGGTTAAGTACCACTTAGTAGGTGTAGCACCTACACCGGTTAAGTAAATTTTATTTTGCGCAAGTGGTGTAAGAGGCTCCTCTTTCGTGCAACTCGCAAACAAAATAATAAATAAAAAAATTGGGGGGATTGTAGCTATAATTCGTTTAAACATGATTTAATGCTTTTGTAGCACAAAGAAAATCATGTAGAAAAATTTCTATGTTAAAATAGTTTAACGTTTAGCATAAAATAAAAAGTGTTAAACTATTTTAATAATGTTACATAAAATAATAATAATTAGAAATTTTTCTAATTATTGAGGGGATACTGTTTTATTTAATAGTAAGTTCCGCTTTTTAACATTAGACAAATGCACTGGCGTGATTCTCAAATAAGAAGCAATGATGTGCTGAGCAACACGTTGGTGGATGTTGGGAAAGATTTTTTCTAAATTATTATAGCGTTCTAAAATTGGCAAAGTATCAATATCAATAATAAAATCTACCAATTCAATAATATGGGCTTCAGCTAGGTACCGCCCAACTTTATGAGCCTCTTTACTATTTTCCTCCAAGAATTTAAGGGCCTGTAAAGGTATTTTTATGAGTATACAGTCTTCCAAACACTCAATGTTAACTTTAGCCCTATAATCATTTTTATAATTGTGTAGTCCATAACCCGTAATGAGCATATTTTCTACCCTAAACCCATAGGTTTTAATTTCACCTTCTTGAGAAATGACATAATTTCTGACAATTCCCTTTACAATAAAATAAATATAGCTCTGCTTCTCACCAGCCTTCATAACCACTTCGCCCTTTTTAAGCTGGATGTCTTCGCAATAGCTAACTAAAACGTCAAAGTTGGCGTCGCTTAGTCCAAAAGGGGCTATGTAAAGCTTAAATTTTTCAAGATTCTTTTCCATACAAAATTGCAATTTCAATAAAGTTTATTGATTGTGAACATAGAAATTTTTCTATGTTGCCGCAATATGTATGATAATTAAACGAAGCCAAAATTATAGATGTAAAAGAAGGTATGCACGTTGTGCAAATAGATTGTGCACAACTGATAATCAATTAGTTAATACTATTAATAAATTCGCTTGGTGTCATGCCAACGTATTTGTTAAAGTAATTGTACATGCTCCTTCTAGAACCAAACCCAGACATTTCAGAGAGTGCCTCAATGGTAAATGACTCATATTTTTTTGACCGCAATAACTGCTTTAAGTACTCCACCCTATTTTGATTAAGGAGTTCAGAAAAACTTTGATCTAGCTGTACGCTTACAAACTGCAGCACATCCTCCTTACTATGATTAAGCTTTAGAGCAAAATCATCTAGGTTGGCCTCAATATTTAGGTAATAATGATTTTTATAAAATAGGAACTCAAAATCTTCAAACGAAATGGCATTCTTTTTTAGGAACAAATCATTAAAAGACAAAGCAATACTATCATCATCTAAAAAACGAGGCCTAAATAAAATGAATAAAAGTAGTGCAACCCGAACATAAAATAATGAAGTGATAGAATCGAAATAAAATGAAATAATGTGGCGTGTATTTAAAATAACAAGTGTTGCTTGAAAAACATATAAAGCAAGTAATGAATAAAGTAACCAAGAAACCCAATGATTCACCTTTGCATCATACAAATTTTGATTGTTCCGCTTTTTATACAATTGAAAAACTAAATAAACAAAAGAAGAAAGTATGATAAAAGAACTTAGCGAGAAAAAAACTTTGTGAAGAACTGTTAAGTTGTTTACTAATTTTTCATTTTTTATTTCCGGAAATTGAAACCCGAATAAAATTTCGACAATAAAAAAAAGCACATAAATGACCTCAATATAAACAATGAATGTAGGTACTTTTTTTAGTACAATTAGCCATAACATATTAAGTAACAAAATAGCACCTGCAATTCTTGAAATTTCTTTATAATAAGGAATGGAATAACCCGAAAAATTTAAAAAATCCAAAAAACTAGACGTTGTTAAACAAATAATTGTTAACAGCATGTAATATTTGAGCACACTAAATTTTTGATTTCCTTTTATGTTTTCAAAAATAGAAAACACCCCCAGCATAGTTATGGCAAAAGCAAAAGTTGCATACATGCGTGCAATTTATAAGATATTACAGAATCTTTTAAAAGTTTATTTTACCACTTCCGCTATCAATTTAGCTTGCGCTGCAACACCAAGTTCATTGACATGAATACCGTCCCCGGTAAAAAGGCTTTTATCGTTAACAGTCAATCCAAAAAAATCAAGTACTGTTATGCCTTTTTTATTACAAAACTCACCCACATACTTATTTCTTTCAATGACATCTGCGTGATAGGCATCAAAAGTATCTAGCTTATTGGGCACACGCCTAGCTGTGGTATTGGCCCATACAATTTTAACGACTGGATTGTTTTTAGTGAGCAGCTTGTAAACTTTTGAAATATCTGCGGCATACTTGCTAGGGGAAAACAAAACGCCATGAAGACCATTATTAAAAAAGATATAATCAAATTTGTGTTCCGCCAATAGGCCAGCAAGCTGTGGCAAAAAGGTAGCATCGCCCATACTTAAAGATGTGGTAATTTTACTTACAACTGCTTTGTCTTTTAACAAATTAGTTACCACAGGATAGTAGCGTTCAACATGAGAATCCCCAATTAAAAGCACATTGGGTAAATTTTGTGCGGGCGTACTTTTTACAATCCACGAATGATTCCAACTAATAGATTCGTTGTTATAACTCTTTGTTTGAGCCTGCACCGACACAGACGCTAATAACAATAAAAAACAATAAATAAACCGCATATTATATTTTGATTAAATCAAATTATTCAACTGAAATTTCATCGCAAAACAACCAAGCCTTTCCGCCATTACCAGCGTGCCAAATAGGGCACACACCCGTACTTGTTGCAACTACTTTTACATAACGAGCCTGTACTTTTTTTGTAGCACTAATTTTTACAACGTCAGCCGCTTCTGCGCTTTTTGGTGCTGTCACTTTTTGTATACTTAATAACTGATATTTTTTACCATCCAGCGATGTGTAGACACTAAATTGTTTTGGTAAAAAAATCCATTCACTATGTCTTTTTAAAAAAGAACCAGATACTTTATTGATAGACTTTGCAGTTCCTAAATCAATAATCGCTTCTATATTTTTTTGCTCAAACCCCAACCAGTTTTTATGAAAGTCTTTTTCGTTACCCTTAATTCCATCCACTAAACTTACCGGCCCCATGGCACTGTATTGATTGGCATAATTTGGGGCAAGCGTTAGGGCATGTTTTCCTTTAACAATGGTAAGTTCCGACGTTTCACTTGGCATTTTGCCAGGCATATAACTAATTGCTTTTAATAACCCACTACGTGTAACTAAAATAGGTGAAGCATATACTGCGGAACCTAAATTTGGCTCCGTACCATCCGTAGTAAAGCGTATGGTTGCGCCATTTTCTATACTACTAATGGCAACACGCTCAGACACACCTGAAACTACCTTAGATTTTAGTTTTGCTTCATCGGGGTTGCCTATTTGTGGCGCAGTCGCAAGCGACTGCGCTGAACCTTCTAAATTTAAAACATACACACCTGCACGTCCTGGATTACTCGGAGGTGCTGAAGGAAAGAAAATAACCAACCCTTCTTCTGTTTGACGCCACTCAAGTGGTGTTTCTAATCCACTGAGCATTATTTTAGTTCCAGGAGCAGGCTTTATTTTTTTAAGTGTAACGCTTGCTTTAGGCCATCCATTTAGATATACAAATAGCTTGCCTTCTTTACTTGTTGCATACCTAATATTAGCACCTTCACCAAAACTATCCCAGGTTTTAGCGCCGTAAACAGCTGCGCCATTAATGCGCATCCATTCGCCAATTTCTTTTAAACGAAGTACGCTTGAATCAGGAAACAATCCGGCAGCTGTTGGTCCAATATTTAATAAATAATTACCCCCCTTAGAAGCAATGTCTACTAAATTCCAAATGAGCTGGTTGCTCGTTTTAAAATTATTATCATTTTTATTAAAGCCCCAATGATCGTTCATGGTCATACAACTCTCCCAATCTTCGGTCGACTTTTCGGTTAAAATTTCCTGCTCTGGCGTACCAAAATCACCGGCTGCATCATCTTTGTTCATGCCCTGCATGCCGTTACGACCCTTGCTTACACGGTTATTAATAATTAAATTAGGCTTGAGGGTTAACAGCCAATTATATAAAGAATCACCTTTTGGTTTGGTCCACTCGTCTACCCACTCTCCATCAAACCATAAAACACCTGGATCGTATTTAGTAACAAGTTCCTCTAAACAAGGGCGCAAATACTCCTCGTTATACCTGTTAATGTCATTTTTATTTTCTAGTGGATGATGCCAATCCATAATAGAATGATACATACAAAAAACAACGCCATACTTTTTACAAGCATCACTTAATTCTTTCATGATGTCACGCTTAAATGGCGTTTTATCCATTACATCATAATCAGACACTTTACTATCCCACAAACAAAATCCATCATGGTGCTTTGAAGTGATCACGATGTATTTCATGCCCGCATCTTTAGCCATGGCCACCCAACTATCTGCATTAAATGAAGTTGGATTAAAAGAAGCTGCATATTTTTCGTATGCTGGAATTGGAATATTTGCAGTATTCATAATCCACTCGGCATGATTTTTATCGCCTTTATACTCACCGGCAGGAACTGCATAAATTCCCCAGTGAATAAACATACCAAATCTAGCATCACGCCACCACTGCATGCGGGCGTCTTTGGTCATGGATGTTTGTGCAACACTACTTAGTGCAAAAGCAACGAACAAGAAAAGGCTGAATAATTTTTTCATAATGACTTGCATTGATATTTTAAATATAATACTAAGCCCAAACAAAGAAGCGCAAAATGCTGCTATTTTATTAACAATCTAAAGGTCAAATTTACCCTTAACACTTTCACTTTTTTAGAAGGTGGTAATGCGTGTTACCAATGCTGTTGGATAGAGCCACGCATATCAAGCACAGATCCAGCATCTAGCATGAGTTCTATTTTTTGCGCTGTCGAACCATGTTTAAATGCAAACTTTCGGGCTGCGCCAAAACTTACAGAGGCAATGGAGCTTTCTGGCACAATTTCTTTTTCATTATCGCGGTGCCAAGACATCCCCTCTTCACCTGCATGGTATAGGTTTAACAAACAAGCATTGTAGGTTGCACCCGTTTGCTTTTCTACTATTTCTTTAATGGACAATAAAAGTGGCGTCCAGGGTAAAGGGTCTTTTCGTTTACCCGCATAGGTATAACTGATACCCTCGCCCGCATACCAAGCCACTTTTCGTTTGGTTGTAATTTGTTTCCCAAACATAATAACCTTATCATGTTGCCACTCAATATTACTGAGTAGTTCTGTTAACAATTTCTGAGCCTCAACCGTATTAAATACCAATGGATAATAAACCGCCTCGCCATCGTTATTAATAATTATTTGAGGATCTGTAAACATTGTAACTTACTTTTGACAATGGAAAAAATGGTACTACTTTTTGATAGTGGATGCAAATTATGCAATAGTAGTATCAAATTTGTTACAAAGGGAGACCCAAAGCAAAAAATTAAACAAATTCCACTATCCAGTTCAGAGGGTGTAGCATTAGTTGCCAAATACCCTTATTTACAAGATGTCAATTCAATTATATTGATTGTAAAAGACAAAGTGTTTATAGAATCAGATGCTATTTTACAAATAGCTCAACACTTATCGTTTCCGTACAAATTATTGGTGGCGGGCACTATCGTGCCAAAAAAATGGAGAGATGCCATATACCGCTGGATTGCAAAAAATAGGTACAAATGGTTTGGGAAAATATGATCCATCAAATTAATGCTACCGTCTGGTGCATCTCTGGAATAACAACTTCTTTAAACCCTTTACGCTTCAACCTTTTGGCAAAATCTTGCTGCACTTCATAGTCGCCATGAACTATAAATAGTTGAGATACTAAATTCGGGTTTTGACAACTCAAATACTGACACAAATCTTCATAATCCCCATGGGCAGACATACTGCGCATCTGTCCAATTTCGGCACCTACTTTATAATATTCGCCATATATTTTTACTTCTGCCACGCCACTTGACAGCCTGCCACCAAGTGATCTTGGCTCACAATATCCAACAATTAAAATGGTATTATCCCTGCTGCTAATATTATTCATGATATGGTGCTTTACCCTACCAGCATCGGCCATACCACTTGCCGAAATAATAACACATGGCCCGTCAAGTGTATTGAGCCTTTTACTTTCCTCTACCGAACTTATAAAAGTAAGGCCGTCAAAATCAAATGGATCATTATCATGCTCCATAATTTTTCGGATGGTTTTATTAAAATATTGCGGGTATCTTTTTAATAATTCGGTGGCTTCTTTGCTTAAAGGGCTATCAACAAAAATAGGAATGCGAGGTAGTCTTTTTTCGATACTTAATTGATTAAGTGCATACAACAACTCCTGTGTTCGGCCCACACTAAATGCCGGAATAATTAATTTGCCTTTTTTATGGATGCAGGTTTTTTCTATCCAAGATAAAAGACTATCTGGGGTACCGTGTACTTCGTCATGCAATTTATTGCCGTACGTACTTTCTATAATTATATAATTGGCCTGCGGAAAAACGGCCGGCGCTCTTAAAATAGCATCGTTGTAACGTCCAATATCACCACTAAATGTAAGCTGCTTGGTTACACCGTTTTCAGTAATTTTTAAATGCACAGAGGCGCTACCAATAATATGTCCAGCATCAGTAAATAAAAGATCAACGCCTGGCGCAATATTTGTCCATGTGTCGTAAGCAGCTACTTCAAAAAGTGTAAGCGCTTCTGCGGCGTCTTCTAAATCGTAGAGTGCTTCAAAGGGTGGCAATCCCTGTCTAGCCCTCCTTTTATTAATAAATTTTGTATCGTCTCTTTGAATAACTGCAGAATCTTCTAGTAACACCGCTGCTAAATCTTTGGTAGCGGGCGTTGCATATATTTTTCCGCAAAATCTGTCTTTGTATAGTTTTGGTATAAGCCCCGAATGGTCAATATGCGCGTGTGATAACACTAAAATATCTACCCCCGCTGCTTCAAACCCTAGGGTGCTATTCATTACTTGTGTTTCCCTTCCCATTCCCTGAAACATACCACAGTCAAGTAAAATTTTAAAGCCATTTTGAAGTGTAATCAAGTGCTTTGAACCTGTAACTGTTTGTGCTGCTCCGTGGAAGGAAATTTTCATGAACTTTAGTTTGCTATGAGACTTTTGGAGGCCTTTGCTTTAATGCTCCATGTTATAAAAAATTCGGCAACAACTTCGCCGTTCTGATTAACACCAGTGGATTTGCTAACAAGGGTAACGCCCTCTCCTGTTTCTTTAGCTGTTCTTATTATATTTATGATTGCACCCCCATCGTTGCAAGTAAACGTAATTACACCCAAGGCTTTTTTAATAAAATGAGATTCCATTTTTACCACGAGCATACTAATGGCAGGATCCGATTTGTAAATATTGGCTAGGCATAAAATTCCAGTACTAAACTCTGCGGCCATAGATAAGACAGCAAAATACATAGACCCAAATGGATTTTGTGTAAGCCACTTGTATTTTACTTGCACCACTGCTTTGGTTGGGTCAAGCTGCGTAAGCTTTAACCCTGCTAAAAATCCCATAGGAAGCTTGACTAACATATACAACCAGAATTTAACTGGATGCATAATTAAAGCGCGAAACGCGGCAAAATTAGGTGTCATAAAAAATTAGTTTAACCTAAAAGAAGTAATGCCAATATGTAATCGGAAATCAAAATTAAAATACAACTAACAACAACCGCACTGGTACTAGCTCTTCCAATTTCTAATGCGCCGCCTTTTACATAGTATCCATAATACGCCGAAATGGTACTGATAATAAATGCAAATGTGTATGCCTTGTACAATGCAAAATTGATATAAAATGTATTTAAATTTTGACGAAGGCCGGAATCATAAACATCTGTAGAGATAAGCCCCGTATAATGCCCAGCCAAACGGCCACCCCAAATACCAAGTGCCACAGATAATGTAATGAGGCAAGGAATTACAAGCATGGAAGCTAGTATTTTAGGCAGTATTAAATAGCTCTTGGTATTAATACCCATTATTTCGAGTGCATCAATTTGTTCACTCACGCGCATGTTACCCAGTTCACTAGCTATCTTGCTACCGGCCACACCAGCAAGTACAACACATACAACAGTGGGTGACAATTCAAGTAATAAGCTATCTCTAACAATTTGAGCAATGGTAGAAAGCGGTACGAGCGGACTTACCAACTGATACGTTGTTTGTACGGTTGTAACAGCGCCTAGAAAAAAAGAAATAATTAAGACAATAGGTAAAGATCCTAAGCCAATTTCAACAGCTTGATGCACAAACTCCTTGCAATACATACGCAGGTTTTCGGGCTTGGTAAACATCCCCTTTAACATGAGCAAATAATTTCCGAAATGCGTAATAAGATTCATCTAGTACTAAATAAATTAAACTATTTCTTTTTCTTTTTGAGGCGTTTCCACCAACTACTACGCTGAACGGCTTCATCTGTATCAATGCGCGATTTTAATTGCGCATCCACAACTGCAACAAGTGCCATATTAATAATACTTCTTACAGAGCTTCCCAATTGAAGTACGTGTACCGGCTTTTTAAGTCCAAGTAATATTGGACCAATCGCATCTGCTCCACCAATTTCTCTTAATAGGTTGTAGGCAACGTTACCAGAAGTTAGGTTAGGGAAAATAAGTACGTTTACATCTTCGTCCACTAAATCACTAAATCCGTAATTATCTTTTAAAATTTCTTTGTTAAAAGCCATACTTGCCTGCATTTCACCATCAACAATTAAGGAAGGATTGCGCTGCTTTAAAATGCGTGTAGCTTCTGCAACAATTTTAGCTTCTTCAGAATCGGAACTACCAAAGTTGCTATAGCTAAGCATTGCAATACGTGGTGTGATATTAAAGTTTCTTACTTCTTTAGCAACCATCATAGCAATGTCGGCCAACTCTTCGGCATTTGGATTGAAATTAACCGTTGTATCCGCCAAAAATATAGGGCCACGCTTGGTTAATAATAAATACATGCCGGCAATTTTTTTAACACCTTCTTCGGTACCTATAATTTGAAGCGCTGGTCTTATGGCTTCGGCATAATTTTTAGTAAGCCCCGAAAGCATGGCATCGGCATCGCCAGTTTCAACCATCATACATCCAAAATGGTTACGGTCTTTCATTATTTTAATACTCTCATAATGGTTAAACCCTTTACGCTGGCGCTTTTTAAAGAACAACTCACCATAAAATTCACGCTTCGCTTCCGTTTCATCACTACGTGAATCAATAATAGGAATATCCGTTAAATCAATATTATGCTCTTCTGCAATGGCATTAATTTTTACTGGATCGCCTAACAATATTGGATATGCAATACCATCATCATAAATAATGCTTGCTGCCTTTAATACTTTTTGATTGTCTGCTTCTGCAAAAACCAAACGTTTTGGATCTCGTCTAGCTTTGTTACCAATCACACGAATCAGTTGATTGTCAAGACCTAAACGCTTGTTTAATTGAAGCGTATACGCATCCCAGTTTTGAATGGGCTTTTGTGCCACACCAGATTCTACGGCAGCCTTTGCAACAGCAGGTGCTACAGTGGCAAGTAAACGAGGGTCTAATGGTTTTGGAATAATATATTCAGGACCAAAACTCATACTGGTTTGGTTATAGGCTAGGTTCACAATATCTGGCACTGCCGTTTTAGCAAGCTCAGCTAAAGCTTTTACAGCAGCCAGTTTCATGGCTTCATTAATTTTTGTAGCGCGCACATCAAGTGCACCTCTAAAAATGTAAGGAAACCCTAGTACATTGTTTACTTGGTTTGGATAATCAGTACGGCCCGTTGCCATAATAATGTCTTTACGAACCGCTGTTGCATCTTCGTAAGAAATTTCCGGGTCAGGGTTAGCCATGGCAAATACAATTGGATTTTTTGCCATTGATTTTACCATGTCAGGTGTTACAACGCCGCCAATACTAAGCCCTAAAAAAATATCGGCATCACGCATTGCTTTATCTAGTGTAGCATCTGATTTTTTTACAGCAAACTTTTTACGGGTAGCATCTAAATCGGTACGGCCTTCATGTATAACACCATCCTTATCAAACATGATAAAGTTTTCGTAACGCGCACCAAGTGCAACATACAACTGTACACAAGCCATAGCAGCTGCGCCAGCTCCGTTCACCACAAAACGAACACGATCAATTTTCTTTTTTTGAAGCTCCAATGCATTTAACAGTGCAGCGCCGCTAATGATAGCAGTTCCGTGCTGATCGTCGTGCATCACCGGAATTTTCATTTGTTCTTTTAGCTGCTGCTCGATGTAAAAACATTCGGGCGCTTTAATATCTTCTAAATTGATGCCCCCAAATGTGGGCTCCAATGCTTTTACAATTTGTACAAATTTTTCGGGATCCTTCTCGTTAATTTCAATATCAAAAACGTCAATGTCTGCAAATATTTTAAAGAGTACACCCTTTCCTTCCATAACCGGCTTACTCGCTTCTGGGCCAATATCGCCAAGTCCTAACACTGCAGTTCCGTTCGTAATTACGGCTACTAAATTTCCTTTAGCCGTGTATTTATATACCTCTTCAATGTTTTCATGTATTTCTTTGCAAGGCTCTGCCACCCCAGGGCTGTATGCAAGCGACAAATCTCGTTGGGTTTTGGCCTCTTTAGTAGGCACCACCTCAATTTTACCTGGTCTACCACTTGCATGGTATTCGAGGGCTTGTTCTCTGCGGAGGTCATTGTTTTTTGCCATCTGTATAGTTTTGTTCGAATTACAAATTTACCATTAATTCTTAAAGGCTAACACTTGTTTGCCTAAAATACGTAAATCCCTATTTGTGGGCTGTTGCACCTAACCATGCCATCATACCCATCCCTATTTCAATGGCATTTTCATCTATATTAAAGTGAGGTGTATGTACATTGTGAATAATACCAGCAGCCTCGTTACGAACGCCGAGCCTAAAAAAGCAACCTGGAATTTGTTGGCTATAATAACCAAAATCTTCGGCCCCCATGCGCATTTCAGTTTCTAACACATTATCCGCTCCCATATAATCGTCTGCTAATTTCCATGCGATATCGGTAAAAGCAGGATCATTGTCTACTGTTGGATAACCCACATCAATGAGCACATCGATAGTGGCGCCCATCGATTCGGCAACACCTTTTGCTGTTTTGGTAATTAACTCATGTGCTTGGTATCTCCAAGTTTCATCCATGGCTCTAAATGTTCCCATGAGTTTTACTTCGGAAGGAATCACATTGGTCGTATTACCTCCTTGCACCGAGCATATAGATAATACCGAAGGAGAAACTGGATTTCTGTTGCGTGAAATAATTTGTTGTAAGCTTATAATGACATGCGAAGCAATTAAAATTGTATCGGAAGCCAAATGAGGTGACGCTGCATGACCTCCCGGTCCTTTAATGGTCATATATAATTCATCGGCACTTGCCATTACCCTTCCCTTTCTAAAACTTAATTTACCCGTATCTAACCCTGGATGCACATGCAGTGCAACAATTGCTTCGGGTGCTGGATTTTGAAGTGCACCATCTCTAATCATATAGCTTGCGCCGCCTGGATTTTTTTCTTCCCCAGGTTGAAAAAATAATTTTACAGTGCCTTCCCAACTATCTTTTGTAGCTAGTAAAATTTTTGCAGCCCCAAGCAATATAGTCGTGTGTACGTCATGACCACAAGCATGCATAACACCTGGCACCATTGATTTGTAGGGCACATCATTTTGTTCTTGAATAGGAAGTGCATCCATATCTGCACGAAGCGCAATGATTCGTGACCCAGGATTTTTACCTTCAATAATAGCTACAAGTCCAGTGGTTGCTTTTTCTTCAGAAGCAATACCCATTTCAGCTAATTGCGCTTTAACATAAGCAGCTGTTTCGAATTCTTGATAGCTCAACTCTGGGTGTGCATGCAAATGATGACGCACTGCAATTTGCGCAGGTGCAAATTCTTTTGCCAATGCTTTAATTTTTTCTTGTAATTGACTCATAAATAAATTATCATTTTATTGATCAATATCTTCTAGAATTGCCTCAACCACGTCTTCTACAACATACAAGCCAGTCGGAAAAATTGACAACATTAATTTTCTATACTTTTCAGCCTCTTCTCTTTTTATAAAATCACCTACGCGTACTTTAAAAAGGGGCGCCTGATAGGTTGTATACACTTTTTGATCTGGAAATTTAGATAGCACTAAGGCTTTTACATTAAAAGCTTGATCACGACTATTGGTACTGGTAATTTGAATTCTAAACCCCTTTACTTTTCCATTACTAGTAAGTGCCGACGTACGCTTGTTAATTAAAGATTGTTTTTGCGATAAGATATCTAATCGCGGATCTTTAATTACAACAATGGTATCTGCTGCACCAGCCCCTACCGCAAAAAACATTGCGGCCATAAAAAAGGCGATGAAACAAACGATGTTTTTTTTCATTACAAACAATTTGAATTGTTACCTAAGTTACAAAATTAATAGCTTCCTGTAGCAGGCTCACCGCTCACAATAGATACACTTGCGCTGCATCCTAGCCTGGTGGCTCCAGCAGCAACCAATTGACTAGCAAATGCATAATCTCTAATACCACCGGATGCTTTTATTTGAACATTTGAAGGTAAATGCGCTTTAAACAATTGTATCGCCTCAATGGTTGCTCCTTTTTCGGCGTAGCCTGTTGATGTTTTTAAATAGTCGATTCCGGCTACGCCATAGAGTTCACAACACTTAATAATTTCCTCGTTTGTTAGCACACCAGATTCTATAATTACTTTAATAATCTTCTCTTTACTTCTGACAATGGGTAAAATATGACCCAGTTCATTTGATAGATAAGCCCAATCTGCATTTTTTATAGCGCTAATGTTTGCTACTATATCTAACTCATCGGCGCCGTCAACTACTGCTAAAATAATTTCAGCAATTTTTGATTCTACGGCGCTATATCCAAATGGAAAACCAATAACGGTGGCTACTTTAACAGCAGATCCTGCTACTAAAGCCTTTGCAGTTTTTACAAAATTAGGTGGCACACATACGGCAGCAAAACCATAATACACAGCCTCCGCACATAATTTTTCAATGTCTGCAACAAGTGTTGTAGGCTTTAAAATGGTATGGTCGATGTAGGCATTTAATTGCATCAATAAAAAATTAAATTAATCGGCGTCTCTTCCATGACATGCCTTGTATTTTTTGCCACTACCACAAGGGCAAGGATCATTTCTGCCAATTTTAGGACCCACCGTTATAGGCTGTTGCTTTTCTGGTGTAGGATCGTAATAATCATTTTCGGTAGGCGCAGCACCGGCATCTTGCTTAGTCACACTCATCTTACTCATGTCTGTTTTTTGCTGACGACCTTCTTGTACCTGATCCGTTTCTGTTAAAGGAATAGTAGTATGACACAAAAACTCAATGATCTCTTTATTGACTTCGGTGTCCATTTTTTTGAACAACTCAAAAGCTTCCATTTTATAAATAACGAGTGGATCTTTTTGTTCGTACGTAGCAGTTTGTACACTTTGCTTTAAATCATCCATGGCACGCAAATGCTCTTTCCATGCATTGTCAATGTGTGCAAGCGCAAGGGTTCTTTCAAGTGCATTGATAAGCGCAGCACCACTAGTAGCAAGGGTTTTATCCATATTACCTAATACTTCCATCGCTTTTTTACCATCCGTAAATGGAACAATCACATTTTCGATATGGTTGCCCTGTTGTAAACGAATACGCTTAAACACCGGCATGGCTTGAGCCATCATATCGGCACGACGGCGGTTATAATGCGCAATGGCTTCTTGGTATAATAATTCTGCAACAGCAGGTGCACTTTGTTTATTTAACTGCTCTTCAGTAATGGCGGTATCTAAACCAAAGTTTACAATAACGGCTAATTTAAAGCCTTCATAATCGCCCAACTCTCTAAAGCCATACACAAGTCCTTCGGCAACGCCATAAAAAGCATTGTCTAAATCAAGGGCTAATCTTTCACCAAATAATGCATGATGACGTTTAGCATAAATTACTGTACGCTGCTTGTTCATCACATCATCATACTCTAACAAACGCTTACGAATACCAAAGTTATTTTCTTCCACCTTTTTTTGAGCACGTTCAATAGATTTTGTAATCATGCTGTGCTGAATAACTTCGCCTTCTTTATAACCCGCAAAGTCCATTACTTTGGCAATACGCTCACTTCCAAACATGCGCATTAAATCATCTTCGAGGGATACAAAAAATTGAGAAGATCCCGGATCTCCCTGACGTCCTGCTCTACCTCTTAACTGACGGTCTACACGGCGAGACTCATGACGCTCAGTTCCTAAAATGGCCAAACCGCCCGACTCTTTTACGCCTTCGCCTAATTTAATATCGGTACCTCTACCCGCCATGTTAGTAGCAATGGTTACAGCTCCCGCTAAACCAGCTTCGGTTACAATTTGTGCTTCACGTGCGTGCTGCTTGGCGTTTAATACATTGTGCGGAATTTGTTTTTGACGAAGCATACGACCTAATAGTTCACTCACCTCAACGCTTGTGGTACCAACAAGTACCGGTCGTCCTGCTTCTCTTAATTTTACAATTTCATCTATAACGGCACCAAATTTTTCACGCTTGGTTTTGAATACTAAATCCTGTTCATCAATTCTGATAGCCGTTACGTTTGTTGGCACAGAAACAACATCTAATTTATAGATGTCCCAAAGCTCTGCCGCTTCTGTTTCGGCAGTACCCGTCATACCACAAAGTTTGTGGTACATTCTAAAATAGTTTTGTAAAGTAACGGTTGCATAGGTTTGTGTAGCCGCTTCAATTTTTACATTTTCTTTGGCTTCAATAGCTTGGTGCAAACCATCGGAGTATCTACGACCATCTAGTATACGACCTGTTTGCTCATCTACAATTTTTACAGAACCATCCATCACCACATACTCAATATCTATATCAAATAACGTGTATGCTTTTAGTAGTTGTTGAACGGTATGAATACGATCAGCTTTAACAGAATAATCATTAATGATCGCTTCTTTTTGTTGCAGTTTTTCATCGGCAGCCAACCCGCTTGATTTATCAATAGCAGAAAGTGACAAACTTATATCAGGTAACACAAAAAACTGTTGGTCTTCCCCAGCTTTTGTAATGAGCTGAATTCCTTTATCGGTAAGTTCTACTGAATTGCTTTTTTCATCGATGTAGAAATAAAGTTCCTCATCGGCAATGGGCATTTCACGCGACTGATCTGCGAGGTAATAATTTTCGGCCTTTTGTAGTTTCACACGAATACCTGGCTCACTTAAATATTTAATGAGAGCGTTGTTTTTAGGAAGTCCTCTATGTGCTCTAAATAATGCAAGACCACCATCTTTTGGATCATCGTTACCTTCTGCAATTTTCTTTTTGGCTTCAATTAAAAATTGATTGGTGGCACGCTTTTGTGCATCTACTAATTTTTCGATACGCGGCTTTAATTCAAAAAATTGTTGCTCGTTGGTGTTGTGTCCTACTGGACCAGAAATAATAAGTGGCGTACGCGCATCATCAATTAATACCGAATCTACTTCATCTACCATGGCAAAATGATGTTTGCGTTGTACCATTTCTTGCGGTGTATGCACCATGTTATCACGCAAATAATCGAAACCAAATTCGTTATTGGTACCATAAGTGATATCTGCTAAGTATGCATTGCGTCTTGCTTCACTATTTGGATCATGCTTATCAATACAATCTACACGAAGTCCGAGCCACTCAAACAAAGTACCGTTCCATTCACTATCACGTTTTGCGAGGTAATCGTTTACTGTTACAATGTGCACACCCTCACCTGCTAATGCATTTAAATAGGCTGGAAGCGTTGATACGAGGGTCTTTCCTTCACCGGTAGACATTTCCGCAATTTTACCTTCGTGTAATACACTACCACCAATTAACTGCACATCATAGTGCACCATATTCCAGGTAACTTTTCCGCCAGCAGCCGTCCAAGTGTTTTTATAAACACTTTGTTCGCCTTTAATAGATATGTAATCTTTTTTAACGCTAAACTCACGGTCTAGTGGTGTAGCTGTTGCAACAAGTTCTTCGTTTGTAGAAAACCTACGTGCTGTTTCTTTTACAACCGCAAAAGCTTCTGGTTGAATTTCCGCAAGTACTTCTTCAATTTTTTGATCACGCTCTTTATTTAAAGTGTCTACTTCTTTATAGATAGCATCACGCTTATGAATTTCGGTATCGCTTAACGCATCTGCTGTTTGTTTTTTCTCTGCTATTTGCGCATCAATGGCTGTCAAATGATTTTGAATTCTTTGCTTAAACTCGGCAGTTTTTCCTCTTAACTCGTCGTTGGTTAAACTAGCATAAGACGCAAAAAAAGTATTGGCCTTTTCTACTATTGGAAGTATCTTCTGAACATCTTTCTCGCTCTTACTGCTTCCAAATAATTTGGTTATAAATTTCAACATATTGTTAAATAAACTGTTTTAGAAAAAATATATTACTCAAAAAGAGTGCGGCATTTAAATTTGCGTCAATTTGGCACTCTATATCAAGGCCGCCAAAGGTAAAGATTTTAGAGCGGTTGTAAACGGGTTACAAAGAACTGATTATGAACATGATTATTGGTAGTAAAGCTTGGACAATTGGGATTGGGGTGTTTTTAGCCATTTTTGTGGCTAGCGGGCCCGTATTTAGCCAAAATAACGCATCCGATTCGGTTCAAACCGCTTTTAATGACAGCATTCGACTTCCCATGCCGGAGGCCGTTGCTATGGAACGAATCAATATAACACGTAATTATATGACCGCCCTGGGTGCCTGGGGCCTTGTAAATGTGGTACAGGGTAGCATTTCAACTACAAACACCGTGGGGCCAGAGCACTATTTTCATCAAATGAGCGCGTATTTTAACGCCGTTAATGTGGGGATTGCCGCTGCGGGCTTTTTAGGGATCAAAAAGCAGCTATTAAAAACCAATACCCTGGACTCGGAGATTAAGGCACAGCAAAAAATTCAAAAAATACTCCTCATTAACAGTGCATTAGACGTTGGATACTTTGGTATTGGCCTATTAATGCGCAATAGCGGAATCAAAAACCAGAACGCCAAAATACAAGGTTATGGCGGCAGTATTATGTTACAAGGGGCTTTTTTACTGGCTTACGACCTATTACAATTTGGTGCCCACCGCAAAAACGGCAAAAGATTGGGTCAAAAATTTGGTATTTGGACCCTGGGCCCAACACCTTCTGGCATGGGACTCGCCTACCGTTTTTAGGCCTAAAACAAAGGTTCATTCTTTCTTGAAAACTTCTTTATGGAATTTCAGCGTCTTTCTGCTACTTTTGCCCCCGAAAACGAGTAATATTTAATACCATGGCAGGTCAATTAAAAGAGGTTAGAAATAGGATTAAAAGTGTACAAAGTACGCAGCAAATTACCAAGGCAATGAAAATGGTGAGTGCGGCTAAATTACGCCGTGCGCAAGACGCCATTACCCAAATGCGCCCTTACGCGCAAAAGCTACAAGAAATGCTGAGCAATATTGTAAGCGCTTCTGAAGGTGATTTGTCTATTAAACTAGCAGAAACCAGAACGGTAGAAAACGTTTTATTAATCGTTATCACTTCTGATAGAGGTTTATGTGGTGGTTACAATGCCAACCTTATTAAACTTGCAAAAAGTACCATCGCCGAAAAATATAGCAGCCAATTTAATAAAGGCAATGTTACCATTTGGAACATTGGTAAAAAAGGATACGAGAGTTTAACCAAAGCAGGTTACACCACCGATGCTACTTTTAAAGATATCTTTTTACAACTCAGTTTCGAAAACGTGCAAGCTGCTGCTGCTGCTGCAATGAAAGCATTTGAAGATAAAACTTTTGATGCCGTAGAAGTTATTTATTCTGAATTTAAAAACGCAGCTTCACAGGAATATAAAGCCGAAGCATTTTTACCGATTCCAAAAGTAAAAGGCACAGGTGCTGCAAAAAAATCGGACTTTATTTTTGAGCCAGCTAAAGAAGCATTGATAGCAGAGCTCATGCCAAAAATATTAAACACACAATTATTCAAAGCAGTGCTTGATTGTAATGCAAGTGAGCATGGCGCGCGCATGACCGCAATGGACAAGGCAAGCGAAAACGCCAACGAACTCTTAAAGTCGCTTAAAATTAGCTACAACAGAGCACGTCAGGCAGCCATCACCACAGAACTTACAGAAATTGTAAGTGGCGCAGCAGCACTTCAAGGATAATCCTTAATATTAGTTTATGGAGATTAGTGAAATCATACCACATATAGAAGTGCTCATTTTTGCAAGTGAAAAACCACTTACATCACCTGATATTGTTGAGTTAATCAACAACACTTTTGGCTTTTTAGAGGAGCGCATTAGTATCGATCAAGTTGATGCTGCTGTAAATGGAATTAAAGAAAAGTATGATTCAGAATTTTATCCATTTGAAGTAAAAGAGAGCGGCGGTGGCTGGCAGTTTTTGACTAAAAAAGATTTTCACCAAACTATTTCACAACTTAACGGTGATAAATTTTTAAAGCGCTTGTCTAACGCAGCATTAGAAACCCTTGCGATCATTGCTTACAAGCAACCAATCACAAAAGGTGAGATAGAATCTATTAGAGGTGTTAACACGGATTATAGCATTCAAAAGTTATTAGAAAAAGAACTCATTTTAATAAGTGGCCGCAGTGAAAACATGCCAGGCAAACCACTTCTATACGTGACTTCCAAAACTTTCATGGACTATTTTGGCATCAATAGCCCAGAAGATCTTCCTAAAATTAGAGAAGTACTATCCGAACAGTTAATTGAGGGTACAATTATAAATCTGGACGACTTTACAGATCAAAACGTGGCTATTGCCACTGAAACCCCTTCTAACGAAGATCAAATTGATGATTTGGCTGCGCTTGAAAATGAGGCTTTTGATACAGAAGATGATGGCAATTTTAGCGAGTCTGATAATTTTGAAGAAGCCGACGAAGATTCTAACGAAGACGACGAGAATTCAGATAAGGATCCTGCCTAATAAATGCCTCGAAGTCTTATCTTCGTGGACCTATGTCACATTCACTTTCCAACGAACAACTCATTACAGCAGCCAATACTTTTGGCACACCACTCTATGTGTACGATGCTGCCAATATTGAGGCGCAATACAGCGCTTTAACCACTGCTTTTGCAGGGCAACACGTCAAGTTTTTTTACGCGAGTAAAGCACTCACCAATATTAATATTTTAAAGCTGATGCTTAACATGGGCTGCGCCGTTGATTGCAGCTCTATCAATGAAGCGCACCTTGCCATTAAAGCAGGTCACACCCCTAAAAATATTTTATACACGAGTAACGGTATTCATTTTAGTGAAATTGAAATTGCCGTTTCGCTGGGTATTCATGTAAATATTGATAGCTTATCCAATTTAGAAAAGTTTGGAAAAAAATATGGTAGTGGCTACCCAGTTGGTATTAGACTGCGTCCAAATATTATGGCGGGTGGTAATTTAAAAATTTCTACGGGTCATGATAAGAGCAAGTTTGGTGTGCCATTAGAACAGTTAGATGAGTTACTTAACATTATTGACACCTATCAAATTAATATTGCAGGATTACATATTCATACCGGAAGCGAAATTAAAGACGTGTCTGTTTTTATGAAAGTAACTGATGTGTTTTTTGATTTGGTTCCTAAATTTCCACATTTACAATTTTTAGATTTAGGCGGTGGATTTAAAGTGCCTTACAAAGCAGGTGACCCTTCTACCAATATTAATGAGCTTGCCCATGAAATTCAAAAGTTTCAAGAAAAGCTACAAAGCACCTATGCGCGCAGTTTTGAACTCTGGTTTGAGCCGGGTAAATATATGGTGAGCAAGGCTGGTTATTTTATTACAGAAGTTAACGTAATCAAGCAAACACCGAGCATTACTTTTGCTGGCGTTAATAGTGGCTTTAACCACCTCATCAGACCTATGTTATACGAGGCCTACCACGAAATTAAAAATGTATCAAATCCAGATGGGCCGCTAGTAACCTATGATATAGTAGGTAATATTTGTGAAACAGACACATTTGCTTCTGACAGACAAATTGCAACAATAAGCGAAGGCGATTTATTGGTTTTTGAAAATGCGGGTGCCTATGGTTTTGAAATGGCTAGTAATTTTAACGCACGTTACAAGCCTGCCGAAGTACTGATTATAAATAACGAAGCCAAACTGATCAGACAAAGAGATACCTTTGAAGACCTTACAAGAAATCAAATTGAAGTTTTGTAAGCGCAACCCCACTCAACCATGATTGAATTAAAAAATATCAGCAAAAGTTTTGGAGAAAGAACCATTATAGAAGACATCAGTGCTTCTATGATTGCTGGTAAATGCAATTTGATTATTGGAACCAGTGGTAGCGGCAAAACGGTGCTTACCAAATGCATGGTAGGACTCTTTAAACCAGAAATTGGACAAATATTATTTGATGGCAAAGACATGCTGCTCATGGATAACAATGAGCGCAAAGAATTAAGGAGGCAAATTGGTATGTTGTTTCAGGGAACTGCATTATTTGATTCTATGACCGTAGAAGAAAATGTTTTATTCCCGCTACACATGTTTACCAAATGGACCCTCGCCGAAAAGAAAAAAAGAGTAGATGAAGTATTGACCCGCGTTAACTTAGTTGATGCACATAAAAGATACCCTTCCGAAATTAGTGGTGGCATGAAAAAAAGAGTAGGTATCGCGCGCGCCATTGTGCTTAATCCAAAATATCTTTTTTGTGACGAGCCTAACTCAGGCCTCGATCCGCAAACCTCGATGGTGATTGATAAACTCATCCAAGAAATTACTTCCGAATTTAATATTACGACCATTGTTGTAACCCACGACATGAACAGTGTTATGGAAATTGGTGAGCATATCATTTACCTACACCAAGGTAAAAAACAGTGGGAAGGAACCAATCAAGATATTATCTATTCTAAAGACGAACTTCTTAACAAATTTATATTTGCCTCTTCATTTTTACAAGACGCCAAGCAGATGCGTATGCTGGAAGATGAGCAAGCGAAAAAATAATCCCCCCCCCTATGAAAAAAATTATCATTCTTTTTTTATCAGTACTATTATTGGGTACCCTTAAAAATGCAACCGCACAAGACAATACACCCGTAAGACCAGAGGCACCATATTTAACCAATAAAAATATTCCCGCATTTAATCTCCTACTCGCTGATGGGAAAAATTTTACCCAAAACAATATTCCAACTTCTAAATACACCCTCATTATATACTTTAGTCCCGACTGCGGGCACTGCCAGCATGAGGCCACAGAAATGGTCAAAAACATAGACAGCCTTAAACATGTTTTTTTTGTTTGGGCAGGTAGTAGAAGTTTACCAGAACTTAAAGAATTTTCCGAAAAATACGGTTTTAATGCCCTCCCTAATGTGGTTTGCGGCCAAGATCAGCAGTACAGTATACCCTCTTATTACCAGGTAAAATACACCCCATTTGTAGCCGTTTATGACAACCGCAAACAATTTGTTAAAGCTTACGAAATGGGGGTGGAAATCCCGGAATTACTCAAATTAATTGGGACTCATTAAGGTGTTATAATGGTATTCTATGCGTACCTTTGCGCCTGAAAATAACATTCACATTTTAATCATTGTATATGAAAATTACGGTAGTGGGCGCTGGAGCAGTAGGCGCAACCTGTGCAGACAATATTGCGCGCAAAGAATTAGCAAACGAACTTGTTTTATTAGACATCAAAGAAGGTTTTGCTGAAGGTAAAGCGCAAGACATGATGCAAACAGCTGCATTGCTCGGTTTTGATACTAGAATTTCTGGTAGCACCAACGACTACACCAAAACAGCTAACTCTGATGTTGTTGTTATCACTTCTGGCTTACCACGTAAACCAGGCATGACCCGTGAAGAATTAATTGGCACCAACGCTGGTATCGTAAAGGGTGTTTGCGAAAATATTTTAAAGTATTCTCCTAATGCTATCATCATTGTAATTAGTAACCCAATGGACACCATGACTTACTTGGCGCTCCAATCTACGGGCATACCAAAAAATAGAATCATTGGTATGGGCGGAACACTTGATAGCGCGCGTTTTAAATATCAATTAAGTACTACGCTTGATTGCAGCCCCGCCGATTTAAATGCACTTGTAGTGGGTGGTCATGGCGATACAACCATGATTCCTTTAATCAAGCATGCTACCTGGAATAGTATTCCAGTAACTCAGTTTTTATCGAGCGAGCAGCAAGAAAAAATTATCGCTGACACCATGGTGGGCGGTGCTACGTTAACTAAACTATTAGGCACATCGGCATGGTATGCACCAGGTGCTGCAGGTGCTGCACTTGTTGAAAGTATTATTCGTGATGAGAAAAAATTATTTACTTGTTGCGTAAGCCTTAATGGTGAATATGGTCAATCAGACATTTGCCTTGGTGTTCCTGTTGTGATTGGCAAGAACGGTTGGGAAAAAATTGTTGACATGGAATTATCTGCAGACGAACAAGCTGCGTTTAACAAAAGCGCAGATGCTGTTAGAAGCATGAACGACGTTCTAAAAACTTTATAGTTAAAAATCTATTCTAATAAAAAAAGCCCCGCAATGTGGGGCTTTTTTTATTAAGACAAATAAGCAGAATATTATAGCAAATTAACTTAACATCAAATTTTGGCATTACTCCAATTGATAGCTGTATAAAATCTTCTTGTTATCTCTGTTATTTCCAATGCTTGTTTTAATATACTCAACTCTTACAAGATCCTTGTCCACTATCACTTTTAAATATCCTGGGCTATTTAATATAACACCTTGCTCATAGCCGTACTCTTTAACGGATTTATTGATACCATAATGCATTGCGCCTGGCTGGGGCAATAACTGATAGACAATTCCATCTTTGTCCTGCTTAGCAAAAAAATGATCATGGCCATGAAAAACAACATTCACTTTATATTTTTGAAACAACGAATGTATAGGCATTTCCCATCCTACCCTATTTTGACTAAAAGTATTTACACCCGTGCTATCTAGTCCGCCCCACTCCCAAAAAGGCACAGCTTCTACGCCACCCCTGGCAATTCCTTTTTTGTCTACCCCTCCAACAAGGTTATGCATAAATACAAACTTAAATTTTGCTTTACTCGAACCAAGTGTTTGATTAAGCCAGTCATACTGCTCTTTTCCTAATGAACGCTGCCAAGGATCACGTCCATTTGCAGAATAAGTAAAAGGATCCAACACAATAAACAAAGCATTCCCCCATTGCCATGCATAATAACTTGAAGAATTTCCGGAGTAAAATTGATTTTTGATTGGATTAATATATAGGCTGCTCCTCATTTGATTACTCCATACTTGCATATTTGATCCATCTCCTTTTTTACCCTTTGCCTTTGACTCACCATCATGGTTGCCAAGTACATTAAACAATGCGGCTTGATTGGCAACTTCAGAAAAATAATATCGTTGGGCCTCATACTGCTTTGCAGATAATTTATAATCTTCTCTATATTTATCTGTCATCCAAGTATCGCCTAAATCAATTAAAAAGTCTACAGAATCGGCAGCCATATTTTTAACTGTTTGCAAATAGGTAGCCGGGTCGGTATTTTCGTCTAAATGAGAGTCTGCTTGAATCGAAAAAGAAAAAGCTTGGTTTACTTTACGTTGGGTTTGAAAAAAACTCAGTTTGCTTTTTTGCAATTGCGTTTGACCTTCCCTTACATAATACAATTGATAATAATAACGCTTTCCTCCCTCTAAATTTTCCAACTTAATAACCTGCATTTGTTGGATGGTAATATTCATTTTAGGTGTCAAATATTTTAAATTTCCAGCTTCGTAGCCATAAGCTATTTGGACAGCCATATTCTGATAAGAATAAACACTTATGTCTACAGAAGTATCTGTTGGACGACCAATAATAATATTGTATTCCTGAGCAGGTATATCTGTTTTGAAAATACCCGCTTCTTTTTGCTTTTGTGCAAAACCAATAAAATGGGCACTGACAATTAATAAAACTAAAATACTACGCATTTTTTAAAGTATTAAATTCATATGAATAAACAGTTCGACCATTTACACCTTGATTGATTTCATCTTTAGGCAATACTGCTTTTATATAATCCATGGTAACTTTTTTTGGCTGAACAGAAAATTTTAAGTGCCCTGTATTGCTTAGCTTGTCGCCACTCTGATATGCATCTGAATTATAGGTATTGTAACCCGGATCTCCACTCATAGGACAGGTAATGTAAGTAACGCCGTCTAAGTTTTGTCTTGCAAATAAGTGATCATGCCCCTGGACAAAAGCAGTAACTCCATACTTTACAAATAAATCATGTATAGGCATTTCCCAAGTAGGCCTAAAGCGTTTAAATTGGGCTTCTCCATTTCTGGTTTTGCCTCCCCACTCAAATAAGGTAGCCCATTCTACTGCACCTCTACAAGAACCCATCACATGATGACCTAATACAAATTTGAAAGTAGCTTTACTTTCTGATAAAGTTTTCTTTAACCAATTATACTGTTCATCACCAAGCGTAAATGCCCACTGATCTTTTTTTGCTTGCTGTCCACCACCCTTTTTATTTTGTTGACCACCTTGTTTATTTTTCTTGCCCTCTTGATTTTTTCCACCCACTTTTTCATCACCCTTTTCACCCCCTTTGCCTCCTTTTTGCTGCTCACGCATTTCCTCATCTGAGGCTGAAATATTTGAGTATCTAAACACATCTAGTGTTACAAAAAGAGTATTGCCCCATTCAAATGCATAATAATTTTGACGAGAAATTTGATCAGATTCTACTTCTGTATTTCCTGAATAAAAGTGATTGGGCGTAGGATTAATAATATATTTTGTTCTTGCCGTCTTGCTCCAAGTTGCAAGAGGCAATAACGGGTCTTCGTCATAGGCTTTTGCTTCTAGCTCATGATTCCCTAAAATAAAAAAATAAGGGACTTTGTTACACAATTGACCCAAATAATAACGCTGCCTAGTATACAACTCTTCAATTTTATTATAAGAAGGGTTTTTAACTTTTGAAGTTCTAAAATCATCTCCCAATGAAAAGTGTAAATCACTATTGTCTTTTGCAACATTTAGTAGCGTTTGATTGTATAAGACCGGATCACAATGATTGGGCGTACCTAAATGAGAATCTGCGGTTATGGTAAAAACAAATGGCTCATTAAATGATCTTTGTGTTTGAAAAGAAGCTACCTCACTGGTTATATTTTTATCTTTTAAGCCACCTATTTTATAGTAATATTTTTTATTGGGCTTAAGGTTATTAAGCTTCAAAACATACGGCTCATTAGCTATTAAATTAACCAAAGCAGAAGTTTGGTCTAATTTATTTTTATCTAGCCCATATAAAATATTCATCGAAATAGATTCTTCACTTAAAATACTTAGCTCGATTTCTTTATTCGTTGGCCTACCTAAAATTATGTTTAAAGAGGCATTGGCTTTATAACTAGCCCAAAGCTTGGATCGCATAAATGCAAAAGAAATTGCCGCCAATCCTAGTTTTTTTATAAATGCTTTTCGTGTCCAATTTAATTTCATAATATTATCTTGAATAAGTGACAGAAATTGTTGAGGTTGAGATAATTTGATCTTTTGTTTGCTGTAAGAAATCATCCATCGATAAGCCGGCCATTAAAGTGTTGCCTTGTCTTTTTGAGAGTGCATAAACCGTGATGATATATTCTTTAGGGCCTGGTCCTTTAGAACAAGGAGGTGCATACCCTAGTTCTTTACTATGCGTATTGCTACCCCAAATTCCTATATTTTTTTTGCTATTTGAAAAGTCATGTTGCGATGAAGGTATATCATACAAAACCATGTATACTTGCTTTTTCCCATCCTTAGCAATATGGTGCATGGTAATTGCAAAACTAGTAGTTGAAGAAGGCTCGTTTTTCCATACCAATGGAGGCGCCAACGCTTCACTATCACAAGTATACAACTTAGGCAAATTACCCTTATTTGAAAATGCTGGACTCGTTAAAAGCAACCCATCCAATACAGGTTGTTCTTGTTTTGGCAGTTGATCTTTAACTTCTTTTTTGTCTTTTTTTCGCTCTCCCTCTTTTTTTTCATAAACCTCTTTTTTTTCATAAACCTCTTTTTTTTCTACGCCTTCTTTATTTGAAAAAACAAATTCGTACCCGCTTCCGCTAGGTTTATATTTTATTGAACTTTCTTGACCTGCTATTTTATATGTTAGGGTAGACTCATGCAAATCATTGGTTACAAAATCTACAATAGTTGCCCCTGACAATTGTTTTTCGGCGGGTCTAATTGGATTTGCTCTAGGCTGAGGAGAAATCTGATTTTCTGGAGCAACTTTTTCATCATCAATAGCAACCTTACCTCTTAAAGCAGTGATAATGTATGGATAATTAGTAGTTCCGTGGTAATGATATGGTTGGTTATTTAACAAGTGCCCATGACAATTATCCAGTGGTTGCATAGGTGTCCCATCTGGTTCTAGAGAGGTATAAACAGCAAATCCATCTAGCGCAATTGCAATGGGATCTAACCCTGTTTTTGCTGCCAAATGAAGTGGCGCTGTATGATAATGATAATCATCTGCTCGACCGCAATGTCCTCCCCAATTATCCAATTCTCCAATTACGAAAGCATCTTCTCCTCTGTTGTTAAGCGCATTAAAAATAGGCACTCCATTTGCCGCAATTGCAATAGCACCCCTCATAAAATTACTAGCTGTTGGTAAAGGTTTTTCGGAAAGTGTTGGATACAGAGGAAGCATCCATGCATTTGATTCAAAATATCTTTGAGGTATTGGCACTTGTTGCTGCCAACGCTTAATGCCAATCATCATTGGATGATTGGGAAGTCCGTTAGATGCAACGTAATACCACTCATTATCAAATTTTGTTTGAACAAGAGAAGAGAAATGGGAAAATGTTTTGTTATACAAATCCACCTGACTAGTTAAAATAGAAGGGCCATTGAATTGATCCTTCATTTTTTTTATTTTGTATAGAGCCAATTGTAAATCCGCACTTTTCAGGTCTTTTAATGCAACCCAAAACGTTTTTCCAAAAGCCTGTTCTAAAAGGAAAGAATCTGGTTTTGCACTTAAAAAATTACCTTTAATTGTTTGTCCGTTTTTGAAGGTCCAAACATTAAATACGTCTTTATCAGTATAGTGCCCTCCATCATGCGCAAATAATCTATTAGAGAAAAACACCAATACAATTGAACATAAATTGAAAATCAATAGTTTACTAAACCTACTGGTCATATAGTGCAAATTTTCACTATGACTAGAATGTCTTACGAAAGTTTAATAGAAGTAAAAGTGATTATAAATATTTTTCTACGGCTGCTGCAATCGCAGTGGTGTCTTGTAGCATCATACAATTAAAATGCCCTTTGGGGCATTTTTTTGTGCCGTAATTGGAACAGGGTTGACAAGACAAATGCGGTACGATAAAATTTTGATACGGCGGTTTACTTAAACCAAGTGCCTGCAAAGAAGCTTCGCCATAATAAGGCGCTACTTGAAGCATAGGAGACGTGGCACCCCAAATGGCCAGCACGGGTTTATTAAAGGCACAAGCAATGTATTGCAGGCCAGTATCATGAGAAATAACAAGACGAGACTTTTGAACAATACTTGCCGATTCGTTTAAACTAAACTTACCACAGGCATTGTAAATTTTTATTGAGTCAATAGCGGCCACAGCATCTCCTTCTTTGGCATCTTCTTTACCACCTACTAAAACAATAGGAAAATTAATTTTTTTACAAAGCTGCTGTAATTTTAGGAGTGGCATTTTTTTGGTGGCATACGATGCCCCAATAACAACGGCTACGTAACCGGCGCTATGCGCTGTGGGTAAGTCTTCCGCTTTTATATGGTTCTCTGGGGCAATAAAATAATCAAGCCCTTTGCCATCATTTTGTACACCCAGTGGTGCTAGTGTATCGATGCACCGGTCTACAATATGACGTGAAGGAATTTTATTTTTAATACCAAGCTTTGTCAATAAAAATTTATGAAAGCTTAATTTTTGATACGTTAATGCTGGTACTTTTAGCGCGGTTTTAATGCGCCAGGTTCTAAAATTTTTATGAAGATCAATGATGTAATCAAATTGCTGCGATTTTAACGCTGCAATTGTTTCATTTAAATCATCCTTAAAATAATGAAACGTATGAATGTATGGGTTATGAAGCGTTACCGCCTTAAAACTTTCTTTGGTTAAAAAATGTATTTCCGCATCCGGTACCTGCTCTTTTAAACAACGGATAGCTGCCGTTGTTAAAACGATATCACCAATTGAAGAAAAGCGGATTACTAAAAATTTCATTGGGGGATATATTGATTAGTCCAGTTCCATATAATCTAAATCTTTATGGAATGTTTCTTCTGTAAAAGCATACGCAGTAAAAGCTACGCACATAACAATGATACCCGTAATAATACCACTATATACGATGGACCAATGCCATGATTTTTGAAACAAATCTAAAAAGAGCATATTAATTAAAGGCAGCGCACCCCTAACCATATTAGGAATAGTAGTAGCAGCCGTTGCACGCAAATTAGTACCAAATTGCTCCGCACCCATCGTTACAAATATGGCCCAAAACCCGGTACTAAAACCGAGCCATAAAGCAATAGCATACATAGTGGTATCAGCATTGTTATACCCACTAAAATAAAAGATCAAACCAACAAGGGTAAAGCCATAAAATAATAGGAGCGCTTTTTTACGACTTTTAAAATACTGGCTTACCAGTCCAATTAAAATATCACCAACAGCAATGCCCACATAACCAAACATGATAGCTCTTCCAGAATCTATGGTGGTACTATTAAACATGGCTTTTCCAAAACGGTCACTTTGGTTCAGCAATATCCCAATCACATACCAAGTAGGCAAGCCAATTAAAATGGCAACAAAATATTTTTTAAAGCGCTTACCATTATTAATGAGCATGAAAAAATTTCCTTTTACTACTTCTGAAGCTTTTGCTGTAGCAAACATGCCCGACTCTGCTACTTTAACGCGAAGTAACAACAAGCAAATACCCAACACACCGCCTATTTTATAACATAGGCGCCAATCCTGTGTGTATTGATACGTAAAATAGGCAGCCACGGCACCAAATAGTCCGATACCTGCCACAAGTGAAGTACCAACGCCTCTTTTGTTTTTTGGAAGGAGCTCACTTACAAGCGTAATGCCTGCACCAAGCTCACCGGCAAGGCCAAGGCCTCCAATAAAACGAGCCCATGCGTATTGATCTACACTTGTTACAAACCCTGTTGCAAAATTAGCGGTAGAATATAAAATGATAGAACCAAAAAGTACACTTAATCTTCCTTTTTTGTCGGCAAGCACACCCCAAATAATACCACCCAATAAAAGGCCTGTCATTTGCCAATTGATTACACGCGTGCTATCTACTAAAAGTGTGGCTTCTGTGGAACCAACACCGAGCATGCTCGTTTTTTTTACAATTGTAAAAAGTAGCAAATCGTAAATGTCAACAAAATAACCTAGGGCCGCCACAATTACTGGAAGCGAAAAAATGGATATTTTTTTTTCTGTTACGTCCATAACTAAGCTTTATTAGATTTTCCAAAAAAGAGTTTGATAATAACAGGCGCTGTTGTAAAAAATACAATACCTAGAACAATTATCTCTAAATGATTTTTTAAATCAAACCCAAACTCACTCAAAATCCATTTCTGTAAAAAGTGTCCGGCAAACAACATGCTAAAAACCCATGCAATAGATCCAATAATATTAAAGCTCACAAACTTTTTTTGATTCATCCCAACAATACCTGCTACAATAGGCGCAAAAGTTCTTACAATTGGAATAAACCTAGCTACAATAATGGCGCCACCTCCATGTTTATTGTAAAACTCTTGGGCTTGCACTAAATATTTTCTTTTAAATAATAAATTTTCTTTCCAGTTAAACATTGCAGGCCCTACTTTTTTACCAAACCAATAGCCCGTTGCGTTACCTGCAATACCTGCAGCTGCAATAAGGCCCATCAATAAAAATAAATCAGTGAACTCATTGCCGGTCGACCAAAGTTCTGCAGCTAAGTTGGTACTATAAATACCTGCTACAAAAAGCAAACTATCTCCTGGTAAAAAAAAGCCAGCAAAGAGTCCAGTTTCTGCAAATACAACGAGCAGTATGAGCCACAAACCACCATGCTCAATATAAAACTGAGGTTGTAATAATTGACTCCAATGAAAAGCATCTAATAAGAACATGGCAACAATTTAATATTTAGTTAAACAGTAACTTCTGTTGGGTTTTCTAATGACCCCTCCCACTTACTTACGGCACTTGTTGCAAGTGCATTACCTAGTACATTGGTAGCGGATCTAAACATGTCACAAAAATGGTCGATTGGTAAAATAAGGGCGATTCCTTCGGGGGGAATATTAAACATCGCACAAGTAGCTGTTACCACCACAAGTGATGCACGCGGAACGCCCGCAATACCTTTACTCGTAAGCATGAGTACAATAAGCATCGTAAGCTGCGTACCAATATCAATATGTATGCCATATGCCTGTGCAATAGCAAGGCTAGCAAATGTCATATACATCATACTTCCATCTAAATTAAAAGAATAACCCAGTGGTAATATGAAAGAAACAATTTTGTCTTTGCAACCAAACTTTTCTAGCTCTTCGGTTAATTTAGGAAATACTGCTTCGCTACTTGTGGTACTAAATGCAATAATCAGTGGCGGAAAAATAGCTTTTAATAGGCCTGGCAAACGCTTGCCTAAAATTAAAAAGCCAACCAACAAAAGAACAGCCCATAATGTAGCGATACCCATAATAAAATACAAAAGGTATTTGCCATAAAAAACAAATACGTCAAGCCCTTTGGTCGCAATCACAGCAGCAATAGCACCAAACACACCAAGTGGTGCAAAATTCATTACGTAGCCTACCATTTTTAAAATCACGTGCGCAACAGCATCCAAAGCTTTAACAACAATAGACGCTTTTTCACCCATTGAGGCAGCTGCTACACCAAAAAAGATACTAAAAATTACAAGTTGTAAAATTTCGTTATTGGCCATGGCGTCAACAACACTTTTTGGAAATACGTGTTCTATAAATTTTTGAATACTAAACTCTTGTGTTTTGCCCACGAGCTCTTGCGCACCACTCATATCGGCATTGCTTAAATCAATCCCTGTTCCTGGCTGGAACACATTAACAAGTACGAGTCCAATCAATAAACTAACAAGCGAGGCTGTGAAAAACCACAATAGTGCTTTGCCTCCAACTCTTCCAACTGTTTTTAAATCACCTAATTTGGCAATTCCTACAACAAGCGTAGAAAAAACAAGCGGCGCAATAATCATTTGAACCAGTCTTAAAAATATGGTAGTTAGTAGCTTTAAATTTTTCGAGAAAGATTGAATAAATGCAGGCTCACTATTTTGATGCACAAAATAACCAAGAATGACCCCGGCTATCATGGCAATTACAATGTAGAGGGTTAATTTATTAGATTTTTTCATAAGGTATATAAGTATTGCAATATAAGACTTAAGTACTAAAAAAAAGCAGTTGCCCAGTTCATCATTTTTGTAAAAAAGGAGGGCGATTTTGAGAAAAAAGTACTATTTTTCGACATCAATTGATTAGAAATCAAACCCAAAAATTATGAGTTTATTCAGAAAAAAGGATTTATCTGCCATGTTAGCACAAGCAGAAGATGGTGGTAAGGGCCTTAAACGCACACTAGGTGCAGGTAACCTTGTTGCTTTAGGCGTTGGTGCAATTATTGGAGCAGGTTTATTTGTGAGAACAGCAGCTGCTGCAGGACAAGCTGCGGGACCAGCCGTTACAATATCATTTATTATTGCAGCCATAGGTTGTGCATTTGCAGGTTTATGTTACGCAGAGTTTGCTGCCATGATCCCTATTTCAGGTAGTGCCTATGCATACTCTTATGTTACCATGGGAGAAACCGTTGCATGGATTATTGGTTGGGCATTAATTATGGAATATGCTTTAGGAGCAGCAACTGTTTCTATTGCGTGGAGTGAATATTTAAACAAGCTACTGGGGGACCGAATACCGTATGAATGGTGTCACTCTCCATTTGAAAGTGTCACAGATAGCGCCGGCGTTTTACACCATGGTATCATGAATGCCCCTTCATTAGTTATACTATTGCTTCTTACTTTATTACTTATTAAAGGAACACAAGAGTCTGCGATTGTAAATGCAGTTATTGTATTTATTAAAGTTGCGATTGTAATTATATTTATTGTATTGGGCTGGCAGTTTATTAAACCAGAAAACCATACCCCTTATTTTATTCCTGCCGATCAGCCTCCTCTTTTGGATGCATCAAAAAAAGTGATAGCGGACTACTCAGGCGCCTTTAAGCATGGCTGGGGCGGTGTATTAGGTGGCGCTGCCATTGTATTCTTTGCCTTCATTGGTTTTGACGCAGTATCTACTGCAGCACAAGAAGCTAAGAACCCTAAAAGAGATATGCCAATTGGTATTTTAGGATCACTTGTAGTATGTACGATTCTATACATCTTATTTGGTCACGTATTAACGGGCGTTGCACCATGGACTGATTTTGTTGATCCTTTAAAAGGTCGTGAAGCGTCAGTTGCGTATGCTATTTCAAATTACATGACAGGCTATGGCTGGTTGGCCACAGCTGTAACTGTTGCAATTTTAGCGGGCTTCAGTTCGGTAATTTTAGTGATGTTAATGGGTCAATCCCGCGTATTCTTTTCTATGGCAAATGATGGTTTACTTCCAAAAGTATTCTCTGACTTACACCCTAAATACCGCACGCCGTACAAATCTAACTGGATCTTATTTATTTTTGTAGGTGCTTTTGCTGCATTTGTGCCAGGAAGCGTTGCCGGTGATTTAACTTCATTTGGTACCTTATTTGCCTTTGTACTTGTAAGTGCAGGCATTTGGATACTGCGTGTTAAGTCTCCTGAAATGGAAAGACCATTTAAAACACCACTTGTTCCATTAGTTCCAATTTTAGGCGCTGTTATATGCCTAGCTATGATTTTTGCACTTGATGCACAAACATTAAAAGTAGCTTTTGGATGGATGATTTTAGGTTTAGTAGTATACTTTGCCTACAGCCGCAAAAACAGTAAGTTAAACTAACCCTTTACTTATACTAAAAAAAATAGTCCCGACCTTCGGGACTATTTTTTTTGCCTTATTTTTGCAAATATTAATAATACACTATGGGAAGGATATTTGAAGTTAGAAAAGCAACCATGTTCAAGCGTTTTGATCGCATGGCAAAACAATTTACCCGTATTGGTAAAGAAATTGTAATCGCCGTAAAAGCAGGAGGCCCCAATCCAGACGACAACCCTGCCCTAAGAAGATGTTATCAAAATGCCCGTAGTGTGGGTATGCCTAAAGACCGTGTTGAAGCAGCCATTAAGCGTGCCATGGGAAAAGACACTTCTAACTACGAAGAAATTTTATACGAAGGATATGCACCTCATGGTGTAGCTATATTAGTTGAAACTGCAACTGACAACCACGTAAGAACCGTTGCCAATGTTAAAAGTCATTTTAATAAAGGTGGTGGAACCATGGGCAACAGCGGAAGCGTAAGTTTTCAATTTAAAAAAATGGGGGTTTTTAAATTAAACCCAGAAGGCATTGTGATGGATGATTTAGAATTAGAACTTATAGATCACGGTCTCGACGAACTTGGAGAAAGTAACGACGACAATGACAATCCTATTATTGTTTTAAGATGTGCCTTTACAGATTTTGGTAACCTGCAAAAAGAATTGGAGGCAAAAAAATTAAATGTAATTAGCGCCGAGTTTGAATGGATACCAGGAACAACAATTCCTGTTACCGATGAGCAAGCAGAAGAAATTAGTAAATTAATTGACCGTTTAGAGGAAGATGAAGATGTAAACAAAGTGTTCCATAATATGGAATAACACCTATGTGTTTTTCTTTTCTTATTCGGCTATAACAGCCCTCACTGCTTCGATTACATCCTCTGTATTAGGCTTACTAAAGTAATCTCCGTCACTACCGTATGCTGGCCTGTGTGCTTTTGCAGCTAGGGTTTTAGGACTTGCATCTAACCACTTGTAACCACCTTGTTCTTCCATAACATGGTTAAACATATAGGCAGTAGCACCACCAGGCACATCTTCATCTACAAATAAAATTCGGTTGGTTTTTTGCAATGATTTTACAATACTATGGTTGATATCAAATGGAAGCAAGGTTTGTACATCAATAAGCTCTACAGAAATTCCTTCACCGGCTAATCGAACAACCGCCTCTTCAATAATACGGAGCATAGAACCGTATGAAACAATGGTAATATCGGTTCCTTCATTGATAATTTCTGGCACGCCCAATGGCACTTTAAACTCCAATAAATTATTAGGTAATTTTTCTTTTAGTCGGTAACCATTTAAACATTCTATAACAATGGCCGGATCGTTAGATTCTAAAATTGTATTGTACATGCCTGCCGCTTGCACCATATTGCGGGGCACACAAACATACATGCCTCGGAGTGCATTTACAATCATTCCCATGGGTGATCCACTATGCCAAATTCCTTCTAGTCTATGCCCTCTTGTTCTAATAATTACAGGGCAACTTTGTTGACCATTGGTTCTATAATGCGTGGTAGCAACATCATCACTCAAGGGTTGTAAACCATAGAGTAAATAGTCTAGGTACTGAATTTCTGCAATGGGCCTTAATCCTCTAACAGCCATACCCACGGCTTGTCCTACAATTGTAAGCTCTCTGATACCAGTATCAGAAATTCGGTCAGCGCCATGCTTTTCTTGAAGTCCTGCAAAGCCTTGGTTTACATCTCCAATAAATCCAACGTCTTCTCCAAAAGCATACACTTTACTGTTGCTAGCAAAGAGTACATCAAAATATTTATTAAGTACTTCGTAAGCATTTACACTTGGGGCATCAGCAGCGTATGTAGCCTGCACTGCAGGTACACGGAGTGCCGATTTTGGACCTTCGTTGTATAGATAGGTATTGAAAAGTGAAGCTGCTTCATGCTTTAATTGCGCCGCATACTCCTTTACTTTTTCGACACCTTTAACACCAACAGCAGCATCACTTACGAGGGCAAGCGCGTTTAAAATATCTCTACGAAGTGGTTCCTTATTACTTGATAATTCAGAAACAATTTGTTGTACTGCTGGATGAAATACTTGTAGCCCGTTAATGATTTGAACAGCTTCTTGCGCCTGCGTTTGAATAGGACCAATAAATTTTTCCCATGCATTTGCTTTAGCCTCTTTTACATACTCTTTTGCTTCTATTTCTACATTATTTAACTCGGTAATTGTTGCGAGCCCAGACGCTAACATCCACTCACGCATTTTTTTTATACAATCCCAGTTTTTTTCCCACGCTAAACGCTCTGCAGATTTGTAACGCTCTTGGCTACCACTTGTAGAATGGCCCTGCGGCTGCGTTACCTCTTCGATATGAAAAAGTGCTGGCGTATGCGTGTCTCTAATTTTTTGTAGCCCTTCTTCAAACACTTCACACATGCCGGCATAATCCCAGGCTTTTACTTTGTATATTTCGATGCCATTGGTGTCTGCTAATTTTTGCATACCCGCAAGCGCATCAGAAATCGAACTCTTTGTAGTTTGTAAATTTTTAGGGACAGAAATGCCATACCCATCATCCCAAACAAAAACTGCGAGTGGAACTTGCAAAACTGCTGCCGCATTCATTGATTCCCAAAAGTGTCCTTCCGAAGTACTTGCATCACCAATGGTACAAAAACAAATTTCGTTACCCTGATTGCTTAAATGCGTATGCTCCGATTGATTTTTTTGTTGCGCTTCTCTAAAACATTTCGATGCAAAAGCTAGACCCAATGCACGGGGCATTTGGCCAGCTGTAGGAGCCATATCTGCAGATGTGTTTTTTTTATTTACTAGATCTAACCAGTTGCCATTTTTATCTACGGTTGGTGTAACAAAATGAGAACTCATTTGTCTACCCGCACAAAAAATATCATTGTTGCCATCAGGGTCTGCAAACAATTGAGAAAAATATTGTTCTACACTTGCCATACCCGCAGCAAACATGAAAGTTTGATCTCTATAATATCCAGATCTGAAATCTCCGTTCTTAAAATATTTTGCCAGCGCAACTTGCGCTACTTCTTTACCGTCACCAAAAATACCAAACTTGGCTTTACCTGTTAATACTTCCCTTCTACCCAGCAAACTAACCTCCCTACTAATGAGGGAAATCTTATAATCCTCTATCACCGTATTACGGAATCCTTCAAAGGATAACATCTCGGCTTGGGGCTCTGGCAAAGCGGTTGCGTTCATGAAGCAAAAATAACATTCGGAAAGCAATAGAACAGGGGAATTTTAGTTTTGGGGATAAATCCAAACTACCCTTAACAACCCCGTTTTTTAACGATTTAGCCTTTTTTTAAGGCTATTTTGGCTCTAAATTGAACTATATATAATACTTTTACAGTGTACTTTAAACAAAGCACTTATATGAAAAAGATTTTAGCACTTACTTTATTAGCCATTACGGTTTCAATTAGCGTTTTTGCACAACAAGACATTAAATTTTCTGAAGGGTCTTTTAACTTTGGTAAAATTGTGCAAGGCACCCCAGTAACGCACGTTTTTAACTTTACCAATACAGGCGCAAAGCCTGCGGTTGTTGAATATTGCACTGCAGAATGTGGTTGCACTACTCCAGAAGTAACCAAAGAACCTATTTTAAAAGGCAAATCAAGCACTGTTAAAGTAACCTACAATGCAGCTAGCATGGGTGCTTTTACAAAGCGTGTTACTGTTAAATTAGTTGGTGTGACAGAGCCTATCATTTTAACCATTAGTGGTGAGGTAGTGGCTCCAAAAAAATAATTGTTAAGATTTATAGAAATATGTTACCAGCCTCCTTCGGAGGCTGGTTTTTTTTGCCCCTGCCTCAAATTGTAAACTTATATTTGCAACATGTTACAAATCAGCAAACGTGGCATAGAAATGCCGGCCTCACCTATCAGAAAACTAGTTCCCTTTGCAGAAGCTGCAAAAAAAAGAGGAACTAAAGTTTACCACCTAAATATTGGTCAGCCAGATATTGAAACCCCTAAAATGGTTTTGGATGCTGTTAGACACAGTGATTTTAAAGTGCTAGAATACAGCCATAGTGCAGGCAATGAAAGTTACCGTAAAAAATTAGTGGGTTATTATAAAAGCGTTGGCATTGATGTCAATGAAAAACAAATCATTATTACCACAGGTGGTAGCGAAGCCATTTTATTTGGCTTTATGGCATGCCTAGATGCTGGCGACGAGGTGATCATACCAGAACCTTTTTATGCCAACTACAACGGGTTTGCAGTTGAAGCAGGGGTATCTGTAGTGCCTATCACATCGCACATAGAAAATGGTTTTGCGCTTCCGCCTATTGAAGCTATCGAAGCTAAAATTACACCGCGCACCAAAGCGATTGTAATTTGTAACCCTAACAACCCGACTGGTTATTTATATAGCGCTGCAGAAATGGAGCAGTTAAAAAATATTATTTTAAAACACGACCTCTATTTGTTTTCTGACGAAGCATACAGAGAGTTTTGTTACGAAGGCACACAAATTAGTGCGCTTCATTTAACAGGCGTTGATGAACATGTGGTAATCATGGATACCATTAGTAAAAGATACAGTGCCTGTGGAGGACGAATTGGTGCATTTATTACCAAAAATCAAGCGCTATTAGATGCTACCATGAAATTTGCACAAGCTCGTTTAAGCCCGCCAAGCTTTGCACAAATTGCTGGGGAAGCAGCCATTGATTTACCAGCCAATTATTTTGACGATACCAAGGCCGAATATAAATCTAGAAGAGACCTCATTGTTACCAGATTAAATGCGATGGAAGGTGTTTTTTGCCCAAATCCGGGCGGCGCTTTTTATGCCATGGCTAAATTACCTATTGATGACGCAGATAAATTTTGTCAGTGGTTACTCGAAGATTTTGCTTTTGAAAACCAAACAGTCATGTTAGCGCCTGCAACAGGTTTTTATGGTACGCCAGGTCTTGGAAAACAAGAGGTAAGACTTGCTTATGTGTTAAACCTAGAAGACATTAATAAGTCTATGGATTGTTTAGAAGCGGCATTAAAAGTGTACCCGGGTCTTGTAAAATAAATACATGCAAATAAACAAGCGAATAAAAAATAAGCGCCTTTTTCTAATCATAGCCGGTATTGCTACAAGCCTTTTTTTTATGCGCGCAAACGCCCAGAGCTATAAATCAACCTACGGGTCGGCATTTGCAGGCAGTACCAGTATTTTTAACAACCCCGCATCTAGTGTGAATCAATCCTTTAAATGGGAGGCTACCATTTTAAGTGCGCAAGCAAATATCAATAGTAATTTGTTTTATGTTCAAAACGATTCTATTGGTGTTCATGAAGGCATGTTTCCAAAATACTTTCATGGCAATGTGGATGTTAATTTACTAAACCTTTTATATAAGCCAAATAACAAACAAGCATTTAGTGTTGGGATTAGAGCAAGAACGTTTAACCACATCAAAACAGAACCACTTGTTGCAGTAAATGGCATAAAAAGTATGCATGAGTTTTTTAAACTCAATAGACAAACGCCTTATTTAGAAGCTTTTGTTACCCATAGTGGTTGGTTGGAAACCAATTTAAATTATTCCCAAGAAATATTTAGAGATCAAAAAAGCACTTTAACAGCAGGGCTTACTTTGCAAATCAATAAAAGTATTTCGGCAGCTTATGCTACCGTTAATAAATTAAGTTATTTAGAAAGTACAAATGGCATAGATACTTTATATACCCTAACTGCAGGTGGCGCTTCATTTGGATACAGTTCTAATTATGATCAAACGGTTGCAGGAACTGCTAACACAGGAACCGATTTTGTAAAAAACGGTAAGTCAAGCTTTGGCTTAAGTATGGGCGCAGAGTATTTATTATACAATACAGAATCGCATAGCTTTCAAACCAACCATGCATTAAACTATGCATTAAAAATTGGTGTTTCCATTATGGATATTGGCGGCGTGTCGTATAAAAATACAGTTACAAGTAGCTTATTTAATGGCGTTCGTCCAAATATGAACGATCCTTTAATTTCACGCAAAACCACAGGCATTCAAAATAGCGATGAGTTAAGAGATTCACTCGCTACCATATTTGCTTCTACCACCCCAATGCCTGAAACATTTACCATTGCTAAGCCTACACGCTTTAATCTAAATATTGACAAGCCACTTGGTAACGATTTTTATATCAACGCCGATCTTACCATTAATATGCACGCTAGTGCTGGTCTTACCAAACGACGTGTTCGTGACCTTAATTTAATTACGGTTACACCCCGCTATGAAACATTACATATTGGTGTTTACATGCCTGTTCAATACAATACACAAGGACAACTCATGCTAGGTGGCGCTATCAAATTGGGTCCCCTCACAGTGGGCGTTCATAGGCTTAGATGGCTAACCAACTCAAGGAATATGGACAATGCTTCAGGAGGCGGATATCTCATGTTAAGCATACACCCCATGAGCCTTAAAAAAATTAAGACCATTATAGACTGTTCAGAATAAATTAACTTAGAGCATCAATCAACGTATAGTTATGGGTATTCAATTTTCTGCCATTCGCCTGCAAACACTTGTCGTTGCCATTGGTTTTATTGGTATTACAGCGTGCAGAGAATCTAGAGAGATTTTTGCAGAATCGGCACCGCCAAAAAAAAGAACAACTGCTCCTCCTAAACCACAATATAAAAAAACGTTTAAACCAAGGCCTGGCTTTGAACCTTTTGACGGTATCGACCATGTTCCTGCCAATTATACTTTTATGTATGAGCCTATTTTTATTACCCAAAAACCGGTGATAAAAAGAAGAATAGGCGAAACCTATGTGCCTGAAAAATTAACAATTAACACCTACGGCTTTACTAAAAATAAAAAGGAAATTAATTTTAGAATGAGCTACCCTACTAATTTAAAAGGTAGCTATCATAAAATCAATACCGCCGACACAACCAATGCATTTAGGTTTATTAATAAATACAACGATACCTGTTACGTTACTAAATACACGTTAAAAGAAGTAAAAGACACCAGTATTTATCATATTGGTATTATACTAGACCATAGTGGCTCTATGGGTGATGAACGCTGCGCCGAATTACAAGACGCACTATCTGCAAGCTTTAAAAAAATGAGCAAGCGCAACTTAATTAGCTTATGGAAATTTGATTCGGATATTTCTTATGAAGGAACGGCATACGACAGTACTACCATACAAAAAATGCTATACCACAAAAGAGGTATGGATGGATTTGGAGGTGGTACCGCAATCAATGACGCCATGGACCGCGCATTAGATACCATGGCCAAATACAATAAGTACAAACCAGTACTACTTTTATTTACAGACGGGTACGAGAATTCTTCAAAAAATAAAAATACCAAATCGATTGTTGAAAAAGCACTCGTAAATAATATCCCGGTATTTACCATTGCTTATAGTGGTGGTGCAGACTCAGTTAATTTAAGGGCTATTGCCAACGAAACAAATGGCATGTATTTTCAGTGTTACGATAGATCGGAATTTGAAGAAGTGTTTAACAACCAGCTTTTTTCATTGAATAGGTACTATGAGGTAAGTATGATGCCTTGTATGTTTGATTATGAAAAATTAAGTATCAGCGCGGGTACCGTAAGTGAACAAAGGGCAACCGGCGAAAAAACATTTAAGGGTATTAGAGAAACCATTTCGCTCAATGTGAATTTTGAGTTAGATAAACATGATATTATGCCAAGGTATACGCCAGAAATAGAACAAATGGCCACTTATCTAACAAAAAATAGTACGCTTCGTATTATTATTAGCGGTCATACCGATAATTTGGGTGAAGACAATTACAATATTATTTTATCCAATAAAAGAGCAGAAGCAATTAAATCCGCGCTTGTAAAACTAGGCATTGCTGCAGGCCGTATAGCTACCATTGGTAAAGGCGAAACCGATCCAATCACGCCCAACGACTCCGACAACAACCGTTTTAGAAACAGAAGAATTGAAGTAGAAATAGTGAACAACTAACCCAGCTTATAAAAACTCATTGCATTAGTGCTGTAAATTTTTTCTTGATTTTCTGGTGCTACTAATTTATTGATTACTGTCTGGTATTTATGATGTGTAGTTACATAATCACCTGCTAGTAAAGACACAGGCCAGTCTCCTCCAATCATTAATTTGTTTACGCTAAAATGTTTTAGAACATAAGCCACATAAGGCTCAATGGTGTTAGCAGACCAATCATTAAAATGAGCACAGCAAGTGCCTAGCCCCGAAATTTTTGCATAAAAATTAGGCATGCAAGCAGCCTCGGCAATAGCTTCGCCCCAAGCACCAAACTGCTCGTTGGTAGCAAAGGGTGGATGGTTTAAGTGATCAAAAACCATTTTTAAATGTGGTATTTGCTTTGCCACTTGTATCGCTGCTTTAATGTGTTCAATTTTTACACCGACCACATCAAAAGGAACACCATAATCTGCCAAAATGCCTAAACTTTCTATCACCTCAGGTTGCAGTAACCAGTTATGGTCTGGCTCGTCATGTATGAGGTGCCTGATCCCTTTAAAATATTTATTTTGCAAATGTGCTTCTAATTGATTTTTTGCAAGCGTCGGATCCAGTAAATCTACCCAACCCACAACACCAATAATCCAAGGGTACTGCTCCGCACATTCAAACATAAATTCGGTGTCTTCTATATTGTTTGCAGCTTGCACCATTACGGCTGCACTTACATTAGCTGCTTGTAATTGCGCTTCAATACCGGAAGGATAATAATTTTGCGCCAGCATAGAAGTATCCCCATCGAGCCAACTATACCTTGCTTTTTGCAAATCCCAACTGTGCATGTGGGTGTCTATCACTTTTGCCATCATCTTTTATTTTACAATGAGTTCATCCATAAATAACCAAGAAGGATTTCCTGCGCCCGCAAACCCAGCAGGGATCATTGTTACAGGATGAGCTACTAACTTCATATATTGAACGGTAGTAGCCTTTATTTCAAATAAAACAGTTACCGCACCTTCTTTACTATTATCTAAATTTTGTAGCAGGCCTAAACGGGTAAATGTTTTCCCATCTTCTGACCCTAACACTTCTACAGTTGTTGGCAAATGAATCCAACTTCCCCTGCTATTATAAAAACGAGTGCTAATTTTTGAAATAGTAGTAGGCGCTGCAAAAGAAAGTGTTGCTTCTATATCTTTTCCTTCCCAGGCCAACCATTCGCCATCACTAAATCTACTATCATTTGCGACAATGCCATTGATAAAACCATTGTTACCACTTTTATTATACGGCGCTTTAGGTGCGTTGGTTAACTCGGAAAGATTTGCGCCCGTTGCTTTATTAATAGAAAATGAAGCAGACGCTACATCCGTTATTTTATGATTGACAACAACACCCGCTTGCAAATTGGCATCACCCGTAATCGTGATAGGACCTGTGTATTGTTGATCTTGCTCGCTAGGTAGTTTGCCATTTGTATTATAGACAATTTTATGCGCTGCACCTACGCCACCAATAGAAACATGGATGCCCCCTGCCGTAGGTTTACTGGTGATTTGTACATTGTATAAATGGTCCGAAAAATGAAGCCCTTTTTGTTTCAATATAGGTTGCCACATCGTTACACGGTTTGTAAAATGATCGAACCCTGTTTTGGTTTTTGTCCATCCGTTTTCGGCAATAGCCATCGCACGTGGATACAACATAAAAGAGGCTAGGTCTTTATTGGCAATATATTCAGTCCATAAATTACCCTGCACGCCTTTTATATAAGCCGCTTCTTGTGCGGTAAGTGCCGCAGGAATTGGATTGTAATTATATACTGCTTCGAGGGGTAAGAAGCCGCCAAAAGCAATAGAGTCACGGGAATCAGAAGATTGATAAAAATTTAAGTAACAAGTACCCTGCGGGGTCATGATTACATCATGATGCTGCTTGGCTGCAGTTATGCCGCCTTCTTCACCCTGCCAACTCATAACGGTTGCATTGGGTGCGAGTCCACCTTCTAAAATTTCATCCCATCCTATAATTTTGCGCCCCTTACTATTTACATATTTTTCTACGCGCTGAATAAAATAACTCTGTAACGCATGCTCATCAGCGATGCCTTTTTCTTTCATGAGTACCTGACAAAAACTAGACCGCTTCCATGCTGTTTTTGGACACTCGTCGCCGCCAATATGAATATAACTCGACGGAAATATATCCATCACTTCATCTAGTACGTTTTCAATAAAATTAAATGTGTACTCACTAGGTGCAAACACATCATCAAATACGCCCCAGCTTTCTTGCACTATTTTACCACCCTCTTTTTTTATTTTATTTTCTGTAGCAGTAGCATACATGTTTTTGGTGAGCTGCGTGGGTTCATTTGGAAAACAACTTAACTCGGGGTATGCAGCGATTGCAGCACTTGCATGACCAGGCATTTCAATTTCAGGAATAATATTGATGTGTTTAGCCGCTGCATAAGCAACCAAATCTTTTAATTGCGCCTGGGTATAAAAGCCGCCGTAGGCGGCATTGGTATTGCCTTTACCCGGATACTTGCCTATTAAAGTACCGCCACGCACCGATCCTACACGCGTTAATTTTGGATATTTTTTTATTTCGATACGCCAACCTTGGTCTTCTGTTAAATGGAGGTGCAAATTGTTCATTTTTTGCATGGCCATTACATCTAATAGTTGCTTAATAAATGATACCGGCATAAAATGTCTACCCACGTCTAACATAAGACCTCTATAACCAAAAGCTGGTGCATCCTCAATTTCTAGTACTGGAATATTTTTAGATTGCGCTTCTAATTGTAATAATGTTTGCATGCCATAAAAAGCGCCCACTTTTGTTTTTGCTGTAATAGTTATAGCAGTTGGCGTAACAGACAAATGATACCCCTCCATAGATGCTACAACAGTAGTTTGCGGATCTACAATTAATTTGGCAGTAGCTGCAGCTGACTTTGTAAGCTTGAAGAAACCTTTCCCCTCTAACACTTTATTGGGATACGGAATAATGGGAAACTGTGCTTTTGTGCCAACAGCTATGAGTAGCAAAAGAGAAAATAAAAACTTACACTGCTTCATACAAAACTGGATTTAATGGGGTGTTTACAATTTCACCAACAGTAGCGCCTGGACACCAGGTATCCCAATCGGCCTGCTGGTTGTGGTTTTCGGACGTTTTTAATACGGTGTCTTTATCCATGTATATCATGGTCATTACTTTACGCATATTACCAGACACATTAGGACCCGCGCGGTGATACAACCATCCTCTATGAAAACTTATTTCACCTACATCAAAAGGTTCCACCACATGGTTAAATGCATTCCGTTTTAATTCGGCTTCTAAAAAAGCCTGACTCTCATCACTAATTTGTTTATCCCTGCCAGCCGTTAATTTATTACTGCCCGCACTAAATTCTAGTGGCCCATAGTTTAATGGTGTTGCTTGTAATGGTATCCATGCTGTAACGGTGTTTTCTGTAGCGAGTGGCCAGTAATATTGATCGGCATGCCAAGGGGTATGACCACCTTTTGGCTCTTTAAAAAGGGCCTGATCGTGGTATAAACGAACGCCCGCTGTTTGCATTAGACCAGTAGCAATTTGGGCAATTTTTTTACTAAATACAATATCTTTTACTGCGCTTGTATGCGTCCACAAATTCATGATTTGCAAAAAAGCCTTCCCATAGGTGTCACGTTCTTCGAGGGGTATTTGTTGGTTATTTAAACGGTCTACCTCTTTAGAAATTACTATATTCATATAGTCAATAACCGCAGGCTCAAAAATATTTTTAATTTTTATAAAACCATTTTCGTTGAAATAGTTGACCTGCGCGGGTGTTACGCTATAGTTTACATCAAGTGCAGCTTTGACTGATTCTGGCGTAGCGTTCATAACAAATAATTTTACTCAATATAAAATAAATAGTAGATAATTAGGCCCATCTAAACACATAAGATACACACATGAAACAGCTCCTTAAAACCATCATTTTTCTACTTATAATTAACCAGCTTACTGCACAGCAGTTTTATGTTTCTCCAAAAGGCCACAATAGTAATTTAGGGACTGCTCAAAAACCGGTAGCAACCCTACAAAAAGCACAAGCCCTCGTAAGAGACTTTAAAAAAGCCAACCCAGGCTATGCGGGAGACATTATTGTTACAGTGATGCCCGGCACTTATGAACTTACGTCAACGCTTTCTTTTAACGAGCAGGATGCGGGCAGTGATAAAGTCAATGTTAGATGGCTTGCTTTTGCAAAAAATAAAGTAATTCTATCTGGTGGAAAAAATATCAATGGCCGCCTATTTAAAAAAGTAAACAACCCTTCTATACTGGCTAGGCTAGAAAAAAATGCAGTAGAAAATGTACTAGAGGTTTCTCTTACCAAACTAGGCATCACTAATTTTGGGGCACACCAAAGCTATGGACACGGCCAGCCCGTTATACCTGCGCCATTAGAACTTTATTACAACCAAGATCCATTACTACTTGCACATTACCCCAACAATGGCGCTGTAAAAATTGGCAAAGTAATAGACAAAGGTTCTGTACCCCGCATTGGTGACAAATCAAATAGAGGCGGCTTATTTAACTACACCGATAATAGACAATCAAAATGGGTAGGACAAAAAGACATTTGGATACAAGGCACTTTTAATTACGGCTTTGCAGATGATTACATCAACATTGCAAACATAGATACCACAAAAAAAGAAATTAAATTAGCCAGCCCACATATTTATGGTATTGCACACGGAAGGGATTTTCAGGAATACATCGCCTACAATATTTTAGAAGAACTTGATAGCCCCGGCGAGTGGTGGCTAGACAAAAAAACCGGTATGTTGTATATATGGCCTCCTACTAATAGCGCCGGCAAAACTGATATTGCTACTGCTAACATTACGGTTTCGATACTTGAAACACCCATCGTATCAATTATTAACGCCGAGCATCTAACAATCGAAGGCTTTACCATAGAAGCCGGAAGAGACATGGGGGTTTATTTAGAAGGTGGTAGCAATAATGCCATTGCAGGCTGCACCGTTAGAAACCTTGGAACCTCCGGCATTTTTATGGGACAGGGCGCCGAGGCCAAACAAAAAGACATGGGTATCGATGATTTTGATGGCACCCCTACTTCTGGTATTATTGGAAGCCTTCAAAATTATTTATACAAAAACACCAGCTGGAATAGAAACGCAGGCTTTAATCAAACCATCATCAGTTGCGACGTTTACAACACTGGGAGCGGCGGTATTTATTTAAGTGGTGGCGATAAACGAACGCTCACGAAAGCAAACAACATTGTTGAAAATTGTAAAGTACATGACTTTAATAGAAGAAATAAATTTATTTGGTCGGGCATTAGTGTAGACGGATGCGGCAATAAAATAAGACACTGCGAAATATCCAATTCAGATTGGCAAGGTATTTTTGTACATGGTAACGAGCACGTTTTTGAATACAATAATATCCATCACGTAACACTCAATTCGGACGACACCTCTCCATGGTATATTGGTAGAGATCCTAGCGATAGAGGCAATGTAGTGCGCTACAATTATTTTCACCACATTGGTAACCCCAACCGGATGAATATGGGTATTTATTGTGACGACTCATCGGCAGATGTATTTGTTTTTGGAAACGTGTTTTATAAAATGGAAACAAAGCATGGTATTTTATTTACCAATAGCGGCTGGGACCTTGTTATGAAAAATAATATTATTATAGAACCCACCGATGCTACGGCTCAAATATCGGCGCATTATTACACCTGGGCAGCAGGCTCCGAAAAATCGATGTTTGGCGAAAACGGCCTTATTAGAAACCGCCTTACAAAAAGCGTTGCTTATCAGCAAGAACCATATGCAAGTAAGTACCCAGGGCTACTCGAATATTTAGATACCATACCAGGTACCAATCAGTGGAAAGCCATGCGTGCGCATGGAAACGTATTTGCAGACAACCTCGTAATTGGTGGACCTAAAAGCCCCACCAAATTAATTGGCGGCAACTATGCCACCATTACAGAGAGAGATAATTATAGGTCTATTATCGATCCAGGATTTGTAGACATGGCGCATGAAAATTTCACACTACGCCAAACATCGGAAGTATTTAAAAAAATAAAAGGCTTTGAACCTGTCCCATTTGAAAAAATGGGACTGTACAAAGACAAATACAGAAATTAATAATACAAACTCTTAAGAATCCCCATTTCTAACCCCCTGAGTTCGGCAAGACCTCTAAGTCTTCCAATGGCAGAATAACCTGGATTGGTTTCTTTTTTCAAATCATCTAGCATTTGATGGCCATGATCTGGACGCATAGGAATTGAGATATTGCGCTTACGCATCACTTCAATAATTTCTTTGACAACACGGTACATATCAACGTCACCTTCTAAGTGATTGTCTTCATAAAAATCGCCAGCTACATTTCTTTTGGTACTGCGCAAATGAATAAAATTAATGCGGTCACCAAAATTACGCACGATAGCTGGAAGGTCATTATCCGGTCTAACACCAAAAGAACCAGTACAAAAACACAGGCCATTAGATAAAGAAGGAACGGCACTAAACAATGCCTGTATATCAGATGCTGTGCTTACCACTCTTGGAAGTCCCAAAATTGTATACGGCGGGTCATCTGGATGAATCACCATTTTAACACCACAAGATTCAGCAACTGGCATAATTTGATCTAAAAAATAAATAAGATGCGTACGTAGTTTTGCTGCATCAATCCCATCATAGGCCGCTAACGCATGTCTAAACGCTTCCATGGTAAAACTTTCTTCACTTCCCGGAAGTCCTTTAATCATGTTGTGTTGCAATTGCAATTTTTCGGCATCCGTCATGCCGTTAAACCTAATTATAGCAGCTTCCATTTCAGCTGGCGTATAATCATTTGCCGCGTTTTTTCTTTCTAGTATAAACACATCAAATGCAACCACCGCAGCTTTTTCATATAACAGCGCCAACGACTTATCCGGCATTTCGTACTTTAAATTGGTACGCGTCCAATCCATCACTGGCATAAAATTATACGTCACAATTTTAATACCGCAGTTACTTAAATTTTGTAACGTTTGTTTGTAGTTATCAATGTATTGTTTAAACCCTTCGCTTTGGGTTTTAATAGCTTCGTGTACGGGAACACTTTCAACAACATCCCAAGTAAGTCCGGCAGCTTCTATATTTTTTTTTCTTTCAATAATAGCTTCAATAGGCCATACATCACCATTTGAAATTTGATGTAGCGCAGATACCACACCAGAACAGCCAGCCTGCCTAATATCCCATAAACTTACTGGATCTTTGGGGCCATACCAACGCATGGTTTGAATCATTCTAGGTTGCTCAGACATACACTTTATTATTCTAAATCTTCGGCAGCAATAACATTTACTGTAGGAACCAATAAATGCATAATTACCCATGCCAATAAATAGGCAGATCCACACACAATAAACATGATATAATAGGCCGTTTCAATTTGTCCTATAGAACGGTAATGCACAAATAAATTCTTTTGCACGGCCATAGAAAGTAAAATACCTCCAATAGCCCCAAACATGCCACCAATACCCGTTACAGAACCTACAGCACGCTTTGGAAACATATCACTAACTGTTGTGAATATATTAGCACTCCATGCCTGATGCGCCGCAGCTGCTATTCCTATTACAAAAACAGCCAACCACATATTCATACCGCCTAATACTTGCGCAAACAAAATAGGCAATACTAAAAACGCATAAAGTAACATAGAAGACTTACGTGCTTTAAATACAGCCCAATTATTTTTAATTAAATACATGGGAAGCCAGCCACCAAAAATACTACCCACTGCAGACATGGTATATACTGCAGCAACCGGAAGCGCAATGGCAGTTCCTTTAATATGGTATTGGCTTTCTAAAAAATCAGGTAACCAGAAAAGATAAAACCACCAGATTGGGTCGGTTAACAATTTACCTAAAGCAAATGCCCATGTTTGTTTGTATTTTAACAATGCGACCCAGCTAAAAGATTTTGTGTTCAGTGCATCTCCTTCTGCAATAGCATCTGCGTCGCTATTAATATAGGCAAGCTCGGCAGGTGATAATTTAGGATGCTCCGATGGTTTATAATAATGCTTATTCCAAAAAAACAACCAAATAAATCCTAGTAAACCAGTGGCGATAAATGCCCACTGCCAGCCATAAGCTGCTGCAATAAATGGAACAGTTAAGGGCGCAATAATAGCACCAATATTTGCACCCGAATTAAACAGACCTGTTGCAAAAGCACGCTCTTTACGTGGAAACCATTCTGCTACTGTTTTAATAGCGGCCGGGAAATTACCAGCTTCGGTAACGCCAAGGGCAGCACGTGCCACCGAAAATCCAAATACACTTTTAGCAGCGGCATGCAAAACAGCAGCAACGCTCCAAAGTCCAGTAGCCCAAGCATATCCTTTTTTAGTGCCCACTGTATCAATAAATCTTCCGGCCAACAATAAACCTATCGCATAGGAAACCTTAAATGCGATTTCTACATTTGTATAATCAGCGTCATCCCACTTAAGCTCAGTAGTTAAGGTAGATTTCAATAAACTAATGACCGCTCTATCTAAATAGTTAATAGTAGTAGCAAAAAATACCAGGCTACAAATAGTCCAGCGGTAACGTCCAATATTTTGTTCCATATAGTACTGCTTTAAATCGTAATTATCTTATAGTTTTAACAAGCGCTAGCAATTCTTTTGTTTGCGCTTCTAATTGTTCAAAATTTTTATTGGTAAGCACTTCTTTCGTGATAAGCTTACTACCAAGCCCCACACCTGCCACACCTGCTTTAAACCAAGCGCCCATATTTTGCGCTGTAGGTTCTACACCACCTGTCACTAAAAAATCAACACCAGTAAATAAGGTTTTGATAGCTTCTACAAACCCAGGACCTAACACATTGCCAGGAAAAAGTTTGATTAGTATAGCGCCAGATTTTTGTGCTACATGAATTTCGGTGGGTGTCATACAACCTGGAATCCATAAAACTTTGTGCATGTAAGCAACATCTGCAATACTCGCATCAAAACAAGGGCTAATTAAAAAATCGGCACCAGCTTCAATAAATGCAGTTGCGTCTTGTGGCGTTTTTATGGTGCCAATACCAAGTATTAAACCAGGCATTGTTGATTTTAAGGAAACCAAATGCGTGAAATTAGCAAGTGCTTGTGGACCTCTATTGGTAAACTCAACACTCCTAACACCACCATTATATAATGCACGAAGTACCCCTTCGCATACCGTAACATCATCATGATAATACAAAGGCAATATGCCTTCTGCTTTTATTTGATTGACAAGAAGCGCTTCTCTTTCCATTTAATACCTTGATTTAATTTGCTCAATTGTTTGCTTGGTGCTATCACCGAGCTCTTGCAATTTACCAAAAGCTGCCGAAGCGGCATAATTAATCGTTTCGGTGTGATCATGCCCATTATGGATACCATAAATAAGGCCCGCCATAAAACAATCTCCACTCCCCACTTTGTCTACTACCGAACTGGCCTCAAAGGTAACCGATGCAGCTTGTTCGCTGATTGTATCAAACGTAGCATAATAATTTACACCAGCGCCATCGGGGGTAAACCTAAACGTATTGGCTACAACTTTACAATTTGGATTTTGCGTAAACAATATAGCAGCCGTTTCTTTTGCACATGCAGCAAACTCCTCTTTAGTGACTGCTGTTTCTGCACCTTTGGGTACATCGATACCCATTAGGTCTCTAGTACTCCAAATATTACCCATGATAAGGTCTGCATAAGACACCAGCTCTGGCATCACCTGTGCAGGTTGTTTGCCATATTTCCAGAGTTTAGCACGGTAGTTTAAATCGACAGAAATAGTAAGGCCTAATCGTTTTGCAGCCTTTAATGCATCTAAACATACAGCTGCAGCCTGTTCATTTAATGCAGGACTAATTGCACTAAAATGAAACCAATCAGATCCTTCCAATAAAGTATCCCAATTTATTTTTCCCGGGAATAAAGCAGTTGAAAATGAAGCATGTGCACGGTCATAAATAACACCTGCATTTTTTAAATCGGCACCTTGTGGTAAAAAATAAATACCCATTCTGTCTCCGCAAAACTGCATGGCATCTACACCTATATTGCAAGCGGCAATCGAAGCTGTAATTTCTTTGGACAAATAATTGTCTGGCATTGCAGACATGTACGTAACTGGTTGTTGCCATCCGGCCAAAGCCTTTGCCACATTGAGTTCTGCGCCACCAATATGAACAGGCATAGTAGCGTTATTAATCCAAGCCTGGTCTAATACGGGCGACATACGAAGCAAAATCTCACCAAAACAAAATACTTTTTTCATACAAATGACTTACCCGTTTGAATTACAAGATAATATGAAATGAAATAAAAAAGTAGATTATTTGTCTTTCCACCCAAAATAATCATTGGCGTTGTTGTAACAAATGTCTTGGATAATTTGACCTACCCACTTTGTATCGTTTGGTAATTCACCGTTTTCAATTTCATCTCCAAATAAATTACACAATATGCGTCTAAAATATTCGTGCCTAGGAAATGATAAAAAACTTCTCGAATCGGTAAGCATACCCACAAACCTACTCACAAGACCCATATTGCTTAATGCATTCAATTGTTTTATAATACCATCTTTTTGGTCTAAAAACCACCAACCACTACCAAACTGTATTTTACCAGCTACCGATCCATCATTAAAATTACCAATCATAGACGCCATGAGTTCATTGTCGGCAGGATTTAAATTATAGATGATTGTTTTAGCCAACTTATCTTCACTATCCAGCTTATTTAAAAATTTAGAAAGTGCTGCTGCTTGAGAAAAATCACCAATACTATCCCATCCTGTATCCGGACCAAGTTTAGAAAGCATACGTGAATTGTTATTACGCAGTGCCCCTAAATGATATTGTTGCACCCATCCTTTTTCCCAATCCCATTCTGCAAAGTGAAGTAACATGCAGCTTTTAAACTTACGCTGCTCAATAAGGCTTAGATTTTTACCGCCATAAACTTTTGTAAAAATCGATTCAATTTCATGACCTGTAAAATCTTCTACATAAATCTCTTCTAGTCCATGATCACTAACAGCGCATCCCATTGAAGCAAAAAAGTCGTGGCGGTTTTGAAGTGCAAATAAATAATCTTCAAATGAAGAAACAGATAAATTGGTTACAGCCTCTAATTTCTTTACATAGGCAACAAAATTAGGAGCACTAGAAACTTCCATGGCTTTATCAGGTCTAAAGGCAGGCTTAATTTTTACCTCAAAATCACTCTCCGAAAGCCTTTTATGGTATTCTAAAGAATCGATTGGATCATCTGTTGTACAAATGACTTTCACATTCATTTTACGAATCAAGTTTTTGATACTAAAAGAATCTGTTTGAATTTGTGCACTTGCATTTTCGTAAATAGACATTGCAGAACTTGGATCTAGAATTTCATGGATGCCAAAATATCTTTTTAATTCCAAATGCGTCCAATGATACAGCGGGTTTCGCATGGTATAAGGAACAGTAGCTGCCCACTTTTCAAATTTTTCATAATCGGATTTACCACCCGTGCAATAAGATTCATCAACACCACTTGTACGCATCGCTCTCCACTTGTAATGATCGCCGTATAACCATCCCTCGGTTAAATTTTCAAACTTAATATCTTCAGCAATTTGCTGTGGTGACAAATGACAATGGTAATCGATAATTGGCATTTGTTTAGCGTACTCATTGTATAATAACTCCGCTGTTTTTGTTTGCAACAAAAAATCTTCGCCCATAAATAACTTACCCATCTTTTTCTAATTTTAATTATACTATCAACGCCAAAACATCTTTTACAGAACTAGCTTCAATTGCATCCACATAATCAAATACCTGTTCGTTAAAAACGTCCGATGCTACAAATGTATTTTTAGACGCCCAAGCAGTAGACATTTCTGCGGCTTTGTCGTCTTTAATTTCATATAATGAACCAGCATAGGCTCCCATATATTTTCGAGGCTCCATTTCTCTAGATTTCATAAATACTAAAAAACCAGCAAAACCAAAAGACATACGTTTAGGCGCTCTACCATTCTGCTGTAAATACTTTTCAACTAATGGCACAACCCTCATTTGCATTTTAGACGTGTATTGTACAGAAATGTTTAACCACAAATGCTCAATACTCTGGTTCGAAAAACGGTCAATCACCTGCATTGCAAAACTACGCGCTTCTTCTAACGAAATTTCGCCATCAGCTACGAGTGGTACAATTTCTCCTAATAACATTTCAGAGATATATGATCTAAATTGATTGTCATTTAGTGCCTCTTTAACTGTTAAAAACCCACTTAAATAAGCCACCCCACAACACAAAGAGTGCGTAGCATTTAAAAGCCTTAATTTAATTTCTTTGTACTTATTAATGCTAGGGGCTAAAATCACCCTAGCATCTGCGGCTGCAAAAGATAGTATTGATGCGGTTTTTTCACTGGCAGTTTCTATCGCCCACAAGCGGTAAGGTTCAGACATAATAGCTAGGGCATCAACGTAGCCTGCTTTTTGTTCGAATGTTGCTACTTCAGATGCAGGCAATTTACCTGGCACAATACAATCAACCAATGAACTACAAAAATCATTGTCATTTTTTACCCACTCTATAAATGAGGCATCAAGCCCTTTTAATCGTGCTAATTCTATTACAATTTCATTTAGTTTAATGCCATTATCACTAATGAGCTCAGTTGGAATAATTACCAACCCTGAATCTTGCGAACCATTAAAAATACGGTAACGTTCTATTAAAAAATGAAGTAGTTTACCTGGAAATGATTCTGGAAATAAAGCTCTAGCATCCGAAGGAACAAGTGTAATGCCAACTTCGGTGGTATTTGAAATAATTACCTGAATATCTTTACTAGCTGCGCAAATTAATACTTCATCCCACTGTGATTTTGCAGAAATAACCCTACTAATAGAAGCATTAATTGTGGTGCGCTCTATGGGCAATCCATTTTCAACGCCTTTTTCAAGTATCGTATATAATCCATCTTGCGCACCATAGGCATCCGTGTTTCCCTGATCTGTAGATTTTACAACTACAATTCTTCCATTAAATAAACCCTGTTTATTTGCTTTGTCAATGAAATAATCAGGCAAGCCGCGAAGCAACACGCCAGTTCCAAACTGCAACACTTTTTCAGGTAGCACAAATAATGCATCTACATTTTGGTTGGTAACGGAAGTATATATTTTTCTATTTAACATCATTTATTGTTATCATAGCGCCAACTATGCTGCTTTAAAATTCATTATTTTTTAACTGGGATTTGAGATATCAACCATTTTACTACATCTTTTGCTGCCTCAGCATTTTGATATATCGCCGGGAGCATTCGACCATCTGTGTATTCATTGTAAAGCCAAGGATCACCGGTTGCAAAAACGGTACCCTTACCAATTTTAGCTGTTGCAAAAACAACCAAATCTCCTTTTGTTAGCACTGATCTAGCAGGCGCCTTAACAGTTATGGAACAAACTTCTTTTTGATAAATAGTTTGAACATTTTTAAAGATTTGATTCCCCGTAGGTACGTCAATTTTTCCGCCAACATAATTTGTTCCAACTACATTATTATAAGTATCCTCATTAAAATGAATGCCAAATAAATCAGATAATTTATTGATAGCAGTAAAATCGGCGTTGGGTTTATCATTATGAAATAAAACCAATACACCTCCTGCTTTTACCCAATTATAAATCTCCTGGGCGTCTCTATCATTCATGTAATTGGGGGTAGGATTGTCTGCTATATTATCCGCATCAACAATCATATATAGAGAAGCATTTTTTAAATTGCCAGCTGTTGGTGCTTGCGACAATGTTTTAGTTTGTAATCCATTAGAAGTTATTATATTTCCTAAAAAAGAAAAACCATTGTTATACATTTCAGGCCACTTATAATGGTAGGCATATTCAACACCTTTAATGTCTTTTTTCTTTTCTGCATTGTAATAATCGTCCAACAAAAAAACTTTATTCTTACCAGGTTTTGGCGCCGCATGCCACTCCATTTCAGTAGCAGCTAGTATAAATACACCTACTCCATTGGGGTCCCCACTTAGGGTTCCTTTCAAATTGGCATAGCCCTCTTTGCTGGTATCAATAAACTGTTTTAAAATACCATCATATCCTTTTTTTGAAACCGCCAAATAACTAGTAGGTAAAAAACCTAAACGCACCGCTTTAGCATTGGCATAAACAAACATCGCACTTGCGGAAACCTGTACTCTTTTAATAGCATCTACACGTCTTTTAAAAATGGATACCAGTGTATCACGCTTTGGATGTGCAACCGGAAAATTTTCAAGCACATCTACAAGTGCCATTTCATACAAACCAGTTTTAGCATCTCTTGCATGCTGTTCCATCCAAATAAATCGATTGGCGATATCATCAAAAGCTTCGGGCTCGTGAAATTGTTTTGCATAAGCGGCATAAAAAGGCTGACCCATATAAAGTATGCCTTCATTTTTGCGCAACTGTGCTTTTAATTGATCTCTTAATAATGATGCTGCTTTGTAATATTTTACCTGACCAGTTACATTATAAAGTGACAATAAAATTCTCCCGAATAAGATATAATCAATATCATAATCCTGCACTTTATGAAATTTGATATCACCGTTTTCGGAAATAAAATAATTCATGCTATTTTGGAGGTAAGAAAAATAGGCAGGATTGGCGGTTTGTATCCACAAGCGCTCAATGCCAAGTAATCCAAAGCTTTGATCATACGTCCACTTGGTTGGCTTAGCAGTATCTGCACCAACTGGCACTTTCCATAAAGTAGCCATAGCAGTTGCTGCAACCTCAGCAGCCAAAGATTTAGTTTGCGCATAGGCAAGATGCATATTTATGATTAGCGCAAATGATAATAAAAATAAATACTTCATAGTTTCTTTAGAAAGTAGCAGACCCTGTATAATCTATCAATTTAGTCTCAAAAATTAAATAAGCTTTACAGCTTGGCGTGCTAAAAGTTTCCAATCTTTTCCAGTCTTTGTAAAAACCAATAAAATTTTCAATTTTATTTCGCTAGGCTTACCGCCATCGTTAATATTTGCAATTAAACTATGCCTAACTAACGCAATGTTTTTTTGCACAGATATGGTTTGACCGTAAAATTCAATAGATACAAAATCCGATTTGCCTGAAACGATTTTTTCTACAAATTCATACTTGCCTTCTATGGTTCCATTACTATGCCCATAGCTTAGGCTATCATGTACAACAGATTCTAAATCTTCTTTTATCCCACTTATCATAGCTAGACGTAATTTCTCTACAGTCGAAATCACTTCAGCGTCTAGTTTAGATTGAGTAAATCCAACCAAAGAATAAGTTAGTATCAATAATAGAAGCGCCGCTTTTTTCATAATAAAAGATTGAGATTAATAGGATGGAAATTATAGAGGAAGCACCCGTATATTCCTAAATCGAACCACGTCGCCATGACCTAAAAAGCCAATATGACCTGAAGTTCGCTTTAATCCGGGGTGCTCGTTATGGTCCATGGTACCGCTTACAGAAGCCTCCTTAATATCAGCGTCCGTAATGGTTTCGCCATTTAAGATCACTTTAACGCGTGTGCCTTTTACAACAACAACTTCTTCGTTCCACTCGCCAATTGGCCTTAAATAGCCTCTTCTAGCCGGCATAACACCATAAATTGAGCCGTGGTACTGATAAGGCTTTAAATTCTTGTAGATTTCGGCATCATTGTCTAGTATTTGAAGTTCCATACCCACGTATGCGGCGTCACCCTCCAGTGGCGTTCTGATCCCCAATCCATTGTTGGCTCCGGGGGTTAACTGAAATTCAAAACGGTATTCAAAATCGGCATATTCGTCTTTGGTATACAAATTACCGCCGCCTGCACTTTTTGGGTTCACCATAATGGCGCCGTCTTGTAAAAGATATCCTGCTTTATTGCCTAACCACTGATCTAGGTTTGTGCCGTCAAATAACAGTTTGAAACCTTGTTGTTTTTCAAAATCTGACAAGGCAGTTGGCGAATTGCTAGGAAGCTCCCTAATATAAATATTTCGGTAAGCAACATAAGTACCATGTGCCTGTAGTTCAATTTGCTCTTTTACAAAAATTGGAAGTGTGCGGTCCCAATAATTTTCTAACACAACTTTATCTGTTACAAGTACACCGTTTAAATAAACAGTTACCACTGCGCCACGCATAATAATATGAAACGTATTCCAACTACCTATTTTATTGTCAGCAACTGCTAATGGATTACGCTGGTTTTTTTGATTGTTATAAAGTCCACCAGAACCAACTTGCGCGCCCACTTCACGTCTACTAGTATCCCAAATTTGAACCTGTGGTGTCCCACGTAAGTAAATACCAGCATCGCCTTTTTCGGTGATTTTCCAATCCACAAAAAGTTCAAAATCACCGTATTGTTTTTGGGTACATAAATTATCGCCATGTCCGGTAAAAACAAGTAGTCCATCTTTTACTACCCAATCGGATTTTATGGATGCGTCTGCTTTTGCCTGCGCATCTTGTAATTGCTGAGCGCTCATTTTTGAGCGGGCTATAGGATTTGCCACAAGCCCTTTCCAGCCCGTTAAATCGGTTCCATTAAATAAATTTTCGAAACCATAATCGTAAGGCATGGCCTTAATATGATACGCTAACTTACTGGCTAAAATGGCACTATCTTCTCCTTTCAATAAAGCGAGTGCTCTTTGTAAAACAGGTCTTACCATGGGACCTTTAAAATCTGGATTGGCAAGTGCCAGTTTAGATACAACAATCGCTGCATCAGACTGTAGCGCCGTAGTTTCTAAAAATTTAGCAGCAAACATGAGCGCACCTAGTTTATTTACTTTGCCGGCTTCAATAATAATTTCTTTTTGAGCGGTGGGGCTTTTTGCAATTTCCATTTGGTCTTGTAAATCGAGTAATCGTTGGGCTGGAAGAACTGCTTTAGCTGGCGTTAATGCAACTGCCTGTATAAAAGGTAAAACACTTTTGGAGTGTTTGATGGCCGCCTCAATAGCAGGCTTTGTCGCTGCTGAAGCATTTACCAGTGCAGTTTCAAGTGCAGCTAATGATTTTTTTGAACCAATGGTAGTGAGTGACATGGTTGCCACGTCTGTGTAACCAGGTAGCTCAATATAGCTAGAAAGTGTATTTACTGCTTTGTCAGATCCCAAATAACCGAGTCGCTCTAATAAATAAGAACGCACTAAAATATTTTTTTCTTGAATATTTTTAAGTTGTAACAGCCCCTTGACAACAATGGTAACTGCTTTATTTTTTAATGATTTATCTAGTGATGCTGCATGCAAATAGGCATCTAACGCATACATTGCTTTTACATGTGGCGCATTGGCACCGGCATCCGTATTGTTAAAGGTATTAAAAAAGTTTTCCCAAGCTGCGCCATTCCATGCTTGCATTTTTGTTACAGTTGACCCAACAGAAGCTGCATCACTTTGTGCAAATAAATTGCTAGCACTAGCTATAAAAATGGCTGCTACAATAAAAGCTATAATTATTTTTTTCATGTCGATAAATTTATCAATTACTAAACTAGATACCAAAGGGTGCACGCATTGGTGGGTTGATCATTTTATTGGCCTCATCATCATTAATAAATACTTGTGCTTCTGGATCAAAATTTAATGTTCGTCCTAATTGAAGTGCAATTTTACCCAGGTTAATAATCGTGCAAGACCTATGTCCATTGGATTCATTCAGCGCAAAAGGTGTTCTGTATTTTACCGATTCTAAAAAATCTGTAACCTGTGGTGCAGGATCTGGTAATAGTGCTAGCTTTTCTTTTAGGTTTGGAATGGTAGATTTAAAGCCAGCAAATAATTTGCCTTCCGGTCCTTCTATGTAAGCTACCGATTCGTCTTTGGCTTCTCCATCTAAAATAATTTTACAACCATCGGCATAGGTATACACTATTTTTCGGAACGTGCCACAAGCATCCGGATGTTGTTGATCTGCGTCAACTTCTACTTTTACTGGACTGGTATGGTCTTTGCCTAAAAAATATTGAATAGGGTCTAAATAATGTTGACCCATATCGCCAAGTCCACCACCATCATAATCCCAATAACCTCTAAATGTTCCGTGCACACGGTGCGCGTTATATGGTTTATATGGTGCAGGACCTAACCATCTGTCATAATCGAGTGTTGCAGGAACTGGCTGTGCTTCAAGTCCTGTTTTTCCAATCCAATAAAATTTCCAATCAAAACCTGTGTGCTTGCTAACTGTTACAGTAAGTGGCCAACCAAGCATGCCCGACTCAACTAATTTTTTAATGGGCTTTACAGATGTTTTCATGCCATAAAATTCATCTTGAAATCTAAACCAAGTATTAAGCCTAAACATACGGCCATGCTGCTTTACTGCTTCCACCACACGCTTGCCTTCACCTATGGTGCGGGTCATTGGTTTTTCACACCAAATATCTTTGCCTGCTTTAGCAGCTTCAATAGACATGATTCCATGCCAATGCGGTGGCGTAGCAATATGCACAATATCAACTTCTTGCATGGCAATGAGTTCATGATAGTCTGCAAAAGTTTTTACACCGCCGCCTACCATTTTAGACGCTGCTGCTAAATGCGTTTGATCAACATCACATAGTGCTACCACCCTAGTGCCTCCAAGGCCTATATGGCCTCTACCCATGCCACCAAGGCCAATAATACCTTTGGTTAATTGATCACTTGGCGCAATAAAGCCTCTTCCTAAAACATGCCTAGGAACGATGCTAATACCTGCTGCAAACACTGCGGTGTTTTGTAAAAATTTACGTCTTGAATTGGATTGTGACATGGCAAAAATCTTAATGTGCTTAAAGATATAAAAGTAAGCCAACACTATAAAGACAGTTATTAGCTAATTTTACCCATAAATACGCTTGTATTATGAAAAACGCAAACCCTGTTAGTATTCAGGAAATAAATCATACACAAACAAGGCCTTACCATGCCTGGCAAGACGGAGTACTTTGGATTACAAAAAAAGAGGAAAATCGATCTAGTTACCTGCAATAAATTTATTGACATGCATCCAAGTAGTTGCTCTTTCAAACCAAGCGTCTGTAGTTGTTGGATTCTGAAGTCCAAATCCATGTCCTCCATTTTGATAAACGTGCATTTCGGCATTTACCTTATTTTTGATAAGTGCTTGGTAAAAACGAATACTATTTTCTACAGGAACTAATTTGTCATCAGAAGCGTGCACCAAAAAAGTAGGGGGCGTTTGAGCAGTTATTTGCAGGTCCGATGAAAACAAATTAAGCTTTGCAGCTTTTGCTTTTTTCCCGAGCAAATTATCTCTTGAGCCTTTATGGCATATCGCCGAATCCATACTAATAACAGGATATACTAATATGGCAAAATCAGGCCTTAAATTAGTAATGCTCGTATTTTCGATATAAGATTCAGAAAACTTTGTGATACCTGTACTTGCCAAATGACCACCTGCCGAAAATCCAATCACACCAAGCATAGCAGGGTTGATATTAAAACCCGCAGCCCTATCTCTAACAAGCTTTATCGTTTGCTGTAAATCTTGTAGTGGTACAATTTCTTTATTCGTCATACAACTATCAAAAGGCAATCGGTACTTTAAAACAAATACCGTAACACCTATTTTATTAAACGCTTCCGCCACTTCATTTCCTTCATGCCCAGAAGCAAGTCTCGCATAACCCCCACCCGGACATACAATAATTGCTGTTTTATTGGCATCCTGCTTTGCTGGGTTAAATACCGTAACGGTTGGACTCGTAACATTTGCAATAACAATTTTACCAGTAGCATTTTTACTAACCGATTCTTCTTTATTACATGGAAGTGCATTGGGCACGGGTCCTTCATAAATGGAAAACTCTTGTTGCGCCATGGTTAAAGAAGATATAGACATACAAAGAATTATTAGCAGATATCTGATACCCATTATAATTTGATTTTTTCGATTTTCCCACTAAAAATAAATAAAACAGCAATGCCAAGGGGTACTAGTGTGGCCGCTAATATAAAAAAGGGCGTATAAGAAGTTTTAGTAAGTGCTGGAACCATCCAGGTAGTAGCAAGCACACCCATATTTGCTGCAAATCCACCAAGTCCAGACAGGGTACCCACCGCTTTTCCTGATAAATAATCGGAAGGCATGGTTTGAATGGTGCCAATAATTATTTGAAATCCAAAGAGCGCAAAAAAGATAGCTATCATTGCGTAAGACGGATTATTAAGTACGATAATCGTAAGTAACGAGGGGAACATAAATAAACCACCAAGTAGAATATTAAATTTTCTTGTTTTGGTAACCGTCCAACCTTTTTTTAGAAATTGACTAGATAACCAACCTCCACCAATTCCACCAATCATAGCGCCCACATAAGGGAACCATGCGAATGCACCAATGGCTTTAATATCAAAATGAAATTTATCAGATAAATAAAGTGGTAGCCAAATCACAAAAAGCCACCAGATAGGATCGAGTAAAAAGCGGGACAATAATATACTCCAGCTTTGTTTTAATTGCAACACTTGCTTAAAGGAAAGTCCTTTGTCGGAAGGATCTGCCGATTGTTGACCATCTAAAATATATTGACGCTCCTCTTCGGTTAACCAAGGATGCGCATCTGGCGTTTTTTTATTGATCCATAACCAAGGAATAAGCCATAATAATCCAAGCAGTCCAATTAAAATAAATGTGGCTTTCCATCCTATAAACCCATATAAAAAAGCAATGAGCGGTGCAGAAATAATACTACCAATAGAAGCACCTGCATTAAAAATACCTTGTGCGAGTGCGCGTTCTTTAACCGGGAACCACTCAGCATTGCTTTTTGCCGCACCGGGCCAATTACCTGCTTCTCCTAAACCTAATAATGCCCTAAAAATACTAAAGCTTGCTATGCCCCTTGCTGCAGCATGAAAAGCTGCCGAGATACTCCATACCACAATTGAAACAACAAAACCAAGTCTTGTACCTATCGCATCAAATAATTTACCACTCAATGCCTGGCTTATGGCGTATGCAATGGTAAAACAACTTACTATAAATGCATACTCCGATTTATTCATTTGCAATTCTGATGCAATTCCAGGCCACATAATGGCAAGCGCATTACGATCTATGTAATTAACAACAGTAGCTAGTCCTATCAAACTTAAAATCCACCAACGCAAGCCTTTTAATTTCATAAAACCATTTACTTTTTAAATGCCTCTAAACTTTCAATAAACTTAAAGATAGCGGTATTAAGCATTGCATTTTGGTCTTTATCAAATTTTCCATGAAGGCCACCCGGAATCGTAATAAATTCAGTTTTAACACCGGCTGCCAAGAGCGCTGCATGAAGTGCAACAGACTCTTGGTAAGGAACGGTAGGATCTGCATCGCCATGAACTATAAATACGGGCGGACTTGTTTTTTTAACCCAATGAATAGGGGAAACTGATTTAATAAATTCTTGATCCTCTTTTTTTGCACCCAACCAATTGGTAGCAGATTTACTTTTTATGTAAGGACCGTATGCCCAATCATTTACATCGGCAATGCCGTATTTGTCAATGATGGCAGCCACATTTACATTTTCTACCCCGCTACAATTGCTATCAAATAGGTGGTTGTTTTGAAGAAGGCCGCCCATTAAAGCCAGGTGCCCTCCCGCAGATCCACCCATAATAATTATCTTATTAGGATCTAGATGAAGCGCTTTTGCATTTTTAATTAAATAAATGAGTGCACACCTTGTATCTTCTATGGCTGCGGGAGCTGTTGCCTGGCTAGTTAACCTATATTCTATATTTGCTACTGCAAAACCTGCTTTAAAATATGGGGCAAAACCACCTTGCTCTTCTTTGGCACCATGGTTCCAACCACCACCATGAATATTAATAATTACTGGTGTTGGTAGCCCCTCCGAAGGCGGCAAATACAAATCCATGCGACCCTCCCAACCATTTACTTTCGCATACACCACATTTAACTGCGCCGTAAACCCTGACGGTACAACAACTGGTTTGAATTTAGAAGAGTCTGTTACTGTGGGGGCAACAACGGGAGTTGTTTGCGCATATGCAGTTGAGCAAAAACAAACAAATACGAATCCGATGAACGTTACCCTTTTCATAATTTTATTGATTTAATTTTTACCTTCTTTTTTTGCTTTTACTTTGGTAGCATGTCTGCCACTTCCATCTCCATTATCTAAAAATCCAGCAGCTGGATTTAAACTATCTAATATTTTTTGTAATTTTTCTTTTTCGGCTTGATTTGTTTCATCAATACTAACCTCCTTCTCTTCAAATGGCGCATTGCGCATATCAAATAACTTTCCGGCTCTATTTAATTTCCAATTTGAAGATCTTACATACCAGTCGTTACCAAGTTCGGTAAATATCCAATCTCTTGGGTCACCTTTTGTACCTTTTAATTGGTAAGCAAAGCTTTTACCATCCAAAATATTATTAGTAGGAAGTGGAGCTCCTGCTAGCTCTGCAAAAGTTGGTATAAAATCAGTGGCATCAATTAAATCCTTGGAAACAATACCTCTTTTAATTGCGTTTGGCCAATTCACAATTAATGGAACTAAACTTCCACCCTCTTGCATTGTACCTTTTTTGCCAACAATTTTTTTACCATTAACAGTGCCAATATTTGCAGCTTGACCAGCCGTGCCATTATCACCCATAAAAACAATAATGGTATTGTCTCTGATTTTTAAACTATCTAAGGTGCGCAAGAGTTTACCAACTAACTTGTCCATGTAATTGATGTTATCAGTGTATAGCTCCTTAAAATCAGTTGCACCCGGTTTTGAATCCGGTGTTGCTATAATCTCACCATGCACATGAACCATAGAATAATATAAATAAAAAGGATCTTTGGTATGCTTTGATAAAAAGTTTTCGATGTGTGTATGCATTAAATCAGGCATATATTCTTTGTCTTTTAAGATTGATTCCTGCCCATTTAACACATATTTTTGTTTTTTATCTTCTTTGCTGACGTACACCCCGCTTCCAAAAAAACGGAGGTAATCATCAAAGCCAAATTCTGCAGGACCCAGTGGCAGTTGCCCCCATTTTCCAACCATCGAACTTGTATACCCAGCCTGCTTTAATATTGTAGGCATCATGGTTTCCACAGAAGGCTTCATTTGACCTGTCATATCCTGATTGACAGCACCGGTTCTAAATGCATACCTGCCCGTTAAAATAAGTGCGCGTGAGGGTCCACAAAGAGGCGCTGTATACCCATTGGTATACCTGATGCCTGTTGAGGCTAGCTTATCAATTACAGGTGTTTTAAATAAATCTGCACCGTAGCAACTCACGCCATCAATACCTAAATCATCTGCTAGAATATAAATAATGTTTGGCTTTTTAGTTTGAGCAAAAATTGTTGTATTACAAACAAGCAGCGCCAATAACAACGTTTTTAATTTCATTTTTTTATTTTTTTACTTGCGATTTAAAATATCTAAGCATTTCTTCTTTTAAGCGTTTAGCTGTGTTTATGTATTTTTTATCCTTAACTACGTTGTGTTTTTCAAGTGGATCTGCATTATAATCATATAGTTCGTCTCCTATTACAGAAGCCGCATTAAATGGCATCGTAGATCTAAAACTATTGCGCATCCAAATGGTATAACGGTATTGTTTTTCTCTAATGGAATAACCCATCACATTGGCATCGGCATAACCTAGCCTATCACTCTCTTCATCAATACTACTTCGTGGATATTGACTCATCGAATATGCTTTCACTGACGCTGTTTCATTTTCCATCATAGGTTTTAAACTTTTACCTTGCAATTGAGTAGGAATAGGAACGCCGGCTAAATCACAAATAGTTGGAAAAACATCTACGTGTTCAGAAAAAGATTTCGTTTTATTATTTTTAATACCTGGGGCACTAATAAAAAGTGGTGCGCGTGTAGCATCTTCAAAATTACTATGCTTACACCATAAATTATGATCTCCTAAATGCCAACCATGATCACCCCATAATACCACGATTGTATTTTTAGATAAATCAAGCGAGTCGAGCGCATCCAGTAATTTACCTACGAGCGCATCGGTATAAGAAATAGCTGCATAATAACCATGAATTAATTCTTTTTGTTTATCAGCAGAAAGTGTAAGTCCAAAATCTTTTTGAGGGGTTGAAGCAATCACAGCAGGAATATCGGTATAGGCCCTTAACTCACCAGCATTGTGATAAGCTACTCCAACAGAATTAGTAATTTTTTCCTGAAAAGGAGCAATAGTGATATCTTCTCTTTGATACAAATCCCAATACTTTTTGGGTGCTACAAATGGTAAATGCGGTTTCGCGATACCAACCGCAAAGAAAAATGGCTGATCCGATTTACTTAATTTCCCCAAAATATCTTTTGCTTGCAAAATATTTGCACCATCTGTATAAGCATTATCCGGCACATCTATTCCTTCGGTTGCAGGCTTAACTTTAATGCCCGCTTCTTCATTAGCCTCCGCTTTTGTTTTTCCCGAAGCAAGCGCTTCATTAATCACTTTTTCTACGGCCAATTTTGTTGCAGGATCTTGGTAACGACCTTCTGCGGGCTCACCCATACCAGGCACATAATATTTTTTGTCGGTTTTATAATACGGCACACTCCATGATTGCTTATCCAAATTTGCATCGACATTTCGGGGATCAAAAACCTTCCCTATCCCTTGTGTCGAATATCCCTGCGTAATTAAATATTGAGGCATTGTAACAATATCTGGGCTTACGGTACGGAGCTGGGTTTTTAAATCCCAAATTTTGGTGTAGTCTGGGCGCATACCTGTAATAATACTTGCACGGGTAGGACCACAAACAGCTTGTTGGCAATAATTATTTAAAAAAGTGGTGCCTCTACTAGCTAACCTATCCAAATTAGGCGTTTTAATAAATGTATTACCATAAGCCCCTATAATTGGCTTTAAATCATCGACGGCAATAAAAAGTATGTTTGGCTTTTTTGCAGTCTGCCCTAGACTCACTCCGTGTAATAATATAGATAAAACACCAACCGTAAAAATCTTTTTCATGTAAATATGAATTACTTGATTCAACTTATTTTTTTAATTGAGAAGCAAAAAATGAAAGCATTTTTTCATGCATTTCTTGTGCCACTTTACTATATGACTTATCAGCAAAAACATTTTCTTTTTCTAATGGGTCTTTTGTATAATCATACATTTCCTGCGCGTATACTTTTTTGTCGCTAAATAAATCACTTGACGTAAAGTCGTTCATCCATATAGTATAGCGATACTTATCAGTACGCATACTATAACCCATCATTTTATTGGATTCAGTACCAAACTTTTTCATCTCATCCTTGCTTAATTTTCTTGGATACTGACTCATAGAAAATTGCTTAACTACTGCTTTATTATTTTGCATTACCGGCTTTAAGCTTTTACCCTGAAGCTGACTAGGAACAGGAACGCCGGCCAAAGCACAAATAGTTGGAAATATATCCACGTGCTCACTCAAAGACGTTGATTTGCCCGGCTTTAAGCCAGGTGCAGCAATGATAAGTGGAGCTCTTGTAGCATTTTCTAAATTGGTATGTTTTTCCCATAAGTCATGGTCCCCTAAATGCCAACCATGATCTCCCCATAATACAATGATGGTATTGTTTAAAGTACCCAATGAATCCAATGTGTTTAATAATATACCAATTTGTGCATCTGTGTAAGATACCGCCGCCATATAACCATGAATGAGTTCTTTTTGCTTTTCTTCCTTCAAGTAAACATGATTACCTGGCTGGTTAAATGTTGCAAAAGCTGGAATATCAATATAGTTTCTTAACTCACCAGATTTATGGTAGGCAAGTTCCGGTGCATTATTAGCATGCTCACGAAAAGCAGCCAGCTGCATATCTTCTCTATTGTATAAATCCCAATATTTTTTGGGCGCCACAAATGGTAAATGTGGTTTATGAAAACCAACAGCCATAAAATAAGGCTTGGTATCTTTTGCCATTTTAATTAATTGTTCTTTTGCCTGAAGTGCCAAAACACCATCTTCATAGGCATTGTCTGGCACATCAATACACTCTGAACTAGGACCTTTTATGGTTGTTGGCTCTTCGTCATCATTGTCTCTCTCAACACGTTCTTTTTTAACAGCAAATAAGGCTTTGTTTTCAGGTTTTTGGTATTGTTTATTTGCAGGCAAACCAAGTCCATTTGCAAAATCAGATGCTTTTTGCTCGAGGTAAGGCATATTCCAAGAAACGGGATCGATTTTTTTAATAGCACTACTTGGATGGTAGATTTTACCTCCGCCAATTGTATTATAACCCTGTGTAATTAAATATTGAGGAAGGGTTACAATATCTGGGTTCATATCACGCATCTGTGTTTTTAAATCCCACACTTTTGTATGGTCTGGACGCATACCTGTCATGATACTAGCACGGGTTGGGCCGCAAACAGCTTGCTGACAGTAATTATTCATAAATACAGTACTCAATTTAGCGAGCCTATCAATATTTGGGGTTTTAACTAATTTGCTACCATAAGCACCAAGCTCAGGTCTTAAATCATCTACCGCAATAAATAAGATATTTGGCTTTTTTGTTTGCGCATTCGCAACTACTACCAATAAAAGCAGTTGCAGTAGTAACAAGGGGGTAAACTTTTTCATATATGTTTATTTTGAATTTTAAAATTAAGGATGCAACCAGATTAATGGATTTCTGATGGGTGTATTCCGAATCACTTCTTCATTTTTTGGGAAGTGTTCTAGCTTTGTCCAAGTATCAAACCAAATAGAATTGTTCGTTGCTTTTGAACCAAACAACAAAGCAATAGGAGCCACTGGCCATTCATCAAAGTACATTACATCTTTTGCATAAGGCCAACTTGCTTTATGTACAATAAAAGGAAACATAAATTCAATCCCCTTTTTAAGATCCACATTTCCTGTACCAACAAAATCAAATAAATTTTCTTTTGGGGTTGACAACACAGATGCTAGGGTTGCCATTGCATCTAAATTAAATAAAGAATACCCGTATGGCTTTGTTCGTTTTAATTCTAATGGAAAACTTCCATTGGGAGCCATCTGACTGGGCAATAAAACCGTTTTGAATCTATTCGTACAATAACTTAATAGGCTAGTATCCTGTACTAGCTTAGCAAAAACGGCAACTTGCATTACCCAACAAGTACCATGGTTATTTTTTGCCTCTCTTTCATCAATTCCGTAATCATGTGTAGTTATCCATTTTAAATACTGCGTAAACCAGTTTTTAATTTCAATAACATCTTTATCATTTATTTGACGCGCCTTTTCCAATACATAAACACTTTGAGCTACTTCAACCATTTGAATCATATCAATAATTCCGATGCCCCTACCAGAAACCTTTCGGGTTATAGCTTGCCCATATAAAAGGGACGGGTTCATTAAAGTGGCTGTGTCTATAAACCAAGCTTTCAAGTGCTTGATGGCAGCACCACTATATTTTGTATTTTTTGTAAGTATATATGCCGAAGTTAAACTGCCAACCGCTTTACTAAAACGAATCATGGCTATGCGGTGTGCTGTAAAATTTTGAGGATTGGTTAAACCGTCTCGTTGAATATAAGGACCATTTGGATGGAGTGTGTCTGGCCACCAATAATCACCTTCTGAAAAAAAATCGTGCTTACCACCACTAGACCTTTCGGAAGAATAAGCAGTAACCGTTATCGGTTTCTCAAATAATGCTTTATCAGCTTCTTGCATTACTTGCTTAGAAAGTATTCTCGTAACCTTTTGAACCAAGCTAAATTGACAAGTTGCCTTAGTCATAAAAACTAAACATAATAAACTTGTCAATACTGCTTTTGTCATAAAATGCTTTGACTCAATTAAGTTCAATTCGTTTAATGATCTCCCCTAACTGAAATTAGTTAGGGGAGACATATAGTTTAGTAACCTGGATTTTGAGGTATCACCAATTTAGTATTATTGTCTATTTCACGCTGTGGAATAGGGAGTAATAATTTATCATTGGTAACATAACCTTGGATGGTAACCAAATTAGGTGCAGGTGAAGGATACTTAGAATAGTGTACCGTAAATAAAGCACTAAAATTGCTTTTCATACTTGCCACTGGATCAAGTGTTGGAAGCGTTGTTTTATAACGCAACATATCAAACCAACGCACATTTTCGAATGGAAACTCTAACCTTCTTTCGGTAGCTAATTCAGTTGCAAATATGGCATCTGTTGTTACCGTTGTTGCAGTTAATGCTGGCAATCCTGCTCTTGCCCTAGTTTGGTTGATTAATGCTAAACTAGCAGCAGTGTTACCTTGCGCTTCTGCAAGCATTAATAATACATCGGCGTACCTAATAACAATCCAATCGCTTTCGCCATCACCTTTAATAGATACCGGTGAAATCATTTTTTTAGGATACAACATTTTTGCAGTACCATATGATCCAATGCTAATGTCTCTGCGTAAATCGAGTGCATTATAGCTTGCAAAAAGATCTGCTGTTGGTGTATTAAAGCCAGAACCATCACCATTTATAACCGCAGTACCACTTAGCTCTGGTGCAAAAAAGTTTGGAAATGGAGAACCTTGTCCAATACCGCCTGCTTTATATCGAACAGCAAACAATATTTCTCTATTCATTTCATTGGTGGTAGCAAAAATATCTGCATACGATGCATTTAATCCGTACCCACTATTTGAAACAATATCAGTTAATAATGTAGCAGCGTCAGCTTTTCTGTTGAGTGTTAAATACACTTTTGCAAGTAGCGCTTTTGCTGTCCAACTATTTACCTTACCTAAACTAGTAACAGGTATAGAGGCATATTTTACAGCAGAACCATTAGCAGCAGCATACTGCAAGTCTGCAATAATTAACTTGTAAATGTCAGCTTCAGAAGATCTGTTTATGTCAATTGCATCAAACGGACCAACGGGCTCATGAATCAGAAATACGCCACCATACAAACGAACCAAATTAAAATAATGGTAGGCTCTAATGAAAGCAGCTTCAGCAACAGCAGCTCTTTTTTCTGATGCAGTAATTTTAACAGTAGTTGAATCAGAAACTAGTGCGCCAGTTGCTGGACTGTAGTTTACATTCAAACTATTCAATATTACATTTAAGTTTCTAATATTAAAATAATTGGCAATCCAATAGTTATAAATTGCCTGGTGAGAAGTGTTTGGAATAAATAAATCCAAATCGCTTAAATCTCTATTCGGAACAGATTTACTTCCAGCATTACCCATAATGGTATTGTCACTTCTTAGCTCTGTAAGTTTCCACTCTTCTAAAAGCGGTGCCCTAAGTGCATTATAACATCCATTTAATGCAATCTGAATATCGCTTGCATTGTTGTAAAAGTTTTCAGTGGTAATATTTGACTGCGGATATAGTTCAATGTTTTTATTACATGAGCTTAGAAATATCGAGGCAAGAGCAAATAATTTTATTACGTTTTTCATATAAAAAGATTTTTTCTTTATTAAAAATTAATATCAATACCAGCGGTTAAAGTTTGAGGTATCGGGAAAGATCCTCTTTGATATCCATCAATCAATACAGAAGAATAAGGACCGTTACTAAATCTTCCTTCTGGATTTAAGCCTCTATATCCGTTAGCCGTTTGGAAGAATAAATTCTGTGCGGTAAAATAAAAGCGCATAGAACTCACTTTGAATTTTTTAGTCACTGAACTTGGTAAAGTGTAGCCAAAGTTAACTTCGCGTAATGAAAAATAAGAACCGTCTTCAACTACATAATCAGTAAGCATCCAGTTATATCCATTGGTAGAAAACGGCGTTTTTCCGTCACCCGGATAATTTGGACTTATCCATCTGTTTTTGTTATAGGTGGTAATGGTTCTTCTAGACTCATTATAGTTAGGGTCCCCATTAATGATTTTACCACCCTGCACGCCTTGCATTAAGAAACTAAAATCAAAACCACCAAACTTAAATGTATTGGTAATACCCCAGTTAAAGTCTGGATAAGGGCTACCTATATCCGTTCTGTCTGAGTTATCTAATTTACCGTCTTTGTTTACATCGACAATCTTTAATCCACCCGGAACAAAAATACTAGACAAAGAAGATGTTAATCCAGATTTAGTAATATGTTCTTGAGACAACCAAACACCATCTGTTTTAAATCCATAATAAACAACCAGTGGGTCGCCTACTTTGTTTCGGTAAACTTCGGTACGCTCACCTTGATTTAATAAAAAGGCTTCTGTACCTAATTCCAAAATTTTATTTTGGTTTTGTGAAATATTTGCTGAAGTCGTCCAGCTAAAATTTCTACCCTGCACATTTTTAGTATTCAATTCAATTTCAAATCCTTTGTTTTCTAAACTACCCAAGTTGTTCCAAAACTGCGGAACACCTGTAAATGCCATTGCAGACTGTTGCAACAATAACTTATCGGTTTTAGATTTATAAATATCTAATGTTATACCAATTCTGTTTTTAAACAAAGAAAGATCTACCCCAAAGTTAGTTTGACCCGTGCTTTCCCAGGTAATATTTGGATTCGATAAAAATGAATTAGAACTAACCAAACCCGGTGAAGAAACACCGGTCCCACCACCATAAGTGTAGTTGGCACCGTATAATAAATCTAGGAATGCAAAGTCCACAATTCTGTTATTTCCAGATACACCATAACTAGCACGAAGCTTTAAGTTACTGATCCAATCCAAATTAGCCATGAATTTCTCTTTGCTAACTACCCAACCTCCTGAAATAGAAGGGAAACTTCCCCACTTTTTTCCATTTCCAAAATAAGAACTACCATCTGTTCTGAAACTTACAGAAACCAAGTACTTATCATCATACGCGTAGTTTAAACGGCCTAAGTAAGACAATAATCCAATTTGATTATTGGTACCCGAAGTTCTAGCTGCATCAATTTGTGCTGCACTATTAAGTGTTCTAATGTCGTCACTCGGAAAATCGATGCCGGCAGTTTGCTGGTTTTTAACTTTTGTCGTTTGAGAAGTAAAACCCGCTAATAATGCAAAATCATGTTTCTTAACAGACTTAGTATAATTAAACGTGTTTTCAGATAACAAGTCTGTGTAATTATTATTAATAAATAAACCACTATTGTTTGAGCCTTCACTGTTGTATTCACGCTCATAAAAATTTAAGCCATTGGTGAAGTTCACCATGCTTGTAGCTAAGGTTTTAAACAACAAACCTTTTGCTAATTGAATACTTAATTCGGCAGAAGATTGAAGCCTGTACTCATTACTAGAAATATCAGATCTCAACACATCTGATAATGGATTTTGCTGAGCAGAACCACTAGGATTAGAAGTTGTAGGAGATGTCCAAGTAGAACCGTCAGGCATTAAACCCGTATACTTTAAACCAGAATAATGTCTTGGATGAGAAAAGTCACCTTGTAAAATACTTGAATATTGAGGATTGGTTCTAACAAGTGCTGATGTTAAATCATTGTGGTAAACAGGTAACCAACGAGGCATTCTCCAAAAATTCGTAAAGTTTTGAGAAGGAGAAATCCTTTTGGCATATGAAGGGTTTACATTCAGAGATAACTTTACTTTTTTACTGAAATCAACGTCCACTTTTGTTCTGATGTTGAATTTTTCATAGTTACTCTTATTCATCATCCCTTCATCATTCTGATAACCACCAGAAACAAAATATCTAACATCTTTAGACCCGCCAGATGCATTTAATTGAATATTCTTAAATGATCCCGGACGTAAAGATTCAGACTGCCAATCGGTAGATTGACCTCTTAATAATTGCGTTTCGATGATGTATGATGCTCTATCCGCATCGATCACTGTATTTGTAGACTGAACTACGTTAGGGTCTACCGATCTAGCTTTCATTTCATCAAAAAGCATACCTACATAATCTTTTGTAGTCATTACATCGTAACGTTTGTAGTCTTTTTTCTGACCAGAAGCAAATTTGAAATTATATTTTGTTTTACTAACACTACCTTTTTTTGTAGTGACAATTATAACACCACTTGCACCTCTAGAACCATAGATAGCCGCAGAAGCAGCATCCTTTAAAACCTCGATAGACTCTACGTCGGCAGGATTTAGAAAAGACAATCCATCAGGAACTGGCATTCCATCAATTACAATGAGTGGGCTAGATCCTGCATTAAGCGAACTAATACCTCTGATACTAATTTTTGGCGCTGCTCCTGCTTCAGATGAAACGTTTTGGATTTGCACACCTGCAATTTTTCCTTGCAACGCTTGATCTAGCCTAGAAACAGGTGCTTCATCTAACTTTTCATTTTTAAATTTAGCAATGGCACCCGTTAAACTAGATTTCTTTTGCGTACCGTAACCCACAACAACAACCTCAGATCCTTCGGCTACTGATACAGTCATGTCTACGTCAATATTTTTCTTAGTGCCTATTGAAACAACTTTTGTTTCAAATCCAACATAAGAGAATACCAATGACGTGGTACCGGCTTTTACTGAAATACTGTAGGTCCCATCCGCCTTAGTAACAACCCCTTGTGTTGCTTTGTCGGCCATAACAGAAAGCCCTTCTAATGGAGCTCCCGTTTCTTTGTTAATAACCTTTCCGGTTATTTGTTTATTCTGTGCAATTACTGCTGACGTAAAGCAGAGTAATGACAGAAAAAATAAAATTCGCATTTTTTTCATATGGCAGTTTTTAAATTTTTAAATCGATTATATATTATTAGGTTAGTAAATAATTTGTAGTGGAATATACTTTATGTTCGAAATGTCAGCTACTTTTTTATCGCAGGCAAGACAATTGTACTTTTTAGAAATTTCGGCAAAAAATTCAAGCGGCTCATCAAAATTAAACGGCTTAATTTGTTCACCAGTCCATGCTTTTTCACCTGTCAAGTATGGTATAAGCACATCACAACCCTTTTTTATAGAATTCCCGTTTGGTGCGGTATACTTCCATAAATCAACTCCAACATGCGTAAACATTTGAGCAATTTTAACAAGCGGCTCTAGAACAAATAGAGAATAATGTAAGGAGGTTGTTCGAGCCAATTCCTTAGGGAAAAATCCATCTTTATCCATTTGGCTTTCTATACGCTTTTTAACATTTGCTACAATTTTTTTTGCCAACATAGTATTGTTGGTGTATAATGCAAATGATAGCCTTTGCGCATCATACCATACCCCATGGTTATTGGTCGCCTTCATTTCCTCCGTACCATTTTTGCTTGCTTGCATCCAGTCTAAAAATGAACCAAACCATGCCTGCAATGCTTTATTATCCGAAGGCGTCCAGGAATTAGAACTTTGCATTAACCCAACAGCCTCAATCACTTTAATAAAATGTCTGGTATCAATCAGTCCTGCCCCTCTGCCATCATTTTGTCCTTTAACTGCTTGGCCAAAATTTAAATTGGGGTTCATTTTTGTAGCTTCCTCTAAAAACCAAACACGTAAAAGAGTAGTGGCATGCTTTGCATATTTTTCATCGCCGGTAAAGTAAAAAGCAAGGGCTAATTTCTCAACCTCCGCGCAAAGAGCGGGCATGTATTCTTTATCCTTATAATCGTTTACTTCAGGATTGGTCTTGCCATCTTTTCTGATATACGGCAATCCGTCTTTGGTGTCCGGATTGGGCCAGAAATAAGGAGCCAAGCTCATGTAATCATGTTTATCTCCACTAGGCGGTGTGTTTAATTTTTCCATCACACTCCCCGGCTTAAACAGCAAAGACTTATTTGCGAGCTCTATCAATACATTAAAAGAGGCTAGCTTTTTAGGATCCTTATTGGCAACCGCTAACTTATTGGCTGCGAGCACTTCCTTGTTTAAAGCAAATACATTGATTGCCTGCGCAAACAAACTATGCTGCATCAAACAAAAACAAAAAACAACAATATATTTTTTAAACCTTCTCATTATCTAATTAAAAAAATCTTCACGCATGGGAGAAAAGACATCTACAAGTACCCCTTTTTCTAAACAAACTGCTCCATGAATCACGTTGGATGGAACATGAAACACATCCCCTGCTTTTAAAATTTGCTTGTTGCCGTCAATTTCTATTTCAAATACACCGCTTTCTACATTGGTAAGCTGTACATGATGGTGTTGGTGAAGCGCACCTACGCCACCTTTTTCAAATTCAACACGCACAAGCATCACTGAATTGTCGTACGCCATAATTTTTCTAGTCAACCCTGGTGCCATTTGTTCCGCATCAACTGATTCGTTTCCAATAAAGCCCGTTCTCTTTGCTCCATTTAATTCTACTGACATATCTATTTTTATTTTATAATTTTTTATTTTCTAAGTATACCACAAACGGCCCTTGCCAATTGTAGGCTTTACCATTAATGATAAGTTGATGTATTTTTTTATTGTCAAATATTTTATTAGACTGAAATACCATTAAGTGCTTACCATCTATTACCACTTCTGCGCCGCTGTAATCATCTGTATCCACAACTGGCAAAACAGAAGACACACGCGAATATGCATTTATAGTAAATTCGGAAGTAGCATTAAAATTGCCGTGTATCTCCAATACATTCAAAGCAAACATATTTTTAGCACGGGTACGTGTAATATATGAAGACTCTCTACGTAAATTAAAGTTTGGATCATTGGCACCTGTTCTTGTAAAAAATACTTGTGCAGAATCTTTTACAAATCCAGAAATGGTATAAAATGTCTGGTTGTTTAAAAAAGTAAATTGAGTAAGCGGCGACTTCACATTTGCAGACGCCTCTTTCCAAATATGCTGGTACCCATTTTTAAAACCCAGAGTTTGTAATGCATTACCATGTGTGGCATATTTAAAATTGGTAGAAATCAAATTCCCCATATAATTAAATGGAAGATCATATTGATGCTCTTTACTGGCCAAGGTTCTAAAAAAATCTACCATCAGCGGCTTTTGTGTATCTGGTAGCGTAATCAAATAAACACTTCTATGGAGCTTAACATCTTTGTAGGCGTTTGTATCTAATGCAGCAGTTGCTTGAACAGCGTAATTACCAACTACATTGTATAGTGGGATGGGATGGTATTTTTCGCTTTGCGCCTCTACCCCATTAAAATGGCTGGTTTCATCTACTGTAACCGTGTTGTGCGCAATGGTTTGCTGCGCATATGACTTGGTTTCTGGCAAATACCTGCCTCCCCATTTTTGTTCGATTCCTATAAAACGTGCTGCGCCATAGTCATGTAAAACCTCGTTTCCGTTATCGTATAAATTAATATTTAGTTTATCGTAATGACCATGAGACAATCCGTGCGAGCTGTATTTAAAAATGAGTGATGTTAGATTTTTATCCTTTCCTGTTCTAAGCACGGTAACACCACCAAAATCTCCTTTGGCACCATCTGTAAAAACAACCGATTTGTACGGATAAAAAGGTGCAATATTTTTATTTTTCAAAAGCGCTTGACTAACACCTAAGCCACCTTTACTAAGTGTCACCCTACCTTGCGCTTTTGCCACTGGCAAATAAGCAGGATTTTCACCATATACATCCCAAGCAATATTAAGTGCAACCACTACCTCGTTTGATACAAATGTTTTTTCTTTTAGTGCATCATTGTAACTATAAAATCCACCGTCTAAGTTGGTTTGCTCAAGTGCTCCCTCTAATGCTTGCTTCAAAATCTTATTGCGTCTTTCAAAAATTTGCAATGAAGGTTTGTAATGATTCACTGCATTTGCAAACAAGTAAAAAGGTAGTACAGCGTAGCGGGTATAATACGGACCTTCATTATAATAACCATCAGGCGAAAAAAGTCCATCTAAGTGCGCTGTTAAACCTGCTTTCCCGTCTTTTTTTGATCCATACAATGCCATTTGCACATAGTCGTCATTGTCTGTGGCGATGCCTACGATTCCAACACCCGCAGTGGCCCATACTGCATGGTTATGAATTAAATCAAACCAAGGTGTAATGTCTTTTGTAAAATAATCTACCTCAGGTTTAAACGCCCCATTGGTAATTTGAAGTCGCTCAGCGGGTGTTAGATAATCATGAATTAAATCAAAAGCAAGACCAGCATATACGAGCCAATTGGCGTCGTTTAATGCTTGCCAAAAAATACGTCCAGGAGAAGAACTTGTTGCCTCAGGATGGTTTTTTAAGGTTGGATTTAATACAGCGTATTTGAAAAATAAATCTTTTACAAGTTTTGCATATTTAACATCGCCAGTTAGCTGATATAGCATACCGCTATTAAACATGATGGTATAATTATCCTTGTGTTTATCATGCGTATATCCACCGCCAGCATGTTTAGGAACTGGCACATCTATGTCTTTTCCCAAATTTGCATCCACTGATTTTTTTATTTCATCGAAAGATTCTTTGAGTAAGGGATTGGTAGGGATACTTTTTTTAACGAGCGCAATGTCATTTGCGGTTGCAAATGCAAGAGGATGTTTTTGTGCAAACAGAGTAGTATGCATCAAAATGGCAGCCAAGGAAATAAGAAAAAATACTATCGTCTTTTTCATAAAGCAGTTAAAAGCGGTCAATCGTTGGGTAATATTAAGTGCAATTGCAGAGGTTCGTATCAACAAGATGCTATTATTTTATCTATATTTTAAGCATTATTATTAGATATTTACTAATAATAATGCTATTATATTAGAATATCTATTATTATAATATCCGATAACGTTACCGGCAACGCTGCCGGTTTTTTCCCGTAAATTGTATCTTTTGCCGCTTATTTTTATACCGTACTATGGAAAAACAAACCACCATAAAAGACATTGCGATTGCGCTCAACATCTCTACTTCTACGGTAAGTAGAGCCCTAAGAGATGCGCCCGATGTTAAAGCAGAAACCAAGGCTGCCGTAAAAGCACTGTCAGACAAACTTGATTATCAACCCAATAGATTGGCCCTAAGTTTACTGAACAGACAAACCAATACCATTGGTGTTATCATTCCCAACTTAGATTACGTGCTTGCAACCATGGTTAAAGGAATTGACGAGGTTGCTTTAGAAGCAGGTTATACTGTAATGGTTTGTCAAAGTGACGAGAGTTATGGCAGAGAAATTGTAAACACAAAAAGACTATTAGAAAGTTTAGTAGATGGCTTTATTGTATCTGTTTCCAGTGAAACTAAAATTTTTGAACACATCAAAAAAATACAAGACAAAAAAATACCACTTGTATTGTTTGATAGAATTGTAAATAATATTGCTGCACCAAAAATTAGACTCGATAATATAGACGGGGGTGTTCAAGCCACAGAACATTTAATTGAACAGGGCTATAAAAAAATAGCCATTTTAGCGGGTCCCGAAAATTTAAATATTAGTAATAAAAGAATGGAAGGGTATCTTCAAACCCTTAAGGCAAATGGCTTACGTGCAGATAAAGGCCATATCATACACTGCGATTTTAACCAGCAATACGCATACGAAGCAACCAAAGAATTACTCGCTTCAAAAAATAGACCGGATGCTATTTTTACCATTAGTGATCGTATGGCTATTGGTGCCATGCTTGCCATTAAAGAAAAAGGACTTTCTATGCCGCATGACATTGGACTTGTAGGTTTTAACAATGAACCTATTGTAAGTCTCGTAACGCCTGCTATTTCAAGCGTAGAAATGTATGCATTTGAAATTGGTAAAGCAACTGCAAGGGCTTATATAGAAATGATGAGTGGCGCAGCAGGCATGTCTGATCAAGAAATAATTATCAAGCCTAAACTTTTTATAAGAGCGTCATCAAAAAGGCGATAAAAATAAAAATATGAAAAAAATATTCGTTGGAGTGATGTTGCTCACCACCTTACAGGTATGGGCAAATAAATTAAGCGTAAGCACTACGCAAGAATTAGTGAACAGTGGCTTACAAGCTAAAGCTGGCGACACCATTGTCATTAAAAGCGGCAATTATCTTAATTGTAACCTGCTATTAAGTGCCAAGGGAACGATGCAAAACCAGGTTGTATTTATGGCAGAAAAATCAGGGACTGTATTTTTTACAGGAAACAGCTACTTACATATTACAGGCACGTATCTTACCGTAAGTGGGGTTGTATTTAAAAATGGTTATTCAGGAAAAAATCATGTCTGGCAATTTAGCCATGGAAAAGAGGTAGCCAATAACTCTAGAATAACAGCATCTAGCATTCAAGGTTTTAATAATCCTTTACGTTTAGATGAAAATCATTGGCTCACCTTATCTGGAAAAAACAACCGAGTAGACCACTGCAACTTTACCGATAAAACAAATTTAGGTGTACTTGTAGCCGTGTTACTAGATGACGATAGAAGCAGAGTCAATAACCATAGTATTGACAGCAATTATTTTGGCATCAGAAAACCGCTTGGCAGCAACGCGGGAGAATTGATTAGAGTAGGCGTTTCGCAACACTGCACATTTTATAGCAATACGGTGATTAAAAATAATTTTTTTGAATACTGCGATGGTGAAACTGAAATTGTATCCATTAAATCATGTGGCAATAAAGTAGTTGGTAATGTATTTAAAGAATGTCAAGGTGCCGTGGTACTAAGGCATGGCAACAACAATACCGTAGAAGGAAATTTATTTTACGGAAACGATAAAGAAGGCACAGGCGGTATCAGGGTTATTAACGAAGGCAACTGGATTATAAATAATTTTATGCGTCATTGCAAAGGGCAAGGATTTAGATCGCCACTAGCAATTATGGCAGGTGTATTTAATTCGCCAGCCAACAGGTACCTCCCGGTGAGAGATGCCGTTATTGCCAACAATACTTTTTTAAACTGCACGCCATTTAGTATTAGTGAAGGAAAAGACGCTGAACGTAGCGTTGACCCTAAAAATGTGCTCCTCCTTAATAATCTGTTTTACGCAAATAAGCCCGGACCTCTTTGTTATACCGTTTCAACAATTGACAGTGTATTTGCTGCTGGTAATGTTTACAGCACTTCGCTTACAAACCCAGGCGTGAGCGGGTTTAATACGGGTGCTATTTCGCTGCAAAAATGGGACAGCAACGGCTTTCCTGTTATTGGCGCCTCCGGCGCCAATAACGCCACAAAAAAATTCCTGGACTCCTTAAATGCCATCGCTAGCACAAGAGGTGTTCCCGCATTTTCAAATACAGTAGGCGCAAACGATATAAATTATTTTAAAGCACTGTTTGCAAACGCACCAACACTTGGAAATAGTTGGGAGTCCAAAAAAATGAGCGCCACAACTATTTCGCAAAAAACAATTACGGTTTCAACCGCAAGCGAATTAGAAACTGCGATTAGCGCAGGCGCCAATTCAAAAATTGTATTAAAACCAGGAACCTATAATTTTTTGCAGCCTATTGTTATTAAAGGCAGCATTACCATAACAAGTAATGGAGCGGCTGTAAATTTTGCAACAAGTAGTGCGATTAACAATTTGTTTACCCTCCAACAAGATGCACAATTAACGCTGCAAAATAGTAGTATTAACGCGGCTGGATTAACTGCACAACATTTTATTGCAGTTACGCGTGATGGTTCGGGTATTCACACGAATATTCAAATAACCGCCAGCAAAATTTTCAATTTTGCCGGCGCCGCAATTATACTAGCGCCAAAGTCTAGTTATTTAGACAACATTACGATTCAAAATAGTGTATTCGAAAACAACAAAGCCACCCTACTCTCTTTAAAAGACGAAGACGATAACAAAGGGTATTACAACGCCGAAAGAATTGTTGTAACAAACAATAGTTTCACAAACCATACGGGTCAAATAGCAACTATTTACAGAGGCGGCACAGACGAAAGTACCATGGGACCCATCTTTAGTTTCTCCAACAATAAAATAGTAAATTGCACAGCAAATAGTGCGCTCATTGAATTATTTGGCGTTCAGCAATCAAAGGTAAACAACAATTTATTTACCAGCTCCAATAAAGCCGGTAAAACCATTGCTTACACCGATAACACCAAAGCATTTCATTACCAAAAAAATAATAGCACCGTTAATAGCGGCACTATTCAAGAAAATAAATTTGTCATTAACAATTAAATAAACACTTTAAATACATAAACATGAAAATTATTCACCAAGTACATCCCGAAGATTTTGTAAAGTACAACACCGAGCAAATTAGAGCTAAATTTTTACTAGACAATTTAGTAGAACCAGGTGCTGTCAATTTTGTGTATACCCATTATGACCGAATGGTGGTAGGCGCTGCAACCCCTACTAATGCTGCTATTCAGCTAGGCACCTATGATGCTTTAAAGTCTGAAAACTTTTTGGATAGAAGAGAACTTGGTATTGTAAACATTGGTGCAACCGGAAGCGTTACCGTAGAAGGTCATCTTTATACCCTAGACAAAATTGATTGCTTATACATTGGTATGGGTAATAAAGAAGTTACTTTTCATGCGAGCTCAGATCCTAGCAATCCTTCTAAATTTATTTTATTCTCTTGCCCAGCACACGCAAGTTATCCTACGCAGTTAATGCAAAGTAAAGATGCAACGCCTGCCGAAATGGGAAGCGCAGAAACGGCCAACCAACGTACCATTAATAAATACATTCACGCCGATGGTTTAAAAAGTTGCCAACTCGTACTTGGTGTAACCAACTTTAAACCAGGTAGCATTTGGAATACCATGCCAGCGCACCTGCACGACCGTCGTATGGAAGCATACTTCTATTTTGATTTACCTGAAACACAACGTGTCATTCATTTCATGGGTGAGCCGCACGAAACAAGACATCTTTTCTTAAACAATGAACAAGGCATTGTATCTCCATCATGGAGTATCCATAGTGGTGTTGCAACAGCGTCATATTCATTTATATGGGCGATGGCCGGCGAAAACATGTCATTTGCTGATATGGATTTTGTAAACATTCAGTTATTAAAATAAGTCCTATGCTAAATTTTAGAGTAGATAATAAACTCGCTATTGTTACCGGTTGTAGCAAAGGCATTGGTATGGCAATAGCCATAGAACTTGCTAATAGCGGCGCCGATATTATTGGCGTAAGTGGTTCTATGCCCGCAGCTGGTAGCGATGTTGAAAAAGCAGTGCTTGCAGCGGGTAAAAAATTCTACCCCTACCAAGCAGATTTTTCAAATAGAGATTCGGTGTATGCCTTTTTACAAAAAGTAGTAACAGACCATCCAAAAATTGATATCCTTATTAATAATGCAGGTAGTATTCAAAGGAGTCCTGCCGCCGAACATCCCGACGAGTTTTGGGATAATATTATTGACATCAATTTAAATGCGCAGTTTATTATCACCAGAGAAATTGGTAAACAAATGATTGCCAATGGCGGTGGTAAAATAGTGTTTACTGCCTCTCTTTTAAGCTTCCAAGGCGGTATCAACGTACCTGGCTACGCGGCTAGTAAAGGAGCAGTTGCCTCCTTAATTAAGGCATTTGCCAACGAATGGGCAGGTAAAGGCATTACCGTAAACGGTGTTGCTCCAGGCTATATATCCACAGACAATACGGCACAGTTAAGGGCCGATCCGGATAGAAATGCCTCTATTTTGGCCAGAATCCCTGCAAATAGATGGGGAACTCCCGAGGATTTAACCGGAGCTTTCATTTTTTTATCCGCTCCTGCATCCGACTACGTCAACGGCACCATTGTAACCGTAGATGGTGGCTGGATGGGTAGATAACTATATTTCAAGATTAAGGTATCATTCGTAAGTAAATATTAAATTTAACCTTACGAATGATGCCTTATGTTTTTACAGCCTAGCAAAAAACTTTTTTACAGCTCTGCAGTACTCATTGTACTTGCCATTACTGCTGTTGTTATTTATCCTTCAGATCCCATCGATTACAATACCGAGGTGAAACCCATTTTAAATAAAAAATGTATTACCTGTCATGGTGGTGTAAAACAAGAGGCTGGATTTAGTTTACTCTTTGAAGAAGAAGCATTTGCACCTACTAAATCTGGCAAGCCTGCGATTATAAAATATAAGCCAGAAGAAAGCGAACTTATTAGAAGGTTGCACCTCACCGATCCTGAAGAGCGCATGCCGTATAAGCACGATCCTTTAAGTAAAGAAGAAATTAAAATTTTAACCACTTGGATTAAAGAAGGTGCCAAGTGGGGATCACACTGGGCGTATCAAAAAGTGAAGGAGCCAGAAGTACCAAGTATGAATGATAACTGGGTTAACAATAATATTGATAGGTACATTCTAGAAAAATTAGAATCCGAAAAATTAAGTCCTTCCAAAGAGGCAGATAAAGCAACACTATTAAGACGCGTTAGTTTAGATCTAACGGGGCTTCCTGCCAATAAAAAAATTGCAGCAAAATATTTAAGCGACAATTCTGATAAGGCCTATGAAAATTTAGTAAACGATTTAATGGCTTCGCCTGCTTATGGCGAAAAATGGGCAGCACTTTGGCTAGACCTTGCCCGTTACGCCGACACCAAAGGTTTTGAAGCAGACCGTAGTAGAAATATTTACAAATACCGCGACTGGCTCATTGATGCATTTAATAAAGACAAACCCTACAACGATTTCTTAATTGAACAAATTGCCGGAGACCTCTTACCAAACCCTACCGACGCCAATTATATTGCCACTGCATTTCATAGAAACACCATGAACAATGACGAAGGTGGCACCGACAATGAAGAGTATAGAACCGCTGCCGTACTTGACCGCGTAAACACCACCTGGAGTGCTGTTATGGGTACGAGCTTTAATTGTGTACAGTGTCATAGCCATCCTTACGATCCGTTCAAGCATGACGAGTATTATAAATTCATGGCGTTTTTTAACAACACCCGCGACGAAGATTCTCCTTTCGAAAACCCTGTGTTACGCCAATACCAAGGCGCTGATAACTTAAAATTTGAATCGCTAAAAAATTGGCTTTCGAAAAATACATCTCCAGCATCCGCTAATTATTGGACCACTTTTATCCGTACCCTTCAACCTACGATTAATGCTTTTCAATGCGATAAGTTTGTTGATGGCGCTAACGGATGGTATGCAACACTTCGCAACAATGGTACCTGTAATTTAAAAGATGTAGCACTCACTGGTAAATCAGAGCTTCTTTTTAAATATGCATCTGGTGTAGACAAAGGTGTGTGGCGCATTTATTTAGATAGTTTAAATGGTAAGCTCATTAAAGAAGTGCCTATCAAAAATACAGGCGGCGGCTTCGTGCACGAACGCACATTGCTTCCTTCCATACAAGGCAATCACACATTATATTTCAAGTATTATTCTCCAAAAATAAAAAACAACACAGACAACGGTATTTTATTTGAATGGTTCTCTTTTGGAAATCCATTTCCTGGAAAAGAAAAACCTGGATACGATAGTGCCTACAAATATTTTAATGATCTTTTAATGGCTGGCGCAGAAACCACGCCCATTATGATGGAAGCCAATCAAGATTTATCAAGAACAACACATGTTTTTGAAAGAGGTAGTTGGCTCTCCAAAGGAAAAAAGGTAACACCTGATGTGCCTGGCGTATTACCAGCCCTTCCAAAAAATGCACCAAAAAATAGAATGGGCCTTGCCATGTGGCTCACTAGTAAAAACAATCCGCTTGTTGCTCGAACCCTCGTTAACAGACTATGGGAACAATTATTTGGTAGCGGTATTGTAGAAACCCTAGAAGACCTGGGCACGCAGGGACTATCACCTACCCACCAAACCCTTCTCGATTATTTAGCCTACCAACACATGCACACGCATCATTGGAGCATCAAAAAAACACTCAAAGAAATGGTACTTTCTGCTACCTATAAACAGCAGTCCATTTTTACCAAAGAACTCATCAAAAAAGATCCTTACAATAAATTGTACGCAAGAGGTCCAAGGGTCAGACTTTCGGCAGAACAAATTAGAGACCAAACACTTGCCGTAAGTACTTTATTAAGTCCGAAAATGTATGGCAAAAGTGTGATGCCTTATCAACCAGAAGGCATTTGGCGTTCACCGTATAATGGTGATACTTGGAAATTATCTGAAGGCGAAGATCAGTACCGCCGTTCATTGTATACCTATTTTAAAAGAACGGCACCTTACCCATCTATGATCACTTTTGATGGAGGCGCCAGAGAGGTTTGTGTTATTAGGCGCATTAGAACCAACACACCACTTCAGGCACTTAATTCGTTAAATGATTCGTCCTATATTATTATGGCCCGCTCCTTTGCAAAAAGTATGGAAACTATAAAAGGACCTATCGAAGCAAAAATAAAAACAGGCTATGAGCAAATGATGTATAAGCCAATTGCTGCAAATAAATTAAATGCACTTACCTCACTCTATCAAAGTAGTTTATCAAAATACCAAAGCAACAAAAAAGCAGCCACCATATTAGTGAGTGATAGCACACTTGCATCACCTACAAATAGAGCAGCACTTGTTGTAGTAGCAAACGCCATGCTTAATTTAGACGAATGGCTTAATAAAAACTAATTCCCATGACGCAAAAAGATTTATATAACCAGCGCCTTGTTAAAGAAGCCCAAAAGGCCGTGATGCAACAGCATACGCGGAGGCATTTTATTAAAGAAAGTGCCATGGGATTTGGCGCACTAGCACTTGGCGGATTACTGGGCGGCTGCAACACATCAACTAGTCCCAATTTTTTTGATGCCACCAATCCATTAGCGCCAAAAGCCTCGCCGTTTTTAGGCAAAGCAAAGTCGGTAATTTATTTACACATGGCTGGAGCTCCGTCTCAACTCGAAATGTTTAGTTATAAGCCTGAGCTTGCTAAACTAGATGGATTAGATTGTCCCCCTTCATTACTCAATGGTAAAAAATTTGCTTTTATTAGAGGGGTTCCTAAAATGCTAGGGCCTCAAGCAAGTTTTAAACAATATGGCGAAAGTGGTATTTGGTTATCTGAAAACTTACCGCACTTATCAACTGTCATTGATGATGTAGCAGTGCTTCAGGCCGTTACCACCGATCAGTTCAACCATGCACCTGCACAACTTTTAATGCATACTGGAACACCGCGCCTAGGCAGGCCTAGTATGGGTTCTTGGGTTACTTATGGGCTTGGTTCAGAAAATAAAAACCTGCCAGGATTTGTAGTACTTACTTCGGGTGGTAATAATCCGGATGCAGGTAAAAGTGTTTGGGGAAGTGGATTTTTACCAAGTGTGTATCAAGGTGTACAGTGCCGTAGTGAAGGTGATCCGGTTTTATTTATTAAAGATCCTGCAGGCATGGACCGCGATATTAGAAAAGCAAGTATTGATGCTATTAATAAGGTAAATGAAGAATCTTATACCGAGTATCAAGATCCAGAAACATTATCACGTATTTCTCAATACGAGCTCGCGTACAAAATGCAAATTTCAGTGCCGGGTGTAATGGATATTAGTACCGAGCCTGATTATATTCATGAAATGTATGGCACTAAACCCGGCGAATCATGTTTTGCCAACAACGTATTACTTGCGCGCAAATTGGTTGAAAAAGGGGTTCGTTTTGTACAGCTATTTGACTGGGGTTGGGATACGCATGGCGACTCTGCAGGTAATGCAGTTGATATTGGTCTTAAAAATAAATGTCGAAAAATTGATAGGCCTATTACCGCACTCTTACAAGATTTAAAACAAAGAGGACTACTAGATGAAACACTTGTCGTGTGGGGTTCAGAGTTTGGCAGAACACCCATGCAAGAAAATAGAGAAGGCAAAACCATGCCATTTAAAGGACGTGACCACCATGGCGAAGCCTTTTCGATGTGGATGGCAGGCGGTGGCATTAAAGGCGGTACTACCTATGGCGAAACAGACGAAATTGGTTACAATATTGTAAATGGTAAAGTAGAAACTTTTGATGTACAAGCGACCATTTTAAATCAGCTAGGTTTTGACCACGAAAAATTCACCTACGAATCACAAGGAAGAAATTTTCGATTAACCGACTTGAGTGGTAAAGTGATCCATGATATCATAGCATAAAAAAATAATGATGAGCGTATTTATTGGAAGGTTCCATCCTGTTTTTGTTCACTTGCCTATAGGAATATTACTTTTTGCTGCCCTTTTATTTTTTGCTTCTAAAAAGCAAAAGTTTGCGGCAGTATCAACAGCAGTGGCACCGGCACTTGCGTTAGGTTCGTTTTTTTCTATCCTATCCTGCATAACAGGCTATTTACTTTCTATTTCAGATGCATATAATGAGGGTATTGTATTTAAGCACCAGTGGCTTGGTATTGCTACTGCTATCACAAGCATCGTTTGCTATATCGCCTACCAAAAAAAGTTCAAGTATGCGGGCATACTCATTACATTGTTAATGACACTTATTATAATTACCGGACATAACGGCGGCAGCCTTACACATGGAGAAGATTATTTAACAGCGCCGCTTTCAAATAGCAAGAGCGATAAAAAAGTAATTGCCAATATCAATGAAGCCGTTGTATACAAAGATGTGATAGAACCCATATTGGCTGCAAAGTGTTATAGTTGCCATGGTGATAGTAAGCAAAAAGGAAAGTTAAGACTTGACCTTCCAAATTATATCATGCAAGGTGGTGAAGAAGGAAAAGTATTAACACCCTTTCAACCAGGAAGTAGTGAGCTTATCAACAGGCTTTTACTTGCAACTTCCAACGAAGAACATATGCCCCCAAAAGAAAAACCGCAACTTTCCAAAGATGAAGTGGCACTGCTACACTGGTGGATTGAGTCGGGGGCTAGTTTTACTGAAGTTGTAAAAAACACCAAACAAACCACTGCCATTAAAGGGGTATTAGCTGCATTTTCTACTGGTGATGCGACCGCCGCCGAGCAAACACAATTACCTGCACAAAAAGTAAGTGCTATTTCGAGCGACATGCTTTCAGCTTTAACCAAAGAAGGTGTTGCGGTTGTACCGATTGTAAATGGTTCTAATTATGTACGCGCTAATTTAATTGGGGTTGAAACATTAAATGCCCAAACCTTTCAACTTCTATCAAAAATATCAGATCAATTGTTACAATTAAATGCATCGTTTACAACCATCAAAGACGAGCATTTGAGTGCACTATCGAATTGCAAACAACTCAAACAACTTGAATTAAACGGGACTGCGATATCCAATAAAGGACTTGCTTCACTTGCTGCCTTAGAAAATTTAGAAATTTTAAGTATCACACAAACCAAAGCTACCGCAGAGGGTATTAGTAGTTTAACCAAACTTAAAAACTTAAAAAAAGTATACCTCTATAACACCCGCTTTACAAGCGCGGCCATTGCACAATTAAAACAAAAAATGCCAGGTTTGCTAATAGATACAGGGGGGTATAAATTGCCAATATTAGTTACAGATACCACAGAGGCTAAAGCGTTAGAAATTAAAACAAATTAGCAGGAAATAAAGTTCGTCACCAAGCCGGCCACTATTGTTCACTATCCTGCTATCATTCTAACGTATAGGTCTTCAACTTTTTTGCGCGCCCATGGTGTTTTTCGCAAAAACTTTAAGCTCGATTGAATGCTAGGGTTGTCATTAAAACAATTGATCGGGATATGCTGCCCTAAATCTTCCCATCCAAAATAAGCAACCAATTCAGTTACTATTTTTTCGAGGGTTTTACCGTGTAAGGGGTCATTTGACACTTGTTGCATATGCAATATTAAGTAATTTGCTGCCATGACAGCGCACCGATACTTTGTAGTACATAAACCAATAAACATGGTTTCACAATTTATCAGCTCCCACGATGTTAATTTATTGGGCAGTTTAGATTTTGAATTTCCGGAAGGCACCCACGCCATTGGCAGGTTAGACAACCATTCGGAAGGACTCCTTTTATTAACCACCAATAAAAAAATCACCAAGCTTTTATTTCAAGGACCTAAGCCGCATACCAGAACCTACCTGGTGCAAGTAAAAAATAAAATAACGCCCGATACTGCTACGGCACTCGCTGGTGGTATACCAATTAGTGCAACGGGTGGTGCTGCCTATCTAACAAGCCCTTGCTCAGTTTCCATTGTAGAGGATCCTGCACCCTACCAGCATTTGTTTGATGCATCCATACTAACGCCAGCGATACCAGTACATCAAAATGTAGTAACCAGCTGGGTGCTTATCACATTAACCGAAGGAAAATTTCATCAAGTACGTAAGATGGTTGCAGCCGTGCACCACAGGTGCGTAAGACTTATCAGGGTAGCCATCGAAGCTATTTATTTAGGCGATTTGCCGGCTGGCGCTGTGCAAGAAATCAAGGAACCTGATTTTTTTAAGCTGCTTGACCTTTAAGATTCTTTTTTATAAAAAAGGTGCATCAGTATGATATGCGGAAGGCTTACGCAAGCTAAAAAAACAAAAAACACCGCAGCATAAGACTGTATCAGTTGCGCATTGGTATGTTGTAGGTAAAAGAAAAGAGAAAAAATAAGTAGTGCCCCCACATTAAAAGGTAGCGACTCTATATAAAGCTTTTTGGGAGCAATATTTAGTTTAGTAGCGATATGCCCCCAAGCATTTACGCTATGCGAACCAACAAAATAAAGTCCAAAAGCAAGCATGAGTGGCATTTGAGTACCCAGTAAAAGTATAGCCATCAAAAAGAGGCATGTCTTTTTTGAAATCCACCACAGTGGCAAGAGTGAAAAGAAAGAAAAAGCAATAAGTATATTTTTATATTGTAACAGGTCAAGAGATGCTACAAAATCTGAAACGCCCTGCATATTATTAAGCACCAAAATAGATTCATTGAGGTGCGAGAAAATAATAAAGAGTAAAATGGATAAACCAAATATAAAAGCGTAGGCTTTTTGAGCAAATGAATGTAACGAAACCCGCATTTCTACCATTTCAGATTCTCCAAAATGAAATGCAGAGTAAGCAATAAATAAGAGTAAAGAAAATACTGGAAACCACTGCCATACCATAAAATAAGCAGCTATAATCAGTAAATACTGTGCAACAAACTTTAAAAGATTAAACTTTTTCGAAGCCAATAATAAATGATCTACTGCTCCATGCGGAATACCTACTACGAGCAAGCCGGCAATTAAACCAGCATAACCAAATTGGCTAGCTAGTGCTGGGCTTAACCCTTGCAGCAAAAAATAGACCAGCATACAACCAATTGTAAATAAGTAACCTTTTTTTATATAACTAGTCCAGTAAATAAAGCAGGCTTTTAAAAAAGGAACGATTGGTAGTGAAGTAAATATTTTTACTTCACCTGCTACTTTAGATTTTTCATCTAAAAAAGAAAAGACGGCCTGTATAGAATTTTTTTGAAATAGTGCTGTAAATATTTTTTTACCGAGGTTTGGCCACCTAATTAATATAATTAAAAGCAAGTGGTCGTAAAATAAAAAACGCGCTTTTGTTAATGGAGCTTGCGCTGTATTTTCAAATGCCGCCGCAAACGCATGCATTTTTTTAAAGCCATAACCTGTGGTAGGCTTAATTAAATTGGCCCTTGCACCCATATTAATAATGCGGTTATCACTAGACGCCGGATGCTTTAATACCGTCATGGGTATACACCCCTTTTCTTCTGCTATAACTTCATAGGCCCCAAATTGACCCTTAATTTTTTCATCCAATATATTTTTTGCATAATCAATATCAATGGTATCAACACCAAACCTTGTTAACTCTACCAAACATTCATTAGGTGCATAAGGTAGGTTGTATACAAACTGCGTATGCTCAGACTGATCCACATCAAAGTTCATCATCTGAAATGTATCAACATTTAGTTTCGAATCTTGCAAGCGAATATGATAGCCAAAAAATGATTGAAGTAAATAGGACTGGTTACGTATTTCTGGGGTAAACACAGGCGGCCTACTATCAAAAATAATAGCACCAGTAATTACCTGCTGTTCAAAAACAATTTCTATGCAATCTGGTAAAGGGTTTAAAGACGCTACCTGGTCATCAAATTCGTCTATAGCATGAGATGCAATTGCCTCGTGTAGTAAATTGTAAAAATCAATACTTTTTATGCAGTAATAAGGCTGATCCTGAATAGATTGTACCTTATTATTATTGGTTTGAACAAAATGATAACGATAACTAATTATAGACGAAAGGTCTTTGACGATTGGAGCATCTGGAGAAGACCAAAAACAATAGGTTTTATCGTTTGTATTTTTTTGCTGCGGTTCTATTACAGCAATCCGTTTGGTTTGATGATAGCCTCTTTTAATAAACTCTAGTAACATCAGACCATTAGAAGCGCCCATACCAATAAATACATAATCATAAGGTATGACTGTGTTGGTATTATGATTATGGTCTAATAACATGCAAGGAAAAGAATCTGAAGTGGCTACAAAATAAAAGGCGAGGTCTGCAATAAATACATACCTCGCCTTTTTATAAAACTGTTGAAATCAATTAATCTTGAGTTCTGCTTAATGAATAGATCACTAAACCAAATCCAATTTTGTTGATTGCATCTGCAACGTTGTAAACGATATCCATGTAGTGAGATGCTACTGCAGCGTCTGCAACTAATTGGATACCAAATAATCCACCTGGAGTTCCTAAGATGTAACCTAGAGGATAGATAGCCCATCCAACAAGTACGAACCAAGCAAGTGTTTTTGTTGCTTTAGCAACTTGTGCACCAGCAGTTTGAGCAAGTTGAGCAACTTCACCAAACCATACTAGGTAAACAATGTAGAAATAAGCAGCACCTGAAGCTACGCCCCAAACTACACTACTTTCTCTGTAAATTGTTTCACCAAAGTAACCAGTTACAAGCATTACTAGAGAAGCGAAAATCAACTTCCATAATAAACCTTGCTTAGCACCTGCTTTTTTAGTGATTAAGTAAAACTCAACGCACATAAGAGGCACAGTTAAGATCCAGTCTACATATCTGAAGAAAGTAGGTGAATCTCCAGTTGCTAGATTGTATCCTCTCATGTAGTAGTAGTGTACTGCTGCGATGAAAGTAATTAAACCAGAAACTAGAACTGAGGTTCTCCATTTTGTTGGGGTAGAACTTAACTCAAAAAAGAAGAATACCGATGCGGCCATCATGGCCATTGTTCCGATGAAAAACGTAAATGCTACGTAATTGTCGGAGGCGATTTTTAAATGTTCCATAGGGCAAAATGATTTTGTTTAATCGAATATAACGATAATTGGAATAATTTGTTCAAGCCTAAAAAGCAGATTTGATGCTATTTTACCCATAATTGTTAATTAAGCATTACTTAATGAGCACATATGAATATGTAACAATTTGATTAATAACATAATAGATGATTATATGAACTTGTTTAGGCCCTAAAAAAAGTTGATAATATGTTAAATTGGTAAAATATAGTCATTTTAAAAAAATATTGTTGGGTGCAGCTCATCCCAACCTGTTGCATCCTGATACGCTTTTGCAATTCTTAAAATACTTGCTTCATCATATAGTTTTCCCACAAAACTGATACCTACTGGCAAATTGTTGCGCTTATCAAACCCAACAGGCACGCAAACGACAGGGTTACCCGTTAAATTGGTAATCGCAGATTGGTTACCATCACCTCTCGACGGACAAATGATAGCATCAAAAGGAGCCATCGCTTCGTTTACATCTTTCATTAATAAGTAACGGTGACGCTGTGCATTTACATACTCGACTGCAGGAACAAAACGAGCGGTTCTAAACTGGTTGGGCCAATCATTTTTTGTTTGACGCGTAAGCGCATCATCTGTATTAGAACGTGTAAGGTCATCAAATTGAGCAGCACATTCTACACCAATAACTACGTCCATAATATTGAACTTATACACGCCGCTATCCGGGAAATTTACTGGAATAAGTGTTACACCCATTTTTTCAAACGCTTTAAGTGCCACCCATTCTGCTCTTGTGGTATCTTTTATTTTATCAAAATAATTTTTGGCGTAAGCGATTTTATAATTTTTTATGGGCTTTGCTGCGTCGTAATTAAATGGCATGTTTACTGCAGACAAATCTTTTCCATCGGTGCCATGTAAATAATAATAGACAACGGCTGCATCTGAAGCAGACCTGCATATAGGACCCACTTTATCCAAACTATAACTTAAAGCCATGGCACCAGATCTGCTAATGGTACCAAACGTTGGTCTTAATCCGGTTGCGCCACAAGTAGTAGAAGGTGAAACAATACTGCCCCAGGTTTCGGTACCAATAGCAAAAGGCACAAGCCCAGCAACGGTGGCAGAGGTTGACCCCGCCGATGAACCAGAAGAGCCATATTTTAAATTCCAAGGATTTTTAGTTCTTCCGCCATACCAATAATCACCCATGGCAAGAGCGCCGAGCGTAAATTTTGCTACTAGCACGGCACCTGCTTCTTTTAGTTTTGTATACACATAGGCATCTTCGTCAATCACTTGCTCTTTATATGGAGCAGCACCCCAGGTTGTTTTAGTGCCCTTAACTGCAAATAAATCTTTAAGTCCATAAGGAATTCCGTGTAACAATCCTTTGTATTTTCCTGCTGCAATTTCAGCGTCTGCTTGTTTAGCCTGCTCAAGTGCAAGGTCTTCAGTTAAACTAATCAAGCACTGTAATGTATCTCCGTATTTTTTGATGCGCTCAATAAAAAAACTAGTTAAGGCTACAGAACTTATTTTTTTATTTTTTATCAAATAGGCCAACTGCTCAATCGAATAAAAAGCGAGTTCATTTTTATTAGCTGGAAGGGAAACAGTGGGAGAAGCGCCCCACTTAACCGGCTGCTGCACCATATTAAATTTCATGCCAGAAACAACAGGCGTTTGCCACATGCTTAAAGGAGTGGCATTGTTTAAAGTAAGCTTGTGCATACTTTTATAATTGTATAAATTATCTTTCACATCGGAGTAGAGTGTATCAATTTCTTTTTGATTAAATGTCAAATCAAAAACCTTTGCTACAATATTTAAATCAGATGTATTAAACGTGCTGTCTTGTGCACTTGCAGCAAATGAAATTGCTAAGAAAAGAGTAAGTATACGTATTTGCATAAAAAAATATTAAAAGCTAATTTACTGAACAGGTAAGATAAAGGCCGGAATAGGAGTACCTTCTTTGTCTACAAGATTTGCAGATGTGTATGGTGAAAATCCAAAATATAGCAGCGCAGACTTTGAGGGCGTTTTAATAACAGCCTTATTACCCATAATTATATAACTGGCTTCATGTATACCATCCAATGAAAAACCTTTAGGTACAGCACCATCAAGTGTTTGAATACGATTGTTAAATGAAATTGAAATAAATCCATTTTTATATTCAACGTAGAAAGGTTTTGTGATAGTAGCAGCATTCGCAAATCCATAGATATCATGCAAAGCAAAACTCGCTAGCCTTTGAGCGATGTCCTTTTTATTGGTAGGATGTACATCATTTTTTGCACCTTTATCCATACTTACAGCCATACCTACATGATGTCCATTTTGTAAGGCATCAAATTGAGCGGCTCTAAACTGCTGCCAATGATGCGATTTATAATTTGCACTATCAATGGATGATAGTTGAACAAAATAAAAGGGTAGGTTTTTGAGCCCCCAGGCACTTCTATAAGATGCTATCATTTTTTCTTGAAGCGCGGCATACTCAACCACCCTCTCTATTTCCTGCGCATTACTCTCACCTTGATACCATAGGATGCCAGCAATCTTTAATTTTGAAAGAGGCACAATAGCAGCATCGTATAAAAAGGTAGGTTTAAATGCGTGATTGCCATTTAAATTAGTAAGACCAATATTTTCTATTCCACGCTGTCTAATCCAAACAGGCAAATAATCATTGGTTAACCAACTATTATTTATTTTTTTTGAAAAAGTAGCATCGTTTATTAAAGAGGCATTGCTCATCCATGCTTCTATGGGTGATCCGCCAACAGATACATTGATTATTCCAATGGGCACCCCCGTTTTTTGTGCAACGATTTTTGCAAAATAATAACCAATGGAAGAAAAACTTGGCGCACTGATACTATCAAGGATTTGCCAAACGCCTTCATAAAAATTTGATGGCGTTATTGTTTGTCTAATAGCATCGGGATAGGGATTAGCGTATCTATTTTTACCTATATATACTGGATTGTAAACACGAATATTTTGATTTGCTACTATTGGCAATTCTTTTTGATAATGCAATTCACTTTTTAAAGCAAACTCCATATTCGATTGTCCCGCACAAACCCATACATCTCCCCAAAGCAAGTCTTTAAATTGCAATGAATCGGTTTTTGTAAATACCACCAAACTAAATGATTTTACAGATGCCGCATGTGACGGAATCTCTATTTTCCAAAATCCGTTTTGATCTGAAACAGTGTTATATGTTTTATTTTCACCAATATGAATTTTTACCGGGTTTGAGGGCAATACTTTACCGGACAATTTGAGCGGTTTACCCCGCTGCAACACCATCTTGTGCATGATGGGTTGATCTATTTCTAGTTGCGCAAAAACACAAGCACTTAACAACAAAAGCAAACTCGTTACAACAAACCGCATAAAATTATTTATTGAGATGTTCGAGAAGTAACTTATAACAAAGCCATTCTTGTCTAGGCAAATGAAAAGGGCCTTTAAATAAATTACCTTTTGCTTTTTGTGCTATCGTACCATCACGGTGTAAATAACCAAACCATTCGCCATTTTCTTTATCATGAAATTTACTATAGGCGTAATCATGCACTTGCTTATGCATAACCGCATACCGTTCTTCTCCAGTTAATAAATACGCCATCAGTGTGGCAATAATGGTTTCGTTGTGAGGCCACCAAAATTTCATATCCTGCCAATATTCCTGTACGGGCTTATTGTATACGTCACTAAAATACAAAAGACCGCCATGGGCTTCATCCCAACCACGCTTCCACATATAATCAATCATTTTACAGCCAAGTGCAATTAAGTGTGGATCATTGTTTCTATATTTTGCTTCTTGTAAAATAAACCAACCTCCTTCTATCGCATGCCCCGGATTTAAGGTTCGACCATCGATGTGGTTAATGATAGATCCATCAGGCGCCACCTGTTCCATCACACATTCAATATCATCTTTTACAAAATATTTTTCGATAGTATCAATCCATCCACTAATGAGATCGTCACAACGAGGATCTCCAATGGTGTCTCTCAACTGCTGGGCTGTATTCATTAAAATCATGGGAACACCAATTCCTATACTAGGCCTTAAACCAGAATACTTTGGCGCTAACAAACCGGGTGTATTTGCGTATGCTAAACATTTGGTAAATACCCTTCTTGCATTATCAGCAGCCTCCTCGTCGCCACTTGCCTTTGCATAGGCAGCGGCACCAATAACATAAAATGTTTCTGAAAAAAAATATCGACGTTTTCTGATAGGACTACCATCACGCATCACATGAAAAAACATTTGCCCATCTGTATCAAAACAATGTTTATTTAAAAAATCGTACCCAAGCTTTGCACCATCCAACCACTCTTGTTTTTTTTCGATGGTATTGTACAGTGTAGAAAGTGTCCAAACGGCCCTTCCCTGAATCCATACTGCTTTGTCATCATCAATTAATGTTCCATCGGCGTCTCGCATAAATAAAAAACCGCCATGTTCTTGATCAAAAGACCTGGGAAACCAAAACGGAATGGTATCTTCTAACAGCTGATGCTTGTAAAATTTAGCAAGTGATTCAAGTGCTTCTTCGTTGTAATTCATAATTTATATTTAAGCAATAGCTTTCTTGGGGCTTAAAAAGAATAATTGTACCGCAATGACAGCAGCAACAATGATAGCTAGGGCTGCAAAATCTCTGTTTAAATGCCCAGCATCCGAAGACTTACCTAAGTAATCGGTAATAACAGCGCCTGCAAAAATACCAGCCGTATTTAAAAAACCATAAGCCGTTGCTCTGCTATTTACCGGCACAAATTGACATAAAATAGGCATATTGTTGGTATCAAACATACCAAACCCAAACCCAAACATAGAAGCTGCTACAAATACGAACACTATCGAATTGCTATACCCTAGTAATAGTAAAGCAGGTATCATTAGCGAAAGTCCCATGGCCCCAATATAAATTCGGCCACGCTCATTTTTTTGCACCCACTTATCAGAAAAATAACCGCCTACTATAACACCCAATAATGATGAAAATGAAATAGAAATGGTTGTTAACGGACCAGCCACAGACATGTCGATGTGTAATTTATCAGCAATTAAGGTTGGCGCCCAGTTTTTAATGGCCCATCCCGGAAAACTTGGTACGGCAAAATATAAAATAATAATCCAAAAAGAAAAAGAAGTAAGCAAACCTGAAACACTTTTAAATACAGACTGGTACCCTTTTTGTGCTTTATCTAGTATCTCTCTTTTAATATTATCCTTTAAAAAAAGTACTAAAACAAACGCGTACAACATTCCAAATCCACCAAAAAACATAAAGGTATACTGCCATGAAAATAGTTTAGCCACCGTAGCGCCAAACCCACCAAGCGCTTGCCCCATATAGATCCCGGACATATGAAGGCCTACTGCCAACGACCTGGTTTTATCGGAATGATAATCTGCAATTAAAGAAAGGCCCGCAGGAATATAGAGTGCCTCACTCAACCCCATCAGCGCTCTTAGCCAGTAAAGCTCATTAAATGTTGTAGCAAAGCCCATAGCAAATGTTACCAACGACCAAACAAATAAACTTCCAATAATGAGTCCTTTCCTATTGATGCGGTCTGCTATGAGTCCAGAAAAAGAACTCATAGAACCATACACCCATAAAAATACAGCCATCAAATAACCGTAGTTTGTGGCCTGCTGTAGTTCTGCAATATCCAATTGCATGGAAGGTCGCATAGTTGCAATCATTTGGCGGTCCATATAATTTAAAAGCGCAACTACCCATAAAAGGCCTACTACAATCCAAGGATATTTTTTTGAATCCGTCATAATTAATCTTTTATAGAGCCTACCCAAATTTTATGGGTACGAATTCCGGGTTTTATCTCACCGCCTGGTAAATATATTTTATTATTGCTGATAAAGGCATTTGTAGTAACCGGTGCTGTAAAACTAAGTTGCGCATAAGGCGTCCATAAATTTGATACCCGATTATAAAGGAGCAGGTCTTTACTAAATCCAGGATGGTTTTTTTGTAAATTATTTTTAATACTGGTTAATTCCTTTTTAATACTCGAATCGGCGGTGGAAGCGATTTTTGCAGCCAGCATTTCTACCTCATGAAACACCTCAATTTTATCGCCTCCAATAAATAAAAGGCTCGTATCATTTATTGTAACTGCAGTAGCAGCAGAAACCGTTTGAGGTAGTGGCGCTTTTTCATGCCAAGTATTGTTTGCAATATCCCATGCAAAAACCTGATTGTATATTTTACTAATTCCATCAGCTCCTTTACAACGTCCTCCCATAATATATATTTGACCATTCAATAATGAGGCAGCAGCAAAAGCAGTAGGCTGCGGCATAGTAGACACGTATTTCCACCCAACCTTAACATTATCAAAATAAAGCGCCCACACTTTGTCAGAAACACCTTTACTATTGGCCCCGCCAAAAACATATACTGCATTATTTGTGGCAATAGCTACAGCATTTGTAACAGCTTCGGGCAAATTGGGCCAAGTAATTATTTCAAGCCCATTGTTTACTTCACTTTTTTGAATGCAATACACAGTATTGACAGGTCCGGTTTCATTTTCGCCCCCAGCATAAAAAATACCATTCTTTAAATGCGCAATTGCAGCATAGGCAACATTATTAGGAAGCTGAAATAAAGCAGTAGGGATTAGCGTATCTTTTTTTATAGCATATACAAATACAGTGTTGTAGTATTTTTTTGTACCACCTTCCCAAGGTAAACCTGCAGGAAAATTATTACCGCCCGCAACAATAAATGTATCGCCAATAGCACCTGTAATAATTCCTGATAAACCAATGTGCGGTTGCCCATTACTCAACTTTTTTAATACACCTGCCTCATGCCATTCAATTGGCTGCTTGTATTTGGTTTGCGCCATACCCAAATAGCTTAAGCACACTCCAATTAACAAAAATAAATATTTGCGATATGAATTCACGTATACTATTTAGAAATTTTTGAAGCATATGTACTAAACCCTAAACTATCTACATCGGCACTAAAAAGTTTAAACTGCGCATCCGACATATTTGAAACGGGAAGTCTAAATGCTCCACAATCAAGCCGTATTTTTTTCATGTAGGCTTTACCGGTTGCAATACCCCCGTATTTACCTAGTAGTCTTATCATGTCTATGGATTGATGCTGTAACGCACGTGCCCCTTCAAAATCATTGTTGTTATAGGCATCGATTAAAGACAAATAAAGAGGTGCTGCATAATTATAAGTACTACCCACAGCCCCTTTAGCACCAAGCACTAGCGCCGATAACATATTTTCATCTCTTCCCCATAACATATCATAAGCGCCATCCGCAAAACGCATGCAAGACAAATAATCCATAAAATCTTCGTGGGTATATTTTATGCCGGCAAAATTGGGTAGCTTACCGTGAACCGCCTGCAATAATTCATACATGGTTATATGAACACCCGTTAAAACCGGTATATGGTAATAATAAAATGCTAAGTCAGGAACGGCATCACCAATTTCGATACAAGCTTTTGCAAGTAAATTTGCATTTGCTGGCTTAAAATAAAATGGCGCCGTAAAAGCAACCGCTCTTAAGCCAATATGCTTAGCATAAACCGCCAATTCTTTACAATCTGCAATACAAGTACCGCCTAAAAAAGGTATGACCGTAAAATCAGGATTGCCGCTAGCAACATTTGCCCATGCCTCCATCACTTCTTTTTTTTCTGACATCGTTAGAGATACCCCTTCACCTGTAGAACCACAAATAAAGGCACCCACAACACCATTAGATACGAGCATTTTATAATAAGTAGGAATAAGTTCTAAATGTAAAGAACCGTCATTGTGAAAAGGTGTAAACGGTGCAGCAATTAATCCTTTTATATGTTTATGTTCCATTAATATTTTTTTTAAATATACAAATAATCAAACTTAGCAATACTAATATCCGTTAGTACTCATAAAAGGGGTAATTTTATATTCAATTTAATTATTAAAATGATTTATAAACTTGTAACAGACGCCGCAACAGCAGTAGCAGATATCACAGATGGAAGCACAATCATGTTAGGAGGCTTTGGCCTTTGTGGTATTCCGGAAAATTGTATCCAAGCAATTTTAGAAAAAGGCACTACCAATTTAACCTGTATTTCAAATAATGCGGGCGTAGATGATTTTGGTATTGGACTACTACTCCAACAAAAAAGAGTAAAAAAAATGATTTCGTCTTATGTAGGGGAAAACGAAGAGTTTGAAAGACAATTACTCTCTGGTGAATTAGAAGTTGAACTCATACCGCAAGGAACACTTGCATTTAGATGCATGGCCGCAGGTTATGGTATGCCAGCAATTTTCACACCTGCTGGTGTTGGTACCGAAGTAGCTATCGGTAAAGAATCAAGAATTTTTGATGGTAAAGAATATTTATTGGAAACTGCATTTAATGCAGATTTTGCCATTGTAAAAGCATGGAAAGGCGATACCGATGGAAACCTAATTTTTAAAAGCACTGCGCGCAATTTTAATCCGCTCATGGCCATGGCTGGTAAAATTACCATTGCCGAAGTAGAAGAATTAGTAGAGCCAGGCATACTGGATCCTGACCAAATTCATACACCGGGTATTTATGTGCACCGAATTTTTGAGGGAAAAAATTATGAGAAAAGAATTGAAAAACGTACCACCAGTAAATAAAATTTTATGTTAGATAAAGAAGGTATTGCAAAACGAATTGCAAAAGAAGTAAAAAATAATACCTACGTTAATTTAGGTATTGGCATTCCCACACTGGTTGCAAACTATTTACACGAAGGCATCAACGTATGTTTTCAAAGTGAAAATGGATTATTGGGCGTTGGCCCTTTTCCAAAAGAATATGCTGTTGATCCGGATGTTATCAATGCAGGGAAGCAAACCATAACGGCGCTTCCAGGTGCTAGTTCATTTGATTCTGCGATGAGCTTTGGTATGATTCATTCCAAAAAAATTGACTTAACCATACTTGGTGCCATGGAAGTTTCTGAAAACGGAGATATTGCCAACTGGAAAATTCCGGGTAAAATGGTAAAAGGTATGGGTGGTGCCATGGACCTTGTTGCTTCTGCAAAACATATCATTGTAGCGATGCAACACGTGAATAAAGCAGGCGAAAGCAAACTCCTTGCCAAATGTGATTTACCCCTCACCGGAAAAAACTGTGTTAAAAGAATTGTGACCGAAATAGCCGTTATTGATATTGCTCCAGAAGGCGGATTTATCTTAATAGAAAGAGCACCTGGCGTATCGATAGAGCAAATAAAAAATGCCACTGCTGGAAAGCTCCTTATTCATGGAGACATACCAGAAATGGCATTATAAAAAAGGTAAAAATAAATTTATAAGTTCCCTCTTAATTCCTGTTCTCTTTCGAGTGCTTCAAAAAGTGCTTTGAAATTTCCGGCACCAAATGATTTGGCTCCTTTTCGCTGAATGATTTCAAAAAATAAGGTTGGTCTATCTTCTACTGGCTTGGTAAATATTTGTAGTAAATATCCTTCGTCGTCACGGTCTACAAGTATGCCTAGTTTTCTTAAAGGCTCTAAGTCTTCATCGATGGGACCAATACGGTCAAGTAGTTGATCGTAATAGGTATTTGGCACTTTTAAAAACTCAACGCCTCTCTCACTTAATGCTGTTACTGTGGTAATAATGTCCCCCGTTGCAATGGCAATATGTTGCACCCCTGCATCTTTATAAAAATCGAGGTATTCTTCTACTTGAGATTTTTTCTTTGCTTTGGCCGGTTCGTTAATGGGGAATTTCACAAAACCATTTCCATTACTCATTACTTTACTCATGAGCGCCGAATATTCGGTAGAAATTTGCTTGTCATCAAAAGTTAAAATGTTTTTAAAACCCATCACGTCTTCGTAAAACGAAACCCAGGTATTCATTTGATTCCAACCCACATTACCTACGCAATGATCTATGAATTGAAGCCCAACATCAGATGGGTTGTAATGGCTTTCCCATACTTTAAATCCTGGCATAAATGTGCCCTTATAATCTTTACGCTCAATAAATAAATGAACTGTATCGCCATAAATATGAATGCCGCTCATTACAATTTTACCATCCCTATCTTCACTTGTAGTAGGCTCCATGTATGGCTTGGCACCACGCTTTACGGTTTGCTCGAAAGCATCGGTAGCATCGTTTACCATTAAAGCAACCGCTTTTACACCATCACCATGTTTGTTTACATGCTCCGCAATCGTACCTGTTGGATGCAGTGGTGTTGTTAAAACGAGTCTTACTTTATTTTGTATCAGTACATAAGATACTTTTTCTTTATCGCCCGTTTCAGGACCACTGTATGCATAGCTCTGAAATCCAAAAGCTGTTTTGTAAAAATGTGCTGCTTGTTTTGCATTACCTACATACAACTCTACATAATCTGTTCCCATGAGGGGTAAAAAATCTGTGCTCATATAAATATTTAATTCTTATTCAACATTGTGTTGCCAACTCTTGTGGTAACTTTCATCTTCAATAGCAATGGCATCTTCGGTTAACATCAGCGGCTTAAATGGATCAATCATAACGGCCAGTTCTTCTGTTTTTTCTTTACCAATCGAATTTTCTACAGTACCCGGATGTGGACCATGCGGTATGCCACCAGGGTGAAGTGTTATTTGACCTTGCACCACAGATTTTCTACTCATAAAATCACCATCAACATAATAGAGTACTTCGTCACTATCTATATTACTATGGTTATATGGCGCAGGAATAGCATCTGGATGGTAATCATATTTACGCGGTACAAATGAGCATATCACAAAATTGTGCGCTTCAAATGTTTGGTGCACAGGTGGTGGCTGATGCACGCGACCCGTAATAGGTTCAAAATTATGAATCGAAAAAGCCCAAGGATAATGATATCCATCCCATCCAATAAAATCAAATGGATGCGTACCATAGGTATACGGATAAATGAGTCCCTGCTTTTTAATGAGTACTTTAAAATCGCCAGTTTCATCAAAGGTTTCCAAATCAGTAGGCCTCACAATGTCGCGCTCGCAAAATGGCGAATGCTCCATCAATTGTCCATATTTATTTTGATACCTTTTTGGAAAATGTATAGGGCTAAAACTTTCGATTATAAATAACCTGTTGTCAGTGTCATTAAATTCTAGTTGGTAAATGGTGCCTCTTGGCACTACAATATAATCACCGTACTTAAAATAAATTTTTCCAAATCCTGTTTTTAAAGTGCCCGAACCTTTATGGATAAACAACACTTCATCGGCCTGACTATTTTTATAAAAATAAGTCGTCATAGACTCCATGGGTGCCGCCAAAGAAATTTGCAAATCGGCATTTACCAATACAATTTTTCTACTCTCTAAATAATCTTTTTGTGGCTTGATATTAAACCCAAGTAAACTAGTATGTTTTAAATGTTTTTCTCTTGCAATTTTTGGTTCTACCGAATACGGCGTACCCAATTCTTTTACAATGGTAGGTGGATGGGTATGGTATACGAGTGAATACATACTAGAAAAACCTTCGGTAGAAACGAGCTCTTCGGCATAGAGCGCCCCATCGGGTTTTCTAAATACGGTGTGGCGTTTTACAGGAATTTGTCCTAAACTATGGTATATTGGCATAACAGTGTATTTATTCCGTTGCAATACTAACAATTATTAGTATAAAATAGAATATTATTTTACCTTCGTTTTGCACAATTAACATTCCATGAAAATCATTAGCTACCGTTTAAACAGTGCCACATCATACGGCGTTTTGGTCAATAACGAACTCTATTCATTACCTGAAAATCAGTTGGGTTTACCGGCTTCTATGAATGCATTTTTAGCCCTAGAAGAAAAAGGGATGCAGCTTGCCCAGCAAACAGCAAATCAAATTGCAGATAAAAGCATTGTAGCCGTGCCCATAAAAAATTATGAGATTTTGGCGCCTGTTCCTCACCCTACTTCTTGTAGAGATGGATACTCTTTTAGACAACACGTAGAAGCAGCCAGAAAAAACAGGGGCGTAGAAATGATTCCTGAATTTGACCAATACCCTATTTTTTATTTTACCAATCACCAAGCTGTTGAAGGTCCCGGTCCTGTTTATTGCATGCCCGATCATTTTGAGCAACTCGATTTTGAACTTGAAATAGCCATTGTTATTGGTAAAAAGGGAAGAAATATTAAAGCCAATGAAGCAGATGCGTATATCGCAGGATTTACCATCATGAATGATATGAGCGCAAGAAAACTCCAAATGGAAGAAATGCTTTTAAACCTAGGCCCTGCCAAAGGAAAAGATTTTTCTACCGTTATTGGACCATGGCTTGTTACACCCGATGAGCTTGCACAAAAAGTAGCGCCAACCAAGGCTGGTCATGTAGGCCTTAATTACAATTTAGAAATGAAATGTTACGTCAATGATATTTTGGTTTCGAGTGGGAATGTAAAAGATATGGACTGGACATTTGCAGAAATCATAGAAAGATGTTCTTACGGCGTTACCCTATATCCGGGTGATGTTATTGGCTCTGGAACCGTTGGTACCGGATGCTTTTTAGAACTCAATGGAACGGGAAAAAGATTGGATCCTAATTTTAAGCCACAATGGTTACAAAATGGAGATAAGGTAACTATGTCTATTGATAATTTAGGTATTTTAGAAAATCAAATTGTTGCCGAAGATAGCAACTGGTCCATTTTATCCCTAAAGAAATAAGCATGCTTACCATCAACACTTCAGACATAAGTCCATTAGAACTTCAGGGATATTTACAAAGTGCCATAGCGCCGAGGCCTATTTGTTTGGCATCTACCATTGACAAAGAGGGTCAGGTAAACCTTAGTCCGTTCAGCTATTTTAATTTATTTAGCATGAACCCGCCCATTTGTATTTTTTCTCCTTCCAGAAGAGTCAGAGACAATACCACCAAGCATACCCTCGAAAATTTGAAAGAAGTACCAGAGTGTGTGATCAATATTGTAAACTATGCCATGGTGCAGCAAGTATTGCTCTCTAGTTGCGAATACCCTAAAGACATTAATGAGTTTACCAAAGCAGGATTTACACAAATCCCTTCCGATATGGTAGCACCTCCAAGGGTTGCAGAGTCACCGATACAACTTGAATGTACCGTTGCACAAATTATTGCCCTTGGCGAAAAAGCAGGTGCCGGAAATTTAGTACTTGCAGAAATTAAAAAAATACACATTGCAGAATCGGTATTAAATGCCCAAAACAAAATTGATCAAGCAAAATTAGATTTAGTAGCAAGACTTGGTGGAGATTGGTACGCAAGAATTAACGAACAAAATTTATTTGAGGTAACCAAGCCAAATACGCAGCTAGGTATGGGTTTTGACGATTTACCTAAATTTATAAGGGATTATGCAGGGTTGACTAGCAATGAAAAAGCACAGCTCGCAAATTGCACAACAGTTCCAGCGTCATTGGCGCAAAACGAAAATGATAATATACAATTGATGCCTGCAAGTATCGAAGCCATTAAACTAGAACTAGCAAACAACAATGCACAAAATGCTTGGACGATTATTGAAAAATCAACCTCGCATCAATAATTCCAAGTCCATCGGTTATTAATGTTGTAAAACTAGGATTTCCCGTTTTTTGCTTTTCGAGATATCCCCTTATTTCAGCTGCAAAAATTGAGGCGTCTGTTTCAGGTGCCACAATTTCTAAAATTTCTAGTGCGCAAAGCCAATCTTTTTTATGCGATGTAAGTACCTGATTAAATACAGTTTGGAGTTCCGTTACATGCGCCGTGGTTATTGATGCTAATTCAATTTGCCCTCTTATTTCCCTAACCTTTGCAAACAATGCATGATAGGCATAATCCTGAGGAGAATAGCTAGGCTGATGTGTTTGCTCAGGCGATACATACAACTGATCTTCAAAAGTGCTGATATCGGCGGGGCCATTAAATACAGATACAATAGAGGCACCCACGGCCATATCAAATACACCCCATGATGGGTCAAACAAAACAAGTCCATCTTTACTTATTACCGTACAGGATGTGAAAGAAAAAATGATGTTTTTTGTTTCCTGCTTTATACTATCTCTTAAAATACCTTGGACGGTAATGCCTGATTCAAATGATAATAGTACTTCTTTATTGAGTTCAATGCCAACATCAGAAAGGTCTTGCGCTGTAAAATCTTCGAGCGGCTTTTTGGCACCCATTAAATGTCCAACTGGCGACCCAAAACCATCTGCATGGTAGTTTTTACCATGACCATGTAACTGTTTTTGGTTAAATGATAAAGCGGTAGGACCCGTTGTTTTTATATACGCTACACTAGACCCTGGCCCTTCTAAAACCTGAGTACACGCACCTGATACCTGCATACCAGAACTATATGCTAGTGTACAAATATTTTTACAATCAATGGCTTTTTTTACGCCCTCTAAACCGCCTACCCTAAATGCCATAGTATTTTCAAACTGTTTTAAAACATCAATTAAATTTTGAAAAGTAGGTGTAACAAAAAGTTGCGGTTGTTGCTTGGTAATATCATATGAATAGGTAAGCGCATCAATGGTATATGGTATTTTTTTTACCTCAGGGTGCATGCATGAAGCGCTCTCCCCTATTGACGATAATAAACCTGCTCCATAAATTTTGGGTTGATCGAGTGGTCCAATTAAACCATACTCGACGGTCCACCATTGTAATCTACTGAGCAATGCCATTTCGGAAGGTTCGCCTAAATTTTGCTGTTGTTCAAAAATAGTGGCCTCTGTTTTTTTAATAACTGCTTCATCAATACCTGGCATTTCTTTTAAAATAGAAAGCTGTCTGATGGTTTCGTAGAGTTCAAAATCTTTGGAAGAAAAAATAGCTTTGGTTCCTATATACCCAAGATAGCTTAGGTATTGGTTGTAATCAGAGTCACTAATAATAGGTGCATGGCCCGCCGATTCATGAATAATATCGGGCGCACTGGTATATTCAATATGTTCTAGTTGTCTGATATCGGCAGCAATGACAAGGACCCGGTATGCCTGAAATTCCATAAATGCTGCAGGCGGAATAAATCCATCTACCGTAACAGCACCCCAGCCAATATTAGCAAGTGCATCATTAATTTCTTGTAGGCTTGGAATTTTTTCGATGGTTAACCCGGCCTTTTTTAAGCCTGGAATATAGGGGTAGTAAGCAGCGTCTTTTAGGAAACTATAATTTTGACGCATCACATAACGCCAAACGGCATGGTCTACACTGGTATACTTCTCGTAACACTGATCTACAATGTATTTTGCCAAATGTGCTGGCAAATTAGCCACCTGCTTATTATTAAAATCGTTCATTATTTAGCTCCTTGTAATGAGCTAAAATAGTGTAATTTAAATAAATTAACAAACGTTAGTTTTAGTTAAATGGGGTCGCCCATTTTTTATCGGTGTATACATTTGTTCCTGCCAAGGTTTTTAAGAACGCTACCACTGCAGCAATTTCGGCGGGCTGTAAATTTAACCGCTGCACATTTACACCATTGGGTTTTAAGCGCTGATCTAAATTTCTATTGTCATTAATAAATCCTCCATAATGAGAAACTGCGGTAGCTAAATCTCTTATGCCACCTGTGTGCATTAACCGGGTATTTAATTCGCCCCTATTATTAACAAGGTCGCGAAGTGTAGGTGCGCGTGTAACATTAATATCTTGACCTGCACCAACTGCGAGTGCTATTACTCCATTGTTTCGGGTATTAGGATCAATATCAAATTCTGGCGCAGTATGACAAGCATTACATCCAAGTCCTCCACCAATTCTACTGCTATTCCCATCAAAAACAGGTGGGGTTAAAAATAAATCTTTACCGGTGTTCTCTTGTGTAGTAAAGTTTGGAAAAGGTTGTCTATCGTTATTTACCTGCGCTCTACCAATATCATATTTAGCATCAAAAGATTGGATACTTCTTACAAACTGCGCTAAACATTCTTGTAAACGTGGTTCAGTAACAGTAATATCTCCATAGGTAAATTTGAATAGTTCATTGTAATAATCAGTAGCCTGTAACTTGGCTAAGAGTGCTGCAATATTTGCTCTTCCGGTTTGTCCACTAAAACCCATCTCTTTATGATCGGCAATGGGCTGTGTGGTTTGGCTTTCTAAATTAGCCGCCCTTTCGTCCCAAAAAAACTTAGCCTCCATACCAAATCTTTCATTGACGAGGCGCATAGAATGTCTATCCGTTAATCCACCAGCTACACCTGAACTAATGAGTGCGGTATCTGAAAAAGCAAAAGCTTGCTTATGACAACTCGCACAAGAAATAGTATTATCAATGCTTAATTTTTTATCGTAAAATAAAACCCTCCCAAGTGTTGCTTTGGCATTGGTAATTGGATTGTTTCCCGTGTTGTCTTTAACAATATAAGCAGGCTTTGTTTGCGCTGCATAGTTGGCTAAATTATTGAGGTCAATTTGTGCGCCAAAGGCGGCAGCAACCGCTGTAAAAACATTGCCACCTGTCGCGGGCGTATCTGCTTTAGAGCAGGCTACTAATAAAATAACAAGACTAACAATACCTGAAAAAATGAGGGGGATTTTTCGCATCGATTTATTTTCTTATGGGACAGTCAGTCACCAAAAACGTTTAAAAGGCATTAATTATTAAACTGCCAATTATTTGTTAATACAACAGATTCAAATTTTGCTTCTTGCTTATCAGAAAGTGATGCAAAGAAATCTATTCCGGTCAAAGTTTCCAAATAATCTATTGATACCACAAATTGCTTAAGTGACCCGGCACTTCCAGCATTGGGAAGTAAAAAAGCAATGGCTTCAACTCCTGTTTTTGTTTGCTTAAACACTATTTTATAATAGGCACAGGGAACGGCAATTTTTTGGTTGACGCTGCCGCAGCTTTTGTTTAACAAAGGACCCGTTACAACATATACACCATTTTTTTGTAACGCCCAATCCCTTACTTTGTCTTCAAGTTTAGCCCATATACCTCTATTAAATGAAGGTGTTTGCGGAGACATATTTGACATATAAAAACTTTCATTCATAGAAACTAGATTCAGCTTCATATCTGCTGCCGGACACAAATGACCTCTGTCGTAACCAGATTTACTATAGCTAGAAGGCCTAACGGCATCTTTTATCATGGGATCTGCCATAAATTTAGAAGTTCGTTTTTGAGTGCCATTTATAAGCATAGGTGTAAGTGAATAAGCTACCCACTCTGCTTGTTTATCAATACTATTATATGAAAGGGTGTAGTATGTATGTTTAATGGTAGTTCCTTTAAAATTTGTAGGTAGTAGGGTGTCAGATACAGCGCCTGCATTACCAACGCAAAAAATAAAGACACAGACCCATAAAAAAGCCTGGCGGCGCATAGATATTACAAATATGGAAGCTTTTGGATGCATTTCATTCAATATTAATCAATTTTACATAATTGCCATCTGCCTTTTAAAGATTTTTTAGCATCAAAATAAGTACCTTTATAGCATGCGACTGCAACAAACCATAAAACAACTTTTAGCCCTAGCTATGCTGGTTGTTTTTGCGTTTAGCATTACGCCGCAAAAAACCATTCACGATTTTGTAGCGCCACACATAGATCCTACAAAATGTGACGTTCACATTAAGGCGCCTATCGAGCAGGTTGAAAATTCCCAACTCCATTGCACATTTGATTTTCAGGTTGCTACAACGCCATTTGTCAATTACAATTTTAGCATTGTCATTCCAACACAATTAGTAGCGAGAGCTCAAAATAATTTTTACAATGAAACGGAGAATCACACCTTTCCTCTTTCAAAAGATTCCCGTGGCCCACCTCATTGCTAATTCATACTAGCAATTTTTAAATTTTCTTTTTTAAGTACTCAATTTATTATTTTGAATTGTATAAAATGTATTGTGTCATTGTGCATAATGACATGCCTAACAATATTTCAAGCGAATGCCCAAAAATGTAATTTGGTGCTTTCAGGTGTTGTTATGGATGCATCTAACAACGCGCCACTTGAAAAAGCGGTGGTTGAGATTAAAGAGTTAGGTATCAAATTTATTACAGACATAGAAGGTCATTACCATTTTTATAATTTGTGTAAAGGCAGTTATACGATTGTCGTTAACCACATGAGCTGTGATAGTATCAAATACAAATTTACAATACAGCAAAATATCATTCAAAAATTTAAATTGCCACACGCCATTAATGAACTTGAAAATGTGATTGTAAACGCCAAAAGAGACCTCAATGTAAATTCCATAAAAGAAGTTTTAAGTAGCAAAATTGTGGACGCCACTAGAGGGCAAAGTTTAGGTGAAGTATTGAGCCGCGCCAATGGCGTTACTGTTTTACAAACAGGTAGTACCATATTTAAGCCCGTCATACATGGACTTCATAGCCAGCGGGTACTGCTTATTAATAATGGTGTGCGGCTGGAGAGTCAACAATGGGGCAGCGATCATGCACCTGAAATCGACCCTTTTATAGCCGAAAAATTTACGATTATAAAAGGAGCAGGCGCTTTAAAATATGGCAATGATGCAATAGCAGGCGCCGTATTAATTGAACCAAAAGCATTGCCCAAACAAGCCCAAACAAATGCCGAATTTAATACCGGTTATTTTTCTAACAACAGACAATATGTTGTGAACGGGATGATTGAATCATCACCCCTTAAATTTCCTGAATTAAGCTACCGTATTCAAGCTACCTATAAAAAAGGCGGCAATGCGAGAACGCCTAACTACTGGCTCCATAACACAGGATTACAAGAGTTTAATTATTCGGGCGCTGTAGGACTTAGAAAAGAAAAATACAACACCGAGTTATTTGTAAGTAGTTTTAATACAGATCTGGGTATTTTTATTGGATCGCATGTAGGTAATTTAAGTGATTTACAAAACGCGATTACAGCTAGCAAACCAACTCAAAATATTGATGCTTTTAGTTATGCTATTGGAAGGCCAAAACAAAATGTACAACACTATACGGTAAAATCTAAATCACAAATTTATTTGCCCAATAACAATAAACTCAATCTTTTAGTATCTTATCAAAAAAACCTAAGAAAAGAGTTTGACAGGGCAATGCTCTCTAATAGACCAGAATTGGATTTAGATATTTCAACCACCATGGCTGATGTTAATTTTGAAAGCGGACCTACTAAAAAAATAAGTAGCAATATAGGTGTAGTGGGTATGCTGCAAGAAAATGTTTGGGCAGGTAGCCGTTTTTTTGTTCCAAATTTTCGCACACAAAATATAGCTATATACAGCATTCATAATTACAATGTAAACAATTGGATGTTTGACGCAGGTGCCAGATTTGATTACAGACACTTAAGAACCTACCGTAATAAATCGGATAGTATCACAGCTGCCAACAGGGCATGGGGCAATGCTTCTGGAACACTGGGTGCTACCTATAAAATAACGCCGAATTTTAAATGGCTTATTAATGGCGCATACGCGTGGAGGGCACCGCAAGTAAATGAACTCTATGTAAACGGATTACACCACGGAACATCAAGTTTTGAAATTGGTAACCCAAATCTTAAAAGTGAAAAGGCGTTTAATATTTCTACACAGTTAAAATATCAAACCGATAGTAGCTGGCAGTTTGACCTTAGTGTATACAATAATATCATTACTGATTTCATTAACCTAATACCATCCGTTCCTGCCACTTTAACATTAAGAGGCGCCTATCCAACTTTCAGGTATGTCCAAAGCAACGCTGTTTTAAGAGGGATCGATTTTAGTGTGCACAAAACACTAAACCGCTCCTTTATTGCTGGTGCAAAAACGGCACTTTTATGGGCAAAAAATAGTGATGCCAAAGAATGGATCATTCAAATGCCTTCCAATAGGATTGAAGGTGATATCACGTATTCTTTTGCCAATAAATTACTACAAAACGCTGCTATTGAACTGCGTTACATGCATATCATGCAGCAAACAAGAGTTCCCGTAAGTATTGCCGATTACATTCCGCCACCTAATGCATACAGCCTTCTAAACCTAGATTTTAGCAGTGATGTAGCGATTGGAAAAAAGCAAATCAGTGTAGGATTAACGGTTGTCAATTTACTTAACCAAACCTATCGAGACTATATGAATAGGTTTAGGTATTTCAATGACGAACCAGGTAGATCTATTAACCTCCGAATTAAATTAAAATTATGAAACAAATAAAACTAGGTGCCATGTGCGCCGCGTTCATAATCCTTTTGGCAGGCTGCTCAAAAAATGTAAGCAACCCCAATGACGAAAATGAGCACGAAGCCATTAATAAAATTGAACTCGTGTTTGCAGAAACTGGTGGTGCTACCAAAAGCTTTGTGATTGAAGACCCGGATGGTGATGGTGGCAATCCTCCTTCCCGAATAGACACCATTAAAATCAATAGTAACAAGCAATATAATGTAACTGTAAAAGTCTACAATATCGCAAGCGGTGTTATTAAAGATGTATCCTCCACTATTTTAGATGAAGCTACCTCACACGAATTTTATTTTATTCCATCGGGCGTATCTGTATCGATTCAAAAAACAGACAAAGATAAAAACGGAAATCCGATAGGACTATTAAGTAGTTGGCAAACAGCGAGTGCAGGTACTGGCAGTATTTTATTTAAACTCATGCACAAAACGGCTTTAAAAGGCCCAAATGATGGACCTAACGTAGGCCATACTGACATTCAATTAAATTTACCAATCGTTATTAAGTAAAAACAAAACTATGAAAAAGAGTATACTATTTTTATTGAGTATTATAATGTCGAGTGCAACATTTGCACAAATTAGCTTTGGATTAAAAGCAGGTTACAATGCGGCTAGTGTAAAATCAAATGAAGCAGAAATTACTGCGGATGGAAAAACATTATCTGGTTTTCATGTTGGATCTGTAGTAAATGTTCCAATGAATAAAAGCGTATCATTTCAAACTGGCTTGAATCTTGGAACAAAAGGCGTGAATGTGGCGCATGATGGTCATGGCGATAAATACAAATTTACAGCCATTGATATTCCTTTAAATGTTGTGGTTACCAGTAAAAAAGGATTGTTTGCTGGAACAGGTTTAAACCTTGGCTATAACCTGTCAGGAAAATTAGATGCACACGACGACCCTACCGAAAATTATGATTTTGAATTTGGAAGTGATAAGAATTTTACAAGAACAGACCTTGGACTCAATTTTTTAGTAGGCTACCAAACTAAGTCTGGCATTTTTGTGAGTGCTAACAGTTTAGTAAGCTTAACAGATATCGCACCTAGTGCCACTAGCTGGAAAAATAACGTGATTGGTTTATCTATTGGATATACTTTTTAATCATAAACGGCATACTTTTTATTGAAAAATAGTATATTTAAGAAAACAAAAGTATGCCGTTTACAAGGTTACAGCCCCGCTATATTATGGCACTATGCCTGATTGCAATGGTTTGCACCAGTTGCTTGCGTGAAAAAAATGGTGGCCTATTTTTACCGGGTGGTTTTGAAGCCACTGTTGTGGTAGATAGTTTGCCAGGCAGGGCTAGGCATTTGGCGGTTAATGATAATGGTGATATATATATAAAAGCCAATAGGCCCATCGAAGGTGGCATGAACTATGTTTTAAGAGACGAAAACAATGATGGCCGCGCCGATATCATTAAAAATTTTGGACCCCTCGCTAGTGAAGGCGCTTACGCCACTGGGATGCGCATTCATAATGGATACTTATATACCAGTTCAGAAATGTTGGTGTACCGTTATAAATTAAAGAAGGGTGAAATGGTGCCTTCCAGCAAGGCAGAGTTTATTGTAATTGATAGCGGACAACCACGCGAGCATGATGGCAAGCCACTAGCTTTTGATGGCAAGGGTCATATTTTTGTTCCATTTGGCGCTCCTTCCGATGCTTGCCAAGAAGAAAATAGATTGCCTGGTTCACCAGGAATGAAGCCCTGCCCTATTTTAGATTCTAACGCAGGTGTATGGATGTTTGATGAAAATAAACTCAATCAATTTAGAACTACCGATGGCATTAAAGTGGCAACTGGATTAAGAAGCCTCGTTGCTATGACATGGAATACACAGGATAATACTTTGTATTGTGTAGGTCACGGTAGAGATGGACTTTCTAGCAGCTGGCCTCAATTTTATAACGAATGGCAGAGCGCTGTTTTACCTTCCGAAGCATTTTATAAATTAAAGCCGGGTGCCAATGCAGGTTGGCCTTATTATTACTTTGATCAAATGAAGGGTAAGGTAATGGTGAACCCTGAGTATGGTGGCGATGGCACACTCGAAAACACAGATAAAAATATTGAAACACCGATTGTAGGTTTTCCGGGTCACTATGCACCCAACGATTTACTTTTTTATACCGGCGATCAGTTCCCTGCGCGTTATAAAAATGGCGCTTTTATTGCCTTTCACGGATCTACCATTCGTGCACCTTATCCGCAAGCAGGTTATATTGTAGCTTTTGTCCCATTTGTAAATGGTAAGCCACAAAAATGGGAAGTATTTGCTGATGGTTTTACTGGAAAAGATACACTTGTAAATACCAGTGATAGTAAGCACCGCCCTATGGGACTTGCGCAAGGGCCAGATGGCTCGCTATATATTTCCGATTCTAAAAAAGGGAAGATTTGGAAAATTCAATACAAAGGAAATAAAGAAAGTTTTTCTGAAAAAAATCTAGCAAAAATGAAAGCTAGAGAAAACAGAACCAATATAAAAAATCCAGACATTGTAAAAGATAATTTAGAAAAAGATAAAGTAGTGCTAGGTGGCGAAAAACTCTATCAAATAAACTGCCGTGTTTGTCATCAACAAAATGGACAAGGGGATGGTATTAGGTTTCCAACGATTGCAAAAACAGATTGGGTGAATGGAAACAAGGATACCCTCATTGGCGTAATGTTAAAAGGACTTGAAGGACCTATTAAAATTAATGGTCAACCATTTCATGGAGCGATGCCTAAATTTTCACAACTACCTGATAGAGATATTGCAAGTATACTTACGTATATCAGACAAAATTTTGGCAACAACGCAGACTCCGTATCTAAAACCTCTGTAACCATTGTACGCCAGCGACTTCGCCTTATAAAAAGAAAAGAAATGCAGTTGCAAAAAGAGGCCGAAGCCAAATTAAATGGACCAGCTACTTTACGTAAATAGGATTTGCCAAGCCATTTAAATCGTACACCACTTTCCCGCCTTTAATGGTAAGTTCGCATTCAAATTTTTCGGTGCCATTTACTTTGTATCCTGTTTTATCGTAGAATCCAAAGTTCCCTTTTCTGATATTTAAAATAGCGATATCTGCTTCTGCACCTTCTGTTAAATGTCCAAGGTTGGTTCTATTAATCACTTGTGCAGGTTTCCATGTACTTGCTCGAATCACTTCAAAAAGAGGCATACCTAAATTCATAAATTTAGACATCACACTTAATTGATCTTTCATAGAACTGTTCATGCTACCGGTATGTAAATCGGTGCTAATGGTATTTGGAAACAAGCCAGCTTTTAATGCAGGTATCGCTTGCGTGTAATTAAAACTCGCACCACCATAACCTACATCAAATATGATGCCTCTTTTTTGTGCTTCTAACACAAAAGGTTTTAAGGTATTATTGGCGTCAACAATTTCTTCTCTGGCGCCATTTAATGCAGCATAGGTATGGGTATAAATATCACCTGGGCGAAGGTGTTTGAAAAATAATTCTTGAATCGACAAATTGGGTTGAGCGCCACCAAAATCAATGATAACAGGTAGTTCAGCTAGGTTACCCGCTTCTACTGCACGCGTTGTAGGCGTCCAATCGGCGCCATTAAAATGTGCCAACTTAAAGCCAACTACATAATCTTTGTATTGCTTAGCGGCACTTGCTGCAAATTTTGGATTCATATCTGCAATGTCCTGCTCGTAATTACCACCGCGCATGCCCTCTCCCACAATATTTAAAAAAGATAACACCCTTGTTTGAGAAATATCAATTACATTTTTTTTAAAGGTTGCAAAGTTTCTCCAGCCTGCACCACCACAATCTACCACCGTGGTAACACCTACTCTGAATGTATATCCATCTGGCATAAGTGCACTTAATCCATCACTTAAATAATGATCCGGCTGCGTGCCTGCAAAAACGTGCGCATGCATATCAATAATTCCTGGCACTACTTTTAAGCCGGTAGCATCCACTACTTGCTTAGCCTCAGATGCAGGCAAGTTTTTACCGACTTTAAATATTTTACCAGCCTTGATGGCAATGTCCATTACAGCATCAATGCCGTTTTTAGGATCAATCACATGACCACCCTTAACAAGTACATCAAAACTAGCAGGGGCCTGTTGGGCTTTTAACTGAAGTGACAGGGCCACAAACAAGGTAATTATGAGTAGGTTCTTATTCATACATTGATAGATTAATTAATGATTGTATGTAATTTATAAAAAAACGAGGAAAGTGCATAAAATATAGGTGTATAGAAACCCTTTTTTGCCATTATTTGATTAATTTCTCATTCAAATTTATAACCGATTGCCATGAACATGATTGCTACACTAATTGTTAGTAACATCCTCCATTTTTTTGTGCCAGATACTGCACACCACCAACTCATTGTGGGCTCTTATACCAAAAAAGGAAACCCAGGCATTGAGGTATATGCAGTGAACGCAGTAACAGGAAAGCCTAAGTTGCTGTATACAAAAGAAAATGCCAATGCTTCTTATTTGACACTAGCAAACAATGGAAAATCAATGTATGCCGTAACGGAAGGTGGCAAAGACGCTTCTTTTGTAAGTGCTTATCAATTAGATCCAAGTAATCAATTCCAAAAACTCAATCAAGTGCCTATAAAAGGGGCAGCCCCTTGCTTTATTAATTATAGAACTGAAAGTAAAACGGTGTACACGGCTAATTACACTTCAGGTAGTATTAGTGTTTTTAAAACACAGGATAATGGAGCACTACTTCCAATTGCACAAGAAATAAATTACAACGGATCTAGCATTCACAAAGCAAGACAAGAAGCTTCGCATGCACACAATGTTGTTTTAACACCTGACCATACCCAGTTATTAGTAACAGATTTAGGTGCCGATAAAATTTATTTGCATAAAATTTATGCAGATGGCTTACTCGATGAAAAGTACACCAGCGTATCCATCACACCCGGTAACGGTCCTAGACATTTTGTGTTTAATAGCACCGGCACACATGGTTATTTAATCAATGAATTATCGGGCACTGTTGATGTATTTTCTATTCGTGCTAATGCGCTAGAAAAAATACAAACCATTGTTGCTGATACTACTAATACTACTGCTACAAAAGGAAGTGGCGATATTCATATTTCACCTAGTGGCAAATGGCTTATTACCACCAACCGCGTAAGCAGTGAGCAGTTAACGGTGTTTAAAATCGAAGCCGATGGTAAGCTTACCAAAATGTACCATCAGCCAGTAGCGCAAAGGCCCCGAAATTTTAGTTTTTCACCGAATGGAAACTTTGTTTTTGTAGCGAGTCAATCCGAAGATAAGGTTCAAATATTTTCTTTTGATGACATCACCGGAAAATTAACCAACACCAATCAGGACATGGCGGTAAGTGGCCCAGTTTGTTTGGTATTTAGTAACGACCCTATGGATGTTAATCCCGAAGAACGCATCAAACAATTAAACATTCAATTAATTCCTGTGGTACCCCCTATTGCCAATTATGTAAAACAAGTGCAGGTAGGCAACCTGGTTTACTTATCGGGTCATGGACCAGATAAACCAGGCGGTGGTCAAATGTTTGGACACCTTGGTAAAGATGTAACCATCGAAGAAGGCCAACTAGCAGCAAGACTAACGGGCATTTCAATGATCTCTACTTTAAAAGCCTATATCGGTGATTTAAATAAAGTAAAACGAATTGTAAAAGTATTAGGGCTTGTAAACTCGGAGCCCAATTTTACGCAGCAACCACAAGTGATGAATGGATTTTCAAATTTAATGGTAGAAATTTTTGGAGAAAGAGGAAAGCATGCAAGATCGGCCCTTGGTGTTGCAGCATTACCTAATAATATTTCGGTAGAAATAGAAATGATTGTAGAACTCAAATAAATATTACCATAAATTTTTAAAACAAAATAAACCGCGATGAAAACAAACAACCGCCGCTCCATTTTTCGAAAAATGTTTGCAGGCCTGCTGGGTGTTACAGGCACAACAATAGCTGCAAACGCTGCTAGCAATAACAGTGATGCAGCTCCACAAAAAGAAGTATTTAATGTACAGTACGACCAGGACGTTCCACTTTTTTCAGGTTCTACAAAATTTGGAGGAATGGTTTTTGTAGCCGGGAAAGGTGCGCACTTTGAAGGAGATATCAAAGCACACACCGATCATGTATTAAAAGAATTGGAAAAAGAACTCATTAAAGCTGGATCCTCTATGGAAAAAGTTTTAAAAGTAAATGTATACCTCGCCGATTTAAATGATTACAAACAAATGAACGAAGTATACAAAGGTCGCTTTGGCGCCAACCCGCCTGTAAGAACAACGGTAGCTACTTATGGTGGCGTACCGGGTAATTCACTTGTAGAAATGGATTGTATTGCAATTGCTAATTAATTAAAACAAAAAACTATGAAACGTAGAGACCTCATCAAATATATTTCAATTTCACCGCTTGCTGGTGGTGCTATTGCCAGTGGACTTGCCAATGCCGCACCAAAATCAACACCACTCGAAGTTGCCAAAAAGCGCGACTTGTTTAGTGAACTAGGTGTGCGTACATTTATTAATGCAGCTGGTACTTATACCGCTATGACTGCAACACTCATGCGCCCGGCAACAGTAGAAGCTATCAGACAAGCTTCGCATAAATTTTGCATGCTTGATGACTTACATGATAAAGTAGGTGAAAGACTTGCACAAATTACAAGAGCCGAAGCGGTTGTTGTAACAAGTGGTGCATTTGCTGCACTAACACTTGGTATGGCAGGTATATTAACAGGCATGGATCCTGTAAAAGTAAAGCAGCTTCCAAAACTCGAAGGTACGGGCATGAAAACAGAAGTGATTTGTCAAAAATCACACGCCATTGGATACAATCAGGCCTTAACCAATACGGGTGTTAAAATTGTAATGGTAGAAACCCTCGATGAATTAATTAAAGCCATCAATCCAAACACGGCAGCGATGCACTTTTTACACGTGCAATCGGATAAAGGACAAATTCAGCACGAAGAGTGGGTAGCAATTGGAAAAAAATATGGCATCCCTACAACCATCGACATCGCTGCAGACGTTCCACCTGTAAGTAACCTATGGCGCTTCAATGAAATGGGTTTTGATTTTGTTGCTATTTCTGGCGGTAAAGCCCTCCGTGGACCACAAAGTGCGGGTTTATTAATGGGTAAAAAAGACCTTATTAAAGCAGCAAGATTATCCATGCCTCCACGTGGTGAAACCATTGGTAGAGGAATGAAAGTAAACAAAGAAGAAATTTTAGGCATGATGGTTGCTGTAGAAGAATTTGTAAAAATTGACCATGATGCAGAAGCCCTTGTTTTTTTAGAAAGAATAAAAAAAATACAAGCAGCTGCCGATTCAGTTCCTGGTGTTACCACAAAAATTTCTACCCCAGTGCTTGGCAATGTTACCCCTACTTTAAATATCAGTTTCGACTACAGTAAAATTGGTAAAACTGGCGAGCAACTTCGTCTAGACCTTCGTAACGGATCACCTTCTATAGAATCGGTGGGTGGAAAAGATAATATTGGCATGACTGCTTGGTCTTTACAAGAAGGTGAAGATGTAATTGTTGCTAAACGTTTAAAAGAAGTTTTAGAAGCTGCTGTAAAATAAATTGTATGAAAAAAACGGGTCTCTTATTATTACTTATTGCTTGTTTTTGTATTTCAAATGCGCAACAGTTTCCTGCTTCGGAACTTATATACCTAACATCACAGTGGAAGGGTGAAAGATTTGAAGATGGAAGACCTAAAATACCTGACGCCATAATTGAAAGAGCCAAAAAAATTGGTATCGAAGAAGCATGGCAAGTGCTTTATAACGAGGGCTATAAAAATCAATTTGAAGGTAATTGGAAAATGGTGCATGACAATGTTCCTGTTGTGGGCAGGGTTGTTACCGCGCGTTATAGCCCTACTAGACCCGATATAGAAGCGCTCATTAAAGAGCGTGGAAAAAATGAAGGTCGCACGGGTAATACCAACGCATGGCCCATTCAAGTACTTCAAAAAGGAGACGTATATGTTGCCGAAGCATTTGGAAAAATTGCCCAAGGCACACTCATTGGCGACAATTTAGGCGCGTCTATTTTTAATAAAACAGGCAATGGCGTTATTTTTGATGGCGCCGCAAGAGATTTATCGGGGCTTGCACAAATCAAAGGCTTTAATGCGTACGTTAGGGATTTTCATCCATCCTTTTTAGAAGAAGTAGTACTCATTGGACTCAACAGCCCCATCAGAATTGGTGCAGCCGTTGTGCTACCTGGCGACCTCGTACTCTCAGAAAGAGAAGGTGTTTTATTTATTCCTGCGCACATGGCAGAAAAAGTAGTAGCTACCGCCGAGTTTATTGCTGTGAGAGATAGGTTTTCAAAAGATGTATTAAAGGCGGGCACTTTTACTGCTGGACAAATAGATAGCCAGTGGAATGAAACCATTAAAACCGCATTTTTAAACTGGATAACGTCGCACCCCAACGAACCTCAAATTACAAAAGCTTCACTCGAAAAATTTTTAGAAAAAAGAACCTGGTAAGCAGCAACAAAAAATAAACAGATGAAAAACTACAAACTATACTTATATATTTCCTTGGCCTTATTTGCACTCACGGGTATTTTATATGCCGTGCAGCAAACAAGTTTTTTAGGTTTATGTATATCACTAGGTTTTTTATCATTAAGCTTGGGCGTAAAACATACCAAAACCTATCAAGGCCTCAGTTTTACCATGGTTATTTTAGCATGCGTTTGTATTACCCTAAACTATCCGCAATATTTTATTGAAATAGGTGGTTTTAAATTAAAAGGACTCATTACACCACTCATTCAAATTATCATGTTTGGCATGGGTACCGAAATAGGCTTACAAGATTTTAAACGCGTTGCCGAACAACCAAAAGCAGTATTTATTGGACTCGTTGGTCATTTCACATTCATGCCATTGATGGGTTTTGCACTTGCTACCTTATTTAATTTTGAACCAGAAATAGCAGCTGGTATTGTTCTCATTGGCTCCATGCCATGTGGTTTAGCTTCTAATGTTATGTCTTATTTAGCAAAGGCAAACCTTGCACTTTCTGTAACCCTCACAAGTGTAAGCACCATTTTAGCTACTTTTTTAACGCCTTTTTTAATGAAAGTACTTGGTGGTCAATTCATAGAAATTAAAGCCAGTGACATGTTTGTACATATTTTGCAAATAGTGATTGTTCCCATTGTTTTAGGGCTCTTATTTAATAAATACATCAAAGGGAAAACAACTTGGCTAGACAAGCTCATGCCTTCTGTTTCTATGTTTGGCATTGCCACTATTATTAGTGTTATTACAGCGGCTGGAAGTAAAAGCTTGCTTACCATTGGGCCCTTACTAATTTTAGTATCGTTTATACACAACACTTCGGGCTACCTTTTTGGTTATTGGTTTGGGCGTGTATTTAAACTGGGCGAAAAAGATTGTAGAACCATTGCTATCGAAGTAGGTATGCAAAATGGTGGATTGGCTTCGGGCCTTGCCGAAAAATTAGGCAAAGCTGCCACTATGGGACTCGCACCTGCTGTGTTTGGGCCGTTTATGAATATCACGGGATCTATTTTAGCATCCTACTGGCATAAGCGGGAACCTAAAAACTAAATCCTATTTAGTTGAACTGGATAACACCGTACTTTTCGAATTCATGAAAGCTTTTTACAATGGGTGACCAGGCCCATTTAATCATTTTTGTGTCGTCGTAATCAAGTCTGTAAAAATTGGCATTCCAACAAGTACCTTTTTTTACATCTAAATTTTGTAAGGGTGTAAATAATTTGAAGGGAAAGTAAAGTTCGGCAGTCCATTTGTACATTTCATTGTTTTGCTGGTGTACCTGTACTTTTTTAATTACTTTTTTCTTGCCAGTATATTTCCAGGGTGCCCAGCCAAATGTTTTTTTGTTTAAATGTGGCACAAGAAGCACCAGCTCTGCGTTGTAGGCATTGATTTCATACTCTAAATAAATAGGTGTGCTAGGTTCGGGATGAAAAAAAACTTCAAAAACATCGGCTCTAAATAAATCCTCAAAATCATTTTTATACGGTGAGGTTATTTTTTTATCAAGCCCCGAAAACAAAACATATACCCCACTATCGGCATACAATATTTTAAATTTTGAAGGATAATCTAAACTACTTGAATCGAGTTGAATTAGATTTATCCAACTCGTATTATTCCAATTAGCATGGCTACCAGCCCCATCCATTTCAAAGGGTAATACTTTATTTACCTTAAGCGTGTCCTGAAAAGTTACTGAGCTCGCCAACACCCCTGTTGCATTTACGAGCAAAACAGTAAAAATGATCGCCGATAGCTTTGTAAGGTGCTTCATGTACAAGCTTTTGATGGTTTATTAAATGTAAGAAAATAACAAAACATAGCTTCGTTTTATTTCACGATTTATGCAAACTTATTTTTACTTTTAAGTCAAGTTCTAACCGCTTAATAATTAATATGATACGCAAGGCTTTTCTCTTTACCCTATTTGTAACAACTACTTTTTTAGGGTTGGCTCAAAAAAAACCAACAACTGTAAAGCCAGCAAAATCTGGCGCGAAAGCGGGAAGCAACAAAACGACTACTACAACTAAAGGAGCTTCTAACATAGCATCGAGCGCAGCTCAAAACGCAGCTATCAACGCGCCATTAAAACTATGGTATGACAGCCCTGCCAAATATTTTGAAGAAGCCCTAGTGCTTGGTAACGGCCAGCATGGCGCCACCGTATTTGGAGGTATTTCTATGGATAAAATATATTTAAATGACGCAACGCTTTGGTCTGGCGAACCGGTAAATGCCAACATGAATCCAAATGCATATAAACATTTGCCAGACGTTAGAGAAGCTTTAGCAGACAATAATTATAAAAAAGCGCAAACGCTGATAAAAAAGTTACAAGGTAAATTTTCCGAGTCGTATGCACCACTCGGCACACTTTTATTAACCTTTAACAATGATCCATTTATTAGTAACTATTACCGTGAACTAGATATTCATGATGCGGTAGCCGCTGTTAAAATTGAATCTAGCAATAACACCATCGAAAGAGAATACCTGGTGTCCAACCCCGATAAAATTTTTGCTATTAAACTTACATCTAAACAAAAGGGTGGACTCAACTATAGTATTGCCTTTGAATCATTACTAAAATACACAACTAAAACGGCAAACAATATTTTAGAAGTAAGTGGTACCGCACCCATCAAAGCCGACCCTAACTATTTAGGAAAAAAGCAAAATTCGGTGGTCTTTGATAGTAAAAAAGGGACCCGCTTTTCGACACAAATTCAAGTAGCATCTAATGATGGTAAAATAACCTACACTGATTCTAGTATTCAAATTTCAAATGCAACGGCTACCACTATTTACGTATCGATGGCAACAAGCTTTAATGGATTTGATAAAAACCCTGCCACAAATGGTCGCGATCAGGTGGCGATTGCAAAAACCCAACTTACTAGTGCAGTTAAAACAGGTTGGGACGCCATTAAAAAAAGACATACCAAAGATTATCAAAATTATTTTGACAGGGTTGCTTTACAATTAGATGGCGCTGCTGCTCCACAACTCCCTACCAACGAAAGATTACAACGCTATGCCAAAGGTGAAGCTGACCCCTACCTCGAAACTTTATATTTTCAGTTTGGTCGTTACCTTTTAATTAGTAGTTCCAGAACACCAGGTGTTCCTGCTAACCTGCAAGGTATTTGGAATTCATATTTACAACCACCATGGTCTAGCAATTATACCATGAACATTAATGCAGAAGAAAATTATTGGTTAGCAGAAAATACCAATTTATCGGAAATGCATATGCCGTTTTTGCAATTTTTAAAAAACCTATCAGTCACCGGCAAAACAACTGCTAAAACCTTTTATAATATGCCAGGCTGGGTATCGCACCACAATTCAGATATATGGGCCATTTCTAATCCAGTAGGCAATTTTGGAGACGGAGATCCTAGTTGGGCCAATTGGCCAATGGGTGGCACTTGGGCTTCGGCGCATATTTGGGAACATTTTTTATTTACACAGGATACCAGCTATCTTCAAAAAGAATATCCGGTTATGAGAGGTGCTGCCGAATTTTGTTTGGCATGGCTGACACCGGACAAGAACGGAAAACTCATTACTTCTCCTTCTACCTCGCCAGAAAATTATTTTATTACCCCAACAGGTTTTAAGGGGAGCACTTTATATGGTGGCACTGCCGATCTTGCCATGATTCGTGAATTATTTTTAGGTATTATTGCAGCGCAAGAGGTACTTAAAAATGATCTTGACTTTTCAAAAAATATAAAAGCAGCGCTCGATAAATTATATCCATACCAAGTAGGCAAGGCTGGAAATTTACAAGAATGGTATTACGACTGGCAGGATGTAGAGCCTACGCACAGACACCAAAGTCACTTATATGGCTTATATCCGGGCACACATGTGACGCTTACGCAAACACCCGATATTGCCAATGCTGCTAAAAAAACACTAGACATTAAAGGTGATGAAACCACAGGCTGGTCTAAAGGATGGCGCATTAATTTATGGGCTAGGCTAAAAGATGGTGAACACGCTTACAAAATGTATCGTGAACTTTTAAAGTTTGTACCACCTGATGAAACCAAAGAAAATTACAACAATATGGGTGGTACGTATCCAAATTTACTCGATGCACATCCACCATTTCAGATTGATGGAAACTTTGGAGGTGCCGCAGCAGTTGCTGAAATGCTGGTTCAATCACATACAGGTTTTATAGAACTTTTACCCGCTATTTCAAAGGCTTGGAATTCAGGCGCTGTTAATGGCATTAAAGCTAGGGGTAATTATGAAATTGACATGAAATGGAATAGAGGACGGGTAACCAGTTTGTACATTAAGTCTAGTACACAAAAGCAAGCAAGTATTTATTGCAACGGGAAACTTGAAACGGTTAATACCAATACACCACTAACATTTTAACGCAGGTCAAAAATTATTTAAATGAAATATTATCTACTCATACTTATTACACTTTGTAGTACCAGTTTTGGTTTTGCGCAAGAAATAAATCAGCCAAAGCCTTCTGCTCCTCAACTGGCTTGGCAAAAGGCAGAAGTTGGCGTCCTCATTTCTTATGATTTGCCGGTGTTTCAGGGCACGCCATACAACCAGGCGCAAAATAGAATCACGCCTTTTAACAACGCTAATATTTTTAACCCAACACAGTTAAACACAGATCAGTGGATACAGGCTGCTAAAGCAGGTGGGGCCAAATTTGCAGTTCTTACTGTTACGCATGAAACAGGATTTGCCCTTTACCAAAGTGACGCAAACCCTTACTGCATGAAAGCGATCAAATTTCAAAATGGCAAAGGAGATATTGTTCGTGATTTCGTAAACTCTTGTCGTAAATATGGCGTTGAGCCGGGCATTTATGTAGGCATCCGTTGGAATTCGTATTTAGGTGTACATGATTTTAAAATTGAAGGTTCTAGTGAATTTGTAAAACGCAGACAAGCAGCCTATAAAAATATGTGCGAACAAATGGTAACAGAACTTTGCACCCGTTATGGGAAATTATTTATGATTTGGTTTGATGGTGGCGCCGATGATCCTTCAAAAAATGGGCCTAACATTTTACCCATTGTTACAAAGTATCAACCCAATTGTCTTTTTTACCACAACGCACAAAAGGCCGACTTTAGATGGGGCGGATCCGAGTCTGGAACAGTTCCCTACCCTTCCTGGTCTACCTTCCCTTTTGTTTTTTCGCATGCTGTTAAGCAAGAAACTATTTTTGCCAACAATTTTGCATTGCTTAAAACCGGCGACCCTGCTGGCAAATTTTGGATGCCTGCTATGAGTGATGCGCCACTTCGTGACCACAAAGGCGGACATGATTGGTTCTGGAATCCCAACGAGGACCATCATGTAAACCCAATAGATAAAATGATGAACATGTATTACGGTTCGGTGGGGCACAATTCTACACTCATACTTGGCATTACACCAGACAATAGAGGCCTTATACCAAATACAGATGTTGCAATGCTTAAAGCCTGGGGCGATAGCATTAAAAAAGTATTTAAAACGCCGGTGGCTTCCTTAAAGCCGCAACAAAAAGATTACACGATCAATATTCCTCTACAAAAATCTTTTAGTAAAATAGTCATCCAAGAAAACATATTAGAAGGCGAACGCGTTAGGGCTTTTGCAATTGAAGCGAATATAAATAATCAGTGGAAAATAATTAAAGAAGGCTCTTGTATTGGACACAAATACATTGGACTACTAGATACGCCCATAAAGGCAACAGCGGTAAGGCTTATCATTAAAGAAGCTACAAGCGCGCCAATGATTAAAACATTTGCACTCTATTAAACTACTTCTTTCCTTCTAATTTATTGACGTAATCTAAACTACCTAACCTGAAACGAAAAGGTATTTTTGTACGTTTTTCAAATTGCCACTCTTGCTTGCAAAAAAATGCAAGACCTTTAACATAATGATTGGGCGCTAAAATATTGACAGGAGTATATTTTAAACTGTCTACTTTTTTAATCGCACCAACAGTTATGGGTTTTATCTGAAAACGCATTTGCCCGTTAGCAGCCGCTGCCACCAAAAAACAAATCAGTATAGAATAAAACCTTGTAATCATACTATAAAACTAACATAAAAAAGGAGATCGTAAAACGACCTCCTTCTTAAAAACCAAGATAAATACGAGAAAGATTTATTTTGACCACCACATTTTACCGGAGTGGTCTTGTGCTATGCCTAAGGCAATAAATTCAATTTTATAATTTATTGAGCTTACACTACTCATAAAGCGTATCAATAATATTAAGCTGTACAAAAAATAATTAATTTATTTAAGTTACGCTTAACTATTGTTTACTTTTTTTTATAAATAATGCTCAAAATCTAAACGATTAATACTGTAAGCGTTTTAATAATATTATTATTTAAAATATACGATTTGCTCCAACTTTCAACAATTTCGTATTTCATGTGTTTTATATAGCACACATTTACACAACATGTCAAAAAAACCAAACACATACAGCCTAATCACCTGGGAATCATTCCTTTCTGATTTAGAGTTTGAATAACAATACCTAATATATAACTTTAGGTATGTGCTATTTTAACAGCCTTGTAGCCCCTAAAGGAGCCACCGTCTCCCTAGCTGGTTCAAACAAAACGCTAGACCCCGTTAATAAACCCCTCCAAAGTGGCTTTAGCTACAGCAATTGGCCCATTATAAAGGGGAGTGCTCAAAATTTCACCATCGAAAATGCCCATTGGGAACTCATTGCCCCCTGGGTAAAAACCAGTCAGGAGGTTCAGGCTGGCCGAGAAAAATTTAATACCCTTAACGCCACTGCCGAAAGACTATTGGAGAGTAAATTATTTAAACCCGCTGCACTTAACAACAGATGCCTCGTACTATCTAGCGGCTTTTATGAGTGGCGCCATTACAAGCCAGCAGGCGCCAAAAAAGAAATTGCCTACCCTTACTTTATTTCACTAAAAGAGCAGCCATTATTTTATATGGCAGGTATTTATCAACCCTGGACTGATAAAGAAACAGGTGAAACCATGGATACTTTTTCGATTGTTACCACTAAAGCAAATGCTTTGATGGAACAAATTCACAACAAGAAAAAAAGAATGCCTACCATTTTAAATGAAGCACAGGCAGCAGAATGGATCAGCCCAAATGTATCAGAGTCAAAAATAATGGAGCTTGCCTCCTTCTCAATAGACGAATCTATAATGAGCGCTTACACTTTAGATAAAGGGTTTAGAACTGCTTCAAATCCAATGGAGGTTTTTGAATATCAAGATTTACCTGCATTAATTTAATGTAAACAATCTACTTTAAAAGATAAAATCATTAAATTTAGTACAATCAATAACCATAAATAATTTAATAAGTCATGAAAAAAGTTTTATTACTTAATGCAATGTTGTTACTCTCAACTTGCATGTTTGCTCAAACGCTTAAAAAAGGAAGTTTATTAGGACTTCACAAAGGCACTGTTACCTTAAGTCCAAATGTTACAATGGAACAGTTTAAAAAATATTATTTCACTAATTATGTTCCAGAATTCTGCAAACTTTTTAAAGTAAACCTAGTTGAAGTAAATGGCGTTCGTGGCGCAGATGTCAAAAAAAGCGATAATGACATGGCTATACTTTTTATTTTTGAACCAAAATCTAGGGATAAATATTTTGAGGCCGATGGAAAATTAAATAAACTAGGCACCGACTTATTTGCTAAACTACAACCCTTTACAGACGGATTAGCTAAACTTGGTAAATTTACTTCTACCTATACCGACTGGGAGATTCAATAAAAAACTTAACAACCCTATAAAAAAGAGCGGCCTCCAATTGGAGGCCGCTCTTTTTCTATTTATTGAACACTAATTATATTAGTCAATATCCCAGAAAATTCTACTAGACAAAGGATCAATGGTTCCTTGTGCATTAACGTTAGCACCATTTGAACCAAGTTCTGTACCAGGATAGTATAAACGTAAAGGTCTAGCGCTAGAAGTTACTGCTCTAGATTGTGGCGTTACAGGATAACCACTTTTACGGTACTCGCTCCAAGCTTCTAATCCGTTAAAATAACCAAGCGCAAACCATTTTTGGTAAGCAATTGCATTTAACTTATCGGTAGATGCATCAAAGTCCATATCATTAACTCCGCTCGCTAATAAAGCAGCTAAGCCAGTAGTACTTGCACCTAAAGCGCGGTAAGATTGCTTAACACCTTCTTCATAGTAAGACTTAGCAGTTCCAGCTAATGTTACAGCAGCACCATAACGTTGCTTAGCTTCCGCTAAATTAAACTGAACTTCGGCAGCAGTCATGATAACAAAAGGCTTGTTAAATACACCTTTTGTTAAAAATGCTGGTCCTACCGCAGATGTGTTGGTTGGTAAAAATCCAGAACCTACGCCAAATGGAGTACCTACATAGTTTGAATTAAGCTCAGGCTTTAAACTAACACCCGGGTTTGCACCATCCTCATTACCTACTGCATATGCAACTCTTTTTAAACGAATGGTATCACCAGTTGCTTTTAAAGTGTTAACAGCAAATTCTGTAATTCTTGGGTAGTTGTTTGTCGCAATTCTTGCACCAGTTTCAGAGTATCCATATGCATTATAAAATGGATTGATCTGACCTGCAGAAGCGTTATAACCTGGGTTAACACCCACTTCGGCACCTGTGATAAAGCCAGAACCTTCTGTGTTGATTTTATTGATCTCCGCAGTGATGTAACTGTCTCTGCCTGATACTCTAGATTGACGCATTAAGATGCGTAATTTTAAAGAATTTGCAAATTTGATCCAGTTCAAATTGCTTCCTTTAAAAATAATATCTGCACCAGCGTTTGTAGACTCATACGGATACTTTTTAAGATCTGCAATAGCACCATCTAAAAGTGTAATTAAATTCTCATACACTGTTTTTTGGTTATCAAATTTTGGTGCTAAAACTTTTACTCCTTGTAAAGCGTCAGTGTATGGAATGTTACCATACATATCAACTAATTTTTGGAAGTTAAAAGCCATCATGATTTTTGCTGGTCCTACTAAATATTCTTGCTTGTAGGCTGTTGCATTGTCAAGTACAAATTTGTAATCATACAAATTATCATAAGTACCATCCCAATAGTTATAATCATTGTTTGTAAACTGATATTGGAAAGTTGTGGTAGACAAGATATAACCATTAGACTGTGTCCAATGACCAGACCACATCATTCCTAACTCATTAGGAGAGACTAAACTTGATGCAGATACGTTCATTGCATTTGAAATCACAAATGAAGGCGTAGCTGTTGGGAGTGAGTTCGGGTTTGTGTTGACGTTTAAGTAGTCTTTCTTGCAACCAGTGCTCACTAGTACCAAGAAAGCCGCTATATATAAGTATGTTTGTTTCATATCTTAATGTATTAGTGTTAGGTGATTAAAAAACAAAGTTTATGTTGAAACCGTATTGACGAACAGGAGGTGTTTGACCTGTATTGTTGATACCAATACCGTTACCAGAAGTGAAACTGAATTCAGGATCGGTATAGTAGTTCAACTTGTCTTTTAAGGTAAATAGGTTTCTTCCGTAGATTGCAACGTTTGCTGCAGAGAAAATACGAGACTTTTTAACCAATGATGCTGGAATGTCATATGATAAATTGATATCTCTCAATTTAACAAACCAGTTTGGAGTAACATAGTTCTCATGAATGTTACGGTAGTTGTCAACCCATAAACCATATTCTGGTTCACGTACATTAACTGTTGTGTTTACAACTTCTTTTCCACTAGTTGGATCTATGTAGTAAGAATTAGGATAGATATGATCTGTTCTTCTTTCAGTCCACTTACCAGAACCTGTAAAGGTCATTGTGTTACCAATGTAAGAGAACATTACACCACCACCACGGTATTCTAAGTTGAAGTTAAAATGGAAGTTCTTATACGTTAAGTTAGAACCAAAGCCAATCATATCTTTAGCTAATGTGCTACCACGATCTACTAAAGCTGTATTTCTAATTGGATAACCAGTTGTTGGATTTACTCTTCTTAAACCTCTACCACCATCGTCATAAAAATAACCATCGGTTTTTAAGATAGGGAAGCTTTTTCCTAATACAACGTTTGTATTACCGGCAGCATAACCACCATATTGGAAAGAAGTAATACCAGGATATAATGAAATTACTTTGTTGTCATTATAAGAATATTTCAAGTTAACATCCCACTTTAAATTCGCCTTACGTAAAACTTGAACTTTTAAATCTGTTTCATAACCCCAGTTGTCTACTTCACCTACGTTGATCAATAAGTTAGAGAAACCAGTTGAGTTAGGAATTCTTACAGTTAATACCTGTCCAATAGAATTTTGCTTATACCAAGAAACATCTAAGTTTACTTTGTTTTTAAGAAGGCTAAATTCACCACCAAATTCTAATGCAGTTACAAACTCTGGCTTTAAGTTAGCATCTGGCAAAGTATTACCAACTGTTAAACCTACGTTACTACCATAAGGGTAGTTACCGCCATTTGAGTAAGATAAATCTAGACCATACAATGGAATGTTATCGTTACCGTTTTTGTTATAAGAAGAACGCAATTTAGCATAACTCAACCAATCGCTTTTTAAACCAGGGAATGCATCTGTTAAGACAAATGACAATGCAGCACCATAATACAAATATGAATATTGGTTAGCAGCACGCGTTGTTTTAAAGAATCTAGAAGTTGCATCGTAACGAGCGGTTAAGTTTAAGTTTAACCATTCCATATCCTTCAAGTTAGAGTTTAAATCTAGATAGTATCCAAATTTACGCTCAGTGGTATTTGATTCACCACCTGTTAACACACCTTGTCTATTTGATACGTTGTACACATCAGGTACTACAATTGAAGTAGAACCAATATTGATAGACTTCGTATAACGTTGATACAATGAATAACCTAAGGTTAAGTTGTTTTGTAATTTTGAGATATCTTTTTTAACCCTTAATTGGAATTCATTATTCACCACATTCTCGGTAGAAGATGCATCTGTTACAGAACCTAACACATCAGAAATAGCTCTGTAAATACCAGAACCATCACCTTTATCAAAAGCAGCAGGAACAACAGCACCAGACTTAGCCCAAGCACTGTACGTGAATTTTTCTACAGAATTCTTTTGTGTTCTAGAGTTATTCATTACCGCTAATCTGTTATAAATAGTTAACCAAGGTGCAGCCTTGTAGCTAACATCAAAGTTACCCTGAATGTTAGCGTCTTTGTAACGTAAACGGTTAATGTCTTTGTTAAAATAAGGGTTATTATAATAGTCATTATAGTAACCATTAGGATTTGCAAATTTGTCATTTCTCCAATCACGCATTTTTGTAAGGTCAATCCAAGATGCAGTATTTAAGATATCAGCATAGAAATCTGCTCCTGTTCTATCATATGCAGCTTGTGTAAATGCAGCATTAAATGAAGTAGATAATTTTCCAATTTCTTTTGATGATTTAATACGAACACCAGTTCTATCACTTAAATCGCCAGGAACGATACCGTTGATTTTTTGATTTTCAACAGACAAATAATAAGTACTAGAAGCATCGCCACCTTGGAAACTTACTTGATTGTTTGTAGAAAGTCCAACATCAAAAGTTTTCTTTCTAATATTATCAATATTAGAATATGGAACGTTTAAATATGAACCATCAGGTGCAGTTCTACCAGCGGGTCTCATGCTACCATCATATTTATCACCATATTGTTGGTTTTCATATGAACGCCAGTTGTCTTTAGAACGAGCTTCTGCACTTGTTAAATATCCAGCACCACCAAATGATGTAGAATAGTGTGAACCAGAACCGTATAACTCCTGAAATTCAGGTAAGAAACTAACTTCTTCAAAGTTTGTAGAGTTTGAATAAGACACTTTTAATTTGCCTTTATCTCCTTGCTTTGTAGTAATTACTAAAGCACCGTTTACACCTGCAGAACCATATAATGTTGCAGCCTGACCACCTTTTAAGACAGTTACAGACTCAACATCATTTGGGTTGATTAATGCAAGTACAGTAGAGGTCGTTTGCATACCATCAATAACCACTAATGCTTCATTGTTACCAGTTAATGAACGGTAACCACGAAGTACCACTTTTACCGCTGGATCTACCGAGTTGTTTACAGTGTAAACAGCTAAACCAGATACCTTACCAGCAAGTGCTTGCGTTAATTGAGGAGCTCTACCTACTATTAGGTCTTCATTTGAAACTCTTGAATAAGAGTACCCAATCTCTTTAGATTTTTTACGGATGCCTTGTGCAGTTACAACTACATTTTCAAGATCATCTACTTTGCGGCTTAATACAACATTTAGGCTAGTAGATTTAGCTTTAACTTCTATTAAAGCAAATCCTGTTGCACTGATTTCAAGTGTTGCAGTTGCTGCAGCATTAATCTTGAAATTACCTTTTTCATCAGCAACACTTGCTGCTGTTTGTCCTTTAATTTTGACTGTAGCGAAACCAACGGCAGCACCACTTTCATCTTTCACCGAACCGGTTACTTGACGAACTTGCGCAGATACCGTAATAGCGGTACATAAAACAGCCAAAAGAAGAGATGTTAAAATTTTCTTCATTTTTTATTCATTTTGTTTAACTTATGGATCAAACTTAAGAAAAAAAACTTAAATGTGTTAAATAATAGTTAAGAAAATTTGGTTTTACTTAAAAATTATACAGGATAAACCCAATAAAAATATAGTTAGTATAGGTTTACATATTAAAATAAAATTATAAGTAACTTACCTGAAACAGTCCTCACCACACTTAACAAAAACTACAGAACTTCATCTCATTATTATGGAAAGAAGAAAGTATTTATATTTAGAGTTATCTATAAATTACGATTTACATGAAAAACATGATAGCAATATGCACCATCTTTTTTTTAATAGGATGTGCTAAACTTGACAATAATACATCAACACCCAACGTGTCCACAGCCGATGCATCATCTATTACATCCTATACTGTAATAACAGGCGGAAATATTATTTCTAATGGAGGACTTGATATTTCCGCAAAAGGGGTTGTATGGAGTACCATCAATAACCCTACTATCATGCTCTCTACAAAAACAAACGAAGGCCCTGGGTCAGCAATGTTTATGAGTACCATAACTGGGCTTACTGCTAACACTAAATATTTTATTAGAGCATACGCTATCAATACAAAAGGCATTAGTTATGGTAATGAAATTTCATTTACAACACGCCCCATAGATTTTGGAAACGTAACGAGCGCCACTGGAAAAATTTGGATGGATCGTAACCTGGGCGCTTCGAGGGTTGCCACTAGCAGCTCTGATACTAGTGCATACGGTGACTTGTATCAGTGGGGAAGAGGAAATGATTTACACCAATTACGCAAATCTGCAACAAGCACCACTTTATCTGCCACCGATGTGCCAGGTAACGCTAATTTTATTTTAACATCCAGCGCACCCAATGATTGGAGAGCTCCTCAAAATGTAAATTTATGGCAGGGGGTTAATGGCACTAACAACCCATGCCCAACTGGATACCGTATACCAACAGAAGCAGAGTGGAATGCCGAAATAGCAAGTTGGACAACAAAAAACACTGATGGCGCATTTGCTTCTCCTCTAAAATTAACCATGGCTGGCAGCAGAGAAGCAACAATAACAAACACTGGCGTGAATGGTAGCTATTGGAGCAGCACCATTAGTGGTGAGGGTGCTAGGTATCTATATTTTGGTAATGCTGGCTCCTATACCTTAACACACAATAGGTCTTATGGAGGTAGTATCAGGTGTATTAAAGATTAATTCAACGATCAACAATTATTGGAATGAAAAATATTTTATTAGCAGGACTCTTATTTGTTAGTTTTCAATTAAGCGCCCAAGTACTTCCCCTTCGCCAGCAAGCCACCGTTATTGATGAAGTGCTTTCTGATCGACTCAATCATTTATTGCCTTCACTTATGGAAAAGTCTGGTATAGATATGTGGGTATTAATAACGAGAGAATATAACGAAGATCCAATTGTAAAAACCATGCTACCTGCTACATGGCTCAGTGCAAGAAGAAGAACCATACTCGTATTTTATTATAACCCGCAAACAAAAGAGTATCAGAAATTAGCTGTTGCCCGCTACAGTGTAGGCGAATCTATTAAAGCAGCCTGGGATATGAAAGCCCACCCCGATCAGTGGGATGCACTTAATGCCATTGTTACAAAACTCCAGCCTAAAAAAATTGCCGTTAATACCTCGGTTCATTTTGGACACGCCGACGGTTTGGACCATACCGAGTATGAAACATTTAAACAAAAACTTCCTGCACCTTATGCCTCTAAATTAGTTTCTTCGGAAACATTAGCTATTGCATGGCTTGAAACTAGAACCGAAAAAGAAATGCAGTTTTATCCGCAACTTATTAAAATGAGTAAAGATATTATTGCCGAAGGTTTTAGTAGTAAAGTAATTACACCAGGCATAACAACCACCGAGGATTTAGTGTGGTGGTACCGTCAAGAAATCATTAAGCGTGGATTTACCACTTGGTTTCATCCATCTGTCGAAATTCAGCGCAATGACTCGGTGGCCTTTGATCACCTCACAGCCTTTACCAGCAAGGGTTACAATAGTAAAGACGTTATTGTACAAGGAGATTTATTACATGTAGATTTTGGCATAACCTATTTGCGTTTAAACACAGATATTCAGGAGCATGCCTATGTTTTAAAACCAGACGAAACAAGCGCCCCTCTGTATTTACAAAAAGCACTTGAAACAGGCAACCGTTTACAAGATATTTTAACCGATCAATTTAAAGTAAACAAAACTGGTAATCAAATTTTATCGGATGCACTTGCGCAAGCAAAAAAAGAAAATATCAATGCTACTATTTACACGCACCCAATTGGATTTCATGGACATGCTGCTGGACCCGCTATAGGTATGTGGGATATGCAAAGTGGCGTTCCGGGCACGGGTGATGTTTCTATGCATTACAAAACAGCCTATTCTATTGAACTCAATGCAGCAGTAGAAATTAAAGAATGGAAAAAAACCATTCGCATTATGCTAGAGCAGGATGGCTATTTTGATCAAAGTGGTTTTAGATATATTAATGGTAGACAAACCAAGTTGCACTTAGTTGGGAACTAATTATGGAGTTTGCTTTTTTCTAAACATTTTAGATGAACTAAAATATAATAGAAAACCTGACATAACCGTAAAAAGTCCAAAAATCGAAAATGCCCTTAACAATATATTTCCAAAATTATCTCTGCCATTATAATCCATGGTGTGAAGCATCCATAAAAAATCAAATAAGCGCCACTTATCATTTCTAAATTTTTGAACCGTCCCAAGTTCGGAAGCGACATAAACAGTCGTTTTAGAAGTATGCTCAAAACTTATTGCGTAAGCAGGCAATTCACCAGAACGATATTCATGGTGCGGATTGATGCTATCTACTTTTTCTACCTTTACTACTCTGGCATCACCTGCAAAGTGTCTTTTTGCAACAGCAATAGCTTCATCCTTTGTAAGTGGAGCTCGTAAATTACCCGTTTGGGCATCTGCCAAATGATTCATTAATTGAGTATGGTTAGTATGTGAACCCATATCATGTAATGCAGACACGCACCTTATTTGATAAAAGGGTTTTCCTAAAATATCTATAAGTTGTATAGACACAAGCGAATCAATTTTATGATTTTGCTTGATAGCATCAAGTGCCTTAGTTGGTGAAACCATTTGAATACCTGAACTAAGGAGTGGCACACGTTTTCGCTCTACATCTCCATGCACTTCATCTATATTATTCCAACTAAAGTAGAGCCCACCAATAGTCCATAAAATAAATTGAATGCCTAATAACACACCTAATATTCTATGCGATTTTCTGATGTAATATTGTTTACTTTTTGCCATCTTATTTTGTATTTTTTTAAAAAACAACAATCGCTTTTACTACTTTACTATTAGGGCTTAACCAGGTTTCAAATTGAGTAGCCACCTCACTAAAAGCTACTTTATGTGTAATATAGTTAATTGGATTTACCAAGCCTTGTTTTATACAATCCATTACATGCATAAAATCAGAAACGTCAGCATTCCTACTACTCATTAAGGTCGCTTCACGTTTATGAAATTCGGGATGACTAAAACTAATATACTCTTTTTGTAAACCCACTAGCACATAACTTCCACCATGTGCCAAATAAGCAAAGGCATTGTTTATTGCTTTTAAATTTCCTGTGGCATCCATTACAACAGCAGGCATATTATTACTCGTTATTTGCTTAAGGGCTTCCATCACATCTTGTTTGAGCGGATTAATGGTATGCTCAACCCCTATATGAGTTGTACAAAACTGCAACCGATCGTCATTTACATCTACAACAATAACGTGAGCGCCAGCAATGCGTGCAAACTGAGCAATACCGAGCCCAATAGGGCCTGCGCCAATTACAAGCACAAATTCGCCGTTGGCTACAGCAGCTCTTTTTACAGCATGAGCACCAATAGCTAGTGGTTCTACAAGTGCTAATTCATCTAAACTTAAACCTTCACTTTTTAAAAGTGCATGATTTGGAACCGTTACAAATTCGCGCATACCACCATCTATGTGAACACCAAAAACACGCATATTAACGCAACAATTATTTTTACCACTATTACAAGCGTTACAATTTCCACAATGCATGTACGGAATAATAGTAACATAATCGCCCGCAGTAAATCCAACTGCTTTTGTTTCTATAATTGTAGCTGCAAGTTCATGTCCTAAAATGCGAGGATAATTAAAATAAGGTTGCGTTCCTTCAAAAGCATGTAAATCCGTTCCGCAAATACCAATACGTTCTATTTTTAAAAGCGTTTCTCCCTCGGCAGTAACAGGCATTTCGGTGTTGATATAATCAAATTGACGAGGCGTTGTACAAACGAGTGCTTTCATACGGCTAAATTACTGCTTTGTAAACACCATACAATGTTGCCATGGCAGATTATCTATATTTTTATCAAATGCAAAGCCTGCTGCTTTAAATTCTTTAATAGCCTGCGCTTCACTCATTTTATGGATGTTTTTAATGGGCACAGTTGGGTCTTCAGCCCTAAATTCTACCAACACTAATTTGCCACCAGGCTTTAAAGCAGCCCGCATAGATAAAGCCATTTCGTAAGGAAAAGAAAATTCATGATATACATCTACAAGTAGCATTATATCAATGGTGTTTTCGGGTAATGACACTTTTTGTTCTGTACTTAATACCGGAACTATACGTGATAATTTTTCCTGCTTGATTCTTTGATTTAAGTAAGCAATCATTTCTGGTTCCACATCAACCGCAAACACTTTTCCCATTCCCACCATTTTTGAAAGTAGGGCACTATGATAACCACTACCCGCTCCTATATCTGCAACAACCATACCTGGCTTTACCGCTAAATTCTTTAATAATAGTGTGGTATTTTCTTCCATTTCTCTTTCCTCTCTTTCGAGCCAATCTATTCCGTAATGACTCATTACATGTGCAATTTGTCTACCCATGTACCACTTATTAATACCATTAGGATCTCCAGACCTTGTGGAATAACGTTCCTGACTTTCACCATTTATTGAAAACAGCAAGACTGTAATAAATAATACAAAAAAAACAGATTTTTTCATAAGGCTTTAATTATAAAAAATAATTAAAATGATTATCAATAAATTAGATCCACTTTTAATGAATCAACCAATTAACATTAGTTAGGTATAAATATACAATGAAACAAGATCAGAACTAATCGCTTATATTTAAAATTGTATTTATATATAAAATACCGTATATTTAAAAGAAAAACACTATGAAAAAATTTTTTAACAGTATGGAAGAACGTTTCGTTTTTCCAATTGGAAGAAGGTCATGGCAAATTCTGTCATTACTTGGGTTAATTTTATTGACACTTAGTATCCTATATTTTGTTGTTAACTCAACACCAACCTCAAGAGAAAGCGTGAGTGTTAGTAAAGCTGAAGTTATAGGAGATAAAGTTGATACTACGGCAACTGTGGTTGAAACAACCCCAGCAACATGCTCTGACCAAGATTATAAAAATTGGTTAGATACACTTAAAAAAGATTTAACTAACAGTGAATGGGTAAAATTAGGTGACTCAACTGAACCTTACACTGAATATGCGAAAGACGAATACGGCTCCTACATTCAAGATAGCGAGGGGAATTTTCTGACTTACCAAAAAAGAGACTTCAAACCTAATACAGCTGCAATACCAAATGTTTTAGAATTAATTTATAATAGTAAAGGATTGGACTCTAGCAGTTATTGCGAAAAAATTGAAGTTGTAAAATTGCTTCACTTTTTAAACCAAAAGACTGAAAAGAATTATCTAGAAAAAGAAGGGGTATTTTATTATGCATCAGGCATTAGTGAATTACCTGCGGCAAACATGATAATTCTAGAAAAATCTTTTACTTTAAAAGCTGCGATTGAATTATCAGATAAAAAAATAAGCAGCCTAGAAGAATTAAATGAAGCTTGGAGATATATTCGTTATTTATCAACAAACAGTGTTTCTGACAAACATGTTGATATAGCAATTAGTACTATTAAGGCTCATAGTGAGCTTAAAAAGAAAGAGTATCCGTCAAATAAATATTTTGATATAGCTGAACTAGTTTTCAATTCGAATTTAAAAATTGAAGACTTATCAACTGCCATGGAAGATTTTAATGAAGAAATTTCTTTTTACGACAGCAACGATTTATATAAATCTTTAAGAAAATTCTTAAAATTATATGAAGAAAAAGTTGAAAGAGCTGAAGCGAAAAAAGAAATGAAGAGCATCGAGAAAAGTCTTCATAGAACACAGTCTTTAACTTATGCAGCTGGCGCATTTTTAGCTATTGTGGCTATTGCTTCCATACTACTATTGTTTTCAATTCAATCTTTATTAAAAAATCACGTGGGCAACAAGCCTGAATAATACCTTTATAAAAAAGCGAGGGAATACCCCTCGCTTTTTTATTTTACCAATAATTCAATTAAAGCATTTTGTAAGCACGATTTTCGTAATTTGTAATATGCCTAGTTACAAATCAACCCCTATTTTTAGGGCACTTACTATACTACCATTTTTGATCCTATCAATTATCGCTTTTGGGCAAAAACCCAATATTATTTACATCCTCACCGACGATTTGGGATATGGCGATGTAAGCGCTTATAATATTAAATCAAAAATTACTACACCCTCAATTGACGCTTTATCAAAAGAAGGCATGCTTTTTACAGATGCGCATTCTAACTCATCTGTTTGTACACCCACTAGGTACGGCATATTAACTGGCCAATATGCATGGCGAACAAATTTAAAAAGTGGAGTATTGTGGAGTTATGACAAACCATTAATTAAACCGGATCAATTAACGGTAGCGCAGCTATTAAAAAATAACGGATACCAAACAGCATGTATTGGTAAATGGCATTTAGGTTTAGATTGGGCTAAACAATCGAATGGAGAAATCGATTTTACAAAGCCCATTAATGGAGGCCCCACCCAACTTGGATTTGATTATTTTTTTGGCATTACTGCGTCGCTTGACATTCCACCCTATGTTTATATTAACGGTAATACAATTACGGCTACACGCATTGATAGTATTAAGGAGCAAGGTGGTCAAGGTTTTTGGAGAGCCGGGCCTATTGGAAACGATTTTAAACATCAAGATGTGCTAGATACTTTTGTAAGTAAGTCTATTCAATACATTGAAAAAGCTTCTCAACAAAAAGATCCATTTTTTTTATACTTAGCACTTGCTTCACCACACACACCCATACTTCCTTCCAATTCTCACGTAGGCAAAACAGGCACTAATGCTTACGGCGATTTTGTTGCTATGACAGATGAAAAAGTTGGCCAAATACTTCGGTTCCTAAAAGATAAAAACTTAGATAAAAACACCATGATTGTTTTTACAAGTGATAATGGATGTTCGCCTAGTGCTAACTTTAAAGAATTACGCGAAAAAGGACACGACCCAAGTGGTGGATTTAGAGGTACCAAAGCAGATATATATGAAGGTGGGCACCGTATTCCATTTATTGTTAAGTGGCCTGGGGTTGTAAAAGCTAACAGTAAAAGCAGTGCTACTATTTGTCTCACAGATTTTATGGCAACCTGTTCCGATATACTTGGTATGCAGTTGCAAAATACTGTAACTCAAGATAGTTACAGTTTATTGCCATTATTGACACCATCTAAAAAAACCAATTACCAAAGAACCAGCACCATTCATCACTCCATAGATGGCTATTTTGCCATTAGAAAAGGGGATTGGAAACTAGCAATTTGTAGCGGCTCTGGCGGGTGGAGTGCCCCCACAGAAAATCAGGCAACAAAAAATAATTTACCAACTGTACAATTATATAATTTGAAAGTGGACCCTTCCGAACAAAATAATGTACACAATAAATATCCTGAAATAGTTCGTACACTAACTGAGGAACTTGAAAAAATAAAAGCAACTAAAAATTAATGCCATGAAATACATCTTAACACTTTTACTCTTTACAAACTTTGCATTTGGGCAAACGAGTCAAATAAAATGGATGGATCCTACAAAAATGTCAGAGCAATGTATTGATGGCAGAGGATGGAACGATGGCTATACATCTTCGTACGATAGGCTTCCACAAAAAGCGCAAAGTATGGTAAGACCAGTACTCTGGGATTTATCTAAACATACTGCAGGTGAGTATATCAACTTTACCACCAATAGCAGCACTATTTATGTAAGGCTTAAAGTTAAAGGCGCTCAAGCGATGGCGCAAATGCCAGCTACTGGCGTAAGTGGTGTAGACTTATATGCTAAGGGCCCTTTGGGCAGTTGGAGCTGGACCAAAGCAACTGTAAATTTTAAAGATACCATTACCTACAAATTTGAAAATATACATGACCCGGCATTGTTTGAATATTTTAGACTCTACCTCCCACTATGCAATGCTGTTTCTTGGTTAGAAATTGGCGTTCCAGAAAATTTCACATGTACACTACTGCCTGCACAAAATGAAAAGCCCATTGTAGCTTATGGCACTTCTATTATGCATGGTGCTTATGCAAGCAGGCCTGGGCTTGGATGGACAAATATTTTAGGCAGAAAACTAAATTCAAAAATGATCAACCTTGGTTTTTCTGGTAATGGCCAACTCGAACCTGCCATGATAGACCTCGTTAATGAAATAGACGCCAAACTATATATTTTAGATTGCATGCCCAACCTTTGGGACAAAACAAAATTTAGTGCAGAAGAAATTGAAAAAAGAATGCGACATGCAGAAGCAGAAATCCATAAAAAACATCCTGGGGTTCCTATCATATTCACTGAACATTGTAGCGGCAAAGACGGCATCAATTTAGATACGGTTATGGCTCAAAAATATATTGCAGTTAGTCAAATTTCTGCTAACGTATTTAAGAAAATGAAAAAAGAAGGCATAAAAAATATATACCAGCTTACTGCTAAGGATATAAATTTTGATACAGAAAGTACGCTAGATGGCACACACCCTAATGATATTGGAATGATACAATATGCAAATGCCTACTACCATTTAATTCGAAATAAAATTGGTTTGTCTAAATAAACGCTTCATCACATGAAAAAAAGATACTTTTTTACACTGTTCCTTACGCTGAGTGGTTTTATAAATGGTTTCACCCAAGATCAACTATTGTATAAAAAAATAGACACCACTCAACTCTATTTAACGGTGTACCCTTCCAATATAAAAGAACCAACCAAAAAGTTGCCAGCCATAGTTTTCTTTTTTGGAGGCGGATGGAATAATGGAACTGTAAAGCAATTTGAGCCACAAGCACTTTATTTTAGCCAAAGAGGCATGGTATGTATCCTGGTTGACTACCGCGTAAAAGAAAAACAAAAAACCACTCCTTTCGAGTCATTAAAAGACGCAAAATCAGCTATTAGATATATTAGAGAACATGCCAACGAGTTACATATAGATCCTTCAAAAATTGTAGCAGCTGGCGGATCTGCAGGTGGGCATTTAGCAGCCGCCACGGCAATAATCAATGATTACAATGAAAGCACAGATAGCACTGCAATTAGCTGTATCCCAGATGCGCTCGTATTATTTAATCCTGTATTTGATAACGGCCCGGGTGGATATGGTTACGAAAGAATTGGAGAAGCTTACAAGAATTTTTCGCCGCTGCACAATATTAAAAGTGGCGCACCACCTACCATTGTATTTTTAGGAGACAAAGACCATTTAATTCCAGCAGAAACTGCCAAATATTATAAAACAATTATGGAGAAAGTAAAAAGTAGATGTGATCTATTCTTGTATGAAGGCCAAGGACATGGATTTTTCAACTACAAAAATTTAGAATACTACAAAAAAACGGTTTCCGAAACAGATACTTTTTTACAATCTCTTGGTTATTTAAACAAGGCGCCTTTAATTGAAATAGAGTAATTTAATAAAATGATTATCAAATCTAGTATATTCAAATTTTATCACCATGTACAATTTATCGACTAAAAAAACAAGCATTATTTTCGGATGTTTATGCTTATTTATAAAAGGGAATTCTCAGATAAATAAACAGTTAGAAAGAAGTTCTACAAATTATTGTTTGTGTCAAAATCGAGATACAACAAATAATATTGCCAATGAGAACACAGCAAGCTACAGAATTTTAGATATTGGAATGAATATGGCACTCATTTCAAAAACGATAATAATTGGATCATGCTGGGATTTTGTTAATGAGGTGTATAAAAGAGCTGGTGTAGCAAATACTAAAAAAACTATCTTTAAATCAAAACAAAAAGGCCCATATGCCAAGGCTAATCTTGTGAAGCCAGGAGATTGGGTGTATCATATTAATAAAAATTATAATAATATAGAACATAGTGCTATTTTTGTTTGCTGGAAAGATTTTGAAAAGAAATTAGCAATCACTTTGAGTTATGCTGGCATGAACAGGTCTGTACCAGCAAGTTATGGAACATACGATTTAAGTAATATATTTGGTATTTTTAGACCCAATGAATAAATAAACAAATGATGCATAAAAATATTCTAATACAAGTATTTATTGTAGCTACCGTTTTGTCAATCCTATCATCATGCAAAACAAAGAATAAAAGTAATTCCACAAACCAAACGCTCATAACAGCTGAAATAAAATCTTTATTCAATAATCAAAAGGAATCAAATAATAGAATAGAAGATTCAATCATCCTATCAACACCAAACGAAACATCGTCTGCCTACCAAGAAAGAAATTATGAACCTTATTGGATTAATGCTGAAGGATTAACAAATAACGGAAAAAGCCTTATCAATTTTGTTATCAATGCAAGAAACTATGGATTAATTCCAGAAGCCTACAATGTACAAAAGACTACAAATCAATATAACAATCTTAAAATTGATACACTTTGGGAGAATGCAAGAAAAAACCCTAAAAATTGGGCTAGAATGGATATCTTATTAACAGATGCATTTTTATCAATTTCAAGAAACCTTGATCTAGGATACATACCATTAGATAGCTTGAGTAAAGACAAGTCGTACATCAGCTCAAAATATAGAAAGGCATTGGTTGAAATCCTAGATGCAGATAATTTAATTCAAATTTTAGAGTCTTTTGAACCAACAACACCTTCTTACAAAGAATTAAAAAAACATCTTCCTGCATTTCTTTCGAATACCGATTTTTCAAAGAAATTGACATTTATTGACTATCCAATTAAAAATCAGGACAAATTTATCAATCAAATAATAAAAAGATCAAAAGAAGAGAATTTTTTAGCGCAAGATGTGACAACATTAGATTCAGTACAATTAAGTACATTAATCAAAAAAATTCAAGAGAAAAAGAATCTAGAAATAGACGGGAAGTATGGAAGACAAGTAATATTTGCACTTAACAACACGGATCAGGAAAAGTATTTTAAAATAGTTATCAATATGGATAGACTTCGAAGGAATCGAGAAGAGTATCCAAATAGATATCTATGGGTAAATTTACCTTCTTTTTATTTACAAGTATTTGAAAACGGTGTAACTAAAATCGAATCAAAAGTAATAATTGGAAAACCATATACAAGAACACCTTTGATAACTAGTAAAATCGATCAAATTACTACATATCCAACATGGACAATTCCTACAAGTATCATTTCAAAAGAAATTTTACCAAACATTAAAAAGAACAATGGATATTTAAATCGAAAGGGTTACTCACTATATGATGCGACTGGAAAAAAAGTAAACCCCGACTCAGTTAACTGGAGTAGCTACGAAAAAGGGATACCTTTTAGAGTTGTTCAACCAGGGGGTGATGCTAACTCGTTGGGAATCATGAAATTTAATTTTCCAAATAAACATTCCGTGTATTTGCATGATACAAATCAAAGAGGATTATTTAATAATAGCTTCAGATCGTTGAGCCATGGTTGTGTTAGAGTTCAAAACTGGGATTCATTGTACCAGTATATAATACTTTCAGACAAAAAAGCCAATGTTGATGATATAGCATCAAATCATTTAATGGTTGACTCAGTGAAAAACTGGTTAAGTGCAAAAAAAAGAAGGACAATATCAGTTACAAATGAACTTCCAATTTATATTAGATATTTTACAGTTGCACCGAAAAATGGAAAAATTGAATTCTATGAAGACGTGTATGGAGAAGACGGTAAAATTAGAAATTTAATTATAAAATCAATTAGTCCAATAGCTACATTAGACTAAATCTATTCTTCAAGAGCAGTAAAACCCATATTAACATTCGTCATATGGGTAGTAGTTTCATTCCACACTTCCTTAATTCTAGCCTGTTCAATTAAGCTACTCGTAAAAGATAAATGATTTACATTTTTGTTTTTGAATGATTCAATCGCATCAGAAACAGACAAAATTCGAAATCCATTTTGAGTGCTAACATAGGTTGGAATAAAATTTGCTTTACTAATTGATACAACCCCGGTAGTTAAATTTTTAACCAACTTCATCTTTACAATAATTCCACAATCTGTATACTGTTTTCTTTGAGATGAAACAAAGTTTCCCAAAGAAAATATTGTAAAGCCAGATGTAAAATCAGTAGTAGTACTAATTGGTTGTAAAACATGTGGATGTGAACCAAAAACAAGTAGTGCCCCATTTTTATGGATATAATTAGCTAACATCTTTTGAGAATCACTAGCAAATCTCTGATACTCATTGCCCCAATGAACAAAAACCATAACAACGTCAGCTCCAGCTTTTTTGGATTTTTCTATATCATTTTTAATTTGAAGTGTGTCAATCAGATTGACACAAAATCCCTTACCATCTGGTATTTTAATGCCATTTGTGCCGTATGTATATGCTAATACACCTAATTTAGTTTTATTTTTTGAAAGAATTAATGATGCATTACGATCAGCTAACGATCGAGCAGTTCCAGTATGCAAAATGCCACGATTATCAAGTTCAGATATCGTCTTCTCTATACCAGTAAATCCACGATCTAATGAATGATTATTTGCCGTAGTAAGCACATCAAAGCCCGCTTCTTTAAGTGCATCAAGATACTGTACAGGTGTATTAAACATTGGGTAACCGGTATAATTAAGCGCTGATCCGGCAGTTACAGTTTCGAGATTCCCAAATGTAAAATCGGTACTCTCCAAATACTTTTTTACAGGAGCAAATGTTGGATTAAAGTCATAACCAGTATCCTTTTTTGCAAGGTTAAATTGCTGAGAATGACACATTAAATCACCAACAATAGCTATCGATACAGTATCATAATTGATTTCACTCTTTTGCGTTATTAAAGAAGAATTTCTAGAAGATAATTCTGAACAACCGTAAGTTGTAAACACAAAAAATGCCAAGGATAATACAGCTAACTTAGTTTTCGTAAAAGTATATTTCATAATAAGTTATTTACAAGCTTCATTTAAAATATCTCTAAATACAGGACCGGCTACAACTGCTCCGTAGAATTGTGGAGAACCTAGCTTACATTTTATTAGCACAATGCAACTGTATTTGGGGCTTGAAGTTGGCGCATATCCACTCATTGAAGAATAATATTGCTTAGTACTATAACCGCTTTTACTTAATGCTAAAGTTGTACCAGTTTTTGAAGAAATAGGGATTACAGAATTTTTAAGCAATAATTTAGATGTCCCATTTAGAGAAACACCTTCCAAGATTTCCTGCATTTTAACTGCAGTAGATGATTTTGTAAACATTTTTTGATCATTATTCGCCACTCTATTATAAAAATTTAAAACTTGATTTGGAGTAAGCATTAGTCCGTATCCGAAAGTAACGAAAGGCAAATTTATTTCAGTTTTATCTATTGAACCAAAATATGCACTATCAAGAATATAATTATTGACTGCATCAATAAAATTAGACGTTTGACTGTAATTGACATTTATGTCATATAGTTTTGAAATTCCAACATTACTAGAAATTTCATTTACCGTTTTTATTGAAGCATTTTTAATTTCGTGATTTTCACTATCGTATATTTTTAACCCTCTAATTGTTGTGGTGCCATTTTCAATATTAACACTGTCCTTGATATCAAGATTAGTATTATCTATTAAATAGGCTGTAGATATTGGTATCATAAGGCTACCTGGCTCAACCTTAGCATTCAAAATTGAACTGTCTTTTACATAGACAATGCCGGTCTTTGTTTTTTTAGAAACAAATGCGGAAGTAGCTATAATTTTCCCAGTAGAAACTTCTTTTAAAATAACCAACCCATTTTCTGCCTGCTGACTTTTTAACGTAGTCAGCAATCTAGTATCACAATAGGTTTGAATAGAACTTTGTCCGAAACAAGCAAATGTTATAATTAGTAAAGGAATAAACAACAGTTTCATACAGAAATTGAATTAAATTATATTGTAATATTACTGAATACTTCCTATATAATTGTTCTAAATAGAGCGCAAATACTAACTTTTATAAGTAACATTTACATTACCTTATGAATAATACCATTTTTACATAGGTCTTTGAGGCAATTTTGAACATAGGCATTCTCAAAATTTCTCGCTTCACGTTCAATACGGTTGTTATAATAACCGTATTTGTTATAATTCAGGAGTTTTCGAAATTCAGGATCTTTTTTGGATTGAATATGGTGCTTTATTTCGTGAAGCACTGTAGAACATATATCGGAAAGATTACCATCGTGACTTTTAAGATAAATTACAATAGAATTTGATGAGGGTATATAAACGCCCATTTTTCGAGACTTTTTATTGTACCTAACTGTAATTGAAGGAAAATATTTAACCCCATGAGTAGCCAAAATAGGCCCCGTCCACTTCATCACTTCTCTACAAAACTGCACATTGGAGGTATTTAACTTATACTTATCCTCAGATCTAAAAAGATACGCAACAAAGGCGAAAATAAAACAGGTAATGGAAAAATACAGCAACCAATCTGGATTCATGAAAATAGATTTGAAATAGACATTATTTGAATGAGGCTGCTGGTTGCTCAACAGTATTAAAAAAGATATTTGAACTACCCTGCTTAACCATAGCATTCACATTTTTAGGATCTACAAATGCTACTTTATTATTTGGCAATACCGCCACAAGTGAAATTCGTTTGGTTTTTGACAATCTAACCTTATCCCAATCCTGTGGTAAATAATATACCACAGATTTATCTTCTTCATACAAAACAAAAAGCTTTATATGATTTACTAAAGGATCGATATTTTTTTCGAAGTCAAATTTTAAAGAACAGTTCACTAAATCTTCATTACTCATAATTTTATCAATATTCCATACACCTAATTGTCTAATTTGAAAACTACTTACCATATCAGCCTCAGCTTGTAATCGAATTTTTTCATCGTTCAATCGTACAATTGCCATATTATATTCATCAAGTTGCTTTGTAAATGTGGTATCACTTGTATTAGAAGGAGTTGCTTGGACATTCAAAGAAATAGTATCATTACCGGAACCTTGCACCATAATTGACCTAGTAAATGCAAGATTATATACATTTTTTTTATTTTTTATAGGGGTAACAACTACATCATCCCATGATAAACGCATACACTTTTCAACAATTTCGGGATCTGTGCCATCTAAAATTTTCCAATGCTGGTTTTGAAAAGCCTTTAAATGTGGAACTTCTTTTAAATTAGCTACAATCATATATTTATCATTTATAGGAGTAGATTTTTTAACAAATGGCTTTTTCAAAAAATTAGCAATCTTTTCAAACGCATTAGATTTGCGTTCATTTTTTTTCAAATTAAATGTGTCACTTACTTTCCAATTTTCATTTCCCTGAAGATAATATAAACTAAACCCATTAGCTGGAGAAAAGTTAGCAAGTTCTATGCCAATACTTTTGCCATCGGCTATTTTTAGCTCTTCATTATTATCAAAAGCCCTAATTTCTAGCATACCTCCAGATTGCAAAAAATTATTTCGAGCACCATCGACACTCATTGGTATTCCAGATTTTAAAATATCATTAGCCGTATGCATTTCCCTGACTTTAACTTGTATTTGGTTGTAAACATTAGCGCCATTAGCATACGTAAAAGTATTAGGATCAATTTTTATAACTGTACCTTTAGACGTAGCAATAACCATGCTAGTATCTTGCTTATACGCATATAAATCAAAAGGCAAAGTGTTAGTAGAAAGCGGAGCTTCTATTTTTTGCTCATAGGAAATTTTCTTATTAGAACAACCAAAAACAAAGAAAATTAAGACAATTAATACGGTAAATTTATTTAAAGGATACATATTATTTAGGGTTTAACTTTTAAATCATAGCAGTATAAATAACCATTGTAACAATTAATTAGTAAATCCAGATTGCCGTCTTTATTGATATCTTCTATGATTGGCGGAAATTCGGAAGGCATTGGTAAACTAAATCTTTCAATCACCTTATGCTCGGTTAAAGAATAAATTTCAATAAATCCACTTGTATGATTCGCAGGATCCTGTTGATTTAAAATAATCACACAATTTGAATCTCCTTTATATGAAAATGCCCTATTTGAGATGAGCGATTCATAACCGTTTCTCTCTTCAATAACATGCTTACCCAAATAATCAATAGATGGATAAAAATTAGTGCGACTATAGGCTTTGTACTGTCCTTGATTATTAACTTCAAGCAAAGAATCACGCTGCACAATGAATAAATTATCTAGTGTAAGATAATTAAGACCCATTCCAGAATTACTCTTAGGCATTTTTGTTTTAGCAATTTGCTTACCGAATTTGTTTAAAGTAACTAAGTAATTAGTTGAATTATAAACAGAATCATAGGTTACAGAAAAGAAGGTTAAAGAAGGTTCATTTTTAGTACCAGTTGGCATTAATACAATTTCACTTCTATCATATTGTTCATTTAACCACAACAATTTACCAGAAGCTCCATTAATTGCAAACAGATTACTGTTATAGGTTAGATATACCAAATCCATTACTCCATCTGCATTTAAATCAAGCTCAACTGGCTTTGTGTAAAAAGAATTGGTATTGGTGAAATAAGATTTAACTTTAAAGATTGATCTATTATCGCCTGCCTTCCATCCTTCAAAATTTGGAATATAATAACTCCATAATGCTTTTCCTGTTGTTGGATCCACAGCTTTAACCTCACCCGTTTCAGTAGCATAAACGATTTGCTGAACACCTTTATTATTAATCAAAACAGGCTCATGCTCTATATCACCAGATGCAGGATTACGCCAAATAATTTTACCATCAAGGGATGTGCATAAAAACTCCTCATTATCATTACCAAAGTACAAGCGGTTATTATGAAGCAGAATACCATTTACATCCATATCCCCATAAGATTCATTTGCAAAATGTTTGATAACAGCCCCTGTTTTACGGTCAATTCTATATACTCCAGAACTTTTGTCTGTAATATAGTAATCCATAAAATCAGCACCATTAGATCCAATAATTAAATCGTTGCTGGCAATGATTATATTGGTTTTAAAACTCGCGGACCCCATTTGTGTACGCCAGTTTAAATCAAAATGATTTTCAATGGAAGGATACTTTGGAGGCTTATCGGGTCCAAAAAAAGAAATAGTAATAAATGAAATAGTAAGAAAAATTAAACGCATTGGTTTGGTAATTATTAATTGATAAATACTTTTGATGGGGGATGATAAAAGTATTTAGTTAATTAATAAAGAAGCGTTAAGATAAAGTTGGTGTATCGTTAAATAACATATTATTTTTTTCGATTGTAATAATTCCACCTAGCATGTTCGCCCCTTACATCCATGTGTAAAATTTGTGTATTAGGATAAAATCCAAGACCACCCTTATTTGCAATGATGTCTGTATTTAAGATTTTATAAACAATTTGCTTATCTTCTTGATTAACCCTTCTATCCTGGTTTATATCGCCAATTTTCAAATCAATAGCCTTTCCAAACAAATGCTGGCTCATAGGGGCGCCTCCCACAGATTGATTATGATTAGGGGATCTATACCCAGAATTAATAATAAGGGCATTAGGGTCACAATTAATTTGAACTAGTTTTTCTTGAAGTAGAAACAAAGACGCTATCAGCTTTTCATCGATACACAAATAAGCCTGCTTTTTTTGAAAATACCACACACCCTGAATTTGCTGTTCCTTGGTAACCAATTCATTAATTCGAATATCCAAAAATATTTTTTTAAATAAATCTTTGCGGGGTATCAAATAAAATTTGCTGCTAGAAATATTATTTTGAAGGTTGTATTTTGTATTGTAAAATGGCTGTTTTATTTCAACTGGAAGATCCAAGAATCTTACAGTTGGATATTGATCTAATATCTTTTTGGCATGCGTGAGTGACTTAACTGGTGGATTATCGTTTAGCATGTCATAGGCCCAACGATTATACCTAGCTACAAAAAACACAGTAGAGATGCCCCCGGCAACTATAAATAGTAGTACCCATACCCAAATTCTTTTTTTAAAAAACCCATGCATAAAAGTTATCATTATTTTTTAACAAAATATTCCATGTATTTGATACCGCGTGGTATATAACTTTTATCATGGGTCAAGTATTGCCCAATGGCAGGTACCAATCGTCCAGTATTATGAAAATGAAATGCATCTTCATATTTTTTTGCACGAATTAAGTGTCCGTACGACTTTGAAATCCAATTTACACTATGCTCCACAGATTTTTTTCCTCTCAAGTCATTTACTGATATTCCCAGTTCTAAACATTTATACCCCATTAATTGAAATGGCCCCCATGATGTGGCGAGGTTTCGTAATGCATCGTCTGAAGAATTTGCTATATCAGCTGGATTTAATCCGTCATATTTAGAAATTTCTCCTCTCTTTAACTTCTTTAATCTTTCAAATACATGAGGCTCAAATCTACTACCCGGCGTGCTTTTACCAGAGGATTCTAAAGCACATAGCGACTTCAAAAAAGCAGGGGAAACATTGTATCGCTCTGCTGCTATATCAATTTCTGTTCCATAATTTACTATAACATTTCGGTAATTCCCAAGCCCGATTTTTCTATACGATTGGTACAAGAAATAAGATCCAACCAAACAAAGTAGCAGAACTACGATTGAAATTTTAAATTTACGATTCATCATAAAGAAGGTATTAATTGAAATAATATAAATTTTAGGAAATGTTTTATTTCAATAAATGTAATTATTCTCTAATTCATGAACACCTAACTTATTTTATTTTAGCATTTCATTTGTATTTACCACAGCGGATCAAAATATAGAATTTCGAATTAAAAGAAATTTTACAAATAAATTAACCGAATAATTAACATATTTTATATCTTTAATATGTATTGAAATAAACAAATAAATCACATCTCCAACCCATGACCTTATTTAGACTTCCTATAATTTGGAGATACTTGTTAATTATATGGTTAATAGCAACACTTTTTAACATAAACAAAGCGTATCACATAGATGATACATTCCACCTAGAGGCTGCGGAAAGTATCAAGGCTAATCCAACACATCCATTATCTGGTTTGATAAATTGGGATGATAGCCCAAAACCAATGTACAAACACAATCAACCACCTTTATTATTTTATATCATTTCGCTTCATTCAATGATTTTTGGCAACTCTGAATTAGCTATGCATTTATTGCTATCTATCTTTTCATTTTTATCATTATTCTACTTTTTAAAACTACTCGAGCTATTTAATATTAATGAGAAAAAAAGCCTTTTAATGCTTTTAGGATTTTCTCCAGCATTTATTGTCAATCAAAACTTAATGACAGATATACCTGTTTTATCGATATTGTTGGCTATGAATTACTATTTAATTAGAGGGCAAATAAACAATAGGTTTAAAGATTATTTAATTGCTTCGTTTTTAATTAGTATTGGCTTGCTAATTAAATATTCCATATTGCCATTTATAATTGTTATTTGCTTAACTGCCATTCTCTCAAAACAATTAAAAAATATTTTAGCAATAACGCTTCCGGTAATTGTACTTTCACTATGGAGCTTATGGAACAAATATGAATTTGGTAATATTCATATGTTTTCAAGGCCAAAGATAATTTTTAACTATGAGTTAATATTTGCATTTCTTGGAACACTTGGTTCGATTTCAGTATTTAGTTTGCTTTATGCTAGACCTATTTTATTTAAAAATAGGATATTCACGATAGTGTCGTTTCTGAGCCTCATTATAATTATGGGAGTGATTCAGTATATATTTTTTGATGATATGCTTCTTGAACATATCATGAGTTCTATTTTTATCACAAATGGAATTTTGATTTTTGCAGTTATTCTAATAAAAGTAATACAGCTATTTATGAAAAATAAATTAGCGTTTTTATCATCACCTTCTATAGTTTTACTATTAGGAATTGCTGGAATCTCATTATTTATTATAATTTTTGCTCCATTTAATGCAACAAGACATGTACTAATTATAATACCCCTTATTTTACTATTCTTCGATTATCATATACCAATCAAAAAAGGGAGAATAACCACCTTTATCATATCAGCAAATATTATTCTAGGAATTTTATTGGCTATATCCGATTGGAATTATGCAAACTTCTATAGGAAACAGGCTAAGGAAATAAAAGTCACAAATGAAAAATATTGGTCTTTTGGTCATTGGGGTTGGCAATGGTATTCTAAAAAGGCAGGGATGACTATTTACTCTACATCAGATCGTACAAAATTAAAAAAGGGCGACTTTATAATTCTTCCAAAATATGTAGCAAAACAACAATTACCAAAAGGAATTGAACTAGAAATAGTCAAGCTCTACATTCATCAACCAAGCATTTTTACATTTTTTTCGGTACACAATGGCAGATTTTATAATTCATCTTTAAAAAAACCGAGTTGGACTTTTTCTAGCAAATCATATGACACGATCTTTCAGTTCCGTGTAAAAGGTATTGTTAATTAATTATTAAAATAGCTTGTACTAGTAACTTGTAGAAAAATTTTAGCAAAATATTATTATATATGTGGCGGTAATGGCGAATTAAAGAAGATAGATTTGGATAGAGAATTGGTCAATTGGCAACTCTATTGTTAATCAACAAAGAAATTTTATGAAGAAAGGTTTAAGAATTCTGATTCCAACTTTTATTGTAAGCTTGCTAGTATATTATTATTACGAGGGAGGAAAAATTGAAAAGGGTACGAAAATTGATAAAATTGTAGTTAATAAATCTGCCAGAGAATTGAATACCTATTCGAAGGGTGAACTCATTAAAACATTTAAGATATCAATTGGTAAAAACTCAACTGGAAAAAAAGAGTTTAAGGATGATTACAAAACACCGGAAGGAATATATTCTATCTCCAGCAAGGGGCCACATAAACTATTCCACAAGTACTTATATGTTTCATACCCTAACAAAAATGACATTTTAAATGCAAAAAAAAATCACAAAGATGTGGGTGGACAAATACTAATCCATGGTCTTCATAAAAGTTATGCTTTTATAGGTAAATTTCATCGATTAATGGATTGGACAAAAGGCTGCATGGGAATTACCAACAAAGAGATTGACGAACTATATGATGCAGTAGATGTTGGCACACCTATTCAAATAAACCCTTAAATAATTGAATTATAATATGAGAAACAAACTACTTTTTAGTGTACTGTTAATTACTTTAGTTATAGGTGCTTTGTTTGCAAAAGAAAACACAGACGCAGAGATAAAAGATGGAGATATTATTTTTCATACCTCAAAGTCCCTTCAAAGTAAACCCATCCAGCTTGCTACAAAATCAAAATATTCGCATTGCGGGATTATATATAAAAGGGGGAATGACTTATTTGTGTATGAAGCAGTAGGTCCAGTAAAGCTAACGCCAATTAAGGAATGGATTGCTCGAGGAAAGAACAATTACTATGTAATAAAACGCTTAAAAAATGCTGAAAAGATAATTACACCTGATGTTTTAATTAAAATGAAACAGGTGGGAGATCAATTTAAAGGAAAATCCTACGACAGCACCTTTGAATGGTCTGATAATCGAATATACTGTTCCGAACTAATATGGAAAATATATCAGCAGGCAACAGGTATTGAAATTGGGAAACTACAAAAACTTAAAGACTTTGATTTATCGGATGCTAGCGTAAAGGCAATCATGAAAAAACGATACCCTAATAAAATTCCCACCGAAGAAATCGTAATTTCACCTGCTGCTATTTTTGATAGCGAGCTTTTGGTTACGGTGAAATCTAAATAAAAGATTAAATCATCCTATACAGTTAGATCGATTTGTGTTTTTATCATATATGATTTTTAAGTCAAATCTATCCAGCTTATTGCATATGGGCAGTTCATTTTTTTTAAAAATTCACCAGTAACAGCGTAAATATTTTTACTTATTGGGTCAAATTTCATCGATACTTAAATTATTACTGTAAATAGTTGAATACTAATTTAAAATAAATTGTCAACTTTAAATATACTTTTAGTTAAATTTATAGGAAAAGAAAAATAAATTAAGCTAAACCTTTTATATGAAAAGAAGAAATTTTATTGGCTTAGGTTCATCTATTGGCTTAATGGCTAGCGTCTTACCCACTTGGAGTTTGACAGCATCAATTAAAGCAGAAAAAAATGAAAAGAGATATCAAAATGGAGCAAGCCCTTGGCCAATTTGTTTGGATACAGCAACTATAAGGCCTGCATCACTTCTCGAAAAAATAAATATTGCAGCAGAAGCAGGTTATGACGGTATCGAACCCTGGGATGGTGAACTAGAAGAATATGAAAAAAACGGCGGAAATTTAAAAGCGCTTGGGGCACAAATAAAAAAGCTGGGGCTTAAAGTGCCCAGTGTAATTGGGCTTTGGAATGCCATTCCAGACACCATGGATTTATTTATAAAATCATTACCAGAAACGCGACGTCGTATGCGCATGGCACATGATATTGGAGCCGAGCATATTCAAACGATACCCAATGAGCTTTCTCCAAACTATAACCAAAAATGGGTTGCAGACAGATACAAAGACATTATAGAAATTGGCATTAAAGAGTTTAACATTAAACCAGCGCTTGTTTTTGTAAAGTATTTTACCATAAAGACGTTAGGACAAGCAGCAGGTATTGCTATGGACGCAAATCATCCAAAAGCCATGGTCATACCCGATGTGTATCATATGTATATTAGTGATGGTGGATTTGATGGATTAAAAATGCTAAGGGGAAGCGCCATTGCCATATTTCAATTTAATGATGCACCCGCCTCCCCTGCGTTTAACGAGTTAAGAGATGAACAACGGGTATATCCTGGTGATGGTATTTTACCACTAGATTCAATATTCAAGGACTTAAAAGACACTGGCTATAAAGGATTTATTTCTCTAGAAATGTACAATCCAAACTATTACAAAGAAGATTTGTTAACTGTAGCAAAAACGGGTCTTAAAAAAACATTAGAAGTGCTCAAAAAGGCTGGCGTATAGTTGAGTACCTTAATCAGATCACATCCAATGAATAATAATTATATTTTAATTCTCATTACAATTTGTATGTGTAGTGCCTGCTCAAAGGCTGGTAGTACTAATGTAAATCCTATTAACCCTGGTATCACTAACAATTTTACCGATTCAATCAATTACTTAGCACTTGGAGATTCTTATACCATTGGCACATCTGTTGATGCAGCGGATAGCTACCCTAATCAAACTTTTCAATTATTAAAAGGTGCTAAGTTTAACATGAATTCGGTTCAAATCATTGCAAAAAATGGATGGACTGCCGATGATTTAAAAAATGGCTTAGCCAGCACCGATAAAAAAAGCGTGTATCAAATAGTAACACTTTTAATTGGCGTTAACAACCAATACCAAGGTAGGCCCATCAAAGATTTTGAAACGGCTTTTGTTTCACTATTACAATCGGCCATTACACTCACCGGAAATAAATCCAAAAGAGTTTTTGTGATTAGTATTCCTGACTGGGGTATAACGCCATTTGCCTCAGGTAGGGACCGAAAAGAAATTGCAACAGAAATAGACAACTACAATATAATTTGCGAAAAAAACGCAAAGTTGTACGGCGCTAATTATATTAATATTACTGATGCATACCGCCTCGAAGGCTTTAAACCTGATTACTTATCGTACGATGGCCTACACCCCTCAAAACTAGAGTATAACAAGTGGGCTATTAAGCTAACGCAGCAAATAACAAATATTTTTGCATCAGGCGGATAAAATTAAATAAGCGAGTCCCGCCTATTTTCCTTTTAGGTATTTATCCAACCAACGTCCTTGCTCATACAATAAGTGCAACACATTTTCTTTTCCCTTGTAGCCGTGCGCCTCGTATGGTAAGTAAACAAACCTTACTGTACCGCCGTGCCCTTTAATAGCAGCATATAAACGCTCACTATTAATTGGGAAGGTGCCGGTATTATCATCCATTTCTCCGTGGGTTAATAAAATAGGGGTTTTAATTTTATTGGCATGTGCAAATGGACTCATATCTAAATACAACTGAGGTGCTTGCCAGAAAGTTCGATCTTCATTTTGAAAACCAAAAGGTGTTAAAGTACGGTTGTAAGCGCCACTGCGTGCAATCCCTGCTTTAAACAAATTACTATGTGCTAATAAGTTTGCTGTCATAAATGCACCATAGCTATGTCCGCCAATTGCCATTTTATTACGGTCACTAACGCCCATAGTCACTAATTTATCAATGGCCGCATTTGCATTTAAAATTAATTGATTAACAAAATCGTCGTTTGGTTTTTTATCTGGCGCAGTAGCAACAATTGGCATTTCGGCATTGTCTAAAATAGCATAGCCCTGTGTTACATAAAATACAGGAGAACCCCAGCTAAGTAGCGTAAACTTATGTTGGTTACCTCTTATTTGGCTAGCATCTGCAGCACTTGTAAACTCGCGAGGATACGCCCAAAGCAATGTAGGTAATGGGCCGTCCTTTTCTTTATTGTATCCCTTAGGCAAATACAAATCACCGGTTAAGTCTATACCATCAGCTCTTTTGTACTTTATCTTTTGTTTTGTAACACCTTCCATACTTGCGTATGGGTTACTAAAATTAGTAATCGCAACAGAAGTATTTTCTTTAATAGATTTTAGGAAATAGTTAGGCACTTCTTTTTCAGTTTCTCTACGCGTGATAATTTGTAATGTAGCAGCATCTAACACATCTACTACATATTCGAAACAATCGTCTTTGCTACGCCATATAATTTCATTGGCTTTAGTATCTAGGTTATAGATAGATAAATAAGGCAAATCGCCTTTATCAGATGATCCAGTCGTATTATTCATTAATACCGAACGGCCACTATTGAGGGTAGCAATAACACTTTTGCCATATTTGTTTTTGATTGTTACAGGATTACCCAGGTTACTATAAGCGTCGGTTAAGCTTCTTTCATATAAAGTGGTTAAACTACCTGCTTTAGCACTATAAACACTTACTTTATAGCGCTGCTTGGTTCTTAAAACTTCTGTAACAAGTGCAAGTGATTCATCACCCCAGCTTACATTTGAAAAACGAGCAGCGGTTTTAAATAACTCACGAGGCGCTTCCGTAAAAGGAGCAGACATTGCCATTACCGCATCATGAAAAGGTACTGCCTTTTTAATTAGGCCACTATCCAAAGGCATAGCATAAACAACGGTAGCAGCTTCATCATCTTTCCATTCAAAACCACGTGGGGCATTTTGTACGTTATCATAACCACTAGCCGTTCCTTCGGAAGAAGGCAATTGCGCAATAGTTTTTACCAGCGTACCATTTTTATCAAGCACTTGCATGGAAGATGCAAAACCACCAGCAGTTACTAAATAAGAGAAAGGCTTACTTAAAGTTCTTGTAAGCATATAATTTTTATCTGGAGAAATACTAAAGCTATTGGTTAAGGCAGGCGCACCCACTTTTGTTTCTATCCCATTTTTATTTTTAACCAATTGGCTCTTTGCTAAAAATTCAAAAACATACTCGTCGTAAGGTGATTTAATTAAATCCTGGTAGGTAACACTTGGCGCCGCTTTACCTAGGTTTTCCTGAATGGTTGGACCGCTAGGCGTAATAGGTTTTTTAACCAAAGCACTTGCTAAATTTGCATTCACTTTGTAAAGTATAGTTGCATCGTCTAACCAAACTAGGCTTGATCCTAAAATTAAATTAGCCGCTGTTTTATTTATTTTTTGACAAGTTAATGTTACTAAGTCTATCACATATACATCCACTGCATTTGCAGATACATTGTAAAATGCAATTTTATTTTCTGATGGATTCCAGGTTGGGCTTAACGCTGCAATTGAAGCAGGCATACCCTTTATCATGAGTGCTTTGTTAGTAGCAATATCTTTAATGGCTAATCCTTTGATATAGTTTTGACGTGTAGGTGAAAAATTATTGGGGTTTAAACGTAGACCAGCAATTTTAAATTCGGCTTGTCCAAGTTCTTCTACTAATGGATAAGAAGGGCGTTCCATTACTAGCATGTATTTTGCTTTACCGTCTACACTAATAGATGGCGTAGGTGCCGCTAACAATAAGTCTGCAATTTCTTTTGGCGGAAGCTGATAATTACTTGCATCCTGAGCGGCTCCTTGTAAACTAATAAGTACTAAAACAAAAAGGCTAAGTATAGAACTTGTGGTCTTTTTCATTATATCTATTTTGAGTAAATTTAATAATAATTTGAAGTATTAATTAATTGGTTGGTGCAATAGGCCCTTTGCGCATTGCTTTTACCTGTGCTGGCCATTGAACTGGCTGGCCAGTTCTTCTATCAATTCCTAAATCTGCTTTGTCTCTTGGAAAAGTTGCATTGTCTTCGCAAGCCATGTATACCAAAATTGCGGTAACCATTGCATTGTTTTTTACATCATCAAAAATGATTTTATCATACGTATCTCTGTTGGTATGCCAAGTATAATTAAAGTAAGACCAGTTTAAAGCACCTAATGAAAAACCAGGTGCACCCACTCCAATAAAAGAAGCGTGATCACTTCCGCCACCTCCTGGTGACCCCGGAAAAGTTGTTTTAATAGAGTCTTTCATACTATTTGGCACTGCAGCCAACCATCTTGTAAGAAATTCGCCAGCATACTTAAAACCTTGTCCAGAAATATTCACGATTCTGCCTGTTCCATTATCCTGATTAAACAAAGCTTGAAGTTTACCAACTATTTCTGGATGATCTTCCACAAAAGCTCTTGAACCATTTAAGCCTTGTTCTTCACTACCCCAATGTCCCACTAGAATAGTACGCTTAGGATTGGGATATACTAACTTCAAAATTCGCATGGCCTCCATCATGGTTAATGTTCCTGTTCCATTATCGGTAGCGCCTTGGCCAGCATCCCAAGAATCGAAATGCGCTGATAACATCACATATTCATCGGGCTTTTCTGTGCCTTTGATTTCTGCAATTGTATTAAAATTAGGAACAGTCCCTAAATCTTTGGAGTCGGTTCTAATGCTAATGATTGGATTTGCGCCAGACTCTACTAGGCGGTACAATGATCCATAATCTTCTAGGGCAATATCAACCGTTGGAACTTTTGAAGTGTATGCGTTAAATATTTTATCAACGCCCCAACCGTTAGACCAGCCATTGGTTAGGATGCCCACTGCTCCAGCCTTTTCTAAAATAATAGGAAGCATTCGGGATGAATATCCTGTTTTATTGATGCGTTTACGCCAAGCTTCTGTTAGCTCGGCACGTTCTTTTTTTAATTTATCAAATGACGCCGACGTTGCAAATTGTTGCCAGTTATCATCGGGTCTACCAGTTGGCTGATTCATTGAAATCATTACAAATTTTCCTTTTACAGAAGGTAACCAGTTGGCAAATGTTAATGAATCTGAAACATCCGGTATAATAATGATTTCAGCTTTTACAGATTTTCCTTTTGTGGAAGGACTCCAGGACAATTGTGTTCCTTCTAAACTTTTTACTCTTGGAGAAAGCATATCAATATGCGTAATACCACGCTCCCAACCTTTCCACTCGCCCCACTGCTCGTTGCGCGCAGTGATACCCCAACTGGCATATTTTTCAACTGCCCAATCGTTGGCTTTTTTCATTTGAGGCGTTCCTACAAGTCTTGGTCCAATTCCATCTAATAATTCGTGCGCTAATTTTTGTAATTGGGAATTATTGGTTTCTTCCTGTACAATTTTATCGATAACTGTTTGTGCAGATAAAATATTGGTTGTAAAAATAGAAACAATGATAAAAAGCTTTGCTATGCTTCCAGCATAACTAAAGCTAGGAGATTGAAGTGTTTTCATAGTTTTAAATGTATGAATTATTTGTCAATCTAATCATTTTTTAAACCCTCATAGTGCGCATATTTCTTTTTTGCTCTTTTGGTTGTGTTTTCAAGTATGCCTAACCAGTATAATAAATAGATAATTGGGGTAATTGGAAAACGCAATAAATCATAAAAATACCGTTCTCTTATGTAGGTAATTTTTACAAGTTTTTCTAAGAAAAAATCGGAATGCTTTTTGGCTAAATAGCGGTGGATAATTACATTTCGGTCTTTGTTATTAAATACAGAAATCATTGAATCTTTTACGATTCGGTAATAGTAAAGCTTTTCATTTATGAAATGAAAGACGAAATTATTTTTTGATGCACTTATCCAAAAATCCCAATCTTCAAATCCATAACTTGGCATACATTCATCATAACCACCATTTTTTATCCATACTTCTTTTTTAAAAATGGCACAAGCGTCGGCACAGTTACCCGTAACAAGTCCTAAATCATCAAAGGGTCGAACTTTAAATTGGCGCTTTTTTATAGAAGTATCTCCAAAAAATACGGGAGCCGCATAAACAATATCAGCACTATTTTTTTCGAGTATAGGAACTGCTTTATTGATGTAATCGGGATGTATTTTATTGTCGGCATCTAATGGCAAAATATACTGTCCAGTAGCCATTTCAATTCCTGTATTTCGCGCCTTACCTGGCCCACCATTTGTTTGATGAATGATGGTATAATTCAATTGTTTTAGCTGTTCTAATTTTTGAAGTGTGTGATCATCAGATGATCCATCATCCACAATAATGATTTCGGTATTGTAGTTTATTTTTTCAAAATCAATACTATCTAAAGCCTCCTGAATATACTGCCCATGATTGAAACATGGAATTACAATACTTACAGTTATAGATTGATTTAGGCTACTTGCGGACATGTTACATATAATTCACTAAATATATAATTTTTAGTTAATCTAACAGAGCATTTGGCAAGTTATTTTTTAAAAATAGGTAATTTAATCACCGAAGGGTATTGATTATTGGAACGACTTAAAGCAAATTTTATATAATTTATAACGCTTCTAAATTTATGATATTAGGCTTTTTAAATAAATTTAGAAAAATGTAATTATGAGAAAAATGATTATTCTTTTAGTACTTGGTACAATGATTTTTTCTTCCTGCAACCCAATGCTACATATCACTGGCGCAGGTATGAGACGACATAATTTATCACAAAATAAATACCAACCTGGCAAGCAGCGAAAACAGGTTAGAGTGGGCACATCACCTAATTCACCTTTTTGGTTATTTTGGAGAAGGTTTTAATAAATACCCAACTTACTCCTTAGAATTCAAACTTGATCCCCTGAGCTAAAGGCATGGTTGTACCATAATTGATTGTATTGGTTTGTCTGCGCATGTAAAATTTCCAACTGTCGGAGCCGCTTTCCCTTCCGCCACCTGTTGCCTTTTCACCACCAAAAGCGCCGCCAATTTCTGCTCCGGATGTTCCAATATTGACATTGGCAATTCCACAATCTGATCCATTCACCGAAAGAAACAATTCTGCTTCAGTAAGATTTTGGGTAAAGATGGCTGACGAAAGCCCTTGTGGCACGGCGTTTTGTAAAGCAATGGCTTCATCCAAAGTTTCATACGGAAGCATATAAAGTATGGGAGCAAAAGTTTCTTCCTTGACAATATTTGTTTGAGCTGACATTTCTACAATTGCGGGTTGCACATAACAACCAGAGTCATACCCTTCTCCGGTTAACAAATTCCCACCAGCGAGTAAGTTCCCGCCTTCTTTTTTTGCCTGATCTATCGCAGCAGAAAAAGAATGAACAGCACCAATATCAATTAATGGACCCACATGATTTTCAGATAAAAGTGGATTCCCTATTTTTAATTGTTTGTAAGCATTGGCTAATGCAATTTTAACATCATTATACACAGCGCCATGAACAATCAACCTTCGTGTAGTGGTGCATCGCTGCCCACAGGTTCCCACAGCACCAAAAACAACAGCAGGAATTACAAGTTTGAGATCAGCGTTTTGCGAAATAATGATGGCATTGTTGCCTCCTAGTTCCAGTAAGCTTTTACCCAATCTTTGTGCAACAGTGGACGCAACAGATTTTCCCATGACAGTCGAACCTGTTGCCGAAATAAGAGCAACCCTTTCATCAGCAGCCATGGCTTTACCAATATGAGCATCTCCAACGATCAAGCAGGAAACTCCTTCAGGAATATTATTTTCTGCAAATACAGCAGCTATGATGTGCTGACAAGCAACAGCTGTTAGAGGCGTTTTCTCAGAAGGTTTCCAAACACATGTGTTACCGCATACCCATGCAATCATAGCATTCCAAGACCAAACTGCAACTGGAAAATTAAAGGCAGAAATGATACCAACCACACCAAGTGGATGGTACTGCTCATACATCCGGTGCAGGGGACGTTCGGAATGCATTGTTAAGCCATATAGTTGTCGGGATAGGCCTACCGCAAAATCGCATATGTCAATCATTTCCTGAACTTCGCCCAATCCTTCCTGTAAACTTTTACCCATCTCATAAGAAACAAGCTTACCCAGTGCATCTTTGTGCAAACGAAGACGATCACCCATTTGTCTAATAATTTCACCGCGCTTGGGAGCAGGTAAATTTCGCCACACTAAAAATGCCTGATGAGCGGTATCAACTACCTGATCATAATCTTTTGTGCCACCCAGGTGAACATTACCAATTACATGACCGTCTACAGGAGATTTTGATTCGAGCAAAGCGCCATTGCCATGCCAATTATTTGTACCTGTTGATATACCTTGGTTTAATTGCTGAATACCTAACTGCTGCAATACATCGCTTATCATGATCTATTTTTTAATTTGTGAAGTGAACGTACTTTCAAAAATTTTGTCTGCATTACCAGCTTCAAATCCTTCACGAAAATGTTCGCGCTTTAATAATTTTGGGTCTAGTTGCGCAAACTCCGGTAATACCCTTCGCTCAGCAAATTCCACATAACTTCCAGCAATGGGTAAAGACCTGCCATCAATAAAAGGTGCATCAATTATTTGGGCCACTGTTGAGCTTTGACAAAGAAGACCATCCGGACTCATTTTTATTTTTCCACCCGCATCATTTAAAATAACGCCAATGCCTTCCAAAAATTCATTGAAAGTGGCACAGGTATTGTATCCCTCTGGAAGGTGATGCAGACTAATGGTATAATGATTCAAATAATAACGGTTATAAATTACCCATGAAGCATACTCTGATTCGTTTTGAAGGGCTTGATAATCTTCGATGGTTGGCAATCTCCACAATCCTTGATGCAAAAAATCACCAACAGCAATAGGGTCATCCAAATTTAAATCATTAATAGGATCATGCTCAACTTCATTGGTGTAGGAATGAATGATTGCTTGCGCCTGCTCACTCAATTCGTTAACTCTAAGCTCACTAATAAAGATGCGCGGAAAATTAGGTGCAGGAGGCGCATACCAGTAGGCATCTAATTTTTTAGATTCAAAATTTAAATGCTCCCTTTTGGTATAACCATAATGAAGAAATATTTTTTCTAGCGATTGAATACCCAGTTGCGGCACACCCAATGTTCGAAAAGCAATATGATCATTGGCAATATCATCAGCTTTACCAATAATACCTTTTGCAATCATGGCATTAATGATTTTTTTCACATCAGGTACGCGGTCACTGTATTTGTCCATGAGTGCGTCCATGACAATTTGAATTTCCTGAATCTTGTTCATGTGGTTAAAATTATCCTTTAAATAATTGTCCATTCTTTGTTTCCATAAAGGTATTAAAATCAATCTCTTCCTGTTTGATAAATCCTTTTTGAGGTAACTTTTGATCGGCTACCATTTCCACCACGGCAGCTATTGATGCAGCAGTAGTCCATGAAATAGCTCTCCACTTTTTCCCGTTGATGTCAATGGGATGGAACGAACGGTAGTATTCCTCTCTAGCAAGCGCCTCTCCTTTCCATCCTTCAACAACAGCATACACCAGTACCACATCATCTGCTACTGGAGGTTTGGCTTCAGTTAAAATGGTTTCTACTAGTTCACGCTTTTCTTTTAAGATTAACTCATACAAAAGAAAACGCATGAGCTGCGCATGACCGGGGTATCGGATGGTTTTATAATTTAAGGTATCTACTTTTCCTTCGTAGGTGCGACACATGGTACCTAAACCACCCGAGGTAGTAAAGGCCTCATAATCCCTTCCTTCAATATTTATACTTTCAATTCCATCAAGTGAAGGAACCATTTTTCTGACCCTGTTATGAATCACTTCAGCATCGTTAATATACTCATTAATTACACCGGCCGGCGACCATGTAAAGGAATAAGCCAGTAGTCCGTTGGGATAACGAGGTAATGCACCCACACGAAGTTCAATGTCGCGAAGTTTAGTAAAGCGATTGGAGAGGTTAGCCCCTATAATTCCAATCAATCCGGGCGCCAGTCCACACTGCGGCGCCATAACTGCTTTTGCAGTTTGTGACAATTGCATGATCATATCCGTTGTAGGAACATCTTCTGTTAGGTCGAAATAATGAACGCCATGCGCATGTGCAATAAGGGCAATAGAAAGATTTAAATTATAAGGCATACATGAAACCACAGCATCAAACTGAGGAATGGTTTTTTCCAAAAGTGCCTGATCATGAATATCTCCTTGGATACATTCAAATCCAGTGGGCTCTGTGGGCATATTTTTATCAAATCCGGTAACATCAAAACGCTGTTTCAACAAAATGCCTACTAGAGTGCCAACTTTTCCGATTCCAAAAACGAGTACTGTTTTCATTTTAAAAATTATCTGGTAGTGAAGTGAAAGAGTTTACTATTTATCTTACTTAATATTTTAAATTAAACTAAAAATACAAGGCCATTTTTTAAATGGCAGTCGTAGTTATTTTAGAACCGCAATTTTTTATCAGTAATATCTGATTTTGTAAAGCTCGCATCATATCCATTATAGCCCATGTCTTTTGGATGAGGCCCAACAAATTCAGAAAGCTTTCCATTTATTGTAATCACCTTATCTGTTATTTGTGCAAAAGCATAAATAGAATCTTTATAGGGTGCCGTGTAACGAATGTCAGGATAAAAATTATCAAATTTCTTGCTATATCTACCTGTCGTAATATACTTTTCCCCAAGCCATTTATAGGATGAACTATTGATTTGTATATAATGGATGCCATTAATTTCTTGATTATGATCTATATGCGTATGGCCATTAATGCATGCTATTACTTTTTTAAAACCAGCACGCATGTTTGCTTCTTCAAAAATATCTCTTATTTGTACGCGATTAATGATTCCAGCCTCATCATCACCTAATGGCTGATGAACAAATACGACTACTGGAAGGGATGTTTTTTGTAAGTCATCTTTTAACCACTCTTGTTGCTTTTCTCCAATATAACGTGGGTAACCTTGTTTGAAATCAGGATCTTTTTCATTTCCATCTAAAATAACAAAATGGAAACCTGATGAATCAAAAGAATAGTAAGTACTATTAATCCCATAAAAATTCTTTACTACAGATAATTTGTCGGGCACATTAACAGCATCAAAATCATGGTTACCAATCACATGATACTTAATGCCAGGGTAATTATTAAATAAATCAAAAAACTCCTTATTGGCCTCTTTTGGTTGACAAAAATCTCCAAGCTGAATAATAAAATCAAGGTCTTTATTATTCGCCTCATTCAAAAAAGCACGAAGCCTATACTCACCATCATGCATCACATCATTATGAACATCCGTGATGATACCAAATCTCACTTTTTTAGTAGGATTATGTATATTTTTTTTTGCAGATAAACCAATAGGCAAAACTGCAACTGAAGTACCGATGGTTAGATTTCGAATAAATTTTCTTCTTTCCATTTTTGAAATTTTATCTAATTTAAGGATAAATTGCCAATCTATACTTGAGGAAGTAGTTATATTGGAATAAGGGCTAAAAAGCATAAATTCAAAACCAATAACAAACTAATGAAGGAATTAAAAGCAGGACTAATTATCAAAAGCACAGACGCGTTAATTGGCAGCATCTTTGAGCATACCACCATTTTGATTGTTAAACACAACAACGAAGGAACTACAGGGTTTGTAACCAATAAGCCTTTAAATAAATCGTTGCATGAACTCATAGAATTCAACCACAGTAAATCATATCCACTAATGGATGGTGGCCCCGTTGATAAAGATCACCTCTTTGTACTACACAAACGCCCCGACCTGATTACTGAAGGTGAGCAAATGCACAGTGGTTTTTATTTAGGCGGAAATATGGAGCAGGTGATTGAGGCCATCAACAACAAAGGCGTTAATGAACAAGAAATTCAACTTTTTATTGGCTATTGCGGATGGGATGAAGGAGAATTGGAAGCAGAGGTTAAAGAGGGAAGCTGGGTAATCAGTTATTGAATAATTACGATTATAGAGGAAGATTTGAGTAAAACTCTATATAATTTATATTAAATTGAAACTGATTTCTAAATATAAACCCCAATTCAATGAAAAAGATTATTAAATAAGATGAAATAAAGGAGATAAATTATTTTTCAGTAATCGAAGAGACTTTCTTCTCTGTTGCAAACAATGCCTCCATATCTATTGGAATAATGTACCAATCTTCATGCTTAGACCATTTTTGACAGTCTGGCACTGGACACTGGGTATCTTCCCACTTTTTATTACATGCAGGACATACACCGGCAGTATCAAATGTATTCCACACATGGTCGCAAGTACAAGCCCAATGCGCGCCACCATCTGGTTCCCAACTACAATGTGGGCATCTAATTTTAATTTCGCTCATAAGAGATTAATTTATGGAATCGAATAGTTTTCATTTGCGTATTTATTAGTATATCTGTTTTTGAGAATACTTAAATATACGAAAAATTATAAATAATAATATTTATGACTTTTCAGTCCAAAATATTTTACCCCATTTATCATTAACATACCCTTGTAAATGAGTACTAATAAGTTTACCCGATTTCAAATCAATACTATACTCCTCAGAATCAGGACTGTTTTCATATACAATGGTGACTAGGCTACCAGAAATTTTGTATGTGAATGAGATATTTGCAACATATGATTTGCCTAATACAATTGTGACACCTTCAGATATTCCAGATGTTGCAGTTTTAAACCTTAGCGTGCTGCTAACGTTGGCACTTGCAGATTTAGTATATACCTTACCATTGAGTACATTTTTGGATTGTTGTGCATAGAGATTATGTCCAAAAAAAACAAATGCTAAAAATAGAAATATGGATTTACAAATTAATAATGCACTTTTATGATGCCGAATAGCTAAGCGGAAAACCTATTTTAACCTTTTATTTTGTTAATATATGAAATTTTCTTATTACTAAAATAAATATATTACATACATTTATTTTAAATAAAATTAATATATGAAAAACTTCTATTTTTTGATTATTGGATTGTTTTTGCTTGCATCTTGTGGCTCAAATGAAAAACCCGAATCTGATTATAATGGAGCTGCTATTACAATAAATCAAGCCATCGAAAAGGGATATGCTTCAGTTTCTGCAAATGGACAGGGAACGTATACTAAATTAGAAGTAACTGTCAATAATCTAACAAAAAAGCAATTAAATATTGAAATAAATAGTGGATTAAATTTTAAGAATCCTAACCCAGAAGAACAAAGCTTAATTATAACAGAAAAAATTGGCATAGTAAGTATTCAACCGGATGAAGATTTTAAGAAAATAACTAGTTCCGTTTGCACTAATGTAAAATTACATGTTCCTGGTAAAGAAACTGGCTGGTCAAATAGCATTAATAATGATTCCAAAATCGATGAGATTTTAGCGATGTATGGAAAATATAAACCAGAAATAACAAAATGGTTACAAAAAAAGAATCCACAAAAATTTGCAACTGAAGAAGATCAACAAAGATTTCTCCAAGTTTTAGTTTGGGCTTATACCGGTGGAAACTATCAAGAAATATTAGAAATGCTTGCAAAAGATGTATACGGCGGTGATATAAATAAAGCCAAGCAATGGCTAGATGGGGTTTATGATCAGGCTAAATCAATAGTTGAATATGTTAGGAGCAAAGATTATAAAGGACTTTTATCGTATATTGGTATCAATGAAAAGGTTGAAGAATTTATGCAAAAAAACGAGAAGACAATAAATAGTGTGAAAGATAGATTAAAAGGTTTATTATCTAACTAAACACATAACATTCATTCTATGAAATACATTATTATTATTGCTCTATTAGCTATTTTATATGCATCCAATCCAAATTTGGAAGATCACCAAAATGCAGTTAAAGAAAAGATTAGCAAAATCATTAAAAGCCAGATTCCAACTGACGAAAAAACAACAAGTACTGTGGGTGAAATTGGTACGGCAATAGGCGCATTGTTTGGCAATTCACTTGTAGAGGGTATTGTTAAAGAGGTTGTGAAAAAAAAGGACTACTTCTTTTTTTCCTTAACAAGTATAGAATATAACGGTTATGAAAAAGTAATTGGAATAGGTATAATGGGTAACGTTCATATAAGCGAAGAAGTCGAAAAAGAATTAAAAAAAGGAAACGATGTACAGAAATCTAAACAATAACATACTAGGTGGTGTACTAGCTGGTATGGCAGATTCATTAGGAATGTCTACTGGACTTTTAAGAGTCATATTTATTGTATTCTACCTAGGCATTGGAGGAATTACCCTTGGCATCTCCGCGGGAGCCATGGCAGTCATTTATTTATTACTTTGGATGTTCCTTCCAGGAAGGCATTAACACACTGTTATGTTAATGTATTGTGGTTTTAGGTTTTGATAACAAATTAAAATGCATTGTCATATTAATTTCGATTCAAACAAAAAATAAAACCATGTGGGATCAAGTATTTAATATTTGCGTAAACATCATGTCTTTTCTGGGAAAGCTTACTGGACTTACCTATAACGAGATAAATGTAGTCGTATTTTGCATTTTATGGCCACTTCACACACTCTACCTATTTATCCTCTCCTATAAAGCCAGAAAGGCAGTTTGCCTTTTACAAAAGCCTAACTCCTACCCAAAACACCTTCCCTTTTTATTTCCTGCATTAAGCCGCGTATTGAATATTAAAAATAAATAAACCTCTATGTTAAAAAACCTTCTTACCGTTTTGGTAATTACTATTGCATTTGCAAACAACGGTTCAGCACAAAACAAATACTTTTTAACTTATTACAACAAAGCCATTAAAATGGGATCTGAAGAAGCCAAAGATTTACTAGCCGAATATTTTAGTGAAGGAGATGCGGAATAATATGAGATATACATTGATTTTGCTATTATTATTTACTGGCAGCATTAATGCCCAAAAAACAACTTTAGTTGTAGGTGGCACATTAAGAGATTGCCCAGAATTTATTCCAGAAAATAGACACAGGATTGATGGAATTAGGGTATTTGAAATTCCTAGTAATAGGCTTATTTATGAGGCTACAACAAGTGACTCTGCAGAAATTCCTAGACTTATTGAATTAAAAAATGTCAACGCTAGCAACTATAGAATATCCTATTCTCTCTATCGTGGCCGTAGCCCTTATCAAGACAAATATATTGCGCTTAAACCCATTTCTGTAAATTATGTAAATTTTTGTAGGTACGATAAAACCGTTGAGCCTATAAATATATTTAATGGCGCTATTATTGGAGATACTATTTTAATTGAAAATAGTAGTACAAGCTGTTATGACCACCAATATAGTAAAACTTATTTCTTTAAAACAAATCTAGGCTGGACAATACAAAAAGAACAATATAAAGTTGACTGTGGTTTAGAAAGCAAAACAGGAAAAATTGAGCTGTCCAAAAAACCAACTCAGGTTTCAAAATCTAAGATTATTAAAAACGAAGACGTTGCTAAAATACACCTTGCTATTAACAAAATAAGAATGCTTACAAGTGGAGGGTGCACAACAAATTCATTCTATGCAATCAAATATAATAACAAAACATTAGAGCTACGTGATGGATCCTGTGAAAATCTCTTAAACGAGATACTTTATTCGTATACAGGATCCTATTACTAGTATTAACTTCTGTGCTCATGGGGGAACCTTCAAAATCAGGCGTATATCTATACGCTTGGTTTTGTAAGGAAATCAACCAATAAAACAAATCAAGATGAAAAAAATATCGATTTTATTTTTCACACTTATTATAATTCAATTTTCAACAGCAAATGCTCAAAATTGGACAAGAAATCAAATTGAAAAGGCAAATACAGCAAAAGATGTCGCCTACTTGACAAATGTCGAAAAAGAATGTATTCTGTACATTAATCTGTGTAGGCTCTACCCAAAAGATTTTTTAAAAAATGAAGTTCTAAATTATTACGGTACAGATAAATACGATGATTATTTAAGTAATTCCAGCTACCGACAATCATTGATAAATTTATTAAAAACCATGCAACCAGTTGATGCACTATATTTTGATAGTGAAGCCTATAAAAATGCAAAATGCTTTGCCATTGAACAAGGAAAAGCTGGCACAACTGGTCACACAAGAATAAATTGTAAAGATGGCAATTACGCTGAGTGCTGCTCCTATGGCATGGATACCGGAAAAGATATAGTGCTCCAATTATTGATTGATCATGATGTTCCTAGTTTAGGACATAGAATCAATTGTTTAAATAAAGCTTATACAAAAATAGGCGTGTCAGTGCAAAACCACGTAAAGTGGGACACTTGTGCTGTACTTGACATGATTTGGTAAACTCTACATAATTACTAATAATAGTACACTTGAAAATAATTTTAACCTATCTCCTAAACATAATATTATACGGTATAGTTCTGCCCATTGTTGTATCTGGAATAGCCTCTCTTGCGGTTATCTATTCCTGCAAATATTACTGGGGTGAAGAATTTTTACAAGGCGATTCTGGGTTTAAACTAGGTGCATGGATTACATTTTATTTTATCACCCTCACCCTTTACTATTACCTATTTGCATTTATTAGTTTTGGCTTTGATCATAAATTACGAAAAGTGTCTATTGCGCTTACAATAGCCATGCCCATTGTATTTCATTATGATATTAGTGATTATGATTACCGAATTACTATTTGCTTTGCAGGATTTCACCTAACGTATTATATATTGTTTTATGCGTTTGTGTGGTTGCAAAAGCGATTCAGCTTTTATCTCAAAAATAAGTATTCACTGCAAATTCAAATTGACCAATGAAAACATTTTTGAATGGGTTGATGTTTGTTTGTTCATAAAACACAAGCATCGCCTTTTTATATTCAATAGAATCAATGGTTCTAAATGAAATTGGACAAAAATGATGATTCATTAGTATTGCATTACTTATAATTCTAGCTGTTCTTTTGTTTCCATCAGAAAAAGGCTGGATATACGATATTAATACAAGTGATAACAAAGCCTTTTCAAATACATTTTTCTTTGTATTAATTAATGAACACATCGACACAAGCGCTTCCTTAATTTGAAACGCATTGTCTAGTGGCTTATAATTTGTGCCAGAAATACCAACTCTTCTACTTCGGATATTTCTAGAAATATCTAAATCATTAACTAAAATGCTATGAATATCTTCGATACAAGAAACAGTTAAAGGGTTTATATAAGTAGGATTACCAATAATAAAATCCAAAGCATCTTTGTGATTTAATAACATGGTAGCTTCATCCTTTGTTTTACCGGCAGCCGTTTCCTTATCCTTCAGTAATCTTTCTGTTTCTAGTAATGAATAGGTATTACCCTCTATCTGAGAAGATTTCCAACTTAAATCAATAGCAAGACGTTCCAACTCTTTTTTGTACTCGCTCCGCGTTAACTTAGATAAATTTGAAGTAAACGTTTCTTGCAATTTTTTTAAATGATCTAATTCAGTATTTGTAAAGATGGAAATGTTTTGAAGTGTATCATTAATTAACCCACTATTAAATTTATCTTGAATAACCCTATCATCAATTTCCTTCTCAAAATACTTATTCATGTCTATGGGTCTAATAATTTCAAACCCATTACTTATTTCGTATTTCCTACTTTTTAGTTCGCCAATGGCATTAATTAAATCAGCTGCCACTAACGATTGAAGCTTTCTTCTTAAAGTTGCAACACTCATATCCAGATTCAACCCTTCTAGTATTTCCAGAGATGTACATTTAGGATGACTCATAATAAAGTCAATTATTTCGGGCGTTCTATTTTCAGATTTCTTTGGCATGGTTATTTATCAATCATAAAACTATGCTTTATCGCTCATAAAAAGGGTAATATGAGCGATAAATCGGTTTTATATGATCGATAAAATGATAAAGTATTGATAATAAATAACTTATGGTTTAATCAATTTTCCTAAAAATGACTCCATAACGTTATTATAATTTTGCCGCGTTAGCTCTTGAAACAGCAACGCATAATAACCATCCCCCTCATTGGTGGCAAAAACACGCATGTGCTTGGTTCTCATACTATCCGAATCATCAATAATTAGGCGCTCCGCTTTACTAGCGCCAATGATACCAGCATTAGCAAAATACTTAGCAGCAGCATGTATTTGCGCCATAGAAACAATAAATGAAACGAGGTATAAGTTTTGAACCGTGAGCTCCTTTTTAAATTCTATGTAATGACCTTTTTGCTCCATAAATAAGCCTGCTAACTTATTATCTATAAGCCCCTGCTTAAACCTTAAATAAGCTTCATCTAATTTTTTAACAGGCAAAATAAATAGCATGAGCTTACCAGCTGGATAGTAATTGAGCTCTGTTCTACCCGGATACATTACTAAAATGTTTCCTAATGAGGTAATTGCATTTGAAGCCTCTAGGTATAAAGGGTCTTTACCTAAATCCCAAGTCATGGCATCAAATAAAAGGGCTTTTTCGAGAGATTGGTTAACAGTGATTCTGCCCCTTGAACCGTTTGAATTAAAGGTTTCGATCTTGCAGCTTTTTAAAGACCATGTTACTTTGTGTACTAACTTTTGGGTAATTTGAGAAACATAGTTAGCAGTAAGTTGATTGTCTGTTTCAACAATACTTTGGGGATCAATAAAGCCATAGCCCATTGAATCAGGTAATTGACGACCGTTTTTTGAAGTGTAAGCGATTTGCATACTGGTATGATTTTAAGGTTATTAAATCACACCAAGAACTAGATAGGGATTACATTTTATTGTGACTGTAAGTCCTCATCGTATTACCACCGCGGAGTGTTGCTCTCGGTTGGTACCCATTTAAGGGTTCTTGATGATAGGGCGAAGGTAGAAAAATTTATTGAGAAAATGAAAGTGTTGATTATTGAACACTTTACACTGTAGCCTCCAAAATTCTACATTCTGACCAAATATGGAGGGATATTAAAAGGGTTTATGGGATCTTTAGAGGGTTGGTGACACTGGCAAAGTAGGGATAAAATCAATTTGCAAAAAACCACCTTCTGCATTTGCGTCAGCAACAATTTGAGGGATACCATTTACAATATCTATAGATTGATTATGAATATGGCCGGCCAATATCCCCATCAAGTTTTTAGAATTAAAGACCATTTTGTGGAACTCCATTGTTGTTAAAGTATGACCATTTTCCCGCCATGGCTGTCTTCGCTCAAGTTGGTAACTTTTATCGTTTTTTGCATTCCAATCAGGATGCCCACATCCAAAACCCAAACTTCTTCCAGGAACATATAGCGGTATATGTAACATCAGAACAGATGGCTTTTTAGAATTTATGCAATTTCTAAAGAAATCAAGTTGTTCGTCAGTTATTTCATAGGTAGAATTGTCAATAACAATAATTTGAACCCCATAAAGATCTAATTTTTGCATTAGGGGATTTCTGTCTTGATATAAAGGCAATAGTCGCTTATTAATCCAAGTGTCTCTCAATAACGCAGAAGACCCCTCCATGCCTTCGTAATGCCAATCATGATTACCTGCAGTATACACATAAGGGATAGCAGAATACCTTAACTTTTCGAGCACCCAATCAATGGCTGCTTCTGAAGGAAAACTAAATATATCTCCTATTAAAGCTACCAAAGTGCTTTTATTCTCACCTGCAATCTTGAGTGTTTCTTCAAAAGCAATATTGGGATTAAGAGCCCTTCCTGTTTTAAAATGCTTTGTATTGTTGTATGCTTTTGACATACGCTTACTATATACGTCATATAAACCGCCCCTTGTATCATCTAAATAAAGATGTGTATCTGCAATAAAAGTTACAGAAAATGATTTTTGAATTTTGGAGTGTGAAAACCTGATTTTGTTATCATCAATGGAAAAAAAGCTTCTTGCTGGAGCACTTGGTGTAGATGCCTTTGAAAAATCAGCAAATGAAAGTGCAGCTCCAGATAATGCAATCGACTTAAGAACTTCCCTTCTTTTCATATATTAAGCTTATTAAAGTATTAGAAGTACTACTAAAACTAACCAAATACAGCAAGTGTTCAAAGAAATTATTAGCATTGATAAATTAGCCAATTTTAATCGAATTCAGGCGGTATATTCCTAACACAGTGCGTTAAACAATTAGTGAATATCTTTTTTGGATAATAACACAATGAGTTCATTATTAAAGTCTTTAAAAATTTTAATTTTTTTATTGTAATCTAATAATCTAGATTCAATAATATTTATTTGTATAATTAAATTTTCATCAAGTAATTTATCTAGAATTAATTTAACCTTAAAATAAAATCTTTTATAATTTGATTTTGATACATCTGTATTAAGACTATCTAAAATATGATTAAAATAAAAGTTTCGTATTGGAAGATGTTCTTTATATAACAGTTCAGTTGTCTTATCTACTCCTTCCCCATTAGACTCAATTCTTTTATTCCATGTTTCATAATAATTAGATAGCTTCCACTTTAGGTCCTTAGATTCAACATAAGTTAAATTACCAGTAGCAATCATATTTTTATAGGAAGAGCTATTTAGGAAAACTGTTTGATTGACATACGAACTATCAACATTGTCCATAGTAAACTTAATGAATTCATTTTCACTTAATTTATTATCATGAAATTCATATAATTTAGCTTTAAACTTTTGAAAATATCGTAAGCCATCATCTGAATACTTAATAGTACTCTCAATAAAAATTGAATCCTGTTTCAAATCTTGTAAAATAGAAAATAAGTTTTGATCTTTACGTTCAATCATGATTTTGTGTTCTCTTACATTTTCAGCAAAAAATCCAAGAGTTACAGCAGCAAATAACATCACAAATTCAATAATATATTCAGACCATTTCTTTTTATGTGTTGGATGATGTGGATGATGTACTTCCATATTAATGTTTTATGGTTGAAAATAAGCTAATTTCTACAATTCTTTACTTTCCCAATTTTTTGAAAAAATGAACGCGTTGATTTTTTAAGTGGGCCTTTTTGTTGTGCGATCGTACTAATCTATTCTAAATCGTATTCTTTTTTAAGCGTGTTTATAATTTCAGCCGCAAGTAGCTTAGCCTGATTCAAATTGCTGTTGACTTGAGTCCGATTGTTTCTTTGATTCACTATTACCATATTCAGCATTTCCATTATTTTTTCCCTTTTATTTTCGAGAGATCCAGTTTTAGATGAAAAAAAACTTTCCTTGGTTTTGGTGGACATGGTGTCAAGTGTTACTAAAAAATATTGTGATATATCTTGATGAAGTTGCGGGTCAATGATTGAATTTATGGACGTTAACAGCATATTACCTCTGATTTTATTATTTTCAGCATCCACGTTGTTATTATTTACTAACGCATCATATTGTAATATTTTTTTCAGTAAACCGACATTTGTAAAATAACGAAGGCTTCCGGAGTTTTTGATTTGCTCAAATGTGTTCCGGTTCCATAAAATAGGAGTTGTCCAATAAGCAAACCGGCTATAAAATGAGAATTGACTGGCGTTGCGGCCTTCCAACTTGGTTTTGCTGAGTTTTAACAGGCTATCAGAAACAGCACTATATAACCCGATGGATTTTATTTGCTTGTTAATTGCAATTGTATCGCTTTGCAGATCCTGTACCAATGATGCCGAAAATTCCTTTGCCCTGTTTTGTTCCACTGCATGCTCCCGGATGTTCTCTGCAATGAAACCAAGGAATACAGCTGTAAATAACATTATAAATTCAATAATGTATTCAGACCATTTCTTTTTATGCGTTGGGTGGTGAGTGTGATGTACTTCCATATTAATCTTTTATGGTTCAAAATAAGCTAATGTTTTCAATTATAAACCTTCCCAACTATTAAGGCCCCGTTATGTTTTCAAAACCTCATGCAAATCTCACATAGCAAATGACCACAATTCAACGTAAGTAATTGACTTATAGTGAAGCACAATTTAGAAGTCAAAAGACATGATTCATATATCAAAAAAATCATTTACCTTTTAAAAGTAAATCACCCACTCTATTGCAATTCTAACGCAACAGCTCTATTTACAATTCTTGTAATCTGCAAAACGTTAAATACAATTAAAAATGAAAAAACTATTCTTTGCTTTCACTCTTCTATTTTTAAGTTTTCAAATAAACGCGCAAGGAGTTTTTGAGAAAAAATCCTTTGTTAATGATTTAGGTCAAGTCCTGCCCTATCAGATTATGTTCCCGGCTAATTACAATCCTTCAGTCAAATACCCAGTTGTTCTATTTTTACATGGCTCAGGTGAACGTGGGGATGATAATGTGGCACAAATGAAACATGGTACCCAAGTTTTTTTGAATCCTGAAAACCAAGCCAAATTCCCCGCAATCGTTATTTTTCCTCAGTGTTCAAGGGATTCTTATTGGTTTTCTGCGAAAATTGATCGCACACAAAAGCCAACCTTATTTATATTTGATTATTCTCAAAATATAAATTGGCCTTTACAATCAGCCATAGATTTAGTTAAAAGTTTAGTCAAGTCTAAAGTTGCCGACAAAAAACGTTTATACATCATGGGCTTATCTATGGGTGGCATGGGTACGATGGAAGCTGTTTCAAGAAACCCGAAAATGTTTGCTGCTGCCATCCCAATTTGTGGTGGTGCGGATTTGACCTATGTAAAAAAGTATGCAAAAAAAATACCTATTTGGGTGCATCATGGAGATGATGACTCAGTAGTTCCAGTGAAACATTCAAGGGAATTGGTGGCTACCTTAAAAGAGGCTGGAGCAAATGTGACTTATAACGAATATCCAGGTGTAGATCATAATTCATGGAATAATACCTTTGCTCAACCAACGCTTCTTTCTTGGTTGTTTTCATTTAAAAAATAATAGACTATTGAGGTTCTTTCTGATTGCTTTAAAAAAATTATATTTAAGTATCCATAGAATGACTAATACAAACAAATTAAATAAAATGAACAATTCTAAAAATGCTAATCCAATGTCATTAATACTATTTAAAGTGACTGCTTTTTTTATGTTATTATCACAATGCACATTTGGATACAGTCAAAACGATGACAATATTAATAGTAGGGATATTTTATACCTTACTTCAGGTGGTAAGCTTAATCCACAGCAAGCAATCATGGATATTAGACATTATACCATTGCTTTAGAAGTGGACATGGTGCAACATGCTATCAACGGTTCCACAGAAGTAAGTTTAAATCTGTCAAAAAAAACGGATACTATTTTACTCGACTTAATTCATTTATATACGGTTACAAAAGTAAAAGTGAATAATAAACCTGCTTCCTTTTACCAACATGATGATAAAATATTTATTACAAATGCCACTCGTTTTGAAGTGGGCAATCAAAAAGTATTGGTAGAATATAATGGCATACCTCCAGTAGCAATTAAACCCCCTTGGGATGGAGGTTTTACATGGGCGAAAGATAAAAATGGTAATGATTGGATGTCCATAAATATACAAGGAGAAGGTGGAAAAATGTATTACCCATGCAAAGACCATCCAAGTGATGAACCTAATGAAGGGGCTGATTTGAAAATTACCATTCCATCAAATTTAATGGTGGCAGGTCCAGGATTATTAATGGACGTAACTACAAAAAAGAACAAAGCAACCTATCATTGGAAAACCAATTACACCATTAGTAATTACTGTATTTTATTCAATATTGGTAAATACAAAGTCATCAAAGATCAATACACCACTGTTTTGGGAACCAAAGTGCCTATTGAATATTATATATTAGAAGTAGACACGATGCATGCGAAAAAAGTGATTGAAACTAGAAAAAGAGATAGTAAAATTTTAGAAAAATATTTTGGGGAATACCCATGGGCAAAAGAAAAAATTGGGATTGCAGAAGTACCAAATTCTGGCATGGAACATCAAACCATGATCACTTTTGATAATAAGTTTAGTTATAAAACAATTAATGGACAAGAATACTCTGCAAACTTATTACACGAATACGCACATGAGTGGTGGGCGAATAAAGTAACCAATAAGGACTGGGGACATATGTGGATTCAAGAAGGTATTGGAACTTATGCAGAAGCATTAACTATGTTAGAACTTGGTGGCGAAGCGGCTTACGATGAAATAATTGCCGGACATCGTAAAAATTCAAGAAATAGAATGCCTATTGTTCCCGCTGTGGATGAAGCAACAGAGGAATTAGTATATTCTGGTGGAGATATTTATGGTAAGGGTTCTTTTTTCATGCATAGTTTACGCTATGTAATTGGGGATGATGTATTTTTTCCAACATTAAAAAAACTAGCTACTGATACAAAATACACGTATGATAATTTTGTAACAACCGCTGATGTTGAACAATTATTTAGCAATGCATCCAATAAAAATTTAAAACCATTTTTTGATTTTTATTTGAGAACAACCAAAATATTGGACATTACCATTAAGGAAGTAGGATTCCAAAAATTTCAAATCAAAGTCAATAATTTCTTCATGGATTTGCCATATGATATTATGGCCAATGATAAAACTACTAGAACCATTATCCCAATTGAAGGAATCATTGTGAATAGTGCAACACCTCCCCAGGTGGATGCAAAAGGTAATTACTTGAAAAAAATAACTCTACAATAATGAATAGGTTAACTAAATATTTTTTCAACATCATTTTATACACCCTACCCTTATCTGTTTGGGCTGATCAATATCCAATTAATAATAATATAGACATCAAACACTATTCTTTTCAATTGCGCTTAACTGACAGCAATGATGAAATTATTGGAATTACCCAAGTTACTGTTAATTTTAAGCAAGCAGGCATACAAAATTTTCGTTTAGACTTAATTAATAAATCATCGGAAAAGAAAGACAAAGGAATGGTCGTAGAGGGCGTTAGTATTTCTAATGCTACAGTAAAATACACACATGAAAATGATGCATTAATTATTTATTTACCTAAAAGTTCTGTTGACAACGAAACCATCACATTTACGATCAAATACCATGGTATTCCTTTTGATGGTTTAAGAATTGGTGCGACTAAATTTGGAGATCGTAGTTTTTTTAATGAGAACTGGCCAAATCGCGGCAGACATTGGTTACCCATTATTGACCATCCGAGTGATAAAGCGACTTCAGAGTTTATTGTAACTGCCCCAGACCATTATAAAGTAGTTTCAAATGGTTTATTATTAGAAGAGTCCTCATTAGGAAACAATACAAAGTTCACCCATTGGAAGCAATCTGTTCCTGTATCTTCTTGGTTATTTGTTTTAGGTGTTGCTGATTTTGCGGTACAATATCTGGATGATTTTGAAGGTAAATCAATTCAAACCTGGGTCTATTCAAAAAATAGAGAAGCAGGATTTTATGATTTTAAAGAGCCTACTAAAAAGGTATTGGCATTTTATACCAAGTATGTAGGCCCGTATGCCTATGAAAAATTAGCCAATATTCAAACACCTAGTGTGAATGGCGGAATGGAGACTTCCTCTGCAATATTTTATGGAGAGGATTTAGTGAATGGCAAGGGTGATGAACGTACAAGAAATATTGTTATTCATGAAATAGCACATCAATGGTTTGGTAATGCCTTAACAGAATCGACCTGGGATGATGCATGGTTAAGTGAAGGATTTGCAACCTTTTTTACTTTACTCTTTATTGAAAATGAATATGGTGAAGCAGAATATAAAAAAGGAATTATAAAGGCAAAAAAATCAGTTTTTGATATGACTGTAAAAATGCCTGACTTTAGTATTATAGCCCCTAGAACAGCTGAAAAAGAAACTGTAACAACTGGATTAACCTACCAAAAGGGCGCTTGGGTTTTGCATATGTTGAGAGATAAAATGGGGGAGCAAAATTTCAAAAAAGGAATTCAATCTTATTATAAAAAGTTTTACAACGCCAATGTCACTTCTGATGACTTTAGGGTGGAGATGGAAAAAGCTTCCGGTTTGGATTTAAAAATATTTTTTAAGCAATGGTTATACCAGCCAGTGAATCCAAAAATTGATGCGACATGGAGTTACGATGCTAAAAGCAAAAAAGTCAATATTAATTTAACACAAACGCAGCTTACCGATTTTAATTTTGACTTACCTATTGAGATTGGCTATTATACTAAAGACAGCAAAACGCCCCTATTATTAAAAATGAATTTGAATAAGAAACAATTAAGTCAATCTTTTAATGTAAAGGGCATACCGGAAAATATAGAAGTGGATCCTAGAAATGTTTTACTCAGCTCTAATACTATTACAAAAAAGTAAGGCAATCAAAATATTACATTTATTAGAAATACCTATTTTATTTTTTTTCGTAATTCATATCGAATTGAATCGGGATAACCTGAGGCAAGAACATAGGAAACTTTTCTATTTTTATCAAAGTAAAATTCAAGATATTTTAAATTAACAACCTCCAATTGATTATTATAATTTTGCATATTATTATTTGGCATTGCGTCGGTGCGTTGCACTAATAAATTGCCTTTCTTATCTACAATATTGGTATTGGAAATGTTATAACTTTTTGTATAAATCTTATTATTAGGGACTCTATAAGAGCTATAATCAAATGAAATCTTATACCCAGAATCTATTTTTTCCTTTCTTTTATAGTTGCCCAAACTTGAAATAACATCTTGTTCTGATTTATTAAGCCAATTATTAGTTTGTATTTCACTCATTGAAATAGTCACCTTTTTATATGGCGAGCATGCAACGAATAATATTAGAATTAACAATTTAAAAGAGGGTCTCATTATGGCATTCATATATTTCAAGTTCATTTTCAAAAATGTTTAAAAAATTCTCCTAGTCGATGTAAAACTAGTCTTATTACAAACCATATTCACTATTTATTAAACGTGAACTATATGGTTGATCATACTTCGTCTCGGTTAGAAATGACAAAAACCTCAAGCAAACCTCACGTAGAAAAGGACCCACAATTCAACGTAAGTGCTTGACTTATAGTAAAGCACGATCTAAAAGTCACAAGATTTAAAGGCATAATTCATATATCGAAAAATTCATTTACCTTTTAAGCGTAAATCACCCACTCTATTGCAATTCTAACGCAACAGCTCTATTTACAATTCTTGTAATCTCTATCATTCCTAAGAAACTTATTTTCTCATTGAAATGGGCTATACCCTATTTCTAAATCATCTAGTATGAAAAAAATTACTATGCTATTATGTCTTGTTCCTTTTTTTGGAATAAGTCAAAAAAATGTTATGAATACTCAAAGGGTATTCGCTAAAATGGATAAAGTACTCGAATTTGAAAAGGGAATTTCCGCCCATGCTCAAAAATATCATACCGGTGATTGGAGCTGGAGAATTTCTGAAATTGTATCTGGACCGGATGCTGGTGGTTATCAAATAAGTGAAGGCCCATCCAGCTGGGATGCCATTGATAGCAGGGGTGACTTAGGTAACGAACACAACATCGACTGGAACAAAAACGTTGCTATCTATCTTACAGAAAGGGGCAGTATGGGATATTCGACTTTCCAGGATTCTATTAGCACCACTGGACTAAATAACTGGGCTGACAAAATCAGTATCACACATTATTTTCCGAAATTAGGACAAGGATATCAAATGTATACTTTTCTTGAAAACTTAAGGCCTGTTTGGAAAGCACTTGGGCAATCTGTTGCCGTTTTTGCTTCTAGTTCTTCAGGACCAACGCAATATGCTGTAGTGACTAGATATCCAAATGGATTAAAAGATAGGGCACTTACTAACAATAACTTAGTTAAAGATACATATGAAAAAATTCATGGCAGGTTCTCTTACATTAGATTTACTGAAACCTTGCAAAATAGTGTTGCAGAGGTGGGGCATGAATTACTTTTTTATAGGAAAGACCTTAGTTCGAAATAATAATTGATATAAAAATTAAAAAATAAATAAAATGAAAAAAATAATATTATGTTTTCTTGTATCAGCATCGTTAATTGCTTGTACAACTCCTACTTCAACAACTGAAAAGACTACTTTAACAACAAGCACTGTTGATAAAACAGAGTTGGAGACAAAATTAAAGGGAATTGAAGCTTCTTGGAATTTATCTTCGTTAGATAAAGACCATGGTTTAAAATTACTTGAAGAAATTATTGCTGATGATTTTTTTACGGTAACTGATAAAGGAGTTACGCAAAACAAAGCTGAATTTCTTAAGTCAAGGACTGAAAATAAAGAAACAATTACCAAAGTTATTAATGGCGATATGACTGTAACTTTTTATAGCGATAATTTAGCTACAGTAGTTGGATCTCATGTAACTAATGGTAAAAATATAGATGGGAAAGCATTTTCAAGAACATCATTTTGGACTGATACATTCATGGAAAGAAATGGTAAATGGCAAGCTATTGGATCAGGTGGTAGTACAAATTAAGTTTGGAAAAATAAAAAGAGACCTCTAGCAATAGGGGTCTCTTTTTTAAAACATCACGCAAAACAACAAAGGACACCCGATTTAACGTAAGTCCTTGACTTATAGTGAAGCACAATTTAGAAAACATAATTCATATATCGAAAAATTCATTTACCTTTTATGCGTAAATCACCCACTCTTTTGCAATTCTAACGCAACAGCTCTATTTACAATTCTTGTAATCTCTATCATTCCTAAGACTCTTCTTTAATCATTGAAATGGATTATACCCTATTTCTAAATCAACATGTATGAAAAAAATTATGTTATGTTTAATTGTATCAGCATCATTAATTGCTTGTAATACAAAATCAAATGGTCATCTTGTTCCGTCTAATGCTACTGGATATACCATTGATAGTTCAGCTAATACTGATTTAGTTAGAAAAGCTGCAAATGCATTAGTTGATAACGATACAACTGCTTATAAAAGTTGTTATAGCAGTGACGTTAAATTTCACGAGAATAACGATTCTTCAAATTTAACCCAAAATGTTGCAGTTATTCAAGCGATGCGTAACAAAGGTGTTGTTTGGAAGCTAAATAAGATTGGTGCTATTTGGGAAACTATATATCTAAATCCAAAGGCTAATGGAAAAACCAGTTATGTAATTTCATACCAACATTACACGCTTACTAGAGGAGATAAAAGTGTTGTTGTTAGATTCAATGTACTTAATAATATGAAAGATGGCAAAATAATTGCTGAACATTTAAGATATGATAATTCAGGTATTACTGAATTGATGAAATAGTTTTAAGTCTAAAAGAAATACAACTGAGACCTCTAGTAATAGGGGTCTCAGTTTTTTCGAAAACCCCACACAGATGTAGGTTGTCGTATATTTTGGATTTACTGTATATTGTATCTTGTATTTTTACGGAACAGGAATTCGCATAGCCAACTGAAATTCGGTATTAAGTGAAACAAACTTTAATCATATGGAAGCAACATTAACTTTAGTAACATTTAAAATAGGAATGGTGTTATTTATCGTCGGACTAGTTTTCATAACATTTCCTCCAACAAAAATAAATTCAATTTACGGTTACAGAACAACCAACTCCAAACGAAATCTTGATACGTGGAAAGTTACCAACAAGTAATCGGCAGAGCAATTGAAACAGCCCTAGACATTGGGCCAAATTTTTAAAGACCATGAATACCTCCCAATTGGCTTTGCAATTTTATAAAAAAATAGGTTACGAAATTGTAGGCTCATTTAGATTATCAGATACTACTTTTCATTTAATGAAAGAAGCCAATTTAAAATGGCTCCTTTATCATAAACCAGCTAAAATTTTCTACATTTATATAAATAACAAAATGAAACAGATTTCCATTCTTCTTTGCTTATTCTTGGTTATAAAACAGTTTGATGTTTTTGCTCAACAGCCTACACCAAGCAGTGGCAGCATCGTACGCATTGAAAATTTTACATCAAAGTATGTGCCAGCAAGAAATGTAGACGTTTGGCTACCCAACAACTATACACCTACAAAAAAATATGTAGTATTATATATGCATGATGGGCAAATGCTTTTTGACAGCAGTATAACCTGGAATAAACAAGAGTGGGGTGTTGACGAAACAGTAACCCAATTAATTCAGCAACAAAAAATTAAGGATTGCATTGTGGTAGGTATCTGGAATGGAGGAAAAAGTAGACATGCCGAATATTTTCCTCAAAAACCTTTTGAAGCTTTATCCAAGGATCAACAGAAAACAGTTTACGATGCCTACAGAAGCGGTGGTCAATCCATTTTTTCAGGACTTGCTATTTCGTCAGATAATTATTTGAAATTTTTGGTAGAGGAGCTAAAGCCTTTTATCGATAAAAACTATAGCACATTTACAGACCCGTCAAATACATTTGTAGCAGGGAGTAGCATGGGTGGTTTAATTTCTTTGTATGCCATATGTGAATATCCAAACGTTTTTGGTGGGGCAGCTTGCCTTTCAACGCATTGGCCTGGGCTATTATCTATGGAAAACAATCCAGTACCTTCTGTATTTTTTTCTTATTTAAAAAAACAGTTACCATCACCTAAGCAACATAAAATTTATTTTGATCATGGCACTGAAAAACTAGATTCTATGTATGCATCATTACAGTTAGAGGTAGATGCTATTATGAAAGAAAAGAAATACAGCAACAACCAATGGATAAGCCGTTCTTGGCCCGGACAGGATCATTCCGAAAAGTCTTGGAGAAGCAGGTTGAATGTACCTCTTACTTTTTTATTAAAGAATTAATGATCTAAAATTTTGTGGTATTATTACAATGAAAGATATTTTATTAAAAATAGAAAATGAAAAATAAATTACTTGTTTTGATTAGCTGCATTCAATTTGTTGTATGTAAAGCAAATGTGAGAATACCAAATATTATTGGCTCACACATGGTCTTACAACAAAATTCGAATATTAAATTATGGGGATGGTCAGCACCAGCCGAAAAAATTTCAATTAAAGTTAGCTGGGATACAATAACCTATAAAATTATTGGAAGCAGGGACGCTACCTGGATGACCAATATTAAAACACCTAAAGCGGGTGGCCCACATACCATCATCATTCAAGGAGAAAATACGATAAACTTAGAAGATGTTTTAATCGGGGAAGTTTGGCTGTGTGGTGGACAGAGTAATATGGAATGGTCTGGTGATCAAGGGCTACAACAAAGCAAAATCGAAGCCCCAAATGCAACAAATAATAAATTGCGTTTTTTTTATGTTTCAAAATCAACATCTACATCTAGGCAAGATGACTTAGATGGAAAATGGATGGTCTGCTCTCCAGAAGAAATGATCCATTTTAGTGCAATAGGCTATTTTTTTGGGAAAAATTTAAATGAACGATTGAACGCTCCAATTGGATTAATTAATTCAAATTGGGGCGGTACCCCAGCTGAAACTTGGACTCCAGAATATGTTATTAATAATAATCAAGCTATAAAAAAGGGGGCAGCATCTTTAAAACCAACTGAGTGGTGGCCGTATAAATCCGAACTAGCATTTAATGCTATGATTTATCCAATTACAAATTTTTCTATTGCAGGTGTTATATGGTATCAAGGAGAAAGTAATACCATTAATTACTACTCATACGAAAAATTATTTACGGGAATGATAGAATCATGGCGTAAAGAATGGAAAATCAACTTCCCATTTTATTTTGTTCAAATCGCACCCTTTAAGTATGAATATAATTATGTTGGCGCACTTCTTAGGGAAAGCCAAACCAAATCTTCCCTTTATAATAATACTGGCATGGTTGTAATAACTGATTTAACGCCTGACACAAACAATATTCATCCTATCTTGAAAAAAGAAGTTTCTTTACGCCTGTCTAATTTAGCACTAAACAAAACATATGGTATTAAAAATATTAATTGCGAAAGTCCAATTTATCTTTCACACATAATTGAAGACGACAAAATTAAAATTCAATTTACGAATACAAGTAATGGTATTATTATGAAAGGAAAGGAAATTACATGTTTTGAGATTGCAGGTCCAGATAAAGTGTTTTACCCTGCACATGCAATAATTAAAGATGATACAGTAATCGTTTTTAATAAAAAAATAAAGACGCCTGTGGCTGTAAGATATGCGTTTAACAATACTGCTATACCAAATCTATTTAGCAAAGATGGTCTACCAATTAATCTCTTTAGAACTGATGATTGGGAAATCGACACAAATACAAAATCAAATAATTAATTTAAATTTAATTATACCTTGTCAAATGTTCAAACTACTATTTACCCTATTTGCTATATTCTAATTAGGTTGTTCTGACAACCAAGAAACCAGCAGGCCCAAAAAGTCTTATTACGTCCCTCCTTCTGTTAACTACAAAGGTCAGTTTAGGAAAGGATACACTAGAAAGCCTGTAAGCACTAAGGCCTCCGCAATTAGAAATCAAGCTAGGTCTAAATATTACTATCAAACCAGAGGAAAATATAGGCGTAATAAGAAAAGTAAGTAATAAGTCAACAGATCATATGTCAGCAACAGCACAAGAACAAAAAATAATAAGTCCTCTTAGGCCCTGCTTTTCTATCCATAAAGAATATATCCATTACGAAGATATAGATGCCGAAGATGAAGTAACGCCTAACAAGGAAATCTATCCGCTATTTATGAGTGGACAGGCGTTTAAATCCATCATCGAAAAAGAATATGATAAAATTAATTGGTATGGGCCACAGGGCAACGCCGTCGACATCATTACTAAAAACGGTGTTTTAACCATGATTTTATTTGTAGAAGAGGATGGAAATATGTACAATGGAGTTCATGTAAGTGTTCATTTAACCGATTTTCCTTTTGTAGAAATCAAAGCGCTTTGCAGAAAATACAATTGGTATTTACACCACACTAATTCCTACTCCTATTTAGATATTTATGACGACGCTCAGGTAGAAGAAGACTTAATAAATAACGGGCGCGCTGTAGACTTAGGTGAAGAATATAAGTTTGATATGGACGATGATGACGATTAAATTAAAACGCATTAACACTGTTATATTAATGTATTGTGGTTTTAGGTTTTGATCATAAGTTACGAATATTGTCTATTACCCATATGGTATGCTTTGACGGATTTCACTTAACATATTATGTATTTTTTATCGGTTTGTATGGTTGCAGCCTGATCGTTCGATTTCTATTTTTTTCAAATGAAATATGCAACATATCCTTTCAGGAAAGAGCCAAGTTAAAAAGGCAAATCATCATCATCATATAACTGAATCCTAGGCCCTTTAGGTGGATTTCCTTCTGAATAAGAAAAGATGTTACAATGATAAATATCTTTTACACGATCATCCGAATCTTCCATTACTAGCTCTATATGACTATCATCTATGCCTCCAATAAATGAGAAGCCTTTACAGCCATAATTACATCCTTTACACACACCGCCTTTGCTATACAATCTATCGTTGCCCGTATTTTTAAATTTAGTAAAAGCCTCATCAAGTAAACCAATAAAAACAGACTTTTCTTTATCACTGTATTCGTGATAATCCAATAATTCATCAATTTTACTGATGTTCATACGCTCAATAAAATAAACGATTGCCGCATATTGAGTTCTATCTTCTAATATAGTTTCTTCAAACTTTTTTTTCTGGTAGGTTTCAAAAAACATACCAATGTACGCATAGCTAACCCCCATATAATTTTGATTGGCAATTGCAGGTAAACCAGAAGGTTTAATTACAATACTCTCAAATAAATCTTTATGGGTTTCAATCCAAACTGATGGATGGATACTTTCAAGCTCAATTAAAGCCTCTTCACAAAAGTTGTCTGCTATTTGGTAGTCTATCTTATCCATTTTTTGTGTTTTTAATTAGCAGGGGATATTGAAAGTATACATTCCCATCAACTATTGATAAATCTGATTCACAAATATTTGTCAACATTGGATAAGACAATACTCCTTTATTTAAGGTATTGATTATCAAGATTTTAATAAAGAATACTTTTTTCAATTACAAGTTGTAGAGAAAAATTTGAGGCATATTATCAGGCTAATTTTGTATCCTAAAACAAAAGATATGCCTACACAAACACAACATGCCACCATTACAAAAACACTTTCTTTTTACAAAGAAAACGGAATTTGGTTTGCAGACCTACCACAGTTTTTAGATGCCGGTTTAGGCACTAAGGCAAACTTAATGATGGTAGATGGAGCAGACACGTTTTTAGATCATGTATCTGATAACCAAAACCGTGCCACCCTTAAAATTAGTACAAGTCAGTTTGATGATACAGATACAGTGCTACATAAAATAGGCCTTGGACTTAACCAAGAGCTGCTCGATTTTATTGGCCATGCCAAAGTAAACTATGGCGCCTATTACAAAGTAGATCAATTCAAAGGAGCGCTCATCAACCATCAACTCTGGCTATGCCCTGTTACTGAGTATGTTTTTGAAGGATCCTACCCAGAAACCATTTATATCAAATTAATAAACAAACAATAATTATGAAAACTAGAAAAACAATTTACCACTTAGTAGTGGACAAAAGTGGCTCAATGATGGATTGCGTAGACAGCACCATTAATGGATTTAATGAACAAGTAAATAGGATTAAGCATAAATCCTTAGAATTTGCAGAGGAGGAAATTACCATGGGGCTAACCACCTTTAATACAAATGTGAACCACCATTATTTCCAGCAAAATCCAAAGGAGATCGTATTGCTTAATTACGAAAACTATCGGCCTAACGGCTCTACTGCTCTTCTAGACGCAGTTGGAGAAACAATTACCGAAATAGAACGACAAATAGCTGCCAGTTTAATACCTACAACAGCAATTATCGTAATTCTGACAGATGGCTATGAAAATGCATCAAAAAAGTATAACTTAGAGAAAATTCGTAATATGATCTCCAAGTTAGAGGAAACTGGTAGATGGACCTTTAGTTTTATTGGAGCAACATTAGATGCAGTTGACGTAGCTGCCTCCATGTCCATAAAAAGCCAAAACAGCTTTTCATTTGAAAAAACTGAAATGAAAAATTCAGTTTGGGACAAATTAGACAAATCGGTTAGCAGTTACTTTAGTAAGAAACGAGCAAATAGAAATTTAAATAACTTTTTTGAAGATTAATTATGAAGGTACATTTAATCAAAGATGGTGACGTGGGGAAAGAAACTTTTTCGGAAGTGGTTGATTTGCTGCAAGCCATAAGCGGGCCCATTGAGTTCTATTATGATAGTCATAATATAGTAAACTTTACAGAAGTTGATGTTATAGAAAGTAAGGAAGTTCATCAAAAGGCGTTTGAAAAATCTATTAGGCCACAAGCAAATTATTATTCGAATATTCAGTACTCACGAAAATTCGAATATGAATCAAGACCATTAAGAACCTTTTCCTTCCCATTTTTAAGAAAAACTACAAAATGGACAACCATCTTTGATAAATGTAACACTTACAGGTTATATAATAATATACCTAACAATGAGTTTGTAATTCTCTTAACTGAGGTTTCAAATACAAATAACTGGTTTGCCTCATTAGATGAAAAAATGCCATTTAATGGCTTCATTCATACTGCCGATTGGAATCATTTTATAAAATGTCAAGACTCCTTCCCCATTGCATTTGAAGTAATAGCCCTAGTATTACAAAAGCACATGTTTAATGATTACAATGAGGCAAGAAGCTCGGTTCATCTAGATCCAATTGGATGTATCAATGATATGTGCTTGGAGAAAAAGGATATTAAATTAAAATTACGGACAGCTGATATTTGCCCTGATTGTATGCATAAACTAAAAGGAAAATTATCGTTTGCTGAAATAAATCAGGCATTAAATATCATGGAGTCTTTGCGGGTTAAAATGCTCTTTTCTCAAAACTTTAAGCAAAATGTACCATTAAGTAGGCTTGTTATTGATAATGAAAATAGAATTTTTTTACCTGATTTTGGAAATATTGAAATCAAACTAAGACCGCTTGAAAAAACATTATTCTTTTTTTATTTAAACCACCCAGATGGGGTTGGCTTAAGCTTTTTAAGAGGCAAAAAAGAGGAAATGTATGACATTTATACAAAACTTTCAGGCATAGGAAATTTAGAGGAAATGAAAAGCAGGATTAATGACATGGTTGATGTAACAAAGAGTTCGGCATTTGAAAAAATCTCTAAAATAAAAGCCGCTTTTGTAAAGGCTATTGGAGAAGAGTTAGCGAAAAATTATTATATACAAGGGGGAAATGGAGAGGTTAAGAGGGTGTTGTTGGATAGGGGGTTATATATAAAAATGGGGATGAAATAAAATACACTATAAAATATACTAGCCACTATTGAACTACATTCTAACCAAATGTGGAGGGATTTAAGTCAATTTTACAGTTTAGTAGAAGTATTTGAGAAGTTCCTTAAAATCAAAAAAGCAGGCCATTAGTGCCTGCTTTTTTAGACCATATATTATTCTCAAGAATAACAATGTTGCGAACCCGGGACCTCAGGGTTATGAAGATTTTTTGATAAAATGAAGGCGTTGATTTGTAATCAGTTATGTTTTGACAAAACCGAAAACGACCGATTTGGACCTATTTGAGTGGGTGTTTTCCTCACGCAGAGCGTAAAATAGATGTTTATTCAACTATGAGCCGCAAATTAATACTATTCGGCTCATTTTATTCGTATATTTGAGCCGATAAAGTAACCAAATCGGCTCATTATGTATAACTGGCAACACAAAAATTGGCCTAAATTTAAATTTGATAGCTCATCAATAGATAATGAATTGATGAAATTCATGTTAAAAGCTAGAGAACTAAAAGGTATCATCTCTGCATTACCAGAATCCATCAGTACAGAAACGATTATACAGATAATGGTATCTGAAGCAATCAAAACATCTGAAATTGAAGGAGAGATAATAAATAGAATAGATGTAATGTCATCTATTAGAAAAAATCTTGGATTACATATCTCACAAGAACCGAAAGATAAAAATGCAATTGGATTAAGTCAATTATTAATTGATGTAAGAAATACTTATAAACAACCACTAACTGAAAGGAAGATTCTTGAATGGCATAAACTACTTATGGGGAATAACAAAAGAATCAATGCAGGACAATGGAGAAAAGGGACTGAGCCAATGCAAGTAATTTCTGGATCTGCGTCTGACCCTAAGGTTCATTATGAAGCTCCCCCTTCTAAAACCTTATCAAAAGAAATGAAGCGGTTTATAGAATGGTATAATAAAAATGAAATTAGCTCCCCAATAATTAAAGCAGCGGTGGCACATCTTTATTTTGAATCCATACACCCTTTTGAAGATGGAAACGGCAGAATTGGAAGAGCCATCGCAGAAAAAACACTTTCGCAAGGATTTGATAATCCTATTTTGTTTAGTATTTCAAAATCTATTGAGGAAAATAGATCAAACTATTATAAAGAATTACAGCTTGCACAACAAAAATTAGAAATTACAAAGTGGATAGAATGGTTTGCTTCAATTATAATTATTGCACAGGATGATGCTGAAAAAACAATACAGTTTACTATCAAAAAAATGAAATTCTTTGACAAGTATGATAAAATATTTAACGATCGTCATAGAAAAGTCGTTAATAGAATGCTAGAAGAGGGTATTAATGGCTTCAAGGGTGGTATGAATGTAAAAAAATATATAAGTATAACAGATACTTCAAAAGCAACAGCAACAAGAGACTTACAGGAATTAGCGGAAATGAATGTGTTTGTAATTAAGGGAGTAGGTAGATCTACTACTTATGAAATAAATATTTAATTTCTTTATCTCATCTAAATCAAGAATGTTACTCTTTGAGTTTTCTTCTTACTAAATGTGACTTATCTGGAAAAAACGCACATATTGACCGTGCTATATCGCTCTCATTTGACCATTTTTAGCATTGTTAATCAACATAAAAAGGGGTCAATGAAAAACGCTATGGGGTGGTCAACGACTGCGTATTTTCCAGTTAACTGCTGTAGAAATATCTGCTTTAAATGTTCGTGTTTTTGGTAAAAAATAGGTTTTCCTCACACAGTTCCTCACACAAATCCTCACACAAAATAAAAAACCACCTACGAATAAACGTAAGTGGTTGATTTTCATGTAGCGAGAGGGGGGCACGATCCCCCGACCTCAGGGTTATGAAGATTTTTTGAGAAAATGAAGGCATTGATTTGTAAGGTGTTATGTTTTGATAAAACCGAAAACGACCGATTTGAACCGAATTCAGGGGGTGTTTTCCTCACGAAGAGGTTTATTGTTTAATACATTAAATATTAAAAGATATTACTTACCTTTTAATAGTAAATCACCCACTCTATTGCAATTCTAACGCAACAGCTCTATTTACAATTCTTGTAATCACTATCATTTCCATTAGACTCTTATTTAATCATTGAGATAGGCTATACCCTATTTCTAAACTATTACGTATGAAAAAATCAATTTTAATCGCATTAGCAACTATTACATTATTTGCTTGTAACCCTAACAAAAACGAAACTACATCAACTACAGATGATGCAGGAATGAGTGACTTTAAAGAAAATTCAAAAGTTATATTAGATGGTTTTGAAAATTTTTCAAAAAATGATTTAAAAACTTTCAGTACGTATATATCTGATACTGTTAAAGTACATGGCCCAACTTATGGCGAAGAATCAATAGCTAATAAAACAATACTAATCCAAAGACTTGAAGGTTTTCACAAATTACTTTCTAACATAAAAGCTAATGATATTAAACTTTTACCAGGCGTTGATGAAGTTACTTTTAAAGCCGATGGAGGAGTTAGAGCTTATGTAAGATGGACAGATGATGCTATAGCAAACGGAGTAAAAATTGAACATAAGTTTTATGGTGTATACCAATTCAATAAAGATCATAAAATTGTTGATATCGATGAATATATGGATGTTACTGGACTTATAAAAGCAGCAACTGCACCAAAAAATTAAAAATATGAAAAAAATAATATTATGTTTTCTTGTATCAGCATCATTAATTGCTTGTACAAACCAAGAAACTAAAACTGAAGCAAAAACTGAAACATCAGGCTCAGTAACAACAACTGGACCTGACGTAGAAATGATGAAAAATAGTTTCACCTATTTTGCGAATGGAGACTGGGCTAATCTTGCTTTATGCTATGCAGATTCTGCAAAGTCATTTCATAATGTTTGGGCTTCGACTTCAGATACGACAGTAGGGGTGAATATTCAAAATATTATTGAAGCCTTTAAAAAGCAAAGAGAATTAATTGATGGGAATATTGAATTGGGAAGAAATATTTATGAAGTTGTAACAATGCCTGATGGTAACAAGTATGGTCATAGTTGGAATGAAATGTCTTGGACATCTAAAAAAGGAGTTACTGGGAAAATGGTAGTATTTAATTCTTTCGGGTTTAATAAAGATGGTAAACTTACCTTCAATTGGCCTATTTATGATACTAAGGATGTTGTAAATCTTAAGTAATTAATATGTTTTAAGTTTGGAAAAATACGACTGAGACCTCTAGTAATAGGGGTCTCTTTTTTAAAAAACCTCACGCAAACCTCAGGTAGTAAAGGACCCACAATTTAACGTAAGTCCTTGATTTTAATGTAGCCGTTGATTTGTAATGGGTTATGTTTTCACAAAACCGAAATCAACTGATTTCAGTCGAATTCAGGGGAATATGAAAATTATGTCATGTTTATAATTTAATAATGTACTAAATGAGGTGGGGTACATCAAATATTAAAAATATAACTTACCTTCTAAAAGTAAATCACCCACTCTTTTGCAATTCTAACGCAACAGCTCTATTTACAATTCTTGTAATCTCTATCATTCCTAAGAAACTTATTTAATCATTGAAATGGGCTATACCCTATTTCTAAACCAACATGTATGAAAAAAATATTTATTTTTTTAACGGTCTTCTTTGCTGCCATTTCGAATCTTAGTGCGCAAACAACCATGTTTACATCTTACACTTTTAATGTAGAACCCAAAAACGAACAAACAGTTTTAAAATTATACAATGACTATTTTGGTAAAAAAGAGCATTTAATTAAGGGAGTTTCTGTCTATTTATATCAAAACCATTTCAAAAGTAATGATGATGCAACTCATGAAGTAATTTTTGTTGGAACACCTGAGGCCATGGGAGTTGCATATGATTCTCCAAATGATGCATCATGGAAACTATTTCAGTCAGAGCTTTCAAAATTTTGTATAGATGGAGAATCTGGATCAGGTACTAGATTATCTAGCTTTGGTGATGAGAGTAATACAAATTATTTAGTACAAGATGTTATTTTTCAAAAAATAACAGATAGCAAACTTTTTAAAGAAAAATTTGATGCTCATTGGAGTAAAAATTTACCTCCAAATACCCGCCTTATTTTGGGTAGTCTTAGCAGAAGAATGACTGACGGTACAACTCATTATGTTGTAGTTAGTCATAAAGACTTTTCATCAAAATTTAAATTTAAACCACTTAATGAGGATTTGCAGAAAGAATATGCAAATTCAGTTAAAGAAATAAGAACCTATACAAAATCTAGAACTAGAGTACTATTAGGTAAATGGTAATTTAATATTCAAAATATTTTATCAATCAATTTTAAAATAAAAAATAAAGAAAATGAAAAAACTATTATTATGTATTCTTGTATCAGCATCATTAGTTGCTTGTACAACTCCTACTCCAACAACTGAAACGGCCACTGCAACAACAAGCACAGTTGATAAAACAGAGTTGGAGACAAAATTAAAGGGAATTGAAGCATCTTGGAATTTATCAAACTTAGATAAAGATCATGGCGTTAAATTTAATGATGATCTTCTTGCTGATGATTTCTCGGGTTTTAACGATAAAGGTGTTAAACAAGGTAAAGCGGAAGTTCTAAAATCACTAAGTGATACAAAAGGAACAATAAATAGTGTTGCTAATGGCGATATGAGCGTTACTTTTTATGGTGATAATGTAGCTTCGATAGTTGGATCTCATGTAACAAAGGGAACAGATGAAGCGGGTAAAGATTATACAAAAACAACTAATTGGACAGATACTTTTATGGAAAGAAATGGTAAATGGCAATGTATTGCTTCAGGTAGTAGTAGCCATTTTTAAAAATATATAAAAACCTTAGAGTTTTAATGAAGGTAAAACCTACTCAATATAATATTGAGTAGGTTTTTTTATTACCGTATTTACAGATTTTCAACTTGGCTAGTTGTTTAGTATGCAAAACCTCACGCAGAAACGAAAAAGGACCCACGATTTAACGTAAGTCCTTTGTTTTCAACACTTAAAGTGTAGCGAGAACGAGATTTGAACTCGTGACCTCAGGGTTATGAAGATTTTTTGAGAAAATGAAGGCGTTGATTTGTAGTTAGTTATGTTTTCACAAAACCGAAATTAACCGATTTCACCCGATTTCAGGGGGTGTTTTCCTCACGCAGTGGTATTATTCAATTCAAGTTATCTTAACAATTAATTAAAGGCGTAAACGAGGTGGGATATATTAATTATTAAAATATATTACTTACCTTTTATCCGTAAATCACACACTCTATTGCAATTCTAACGCAACAGCTCTATTTACAATTCTTGTAATAGAAGCCGAAGAACAGCTGATCAAAGTAGGATATAATATGCATTAACAAATTAAATATAAATCCATTGTCATGAAAAAATTATCTTTTTTATTCTTAATCTTTCTTTCCACGAATAGTGTTTTTTCACAATTTGAAAAAATAAAGTCGTTCCAAAGAAATCTCATTGACAGTCAAATCACAGCAAGCAATGTTGCTTTAGTTTTTAAAGATGGTAAAGTAATTTATCATAACGTTGAAAATTCAATGGACCCTAATGGGAAGCCTATCTATAACAATACCGTGTTTCCAATTTGGTCTATGTCAAAACCAATTACTATAGTGGCAATGATGCAACTATATGAGGATGGGTTAATTGATTTCGAGGATAAATTATCTAAATATATTCCTGAATTTAAAAACCTTAAATGCAAAGGAGAGAACGGTATTTATGAATGCAAGAATGATTTGACTTTATTCCATTTAATGACGCATAGGTCTGGGTATAGTTATTATGACAATCCTGAGTTTTTTACAAGTACTCTAAAATATGATAATTTAGAAGACTTTGCTTCTGATGTAGCAAATCACCCTGTAGAGTTTGAGCCTGGTACTAATTATTTATATGGTATTAATATGGCTATTCTTGGAAGAGTGGTGGAAGTAGTGACTAAAAAAACTTTTTATGAATATTTAAAAGAAAAGATCTTTGATCCACTTAATATGGATGAAACAAAATTTTACCTGACTAAAAGTGATAGAGAAAGATTTCAACCACTTTATATTAATGATGGATCCCTCAAAGGTTTTACAAATAACCTTGATGAACTTACTTATGATATTAATAATAAAGCCTATTTCGGCGGTGAAGGTTTGACTTCTACATTAGATGACTATTCTAACTTTTGTCAGATGCTATTAAACGGAGGATCATTTGAAAGGAAAAAAATAATATCACAGGAAAGTATCAATATGATGACAAAGGCTTATTCAAAAATTGAAAATGACCCTTTTGATTATGGTTTTTCCTTTTTTGTTTTGAGAGATCCTGATCTTGATGGAACAAATTCTTCAAAAGGTATTTATGGATGGTCTGGATACCATAATACTCATTTTTGGATCGATCCAGAGAAAAAACTATTTGGTTTATTTATGACTCGAGCTAGACCATTCTCATTGGGAATTCAAAAAGAATTTAGGAGGGCAGTATACAGTTCATTGGAATAGAACCAAACAATTTATCGGATGAAGATTTTAGTCTGGGATTTCTCGAGTATTGACACTTGACTTAATTTATTAAATCAACAGAAAGGAGAAATTGCTTTGAGAACAAGACATTAATGTTTCAACTTCTTCATCTGAAATAATCAACAACTTGATATTAGGCTCATCAATATCAATAATTCTACACTCAAAATCACCATATATCTTAAAGTACTCTTCTATACTACCAAGATCCTGAAATTTTTCATTTTGATTTGATTTGAATTCTAGCGGCGGCATGATTTACTATTTTCAAGTAATTTAATTAATAATGTTCACTATTGGATAAACGCGAACGTTATGGATAATCATCCTTTTTTTTGGTAAGAAATGATAAAAACCTCACGCAAACCTCACGCAGAAACAACAAAGGACCCACGAGTTAACGTAAGTCCTTGATTTTCATGTAGCCAGTATTGAACTACATTCTAACCAAATGTGGAGGGATTTGAGGGAATTCCACATTCTGGTAGGGGTATTTGAGAAATCCCTCAAACTCTAAAAAGCAGGACGTTAATGCCTGCTTTTTTAGCTCCTATATTATTCTCAAGAATAACACTGTAGCCACAATTGAACTACATTCTAACCAAATCTGGAATGATTTGAGGGGATTTTACAGTTTAGTAGGGGTCTTTGAGAAATTCCTTAATCCCAAAAAAGCAGGCTATTAAAGCCTGCTTTTTATAGCTCCTATTATATTCTCAAGAATAACATTGTAGCCTCTGAGCTTCCACATTCTAATCAGATTAGGAAGGATTTAAGGGAATTCTATAGTCTAGTTGGAGAAAACGCACATATTGACCATGCTATATCGCTCTCATTTGACCATTTTTAGGATTGATAATCAACATGAAAAGGGGTCAAAGAAAAACGCTATGGGGTGGTCAACGACTGCGTATTTTCCATCTTCTCTAACAACATACAAATGTATGAGCGATCTAAAAGCCGGATTCATTATTAAAAGTACTGAAGCATTGGTTGGCAGTATCTTTGAGGATACTACCATTTTAATTGCTAAACACAATAACGAAGGAACCATAGGGTTTGTAACCAATAAGCCTTTGCATAAGTCGTTGCATGAACTCATCGAATTCAACCACAGTAAACCATATCCACTAATGGATGGTGGTCCCGTAGATAAAGATCACCTCTTTGTACTACATAACAGGCCCGACCTTATTACTGAAGGTGAGAAAATATATAATGGTTATTATTTAGGTGGCAATATGGAGGAGGTAATTGAGGCCATCAACAATAATGACGTTAATGGCCAAGATATCAAACTTTTTATTGGCTATTGCGGCTGGGACCTTGGACAATTAGAAGCAGAAATTGAAGAGGGAAGTTGGCTGATTACTTATTAAAATTCAAATACGATACAACAGGGAAATGATCTGAAGGATATTTTCCAAAATAAGTATCCGTTAAAATACCCCACTTGGTGGGTGTAAAATGTTTTGTAATAAATATATGATCTATAACATCCATTCCACGAGGGGTTTTAAACCCATTGAAGGATGCGTTATTTTCGTAAGGAGATTTTACACCTGCGTAAGAATCAGTTAAAATTGTTGAACTAGAAAGTATTTGATACAATTCACTAGCGCGATTGCCATTAAAATCACCCGTTAAAACAACAGGTAGGTTATTAGAAATTTCAGTAATTTTTTGCACAATAAGTTTAGCGCTTTCTCTCCTTGCTATTACGCCCTGGTGATCAAAATGTACGTTAAAAACATAAAACTTTTTTCGTGATTTTACATCTTCGAGGTAAACCCAAGAACAAATACGATTACAACATTTAGCATCCCAACCCTTACCAGGTACATTTGGTGTTTCCGATAGCCAAAAATCTCCACTATTTAGTAATTTATAAGAATCCTTTTTGTAATAAATTGACGAGTGTTCACCAGCATCTTTGCCATCATCCCTTCCCACTCCATAGCGTGCATATGATGGCAAAGCAGTATTCATATCATCTAACTGATTTTTATACGCTTCTTGAACGCCAAAAATATCAAAGTCATGAAAGCCAATAAGAGCTGAAATACGCGGAGCACGATCTACCCATAAATTACCACTATCTTTTTCGTTGTAATAACGGATATTAAAGGTTGCAATTTTTAAAATTTGTGCTTCTGCTGTTAATATCCCTATCAAGAAACAAATAGATAAAAATATTTTTTTAAAATTAACTTTCATACTTGAGTTTTATAACTACCAGCCTGGATTTTGTCCCAATTTAGGATTTACCAATAAATCATTTTGAGGAATTGGATAAAAATATTGCTTATCATTCCATTTTCTAGATATTTCATTCATCCAAGTTAATTCACCTGAAATGCCATCTTTAAGTTTTTGAGAATTAACCTTGCCACTAATAGTTGATGAAACGTCTACATAAGTAACGCCTGCTACTGCTGGTGTAGGTCTAGTACCCTGATAAAATGCGACATCCAAAACGCCATCTTCATTTAAGTCCATAGGTGTATTAAGTGATGGTACATAAAAACCATTCCACTCCATTTCCATTAAAGGACCTCTTTTCCATCTCAATATATCACTAAAACGAAGGCCTTCAGCACACAACTCAATACCTCTTTCACGTCTTACTTCTAATATTACTGGACTTGTTATGTCAGGAAAATAATTTGCAACAAGATATGGATCTGCCACCGTTGGGAGCGTAGTTAAACCAGCTGTTATGCCGCCACGAGCACGAAGAACACCAATTGTAGCAGCCCATTCTGCACTTGTAAGTGTGCCTAATTCTGCTTTCGCTTCTGCATAATTTAATAGCACTTCTGCATAGCGAATCATAGCAATGGAATTAATATTGAGCGCTCCAGCATCATAATACATGTCATCGAGCGTCCATTTAATAGGCTGGTATCCTGTAAATGTATAAGAAAATAAAGGGGGTGCAGCAACTTGTACGCCACCACTTATTCTTTTGTAATTGCCTGAACGAATGGTTTGCTTGAGACGTAGGTCACGATTTTTAACTTCATCCTTAAACAATGTTGTTTTGTAATTTGGATTACTTGTAAAAGAAGTACCATCTAAATTTAAATAGGTATTGATGAAGGTACGGGTGAAACTCGCTTTTGCACCATATGTTCCACTAGTCCACCACCAATTGGCATCATTTAGAACATTTAATGTTAAGTCACAAATTGAAGCGAGCAACACTTCAGTAGCTACTGGGGTTGGATTGGTAAAAACCAAACGATAAGAATTTCCTAAACCGCCTGCAGTATTGATAGTGTAACTACCCTTATCCATTAAAACCTTTGAAGCTGCAGCGGCATTATTTAACCAATCAGCTGCAGTAGCTTGCAAATTTAATTGCGTATGGTATTTTCTAAAGGTGCCTTCAAATAAACAAATTCTAGACTTGAGAGCAAAAGCAACATCACGCGTTACGGTGCTTCTAGTTGCATCCAAATTAGGCCTAAGATTAGCAGTGGCATAGTCTATATCAGCTAATACAGAATCCATAACCAACTTACGCGAATCACGACCATTATAAAGTGCAGAATCTGATACATCTAGAGGTTTTCCAATCCAAGGCACATCACCAAATCGCTTTACTTTTTCAAAGTAAAAATATGCACGAAAAAAACGCGCAAGACCTGTATAATGTTTTCTAGCATCAAGGGATATAGCTGGGTTGTTGCAATTTGCAAGGAAATAATTAATATTTCTCAATTCAGACCAACTCCATCCGGAGCTCAAACTTGGCGCAAAAGCACCCTCCTGAATAAAGCTAGGTACAGATTTTACTGCTAAATAATCAGACATGGCATCTAATGTTGTAGCATTACCTGGTAGCATTGTATAAAATGAATTGGCATACAATTGTAGGCCTGCTTCACTTCCAAAAACAGCTGATCTATTGGCCGTTGATTTAGGTTCTTGATCTAGTTTTTGACAAGCTGCAAACCCTAAAATCATTAGCACAGCATATAAATAATTTAGTTTCATATATGTATTATTATAAATCTTATTAAAAAGTTATATTAAGTCCAAAAGAAAAGCTTTTTAGCATTGGGTAATTGTAACCATCTCCAGAATTTCCTCCAGGATTAAAAACCTGATCAGAAGGGCCCGTATTTTCAACATCAATTCCAGTAGTTAACTTGTAAAGTGGAGAATAGGTCCAAAGGTTTTCTCCCGAAAAATAAATTTTTGCATTATTAGCCTTTACCTTCGAAATCCACTTTTTAGGTAAATTATAACCAATTTGCAAATTCTTCATTCGAATGAAAGCCACGTTTTGTAAATACTTAGTTTGGGCTATACCTAAGGTTCTATTTGTATTACTAGAAGCTGCTCTAGACATCGTGCGTGGGAAATAAGCATTGGTATTTTCGGGAGTCCACATATTACCAACGTGCCATTTAGGAATATTGTTGTAAGGTCTGTTGTATTGTCCCCAAAAAATTTCAGACTCTGTACTTGGATACCAATCTTGCTTACCAACTCCTTGGAAAAAGGTAGAGAAGAAGAAGCCGTTCCAATCTGCATTTAGGTTAATGCCATAAATATAACGAGCTGCACTATTTCCAATAATTTTACGGTCGCCCGGATTTGAAACGCGATTTGTACCAATATTAATAAAACCATCTTTATTTAAATCTTCAAGTTTTATATCTCCTGGATACCAAATATTGGTTGGGGAAGCACGCATTTGAGGACCTTGCTTGGCGCTTGCATCAATATCAGCCTGATCCTTAAAAAACCCTGCAGTTGTGTAACCCCATATTTCACCAATTGTTTGTCCTTCATAATAGTCAGACAATAATTTATCGGGGTTATTATATCGAGTTATTTTACTGGTATTATCAGCTAGTGTAAGTCTAATTCCATAACTAAACGGCTTGGACTTAATATTAAATTTATCTTTCCAATTTAGCGTCATTTCCCAACCTCTAGTCTCTAAATCTGCATAATTACCTTTAGGAACAGTTGCTCCAAAAACTGCTGGAGCAGTTAAACCAACAGTAAACATATCTATTGTGTTTCTAACATAAGCATCCCCAGTAAATGTTAACTTGTCAGATAACATTGATAAATCTATTCCTAAATTGGTAGTTGTCGAAGTCTCCCAAGTAATACCATTTGGCAAAACCGCTGGCTGACTTGTTCGTTGAGGTCTTACACCACCTAAAATCAAAGCTGATTGTGAGATTCCGAAGTTTTCTTGGAATGCATAAGAGTTGATATTTCCATTTCCAAGTGAGCCATAAGAAGCCCTAATTTTTAGATCTGAAATAATGCTTGGCTTCACCTTCCAAAAAGATTCCTTGCTTACTCTCCATCCTGCCGAAAAAGAAGGGAAAAAACCGAATCTTTGGTTAGATGGAAATTTTGAGGAACCATCATAACGACCATTTATTTCTACTAAGTAACGGTCTTTAAAGGAATAATTTAATCGTGAAAATCCACCAAAAATAGCCCACATTTCATATCCACCACCTGTTGTTATAGCTTGCCCAAGTGCTAAGTTTAAATCACTTGCATCATCAAAAATAAGTCCATTTCTTTGTGCAGCTAAACGCTTATACTTGGATTGTTCATAGTTGTATCCAACCATAAACTTTACATAATGCTTATCATTAAACTTATCTTCGTAATCTGCAACAAGGTTATTGGCTAAGTATTGAGTTTCTCTCCTATCAATTCCTAAATCGTTTGTAGTAGTTCCTACATAATTAATTACACCTAATGATGTACTGTAAGGCACTTGAACTCTTTTTTGTTCGGTATTATTATTTGTATTTCTAAATGTAAAATCTCCATTTACATGTAACTTATTACTAAAAAAGTTTGAAGTAAACCCAGTCGTATTTCTAAATACTTGTCTACTGGTCGCAATTCCATTTTTCCCATACCAGAAATCACCTACTGTGTAAGCAGCCGAAAAGCTCAAGGTGCCGTCAGGATTAAACATCACTGAACCCGGATGTCCTTCATCACCTATGTTACGCCAAATACCACCGCCTTCACCAACATTCAGAGGATTGAAGTAAGACATTACAGAGAAATCAGCATTGTTATCGATTTTTAACCACGGAAAAATTTGAACTGTTCCTCTTGCACGAAAGTTTTTCATGTCATAATCATCAGAATTATAACGAAATAAACCATCCTGTTTTTGAACGCGACCCGATACTAAAAAAGAAGTCTTTTCGCCACTTCCACTTACAGAAAGGTTGTGCTCGATGGCAGCATTGCTATTTTTATATAATTCTTTATAGAAATCAGTACTACCATAATATGTATATTCTCCAGTAACTGGATCAATCTCAACTTGATTATAAGGCGCTCCTGATTCTGAACGTCTTTTAAATTCGTTTAGATAAGCCTGAGAAAACTTCTGCGTTTTATTGATATTTTGAGGAAAAGAACCGTCACCATTAACGAATGCTTCTGCAAACATTTTAGACCATAAATATCCATCGGTAACAAAATCAGGCCTAGCTACTGGCGCTTTTGAAGCATAGTTTGTAGAATAGGTCACTGAAGTTTTACCACTTACAGATTTTTTTGTTGTTATCAAAACAACTCCAAAAACAGCTCTAGCACCATAAATTGAAGCTGCTGCTGCATCCTTTAGCATGGTAACTGTCTGTACATCATTGGGATTCAATAAACTTGGGTCGCCTTCAACTCCATCAATAAGGATTAAAGCGCTACCACCTTGTCCAATAGAAGTGGTACCTCTTATGTTATAACTAGGCGCTTGATTTGGCTTTCCATCTAATATGCGAATATTTAAGTTTGGTAAAACCCCCTGCAAACCTAAAGTAAGATTCGGTAAAGGTCTATTTTCTAAGGCTTTGGCTGTTACCTGATCAACAGCTCCTGTTAGGTTTTCTTTTTTCTGCGTACCATAACCAACTACAACCACTTCATTTAAAATTGTGGCGCTCTCTGGCAACATTTTTATATTTTGAATAGAGGTTTGTCCCGCACCTACAATTATACCACTCACTTTTTGTGTCTTATAAGAGATAAAACTAACAACTAAATTGTAAGTTCCTGGTTCTACAGAGATTGTGTATGAACCATCTGATCCACTTCTAACTCCCTGCGTTAACCCTTCAATTATAATGTTTGCTCCAGGTAATGGAGTACCATTTTCATCTAAAACTTTTCCGGAAATTTTAGATGGAATAGTTTGTTGGTAATTGAAACTTAATCCTGCGTACACAGATTGTGGAAGAAAAGTGATTAAGGCTTGTATAAAAATAAATGTGCCAATAAAAAAAGCCTTCTTGTGGTGCATTAAAAATAATTTCATACTTTTTAGTTCTTAGTTTTTAATTAAAGGGATAGGCAGAAATAGTTTAACGAGAGATTGAGGTTTTCTATCCTTTAGGTTTACAAAACTATTTGAGTATTGTTAACAGAACGTTAGCAATACAACAACTCATTGTTAATTAACCTATTAAGTTTAATTAAATATAAAAACTAGAAATTACAAAATGGGTAGCATGGTTTGCTACTAGTTATGAAATAAATATTTGGATTCTTAAAAAGCCCTAACGGCACGAACATTTGATGAACTACCCTTAACGCTTCTACTTTGAACACCATTATGGAAAGACTGGCTCCATACGACAACGTGGAGATTGACATCAGTGTGCTCTGTAGAGCTCCAAAAAAAGGTTGCTGGAAAACCGCCATTAGCATGTCCCTTAAAAGTTGCCTCTCTATTAGCGTATAAAGTATTCAACTCATCTTTACTTGGTAAATACCAGTCATTATATCCACCTCCTTTATAGGCTCTTGCAATTCCTGCAGCATAGTTAGTATACATATTCCCTTGACTCAAAATAATTGCATTTGTATTGGATAGTCCTGTTCCTAAAGCAACACCTGTTGCATTAGTTAGTGTATTTAATCCGTTATGCCACTGAATTCCTGTACTCTGATCTGATGTGGCTACTATTAACCCATGCGGGGTATTTGCATCATAACCTGGGTCGCCAGGTACTAAAACATAAAATATTTTTCCGCCTTGAAATTCAGCACCCACAACTAATTTGGTATCAGGTGTAATTTGTTCTTTTTTGCAACTGCCGAAAATAAAAAGTATTGCAATAAAAATAAATGGTCGGACTAAAAGATGTTTCATTTGTTGGAATTAAAATTTATAACTGTACCCTACCCTTATTACCTGTGTTTCATAAAAGTCGTTACTCGTATAGATAAAGCCCTGCCCCTTAATTTCTTTTTTAGTAACCATGGTGTTTAACAAATCGGTGGAATTAAAAAATAATTCGCCTTTACTTTTTTGGATTACCTTTTTAATTCCAACATCTAAAGAAAATCTGGCGTTAATTTTACCTTGTGGTATAATATCTGGCGCTAAATAAATAGCCGAGAGTTGGGCATCTATATTTTTAGCGAAATGAAAGCTATTATTTAGTTTTATATTACCTGAAAATATCTCTTGTTTAGCTGCCGAAAATAAATGTGTTGCAGGATATTTATTTTGAACCAAAAAGGCATCTATTTGATTTTTATAGCCGTTAAGGTTAACACTAAATTTGTACTTTTTTGAGATTTCCTCGGTATAAATTATTTCTATCCCTGAATTGTAACTCTTGTTTACATTTTGAAAAGTAGCATAAATTAAATTACTTGGCGGCACCGTACTTGATATTCTGGTAATGGTTCCATCTGCCATTCGGTGGTAAATAGCGTTATATAAACTCCCAGTTCCCCAAGTTATTTTATAGGCTAGTTCGATCGTATTCGTAAATTGAGGTCGTAAAGCAGGATTACCAACCTTAATAATTTCGGCATCATCATATTTAGGGAAAATACGAATATCTACTTCGTTGGGCCGGTCTACTCGACGGTTGTAAAAAATTGAAAACTTATTATCCTCGTTTATTTTATAGGCCAACCGTACATTAGGAAAAGGTTGCGTATAATTATAAGTATCACTCTTGTACACAACATGGTTGGGGTTGACTTCATAGTCTATTTTTACATACTCAACACGCACACCTATTTCTGCTTCCCATTTTTTATTTTCAATAATATAGTTTTCATACAAGGCTGGAATTAATTCTTTATAAGTTGCCCATCCTCCCGCTTTTGAATCCAGAACAGAATTTGCGCCTGGCATAAATTGCATATTTGTAGGAATGCTTCTGCTACGTAGTTTAATCCCAGTTTCAATGCGGCCATATTTTAATGGTTTTATATAATCCAGGTTAAAGTCATATACCTGCTCGTCTGATAATAATTTAAACGCATCGGTACCCATAGAATTTGGCAAATAATTATCGTAAAAATACTTTTCATCTTCTCTATGAAAAGTATAATTAAAGCCAATATTTAATACACGACCTGGCTCTTTATACTTATGTTGATAATTGGCAGTAGCCATGATGGTCGTTTTTAGTTCATCTTCTAAAAACTGCCAAAGCCTTTTGCGCTGTGTAAGATTGCCATTAAAAAAAGGTTGATCGCCTCTGTCGATAATTTTTTCACTTCCAAAAAGTGCAGAAAAGGTAAATGTATTTTGGTCATCAATCGCATAATCAATGCCTGATTTTAAGGTTGTAAAATGGGTATTTCTGTTACGCTTTAATTGCGAATTAATGATATCACCGTTTTCATATATCCTTTTTACAAACTCATTTTTGTTTAAAGTTTCGGTGTATAAATAATCGCCCTGAAAAAAAATATTGACTTTGTTTTTTCTGTAATTAATTGAAGTACTTGGGTTTACTTTTGGCGTAATTGTATACTGAGGTCTGATAGTTGGTAAATTATCTTCTCTTACCCAAAGAGATCCGGCACCTGTTGTAAAACCAACCTTACCATTAAAACCTTCAGTTTTATTTTTCTTGTAAATAATATTAATGATCCCTGCATTACCGTTGGCGTCATATTTAGCAGAAGGATTGTTAATGATTTCAATTTTTTCGATAGCCGATGCGGGTATATTGTCAAGTCCAGTTTGACTTCCAAAGCCTGTTAATGCCGTTTGTTTCCCATCAATAAGTACCGTTATTTTATCGCTACCGCGAAGCTGTACTTTTCCATCTTGAACAGTTACGCTTGGCAAGTTTTGCATCGCTTGTAAAACCGAACCACCACTTTGACTAAGATTATCTTTTAGTGAAAATGTTTTTTTATCCATTTTCTCACTAATCTGCGTTGCATTTTGGGTTACAATAACTTCTTGCAAAGCAGTTGAATTTTCTTCAATTTCTATTATTTGAAGGTCTAAATATTCGTTTAGATTCCCTACAAATAATGGTTGGTTTCGTGATGCATATCCAATGTAGGTAAATTCTAAAAAATAGGATCCAGAATTCACTTTTGATAAATAAAAACGCCCCTCTTCATTGGTGACAGTTCCACTCACAAATGAACTGTCATTCCCCTTTTTTAAGACAACATTCACAAAAGGTAAAAATGTTTTGCTTTTCTTATCTTTTACAATTCCCGACACATTTGCACTTGTTTGTGCATTTGAAATTGAACAAAATAGAAATTGTAGTATAAAAATCAAAAAATAACTTCTTAGCATTCGTAAAATTAACTATAAATAATAATTGTTGAAGGTAAAATAAGTACTGAAGCGAGCTTGTTTCGCGTCTTCGCATTAAAAAAGCCTCTCAACTTGCGTTGAGAGGCTTTGTAGCCAGCATTGAACTACATTTTAACCAAATGTGGAGGGATTTAAGGGAATTCTACAGTCTGGTAGGTGTCTTTGAAAAATTTCTAAATATCAAAAAAGCAGGCAATTAATGTCTGCTTTTTTACTTCGTATGTTATTATTGAGAATAACACTGTATTAGGGGGTCAATTTGCGTGGATTTTCCATACTGACAAAACGTTTCAAGCTAAGATTTTACTTCGATTCGAGAATTATTTTCGATGGCTTCATTCCCGTTGATTTAGCAAAAAGTGAAATACTGCCAGCTTTTTTTCCGGCTTTAATTATTACTAAGCACTTACCCTTCCATGTTTTTCTTTTTTGCTGCTGATAGCTCTCTAAACTTACAGGGTTGGCATTACCAACTCCGACAATTTCTGCATCACCACTAACTGAAAAATTAATCATTTTTTCACCTTCAGGGTTAATATTCCCCTGTTTATCAACCAACTCAACTGTGATGTAACTCAGGTCCTGATTATCTGCTTTTAAAGTTTTTCTATCGGCAGTCAACTTTATTTTGTCTACTTTATCTGCTGTAGTTATATGGGTTTGCTTTATAATTTTACCTGCACTATACCCGACAGCTTTTATTTCACCTGGTTGATAGGTAACAATCCAGCTTGCCATAAATTGGGTTGATTGATTGGTCAGTTTTCGACCTAGTGACTTGCCATTAAAAAATAATTCTGCTTCCTCACAAGACGAATACACACTTACTTCCATTGGTGTATTCTTTTCAACTTTCCAATTCCATTCTGGTAAAGCATCCATCCAATTCCATTTACTCCAGGATTCAATATTAGGATTTAATTTAAATGAAGGTATAGGCGGCTTTACAAAAACAGACAACTGATTTTTTTTCCAAAGTACATCCCGGTAAAAAGATTGTGGCCTTTTCCATCCGCAAATATCAATATCTCCACAAAAGGCAAGATTCCAGGGGAAAAAATTACCGCTTTGAAAGTATCCCAACCAACCAATACTTGCCTCACCTATATAATCAATTGCCGTCCATACAAAATCCCCAATTACATAAGGATTGTCTTCCACCTCCATCCAGCTCCCAAATGCTTCCAGTGGATAAGACTCTGAACAAAATATAATTCTGTCTGGCTTACGATCATGATCTTCAGCATAAATTTTATTCTTTAAAGGATATCCATCAACAGCATAATTGTATCCCGCTATATCTAACATTCCAAAAAATAGATCCTTATCCTTATTTAGGCCGTTTACAGCTGCTGTTACCGGTCTTGTTGAATCAAAAACTTTCAAATACTTTACCAATTGCTTTGCGGTTTCCACTCCCGCAGGTGATGCACTATTGGTAATTTCATTGCCAATGCTCCACATAATGATACTTGGATGATTACGATCCCTTAACAACATACTTTCGATATCCCGCTGCCACCAATCATTAAAATACAAATGATAGTCGTAAGGATTATTACCTAAATCCCACATGTCAAATGCCTCATCAATTACTAGCATCCCCAACCTATCACAGGCATCTAAAAAAGCGGGGCTTGGTGGATTGTGTGCACAACGGATTGCATTAAAGCCACTCGCTTTCAATAACTCCACTTTACGCTCTTCGGCCCGGTCGTAAGCCTTTGCTCCCAACGGTCCGTTATCATGGTGAATACAACCACCTTTTAATTTAGTAGTTTTTCCGTTTAGTTGAAATCCATTATTTACGCTAAATGAAATGGTTCGAATGCCAAAATTTTGCTGTTCAGTTTGTAGTAATTTCCCATCCTGATGTAATGAGGTAATAGCAGAATAAACAACTGGATTTTCGCAATCCCATAACTGAGGGTTTTTGATTTCTGTCTCCCGGCTAATCGTATTGTTTTCGCCGGGGTTAAGCGTTATCTGAGAACTAACCGTAGCTACTTCCGTACCTGCTGGGTTTAACAATTTTATTGTAACATTTATTTTTGCGGGTATATCGCCTTTATTAACCAACTGCGTTTTTATGGAAATTTTTGCTGAGGATTGGTTTACAATTGGTGTTGTAACAAAAGTGCCCCATTGAGCTATGTGAACAGGGTTTATTTTTTTTATCCAAACATGCCTGTAAATGCCGGAACCCGAGTACCAGCGTGAGTTTTGGCCTTCGTTCTTAACCTCTACTGCAATAATGTTTTTTTTCCCAACTTTTAAATGCTTAGTAATATCATAATAGAAGCTAGTATAACCATAAGGATGATTTCCTACAAGTTGTCCATTTACATAAACGCTGGCATTCATATATACTCCGTCAAATTGGAGAATAAAATTTTTATCATGTTCATTTTCACTTACCTCAAAAGCCTTACGATACCAGGCTGTACCGCCTACAGTAAAACCTCCGCTAACCTGACTCGTAGCATTTGACTGAAATGGTGAATTTGTTCCTGGTAAATCTTCAATACTCCAATCATGTGGCACATCTATTAAGCGCCATTTTGAATCATCTAGTAGTGGATTTTGGGCACCATAAAAAGCCCCTTTATAAAAATGCCAATTCTCATCAAAATTAATCAGGTTATTATTCTGAACCTGTGCTATTGCGATATTATAAAACAGTAACCCTGCAATAAATATAAAAGCGTTTTTTTTCATATTGATGTTCTATTTTGTTTTTAGTATTCTAGTTAAACTTTAACATGGTGATTGATACAGCATCTAAGTTCAAAGAAACGGCATTATTCGTCACTGTAATATCACTAAGTTTTGTCCATAATGGATTCGTATCCGTATCGCCTGTTCCTTTTAAAACCCAAACTTCCCCATTGGTATTACTGTAGTTTAAAATGCTGACACTTACTGGCTGAGGGACTTTATCTTTATTGACGAGAAAAATATTCATTTTTGCGGTTGCTATATTACAAGTAACATAGGGGCTGATTAATTGATTTTCACTAGTAGCTACTACCATATTATTTAAAAGGTTATTTCCAAAAATAGCTACACCTTTGCCAATAGCATTTGCTTCACCATTGGCATTTATTGCATCATACAAAATATCAGGCTTTTCTAAGTTGGTTATCCAACGTGTATTCCAAAGACAGCTTGCAAAAAGTTTTGGTTGTAGCAAGGCATCCCCCAACATTTGAAAATTTGCAAGGGCGTGTCCCATATTATTTATGTTTGTCCATCCCCTATTATAAAAATCTATAGCATTGTATTCACTTATTATTACTCCAATACGTTGTTTACCGGAAGCACTGGCAAAGTTATTAATGGCTGAAACAGCAGCAGTAATTTCACTATTCAAATCTCCGGTAAAGCTGCGAAAATAATCGTAACCTGTAAAGCCATCAGGCAGGTAATTGCTGGCAGCCAAAAAATCAATTTTTGACACCGCATTGCTTTGTAACAGTGTTTGCCACCATTCACTTTTACCATTGGCTATAATTTTAATACTTGGATCAATGGTTCGCATAGTATCTGCAAATGCAGCTATGTCTATGGCATAGTTTGCAGGAGTTACCGTGCCTTGATTGTCGGATGAGTTCCAGCTTTCATTGCCTATCATCCAATGTTTAATGTGATAGCCCTTTACTATATTGGCATATCGCACCCATTCTTTTGCATTGGCTAGCAACTCTGCCCTGGTAGGTATTGTACCGCATTTACTAGTGCTGTACATGGCATCGTAAGCAACAACAACAAGAGGTGTAGCGCCTGTCTGCCTGCATACCTCCATATATTCATCAAAATCAAGTACGGCAGCTTTTGCAGATAAGTCGGAATTAAAAAAACGGCTATCTTTGGCTGGGTAATCACAATATGCTGCATAGGGTGATGCGAGGGTGTAAGGTGACTTAGCAAACAGATAATTGTCTGATTTCTCACCTCCCGGATACCTCAAAAAATTAGTCCCCATTTTGTTTATAGCGT
>Ga0209088_10000007_pt1 | contig 234563 bp, 202 predicted proteins | sample S_140625_EF_Meta_FD_187324 | JGI IMG/M metagenome (GOLD analysis project Ga0209088, IMG submission 187324) | Freshwater microbial communities from Lake Simoncouche, Canada to study carbon cycling - S_140625_EF_MetaG (SPAdes) (version 2) | ecosystem: Environmental > Aquatic > Freshwater > Lake... | reverse complement strand
CACTAATAATCGTTCCACCACTGTTTGCATTACTCACATTACTATACCACTGATACGTTAAACTTGGCGTACCACCGGTTGCTGTGATACTTAATGCAGTCGTTCCTCCTATACACTGTGTGATAGCAGTGGGTTGAACAGTAATTGTAGGATCTGCAACAACTGTAACAAGTACAATACTACTTGTTATACTGGTACATCCGTTTCCGGATGCACTTACAATACAGTAGTAATAAGTTAATCCAGCAACTGTGCTTGGCGGGGTATAAGTTGCATTTGTTGCACTACCAATTAGTGTTGATCCGGAAGTTGAGCTGCTAGTATTTCTATACCACTGATATGTTAATGATGGCGTTCCACCAGTTGCTGTTACACTAAGTGATCTGGTACCGTCGATACATTCTGTAAACCCGCTTGGCTGACTTGTAATACTTGGATCTGCAAGTATTGTAACTGCTACAACATCTGATGTTACGGGGTTACATCCATTACCGGTTGCACTGATAATACAATAATAATATATGGTTCCCGCACTCGTACTTGGTGGCGTATAACTTGATGATGTTGCATTTAATATACTTGATCCACCGGTATTTGCATTATTTGTATTACTATACCACTGATATGTTAAGCTTGGTGTACCACCCGTTGCCGTAACACTTAATTGTGCAATACCACCAATACACTGTGTAATTGCAGTAGGTTGTGTACTAATTGATGGATCTGCAATAATATTTACAGCTACTGCATTACTTGTTGCTACGCCGCATCCGTTCCCACTCGCACTTACTACACAATAATAATATACTGTTCCCGCACTCAAACTCGGTGGCGTATAACTTGATGATATTGCTCCGCCAACACTTGTTCCGCCAGTATTTGAATTGCTTACATTACTAAACCACTGATAGGTTAAACCTGGTGTGCCTCCGATGGCTGTAATACTTAAAGCAGTTGTTCCGCCAATACATTCTGTTATTGCTGTAGCTTGACTACTAATAGATGGGTCAGCAACAATTACAACAGCTACTGCATTGGTTGTTGTTGAAGTACATCCATTACCGCTTGCGCTAATGATACAATAATAATATACAGTTCCCGCACCCAAACTCGGTGGTGTGTAACTTGAATTTATTGCTCCAGATATTATGGTGCCCCCTGTGTTTGCATTACTTGCATTGCTATACCACTGATAGGCTAATGAAGGTGTTCCTCCGGTTGCTGTTACACTTAATTGCGCAGTACCACCAATACACTCTGTAATTGCTGTTGGTTGGCTTGTAATTGTTGGATCCTGAATAACAGTTACAGTTAATACGTTTGTGCCGGTTGATAAACAGGTATATCCATTTTGTGTACTTCTAGTTAATCGCTTATAATAAGTAGTTGCAGTGAGTCCAGATGGAACATCATAAGTAGCACTATTAGCAGCTGATATATCTAAAAATCCAGTACTAGAACTTGTTGTTGAAGCTTGCCATTGATAAGCAATAGTTCCTGAACCAGAACCATCGGCACTATTTGTAAATGCGGCAGGATCTCCGCCACTACAAATCGTTTGATTGGCAGCTATCGATCCATCAGTTACTGTAGATTGAACTGTAACAAGTACTACGTTGGACGGAACAGAATTACAATTATTACCATTTAATGTTGAAATAGTGATTCTTCTATAATACGTACTTACTGTTAAACCAGAAGGAGGATCATAGGAAGAACTATTTGCACCAGAAATATTTGACCAACTACTATTATTTAAAGATGATTGCCACTGATATGTTACAGACCCTGCACCAGTTCCACTAGATACATTAAAAATCAAAGAAGGATCTGCACCATTACAAATGGTTTGATTGAATCCAATACTTCCTGCTGCCACATTGTTTACTTGAATCGTAAATTGTTTAGCAGAACCAACACAACTTACCGAACCGCTAATATACCTAGGCGTTACTGTTATTGTTCCAACAACTGGAGACGATCCGGTATTAACACCAAAGAATGGATCAATAGTTCCGGTACCACTTGCACCAAGGCCAATAGAGGTTGTATTGTTAGTCCATGAATAAGTAGTGGTTCCACCAACATTAGTAGTACTAAAAATAACAGCTGAAGTTGATGCACCGTTACACACCACTTGGTTATCTGGCTGATTTACTTGCCCATTAGGTAGCACCGTAAATGTATTGCTGGTAGCAGATGTGGTTCCACATTCGTTAGAAACTGATACTGAAATAGCGTAGTTACCTGGCAAAGCATAACTAATACCAGAAGGTGATGAACTACTTGATGATGTTGTAGTAGCACCCGTAAATGTCCAAGCATACGTGAGCGTGCTTGTAATAGGTGCACAACTTGCAACAGTTGCAGATGGCGTTAAACTACTACTATTACAAAAATTAGCAATGGTAGCAAGTGAAATTGTTGGCGGCTGTTTTACTTTTACTGTTTTAGTAATACTTGCACTTCCACATGCATTGGTTGATGTTAATTTTACAGTATAAGTTCCAGGTGTTACAAAACTAAAAGTTGGATTTGCTGAACTAGAACTAGAACCACCTGTAAAACTCCATGATCCATTACCTGTTCCACAAAACCCAGACGCGTAAGTTACTTCCCACAAATAAGTAGGTGGCGTTGGACAACTATTTGAAGTATTTGTACCATTGGTGGCACTTACTGCGAGCGGACCACAACCTTCTTCAGTATCAAGTGTAAATACGGGTGTTATTGTAGTTGGCTCAACACAAATAGTTTGAACTTTTGTAGAAACACCACAATAGCTTTCTGTTGTTAATGTCACAGAATAAGTTCCTGCAGCAGTAAATGTATGGGTAATATTTTGTGGTGAAAGAATATAATCAGTTTCTACAACTGATGATCCATCACCAAAATTCCATGTATAATTAGTTAAGCGAGAACAACTTTGGTTATAACCAGCAATGGTCGTATTTGTATAAGTTACAGAACTACCTACACAGGTTTTTAATACAGCCGTAAAATTTGCAACCGGCTTTGCTAATATTGGACCAATGTTATTTGAAAAAACAGTTGATCCACAAGAATTTCGAATAGTTAAAGTAACAGGTATTGTTGAACTGGGACAGCTTGTAATATCATATACGTGAGGAATTGGATAATTGGATGCAGTGGCATAATATTGAGAGGCAATCATTTGCTCCTGTGTATACGTGATAGTAGTTCCGTCACCATAATTAACTTCATAAAGAGTACCCGCTGCATTATTCACCCAATTAGATATTGCCAAAGCGATGGGTGCAGTTGGCGCACATAAATTAGTGGTACTTCCCGGATTAACAAGACCGCCTGACGGATTACCTACATTTTTAACAACGATAGTTTTTGAAATATTACATCCGTTTGAGCCTAGTGCAGTAACAATTAAATTAAATGTACCTGCAGTAGTATAAGTATGATTAAGTGGTAATTGAACATTCGTTTCTTGAGTTGAACCATCACCCCAATCAACAGTATAAGATGTTATACAACTTGAAGACCCTGATACTTTATCCAATCGAATAACAAATGCGGAACTAGAAACAGGTAATCCGCAATTATCAAATTGTGCAAATGGATTTCGAGTGTCTCTATAATCTACACTCGCTTGTTGTTTAACTGTAATCGTATTCACTACACTATTACTACAACCACTCGCATCTGTGATGGTAAGTGTTACAGTAAATGTTGCACTACCACAACCAAGTGATATAAATGTATGTGAAGGATTTTGTTGAGTAGATGATGTTCCATCACCAAAATTCCACGAATAAGTATAAGGGCCCGTACCTGTTACCGATGATGTAAATCCAACGGATGCTCCAGAGCAGGGATTATTTGTAAAACTAAAAGTTGGCACTGGCTGTGCTAAAACTGTAATTCCTATAGTAGCTGAATTACTACAACCTCCAGAACTTACCGTATAGACAATTGAAGTAGTGCCTGCTGCAACACCCGTAACTACACCACTAGAATTAATAGTTGCAATATTTGGATTCGTAATTGTCCAAGTGCCGCCAGCTGTAGTTGAAGTTGCAGTAATGGTTCCCCCCACACACAGTGTTGAAGCAGTTACTGATATAGGATTAACGGTTGGCGCACTTACTACAACTGTTTGTGAAACGCTAGCACTACAACTACCAGCTGTAACCGTATACGAAATTGTTGCAGTCCCTGAACTTACGCCTGTTACCACACCAGTACTTGGATGAACTGTTGCAATGTTTGTAAGATTAGAAGACCAAGTACCTCCTGCAGTTCTATTTGTTAATGTAGTAGTTAAGTTTTTACAAACAGTAAATGTACCTTCAATATCTTCAACAGTTGGAACCTCCAATACGGTTACAATTTTTGTTGCAGATGCAGAACAAGTCGTTTGTGAATTTGTAAAATTATAGGTAATGGTAGCAGTACCAGCACCAACACCTGTTATAACCCCAGCACTATTGATGGTTGCTATACCCGTTGATGAACTAGTCCAAGACCAAGTACCGTTATCTGTAGCAGAAGTGAATGTAGTTGTACTGCCAATACAAACATCTGTATTACCTGTAATTTCTTCGATGGTTGGAATTGGATAAACAGTTACCGTTTTGATTGCGGTTGACGTACAACCACTAGTGTCAGTAATTGCATAATAAATAGCAACCGGCAGCCCTGCAGCGAGAGCAATTACATCTCCATCAGATTCAACTGTTGCGATACTTTCATCACTTGAACTCCATATACCCCCCAAAGAATCTGGAGTTAAACGAGATGTTCCACCCACACATAAAGTAGTTGTTCCTGTTACTACGGGTAATGTTGGAGCCGAATTAATTTTAAAAGTTATTTCTGAATTAAGTACTTGTGCAACCGCACTTGAACCCTCAACACTTATTAAAGAATATATATAAGTACCAGCATTATTTGTTGGTACAAAAATGCTGACAGTATCACCAGTAACTGTTGTTACAGTTTGACTGGTACCGTTATTTATTTTGTAGGTAAATGTATAAGGCGCAACACCCTCATTACCTGTTCCTGTGTATGTAAATTTAATGACAGGACTAGCACTACCCGCACACACTGTTGTAATATTAGTAGTCATGGTAGCAGCCTGCCCATTAGCATGAGGTGCATAAAAAATTGAGCCCACTATAAAAATAGCAAGTATCAATTTTTTTATGTTCAATAATTTTCCCCTCATACGTTAACCAACTAAAATTTATTATAACATTTAGGCACTGCGTTTTTACTCGGATCTTTTGCAAACACATACTGCAATGAAAGTTCAAAACCACCCCTACTATTACTCGCCGTTCTGAGCGAAGAAATATTTATATCATACGATAAACCAATTTGAAAATCACCAGACTCCAATCCTGCATACGGTATAATTGATTCATTGTGTCGGTAATAAACGCCAGTCAAGACACTTGATTTTTTTTCATAAAAATCCAGGTATTGCTGATAGATAGTGCCTAGCATTACTTCTGAAGAAATAGCAGAATTCATGTAAAGACCACTGAAATAAAGTTTACTCATTTCATTAACAGAAAAATTATATCCAGCATGAATGGTTGTTCGTGGAGAAAGTTTTGCATCACCTCCTGTCATTGATTCGTTAGGCTTAGTGATATGATAATAGGAAGCGCCTATATACCACTGCTGTTCGGTGTTACTAATGCCAGAATATAAAATTCCGGTGCCCATATCCGGATAATTTATACCGAGTGTAGACCTCGGTTCCCCGGTTGGCAAAGTGGGATCAAATCCAATGGGTGTAAACTGTCTTGAAAATAAAAACTTAGTGTAGTCAATTGTTTTAGAAACAAAAGATGCTTGAAAACCAATGCCCAATCTGTGATGGCCATATTTATCCAATTGCTGATTATAGCCTGCTGTAAAAGCGAGGTATCGTGATCTGAGTCCACCGTTATTGGATTGATCATAGAGTGCCATGCCGCCCAAACCAAAAACGTTCTGTTCTTTGAATACCCGCCTCAGGGCACGGGTATCAAATGCCACTGTTCCAGTAGTAAAAGGGTTACTAATCGATTGCCACTGATTGCGGTAAGTAGATGAAATTCTACCCTCCCCGGCAAACAAACCCGTTAAAGCAGGATTAAGGGTCAAGGGCGATGCATAAAACTGGGAAAAGTGGGGATCCTGGGCCGTTACTTCCAGAAAACATATAGACGAAAAAAATAATGCAAATAGTCTAAAGCGCATCAAATTTTAGAGTTTTTGTACTGTTTATAAAACAATTTTGCATAAGAAGTATAAAACGCTGAAAATCACGCAATATTTAGAGTTAGATCATGTCGAAATGATAGATGCAAATGAAAGGCCAAAGTATTATATTACGTATATTTTATCTAAGTCAATACAGCATTGAATCATAACATTATTCTATGTGCTTAAATTAAGGAATTAGTACAAATTCGTAAAAAATTTAATACAGTTAAAGAGTACGGAGTTCGGAAAACAGAACTATGGATGGGTTAATAACCTATTATACTACTGTGCAGCATATAAAGCGATGTACTCTGAGGGAGTACATTGATTCACTTTCTTAAAGGCAACATTAAACGTACTTTTCGAAGAAAAGCCAGCTTCTTTTGACAGAGACTCAACCGTAAATTTATTCAAATAGCCTGTTTTGATTTTTTGATTTACATACTTGATACGATACATATTTACAAAATCTGTAAAGCGTTGATTAAAGTGTTGGTTGATAACAAAAGACACTTCACGAGCAGGAATATCTAAGGCAACTGCTACTTCATTGATATTTAAATCATTATTAAGATAGGGATGCTGCTCTTCGAAATACTTTTTTAATTGAAATATCTCCTCGTCGTATTCTTTTGGGACAGGTATAGTATCGTTTTTAATTATATGTAAATCATGTACACTCGTTGATTCACTTTTGACATAAGGTAACCCAAATAGCACTTGTGGGTGTACCAGCAAATAAGAACTAATACCCAGAAAACTAAAAGAAAGTATATACCCAGGGATGAGCATAATTTGTTCGGATTTTGCCAAACTTGGATCCGAGGAAATAATAATGAAAAGTATAATGTACCCAAGTATACTCGATGAAAATAACCAGTTAAATGTTTTTAACCACTTTATTACTTCGTTGGTGTGTCCCTCATATTTATCAAGTAATAAATCTTTTTTATAACCCCAAACCAATTTCCACTGAAAAAATAAGTAAACAATCGACTGAACCATCCTTGCAAAAAATAAATATTTTTCAGCAATGTAACCGTTACCAGTAAGATATGAAAGTGAAAAATCTTTCATTATATTTTGAAGCAACTCCTGCTTTTGTAAGGCAGGCATAAAATAAACTGGAATATAATTTACAAAAACAAAAAACGCCGGGACAAAATGCAAATAGTCTTTGGCTGTATACTTTTGTTCATCTTTTAATACAGACCTGATATAAATATAAGCGAAGGGTGGAATTAAAAAATTAACTGGCGCTGCAGTTTTAAACATAAATGGTACTTGCAAAATCCATCCGGAATGTATAAGCAAATAAATACAAGCCCCTAAAGAAAAAAAGATCATTGAAAAGCCTAATATTCTACCAGAAAATTGCTGATAATCTGGTAAGCGAAAAAACAATAAGTACGCAGTTATAATTGAACAAAAAATACTACCTAAAAATATTACTTCAGACATACTTTAAAGTTAAGTAGTTCTTATTAATACCCACGCTCGTTTTTCCCTTCGATATAATTTAAGAAAGCTTTATTTACCACTTTGTTACCACCAGGTGTTGGATAGTTGCCTGTAAAATACCAATCACCCGTATTTGTAGGGCAACAAGTGTGTAAATCCTCGATGGTCTGATAAATAACTTCTACTGGTGTAGCCACTTCAGGAGGGGTAATCAACTCCGCAATTTTATTGGAAATTTGAGCCGTAGTAAATGGTTTATAAATATGTCGTACCAGGTTTTCTGTGTGTAATTCACCAGCCGCATCCAGCACTTTAATTTTTTCGTGTACCTCCGTTAAAATATGTTCTTGCTTGGTGTCATGGAGTAAGGCAACAGCTGCTTTAAAAGCTATAAAATCACCTAGCTTACTCATATCAATACCATAACAATCGGGGTATCTAATTTGCGGTGCCGACGATACAACAATAACTTTTTTAGGATTAAGTCTAGAAAGCATTCTAATGATACTTTCCTTTAAAGTAGTACCGCGTACAATGCTATCATCAATAACTACAAGCGTGTCTTGACCACTACGAACGGTGCCATACGTGATGTCATATACGTGTTGTACCATTTCGTTGCGGTTGGCATCTTCGGTAATAAAAGTGCGCAGCTTAACGTCTTTGATGGCTATTTTTTCTTGGCGAATTTTACGGTTCACCATTTCTTCTAATTTCTCTGGCGTAAAATCTTTACCCCAACTTAAAATACGTTCTACTTTAATTTTATTTAAGTAGGCTTCCATGCCTTTTACGAGTCCGTAAAAAGCAACTTCGGCAGTATTAGGAATATATGAGAAAATAGTATTTTTTAGATCATTATCAATCCTTTTTAGCACTGTTTCACTTAATGATCTCCCAAGTGCAATACGCTCACGATAAATTTTTTCGTCACTACCTCTAGAAAAATAAATACGCTCAAAACTACAAGCCCTTCTTTCTTTAGGTGCTAATATTTGTTCGATTTTAAAATCACCATTTGGATCTACGAGTAATGCAGTACCTGGCATTAATTCTTGTACTTCATTTTCACCTACATTAAAAGTGGTTCTAATGGCAGCACGTTCACTAGCAGCTACTATCACATCATCAGAAATATAATAATAGGCCGGTCTAATACCATGCGCATCGCGCATAATAAAACTACTTCCATTTCCAAGCAGTCCACCTATGGTGTAACCACCATCAAAAATAGGTGTAGCCTGCTTTAGCACGCTCGCAATATTTGCAGCATTTGGATTTTTATCATCCTCTTTTGCTAAAAAATGATGCACTACTTCCATCATAGCAGCTAAATCACTTTGCTTTTGAAAAGCAGCTGGTTCAAAATTTATTTGTGCAAATAAATCATCGGTGTTTACCAGATTAAAATTACCTGCAAGTGCTAAATTTTTTCCTGGAGAAATATTTCTCTTTATAAATGGATGACAAAACTCTACATTGTTTTTCCCTTGGGTACCATATCTCAAATGGCCTAATAATAATTCACCTAAAAATGGCAGATGCCCTTTCATCAAACCCGGATGATTTTTAATATCGGGTTGGTGCTTTTCTAATTCCTGAATTTCCTGACCAATGGTGTAAAATAAATCGGCAATTGGTTGTTGTGCGCTGCTACGCATTCTGTGCAAATATGGATTACCCGCTTCGATATCTAATTTTACAGCTGCGATTCCGGCGCCATCTTGGCCACGATTGTGCTGCTTTTCCATTAACAAATACAACTTATTGAGGCCGTAGGTTACGCTACCATACTTTTGTAGGTAGTAAGAAAAAGGCTTTCTTAAACGAATAAAGGCAAGGCCGCATTCGTGTTTAATATCGTCGCTCATAGAGGGTATAAATGAGAAGTGGCGAAGTTAATAACTTCGCCACTTCTCTACAATTAAATATTATAGGTATTTTATCATTTATTGGCTGCTAATGCCTCCGCTAACCACAAAAACTCGTTGGTAAAAGTATCTACCGATTTTTGGAAGGCTGGGTCGATTAAATCACCTTCCGAAGAGACTTTTTGGTCTAAAAATGGAACTAACAGCATATTAGGGGCAGCAATTCCAAATAAAGCAGGGACCAATAACAGTAATTGCTGACTAGCTCTAGCACCACCTAGCCCACCCGGAGAACCGGTTACTAGCCCAAAAGCCTTACGGCTTTGCTTTGGAAAATGGTCTATCAAATTTTGTAAAGCCGCCGAATAACTACCATTGTATTCGGGGGTCACTAGTATAAATGCATCCGCAGCAAACATGCGATTGGCTAGCGGCTTTAGGTGATCTGGAGCCTGGTCTGGCGTACCAATAACAAAATTCAATAAAGGCATGTTCCAATCTCTAACATCTAATAAACCAATATTATGTTGCGTGGCCGCAGCAAAATGCTTTTGCAAATAAAGCGCTACTCTATGTGTGACACTGTTTGTTCGAGGACTTCCCGAAATAATTTCTATGTTCATATAAATTTGTTCCTATTTAATAATACCAATGTATTTTTCTTTGTGCTGATAAATAGCAATACCATTCAACAATAAAAGCAATACACCAATACCAGGCGCATGTGCAATTAACAATTCAAACAATAAAATGTTCACTACTATTGGCGCAAGTAACAAAAGGCCAAGTGCGCGTAAAGGTTTAATAAATAGCAGTAATCCAACCACCACTTCAAGTGTTTTAATAACTAGTAAATATTTTGTTGGATAAAATAAATCAAAGAAAGCTTTTATATTACCAGTTGTTTCTGGCATAGGCATAAAATTAAAAAAATAATTAGCGCCAAATACAACAAATACAAAGGCTAATAATAAAGAAGGGGCTTGTTTTAAGATATTCATAGGTTTAAGTTTTATAATAAAATATTACCACTGCATAGGTACTTCAATCACTAGTAATGAAGATTTTGATGTGGCGGTAAATTCAAAAGATTCGGTTTCTGAAATAGCAATGGCGTCTCTTGCGCCTAGTTCCTGCTCTCCAATTTTTACTTGTCCGTTAACTACAATAACATACACGCCACTGCCTGACTTATGTAGGTTGTAGGCTTGTGTTTGGTTGGCATCAAAATCACCTAATGAAAACCAGGCGTCTTGATTGATCCAAACAGCATTGTTATTGTCAGGTGCAACAACTGTTTGAAATTTATTGATACGGTCTGCTGCACTAAATGTAAGCTGCTCGTAACGGGGTTTGATATTTTTTTCTTTTGGAAAAACCCAAATCTGAAATAGTTTAACGGGCTTATCATTATTGGCGTTGTACTCACTATGGTAGATACCAGAACCGGCACTCATAATTTGCACATCGTTGGCTCTAATAATTTCATCACGACCGGTAGAATCGTTGTGGTGTAGGTCTCCTTCTAATGGTATGGTTACAATTTCCATATTATCATGCGGATGCTTACCAAAACCCATACCAGCATCGATATGATCATCGTTTATAACGCGCAGCGCACCAAAATGAACCCTTGCTGGGTTATTATATTGTCCAAAACTAAAATAGTGATAGGTATCCAGCCAGTCAAATTTTACGTGGCCTCTACTTGCAGCAGTATGTAATTCTGTTTTCATCTTCAATTACTTCCTATTCGCAGTAGCCTTAGCTGCTGCATCTTTCCAGTCTTTTAAGCTATCGCAATTACCATATTCTGTATCGATAGACACAAAGTAGGTAGGGATATGGTCTTTAAACCATTTTTCTAGCACGGTACCCTTTTTTTCTTCAATGGCACGCTGTGCAATACGGTTATAGTCGTCAAGCATATTTTCGCGGTGTGGTTCTGTTCTACGCTTAAGGTAAATAAGGCGCACTGCTTTGCGGTTACGCTCGTCTATGTATACTTGTGGCACACTATATTGACCAGGCTTTAAACTTTTAAGTGCAACAACCATGTCTTTGTCTAACATGTCAATGGTTAAAAATACACTTCCGTTTGGACCCGCCACCGAACCTGCGCTAAATTTGCTGTTTTCGTCGTCGCTAAATTTGCTTACCGCTTCATTAAATGCGAGTGCACCACCAAGTAATGCCGTTTTAATGGAATCAACTTTTGTAGTGGCTTCTTTAATTTCATCATCGGTTACTGGAGGAATACGTAAGATGTGTCTTACCACTGCTTCGTCACCACTGCGACTAACAAGTTGTATAATGTGCAGTCCAAATTTCGATTTTACAACGGGAGAAATCTGACCTTCTTTTAAACGAAAAGAGGCCGATAAGAAAGCAGGGTCCCAAGTTTTTTCATTTCTGTTTAAAGTGTATTGTCCACCAGCGTCTTTACTTCCTGGATCTTCTGAATATAATTTTACTAGTTGCTCAAACTTTTGTTTGCCAGACTCTACTTGTTTTTTGTAGTCCAACATTTGCTTAGCAACATATTCCTCTACGTCTTTATTGGCTTTAGGAATCACAACTACCTGACTAATTTCAACTTCACTTTCATAAAACGGTAAACTATCCTTCGGAATTTTTGCATAGTAAGCTCTTACCTCATTAGGCGTAATTTTTACATTGCCTACTATTTTCTTTTGCATTTCTTCAGCTAACTTTTGCGCTCTAAATGCTTCTCTAAAATCTTCTTTTAATTGGTACACCGTTTTACCAGCAATTTCTTCTAATAAATCTTTAGAACCATATTGCTGAATGGCGCCTCTAATCCTGTTATCAAGTGCAGCATCAATTTCATCTTCACTAATTTTAAGTGAGTCTTTTTCACCTTGAAGTACAAGTGCTTTTTGAATGAGCTGCCCTTCCATGATTTGACAAGCCGTAGGTATCATCACATTTTCTTGACCTTGGGCCTGACGCTTTAAGTCTAGTAGTGCATTTTCTACATCTGAACGCAAAATAATTTTATCGCCTACTTGACCAATAATTTTATCGGCAACCACTTTTTTAGACTGAGCCGCAGCATGCTTCGTAAACAAACCCGCCGCAGCAATCATCACAACAAACAAGAATACTTTTTTCATAAAATCTAAATAGTTACTCAAATGTACTAAAAGCGCAATCCCGACAACAGGGTCGGGATCGCTTTTAACAAAATTTATAAGGTACGTTTTACTTCCTCTTCTTCAAAGGCTTCAACAATATCCCCTACTTTAAGGTCACTAAAGTTTTTGATGGTTAAGCCGCACTCCATATTAGAGGCCACATCTTTAGCATCATCTTTAAATCTTTTAAGACTTCCAAGTTCGGCTGCTTGTCCTTCTCCTTTAGGATATTCCACAATACCGTCTCTGATAATTCTAATTTTACTATTACGGCTAATTTTTCCGTCAAGTACATAACAACCAGCCACAGTGGCTTTGTCAAATTTGAATACTTCACGTACTTCAACGTTGGCAATAATTTTCTCTTGGAACTTAGGTTCAAGCATACCCTCCATCGCACTCTTGATTTCGTCAATTGCGGTGTAGATGATAGAGTATAATTTAATTTCCACGCCTTCAGTTTCTGCAAGTTTATTAGCCTGCATAGAAGGACGAACGTTAAATCCAATGATGATTGCATCAGATGCAGCAGCAAGTAGTACGTCCGATTCTGAAATCTGACCTACCCCTTTTAATACCACTCTAATAGCAACTTCGGCAGTAGATAATTTTTGTAATGAATCCGATAATGCTTCTACAGAACCATCCACGTCACCTTTAATGATGATGTTTAATTCTTTAAAGTTACCTAGTGCTAAACGTCTGCCAATTTCATCAAGTGTGATATGTTTTCTAGCACGTAACCCTTGCTCACGTAAAAGTTGCGCGCGTTTTGTTGCTACTTCTTTTGCTTCAGCTTCGTCTGTAAATACTTTAAACTTCTCACCCGCTTGTGGTGCACCATTTAAACCAAGTATCACTACTGGTGTAGATGGAGGTGCTACTTCAATACGCTGGTTACGTTCATTAAACATCGCTTTAACACGACCATAATTTTGACCAGAGACAATTAAGTCTCCTTGACGAAGCGTTCCGTTTTGTACTAAAATAGTAGCCACATAACCACGGCCTTTATCAAGTGATGCTTCAATAATAGTTCCAGAGCCTTCTTTGTTAGGGTTGGCTTTTAAATCTAATAGTTCTGCTTCTAATAATACTTTTTCTAAAAGCGCATCTACATTTAAACCTTGTCTAGCAGACAATTCTTGGTTTTGGAATTTACCACCCCAAGCTTCTACTAAAATGTTCATTTGAGAAAGCTGCTCGTATATCTTTTGCGGATTCGCTCCGTCTTTATCAATCTTGTTCACCGCAAAAATCATTGGTACGTTTGCAGCTTGCGAGTGCGAGATGGCTTCTTTTGTTTGAGGCATCACGGCGTCATCGGCAGCAACTACAATAATTGAAATGTCAGTTACTTTAGCACCACGCGCACGCATTGCGGTAAACGCTTCGTGACCCGGTGTATCTAAAAACGTAATAGCTTTTCCTGTTGGCGTTGTTACCTCATAAGCACCAATATGCTGTGTGATACCACCCGCTTCACCTGCTACCACGTTTGCATTACGAATATAATCTAGTAATGAAGTTTTACCGTGGTCAACGTGTCCCATGATGGTTACGATTGGTGCACGTTCTACAAGTGACGACTCATCATCTTCATCTTCTTCTTCATCAAATTCGTCAGCATCATCTATTCCAATAAATTCTACTTCAAATCCAAATTCACTAGAAACGAGTTCAATAACTTCTGCATCCAAACGTTGGTTAATAGAAACCATGATTCCAAGGTTCATACATTTTCCAATAACGTCTGCAAAGCTTACGTCCATTAAGTTTGCCAACTCACTTACGGTAACAAATTCTGTTACTTGTAGTCTATTGTCTTCTGTCATTTCACCCATTGCTTCTGCTGCTTCGTCACGCTTTGCACGTCGGTATTTTGCTTTTAAGCTCTTACCTTTTCCGCCAGCACCCGCAAGTTTAGCTTGGGTTTCTCTGATCTTTTCTTGAATTGCTTTTTGATCAATTTCTTTATCTTCTACAGGGGCGCGTTTACCTCTATCGGTTCTGTTACCACCTCTGTTGCCACCTGGTCCACCACCAGCTCTATTAAATTGACCACCACCGCCGCCGCCTTGACTATTTCTGTTGTTAGCAGCAACAATAGGTCTGTTAGGACCACTTACCGGTTTACCATCTGCCCCAAGTGTTGGTGCAACAGGTGCAGGTTTGCCATCTACAGGAATACGTTTGCGCTTGCGCTTTTCATCTCTAGCCGCAGGCTTAGGACGGGTATCACTATTAATTGGTAAATCAATTTTTCCTAAAATTTTAGGACCTTCTAATTTATCCGCTCTAATATTTTCGATCGTAGGCGCTACATCTTCTTCAACTGTTGGAGCAGGCGCTGCTGCAGTCACAACAGGCACTACAGGCGTCTCTTCCGCTGCTTTTTTCTTGGTTGTTTTTGCTGCTGGCTTTTGTACTTGCTCTGCTGGCGCATCTTCTACTTTTTTCTTCGCTGCTTTTTTAGGACGTGTCGACGAATCAATGGCAGATAAATCAATTTTATTAATCACTTTTGGCGCCTCAATTTCTGGCGCTACCGTTTTTTCTGCGACAGGCGCTTTAACTTCTGGAGCAGGTGCAGCGGCAACAGGTGCTTCTACAACAGGCTCTTCATTGCGCACTTTTTTGTCTTCTTTTTTAGCAAAAGAAAGATCTTCTTCATCTCTTTTTTTCTTGGGTTCTGCCTGCGCAGCAACTTTAGGTATTTCTACCTGATCTGCTTTGTTTTTAGCAACTTTATCGCCTTGGAACTCTACTTGTAAAGCAAAGTACTGGTCTGATGAAAGTTTTGCCGAAGGCTTTAACTCATCACGACTAAAACCTTTTTTCACTAAGAACTCAACCAAGGTATCTTGGCCAATGTTGAACTCTTTAGCGGCGGCTAACAGTCTGGGTGTTTTCAATTCTGACATTCAGTGTTTTTTAGTCCATTCGTTCATTGAAATGTGCCACAGCGTATGAACGCTTCTGCTGTGGATCCTTGCTGTATTATTAATGGCAAAGATAGTTAACTATACGCTGCTTACGCTTCTTCGTCAAATTCGGCTTGAAGCACTTTAAGTACGTCTTCGATGGTTTCTTTTTCGAGGTCAGTTCTGCGCTCTAGCTCATCAGGGCTTAAGTTTAAAATACTGCGGGCAGTATCACAACCAATACGCTTGAACTCATCAATTACCCAAGCCTCAATTTCATCACTAAATTCGTCTAAATCAATGTCAAATTCATCAACAATCTCCTCATCTTCTCTAAATACGTCAATTTCATAGCCAGTTAATTCGCAAGCAAGCTTGATATTAACACCTCTACGGCCAATGGCTAGAGAAACTTGGTCTGCCTTTAAAAACACTTCGGCGTGCTTTTTATCGTTGTCTAACTCCATGTAGCTAATTTTAGCTGGGGTTAAAGAACGTTGAATTAAGAGTTGAATATTGGTAGTGTGGTTGATCACATCAATGTTTTCGTTTTTCAATTCACGTACAATACCATGAATACGAGAACCCTTCATACCCACACAAGCACCTACTGGATCGATACGGTCATCGTAACTTTCTACGGCTACTTTAGCACGCTCGCCTGGATCACGCACAATCTTTTTAATCGCAATTAAACCATCAAAGATTTCAGGTACTTCAATCTCTAATAATTTAGCTAAGAATAGAGGGCTTGTTCTAGATAAAATAATGACCGGTGTATTATTTTTAAGATCAACACGCGCTACAACAGCTCTAATGTTTTCACCTTTTTTGAAATAGTCTTGTGGAATTTGCTCCGACTTTGGTAAAATAAGTTCGTTACCTTCTTCATCCAAAAGGAGTACTTCTTTTTTCCAAACTTGGTAAACTTCTGCACTGATGATATCACCAATACGGTCACCATATTTTTTAATAAGCACATTCTTTTTAAGATCGCTGATACGACTTGCTAAAGTTTGCTTAGCAGCCAAAATAGCTCTTCTACCAAAGTCAATCATATTAATTTCTTCGTACAAATCTTCCCCTACTTCAAAGTCGGGCTCAATTTTAGTAGCATCGCTGTAACCCACTTCCGATAAGGGATCTATCACTTCACCATCTTCAACAATAAGTCGACGACGGATAATTTCTAAGTCTCCTTTTTCGGCGTTAACGATAACGTCAAAATTGTCATCACTACCATATTTTTTACGGAGTAATGTTTTAAATACATCTTCCACCACTTTCATCATCGTGGGACGATCAATGTTCTCTGCATCTTTAAATTCCTGGAATGCTTCGATGAGGTTAATACTAGCCATAACGCTTTATTTAAAGTTTCAAAAGTTTTAAAATTTAATTTGTATCGTTGTTGATTTTATCGTTGAAAACGGAATCACCAATTGTTGTGTTACCATTTTTTTTCCTTTTCCTTCTGTGTGTTCTACAATAATATCAGCTTCTGTGACATCGAGTAACAAACCTATTTTGCTGGTATCATCATTAAACAACACTTCTACATTTCTGCCCTTATTTTTCAAATATTGACGATGTAATTTTAAAGGTTGTTCTATGCCTGGAGAAGAAAGTTCTAATGAAAATTCTCCTTCTGGATAATAGCCTTCCTCTTCAATGAGCTTGTAGAGTTGCTTGTTAAAACGAACACATTTTTCGATAGCAATACCCTGATCTCCGTCCAAATACACTTTAATGTTATTGGTAGGTTTGATAAGTATAGAAACCAAAAAATAGGTAGGCTCATCTTGTAAGAGCTGCGCTATTAAGGCTTCAATTTTTGCTATTTGTAATTCAGCTGACATATTAAAAAAGAAGAAGGGAACGGTAGCCGTTCCCTTCAATTGTTTCATTTTCTAATGCAAATATAGTGTTTTTAGGCCTAAACTTCCAAATTTTGCTTTTGTAGAGTCCTTACCTTTGTAGTCTATTACGCTTAATGTTATGATGAAAATTATTTTCTACTGCTTCCTCTTCTATGCCTTATACCGATTTGTCTTTAATGTGGTGGTACCTGTAAGTAAGGCCAGTTCTCAAATAAAAAGCACCTTAAAAGCAATGCAGGCGCAACAAGCCGCAGCTGCCAGGGCACAACAAGAGCAGGCTGCTCAGGCCCAAAGAACGGCTAAAACAGAGGCAAGCAAGCCTGCTGTCAAAGAAGATTACATTGATTTTGAGGAAGTTAAGCCTTAAAGACCTAGGTCTAGTACCGTTAAGCCACCACTTAAAAATATGGTTTGAAGCCCGGCTTTTTGAGCCCCTTCTATGTTACTGATGGTATCATCTATAAATAAAGTGTGTGCAGGATCTAGGTTCGCATCCTGTAACACGGCCTCAAAAGCAGCTACTTCTGGCTTTCTTTGTTTCAATGTATGAGAGTAATAAGCCGTTTTAAAAAAGTGGTTAAAATTGGGGTTTAAGCCAACCACAGGTGCAGTTTGCGCATATATCGTAGTAAATGCTTTGTAATGAATGGCATTTGTATTAGAAAATAAATAAATATTATACTTGTTTTTGATTTGATCCAACCATGCTAGGCGCTCTGCTGGAAAATCCAGTAACATGGCATTCCATGCGGTTTCTATTTGACCATTGGCTAGGGTTAATCCGGTTGCTTCCCGCAATTTATTGTAAAAATCTTCTGGTTGTATCGCGCCCACTTCTAACTGCTCAAATAAAGGATTTGCGTGGTGCTGGGTGTACAAGTCATTAAAGTTTGCAATACCCAAATTTTCAAATGCCTTTCGCGTTAATTGATAATCGAGATTGATTAAAACACCGCCTAAATCAAAAATGATACTTTTTACAGGAGTAACCATGCTGCAAATTAAGCGTAATATTTTTTACAAATTGATTGCGATTGATGCCCTGCGTTAAGGGTAAATATTTTACATTTGCCGCTCATGATTATTTGGGCAACCAAATTTTCAGGGCCTATAGCTCAGTTGGTTAGAGCACCTGACTCATAATCAGGGGGTCCCAGGATCATGCCCTGGTGGGCCCACACATTGATAATTAAGCAGTTACAAGAAAGTTTTCATCGACTTTTTTGTAGCTGCTTTTTTCATTTGCACCACAATTTGCACCACAACTCATTTGCAGAAACGTGCGGATACTTTGGAATTGTAATTTTTAGAAATGATGTTATTTTGCAATTAATCTATTTCGAAGAAGAAGTGATATAGTATCATTAAACGAAATGTTGAATTAGCAGATTGAGCTAACTTAGACCTAAAATGATTAATAAATATAAATAAATGAAGGCTACTGAAACCACTTTAAATAATTTCCTATCACAACCGAAAATTCAGTACATAATTCCAGTGTATCAAAGAAATTATGATTGGACTGAAGAGCAGTGCCAACAATTATTAAGTGATATAATAGATGTAGGTCAGAGTAATACTACACATTTCATTGGAAGTATTGTTTATCTACATGACGGTGTTTATACTTCCTCAGATGTCAAGCCGCTTGTTATTATTGATGGTCAGCAAAGGCTAACGACCTTCTCAATTTTATATTTAGCTTTATATAAATATAGCAAAGAGAATGATTTAGATGAAGTAGGGGATGAAATTATGGATACTTTTTTATCAAATAAGTACGTAAAAAACGAACAGAATAAGCTCAAATTAAAACAATCAGAATCGAATTATAAGGCGTTTAAATTTTTGATGGCAAATCAAGATACATCTGGTTATGATGAGTATAGCAAAATAATTAATAACTATAATTACTTCAAGAGTAATCTTAATCAATCTAATTTCGAGTTGATACGAAATGGCCTTACACGATTACTATTTGTAGAAATATCATTGGAGCGTGGTAAAGATGATCCACAACGCATATTTGAAAGCCTAAATTCTACTGGTCTTGAACTTTCGCAATCTGATTTAATCAGAAATTATATTTTAATGGGACTTGAGCCAGATGAGCAGCAAAGAATTTATGAAACTTATTGGGAACAAATTGAGGTCAATGCAAGAGATTATAATAATGAGGAAAGTAAAGTTTCTGATTTTATTCGTGACTTTCTAACATTTAAAAATAAAAGAATACCAACAAAAGGTTCAGTATATATTGAGTTTAAAAACAAATTTACACTTCGGGATGGTGCTTTTTATTCGAGTTTATTAGAGGAAATAAGAAGCTTTTCATTGTATTACAGCAAGTTAATTAACCCAAGTAAAGAACCTGACTTAAAAATAAGGCAAGAATTAGAATATTTACATAGATTAGAAAGCAATGTCTCATATCCCTTTTTGCTTGCTGTTTATCATGATTATACGAGTGGGATAATAAGTAAAGAAGAGTTTATAGAAATACTGAAATTAATTCAATCTTATATATGGCGCAGATTTATTGTTGGCCTCCCAACCCACGCACTAAATAAGATATTTATGTCTTTGTATGGAGATATAAATCAGAAAAATTATGTGAAATCAATACAAAAGTTTTTATTAAAGAAAAAAAGCTATCAAAGATTTCCTAATGATCTTGAAATAGAAATCAACTTATTTGAAAAAGATTTATACAATATTCAAAGCAAGAATATTCTTTATTTTCTTGAGTTACTTGAAAATTATAATAATAAAGAATTTGTTTCGATTCAAAATCCTAATTTAACTATTGAACATATATTTCCCCAAAACCCCGATAGAACATGGACTAACCTACTTTCTCATGATCAATATCAACTGATAAGTGATAAATATCTTAATACCATATCAAATTTGACATTATCTGGAAATAATGGCGTATTGAGTAATAAGTCATTTAGCGAGAAAAAAACAATGAATAAAAATAATGGGGAACAGGGTTACATATACAGCCGGTTATGGCTAAACTCATATTTGAAGAATATTGATAGTTGGAACACTGATACTTTAAAAGAAAGGTTTAATATTATACTTGATCGATTTAAAAAAATATGGGAATTTCCTACCTTGAATATTGATGAAGAAAATGATGAAGATGAAGATTACTATATCTACAATTCTCCAGATCCTCGTCATAGAAAACTTGATTATTTTATTTTCCGAGATGAGAAAGTTATTACAGATGAAGTTTCAAAAATGTATTACCATGTTGTTAAAATAATAATTGAGGATAATCCAATACTTCTTTCACATGCAGATATACGAAATCTATTACTATTGACTACCAATAAATCTGAATTAAGAACCCCATATCAAATCAATTCCACCTATTATATTGAAGCAAATATTGATAATAATTCAAAATTCAGAAAACTTAAATCATTACTTACAAAGTTAAATTTTGAAGATGATTTGTTAATTAATTTTTCAGCAAAAGATTACGACTCATCAGAAGAAGAAAAAATGAATAGAATCTACTGGGAGGATAAGGTTGGGGTTGACGTTATGAAAAATTTAGATAAGGTCCTCGCTTCTTTACACGGGATAGATGAAAATTTGAAATTTAATTATACAATCGGATATATTGGTTTTGTAGTAAAAAACAAAGTTGATAATTTTTTAGTGCTAAATCCGAAATCAGAGTGGACTAGATTTTCAGTCAAGGTAAATAATGCTGAAGACTGGTATAGTATCTTGCAAGATAAAGGAATAGATGTTATATCGATTGGAACGAACAGTAAGAGATTGAAATTTAGAATAAAAAATGATTCTATATCTGACGAAATGGTGAAAATTCTTGACTTGCTATTTGAGTCATACAATAATCGATAAAAAATTGCAGCTTATTTTATTTTCTTGGAAAGTTTCCTTTTATTTGAATTAGCTAAAATTTAAATATTAGAAATTAGGGCATTTGCTACATTCCACATTAATACAGGAGGCACTGCATTACCTATTGCCCTATATTGTCTGTTATCGGATACACTATCAAGTTTAAAATTATTTGGAAAGGATTGGATATTTGCTGCCTCTCTTGGTGAAAATCGCCTATAACGTTCTCCAATCTGGAAAATACGCAGTCGTTGACCACCCAATAGCGTTTTTCTTTGACCCCTTTTCATGTTGATTATCAATGCTAAAAATGGTCAAATGAGAGCGATATAGCATGGTCAATATGTGCGTTTTTTCCACTAAGTTCTACTATCCAAGTCTAAACCACCCTTCAAACAATTTGTCACTGCTTAATTCAAAATCTTTTTGATCGACAACTTCGTTATTTATTTTTTTAATTAGAGTGACTTTTCTTCCCTTTTGTAAAAATGTATTATTCACAAAGACCCTGAATATAATTTCCTTATGTTGTCTTAAATAAATTTCTTTTGACCAACTATTTCCCACAAACTCTTTAATCCAACGTCTTTCATTATCATCTGTGAATTGAACCTGTCCAAAGGTGTCAAAATTTATTTCTACCATTAATTCTACTTTAATTAATGGTAAAGTATCCATCATCCTGTTATTAGGAAACAGCTTGAAAAAATCTTTTAATGAAATGATTCGTGCTGACAATTTGGTATTGTTAAATTGAATTGCAAACTAGTGTCAGCATATTACCAACTTGTTAAATTGATATTATCTTTTTGGATTTTGAAATAGAATTTATTCCGGCCAGGTTCCGTGCCAGGTTTTCACAAAAAACGGGTTAAAACAGGTGAAATATGAGAAATATAAATCTATTTAAATCTTGTATCCTATTGATTATCAATAAAAGAATAGGTATAGAATACCACTAGGAACCCTCATAATCAGGGGGTCCCAGGATCATGCCCTGGTGGGCCCACGTTGGAAATCAAGGGTTTATGAAGGTAAAACTTCGTAAACCCTTTTTTCTTGCAAAAAAATTGCAAGAATCATATGAAAAGAATAAATTGATAGACTAATAATTTTTATAATATCAATAAAAAATTCGAATTATGAAAAAGCTTTTTATTTTTATTTTATCATTCCCTTTACTCACATCCTTTGGACAAAGTACTAATTCATTTTGTGCATTTAACCAAAATGGAGAAAAGTACGAATTGAATTTAGTCGATGGGACAGGTAGTGTAACCTGGGTTAAATATAATCGATCGGGTGATATCCTTAACTCAGGTAGTGGAACATGGAGTATGAGTAATGATGCAGTATATGGCGGCCTCTACGAAAGATTAACTGTCAATATTCCAACTGGTCAGATGAAGTTTTTAGTCGTTAGGACATCCCGTGGAGCTATTCAAGAATTACAAGATGAATCTGCTTACAAAAGAAATTTTCAGCCTTGTACTGGTATACTTTCTGGCGGTAGTAACCAAACCCAGAAAATAATACAGTACAATCCTAATGCAAGTATGATAATTGGCACACCAATTACTATTGGTACTCTCATGATTGCCAGTAAAGACATGCCTGAACCATTAGACTGGTGGGAGGCTAAAGAAGAGTGTTTACGATTAGGTGATGGTTGGAGACTTCCTACTAAAGAAGAGCTAGATTTAATATATGAAAACAAAAGTCGGATAGGCGTCTTTAAAAATGGTGGTTATTGGAGTATAAGTCAATCAGCAAATCGGATGACCAATGATGGCGAACTGATTCTTGCATGGACTAAAAGTTTCAAAACTGGAATAAAAACAGACTATGAGAAAAAGGAACTAGGTTACGTAAAAGCGGTTAAGACAGGGGTAGCTAACACTGAGGTCAAAGCACCGATAAAAGAACCGATAGAAGAAAAGAAAAGTCTAGAACAAGCTAAAATAGAAGAAATAAATACTAGAATAAAAACTATTGGTACACCAATCAAAATATTCAATTTTGAAGTAGCTGAAAATGATTTTCCTGGTGGTGAAAAAATGACATGTGAAGAGGCTAAAAAAGCATGTGAATCTTTGGGAGACGGTTGGAGATTACCTACAAAAGACGAACTTTTTATCTTATATCTCAATAAGAAAAACATTAATGTGATTCGGGATTATACATATTGGAGTTCTACTAAGATTGGCAATTTGGTAGATATTGTTTCTTTCATTGATGGTAGATCAAGCAGCTCTGGATCTTCATATGGTTGGTCAGTTCGTGCAATTAGGACTATGAATACAGGGGATTCTAACAAAGAAAGTATTTTTTCAACATCAGACAAACAAATTATAATTGGGACTACTATCAAGATTGATAATTTAGAGGTGGCTCAATTTGATTTTGCTCAAGTAATGAACTGGGATTTAGCAAAATTAGCATGTGAAGCTTTAGGAGATGGTTGGAGATTGCCAACAAAAAAAGAATTGAATATTTTATGTCGGAACAAGTCAAAGGTTTGGGCTTCTGGTAAGTTAAACAAAGCTATTTGGAGTTCTACCGAAGCCGACTTAGGCAACGCGTGGTTCCAGTATCCCTCAGATGGCGGTCAGTATGGCAAGCGAAAGAACGACATTGGCCATGTTCGAGCCGTTAGATCATTTTAACAAATTATGAATTTCAAGATCCCAATAACTTTGTTTTTGTAAAACAAAGTTATTTGAGGTACCAATAAATTAATTGGTCGTTTCTTGTTAGAATATGAAGTGCCTGTATTTTGATACTTGTCCTTTTCATAGGGAACACATTATTTTAAAACCAGAGTCACAATAAAAAAATTGTTATATTTTGAAAAATCGCTATATTACAATCAAGGACATTCATGGCTATTATTTAAACTTGTCGATCAAATCAATAAAACTAATCTTATAAAACATCAAATATGAAAACATTTTTAATGTTTGCAACCCTTTTAGTTTTTAACACTGCACTTTTTTCCCAAACCTATACTGTTTTTAGATCTGAAGGGGAAGTATTAAATTTTCTAGAATCTAGAAAGAAATTTTCTAATAGTAAACTTGGTATAACTATTAGTTTTAGTGATATGGGTAGTAGACTAAATAACAATAACGTACGTGAATATTTTAATCCTAGTGTTGTATTATTGACTAGCACAAGAGCTAGAGTAACTTATGTATCTATGATAGATGATGTGGTAACTAAAATCATTGTTGATTGTAGACAAAACATAATTATTGACGAAGATAGTTATACCACCTTTTCTCATATTTCAAATAACGAAGGGTCATCAACAAATTTAGGAATTATAGGAACCCCTATTAAGATTGGTAACTTGGAAGTTGCTCAATTTGATTTCCCTGATGAGATGAATTTGAGTGATGCTAAAGCAGCATGCGCTGAGCTTGGCAATGGGTGGCGATTACCAACTAAGGATGAATTGAATATGCTCTATGAAAATCAAGATCAAATTGGAGGATTTACACATAATTGCTACGCTCGAGATCATTGGAGTTCAACTGAGGGTGGAAATTTTGGAGGTGCTTGGCATCAGTATTTTAAAAACGGTGCCCAGTATACTGGTTTTGCGGACAACGTCCTCCATGTTCGTGCTGTAAAAACTCTAACCCCTGTTAAAGAGCCTATTAAAGAGCTTGTTAAAAAAAGTATAGCCAAACCACCATCAGCAAAACCAGTTGTAATAGGCAAACCAATAAAGATTGGCAATTTAGAAATTGCAGAATTTGATTTCCCTGACGTTATGACTCTAGATGAAGCAAAAGCAGCATGTGCTAAACTTGGAAAAGGTTGGCGTTTACCGACAAAAGACGAATTGAACATGTTGTATAAGAATAGGTCAAAAATTGGGGGGGATGTAAGTAAAACTTATTGGAGTTCAACGGAGATCGGTTTGTCGTCTTTCGGCACATACGATGCATGGTTTCAGTCCTTTGGTAATGGTTACCAGGGTACTAACTCCAAGAAGTACGAAATTAATGTTCGAGCCGTTAGGGATCTGGAAAGTTTAGATCCTATTACAAAACCTAATAATTTGAGTATTATTGGTAAAGCAATAAAGATTGGTAATTTAGAAGTTGCACAATTTGATTTTCCTGACGATATGACCCTAGATGATGCTAAAGCAGCGTGCGCCAAACTCGGTAAAGGTTGGCGTTTGCCTACGAATGCTGAACTGAAAATCCTATATCGAAACAAGTCAAAGATTGGTGGATTTTTGGATAGGGTCTATTTAAGTTCTACATCTAAGGATGACATCGGCATATGGGTACAGGGATTCAGGAATGGTTCTGTTGGTCAGGATTATGTCGGTAAGAATTACAATTATTCTGTTCGAGCTGTTAGATCTTTTTAACTGTTTATCAATCCGCTTGCAAAAAAATTGCAAAAACTATGGCAAAAGGATGCAAAACAAGGAAAAAGAAAGAAAAGAAAAAATCTTACATTTAAACAACGAAACTCTCTACAACTAAACTGTCCACTTTCTTTGACGACATACATAAATAAGTCATTTATGAAATTAAATGAATATATCGATAATGATTCTTACATTTTTTTAAAAAAATATCTAAATAATTCTTCCCCTGTTGGGCACGAGATGGAGGGTCAAAAAATTTGGTTAGAGTATGTAAAAAAATATGTAAAATTTTTTGATTCAGATTCTTATGGAAATACATACGGTATAATTAATAAAGATTCAAAATTTAAAGTAGTAATTGAAGCACATGCTGATGAAATAAGCTGGAAAGTAAATTACATAAATGAAAATGGATTAATTTATTGTTTGGCCAATGGCGATATAGATCATCAAATTGCCCCATCAATGAGGGTTAATATTTATGGTGAAAAAGGAATTGTGAAAGGAGTTTTTGGATGGCCTGCTATTCATACAAGATATGATCAAAATAATTTAAAAGACTCTGATATCATTCCTGAAATATTATTTATTGATTGTGGTGCAAAAAATAAAAATGAAGTTGAAAAATTGGGTATTCGTATTGGAGCATTTATTACTTATGATGTTGGTTATGATGAGTTAGCGAATTCGAGAATTATTGGAAGAGGATTAGATAATAAAATTGGAGGTTTTATAATTGCAGAAGTTGCTAAATTAATTAGCATAAATAAAATTAAAATAAATTTTAGTTTATATATAGTCAACGCTGTTCAAGAAGAAATTGGTCATAAAGGTGCAGAAATTATAGCAAAAAAGATTAATCCTAATATTGCTATTATTACAGATGTAATACATGATACTAATACACCAATGATAAAAAAAGAACTTGAAGGAGATATTACAATTGGTCTTGGTCCAGTTTTAACTTATGGCCCATCAATTCATAAAAAATTAAATCAACAAATTATAAGATGTGCTAAGAGAAATAAAATTGATGTCCAATACACAACATCAAGCTGGTCTACAGGAACTGATACAGAAGCATTTGCATATTCTAATTTGGGTTGTCCGTCGGCATTAATTTCACTGCCATTAAGATACATGCACACAACAGTTGAAATGGCTCATAAAATGGACATACTCAATACTATTAACTTGATATATAATTCACTATTAGAACTTGACATGAAATAATTATTTTATAGCTAATAATTTCATGTCATCTTGAACTAAATTTAATACGATTCTGTTATTGATGTGATTAATAAGCTTATATAAATCTTTACAATAAACCGAAGGATTCATATAATTATGCTCTAAGGAATAACGATGAGGATAATAACCACCACCACATACATTTACAATTTTACAATTTTTACAGGTATCAGATAATCCATTAATCCCAGATTGTCTAGATGACACAAAACTACTATTTAAAACATCATTTAAACTAGAATTAACAACACTTAAGCCCGTTTCATGAGCACCGGCAAAAACAGATTTCATTGTATCTACTTGTTCATACATTCCATTTTGAGAAATTGTTACCAAACCAATAGGCTCTATTCCTAATGTTTCAAGTGTTCCTTGTTCACCTAATAATCTTTTAATAATTTCTTCAAATAGCCTAATTCTTATATGTGAATTGAATCCATTATACCAATCATCAAAAATTTTAATAAACCAATCTCCAAATTTTTCAAAATCTTTATTATTATGATGTTCTGGTAAATTATTCCAATTTGCATGTGGCAATAAAAAATCTATTATTGGGGGTTTAAAATCAGAAAGGTATCTCCAAACATCTATAGGTGAGGCATTTACATCGATGACACATAGTATTCCACTAAAACATTTTTTATCTTTCAATAAATTAAGTCCACTTTCAACATCTAAACCACTGCCTTTCCCATTATGATAAATTCTATTTTTATCATTAATTAATGGTGGTCCATCATAACTAACTCCTACAGATATTTTCTCTTTTGTAAATAATATTATGAATTCTTCATTTAATAAAGTAGCATTGGTTTGTATGCCAATCATTAATTTAAAACCTTTTAAAATATCTTTTATAGTAAAAATATAATGAACAAAATTGTCATAGCCTACTAAAAGAGGTTCGCCTCCATGTAAAGAAATAGAAATGTTCGTTAAGTTATGCTCATCAGCATGTTCCTTGATTCTTAAAATCGTTTTTTGAAAAGTATCATGACTTATTATTTTCGGCATTCTTTTCCAACTGTCGTCGCCCATATTGAATTCATAACAATAGGTGCAATTTAAATTGCATCTACTAGCTATTTTTATTACAAAACTAGATATTGGAGTTTTTTTCATTTTTAATATTTTTTACAAAAAAATGTAGCAACACTTGTTTGGTAGTTTACTTCAGAACCAGAGTGTAAATCATATACAGATATATCCGAAAATTTATATTTTCTTAACATTTCAATTACTACTTCTATTTCGAAAGAAATTTGAGTTATTTGATCATATTCTTTAGTATATAAATTTGTAATTGGATTAAAAATATAAAATATATTTTCAGTTGTTGCAATATTTTTTTCACTGTTATATTTACCATTTTTAATCCAAGTAAAAGTATCTCTTTCAATGATGTCTACATAGTTTTTCCAATTATTTTTATGGTCATTTACAGTGCAAATATCAAAAATAAAATAGCCATTTAATGCCAATAAATTATATGCATTTGCAAATAACCTTTCCCAATTTGACTTCTCGAGTAAATGATTTATAGTATCAAATGCAGTTAAAACTAGATCATATTGAGAATTCAAAGGATCTAAATATTCTACTATATTAGCTTTTTTAAATTCAAAATTTGGATATTTTTTCTTTGCAATTTCTAACATTTCATTTGAATGATCTATTCCTATATATTTTTTTATATAGCTTTCTAAATATTTTATTGCATCTCCCGTTCCACAACCTAGATCAATTATATTATATTTAGAATCTGGAATTTTTGTTTTTAATAATCTTGTAAAAGGGAGCCAGAAGTCAGGCAAACATATTTCATAAAATTTTGCAATATTTTTATAATTGTTATTCATAGAGACGGTATACTAAATCTTTATTTTTTACAAAAAAATGTTGCTACACTAGTTTTTTCATTTATTTGATTCCCAAAGTGCAAATCATATACGGAAATATCTGAATACTTATTGTCTTTTAACATTAAAATTACATCTTCTACTTCAAATGAAATTTGGTTTATAACATCATATTCTTTTTTATAAAAATTACTTGTATTTTCTAAAATAAAAAATAAATTATGTGTCGTTGCTAATTTATTTTCAATACTATAAGAACATTTTCTAATCCAAGTAAAATTAGGTTGATCAATTACATCAGTATAATTAACCCAATTGTTACTATGATCATGGACTGTACACATGTCAAAAATAAAAACACCATTTTTTTCTAATAAATCATAAGCATTATTAAAAAATAATATCCAAGATGATTTATCTAAGAGGTGATTTACAGTATCTGCTGCACTTAATACAATATCATATTTCGTATTATTGACATCTTTAAAATCTAATATATTCCCAACTATAAAATCATTTGAAGGATATTTACTTATTGCAATTTCTATCATATCTGTTGAATGATCAACACCCTTATAATTTTGAATATACTCTTCTAAGTAATGTAAAGCATCGCCTGTTCCACATCCTAAATCAATCAAATTATACTTTGATTGAGGTATTTTAGATTTAAAAAGTAGTTTAAAGGGGTTCCAAAAGCCGGGCAAACATATTTCATAAAATTTTGAAATATGTTCATATTTATTTATTTGCATAATTTAATTTTAAATGATCAAAAAACGCAAATAAGCCTTTACAGTAAGCAGAGGGATTATTTAGAGAATTATTAACAGATGAGTATCTTGTTGGATAATATCCACCTGAGCAGGCTTTTACATGAGTGCAGTCTTTACACAAATCTGGAATTTGTTTCATATTTATTGAATCTAAAACGTCCCAAATTTTTTCATAGGCACTAAATAAGGTATTATTATTGAGGTTCATATTAAGATTCGATAATTTTTTTCCGTAAGAACCAATTGATTTTAAATGATCTAGGATATCATAATTACCATCAGTCTCCACAACTAAATACTTTCCTAAAGGTCCGCCAAACCAATCACTATTTGATTTTCCACTTAATGTTGAAAATAGCGCAGATTCAAATAAGCGGATTTTTATATGATGATATTTCTTCGTATTCATATAATAATCAAATGCTTTAATTACCCAATTTTTATATTCTATCCCCAATTGATTTATTCCTTTTGGATTATCATGATTTACAAATGGGTGTAAAAAATCTATCTGAATTGGTTGAGGATCTAGCAAACATAAGCTATCAACTACATCAATAGGATCGTTAGTAAAATCTGTAACACAAAGAATACCAGAAACCAAGTTGTTTTTAGCCAATAATGTATAACCTGTTAAAACATCGTCATATGTATTTTTACCTGCATGATTAACCCTATGTTTATTATGTTCTTTGTTTCCATCTAAAGAAACACCGCATCTAACATTATATTTTTTTAAAACATTTATGATTGCTTCATTAACTAAAACTCCGTTTGTTTGGATTCCTAGTTTTATTTTATCCTGAATTCCAGATACTAAATTTTCAAATAAAATATTCAATTTTTCAGCACCCATTAAAAGTGGTTCGCCGCCATGTCCAATGATATTTATATAGTTATGTTCAGTTTTTACCAGATATTCTTTTAATCGTTTATTTAGTAAAATTGCATTTTCTAAAGAAAAATATTTTGGTTTAGACTTCCAAGAATCATCTCCTGTATTATATTCATAACAATAAGTGCAATTAAGATTGCAGGGGCTTGCAAACTTTACTATAAATGTATTTAAATTATTATGTTGTGGTTTTAGCATGTTATTTATAAATTTTAAGGTCATCTAGCATCATTTCAAGTAATTGAATTCCACTTTCAGTCAAAAAACTTGAATTTTCACTTAATACTTTTAAAGAGAACGAATAATCATTGTATTGAATATTCGCTCTTTTAATGACATTATCCATATTCCCATATTCATTAATATTTAAAATTTTGGAATAAAATCTAGATAAACCGCATAATACATAAGCTTGATGAAAAAGGCCAGATAATGGACGCGCATCATCTCTTAATGGCGTTTTAACTAGTACTGAATTATCTTTAATTAGTGGATTTGTTTCCATTAAGCTAAATAAAATATTATGTCTTGTCTCATGTATAAGGGTTTCAGCAGTTAAAATTTTTGGACAATGGGAATAAACTATTAATCCAATAGAATAATCAGATGTAAATGAAATTACATTGCCTTTTACTAAGGGTAATTTAAAATATACAGGACTAATACAATCAAGGTATGATTCTAACATTTGGTATTGTAATTCGTCTGAATCTTTTACTAAAGTTAAAGCATTAGTTAATGTTTCATACCATACAACTCTGTCTTCAACTGTTGGAAAACCAGTATACAAGACATTTGTTAATTTATCAAAATCAGGGTGTTTGAAATATTTGTATAAATATTCAAGTAAATAAGAATGTTCAATAACATTAATTTTAATATTTTGAAATTTAAATTCTTGAATTTCATAGGGAGCTTTCATCTGGTTTAAAAAATCATGAAAAATTGAGCTTTCATCTTGTGCGTGATGTAATAAAAATCTAAAAATTGACCCATTGTGCCATAAATTTGATAACTTTTCAGATGATTGAAGCAAAAACGGTGAAACTTGATTTTCTAAACCTTTTGATTTTAGATATTGTAAAATAACTTTATGTTGATTTTTAAAATTTAGCAATGCTTCATTTTCAATTTCTTGGGGCAATAACCCAGTTAAAATATTTTTCATTTTAAATATATTTTAATTTGTAAATCTTTTGAGATTCATCAGTAAAATTTAAATATAAATTTTGAAGGCCTAAAAGATGGTTAAATTTTAATAGTTTAGGCTCATCTGTATTAAGTAATTTAGTATTATTTTCATGTAATTTAAAAATATTTTTTATTTTCTGAGATTTAATATTATTATTTATTTGTAAATAAAGGTTATTCGATTTAACCTCCCAATCTGGCACATAAATCAAATCATCTCCCCATAACAATAATGGCACTTTCATTATTTTAACAACTTTAGAAATAATTTCTTTTGGAAACTTATCTAATACAATACTATTAGCATTTTCAATAAATAAACGAGATGCTTGGCAAGATAATGAACAAGGAAAATAGTCAGGCATTAATAAGTCTTCATTAAAAAGTACAACCAATCTATTTAGAGTATAATATCTTGGTTCATTTGAAAATAAATATTTATTATAAAAATTAGATAGCCCTAAATTACTCTCATAACTTTTTACACAACAATCTGGATATGATAATGTTTTGCCAGGATTTTTAAAGGGATTTACTTCTATAGATTCCTCTCTTGAAAACCATAATTCAATATGTGTTGCATTATCATTATTATCAGTATCTCTTAATAAGTTTTCTCTCGAACCTTCATCTTTAGAAATGATCAAGTATCTTATTGCAACTTCAAATAAATTAAAATCAATTAGTTGCTTTTGAATAAAATTATACTTCCCAATTGGCAAATGAATTAAACCTATTTTCCTTACTCCAAATAAAATGGTAAAAATATCATATAGAATTCTTGGATTCAGATTATTATCGGTAAATTCATAATATTTATTTTCATAATTCATTTATAGATTCATTTGGCGAGATAAATGAGACATTATTGTCAGAAGTAAATTTTATTTTCTGATTTTCAATATAATAATTCAAAGTGTGATATTTTACTATTTTATTTATTAAGAATTCAGAACCATATTTAGTAAGTAATTTAAATCTTGTTTTTGATAATTGCTGTGATTCAACGCAATTAAATGAACAAGGAAAATGAGTCAATAAAGACGAATCAGAAATTGAAGCTACTGGCCAGCACCATACATTGTACTTATTTTTTATAACTAAATATTTTAAGGCTTCAATTAATTTTGGTACTTTTTGATTTAATTTAACAAAATCGATACAACAAGATGGATAAGACAAAAATTGACCAAATTTATAATCATCGCAATCTTCATCATACATTCTTAATTTATCTGCGTATTCTTGATTTTTTGCAATATAAAGTGGTATCCCATTTAAGTGATTGTTTCGAGATTTTTCAAAATTATCATTAAAATCAGAAGAGCTAATAAATACATGTCCTTTCCCAACTGAAATAGTTAAATTTAATTGTAATATGTATTTTACAATACTTTCTACTTCTTTATTGAATCTACAAATTACCCTAGCACCTCTTCTGGATTCAAAATAAACATCTAAAATATCCATTCTAATTTGAAAAGAAATATCTTCATTGTTTATAAAATCATATATAAAATCATTTAGCATATTTTTAGTAAATTCTAAACACTGTTTATTTCTTTTTTTCTATCTCCTGAGATAATACAATATTGTAAAATTTCTCATTTTTTAATTGATCCAAATAATTATAAACATTTAAAAAATCTAACCTAGACTTTTCTATAAAGTCCATTGTTGGCATGCTAATTAAATTAATATTATCTTGTAATATTTCATATCCTCTTTTAACTTGGTTACCAATATAATACATTCGATCTGAATCATATTCAGTATGTATATTTGATAACTTATTGTAAACGATAAAAACATTACCAAATACATAAACACCATGTAATACACCCATTAAAGGTCTCTTATCTCTCCTCCAAGGAGAAATATAGCTATTGTCATCCCAACCTTTTATAATTAACTCTTCTTTGTTATAAAACTCTAATAAATTTAACCAATGATGTGATGATTCATGGGTTATACATTCAATAATATTAAGTAACCCTAAGTTTTTATTCATGTGTATGGCACCCCACAAATCGGAATTGCTTCCCGAAAAATGAGTTAGTAACTCTTCTTTGCCTGTGATAGTTACAAAAGTAACAACTTTAACAATTGATATCAACTCCTCCCATTTATACCCTAATATTTTTTTTGCTATAGATAGATTATCAAAAAATATTTCTTCATCTTTTTGATTTACTTCTGTATAATTTAAACTTTCCCCTCTTGTATCTGCAGGGGGCATATACAATTGGTTATTTTGAATTGTTAAAATTTTTGAATCTATCTGATTATTTAATAAATATTGCAAACATTCATTTATCAATTGAACGTTTTTTTCTGTTTTTGTGGTTTCAGCAATAAGTAAGAATGAAATTGGATTTAAAATATTATACCTTAATTTTTCCTGTTCCTCGGTACCTAAAATTTGTATTAATTTCTCAAATTTCTCAATATGAAAAAGCTCGTAATTTTTTAAAAAATCAGTTGAAAAGTAGATCATAAAAAAAAGGGGAAGATTTAGTTCTTCCCCGTGTAGCTTAAAGAGGTTCTATAAAATTAATCTTCGAATACACCAGAAACATAGCTACTATGACTTGTAGTTCTTGCTTCTGTATTCTCAGAATTCTTAACCTCATTTAATACGCGATTTAGAACTGTATTGTCTTCGAATACACCAGAAACATAGCTACTATGACTAGTAGTTTTAGCTTCAGTGTTCTCAGAATTCTTAATCTCGTTTAATACGCGGTCAAGTACTGGGTTTAATTTTTGCATGACATTTTTTTTAAATTAATAAATATTTATAATCCCAAATTAGTAATTTATTTATCAATTACAAAATAATTTAATATACATATTTATATATATATTTAATATATATAAAGTTGTTAATCAATATTTTGTATATAATTTATTTTTACAATCTATAACCTTACCATATTTAACATAAAAAAGTTAGAAACTAAAAAAATGAAAAATTACCACAATGGATAACGATTGTTAGGAGGAGTATCGTATTTCTTTTTAGAAAAAACTTTGAATAAATTTTTCAGTATTTTACTTATCTTATAAAATATTTTTCTCATTGAAAATCTAATTTTACACTAAAATAACAAAATTGTCTAAAATAATTGGAATTTCTGCTTTTTACCATGATTCAGCTGCAGCTTTAATAGTAGATGGCAAAATTATTGCTGCTGCTCAAGAAGAAAGGTTCAGTAGAAAAAAAAATACATCATCTTTCCCAATTAACGCAATAAAATATTGCCTAGACGAGGCAAACTTAAATATAAACCAAATAGATTATATTGCTTTTTATGAGAAACCAAGACTGAAGTTTCATCGATTCATAAAAAATCATATACAATTCTTCCCAAATGGACTAAAGCAATTTATTGCTGGTATAAAAGATTGGGTATATACAAATTCTAATTTTGAAAAAAAGATAAATAGCGAATTAAAGCCAATAATTGGAAATAAATCGTGTAAAATAAAAGTGCTATATGTCGAGCATCATCTTTCACATGCAGCAAGCACATATTATTGTTCAAATTTTGAAGATGCTGCAATATTAACAATTGATGGTGTTGGCGAATTATCTACTACTACATTATTTCATGGATCAGAAGAAAACATAATAAAAATAAAGGAAATACAATTTCCAGATTCAATTGGCCTTCTATATTCATCTTTCACATACTTTCTTGGATTCAAAGTTAATTCAGGAGAATATAAATTAATGGGTTTAGCACCCTATGGAGATATTAAATCAAAAGAAACAAGTGATTATATAAAATTAATAACTGAAAACATAATAGATGTAAAAGAGGATGGGTCTTTTAAATTAAATATGAAATATTTTCAATATCACATTGGTTTTAATATGATAGAAGAAACTTTATGGGAAGATCTGTTTGGTATAAAAAGAAGAGACGATAAAGAAGAATTTAATCAAAGGCATTGTAATTTGGCCTTAGCAATTCAAAATGTAACTGAAAGTATTATACTTAAATTAATTCAAGAAGTGAAAAAAATTACTAAATCTAATAATATTTGTTTGGCAGGTGGTGTAGCATTAAATTGTGTTGCAAATGGAAAAATATTAAATTCGAATATTTTTAAAAATATTTACATTCAGCCGGCTGCAGGAGATGCTGGTGGCGCAATAGGTGCAGCTTTAGCAGTAAATTATCTATTTATTGGAAATAAAAATAACCAAAAAAATAAATCAGATATAATGTATGATACCTATCTGGGGCCGCATTTTAATGATAATTATATTTTAAATATGATTAAAAATGTAAATGCAAAATATATATATTATGAAAATTTTGATGAATTAATAGACAGTATTTCGAATTTTATTGTACAAGGAAAAATTATTGGCTGGTTTCAAGGTAGAATGGAATTTGGGCCTCGGGCATTAGGTAATAGAAGTATTTTAGCTGACCCACGAGCCTCAGATATGCAAATGAGGTTAAATATTAGTATAAAAAAAAGAGAAGGATTTAGACCTTTTGCTCCAGCTGTTCTTAACTCTAGAACCGAATATTACTTTAACTTAAAATATAAAAGCCCATACATGCAATTTGTAGCCCAAGTTGCTGACAATATTAAATTGAAAATATCAGATAATTACTCAAATTTAAATTTGAGAGAAAAATTATATACAAAAAAAAGTTTGTATCCTGCAATAACTCATGTTGACTTTTCTGCAAGAATACAAACAGTAAATAAAGAAAGTAATGAGAGATTTTGGAAATTATTGCAATGCTTACAATCTAAATACGATTTAGGTTTACTTATAAATACAAGTTTTAATGTTCGTGGTGAGCCAATTGTATGTAGTCCTGAAGACGCATATAATTGCTTTATGAATACTGAAATAGATTACCTCGTTATTGAAAATTTCATTTTCGATAAAAAAGAACAATTAGTAGTCAGTAATAATATTACTTTTGAACAAGATTAAAAATAAATGTACAGAATAATTCATAAAATATTACAAATAATCTGGCTAATTCCTAGAAGAAACAATTTATTAATTATGAAAATAATTTCTTTCATACTTATTGTACTAATATATTTTATTATAATTTTTCCTTTGCATTTATACTATAAATTGAGCACAATAAAAAAAACCAAAGTTAGTAGTACTTTTTTTATAAATAATAAAAATCAATATAATAATAAATCATTTAACGATAAATTCATTTAATTTTTAAATTTTTAGTACTTTAAATTGAGAATTCTTTGTCGCCATTTTTATTAATATAATAATAATCACTCCCAATTCTAACCTGAGCTAAGCCTTCCTTAAAAGATGTTACATCATCTAGATATGGAGTAATTATCCATTCATTATATTTATTGATAAATCCATATTTCCCATTAATTCCAATTCGAGCTAAGCCTTCCTTAAAAGATGAAATATCTTCGTAAATAGGCGGAATTAACCAATTACCGTCTAATGAAATGAAACCCCACTTGCCTTCAAACTGGACAGCTGCAGTTGTTTCGTCATAATCAAAAGCTTTCGAATATTTCATTGAATCTATAATAATTCCATTAGTATCTAAAAAACCATATAAATTATTTAACTTGACACAACCGCGTGAATTGCTAAAAGGCATTGCTTGATTATACTTAGGCGTCACTAAAACTTTCCCCAATTTATTAATATACCCCCATTTATCATCAATACATATAGCTGAAATATCATTATGGAAATCACTTACACTTTTAAATTTAGGACTTATAACAAAATCTCCAAAATGATTGATAAATCCATAGTTACCAACCTTTGAAATTCCATGTTCTGTAAAAACATATTGGATATCACAAGAAACACGCGCTAATCCATTTTTAAAATCTCTAGCATCGTTAAATTGATAATCAATCACTAATTTCCCTAAAGAATCTATATACCCCCATTTTTTTCCAATTTTTACAGAAGCTAAACCTTCATGAAAATTCCAAACCGAATCAAATTGAGGTTCTATTATTATTTTACCATCTAGGTCAACAAAGCCACATTTTTTATTTATATTAATACTTGCATAAGCTTGACTATAATGCCCTAATTCAACATTTTTATAAGAAAAAATAAAATCACCCTTATTATTGAAACATTTTATATTTGTTAAATCATCAATTAATACTCTTTTTTCATGAAAATAATTTTGAACATTATGAAAATGACTTATCATTTCGCCGTCAATAGTATTAAATTTCCAACAACCAATCAATCTTTCTGCAAATAAGAATGAAATTATTTCATATTCATTAGATTCACATACTATTAGTGGAAATACTATGCCATCCTCATTTATATAGGCATAAATTGTGCTAACTTTTATATCCCATTCAACAAGTAAATCAACAGATCTTTCATATTGAACAGGAAAAAAAATATTATTTTCATTAACATATCCCCATCTTCCAGATGCATCAGCGATTACGATACTTTTAGATAAATATGTAATTGGAAGATCTATTTTATTATATTTATTACAATTAATAGAAAATTTATAGAAACCAAATGACATAAAAAATAATTTTAATGTACTAGAATATATCCTTTGTTTATAATTTCTTTTACTATTCTTTTAGCAACATAGTAATTGCCAATTGGATTCAAATGTCCATCATCCTGGAATACTTCTTCATCTATTTGATTAAATGTATCAGATATATCCATTAAATATTTTGGTGGTTTTTCATTATTTACAAATTTTGTAAATAATGAAAAAACTTCTGAATTTGGCAGAGGATCTCCCAATTCCAATAAATTCATTTCTCTTAACGAATAAGGCCTATTAGTAGTTAATAGTGTTGGTTGCATAAAATGTATAAAATTAATAGCTCTACTTTCGCAAACTAAATTTGCGATTTTATCAATTCGAAGATATTCTGTTGCAATTTGTATTAAATAATTATCTCTTAAATCATCTGATAGTGATTTGTTATTTAAATTATATAATATATTAAATCTTTTATATGGAAAGAAAATTGATGAAATTTTTTGTAATAATCTTCTCCAAAATTTAATATTTAGAGACTTAGAAATGTATAATAGAAATTTATTAAATATTAAATTAGATGTTTTTTTAATTTGCCACAAGATTGAAAACTGTAATAAATTTTGATAATCATATTCAACATGTCTAAGCGAAGTGCCTTTTTGCCATTTTATAATTGAATCAGTCTTAAATTGATTATTCAAGAGTATTCCATTATAAAAATTCCAAACGCAATTCCATCCATCATAAAAAATACAATGAGAAGGAGTGTAATCTAAACCATGTATTAAGAAATTTAATTCTTCAGAACTAGACCAACCAGCAACTCCATGATTAATGCATACGGTTTTAAAATTATATTCTTCAAGTAGGATTTGTTCAACCAAAGAGGGGATTGTAAAATTTGGCAAATAAGAACCAACACCTTGCATTGTTGAGCCTCCGAAAAAAGCAATAATGGGTACATTATCATCTTTAGCTTTATTAATCCGAATTTGAGTATCATCCGCATCAATATTATTCTTACATACACCCATAGAATCTGTGACCCAAATGTCTTTTAAACCTTTAAATTCACTAACAATTGAAACATTTTTGGCTATTATATGACCGAAAAAAGATGAAGGTTGAAAAAATTTTCTCCAAAGTAAAACAATTTCAAGAGAATCACTATCAGTTCCATATCCAATAAAGTCTTTTGAAGACTCTAGTAATTTAATACTTTCTTCGAATTCATAGGAATTAAAATTTTGAACTTGTTTTTTTATAGTTGACATAAATTGAGATAGGAATTTATATTTTTTAGATAAAGGGATGATATAGAATAGTCTATGATGTTCCTGTTTTTGTGATGTAAAATCAAAATTTACAAAATATAAATAATAATAAATTGAATTTACACTAATTTAATTAAAAATATACATATCAAATAGTTGAATCTGCTAATTTAAAAAATTACTTTTAAACTATTTCTTAATTATTCAATTGTTCCGTTCGATTGGCGCACGAAATCTAATAAAACAATTTTAACTATGCTTATAGGCCTCCAATTATATATGGCTATTTGGACGAGTTTTGAAATAAAATATATAAGAGAAATTTTATTTCTATAAAATCACTTTGTTAAATAGTGTTAGGCAAGATTTTAAATACACAACTATTTGATTTACAATGGAAACTATGGAATATTTATTTCATCAATCAACAGTTTTCTAAAAAATTCTTTATTGCTAGCTTTTAGTAAAAAAAAATTGAATTACAATAACAAAACTTGCAAATACTCTTATTCGATTTAGAGATTTATCTTTTAGTCACAATTCAAATCTACAATCTTTAAAAAAATAAACTATGAAAGAAAATAAAATAATCGGTACTAAAATTAATTTTAAATCATTTGAAGTTGCATAAAATAAATTCCAAAAAAAAATGAGTTGGAATAATGCAAAAATTGCTTGTGAAGAATTAGGTGAAAACTGGATATTACCAACAAAAAAAGAACTTAACATTTTATACTTAAACAAGGAAAATAGGGTATTTGATGAACTTCAAAGAATTAATAAAAGGGAATTGGAGGCAGGGACGACATTGTAAATCGTCAGCATAAAGTAGACTATACAGAAAAGAAGTAAAATAAAATATACCTTTAAGTTTGAAAGATATAGAGGCCTAATACTAATAAGTCTGATAAATTATTATATTCATTAAAACAAGCTTTTGAAATATGAAACAAGTTTTTATAGTAATATTATTAATTACTTTACAAATTAGCTCGTTTAAAGCTCAATCTCAAACAGCAAACGAAAAATTAGTTAAGTCTGCCTGGGCGGCAATGCAAACAAAATACGCTCCTTTAGCAAAAAAAGGAGAAATATCTGTATTTGACATCAATGGCAAAACGACTTTATGGCCTATTTGGGTTAGAGATATTAGTGATGAATATCTATTCCAAGAGCAAGAAATTGATTTGATTTGGGTAGATAACATGAAATATCATTATAATCAACCTTATTGGAAATCGATGCAAAATTTATTTCGTTTAGTAAGCAGTTATCCAAAAACAAGGATAACTAATTTTGAGGACGCGCCAATGATGGCGGAAGAAAAAGAACTATTTACAAAAGCGGTAATAGCGCGTTTTGGTAATACAAATAATATATATGCAATCACAAATGAACAGCAAAGCCCAGTAGAATTTATGACTGCCTTTTTTTACGTAAAAGGCGGAGTGGCCAAATTTATTGGTTATTTCGCTCACCCTTTTGTTCATTAAATATTTAGTTAGTTGATGTGAATGATGTATTGTTGTAACTAATTATATTAGGGACTTTAAAATGAGTTAGATGTATTTTACTTTCCAATGAATTTCTTTTCTTCCTTTAATGATCTTCTACATTCAAGAAGCGCTAACTTATAAGCAATGCGTCTATTTTCAGCATACTTTTTTTGAGTAGCAGTTGTATTAATTTTATCTTATCTAGTATTTTATATCCCAGCACATGAGCTCTCGACTGCAGCTTCATTAACTGTCACAGCTCTTTTGGCTGCGATTACTTTTCAATGGACTCTAAAAGATTCACTCCCTAGGGTATCATATTTAACATTAATTGATAAACTTTTTTATTTAGTATATATTTTACTCGATGGTGGTTTGTATTATTACTTACAAACTTCACCATAGTGGAGATTTAAGACAACAAAATATATCAAGAAAAATTGATTTTTATTCAAGATTTGTTTTCCCAATAAGCTTTATCTGTATATTATGGTTAATCTTAATCAGACATTAAAATTTAATTATGTCTGATTTTATTACAAATATTCTTCCAGTACTTAATATATTAATACTTGAAATTCTTTTAAGCGTCGACAATGCTGCAGTATTAGCAATTATGGTAAAAGAGCTACTAGAAAGACAAAGAAAAAAAGCATTAACATATGGAATAGTAGGCGCCTATGTCTTAAGGGGTTTATCTTTTATTTTTGTTAACTATCTATTAGAAATAGAATGGCTAAAAATACTTGGTGGAGCTTATTTAGTATACTTAGCTTATAATTCACTAAAGGGACTCGAAACTGGTAAAAAATTTAAGTTTAAGTTTTTCTTCGTGAACCAATTTATTTCCGTAATTATTGGAATAGAATTAATGGATTTTGTTTTTAGTATTGATAATATTTTTGCTATTACAGCATTCAGTCATAATATTAAAATAATATTTGTTGACGTATTTGTTGGCATTATAGTGATGCGATTTGCATCGAATAAATTTATCAAAATAATTGAAGAGTACCCGCTTATTAATAAAATTTCTTATTATTTAATTGGGTTCCTTGGAATTAGATTTATATTATCATATTGGTTTGATACCCTAAACTCAACAAGTACCGATTTGATTTTTTCAGGTATAGTTACTATTGCATTTATAATTCCGTTCTTTATAAAAAAAACTACTTAGTACAATATCGTACTAACAAAATCAAAAGAAGAACAAAGGCAGACACTCTGAGAATTCGTTTTGTTTGTATTTTAGGAGAAATTAATGCAAACAGAATAAGTACTGACAATATTCCTATAATTAAATAATTGTTTGACATATTTGTATAGTTGGTTTTAATTAAGATATATAATATTAAATTTTTAGACTCCTATCTATTACATTAAATGTAATCAAAATTATATAAATTTTAAAAAATCGTTTTTATTTAATATCTATATTTCTGTGGTTTTCAATACTTCAATTCAGATAATAAACACGAATTCAAAGTGAATTAATTTTTATAAATATATGATTTTCAATATATTAAAAAAAAACAATTATGAGAAATTTTAACAACGAAGAGTTGGTTATTTACGGAGGTTTTGTTATGATCATGAGAGATGGCGAAGCTGATGATAGCGAAATAAAAACATTACTTACAGCTATTGAAGCATTTACGTCGAGTTATGCTAACGTAGACGTTAAAGCAATTACTATGAGTAGTGTGGAGGATTTAAAATCAATGGGGCTTGAAGGACCACCATTAGTTGCTAAACATAATCTAAGTAAGGCAGATGCCGCTACTCAAAAGAATGTTTATCTATATCAGGTCTTACATTAGATGATTTAAAATAAATAAACTAAATATAATAAGACAAGCTAGAAATAGCTTGTCTTATTATTTAAATAACCAATTATGGGAAAGTTAGGGTATCAGGAAATTGTATTAATAGGATTAGTAATTTTAGTAATGTTTGGTGGCAGAAAAATTCCAGAATTCATGAGAGGCCTTGGAAAAGGAATTCGTGAATTTAATGATGCAAAAAACAATGCTAAAAAAGAAATTGAAAAAGATGACGATTAGGCATTTTTTAATTGGCCGCCGCAATGACTTCCTGAAGCTTTACCATTACAATTTGCCATAAAATTTAATTTTTATTGTTTATTATTAAAAAAAGAGACTATTTTGTTTTTGAATATAATGATTATCCCCGATAGTGTAATAAGTATAAAGCTTATTCCTAAAATTAAAAAAAGTCTTAAAATAGAGCCCCTGCTCTCAAAGGGAACAATTTCATTTGGATTATCAACAGCTTGTATAATGCCTGCTAATGTTCCAATTAAACCAATTAAACCAATTAATGTTGCCGCAATAGAAGTATTGTAGGTTGAATTTGCAGAAGAAATTGCAGCAGCACGAGTACCTAATTCAACAAAACTATTTATTTCTTTTTCTACATCATCTAAATCTTTCTGTAAATCATAGTTCTCAAAGAAGTAATCCCAAATTGGTAATTCGTAATCCCAATAGTTTATGATGAACCTTTTGGAAAAATATACCTTTGCGGATATAAAAATTCTATAATTCTCAAGTAATATATTTCTAGTTTTTGGACTTTCTAATGATTTCAAATTTTCAATATATGGTAAGGCGTTTGAAGTTAGGTCACTTATAATATGTTTAAGATTTAAAATATTATAAAAAATATATAAAATTGTTTGCTCATTAAAAATAGATCCGCCAGTTCTATGTTTGCCAGCATCTTTTGTTATCAAAAATGTATCAACAACCTCTGACAATGAACCAGTATAACTATATGCCCCAATACCAATTTCGATAGTATTATTGGTATCAAATTCTGGTACATTTGTGTACGAATTTGATTTTAAAATACAGATAGAACTTGAAGTACGATTATTTTTATCTACACCTGTTATCTCACTTGAGGTTATTAATTTAAATTTATCTAGTTCATATTTAAGCCAATCTTTCAATGAATCAACATTATTATCTACAGATTCGATTGAAAATTGTGTAGCCAAAGTCCAGGGTTGGTGAATTTCAATTTTTAACCAATAATTCTGTATTTTAATCAGTTTAAAATTAACAGGAAGGCTATTTAATTCAACTATTCTCTTGCTATTATAAAACTTTAGTTTTTTATCCGAAAATCTCCAAGAAATTGACTTTAGCTCAATCTCCTCAAGAGTGCATGGTTCATTAGCAAAATTTTGCTTGATATTTGAAAAAACTTGTAGATGAAATATATCAATAATCATGATTTAAATTTTTAAATCCGCTTTAGTATTATGAGAATATCTATGCCTTTATAAAATGAAGTTAGTAAATATTTATTATATTTAATATGTATAAGAAATAATAGATTATGAAAAATAATAAAAAAAGGTTTTTATTTTACTTAGCGCAATTTAATTCAACTATTTTAAAATAAATAGAAAAGTACAATGCAAGTCCAATAAATAATCCAGTTGAAATGATATATAAAAATAATGCAAGAACATTTTTATTTCAATTAGAGAGCCTGGCAAGAATTGAAAATAAAATTGGAATTAATAAAAAGATATGTAATGGATTGTTGTTGGAATTTAAACCAATTGAAGATGCACTTGGAAAATACGACTACTGGTATGATTTATTAGAAAAAAATAAAAATTGGAATATTAGTATTGAGATTGAAGAATACTTTAAACAGCAATTATTCATTCAGGTTGGACTTATTGAACAATTATTAATAAAACATAAATGGATTAATAAAAATAAAGAGAATGTAAATGAATATAATGAATTTGGGTATCTAAATTACAAGAGGAAAAATAAACAAAATAAAAATATTTAATCAAAAGAAGGAATTAAATTTATTATTAAACGTGTTTATAAAAGAAATAGATTCAATTCATAATAAATTAGTTAATAATAAATTAAATTTGAATGATCTTGAAAATGGGATTCATGAATTTAGGCGTAAGTTAAGATGGGTGGGTATATATTCGAGTGCACTAAATGGGAAAGTAGTAATTGATAGTAATACTAAAGATAATGTTTAAAAAAAATATATTACAAATGTAAATCTATTTCAATATTTGATTATTTTTAATTAGAGCTGCACGTAATTCTGGGTAGGAAACCTCCTGTATTTGTAAACTTTTATCAATGGCAATACTAGCTGCTATTGCTGCAGATTGTCCTAATACCATAAACACAGGCTCCATTCGAATGGATCCATAAGCAATATGGGAGGATGAAAGGCAAACGGGTATAAACAAATTAGTTATTTCTGATTTTTTAGGAACGATCGATTTATAGCTAATTGGAAAAGGTGCATCAACATGTGCTTCTACATTGCCTTCGTTTTTAACAAATCCATTTACATCTACGTACCGCTGAATGGGATGAGAATCCATCTGATATGCTCCTAGTCCTATAACATCTTGCGCAACATCCATTGCCTCACAATTTCTTTGGGTCATCACATAATCACTCACCATTCTTCTAGCTTCACGAATATATAATTGGTCAGTCCAACCACCATCTGTAACAAATTCGTCTTTGCATGTTCCCCATTGAGAAACCACATCACGAACTTGCTTAGGAATTCTAGGATGATAAGACAAAGTCCACATTAGGCCTTGTTGGTACTTTTTATGCAACGCTGCAATTTTTAACCTTTCATCATAACTCGCTTCAGGGTAACGGTAATTTTGTCCAATAAAATCTGTCGAAAAGCCCTTTTGATTATTGGTATCTGTTTTTCGGTTTGGCATTGCAGAATTTATCCAAGGCACTAAAGGATCTCCATAATTATACATATTACGAATGTCGCCTTTGGCAGCTTCATAATTCCGAAACAATAATTCATAGTCTAATTCTTTGTAACCAACAGGCTTTTTGAAAGGAATACGATTTTCAGGAAGATTGGTCAAAGTCATACGATAACAATAAGCTTGAATTTTATGATCAGCCTGACCATCAATCCCAGGCTTTTCAGCACGCACAAATGGCAATAAACCACTCTTTGGATTCCCGGTAACCAAGTAAGGACTCACGCCTTCTATAAAATTGTGATGAATTGCGTTCCTGGATATTTTATTATGAAGTGTTAAACTGACATTATTTGCCTGAACACCGTTTAAAGATTCTCCATACTGACTATTTGATTCTCTGCCCACGGTATAGCTAACCCCTGATGCAGCCATCAAATCGCCTTCATAGGTGCAATCCATAAACATTTTACCTTGGTAAATTTGTCCCGATTCCATCTGAATAGATGTTATAACTTGCTTTTCCTTTTTTACACCTGTTTTCCGGTTTAATCGTTGATTATAAACAATGTGAATATTAGATTCATTTTTAAGCATTTCATGAAATACTTTTAAGGCAACGGAAGGTTCAAAAGCCCACATCGCATCCTCGTTAAAAGTGTTGTAACCAACGCCCGTATAGTCCTCCCTTTTTTCCCAAATCCAATTTTCAGGCTTTAGATAATATCTTTTGATATTTTGATAAAACTCACGAGCAAGACCTCCAATCGCTTGCTTATTCCCAATATCCGTTTTGCCTAATCCTCCAGTGGTTAGTCCGCCCATTCTATTGGTAGGTTCAATTAAAACTACTTTTTTACCCATTCGAGAACATTGGATGGCAGCAGAAACACCAGCAGAAGTTCCACCATAAATAACCACATCATACGATTGAATTATTTGAGCAGAGGTACTAATTGGACACAAAATAATGAAGTAAATAAACCAAAGGAAGAAGGTATACTTAACGATTGAAATAGGTTTTGAGAAAATCATAATTTATTAAATTAATGTATCATTAGATTCGATCAACAAAGAATATTGAAAATATGAAAAATATAAAGAAGATGCTTTTGAAAGATAAAATAGTCAAATTATATACACATTGATAAATTAATAGACCAATTTAAATTCATAATTAAAAAGAATGAAACTTATACTACATAATGTTACCTTCGCACCTGGATATAAATGAGCGAAAATAATGGTCTATAAAATACTTACTGTAATTGGTCTAGCTACTTTTGAAATTTATGCTGCAATCCCCGCTGGATTTGCCTTTAAACTAAATCCTCTAGAAATTTTCTCTTACAGTTTACTAGGAGGCTTAATAGGCGTTTTTGTAGCAGCATACCTAGGAGACATCATAAAAAAATGGATAAGCAAGTTTAGAAAACCGAAACCCAATAAAGTTGCTAAAGAGCCAGGTTTTGTCTTAAAAATTTGGGAGAAATATGGCGTTATTGGATTAGGCTTACTCGGAACTATGAGTGTTGGAGCTCCTATAAGTATTGGTATTGGGGTAGGCTTTAATGTGCCTACCAATAAAATGGTATTTTGGTGCAGTATAGGCGTGCTATTACGCTGTGCAATATTCACAGCTATTGGTTATTATAGTCTACAATTGATTTAATTAAAACAAGAAAACCCTTTAAATTCTTAACTTTGTTAATACCCATCCTACGTTGGTACTAATAAAAATATGATAGTATGAAAAAGGTTCTTTTTATTGCTTTTCTATTTATAAATGTGTCCACTTATTCTCAAGAATTATTTGTGATGACTGAACCGGCCAGTAATATGCCAGCAAAGTCATTTGGAATAAGAAATATGAATGCTTTTATGTTTGAGGCGGATGGTAAATTGAACTACCATAATATGCCAGAAATTATGTGGGGCATTAACCAAAAATGGATGGTACATGCCCAGGGATTCATCAGTAACCGTCAAGATGGAGGTTTTGAAACAGAAGGTGGTAGCTTATATGCTAAGTATCGCTTCTTTAGTAAAGATGATGTACAAAGTCATTTCAGAATGGCGTTATATGGTCGATACAGCCTTAATAAAGCAGATATACACCAACAAGAGCTTGAAACAATGGGCCATAACACCGGGTATGAGGCAGGATTTATCGCAACTCAATTATTACATAAAGTTGCCTTAAGTTCATCACTGAGTTATGAAAGAGCATTGGATAATAATCCAAACTATAAGTTTCCAATAACTGAGAGTAATAGTGCAATGAACTATACTTTGTCTGTGGGCAAATTAATGCTCCCAAAAGTCTATACTAGCTACAAACAAGTCAATGTCAATTTGATGTTAGAATTACTTGGCCAACGATTAAATGAAAATCAAAAATCTTATTTAGATATAGCCCCTTCTGTGCAATTTATAATAAACAGTCAGGCTAGAATAGATTTAGCTTACAGACAAGAACTATATTCCACTATGCAACGCACAGCGCCAAATGGAGTAATACTTAAATTTGAATATACATTTTTTAATGTGTTCAAATAATACCATATTTTCCAACACAAGCAATTAAATAATATTATGAAAAAGCTATTACTTGGCTTATTAGCGTTGATTGTTTTTAATACATCTAATGCACAGGATACCACCACTAATAAAAAATTGGTATTCAACCCAAAGAGAACTACTTATGAAGTAGAAGCTACTTGTGGAACATGTATGTATAAGATGGAAGGGAAAGGCTGTCATTTGGCCATCAAACTAAATGGCAAAAACTACTTTGTAGACGGAACTAATATTGACGACCATGGAGATGCTCATGATGCTGAGGGTTTCTGTAATGCAATTAAAAAAGCAAAACTGCAAGGAACCATCGTAAAGGATAGATTTAAAGTTACTTATTTTGAGTTAATCAAGAAGGTCAACTAAATATAATGGTATTTTGGTGCAGTATAGGTGTGATGTTACGCTATGCAATATTCTCAGCTATTGGTTATTTTAGTTTCCAAATTAATTTAATTTGAATAAAAAGTCTAATATATGGAAGTACATCACCACAGTCACAAACCTAAAAATTGGAAAGAGTATATCACAGAGTTTATCATGCTTTTTGCCGCGGTAACGCTGGGCTTTTTTGCAGAAAATCAACGCGAGCATTTAATTGAAGGGAATCGTGAAAAACAATACATGCAAAGCCTTTTTGAAGACTTAAGAAAAGACACCAGCATTTTGAATAGTTTGGTAAGATATGACACCATTCAAACTAGAAAATTAGATACTACCAATACTTTATTAATCAATAATATTTGGGATGTAAATGCTATCAAAGTTTTATACCGGTTAAATTTGAAAACAGCTGGTGGACTGAGATGGAATTTAAGTGAGCGAACCTCGGCTCAATTAAAAAATGCAGGTGGTATGCGATTGGTTGAAAATCAAGAACTCAGTAACAAGATTTCTGATTACTGGGTAAAATCAGAAAATCTAAAAGAGTATAGCAACTTTGTTGACGAATTGAAATTTAAAGCAAGAGAAAAATCGTACTCTATTTTTGATCAAAAATATTATTTAAACGTAACAACCGGAGAGGTGGCAGACAATGCAAAACTATTAACCACTGACCCGCTAATTCTAACTGAATTTGGCAATAGACTAAACCATATTAATAATTCACTAAAAGTTGTATTATTACCTAGCGTAGACAGGCATTTCAAAAGAGCAGTAGAACTACTTGAATTATTAAAAAAGGAATACAAAATCGACGAAAATACTGACGTCAATGTAGCTATGTTTTAAACCCTTTTTTATTACACTGATTTTTCTAGTTGCTCAATCGTTTTTTTAGCTGCTTCTAATCTTGATTGCTTGTTTTTTTCAATTAATTTATGCACCGCCCAATGTTCAAGCTTATGGTGCAAAGGTATAAGCAGCGCAGCCAATCCTACAAGGGCTAGCAACATTAATACGGGTGAATGATGGGTTACTTTTTCTAAAAGTGGATGTATTAATAAATTAAAGAATTCAAAAACGATTAAAAGTGCAATGACACTTAAAAATTCAATAATTTTTGGATTGGTAATATAGCTTCTACTAAAAATTAAAAAGATCATAAAAAAGCTAACGATTCCAATTGCAATAAACGTGTATTCTAAATTAGTTTTATGCGCTTCGTCAGATTTTTCCTCTTCAAATTTTAATTCTGCGAGCCTAGCTTCTTCCTCTACGGCCATTAATTGGGCTTGCTGCAATGCCCGTATATTAAATACGCTATCATTAGTAGTTCGGTAAATTTCAGAATATTTAAAGGCACTATCTATATTTGAGTTTCGATAAATATTTAAAAGAAGTTTAGCAGGATCTACATTTAGTGTATAAAATGCGGTATTGTTTACACTAGAAATGGCCCTAGTTGCATATAATTTTGCAGAATCTGATTGATTGGATGCATAATAAAATTGAGCAATTGCATTATAAGCAGTGCTTACAAATTTTGGAGAACCAATTCTGTTTGCCTCGTTAAGTGCCAAATTCCAATAATTAAGTGCTAGAGAAGAATTTTTCATTGCAGCATGAATAGAGCCAAACTGCAAATACGTAGAAGTTAACCAGTAATTAATACCAGATTTAATAGCCATTTCGTATGCCTTTTGTGTATACACAAGTGCCGAATCAATTTTGCCCATTGCCAAATAAATAGTACCCATATCATTTACGGCACATACAGAAATAATATCTGTTTCATATTTAGAACCCGATTCCATCGCTGCTTTGTTGTAAGATTCAGCCTTTTCAAAATCTCCCATTGTTAGATAGGTAAGCGCTAACACGGCTTTCGCAAAAGTTTTTAGACGGTCGTTATTTGATTTTTCAGCGGCTTGATTTGCTTTAATGCCAAACTCAAGACTTTTAACTTTATTACCAAAAGCAATATAATCGTAACACAAACAGCAATAGCCAAGCACCTGACATACTAAATCATTATTTTTTTGACCATGCAACAAAATAATTTCAGAATTATGCATATCCTCCACCGGATTTGTTTCCGAAATTGTTAAAGCGCTCATGGCTAAATAATAACGAGCACTATCATTTTTTTCTGCTTTTATTTTAGGTAAAAGCGAATCTAGATTGGGAGGCTTCTGGGAGAAATCTACTTTAGCACTTTGTGCTACAGAAAATTGAATCGTGATCAATAAAAAGATGGCAAGACCAATAAGCTTTTTCATGTGTAGGTATTAAATATATATTTAGAAACAATATATTACTTTATTGCCAAAATTTGGGCCAAGTTTTGAATTTTTAAGTAAAAATAGGGGTGATTAAATATATTTCATAAAGAAGATCTAAAAGAAAATCTGTACATTGAAAGTATCTAACGCAAATCATATGAAAAAAATCATACTCTGTATTGGCTTAATTGCCTGCACTGCAATTACAACAACTATTAAAGCGCAGGATACTGCTAGTATTTATAGAAAGCTAGATTCTATTGCAGTGATAGATCAAAAGGTAATGATGCCAATGCGTGATGGTATAAGGTTAGCAACAGACATTTACCGTCCAAAAGGAGATGGTAAATACCCGATTGTTTTTTCTAGAACGCCGTATAATTTTAATACTTGGGTGGATGGAAAAATGACTACCCGCTCTTTAGAAGATGCTTACCAAGCAGTTAGTAGAGGTTATGTTTACGTAGTTCAAAATGAACGTGGACGATTTTTTTCAGAAGGGGAATGGGATATTTTAGGTACGCCCATCACCGATGGATATGATGCATTTGATTGGATGAGTAAACAATCATGGAGCAATGGTAAAGTAGGTTTAATTGGTTGTTCTTCTACTGCCGAATGGCAGATGGCCGTAGCTTCTCAAAACCATCCTGCACTAGCTGCTATGGTTGCTCAAGGTTTTGGAGCAGGTGTGGGTCGAGTAGGTAAATTTATGGAGCAAGGCAACTGGTATAGAGGCGGTGCACAGCAAATGTTATTTACGCCATGGTTATATGGTACCCAACACGATCTTATGGCTCCAAAGCTTCCTGCTGGTATTCAACAAAAAGATTTGCAACGAATTCAAAAGTTTTATGACATGGCACCAGAAATGCCAAAAGTAGATTGGGCCCAGGAATTAAATCATTTACCTGTACTAGACATCATAAAAAATGCGCAAGGTGCAAATGGTATTTATGAAAAAATGGCGGTCAGAAAACCAAACGATCCAGCTTGGTTTAAGGGAGGACTCTATCACGACAATATGCCACTAGAAGTTCCTGCTTATTGGTTTGTAAGTTGGTACGATGTTTCATCGGCACCTAACATTGCACTCTTCAATCATGTAAGAAATGCAGCAAAATCAAAAACAGTAGCTGACAATCAATACCTAGTGATTGCTCCAGTTTTACATTGTTCTTACAAGCGTGCTACAGAAAATACCATAGTAGGTGAAAGAAGTGTGGGCGATGCCAGGTTAAACTACGATGAATTAACTTGGGGTTGGTTTGATATGCTTTTAAAGGGCGCGCAAAACAATTTCAAAACCACTCAGCCACGCGTTCGTTACTATACAATGGGGGCAAACAAATGGCAACAAGCAGAGAGCTTTCCTTTGCCTAATACAGAAATAAAAAATTTCTACTTATCCAGTGCGGGCAAAGCCAATACCCGAAATGGTGATGGTGCATTAGCATTAACAGTTCCAAATAAAGATATGCCAGATGCATTTAATTATGATCCAATGAATCCTGTAAGTTCATATGGAGGTAATGTTTGCTGCACGGGCAATGCAATTCAAGGTGGTAGCTTTGATCAATCAAAAATGGAATTAAGAAATGACATTTTAGTATACACTTCGGAAGAATTAGTGAATGGAGCTGAAATTACTGGCTTTATTGAGTCTACGCTTTTTGTTTCTTCAACAGGACCAGATACCGATATAACCATCAAATTAATTGATGTGTACCCTGATGGCAAAGCCTATAATTTAGACGAAACCATTCAGCGTCTTCGATATAGAGAGGGCTACGATAAAGAAGTTTTCATGGAAAAAAACAAAGTCTATAAAGTAGATCTAACGCCCATGGTGACAAGTAATTATTTTGCCCCCGGTCACAAAATTCGCATCGAAGTATCTAGTAGTAATTTTCCTAGATTTGATCGTAACCTTAATACAGGTGGAAATAATTATGATGAGTCAAAAGGGATTGTAGTGGAAAATAAAATTCACCATTCAAAACAATATCCTTCTGTTATCAAATTGCCTTTTATAAAAAATTAAATTATTGTAAGCTAGCCGCGGGTAGCGCAAAACCCATACTTTCTGCACACCAAAATACATTGACAAAATAGTATTGATTAAATTCAACTACTTGTTAGAACTTTAATATTTGATGCCAATAAGCCGAATCATGCCCAATTTGTGAAATAGCTTAATAATAGGATATACGGGATCAAATTCCCACCATTTAGCTGCAAAATTAGGTCGCGCTCCAGCATGATGATGGTTGTTTTGAAACAGTTCTCCTAGCATTAAAAAGTCTATGATTAAAGTATTTTTAGACTGGTCCTTTTCGTCCGGAAAATTCCTGTACCCATATTTATGTCCGGCCCAATTTACAATGGCGCCCTGGATAGGACCAATTAAAAAATGAATAGGGAGTAACAGAAACATCCACCACTCCGTTGCAAAAAAAGCGTAAAATGTAATATATGATCCTGCAAAAAATAATCTAGTAATGTTATGGTCTGCTATTTTATCGATAACTGGATATACTGGAAAGTTTTTATCAAACTTAGGCTCTACCTGCATGGTACCCGTGTGTACACCATTATAAATTTTTCTTGTGTGCATCATCATGGTAAACGCTTCCTTAAAAAAATGCGGCGTGTGGGGGTCAAGTTCCGTATCACTGAACGCATGATGCATTCGGTGCAGTATCGCGTAGGCTCGGGCATTTAAATAAGAGGTTCCTTGCGTTATCCAAGTATACATATACCAGAACTTCTCCCAAAACTTAGACATGGTAAACATTTTGTGTGCCGAATAACGGTGTAAATAAAATGTTTGACCAAAAAGGGATAGATACCAATGAAGCAATAAAAAAACGATAATAGCCATCAATAAATTTTAGAAGACAAATTTAACTGACCAGCGCTTATTTATATTCTAATGTTTAATCATTCAAGAATATAGCACGACAAGTATTTACAAACCAACAAAAGAACTGCCGAGGCAATGGTCTAAATACTTGAAAAAATCTATCTATTCTATATAGAAAATGCCTAATTTGAGGCAAACAAAATCAACTAGAATGAAAAATTTACTAATTGGTATCCTTATTGTTTCAAGTTTATACGCTTGTAAATCAGAAACAAAACCAGCATTTGACTTAACCAATGCAAAAAAAGAAATTGAAGCAGCCAATCAAATTATAGTAGACTGTATGGCAAAAGGTGATTCTGTAGGTTTAGCAAATGCTTACACCAAGGATGGTTCTCTTATGTTAAGTAATATGCTACCTATTGCAGGAAAAGAAAATTTAACTGCTTTTTGGGGTGGTATGATAAATAGCGGTATTGGCGCAATAACACTTAAAACAGTTGAAGTTTGGGGTAATGATGACCTAATTACCGAAGAAGGATTACTAGAAATTATTACAAAAGATAAAGTAGTAGTAGATAAAGGAAAGTATATTGTTTTATGGAAAAAAGAAGATGGAAAATGGAAAATGCACAGAGATATTTCTAACTCAAATCTTCCTGCGGTTACAAAATAAATATTGATATGGAAGTGTAACTTGGAGGTTTACCATATGATTATCGCACAACTAGAATAACCTACTTAATGACCCCCAATTCTTTACCCACCGCTGTAAAGGCTTCAATGGCCTGATCTAACTGAGCGGTCGTATGTGCTGCAGAAATTTGAACCCGGATTCTGGCCTGACCCTTTGCAACAACAGGGTAATAAAACCCAATAACGTAGATGCCTTTTTCTAATAATTTTTCGGCCATTTTTTGAGACACTACTGCGTCGTACAACATAATAGGCACAATGGGATGTGTACCGGGTTTGATATCAAAACCTGCTGCCGTAATTTTTGCTCTAAAATATTGTGTATTAGCTTCTAGGGTATCTCGTAGTTCTGTGGTTTGAGACAACAAGTCAAAAACCGCAATGGAAGCCCCTGTAATAGAAGGCGCTAGTGTATTTGAAAATAAATAAGGTCTTGAACGTTGTCTTAATATTTCAATGATTTCTTTTTTGCCTGATGTAAATCCACCAGATGCGCCACCTAATGCTTTGCCTAACGTGCCGGTAATAATATCTACTCTACCCATCACTCCTTTTAATTCATGCACCCCTCTTCCTGTTTTACCTAAAAATCCAGTAGAATGGCATTCGTCTGTCATTACCAAGGCCTCATACTTTTCCGCCAATTCAACAATTTTATCTAGCTGGGCAATGGTACCATCCATAGAAAATGCACCATCTGTTACAATTATTTTTTGAACAGCACCGGCAGCAACTGCTTCCTTTAATTTTGCTTCCAAATCTTCCATCGAATTGTGTTCATACCTAAAGCGCATAGACTTTGTAAGTCTTACGCCATCTATAATGGAAGCATGATTTAATGCATCTGAAATTATCGCATCTTTTTCACCAAACAAAGGTTCAAATACACCACCATTGGCATCAAAAGCAGCAGCATATAAAATGGTATCTTCTGTTCCTAAAAATTCGGAAATCTTTTGTTCTAGTATTTTATGAATATCCTGTGTACCACAAATAAAACGCACAGAAGACAATCCAAATCCATGCGAATCAATTGCAGCTTTTGCAGCTTCAATTACTTTTGGATGAGACGATAATCCTAAATAGTTATTGGCACAAAAATTTAAAACCTCTTGTCCACCCTCTATCGTAATTTGAGCAGCTTGCGCCGATGTAATGATTCTCTCCTTCTTAAATAAGCCAGCTTCTTTTATGGCTTCTATCTCGTTTACTAAAAAGGGCTTGAATTGATCGTACATAATATTATTTGTGCTTGTTGAAATTAAAATAGGTAGGCAAGTTTTCTACAATATCTGCTGTCATTGCGTTTAAATCAAATGCGGGTTTCCAATTCCAGTCATGTTGTGCTGCACTATCATCGATACTGTTGGGCCAACTGTCTGCAATTTGTTGTCTAAAATCGGATACGTATTCAATTGTAAATTTCGGAAAATAAGGCAATAAACTTTGATAAATTTCCTGTGGCGAAAAACACATGCCCGATAAATTATAACTCGTTCGAATGGTAATATTTTCTTTAGGGGTATTCATTAATTGAATCGTTGCTTGAATCGCATCTTCCATATACATCATTGGCAAATACGTATCGGCACTTAAAAAGCAAGTGAACTTTTCGTCGTTTAACGCTTTATGGTAAATATCTACAGCATAGTCTGTGGTTCCTCCGCCCGGTAAAGACTTGTATCCAATTAAACCAGGATACCTCAGGCTTCTTACATCTACACCATATTTATTAAAATAATATTCGCACCAGTGCTCACCAGCCAATTTAGAAATACCATAAACGGTGTTAGGATCTTTAAATGCCTGTTGAGGTGTTTGATTTTTAGGAGAATTGGGGCCAAAAACGGCAATAGAACTAGGCCAAAAAACTTTATTAATTGCAAATTCACGCGCTACCTCTAAAACATTGAGTAGACCGCCCATATTTAAGTCCCAAGCATGTACCGGATTTTTTTCGCCAAGCGCCGATAAAATAGCGGCTAAATGATACACCTGTATAACACCCTCTTTTTCTACAATGGCTGCTAGTGCCGCTTTATCCATCACATTGAGGGTTTGAAAAGCGCAGTAATCAAACTTATTTTTTACAGATTCCTGAAAATCAGTTGCGATAACTGCCTCATTTCCATAGGTTTCCGCCAATACCTTTGTAAGCTCTGTACCTAATTGCCCCCCCGCACCAATAACTAAAATCTTAGCCATTAACTAATGTTTGTTTGTACGTGTGAAATTAGTTGATTTGGCTAAACGTGCAAACTTATGTTGAAAAAAGGGAGTTAAAAAACGCTTAGTTCTTAATCTTTTCGACAGTCATTTTAGAATAGATAAAATAGGTCACAATGGAAAAAGATAATCCTATAATAATAATCAAATAATTCATGGGCTTTTCCATACTCAGCGACATACGAATAAGTATGGTGGTAATGATGAAGCTGGCATTCCTAAAAATGAGGTTAAATGAAAATTGATAGATAAATGAAATGATCAGTAAGAGTACATCAACAAAAATCATGATTGTAAAAAAGTCGGTGTAAAAGACAGTGTTAGGATTTGGAAAAGATGTTTTAAGTTCAAACGCTAGCTTAACATCTGTAAGCCAAGAAAATAAACTTATAAAACTTAAACCTACAAGCACGCCGCACATGATAACGGACAAAACTTTTTTGATTTTAATAAACTGTTCTAAATCTACATGAGCGTCAGTTACCCCATGCTGTTTGTACATTTTATTGTAAACCAATGTAGAAAAAAGCATGATTACAGATGCGCCTAAATCATATAATATATTAATAAAGTTTGGATTATTGATTGTGGCTATGTCAGTAAAATCAATGTCTGCTATATCGTGGAAAAAGCTACGAAGTGTAATGAGAGCAATGATTTCAAACTGCTTGCCAATAAACTCAGATATGGATTTTGGAATGATAATGACCAGTAAAAATACCTCGTAGTAGAGTATAAAACTAAACGGAGTATAAATCGCTTTTAAGTAGCTATGACTACTAGGTCCAATAAAATTAAAAGTATTCTCGAAATATATAAAAGCAATATGCGCAACAAATGAAATAATAGAAACTTTTAAAATAGCAACCTCAAAAAAATGCAACTTTTTAGGGACACTTAATGCATCATAAACACCAAGTAATTTGCTAAGTAACTTATTCATTATACTACTTAATGTTTTTATACTTCGAAAGCATTAAAAAACATCCCACTCCAAAGAGAATGGTAATTAATCCAGCAAAGTATGGAAGTATGTCTATCATTTCATTCTTTGTTAGTTAGTTTAAGGAAAATACCAAAAGATAGAATTGAAGGAACCCAGAGTCCAACAAATAAGGCATGTTCTTTATTACCAGTAAACCACATGATTTCTGAAAAAACAAGAGAAAGAAGTGCTGCAACCAATAACAAAATATCGCCGCTTGTAAATTTTTTAAACATAGAGTGTAAGTTTCTAGTGTAATTTAAAGAATTTTAAATCGAATGCCAATTTTAAAATAAATTGTTTAAGTAAGTTAACAATTAGTTCAAACAAACGTTATTATACGAAAATAACAAAATGAAAATCAAAAACTTAATTCTAGCTCTAGTTGTAATAGTTGCTAGCACAATCACTGTTAACGCGCAATCTACAATTGTAGACATCGCTGTTGGATCAAAAGATCATTCAACTTTAGTTGCTGCTGTTAAAGCTGCTGACTTAGTTGCAACACTTCAAAGTGCAGGACCTTTCACCGTTTTTGCACCAACAAATGCAGCTTTTGCAAAATTACCTGCAGGTACTGTAGCGTCTTTATTAAAGCCAGAAAACAAAGCAACCTTAGCTAAAATTTTAACGTACCACGTAGTAGCTGGTAGTTTTAATGCAGGTGCTGTTGTTAAAGCTATTAAAGATGGTGGTGGATCTGTTACTTTAAAAACAGTAAGTGGTGGTAACCTAGTTGCTTCTATCAAAGAAGGTAAAGTAATTTTAACAGACGAAAATGGTGGTGTATCAACAGTAGTTGCTACAGATTTAACTGGTTCAAACGGTTTAATCCACGTTGTGGATGCTGTTGTATTACCTAAGTAATTTTATAGCACACCAATATTTTATAATAGGATTTACGCAATAACACGCGTAAACCCTATTTTTGTAAGATGCCATTGGTGAACAAAAGAATAGGTGAGAATGATAACCATCCAATTAAAAAATGGATTGGCATCTTTTTACTTTTATTTGCCACACAAAATGTATTCGCACAAAAAAACAACGACACCAGTTCCACCAACCTTGAACCCATAAAAGTGTACTACAACCGTTGGGAAAGAAAAATAAACGAAGTCCCCAACCGCATTACAAAATTTAATTTTAAGGAGCAGCGTTTACAAAATCCGCAAACCATGGCCGACGCTATTGAGCTAACTGGAGAAGTGTTTGTACAAAAAAGTCAAATGGGTGGCGGTAGCCCCATGATTAGAGGCTTTGCAACCAACCGTGTGTTAATTGTGGTGGATGGTGTTAGAATGAATAATGCCATTTATAGAAGTGGCAACTTGCAAAATATAATTTCCTTTGATCCTTTAGCGCTCCAAGATGCAGAAGTAATTTTTGGTCCAGGCTCATTAATGTATGGCAGTGATGCCATTGGTGGCGTTATGGATTTTCATACGCTAGAACCCAAACTAGCAGCTAATAATAAAACACTTGTACTAGGTGATGCGCTAGTTAGGTATGCCTCTGCCAATCATGAAAAAACAGGTCATGCCAATGTAAATATTGCTGGAAAAAAATTATCCTTTCTCACCAGTTTCACAAGCAGTGATTTTAGTGACTTACAAATGGGGAAAAAAGGTGGCCAAGATAATTATTTGCGCAAAGAATACATCGAGCGCATCAATAATCAAGATGTAGTGGTACAAAATGCCAATCCATACTTACAAAAAAATACGGGTTATCACCAAAATAACCTACTCACTAAATTAAGATATAAACCAAGTGAACACTGGGATATACAATACGGATATCATTATTCAAAAACTGGAAATATACCTCGCTACGATAGACTTATTGAATACGCGTCAGGTAATTTACGATTTGCAGAGTGGAATTATGGTCCACAATTTTGGACGATGCAAAATGTACACATTCAACATAAAAAAAATACAACCCTTTACAACGAAGCAAAAATTGTAGTTGCATACCAACAATACCAAGAAAGTAGAATAGACCGCAGACGAAATAACAACAATCAAAGAACACAAACCGAAAATGTAGATGCCAGTTCAGCAAACCTAGACTTTACAAAATCACTAAACGATAAAGAAGAAATTTTTTATGGGGCAGAATGGGTAGGTAATGCGGTTGGTTCAACAGCAACAAATCTAAACATTGCGAATAATGTTCAAACAAGAGTTGCAACGCGCTATCCTGATGGTGCAACCTGGAATTCCTTTGCAGTATATTCAAGCTATAAAAAAGAAATCAACGATCAATTCAATTTTTCCGGCGGATTGCGCTATAACACTGGTCAAACCAAAGCAAGTTTTGATACCACTTTTTTTAAATTTCCTTTTACCCGGTCCAATTTACAAAACAGCAGTGTCACTGGAAATATAGGCGTCGTTTACAAGGCGAATGAGCGTTTGCAACTCAATGCACTAATCTCGACAGGTTTTAGAATGCCCAACATAGATGATATTGGAAAAGTTTTTGAATCGGCACCGGGTAATGTGGTGGTACCAAATAATATACTAAAATCTGAATATGCTTGGAATTATGAGGTAGGCCTCCAGTATAATAAATCAGAAAAAATAAATTATTACCTATCCGTTTTTACAACCACATTACAAAATGCATTAACCAATAGACCTTTTACATTTAATGGGCAAGACTCCATTTTATATGATGGAACAAATAGCCGTGTTAACGCTATTCAAAATATAGCAAATGCAAAAGTTTGGGGTATACAATTAGGTTGGGAACTGTTTTTAAATAAGTATACAAAATGGCAATCAAAATTAAATTGGATAGACGGCCATGAAACGGATGATGTGAAAAATGAACAAGTGCCACTTAGACATGCGCCTCCTTTATTTGGTAGTAGTGCTATTCAATGGCAAAAAAAACAATGTACAATTGAAGTAAACACACAATTTAATGGTCAAATAAATAGTGCAAATTTAGCACCAAGTGAAAAAGCAAAAACAGCTTTTATGCGGTAGATAATACTGGAAACCCATACGCTCCTAGCTGGTATGCCATCAATATCAAAGCGAGTTATACTATTGGAAAAATGCAAGTACACATTGGCTGGGAAAACATAACCAACCAACGCTACAGGCCCTATTCATCTGGGATTGTAGCAGCTGGCAGTAATATTATAACAAGCCTGCGTTATAGCTTTTAACCCGGTTTATTTTTCTAGATAGAGTTGGTTAAATAGCATTTTATATGTGCTGTGTGTTTGTCCTCTAAATGTAATTTCTGGGCCATATACCATTAATTTCCCTTTACCAACTTTTGCTTCAAATGCGGCAACTGTTTGTTGTAAATAAGACTGTCCAAAAGCCCAACCACTCCTAAGGGTTTTATCGGTGGCGTACCAAGCAAGCGGTGTTACTTCACCGGTAGCTGTTGCGTTAGGCAGTAAATTAAATACAGGGCTTGCACTAAAGTATACATCGGCATTAGGCTTCATACCCCAGTTTGCTTTATGCTCATTGTTTACGGCAACCTGCATCACAGATCCAGGAATATAAAATTTTTCGCCAGGGAGTGATCGCTCTTTGCCATTTACCATTTCAACAAGTGCATTGCGAATAGGTAGTTTAAAGTGATACGCTAAATTAGCGCTGCTACCAATTGTTATAATGGTTCCACCAGCTTCGGTAAATTCTTTTAAAGCAGGAATAGATTTTGCAGCCGTAATTCTTCCTAGCTGTGCATGGTACATTTCAGGAATCTCTTTTTCGTTGGGCTCTCTGCCTTCATAACCTCCCATTGCATTTGATCCAGCTTCTGCACGAAACGCTGGAATCGCACCGCCAACAAATAAAATAACATCGTATTTGCTTTTTAAATTTCCTCCGTCAATTTCTTTTGCAAATACGACTGTAAATGGAAAATGATATTGCTCAAAAATCCATCTTGTCCAACCAGAAGGCATAGATCCACCATACACGTCCCATAATGCAATTCTACTAGGCTTTAATGCAACAGTACCAATATTTAATTTTTGTTGTACCCCTGTAATTTTTACACCATTTTTAGCAGCTGCATTTTCTAAAATAGATACTGCTTTATCTGAAGCAGCTACATAAAAATATTCACTATTTTTTTCTACTTCAATGCCCTCTTTTAATAAGTCATTAATTAAAATATAGCTCGCATTTTCTTTGGTAGAAAAAGTGTAACCAACAGCACCTGCTAATTTTGTAAATGATCCGGTATGCTTTTGCTCTTGACCATAAGGGATTGTTTCAAATGGGCCATCAAAGGGTTCTAGTATGCGGTCAAACTCTAAACCCATGGTATAGGCAGGTGTCCAACCTGCTGCATCATAAGGCCTAACTGGTGGACCACCAGGATATTGAAAATCGTTGGGATGGTCTTGTGGTTCAAACATATCAATCACATGGGGTCTAAATGCTTGATTGGTTTTTACAACATACGATCCTGCTTCATATTCTTTATCGCCAACTTTAAAATTGGCAGTTGCTTTTTCTACACGAATACCACTCTTCATTAAAATATTTACAAAATTGGTAGCAGTGGTTGTTTGTGAAATTGGAATAATATATCCACGTGCATCTCTCAGTTTTGGATTTTTGTATACTTTCTCATAGTACTGCAACGCAATGGTATCGGAACGCTGGTCTTTTTGATCCGCCTTTATTAATTCGTTCACCATTTCAACTTTATTTGGAGATAGTGTCCAATAGTCTTTGCTTCCAGCATTAATTGAATTTTTACCCATGGTATAAATATTCATGAGTAGTTCATCTTTATGACGAGATGCATAATTTAACACCGCATAATTAAGTGATACCGAATAATCTATCGAACTTTTAAAATACCATTTTTGTGGCGTAATTGGAAAAGGTGTGCCGCTATTAGGTATAAGTCTTGACGGAACAAATGGAATTTTCATAGGTGTTGGATTTCCAATCATTTCCGTTAACAACCCAACAATATTATGGTAGTATGCTGTTGTTCTTAATCCTCCATTCCACCATGTCGAATAAACAGATCCGCTTTTCATGGTATAGCCTGGTTTATTTTCGGCATTCAGTCTTGTGCTCATTACTGCACCTAGTTGATCAATCCCTGTAATAAGCAGTGGATCATACACATAATTAAATGGATCTCTATACGGAGGACCTGCTACCACTGTGCCTGCAGGACCTGTCTGGTGGTGATTGTATAAAATTTGAGGCATCCATTCTACATACTGTTGCAGGCTCATATTGCGTGACTCACTCATATTGGTCATGTAAAAATCACGGTTGTTGTCATGACCAATATATTTTTGGTAGAGCCTTGGCAAATTGGCGGTATTGCGTTTTAAAGTATCGGCTTGGCGCATGTACCAATTAGATTGCAGTTCTTGGCCATCCGGATTTGCATGTACAAATAAAATGATGGTAGATTTTAAAATCCTTTTTGTTTCATCGTCGTTACGAGATAAAATTTGATATAATGTTTCAATCCACTGATGAATACCAAGTACTTCATTGGCATGCAAGCCACCATCTATCCATACCACCGCTTTCCCTTCGTTGGCAAGTTGCTGGGCCTCCGTATCAGATAAGCCTTCTGCCCTCGCCATTTGTTGTGCTATCGATTTATACTTTGCAAGCTTGGATAAATTAGCTGGGTCAGAAACAATAACCATATACTGATTACGGCCTTCTTCTGTGGTACCAATACTTTGTAGCTTCATTTTATTTGAAGCCGCAGCTAATTTTTGTAGGTACGCCTCTGTTTGGGTAAAATTGGCTAACTGATAATTATCACCAATATGAAATCCAAAATGAGATTTTGGACTTGGCACATTTTGCGCTTGGGCAAAAATAGTAATAACAAAAAAAGATAGCGATAAAATGGCTTTCCTAAGCATAGTAGAGAGTTTAGAGTACCTAAATTAACCGAACTACGTTAAAAACTAAACTTTTGTGGGACCTTTTTAATAACACAAAATTAATTTTATATTCATAATTCGTTAACAAAGCAAAAATACCTTCGTATTTAAACTTATTTGTTTTATGAAAAAATACACCCTACTTAGTTTATTAGCAATAACACTTGTTTTATTCTCATGTAGTAAAAAAGATGTTGCACAGCCATTAGAAGAAACACAAAATGAAGATTTGTCGGGATATCTAGAAATTGCATCCATTAATTTAGGGGGGGTAGGTGCCGCAGAAATAACTGCTTTTGACCCTGCAACCAATAGACTTTTTGCCGTAAACAATGGTGCAGAAAATAAAATTGATGTGATTGATATCAGCAACCCATCAAGCATATCTGTTATAAAATCTATTAGCATGTTGCCTTATGGCGGGTATGTTAACAGTGTAGCGGTGAGCAATGGAAAACTAGCCGCTGCCATTGAATCTACAGACAAGCAAGCTGCTGGTAAAGTTGTGGTATTTAATACAACCACCTATGCACTAATTAAATCAATTAATGTTGGTTCGTTACCCGACATGGTTACTTTTAGCCCAGACGGAAATTATATTTTGACAGCAAACGAGGGTGAACCAAGTGACGACTACTTAAATGATCCCGAAGGAACTGTTTCTATTATTAAAGTTTCGGACTATTCTGTTACCACTTTAAATTTTGCTTCTTTTGAAAGCCAATTGGCAAGTTTAACATCTAAAGGATTTAGAATATTCGGACCAGGTAAAAACTTTGTAAAAGATATTGAACCAGAATACATTACTATTTCAGATGATTCTAAAACAGCTTATGTAACCTTACAAGAAAACAATGCAATTGCTGAAGTTGACATTGCTAGTGCAAGTATTAAAAAAATATCACCTCTTGGTTTTAAAGATTACTCCTTGGCTGCAAATGCAACTGATGTAAGTGATAAGGACAATAAAGTTGAATTTAGTACTTTTTCAAAAGTGTATGGCATTTATATGCCAGATGCCATTGCCTATTTCAACCACAATGGAACGCCCTACTTATTTACAGCAAATGAAGGTGATTCTAGAGAATATAAAGCATTTTCTGAAATGAAAAGAGTAAGTGCTGTTAGTTTAGATGCAACAAATTTTCCAACCGCAACAACGCTTAAAACAGATGCTATTTTAGGAAGATTAAACGTTACCACTACGTTGGGTGATACTGATAATGATGGTGATTTTGATGCGTTATACTCATTAGGCGCAAGATCATTTAGTGTTTGGAATGCTTCTACTGGAAGCCAAGTATTTGATAGTAAAAACGAATTAGATATTAAAGCCAAAGACCTAGCTATTTATGATGATGCAAGAAGTGATGATAAATCTGTTGAGCCAGAATCTGTATGTTTAGGTAAGGTAGGGGGTAAAAATATTGTAATAGTAGGCCTAGAAAGAGCAGATGCATTTGCTATCTATGATATTACCAATCCAACAGCACCTGTATTTATTAAAATGTATAAGACAGGTGATGCTCCAGAGGGTATTATATTTATTCCAGCATCAAAAAGTCCAATTAAGCAAAGTTTAATTGTAACGAGTAGTGAAAATGACGGACTCGTTAAAATTTATAAAACAACTAAACTTTAATATAGATTTTTCTACGTTCAGGTTGATTGAATATAAAGGGTTTACGACTTAAAAAGCGTAGACCCTTTTATTTTATCTACTATTATAATATGTTTGGAAAGATATTTCGGTTAATAGAATCGAGCAAATTGCAGGAGCTATGAACTTAGATTCATAAAGTTTATGCGTGTTTAAAATTTAGCGCTCAATGTTATAAAAAATGATCTGGCATCTGCTGGTAACGCACCTGGCCCGGGATATCCACCAGCACGTCTTGTGAAATAGGTGACATTAAATTGATGGGTGATTGTTGCAAAGCCCGAATTGGTATAGTAATTACTGTTTTCGCGCCAACCATTTGCACGCCTGTGATCAAAAAAAGAATAATAATGCGTGTTACCTTTTTTACCACCGATTGCATGGTAACTATTAAAAAGTCCATAGCTACCAATGGTTTGCTGCGTTTCAAAAACAAGTGGCTTATTAAACTCATTGCCATTGCGCAAAATATAATTAACCAAGCCGCCAAATTGTGGACCATATTGTAAAGCCCCCTGACCTCTAACAATTTCTATGCGTTGTACAGCTTGTAATTGCGGATTGTAATAGGCTTCTGGATAACCAAATGGATCAGCTGCTATATCGTAACCATTTTGACGCACATTAAATTCCCAACTTCTATTAGGACTGAGCCCACGCGACGCAATTCCAATTTGAATGCCACTTCCATCACTTTCCCAAATATGAATACCAGGCACTTTAGAAAGCACTTGACGCATATTATTGGTTGATACATTCCCCTGCACATTATTTAAAATGATGAGGGATTTTTTTTTGCCCGCATAAATATTGGTACCAACAATTTCCGGCATTTGCGCATAATCACTCTTACTATTTTTACCGACAATTGTTACATCAGGTAAATATTTAATATGTGAACTGTCGTCAGTTTGTTGCGCTGATGCTACTAACGGAAATAAAAAAATCATTACTTGCCAAAACTTGATTTTCTTTGCCCACATATCATTCAATTTTTTGCAAAGTTGAACCATATAAACCGGGTATATTTACGGATTTAGATAAAGCGTTTATGGAATTGGGAAAAAGAAGGATAATAGGTATATTTATTGCATGACGAGCAGCAGTTTACATAAAAATATAGCCCTATTAACCAAGCTAGAAAGCTTTATTGATTTACATCAAAAACTAAATGAAACAATTTCTGGCGAAACCATTGGCTGGCATATAGCGCATAGTTGTCAAGTAATCAACACTATAACAAATGCTATTGTTCATTCAGATGCTTCAAAAGCAAAACCAAAATTTAGCTTCTTATACCACCTGATAATGCTAACCAATCACATTCCGAGGGGTAAAGTAAAAGCACCCAACATTGTTATTCCTAAAAATACAATTACGAAGGCCGAAATTGTGGAAGAAATCGAGCTTGCAAAAGCCAATTTGCAAACACTCGCCTCTACACATCAAAATAAATATTTTACCCACCCTATTTTTGGTGATTTAGACGTGCCCAAAACACTCAAATTTTTTACTGTACACACCAACCACCATTTAAAAATTATACAAGACATCCACTAAGTAATAATAAAAAAGGCAGCTTTGGGCACTAAGAATTTGTTAACGGGTACTTGTACGAACAATATATTCTAAACACCTTGCTCCCAGTCGAGCAGTGGCATTATCCTGATCGTATACAGGGTTTAATTCAACGATATCAAAACTTAATAACTTATTTGATTGAATAATTAAATCAAGTGATTTAAAAACAATTTCAGGAGAAAATCCAAGGGGTGACGGTGCAGAAACGCCTGGCGCATATGCCGAAGAAAATCCATCTAAATCTATACTTACGTATACTTTATCAACGGATTGTAAAAAACGAGTGATGCTAGTTTCCACAAGTGTCCAATGGGCAAGATTAAAATGCTCAATTTCTAAATAATTACATCCCACATCAGATGCAGTTTTATATAGCGTTTTTGGATTGGCAGCCTTTTGAATACCAAGTACTAAATAATTAAACTGTTCTGGAAATTGATGTGCGATTTGTAAAAAAGGTGAGCCAGAATGACCTTTCGCATCTATTAATGGGCGCAAATCAAAATGAGCGTCAAAGTTAATAATACCAACAGTTTGATCTGTATTTGCTAGGTGCTTTTGAATGCCTAAAAAATGCGGATAAGCTGCGTCATGCCCACCACCTAAAATTACGGGTAAATGCTGCTCCTGCAAACAAGCATAAATAGTATCGCGCATCAATAATTGAGCGGCATCGATATTGTTATCTTCTACAACTATATTTCCATAATCATAAATTGATGTGCTATCATTTAGATGATTGGCGAGCGGCCCCAACATTTTCCGAATACTATCAGGTCCGTCATTAGCACCACTTCTACCACCATTACTTATAATACCCGCATCAACCGCGTACCCTAACAATGCAATTTTAGGATCTTGTCCCTCTTTAATTTTCAGTTCAGCAACTAATTGCACAAGTTCATGCCAATACAATTGACTATCTGAATGTCTGCCCAACCAATTCGTAGAAGAAGGATTAATATGATGCTTCATAAAAATTATTGAATATGCTGTAACAATTTTTCATCTACCAAATTAGGTATGGTCACTGTTAAATTAGGACTTCTTTTCATTTCACGTTCAATCGCTTCTAATGAGCCACTGTTTCTAGCCCAAGCCCTACGTGCGATACCATTGTTTACATCATAAAACAACATACTTTCTAGTTTCGTTTTTGATGCAGCCGTTCCATCTAGTACAAGTCCAAACCCCCCATTGCTTACTTCACCCCATCCTACGCCACCACCATTATGAATAGAAACCCAAGTGGCGCCTCTAAAACTATCTCCAATAACATTATGAATAGACATGTCTGCAGTAAATTTACTGCCATCATAAATATTACTTGTTTCACGGTATGGCGAATCGGTTCCACTTACATCATGATGATCTCTACCAATAACAACTGGTGCAGATAATAATCCTTTTTCAATAGCCTCATTAAATGCAGATGCAATTTTAGCCCTGCCTTCTGCATCGGCATATAAAATTCTAGCTTTAGAACCTACCACCAATTTATTTTTTTCTGCTTCTTGTATCCAGGTAATATTATCCTGTAGCTGCTGTTCAATAGACGCTGGAGCATCTGCTAGCATTGATTCTAACACAGTTGCCGCAATTTGATCTGTTAGCCTTAAATCAGCGTCTGTACCTGATGTACAAACCCATCTAAATGGACCAAACCCATAATCAAAACACATGGGTCCTAAAATATCTTGTACATAACTCGGGTATCGAAAATCAATATTATTGCTATGCATAACATCTGCTTTTGCTCTTGAGGCTTCTAATAAAAAAGCATTTCCGTAGTCAAAAAAGTAAGTCCCTTTGGCAGTATGTTTATTGATTGCATTTGCATGACGACGTAATGACAGTTGAACAAGATTTTTAAATTGTTCTGGATTATTCGCCATCATATCATTGGCTTCTTCAAATGAAAGTCCTACAGGATAATAACCGCCAGCCCATGGATTGTGAAGTGATGTTTGATCGGAACCTAAATCAACGCTAATATTTTCGATATCAAATCTTTCCCACACATCAATTACATTACCCACATAAGCAATTGATACAACGGCTTTATTCGATACTGCTTTTTTAACCATAACAATTAAATCGTCTATATTTTCTGTGAGTTCATCAACCCAACCTTGCGCATAACGTTTTTTAGCGGCTGCTGTATTTACTTCTGCGCAAACAGTAATACAACCAGCTATGTTGCCAGCCTTTGGTTGGGCACCACTCATACCCCCTAAACCAGCTGTTAAAAATATTTTACCATTTGGACTTACGCCAGCTCCTAATTTTTTTCTAAAAGCATTCATCACGGTAATAGTAGTACCATGCACAATTCCTTGCGGACCAATATACATATATGAACCAGCCGTCATTTGGCCATACTGTGTAACACCCATTGCATTGTAGCGTTCCCAATCTTCTGGTGTAGAATAGTTTGGAATCATCATACCATTGGTGACAACTACGCGTGGAGCATCAATTGAGGATGGAAAAATTCCCATGGGATGTCCTGAGTACATGTGTAGGGTTTGCGTATCTGTAATTTGAGCTAAGTATTTCATGGTAATCAGATACTGTGCCCAATTTTGAAAGACAGCACCGTTCCCACCATAGGTAATTAATTCTTCAGGATGCTGTGCAACAGCAGGATCTAAATTATTTTGAATCATGAGCATGATAGCAGCAGCCTGCTTAGAAACTGCAGGATATTCATGAATAGGTCTAGCATGCATCTCATAATCTGGCATGAAACGGTACATATAAATCCTACCATATAATTTTAACTCTTCTACAAATTCATCAATTAAAATAGTATGCCAAGAAGCAGGAAAATAACGAAGTGCATTGGCTAGTGCTAATTTTTTTTCGGTAGATGTTAGAATATTTTTTCGCTTAGGTGCATGAGCATATTTTTCATCCCTATTTTTTTTTATTGGCAATTGATTGGGTATACCCTGCAATATCATTTCCTTAAAAGTCATCGGTTGTATCATTTTAAAAATGAAATAAATTATGCGCCAATTAATTTTCCTGATTTCCAAATTTTAGATGGGCGCAAAGAGCCTTGATAATATAGTATATCTCTATAATCGGTGGTTGGATATAAAATAAAATCTGCTTTATTGCCTGCCACTAATCTTCCACGATCAAAAAGATTTAATGCAGCAGCAGCTCTAAACGTAATGCCAGAAAACACTTCGGCAGTTGTGATTTTTTCAAAAGTAGCAAGTATAGATGCCTGGCATACCAAATCTCCCATAGGAGCCGATCCAGGATTCAAATCTGATGCAATAGCCAAAGCACCTCCTTTATTTAATATTTTTCTTGCTGGCGCAAAAGAACATCCAAGACCTACACTTGCACCCGGCAGCGCAACAGCAATGGTGTTTGACTGCGCTAATGCTTCAATTTCTTTATCTCCTGATGCTTCTAAGTGATCTGCGGAAAGGGCTCCAAATTGCACAGCTACTTGAGAGCCTCCTGTTGTAAATTGATCCGCATGAATAGTAATATCAAAATTAAGTGCTTTTGCTGCTTGTAAATAAGGCGCTATTTCATCTACAGAAAATGCCGAAGACTCTACAAATGCATCGATACGATTTGTGAGATTTTCAGATCGCAAAACTGGAAATAAATTTGTAACCAAATAATTTAAGTACGCTTCGTTTGATCCGTTAAAATCTTTTGGTTTAAGATGTGCGGCCAAACAAGTAGCCACCAAATCAGCAGCAGTTTCATTTTTGCCCTTATATATGGCACGTAGCATTTTTATTTCTTCTTCTATCGAAAGTCCATATCCACTCTTTACTTCAATGGTTGTTACCCCCGATTGTAAATGTTTATTAGCATTTTTAATTACAATCTGGGTTAATTCCTGTTCGGTACATTTTCTTGTTTGTGTTACAGTGTCCCAAATACCACCCCCCGATTGAGCAATTTCTAAATAAGAAACGCCGGCATTTCGGAGTGCGAAATCACGTGCTCTATTTCCACCAAAACATATATGGGTATGACAATCTATATAACCTGGAACAGCAACATAAGCGCCTTCCAATGCAGTTATACTAGCAGTTGGGTATCTAGCAACCAATAAATCCCAATTGTCAACTGCAACTATTGTACTGTTTTCAATAGCAATCCCTGCATTTGAAATTACAGGTAGGGCGCTGTCACTAATGGGCCCTTTAAGTGGCAAATCCTGTAAAGTGACTAATTGACTAATGGGTCCAATTAATTCCATATTAGATGATTGTATCACAATGTAAGAATTATTCGAAGGAGCTTATCAATAATCAATAACGAACTATTTAAGTATTAGCCCTTTTTTTTATTACGAAGTAATTTTGGGCCATACCAAAGCCAAAAGCCGGTTGTACAAAATAAAAACAAGGCAACGCCCATAATTAAGGTATACGTAAGTTTTATAGGCTCACCTTTGGTGTTAAAATAAGTATCTAAATAAGAAGCGTCATGAATATCCTCTATAAAATCAGATTTTCTAAGGTTCACTTGTAAGACATTTCCTGTTGCCCCATCTAATTGCACTTCCCAATAATGTTTAGCATAAACAAATTTTACAATCCCTTTTTCTTTTCTAATATCAATACGGTCCAAATCAGTAGATAAGGTTTTATCTAATTGGTTTAACAGAACGCTGTCTGCTATGGTATGTAATGCTGCAATTGGTTTCCAGACAGCCAAGTTGGTAGAGGTACCTTTTGATGTTACTGGTAATAACCACCCATTCGTATTTTTTTTCCATCCAAGTAAAACACCTGTTATTGCAACTACAAAAAAGAAAATAAATAAAACGGCACCCATCATACGGTGCACTTTTCTAAATATTCTCAAAACAGTTACTTGCATCATTCAAAGTTATGTAAATCTGAAAGAAATATAAGGATTTTGTATTAGGCTTAAATTTAGATATCTCAAAAATAAAGGTTATTTTCATTGCAATTAAATACTATGGAAGTACACCACGCACACCACCCTGCTCACAAGAAAAAAATAAGTGAATATTTTTTAGAATTTTTCATGTTATTTTTTGCCGTTACCCTTGGATTTTTTGCAGAAAACTATAGAGAACATACCATTATAGATCACAGAATGCAAGAAAACTATCAGGCAATTGTAGTAGACCTATTACAAGACAATATGAAAATTGATAGTATTTTTAAAGAAGCCGAAAATGGAAAGAATTTGGTGAAGTTGTCACACTTATTATACCAATATAAAAAAAATGAACTATCAGAAAGTCAGCTGATTGATAGTATTTATAAAGTAGGTTATATTCCAAGTTACACTACCTTATTTGTCAATAATACCTCGTTTAAAAATATGCAGTCAAGTGGACTCTTGAGCTATGTATCTAACAAAGACCTAAAAGGGAAATTATCATACTACTATGAGGTTTTATATAAAAAAATAAATGATAATAACAAATTATTTGACGATGTGGGAATAAATTATTTTGATAAATATTTAGCTTTCAATCAAGGCAATAGATCAAGAAAATTACTTTTAAAATCAGAGACAGCATCTTTTTATGATGGGTACGAAAATGATTTTAAAGATCCCCAATTGTATCGAAAGTTTTTGCTTCAATTAAAATTAAATAGAAATCTCTTAACCTCCGATGAATTTATAAATAAAACAAACGTATACATCACTAGGTACTATGGTTACCAAAATATATTAACCGGCGTAAAAGAAAACAATAACGCATTAATTGCGCTCCTGGGGTCGGAAAGCAATCATTAAAAATCAATTTATGGAAGTACATCACCATTCGCATAAACCTAAAAACTGGAAAGAATTAGACAATAAAATTGACGAATTGCAAAATGAAATTGCTAGCAAGTATCATATCAAGATAGAAAAAAGTAGTAAATAAGTAGCGCTATTTTTCGTTTTTCAATATTTCAATGTCTTCTTTGATTCGATTTATTTCTACTAACAATGTGCCGTTGTACACACCTCGAATGCGTCTATGTTTATCTACTAAAATAAAGTTTTCGGTATGTAAAAAATCTTTATCAGATTGCATTACGCCAATTGAATCGCCCGCAAAATATTGTTGGCGCGCCAAAGCATAAATTTCTTTTTTTGAGCCGGTAACAAGGCGCCACTTATTATAATCAATCTTATTTAAATCACTGTATTCCTTTAAGATTGAAACTGAATCTGACTCTGGTGTTACACTATGTGATAACAATAAAACAGCATTATCATTTTTAAAATACGCTTGTAATAAACCCATATTACTTGTCATTTTAGGACAAATGCCTCGGCATTTTGTAAAAAAGAAGTTACAGACGTAGATTTTCCCTTCTACACTTTTTTCATTGAGCGTATTACCATTTTGATCTATAAATGAAAAAGAGGGTATGGTATGAATTTTTTTATAGTTTGAATCAGAAACATTAATCCACTCAGGTGTCCAATCTGGTTTATTAAAAAATGGAAGTGTTGAAACTTCAGTCAGCTTGCTATCATTACTATTGTTGGAATTACAAGACATCACAAAATAAACGAACGGAATAAAAAGACTTTTTAGTTTAAACATAGATTCTTTTTAAAAATTAGTTTATGGAGTCTACAGGATTCATACACAACTTTAAACCTATTAAGCCATATCTTCTTCCATTTTTAACAACATAATTTGCTCTAATAGTACCGTTTTCCCACCACATTTTTTCACTTCCTTCTTCATACCCCTTCTTGTAATGAAATTCTTTATACCGCTGACCGCTCTGGTACCATTCATTTAGGAGTCCATCATGTTCACCATTGATAAAATGATATTCAAATTTTAAGTTGCCTTTTTCCCAATAACCAATATGCTTTCCAATTTTTTTTCCTTGTTTATAATATCTGGATTCGGCCAATTGTTTATTCGGATGCCATTTTATGTGCAATCCATCTTCTAGTCCGTTTAGGTAATGTCCTTTAAATGCAGTGTCAAGATTTGGATATAATGCATACACTGTTCCGCAAAACTTTTTGTCTTTTAAATACAAGGTATCCACATGAAATACGAATGCTGCATCTGCTGCGGTAACAGTTGTATCAGCAGATACAGGATATACCTCTTTTTTTTCAATATTGTTATTCCTATTGCACGCTTGTGTCAATAACAAAGTTGAAACAAAAATTATGTACCCGCTTTTAAGCACTATTGAGAAATTGTACCTGGTGTTCCGTAGTAGCCAGAACCATTTATATAAGGATCAGTATTTGTAATATGGTAATGATAAATGCCGCTTGGATAGTCTGCTGTTGCATGTGTGTGACCATGATAAGCATCTAATTTTATATTATCTACCATAGCTCCATTTTCTTCAGGCCCATAAACTGGAAAGCCATCCAACAAAAAACCTAATAATGAAGATTTTGTTGCTTTTACAGTTGTCAAATAAAGCGGCTCCACATGATAGTGATACATACCAGTTGGAGCTGGATGTCCCCAATAACGATCAAATGAAACAATTTCGCCAGTGAGCGGTTGATTGGGTCCCGCATATTGATTAAAAAAAGGTATACCGTTTAAAGAAACGCCTATGGGTCCTAATGGCGTTGCAGCATGAGAAGATGCGACTTTTGGATCTGCTGGAATTTTAAATGTATATGCTTTTTCTGAAATTGAATTGGGATTTTTTGCAAAAGTAGTTCCACCAAATGTAGTCCCTGAAAAAGTTTCATATAATGCGTTTGAAGTGGCATAATAAGGACTTTTGTGATCAGGCATCCCGTTAGATTTGATGGTAATATAAGTACCATCGGAGGTAATACTGCTTGCTCCATATATTTTCTTATACACTTCGGGAACTGTAGCGCTAACAGTAGGCGTTGTTGTAGTATTTGTAGAACTACTTTTAGAACAAGAAGTAAAAAGGATTGACGCTATTAATATATTAGTAAATAGTTTCATATTTTTCGCATTATGGGGGTTATAAATAGAAATTGAACATAAGACAATTAAACCCTCAAATAGTTTAATTGAAGCGCAAAATCTTATATTTAAACTCAATTTAATAACATGGAAGTACATCACCATTCGCATAAACCTAAAAACTGGAAAGAATACATCACGGAGTTTATCATGCTGTTTGCGGCAGTAACACTTGGATTTTTCGCAGAAAATATTAGAGAACATAGCATCATTAATCACCGTATTGAGCAAAATAAAGTTGCTATTTTAAAAGATTTAGAAGCAGACGCAGTTACCATAGATAGTATTTTAATAACTGAGCAGGCATCCATTAATACATTTGATAGAATTATGAATCTATTGTATCTATCAAAAAACAAGAGCATCAATGAGTCGCAATTAATGGATTCCATTAAATCTATTCCAGATATTATTGCTACCACATTTACACTTTATGTTAACAATAGTTCTTTTAAAAATATGCAGTCTAGTGGCTTGCTTAGCTATGTTGAAGAAGAGGAGTTAAAAACTAGTTTGTCCTATTACTATGAAGTTATTTTTAAAAGAATAGAAAGTAATAATAATTTTTTTGATCAGGTTGGCACTGAACTCAATGGAATTTTACCAATTGGAATTGGATCATTAATTAGAAAAGTTAAGACTGACTCAACAAACTATGATTTAAATAAACCAAGCAATTATTTAAATTTTATGCTAAGCTTAAGCGAAACAAAAAATCTTTTACAATCTGAAAAATTTATTTACGATATACAAAGATATTATAATCAAATATTTGTATATCAACTAGCCCTCAAATTGGCAAAAGCTGAAAATCATAAATTAATTCAATTATTAAAATCAGAACATAAGTAATAACTAATATGGAAGTACATCACCACCCGCACATTCCAACCCATGCAAAACCATGGAAAGAATATCTATTAGAAGGCTTAATGATTTTTGTTGCTGTTACCTTAGGATATGGTGCCGAAAATGTAAGGGAGCATTATGTAGAAACAAAAAAAGCATTGGTTAGTGCCAAAAATTTATACGTTGACGTAATCAACGACTCTATCGGTTATGCAAAAACTAGAAATAATAGAAATAAGCAAGACAGCTGTTTTGAAATTATTAATGCCCATTATAACAATAACGAGCTTGACAAAGAAATACCAGCGGTTTATGCTGCTCATGCGCATATAACAAGAAGAATGTTATACCAAATGAATACACTTGCCTTAGATGAAGTAAAAAATTCTGGAACATTAAAATTTTTAGAATCAGACAAATTAAAAGCTGGTATTCAACGCTATGCAAGCTTAGGTAGTGGTCTAAAATTAAGAGAACAGCGTGAATTTAGTTACATAGATAGAATGTTAGATCCTATATCAACTAAAAATTTTGAATTTAATTTTAATAGAGCAGCAGGAGATAATTTTAAAATTAAAGGCAATAAAATAGTTGTTAGCGTCACAATTCCTGACAATCTAAAAATTATGAAAAAAGATCAGCTAGACTGGGATAATTATATTGCTATTTTAGGTATGCTTCAAACAATTAGACAATCTACCGATAAAGACTATATAGAGCCTACACAAAAGGAGTGCCACGAATTATTAACGCTACTAAGAAACTACCTAATAAAGCATGACGCTTTAGGAGAATAATCAACCACATTTAGTATTTTTAAGTACACTTAAAAAATACTGTTATGCGTTTACGAGTAATTGCCATCTTACTTAGCATTATACCATTTGGGCAAATATGGTCGCAGGCACCCGCTTCAATTAAAGAATACAAAAAGTCGTTTGTGACGTATCCGTTTTCGGACCCGGATCCAATTGCTTCACAAACAGCCATATATCCATATTACAGGTTTGATGGTTTTACCAATAAGCCCGTTAATAAATCATGGACGGTTGTAGAACTAGAAAACGATTATATCAAAGTTGTAATTCTTCCAGAAATTGGTGGTAAAATTTGGACCGCTATTGATAAAACTACTGGAAAGGAGTTTTTATACAATAATAAGGTTATAAAATTTAGAGACATCGCCATGCGCGGGCCTTGGACCAGCGGTGGCCTCGAAGCTAACTATGGTATTATTGGACATACACCTAATTGTGCTACACCCGTAGATTATAGCACTAAAAATAATGTGGATGGAAGTGTAAGTTGCTTTATTGGTGTATTAGATTTATTAACCAGAACCAATTGGCAAATTGAAATTAATTTACCTAAAAACAAAGCTTACTTTACCACAAATTCTATATGGAATAATAATACGAGCATTGGTCAACCCTATTACCACTGGATGAATGCAGGCATAAAAACAAAAGGAAATCTAGAATTTATTTATCCTGGAACAAATTATATCGGGCATGGCGGTGAGTATGCATCATGGCCCACCAATGAAGTCAATGGCAAGCGTATTAATTTTTATGAAGAAAATGATTTTGGCACGTACAAATCATACCATGTCATTGGAAAACAAACCGATTTTTTTGGGGCTTATTGGCATGATGATAATTATGGTATGGTACGCTATGCGCCTTATGATAATAAAGCAGGAAAAAAGATTTGGATTTGGGGACTATCGCGCCAGGGTATGATATGGGAAAAAATACTTACAGATAGTGATGGACAGTACGCCGAAATACAGTCTGGACGCCTCTTTAATCAAAATGCGCAAAACAGCAGCTTTACGCCATTTAAACACGTATCATTTAGCCCACATGCTACTGACACTTGGAAAGAATATTGGTATCCAGTCAATAAAACGAATGGTATTGTTGTTGCAGGAGAATTTGCAGCACTCAATGTTAAAATAGAAAATGGATTTTTAAAATGGTATTGCTCTCCTGTAGCATTTTTTAACGATACATTAGAAATCCATGTAGATGGTAAGCGACTTGTAAAAAAAGCAATCAGTGCAAAGCCACTTCAAACAATTATCGACTCTATTAAAATTGGTTTTGGAAAAAATGATCTATCAATTTCATTAAAAAAACAACAACTCACTTGGAAAAGTGATCCTAATTTTAATGCACTTTCGAGACCGCTAGAAACGCCTACAAAATTTGAATGGAATAGCGCAGAAGGGCTTGTGATTCAGGGAAAAGAGTTGATGGATCAAAAAATGTTTTCAGAAGCTGAAATCAAATTAAATGAAGCTCTGGCAAAAGAACCCTATCACTTAATGGGTCTTGTTAAACTAGCTGAATTATACATCAGAAATGGAGAAGATCAAAAAGCGTTTGATATTTCCAAAATAGCCATTTCGATTGATGCGCACCATGGTGCAGCAAATTATTATTATGGATTAAGTGCTGCTCGTATAAACAATGAGGCAGATGCCATTGATGGATTTAGTATTGCAACAATGAGTGTCGAATATAAGTCAGCTGCACTAACAGAGCTTGCAAAAATACATGCACAACACAAAAGATGGGACAAAGTACTAACATACGCATCGCAAGCAATTGATTTTAATGCGTATAATGCTGATGCCATTGCACTTCAAATTATTGCCTATCAGCAATTAGGCAATGCTGCAAATGCAAAACAACTCATTACACAACTTGAAAAAGAGCAACCTTTAAATTTGCATGTGAAATGGTTTAATAATAAACTTGCATTCAAAAATGAATTACCAGAAGAGTCTATTTTAGAACTCGCTTCATTTTACGGGGATATAAAACTGGAATCAGAAGTAGCTAAAATAGTAGAGGCGCTCCCAAACCATCCACTAGCTATTTATTGGAAAGCCTATTTACACAGGTCCAATAACACGAAAGCAAATGAATTACTAAATAAAGCAAATAGTGCTTCCACATTACTAATATTTCCATTTAGAACTTCTTTTATACCCATTTTACAATGGGCTGCACAAAACAGCACAAGCTGGAAACCCAATTATTATTTAGCCTTATTGCTACATGATAAAAACAAAAAAGCAGCGGCGCTGCAAATGGTAACGGCTTTAGGCTCAACGCCTACCGATGCACATTTTTACGGACTTCGGGCAGTTTGGAATACCCGCAATACAAGCACTAAAGAATTAGACTTACAAAAAGCAATACAATTAGAACCAGTCGCTTGGAGATATCAAAAATTACTTGTTCAGCATTACCTCCAAACAAAAAATTATGATAAAGCACTTGTTGTCGCAGAAAAATTTAAAATACAAAGCGCCCAAGAAAATTTTATCATGGATATGCTTTTAGCAAAAACGCTCCTACTCAATAAAAAATACAAGGAATGTGATAAGTTGCTTTCCAGTATGGAAGTGATTCCATTTGAAGGTTCTACCGATGGAAGAGCTTTATATTGGGAAGCAAAAATGATGCAAGGTGTTGCTGCACTAAAAGATAAAAATTATACTAGTGCCATTCAATTTGTAAAGGAGGCACAAGCGTGGCCAGAAAATTTAGGTGCTGGCAAGCCATATGAAGCAGATATAGACAACCGCCTAGAGCAGTATCTAGAATATACATGTTTAAACGCTTTGCAGCAATCAGACAGTGCGCAAGTATTGCTCAAAAAAATTACTGCTTTTAAACCTGGCATTTATAACACCATAAGAAATTTTCAGCCAGCCAATCATTTAATTACAAAGTGGGCCTATAATGATTTGCACGAAAAATTTGATTGGAATGAATGGATGCAAACTCAAATAAATAAATATCCTCAATTTAAAGAAACGTTTAATTGGGTTTTAAATAAAGCCAATAATAGTGCGGAAAGTAGCAACAGCGCTGAAGATCCATGGATGCGTGTGATACAAGAAATTATGAATACAATGCGCTCCAATAAAAATGATGCATATATTTTTATACAAAAACCGGAACGAAGAAATGAACAAACAAAGTGGGAGTTGGTATGGGAAGATAATTTTAATAAAGGTTATTTAGATACAACCCATTGGAGTAAAATTGGTTTATTTTCTACACCAAAATGGAAAATGCCCAAAGAAAAATGGAGAGATAATACGGGTTGCTTTAGATATATCACAGACACCGATGATCGTGTAGTGCAATTTGATGCTGAAAATATTTTATTAAGAGGTATCGTAAATAATGATACCATTAATGGTGATCCCCGACCTATGTTAACCGGTGGCATTTATAGTTACAATAAATTTGCATTTCAATATGGCCGTATTGAAGTGCGTGCCAAATTAGATCCTGCGCATGGCGCCTGGCCAGCCATTTGGATGCTTTCTGAAAAAGATATCTATCCCGATCAAAACAATGGAGAAATGGATATTATGGAAAGGTTAAACCATGATAGTTTTGCTTATCAAACAACACACAATCATGCGACTATTACATTAAAACAAGAAACGCCTAAAAAATATAATACAGGAAAAATTGATCCGAGCGGATATAACACCTATAGCGTAAGTTGGTACCCCGATAAATTAGTGTACGCCATTAATGGCATAGAAACTATCATCTATCCAAAAGTTGCAGGATCTGGTACGTATCAATGGCCTTTTGACCAGCCCTTTTACTTAATTATTGACCAGCAATTAGAGGGTAGCTGGCCAGGCAAAGTCACCGATTTAAAAGAGCTGCCCATTAACATGACGGTTGATTGGGTAAAACTATATCAGTGATAAATTTAAATAATTGATTATCATCTAGTTAAGTTTATTGAGTGCCGTCGAGTTAACAATTTGATAATACTGGCTGCCGTCTATTTGCTTTGTATTTCAAGACCTTTACAATCAATTAATTAAACAAAAGATTGTCATGGATTTTAACTCAATTTTCAAAGTATTTTTACCAAAAGATCGCGTATTTTATCAATTATTTGAAGAAGTAGCGGAGCATGTCCACGAGATGGGTGTTAAACTCAAAGAAATGGTAAATGAGTCAGATCCCGATAAAAGGGCTAGCATACTTGCTCAAATTGAAAATTTAGAACATACCAACGACGATTTAACCCATAACATTTTTACAGAGCTAGGCAGAAACTTTATCACTCCTTTTGATAGAGAAGATATTCACTACCTGGCTACCTCACTAGATGACATAGCAGATTATATTTATGCTTCTGCAAAAAAGATAAATTTTTATAAAATTAACCCGAACGATTTAGGTATTCATAAACTAACTGAGCTCGTTTTACAAGGAACTATAGAAACTAAAAAAGCGGTTATGGGTCTTCGCGATATGAAAAATATCAAAGAGATGACTGACGCTATGATTAAAGTTAACAGCATCGAAAATCAAGCGGACGACGTTTTTGATATGAGTATTGAGAAATTATTTGAACAAGAAAATGATTTTAAAATTATTATCAAAAAAAGAGAGATCTATCAAGTACTTGAAATTGCCACCGATAAAATCGAAGACGTTTCTAATGTAATTGAATCAATTATTATCAAGTACGCTTAATTAAAGAATAATGAGTTTATTAATTGTCATTATCGCATTAGCGTTAATATTTGATTATATCAATGGTTTTCATGACGCAGCAAACTCAATTGCTACAGTTGTTTCCACAAAAGTTTTAACGCCATTTCAGGCGGTATTATGGGCGGCACTTTTTAATGTAGTTGCATTTTTTATATTCAAAGACCATGCTGTGGCCAATTCCATAAGCAAAACGGTGTTTAAAGAATTTATTACCCTTCCTGTAATTTTTTCAGGGTTATTAGCCGCTATTTTTTGGAACCTGCTTACTTGGTGGTATGGTATTCCATCCTCTTCATCACATACGCTCATTGGTGGATTTGCAGGTGCTGCTATTGCACATGCGCTAGTGGAAAAAGGACTAAGTTACCCTTGGTCTAAAATTGTAGACAGTCATACCATTTTAATGACTGTGTTTTTTATTTTCTTGGCACCCATTATCGGTATTATTATTTCGGTATTTATTACGATTGTTACCATTATGCGCAACATTTGGCTGCGCATTGCAATTATCATTGTTGTGACATTAGGTACCGCTGTGTTATTTGATAAATTTGAGACCAATAAGATGAACGAAAACGTTCAAAAGTTTTATGGCATTGATAAATACCAAAAAGAGGTAGCTAGTATTAATGAAGAGCTAGAAACCAAGCAAGGTAACAGTGACCTACTTGGAAAGCTTGCGCTCAATCAAGAAAAATTAGATAAAGCAACCGTTTATTATAACCATATTAAACCACTTATTAACGACTTTGATAATTCAAGTGCGAACGCGATAGCAAAAATTGCAAAAGATAGTGGATGGCTTAATAGTGCTGCTACTAGCAAAATCAAAGATGATGTAAGAAACGCTAATGACTACCTAGTTCTAGAATCTAAAGCGCCATCAGACAAAGCCGCAAAAGCCGAGTATGATATTGCAAAAGAAAAAACAGAAGGCTACAAAGAGCCACTAAAATTGTACATGACTGGAACAATTTCTATCGACTCTGCGATTACAGCAGTAAACGCTATTTATCCAATAAAGCCACAGAACGTAGAAAAAGTTAAGCAAAAGATTGAAAAATTTAATATCGAAAAATCATTTTCTAGCGAAATTGACAAGGCAGATAATTCAATAATTGTTTATGGAATTTTAATTTCATCACTCATTTTTATATTGATATATCTCTACGTAGAAAAAATAAAAACACCTACTGCATTAACCGTAGGAAATATGTTTAAAAAACTACAGCTTTTTAGTTCGGCTGCATTTAGTATTGGACATGGCGGTAATGATGCTCAAAAAGTAATGGGTATTATTGGAGCTGCTTTAATTGCTAGCGGAGTTATACAAGATTTTGGCCAATTACCAAGTTGGGTTCCTGTAGCTTGTTACTTAGCTATTGGACTTGGTACTATGAGCGGTGGTTGGAAAATTGTAAAAACAATGGGGTCCAAAATCACAAAAGTAACGCCACTAGAAGGTGTTGCAGCGGAAACAGCTGGTGCCTTTACCTTATTTTTTACCGGACAAATGGGTATCCCTGTTTCAACAACGCATACCATCACCGGATCTATTATTGGAGTAGGTGCAACTAAACGTTTAAGTGCAGTTAGATGGGGCGTAACAACCAATTTATTATGGGCTTGGGTACTTACCATTCCCGTAAGTGCAACACTTGCCGCCATCACTTACTTTATTGTCACCTTATTTGTAGAATAGTTTAAAACTTAGGGCACTTTAGCTTAAATGCTTTGCTTTTGGTATCCAAAATGTAAATGAGTGAAATCTCTGAAGCCTGGTAAGATGCAGAGGAAGCAATTGTATTTGTACCACCTACATCATAGGTGAATCCAGCTCTTATATGATTCCATTCTAGTCCAACATAGGGTATCATACTTTCTTTAATTCGGCTCCAAAGTCCTGCATATAGTTCAAGTCCATTTTCAGTTCCTAAATAATAACTGAAAGCCCCGCCTACTAAAAGCTCGTTGGTATTACCTTGTTTTTGATACTGAAAACTGGTATGTAGTGATGCGGCATTTGATAAAGAAAAATAAGCACCTCCATGCATATTTATTCTGCTATTTGTAAAATAAGTAGGGGTAATAAATCCTACAGTTGGTTTTGCGAAATGATAATAAGAGGCGCCTAGATAAAAAATATTGTTATCGGAAGTAGAGCCTGTATATAAAAGTCCTGCATTAATGTCGGTTGTATTTTTAGTAAAATTATTGCCCAAAATAAGTTCGGCAGTACTCCCTGTAAAACCACCAGCCCTTAATTGGTCTTCAAAATTCGCTTTCAATGGATCAAAACGGTACATGCTATAATTGACCTGAAAACCAACAGCAATAGAATGATTGGCATTTTCATCAAGTGCTTTACTATAACTAACAGATGCTGCAATATTATTATCGTTGAGTAATTTATTACCGCTCTGATCCGATAAAATTAATAACCCCACACTTAATTTATCGTCGTCTTTTATATACTTTTTTAAAATGGGCGCATCCAACGATAATGTTTTTGTTGCATATGCATTATTAAATTCGGGCATCTGCGTTCTACTATTTAAAGCTGCTCTAAGTGATCCACTAAAGTTTCCAGTATTGGCAGGATTGATGGTTAGCGGAGATGCAAAAAATTGTGAGAAGTGCGGATCCTGTGCATAGGAATACCATCTAATAAGTAACAGGATAATAATTAAATTTACTTTTCTCATGCTACTTATCTTATGACACTAATATTTCCTTTGTGAATTTCTAGCTCTCCACTTAGTAGTTCAATAACTATTTGATATACATAAGTGCCTTGTGCCACTAGCTGTCCATTGTAATAACCATTCCACCCAAAATTGATGTCGTTGGTTTTACCATTTGTTTTTTCAAACATTTTTTGACCCCATCTATTAAATACCTGAAATTGCTTTACCTGCTTTACATCTTTACCTGCAATTACATAAAACACATCATTTAAGCCATCGCCATTGGGTGAAAATGCATTGGGTAAGGCTATATGTGATCTGTAGTAAGCATTAACTTGCAGGGTGGCAGAGTCTTTACAAAAGAGTGCTGTAGAACCAACAATCTTTAATAACGTATTGACATTGGTTGTTAACAGAGGCGTTAAACAACCAGTACAACTAAGCCCTTGCGTTGGTGTCCAAACAATGGTAGTTGCTTTTTCGCCACTATTTATGGGCTGTAATGTTGTGGGCTCGCCTCTGTAAACATCAATTTGTGTAGGATTAAATCGAATTGAAAACGGAACATACGCAACACTCACTTTATTATTTGTGGTATTCGTTTCAAATGGTACAAGTCCACTATTTAAATAAGCAACTACGTTTGTTACATTTTGATTCCGTACAACATGCGTAACTGTCGCGCAGTTGCCAGCAAATGATTGACTAGTACCAATCCATCCCGCACCTAAAAATTTACTTGCAGGTAGTGTGCTATCACTGTCAAAATAGCGTATTTGAGTAGGCCTATACAAACTTGTGTACTGGTTATCTAAACATACGGTACTTGTTATTTGTAAGCTGTCGCTTTTATAACAACGAACATTTAAATTATTGATTGATAAATCAACCGGAAACACTTTAATAGTTGCAAATGTGGAATCTTCGCAACCAAATACACTGATAGCGCTCGCTTTAACAAGGGCCGTATCAATAACAGATAGTACTGGATTTGAACAAGTAGTACAACTCAACAAGCCTTTACTAGACGACCATTTAATTGACGCTAATTTATCTGGCGCAGTACTATCTTTAATAGTAAGCGTTGTATTCACTAGTACGGTTGTGTCTTTTGGAAAAAGAAGCAATTTAAATTTGAAGTCTTTTCTATTCGTTCTATTATTCCCCTCATTTAATTCTGGAACACTGTTTTCTTCGTCAAATACAAGTGAAATAGAGTCTAAATTTAAACGTGGCGCTTTTACAATATGGGTATATACTTTTTCGCACTTACCTAAAATGATTTGATCGGTAGCAAAACTATTAAGCATTTTTATAGGGCCAGGAACGGTTGGATAGCGATCGTAAAAATTAACTGAAACGCCAGCTGGTATGGTATCATAGCCATTATTACGTACACCAAATACAACCCGTACACTATCCTTTTTATAACAGCTTACACTGTAAATATTAATTTGTCCATCGGCAGCTGGATTGTTTACTTGCAAAGTATAGGTTGGAGAATTACTCGTACAAGCACCAGTACTAGCCACAAGTCTGATCTTATAATTTCCAGGCTTTAAAAAATCATATAACAAATTTGTAGTGGTAGAAATCATTTGCTCGCTGGCGCCTAGTTCATCAGATACATACCAGTTGTATGTTGTAGCACCATAGGATTTATTGATAAAAGTTACAGGATCTTTATAAACACCCCCTGCAGACGCAATAATTCTTTTATCTGGAGAAAACCTTGCATCTACACCACAGTTTACAATAACATTAGCTGTATAAGTACTATAACAACTTGCTACAGCCGTTAGTGCTTTTAATACAACTTTGTAGGTTCCTGTTGTCGTAAAAGTGTTTGAATAACTATTTGCTGTGCTAATAAGTACGCCATCTAAATACCACTCATAGGTAAGCGCACCAACACTTGTATTGATAAAATTTACAGCACTTCCAACCACTGGATGTGGGTTACCATCAAAATTAAAACTAGCTACTACATTGTCTGGGCATGGGGCAGCGCAACCATCACTGGTTAATAAACTTCCGCCACTAAATACGTTTAGAAACGCCATCATACGGTCTGCTTGACCTTGAGTAAACACTGATGGACAAGGACTTCCGTAGTCCATAAAATTGGAAATATTATCAGGCACATCAGTTGTAAATGGACCAGAAATAGTATCGGTGTTGCAAGAATTTTCGGGAGCAGCACATGACGATCCTTTTGTACTTCTATCGGGTGGTGTATCACAAACCAAGTCACCATCAGTAGTACAATCATTGTTTAAACAGTTAGTACCCTGAAAAGTATGTAACAGAGATAAGTAATGTCCCATTTCATGTGCAACAAGTGGTGTGCTCAAGCTACTTACTACAAGTCCACCCCCTGCGCTCGCATAACCGCCATAGCCCATGCGTTCCCATTTACCACATTCAAAAACACTAGGCGGAATTTCACCCTGTATCGAATTTACCAACCAAATATTGGCATACTTAGATGGATTCCAATTAGAGAGCGCACCAAGCTTTCCACTTTCTAAGTCTACGTCTACATTTTGATAATAACTATTGATACGGTCAATGCCATTTGTTTTACCTCCATCAGGCGTTCGGGAAGCTAAACAAAATTGAATGCGTGTATCAACACCTTTTGGGTCTGTGCCATACATACCAATATGCGCAAAGGCTTTATTTAATTCTGCAACCGCATCAATAACCATTTGGTCAGTTATGGCAGCTGCGTTTTGATTGACAATATGAAAGACAACAGGTATGGTAACAACTGGTACAGACATAGGCACTACCACCACATTATTATTTCCTACGTTATTTTCAGCAATTTTGATGCTTCGCTGCCCGGCAGCTTGCATTACCCAGGCTCTAATTTTTTCATTCATCACATTCTCTCTAGAAACATACATAGGATCTTTACGCAGTAATTGCTGATACGCATCAGCCCCACATTTAGGGGCATCAAATACTTGCTGCGCCATTGAGGCAATTGCAAGCACAATAAAACCACAAACCAACAACAGTCTCCGCATCATAATTTAAGTACAGTTTATTCTTAAACGTAAAAAAGTGAAATAAATGTTTCTAGGCAAGCACAAATTCTAAAAAATAATTGATACAAATCGTTAAAATTATTTTTTAACGATGTTAATATTAAGGAATTTATAGTTAATAATAATTTAATAAGTTTGTTAAAATTGAGGTAAATTTAGCTACGATTTGCTATTAAGGATAATTTTCATTGATTCACACTGAAAGCCTTTTTTATGAAACTGCTTCAAACACAAATAACACAGAGCCCGAGTAGTTATATTTCTGTGCTAGAAAGAGATGAGCCACATTTTATGGCTCCTTTCCATGCCCACCCCGAGTTAGAACTTGTATGGGTAAAAGAAAGTCATGGAAAGCGAATAATTGGAGATAAAATAGAGCCATTCAAAGAAGATGACATGGTTTTTATTGGCGAAAACCTTCCCCATGTATGGTTAAATGACGAAACCTACTACAATGGACAGCAAAATCACAAAGCCAAGGCTATTGTGGTATACTTTAATAAAAATTTGTTTGGGCCTGATTTTTACGAGTTAGACGAAGCCAGTAATATCAAAGCCTTATTTGAAAAAGCAAAGCGAGGCATTAAAATTGGCGATGATACCAGAAAAAAAATAGGTGCTAAATTAGAAAAGATGGTCGCTCAAAAAGATTTTGAGCGCGTTATTGGTCTATTCGAAGTGCTACATTTAATTTCTACTGCCAAAGACAACGAACTCATCACCACCGAAGGATACACAAAACCAGTAAGCAAAGATGGTACCGATAGACTTGCTAGTGTATATAAATATGTACATGAAAATTTCAAGCAACCTATTTCATTAAATCAAGTAGCAGAGCTTGCAAATTTAACCCCTCAATCTTTTTGTAGGTTATTTAAAAAACGAAACAAGAAAAAATTTGTTGAATACTTAAATGATATGCGTATTGCACAAGCATGCAAATATTTAATTGAAACAGACTGGAGCATCTCTGAAGTAGCCTATGCCTGTGGTTACAAATCAGTTTCTAATTTTAATAAATTATTTAAAGAAACAAAAAACTGTTGCCCTAAAGCATATAGGGTTCAGTTTGATAAATAGCTATAATTAGAAATATTTTTTCGACAATATTTACCAATCACTTTTGTTCAAATAAAATAGCCGCTCTAACGAGCGGCTATTTTATTTTTATCTTCAAAAATTTTCTCGAACCTTATTTGTCCCAGAAAAGTTTAGTAGTTAAATTGTCATTACCGCTAACAGCAGCATAATTTGCTTTGTTATATACGCCTTCAGAAGAAGGATACATCCATCTTGCTGGAACTGTAGTTGCGTTTGGAGTAGCAGCATCAGCAACAAAAGAAAGTGCAGGTAAGTTTGTTCTTCTAACTTCAGCAAAATTTTCAAATGGTTGAATTACGTTATAGTGAATCCAACGTTGGTTTGAAATAAGTGCTTGTTTAGCAGCAGTAGTTGTTGCAAGATCCCAGTTGATACCAGCAGCATTTTGATACGCTGTTACTTGAGCAGCAGTGTAAGGAACTAAAGCTGGGCTTGTAGTGTTGGTAGATAATTTACGAATATTATAATAGTATTCAGTAGATTGATCAATACCCTTATTGTAAGCAGCTTTTGCATTTGCAGCATCACCAGCCTTTAAGTAAGCTTCCGCTAAATGGAAAGAAACTTCAGCAGCATTGATTAACACACCAGGGAAGAACAAGTTTCTACTTGTAGTAGAACGGTTGTACATCGCAACAGTGTTAGTTAAAATTAATGCGTCTGTTACTTGAGCAGAGGCTGACTGATCAATACCCTTATAAACACCAGCAGCAGCAGTACCTGGCTCAAATAGAGCTGGTAAACGTGGGTCACCATTGGTATTCATATGATCAATCATTGCTTTACCAGCTAAGTTACCGTTCCAATCTTCTAAACCACCTTGGAAATTACTACCAGCAACTGGCGTACTTGTGCTAAATACGTTGATTTGAACGTTTTCAGCATTTGAAGTTACCACAGGGAAAGTTGCTGGAGCAGCAACCATTGCAGCAATTTCAGAAGTAGCTCTTGCACCTAATTCAGCTGAACCAGATACACGCGTTAACATTCTTAAACGAAGTGAATTACAGTATCTAGCCCAGTGCGTTTTGTTACCTTTTAAGATAAAGTCTTGAGTGTTAAATGCTGTTTGAATAGCAGCAGGAACAGTCAAGGTATTTAACTCAGTAGAAAATGCTTTAAGATCATCTAACATTTTAGTGTAGATGTCTTGAGCTTTGTCATACTTAGGCAATGAAGCTAAATAGTCACCACCGTTTGCACTTAACATACCAGCAGCTGACCAAGGAATATCACCATGTACGTCTACCATTTTCTGTGTGTAATCATAGAAATAGATAGTAGCAGCAATCATGAATATTCTTCTTTCTGCTTGATCTGCAGCAGATAAAGATTTGTTGATTTTTACCAACTCCTTGTACTGAGACAAGAAAGTGTAGTAAGCGTTCCAATGATCAGAAACAGCACCACCACCAGGGATGTACTGACCTGTTGCATTAGACCAACCCACAGACTGTGTATAACGGTTGTTGGTAATTCTTTGAACCACAAAGTAGTTCCAGTAACCTGGCATTACATAGCCAAGGTTTGAGTTTACAAATCCAGCAAATTGCTTTTCTACAGAAGAAACAGCAATTTTAGAAGGATCGGTATAGCTTTTAGCAAAGTCTGCTTTCTTACAAGAAGAAACAACTAGCGCAACTGCTAAACTTGAAATGAATAATATTTTTTTCATATAATTTTTTTAAAATTTTCAGAGAAATTAAACCTTAGAAAGAAGCTCTTAACATCACACCAAAGCTTCTTGTAGAAGGGTTACCACCTGCATTTGTTAGGTTTTGTGCCCAACGTGAACCAGCAGTTGTTTGTTCCGCATCTAAGTGCTTAAGTGTACGATAGATATAGAATAAGTTACGACCAAATACAGAGAACTGTAATTTTTTCGCACCAATCATGCTAGCCACTTTCGTTGGCATATTGTAACCTAAAGTTACTTCTCTCATTTTAATATATGAATTCTTTTGCATGTACAAATCATAACGAGATGAACTGTACTGAGGACCACCCCAGTTGTAAGTATTCCAGAAATAGTATGATTGTGGAACGATTACATCGTTCTTAGAACCATCTGCTTTTGCACCTGGCATTAACATACCATCGTTGAATACTTTTTCACCTTGAGGACCAGCAGTTGCTGAAGTTTGAACAAACTTGCCTGAAGTTTTATCTTTGTAATAAGATAAACCACCGCTTTCTTTATCCATAAACTGTAAGCTTTCTTCTAATAAACCACGGCTAATCATCCAGTAAACACCAGTTGGCATTACATAACCTCCAAAACGGAAGTCAACCATTGCATCAAAACTGAAGTTCTTGTACTTAACAGTATTAAACCAACCACCAATTAATTTTGGCATTGCGTTACCTACTTTGTACATACTGTTTGCATCTAATTTGTAAAGACCATCAGGGTTTACAATCATTTCACCTTTAGCATTTGTAGCTACAGGGTGAGCATAAAAGTCTCCCATTGATTGACCAACAACAGATTTTAATTGAGCAGCGTTACCATCATAGTCAGCGTGCAATAACTCAGTTAAACCTGGAGCTAATTGCTCTACTTTATTTTGGTTTTGGCTTAAGTTAATACCAGTTTCCCAGCTAAAGTTTGCCTTTTTGATTGGGTAACCACTGATAGTAACTTCAATACCTGTATTTCTAAGTGTACCTACGTTTGCAAGAATTGAGGTAGCACCAGAAGTAGCTGGTAAAGAAAGTGGTAAAATTTGGTCAACCACTTGCGCGTTATAGTAACTCGCTTCAAATGTTACACGGTTTTTAAATAACCTTGTTTCGATACCAAATTCAAATTCTTTCTTTTGCTCAGGACGGATTGCATCGTTACCAAAGTTCATTGGAATGCTAGTATATAATACTGGGTTTCCACCTTGGCTACCTAATGTGTTTTGTCCATAAGCTACGTTTGCTAAGTAAGCATCTGGGTAGTTACCCACAATACCCCATGAACCACGAACCTTACCATAACTTAACCATGATGGCATTTGAAGCGCATCAGAGAAAATAAAGCTTGAGTTTACAGAAGGGTAAACAAAAGAGTTGTTATTAGGATTCATAGTAGAAGTACGGTCTCTACGTACAGTTGCTTCTAAAAATAAATAGTCTTTGTAGTTACCGTTAAAAGTACCTAAGAAGGCATCTTTAACAATCGACATACGAGAAGATCCGCTACCTGCAACGTTCATTGAAGCAGCGATATCATATAAGTTTTCTGTACTTAAACCACCAGAAGTACCGCGTGTTGTACGCATCATACTTTCTTTGTTAGCAGTGTAACCACCTAAAACGTTTAATTCTAAATCGTTGTTGATTTTTTTAGTGTATGTCATTAACACGTCACCATATAAAATAGTGTTTTGTGTTTGACCAATACCAAAGTAACCAGAGTTACCAAAAGCTAAAGGAACTTCATTTGGTTGTCTAGTTTCATCTTTAGCCGAAGTAAAGTCTGTAGCTAAACGCGTACGTAATTTTAAATCAGGTAAAATGGTATAGTTGTTTGTCATGCTCGCAATTACACGGTTGCTCACCTCTAATAATTGGTGCATTTTTACACGGTATGCATAATCAGCGATATCACCTTTAAATCCATTGTATAAAATGTTTTCTGCAGGTGTAGCACTTTGTTGTGTACCTGTACGGTATCTGTAACCTTTAGAAGTTACAGCTTTGTTCATGTACCACTCACCGTTATCAAAACGACCAATCATACCTGTAAAGTTGTTGATCATACGATCAATAGAATACGGACGATTTTTGATTGTTTGGTTAACGTAGTTGATCATTACATCTGTAGAAAACTTAGGAGATAATCTAAAGGTTGTATTTAAGTTCATAGAGTTTTTCTCACTCTTAGAACCCATACTCACACCTTCATTTTCTTGTCTAGTTAAAGAAAAACGAACGCTCGCAGCATCAGATGCTTTTGAAACAGAAACGTTTACACTAGAGTTATGTGCAGTTTGAAATAACGCATCATAGTTATTTGGTTGCGCAGAATAAGGAAGCATACGACCATCCCAGTTAAGGATTGGTTGACCATCAAATTTAGGACCGTAGTTAATACTAAAGTTACCTAAGCTTCTTGTTTCTTTGATACCATCACCATTCAAATCCCACCATACAAAACCGTTGTCATCTTGACCACCGTTTGATAATAGGTTAGAAATACCGTATCCACGTACGTTTTGGTATTTAGGTAAGAAAGCAACATTATCAATGCTGTAGTTTGTAGAAACATCTACACCTAAGCCTTTTCTATTTTTGCTAGCTTGTTTAGTTGTAATTAACACAACACCGTTCACCGCTTCAGAACCATAAAGGGCTGCAGCAGATGCACCTTTTAAGATAGAAATGTTTTCGATATCTTCTGTTTGGATATCTAATAAACCATTACCTCTTAAACGTTGGTCACTCCAGTAGTCATTGTTTCTAACTTCACCGTTACGGATAGGAATACCATCCATTACAATAAGAGGATCGTTTTTACCAGTGATAGAGTTGATACCACGGATGTTGATGTTTACTGCAGAAGTTGCACCACCTGGCGTAGCAGCGATACGAACACCTGGCGCCTTACCATAAAGGGCAGTCGCAAAGTTTGGTGTACCAGCATCAGTGATTTGCTCAGCACTAATGGTGCTTGTAGCATAACCTAACGCTTTTTGCTTTTTAGAAATACCAAGAGAAGTTACAACTACATCATTTAAAGCACTGGTTCCTGGAGCTAAAGAAAAGTCAACGGTTGTTTGACCGCCAACAACAGCTTCTTTGCTTTCGAAACCTACAAAAGAAACAACAAGTGTTGCTTTTGCATTTGCCTTGATTGTGAACTTACCTTTTGCATCTGTCATGACACTGTTAGAACTGCCTTTAACAGACACCGTAGCGCCAGAAAGTTCTGCGCCAGTGTTGTCTTTTACAACACCCGATATTGCTTTGTCTTGGGCAAATAATGTAGTGCCCGCAAACATCAATACAAGGAGTGTCAGTAAACGAATTTTTGTCCTCATTGTTTAGAATTTTGGTTAAATAAAAATCTTGAACCGGATTATCGTTTTAATAGTCCAGCGCTAAAATTTAGCATCTTAAAGTTCAACCTTATTTAGATTGAATTATTCAATGAAATTATCAATTTTTAGCCCTCAATTAACATATTCTTTGCATTTGGGCGTTAAAATTGGCTTTGTGTAAATTATACATAGTAAAATCCGCTATGTTAACTTGTAATTATCTTAAAAACAAGGGCTTCGGTTTGTTTAACAATCGATTTATCAGTGGTAAACAAAACTACCTGGCCACCATTTTGTGTGAATTTAACCTTTTGTGGACCCCCAATCACCGATACGTCTTTAACTTCTACGCCTGCTGGTAAGTTAACCGAGAGTGAATTTTCAACCATTTCATTGTCTGCTACCTGATAAATGGCGTAAATATTTGTGCCTTTTCTGGTAAATGCCCACTTGCCCTGACGTGGTAAATTAGGGTCCGCTTCTGTGTCATATACCGCTTCACCATTGATTTTCATCCATTTTCCAATGGATTCCAAGCGGTTGTATGCAAGTGAATCCCACTCACCATCAGGACCAGGACCTACGTTTAAAAGGAGGTTACCATTTTTAGAAATAATATCGGTAAGCATATGAATTACTTTTCGAGACGACTTGTACTGATCCCCGGGTACATATGACCATGAGTTACCCAGGGTAATGCAACTTTCCCAAGGATACGGCAAATAGGTAGCTGGTACTTGTTGCTCTGGAGTCACGTAATTTTCATACTCACCATGCACTGTTCTGTCCACTACAAGTAATCCAGGCTGGTGTGTTCTAGCCATCGCAGCAATTTTAGGCATATCAATATCCTGGTTGTGCGTGATGGTTCTTTGCCATTCCACAGTGGTATCAATACTACTTTTAGGTCTTACCCATCCGCCATCAAGCCATAAAATATCCATGGTACCATACCCCGTCATGAGCTCCTGAATTTGGTTGTAGGTAAATGTTTTGAAATCTTCCCAACGCTGCGGATATTTTTTTGGATCGTAAGAAACGTTTCTATCTTTTGGTGGAAAATAACGCCACCAATAATCTTTGGTATTCCAATCGGGTTTTGAAAAATACGCACCCGTCATGAGGCCTTGATTTCTAAATGCATTAAAAACTTCTTTTGCAACATTTGCTTTTGGATTGTTTGCAAATGGTGATTTTGATCCGGTTATTTTATAATCTGTTTCTTTAGAATCAAACATGCAAAAACCATCATGGTGTTTGGTTGTAAAAACAACATATTTCATACCTGCATCTTTTGCAGCAGCAGCCCAACGTTCTGGATTAAATTTTACTGGATTAAAAGTAGTTTGCAAATTTTCGTAAGCTTTCAAATACGTATACCAATCCGCCGAATAGGGCCCCCTGCGCTGCGTCCAGCCTTCGTCTTCTGGACAAATGCTCCAACTTTCTACCACGCCCCACTGGCTATACGTACCCCAGTGCATGAGTAATCCAAATTTTACTTTTTGCCACGCCGCTAATTTTTCGCGCACTTTAGCATCAGCGGGTAATGTATATTTTAAACTTGCGGTATGCTCTTGCGCAATACTAATATTTGCTATTGCAAAAAATAAAATAGTGGCAATCAATATTATTTTTTTCATGTTTTATTTTTTAATCCAAATAAGTTTACTATTTAAATTATTTTTTTCTGCGTTTTCTAGTTGTATGGTGGCTGTTAATTCATTGCCGCCACTTCCATCATAATACGCCACTCTAATTTTATGGTATCCTTTTTTGAGGGCTGCTTTTCCGGCTGCTTCCACAGATCCATGATCACCATCATTATTAACTACTTCTTCATCATCAATATATAAAATACTGCCATCGTCGGAGCGTGTCGTAAAATGATAGATGCCGTCTTTTTCAATTTTTAAATAGCCATCAAATAGCAAACTAAATTCTGATGCACGCTTTTTTACGGCTACACTAATATCTGCTGTAACGCCTGTTACTGCTGGTGTTAAGCCCGGTAGCGCTGCTAAATTTTGTTTACCTTTTGTTTCAAAATATTTGTAGGCAACACCAGGTTGTAAGGCGCCACTTGTTTTAACAGCGGGCATCCAAGTGTATGCCCTAGCGGATACTTCCGCTACTTTACCAGGTAGTTTTGTATTATCAAAAATTTGTGCTTTTACAATACTTGTTTTTGCGAGTGTAAATGCACTTGTATACGTTGGTGACGCCTGTGTTGGATTGGTACCATCCGTTGTGTAATGCACAACGGAGCCTGCTGGTGCGGCAATTGTAACAGTTGGCAGTTGCGCACCTTTTGCATACGTAATTTCTATTTTTGGTTTTGGAGCAAATGCACCAAAGTTTTCTATTTTAAGTGCATACGCATAAGGCGCTTTTATCATGGCTGGCTTGTAGGCTGGCATGGTTACTACAATATCATTTCCTTGTTTTTTCCATGTACATTTTTCTTTTGTTGCAACAAAAGAAATGTTGGTTCCAGTTGGCAAATCAAGGTCTTTAATTACGTATTCGGCATTATTATTAAAAGTGGGTGCAATCGCATAGAGTGCATTGCTAGTAGGGTTGTACGTATAATAAAAATCTTTTTCTTTACTGTCTTTAATTGATGCTTGTGAAGTGCGTATCCAGCGTCTGGTATTGTAAATAGCTTCGCCATTTTCTTGTAACCAAGATCCTATTTGCAACAAACGCTCCTGCATAATAGGTGGAATTTTTCCATGATCATCAGGTCCAATATCTAATAAAAAATTGCCCCCTCTACTTACTTTATCAACAAGTGCTAACACCAGTGATTGCGCACTATTATAATCCCAAATATCTTCTTCTTTATTATAACCATAAGAGTAGCCCATACCTCTACTTTCTTCCCAAGGATGATCTTCAAAATCTAAATCAGGTTGGTACTCTGGCGTATATACACCACCATGATGAAAACGAATACCACTGCCCCATCTATCATAGGTAACAATCTTTTCTTTTACTGGACTTTCGTTATATAGCCATGCTAAAAACTCAGGCGATTTCCATTTTGCATCCGACAGGTCCCAATCACCATCTGTCCAAAAAACATCGGGCTGATAGGTATTAATGAGGTCTTTCATTTGTGGCCACATATGGTCACTTACATATTTATTGATGTCCGATTTATACAATGGGTTGTACCATTCGTAGAGTGAATAATACATACCAGCTCGCACGCTTGTTTTTCTTACGGCTTTAAATAAATCACCCAATAAATCTCTTTTAGGACCACTCGTTACACTGTTCCAAGGAAAGCACCAGGTTTTATCTGCTTCTTTACTAGGCCACATGGCAAAGCCATCGTGGTGCTTACTCGTTAACACAATATATTTTGCACCTGACTGCTCAAACACTTTAGCCCAAGCGTCCGGATCAAAACGATCTGCCTTAAACATAGGGCCAAATCCATAATAAGACATATCGCCATAATGCAGTTTGTGAAATTGTTTGCGCACGTTGTCTTTGTCTGCTTGCAAACCATTTTGGTACCACTCCGAGTAACTATGCTCTGGCCCCCATGATGGAACACTATATGCACCCCAATGAATAAAAATGCCAAATTTTTCGTTCATGAACCATGAAGGAACGGGTCTGGAATCGAGGGACTCCCAATTGGGCTGGTAGGTTTGTGCAGTAAGTTGCAACTGCAGCATGCTTATCAATAAGCAGCAAGCGATCCATTTTTTCATACGCAATTTTGATTCAATATAACCAAAAAAAGAATAGAAAAAACTAGAACAGTTGCGGTAAGATGTTATTGATAAAATAATACACTAACTAGTGAAGATGCCATTATTTTTTTTGGGATGATGCGTCTGTTACACATCTAAATCCAGTGTGCTCGAGGCCGGTGTCGGTGGCAGTTTTCATACGTGCAGATACACGGTAACTAGCACAGTAAGAGTCATGACATAAAAAAGATCCACCACGCACTACTTTTTTTGGAATGCTAGGTTCGTCCGGATCAAAACTTTTATTACTACCGGTAGGATTTTGCAAATTTTGTTCTGCTACACTTGTATAATAATTAGCATCATACCAATCGGAACACCATTCCCAAACATTGCCACTCATATCATATAATCCGTAAGCGTTGGGCGCGTATTTAGCAACGGGTGCTATGCGCATAAATCCATCTGCACCTGTATTGGTATTCGGAAATTTTCCTTGCCAAGTATTTGCCTTTTTAGCACCTTGTTCTAATGATTCATTTCCCCAAGGAAATGTTTGATTTTTTAGTCCACCGCGTGCTGCAAATTCCCACTCTGCCTCTGTAGGTAACCGCTTGCCAGCCCAACGTGCATAGGCATTTGCATCATCCCATGAAATTTGTGTTACTGGTTCATTGTCTTTTCCTTTAATGTTACTTCCAGGGCCACGCGGATGTTTCCAATTGGCGCCTTTTGTCCAAGCCCACCATGATGCAGGGTTGTTCATATCAACTGGTGTAGATGACATTACAAATACAAGTGACGATGCTACTAATAATTCCGGCGCCGGCTTTGGTGTGCCAGGAGGCAACTGTTTTTTTATTTCATTCCAGTCCGGTGTTTTTTCGGCGGTGGTAACATAGCCAGTAGCTTCCACAAATTTTGCAAACTGCGCATTGGTTACTTCTGTGGTATCCATCCAAAAGCTAGAAACAGTAACATTGTGTTGTGGATATTCATCAACACGTCCCGTTTTGTCGGAACAACCCATCATAAAGCCACCACCATTTATTAATACCATGCCGGCTTTATTTGCAACACCTTTTACAATACTTAATGTATCAGTAGCGCCACCAACACCAAAACGATTGGGAATATTACTGGTACAATGTAATATCGAATCTTTTTTTGCTTGAATAGAATCTTGAATGGCTTTTGCAGCATTGTCGCCAGAAGTGCAAGTCCAAAAAAGAACGCAGCAAAAAAATAAACTAGTATATAAATAAGAATGTTTTTTCAAAACTAAAAATTAAATGAATTTGTTTCCAAAAGTGGCTTGTTTTCTTCCACTGCTTTTTGTGCGCGTAAAGCTAATGCATATAATGCATCCACAATACCCTGATTGGCGCTTGCAATATTGTTTTTTTCTTGAGCATCGGTCGCCAAATCAAAAAGTAGTAAAATGTTTTTCCCGGCACGTTTATCGAGTACTAATTTCCAATTGTTATAACGCACGCCTTGCACTTCTTTTTGCGGTGCAAATGCATAAAAAGTGTTGCGCACCGGCTTATTTGATATAATACTTTCTAACATGGGCTTACCGTCAATCACTCTACCAGTTGGCATTTCAGCGCCTGCTACTTGTAAAAAACTAGTAAATAAATCAACGCCGCTATATATGTTTTGATTAACAGCGCCTACTCCAATAACCCCTGGCCATTTTACAAAACACGCCGACCTTACACCTCCTTCAAAACGTTGTTGGTATTTTCCATCGCGCAATTGATGTTGCAAACTGGTATCTACAAGTCCAAATTTTCCATAGCTGTCTTCTAACTCTTGGTATTTTTCTACGAGCGGGCCGTTATCAGAATGAATAACTATAAGGGTATTTTTTTCGAGTCCTAATTGTTTAAGATATCCTGTTAAAACGCCAACTGTATAATCGATGTAGGCAACTGCGTCACCAAATGCACCATAGTTAGAACGTCCTTCAAAACCTTTAGGAATAAAATAAGGTGTATGTGTTTCAATATTAGAATACTGTAAATAAAACGGTTGTTTACTAGCCGCTTTTTCTTTCATAAACGCACAAGCTTCTCTAATAAACTGAGCAGGCAGTTCTCCTAATTCGTTATTACTTAAATCTTTTACTTTTTCACTATTACGCATAAGTGGTATGGGTGGATACCCTCTAGATCCTGTATTACCGAGCCTTTCAGGGCCATGGTCGTTGGGGTAAGGGATGCCAACATAGCTATCAAAACCATGTGCGGGTGGTAAAAATTTTGGTAAGTGACCTAAATGCCATTTACCCACTAACGCCGTTGCGTATCCAACTTTTTGTAACTGTTTGGTAAACGTAATTTCTTTACTACTATCAAGCCCATTGGTATTTGATGGAAATAAAACACCCAGTCCTATTCGATCATTAATACGTGGGCTATACCTGCCTGTCATAATTGCCGCACGCGTTGGTGTGCAAGTTCCATGTGGTGCGTAAAAATTAGTTAAGCGGGTTCCCTCTTTTGCAAGTGCATCTATATGCGGTGTTTGATAATACAAAGATCCGTAAATCGAAAAATCGTCGTAACCAATATCGTCAATAATGATATGAATAATATTGGGTCTTGCGCCAATACTAGTTGCTTGATACGTTTGTGCGTTCGCACTCAATTGCACTAAATAAATTGCGCAAAGCAATAAACAACAAATGATATTATTTTTTATAAGCAGTTTCAATATTCATTTATTTTTTTACAGGTAATTTTCCATCCATAAATTCCCAATCAGAAATATGTGGATGACGGTGACTCGCTTTTAATATCGATTCCATTTGTTGCACCAAATCTAGATGAGATGCTGCAACATTGGTGGATTCCCCCGGATCTGTTTTTACATTATAAATTTCCCAAAGCGCTTGTTTGTTTTTTTTAAGATCCGATTTTACCCCTTTCCAATCACCTACCATAACCGCTACTTGACCTGTTTTTTCGGGATACTCAAAATACATAAACGGCCTAGTAGCTTGTGTTTGAGGGCTTCCTAATAAAGTAGGTAGAATTGAAATACCATCCGATACGGGTGCTTTTTGGCGTGTTAATTGCGCCAGTGTTGCCATCATATCATACTGCACCGACGGAAAATAAGAAATAGTACCTGCCTTTATTTTTGATGGCCAACGTGCCAAAAATGGAACCCGAATACCGCCTTCATACAAATCCATTTTGCGTCCTCTAAAACCCGCAACACTATTAAAGAAATTTGTTTGCACGCCACCCACATCAAAAGTGGCACCATTATCGCTTGAAAATAGTACGAGCGTATTTTGATCCAATTTTAAATCTTTTAATAATTTAAATATTTCACCTACCTGCGTGTCTATATAAGTAATCATAGCAGCGTAGGTAGCCAATGGATATTTATTGGGCGCATAGCCTCCTTTATACCCTAAATAGGGCTCCTCTGGAAACTGTCCTAAGTATTTTGCAACTTCCTCTTTTGGTGCTTGCAATGAAACGTGCGGACCCGTGTATGGTAGGTATAAAAAAAATGGTTTGTCTTTATTTTTATTGATAAATGCTGTTGTTTTTTGAGCCATTTTAGTAATGGCATAATCGGTGCCAATAAATTTTTCGAAGGCCGAATCTGCGGTAGTGCCTGCTGGTAATTTTTGGTGCACATATATGTATGGATTGCGCAAACTATCCCATTTTCCATTTTCCCATAAATGTGTTGGATAAAAATTATGCGCCTGCTTTTGACAGTAATAACCATAAAAATAATCGAAGCCCTGCTGGTTAGGATTACCCGTATTATCATGCATACCTAGCCCCCATTTACCAATGGCACCTGTGGTGTAACCTGCGCCCTGCATGAGTTTGGCAATGGTAAACGTATTTTCAGGTAACGGCATTTGGCCACCTTCTGTGCTATCTTCAAAACCACCTAATTCATAATTGCCTCTAATGTATGAATGGCCCGTATGCTTACCCGTCATTAAGCAAGCGCGGGCTGGCGCACACACCGGTGCCGATGAGTAATGACGCGTAAAGCGCATGCCTTCGGCGGCCATTTTATCTAGATTGGGTGTTTTTATTTTTTGCTGCCCATAAGAACCAAGTTCACCATAACCCATATCGTCGAGGTAAATATAAATAACATTGGGAAGGCTTTGCTTAACTGGTTTTTGCGCAATTAATGGCGCAGAAAAAACAATCCATACAGCAAATAATAGATACAAACGGCGGTTCATAAAAGCATAGTCTTATCCTTAAAAGTAATTGAATTCAATCAAATAATTTTCAAATAAAAAGTATCCCTATCAAATAAATTATTACCTTAAAAAAAATAATTGCTATGCCAGAAAATAAAAAACCAAACAGAAGAGATTTTATGAAAACTTCTGTAAAGGGTGCCATCGGTGCAACCCTTGCTACTGTTGGCTTTCCAACTATTGTGCCTGCTGCCGTTTTTGGACCGAGTGCACCTAGCAATAGAATTAATATTGGTGCCATTGGTCTTGGGCGTATTTCTAGAGAACACGATATGTTTGAAACCCTCAAATACAACCATGCAAATATTATGGCGGTATGTGATGTAGATAGTAAAAGATTAAAAGAAGGAAAGCAGTTTGTAAATGATTTCTATTCTAAAAAATATGGCAAGCCTTACGATGGTGTAAAAATGTATTCATCTGCACAAGAGCTCTTAAACAATAAAGATATTGATGCGGTGCTGATTAGTACGCCCGATCATTCACATGCTTACTTAGGTGTTTTGGCAGCTGAAGCAAGAAAAGACATATACCTGCAAAAGCCTACTGCGCTTACGATTCAGGAAGGTCGCGCATTAAGTAATGCGGTGCACAAGCAAGGATGTATTTTACAAATTGGTAGTCAACAAAGATCAAGTACGCAATTTAGATATGCTGCAGAGCTAGTAAGAAATGGACGCATTGGAAAATTAAAAGAAGTACTCATTGGCTTACCCAAAGATCCTGGTGGTGATATAGAACCAGAAATGCCCATACCAAGTACATTAAATTACGATGCTTGGTTAGGGCCAACACCATATATGTATTACACCGAAAAAAGAGTGCACCCACAAAACGATTATAGCAGGCCGGGTTGGATGCGTGGCGAAAACTATTGTGCCGGCATGATAACCAATTGGGGTGCCCATCATATCGATTGTGCACACTGGGCCATGAACACCGAGTACACCGGACCAAAAGAAGTTTGGGGTACAGCTGTTTATCCAACGTCGGGATTATGGGATGTAATGGGCGATTTTACCACCTACGGCTTATATGACAATGGCGTAAAAATGACCATTAGCACCGACCTTCCAAATGGCATTAAATATATTGGTACCGAAGGATGGATTTTTGTTACAAGAGGGGCTTATAAAGCAAGTGCTAGTGATCCAGTTGCAGCATCAAGCCAAAAGGCATTAACAGCCAGTAATGAGGGTATAATAACTTCTGTGATTGGTGAAAATGAGGTTAACCTATACAGAAGTGACGAGCACCATGGCAACTGGCTCGATTGTGTAAAATCTAGAAAACAGCCAATTGCGCCTGTAGAAGTAGGCCATAGGTCATGTTCTACCTGTATTGTTCATTCTATTGCCATGAAAACCAAGCGAAAACTCTACTGGAACGCCACCGATGAAACTTTTATCAATGATGATGAGGCCAATAAGCTGTTAAACCGCCCGCACAGGGCACCTTACACCATAAAAGGGCTTTCATAATGCATAATTGACTCATTATAAATCAGGTATAAAAACAATGTGTAAAAAATACAAACTCGGTAAATTTTAATGATATTTGGATAATATTTAATGATACCCAAAAATAACAGTAACGTGTTAAAACAACTTTCTTTTAGACTTATCGTATTTTCTTTGTTTGTGGTACTAGTGAGTGCAGCGTGTAGTAAAGGTGGCAGTCCTGGCGGCGGCGGTACTGTTACACCACCAACACCTCCAGCACCCACCGAAGACGCAATTGTTTTCACCTACGATATTGATCCAGGATCAAATATTTATGCAGCATTAGGTACTTCGCAAGAAGTAAAAATTTCAGTTACCTCCAAAATGCCTACAGCGGGTGTAATCACAGATATTGTTGTTAAAAAAGATGCTGATGGTTCAACCGTATCAAGTTCTACCCTAGCTGCTAGTACCATGGTGCCTATTAATGGTATGATTACTAATTTAGCTGCCAACGTTGTATGCACAGCAACAATCACTGTAAAGTCTGCTACTACAGCTACCAATACGACAACCAAAACTTTTAAGATAGCAAGAAAATAATTTTCTTAATCTCTTATACAACGCAGGCTAAATCCAGCAAGCCTATTGTTGTTTGAAACAGTATAGGTGTTTGGGGGAAAAACAATAAAGGCTCTTGCAAATGTTGCATCCGTATAATCGCTAGACCAATAATGATGCCCAGATCCTCTATCTGTAATCACGCCATTACCATAGGCTAAATATCCAGCCGCATGAATTTTTAATACCGATGTAAAATTATTAAAATACCCATTGGTATTTCTTACTGCATTCCATTCTGTTAAATTGGGGATACGCCAACCTGGTCCTAACTCAATGGTACAAGGATCATTAGCAGGCTGCCAATCTTGTGTTGGCTGTGCACCTGAAGAAGTCCAAGCAGTTGGTGTTCTGGTAGTACCTGCATATCTATACCCTTTTTTATAATTAAATTGCCAATACCATCCACTTGCATTATCTGTGGCATCTGTCGCAGAACCGGCTTCGTTTGTTGCACCCAAATTAGAAGTAATCCAACATTTACTAGCGCCACTAATGGTCGTTAACACTGTTTTATAGGTAACTGTTTTTGCAACGGGTGCAACACCACCAGTCGTTACGTGATTGATGGTTATGTCGTCACCGCAAACAAATGTTTTTGTTTTTTTTCCAGAATTTTCTAGTCCTTCTCCAGAACCAACTTTTCCATTGGTATTTACGTATGTAGTTGCAACAGTACTAATTTTTCCATTGATAGTTAACTGCGCGTCAACCGTGCCTATCCAAAAAAATAAAATAAAAATATAAATAAGTATCCGCATAAATTATCAATTAATAATAATAATCAAACTGAATTCTATCATTGAGCGTTAGCACGTAACTGGCATTACTAGCTGGGCTATACGTTAATGTTGTTCCTACTAATGCATATGCTGTATTACTAATTCTTACACCATTGATAAACATTTTTAATTTGCTATTTGCTGATTTAGTTTGTGTAAGTGTAAATACTGTTTGTCCAGCAGTTGCAGAAAATTCATCCGCTATTTCCCGAACCAACGAAAAATCGGTTCCATTAACTGCTGCCGTTACAGCGCTTGTACCATTTCCTTTTACAATACCGGTAATGGTACCAACGCCCGTTCCTCCTTTGGCAACAGTTAATATGCCTGTTAATTTAGCTGCGCTTACGCTTGCGATTTTTGCATCAGTGACTGAACCATCTGCAATGGTTGCTCCTGCTACGGCCGCATCTACATAGGTTTTAACCGCGTTTTGTGTGGGAAACAAAACATCACTGGTGCCAAGTGTAGTAGTGGCTGATTTATTAGACGTATTTTCTTTTACATCCAAAGCGGCTTGTATTAATGTGCTAATTGGTTTATTTAAATCGGTGGTATTATCTACATTATTAAGTGCTAAATTGGTTTTGGCAGCAGCTACTGTACTTGCACCCGTTCCTCCATTTGCAATGGCTACAACACCAGTTACTTTATTGGCACTTAGACTAATTATTTTTGCATCAGCGATAGATGCATCAGCAATAGCTGTAGCGGCCAAAGCAGCGTCTACATAGGTTTTAACCGCTTTTTGAGAAGGGAATAATACATCGCTAGTACCAAGTGCTGTATTGATTGATTTATTGGCAGTATTTTCTTTGGTATCTAGAGCAGCCTGTGTAAGTGTACTGATGGGTTTATTGATATCAGAAGTGTTGTCTACATTATCTAGCAATAAATTAGTTTTTGCAGCAGCTATGGTGCTTGCACCCGTTCCACCGTTTGCAATAGCTACCACGCCAGTTAATTTACTAGCAGCTATACTTACTATTTTGGCGTTTGTTATTGAGCCGTCTGCAATGGTAGCTCCTGCAACAGCTGCATCTACATAAGACTTATTTGCGGCATCCGTTGAAGCTGTGGGTTGATCGGTGAGCGTTATTTTTTTAGTAGCAGCAATCGTTAAGTCGCCCACTAATGTTCCGCCATCCAATCTTAAATAACGCGCATCGGTAGATGCTTGATTGGCTGTAATTTCTCTCCACACTGTTCCGTCATAAATAAATGTTCTACCATTATTTGCAGGTGTTGGATCTGAAGAAACAATATAAATATTACTATTTGCAGGCGTAGGAACTATACTAGAAAAATTTCCGCCATTATATATACCCGTATACGTTAAACTTAATGTAAGTACTAAATCACCATTAGCATCTGGCGATGTACCATTTACTTTTTTGATAGCACCAACCACATCACTTACCGGAATAGTAGATGTGGTTGTAAACTGAGATGCACCCGCTTTAACATAACCGGTTGATAATGTTGCCGATCCCGTTCCCCCATTTGCAACTGCAACTAAACCCGTTAATTTAGAAGTAGCTATACTAATTATTTTTGCATCGGTGATAGAACCATCTGCAATAGCTGTTGTGGCAATAGCAGCATCTACATAGGTTTTAACCGCTTTTTGTGTAGGAAATAAAACATCGCTTGTGCCAAGTGTTGTAGTAGCCGATTTATTGGCAGTGTTTTCTTTTACATCAAGTGCAGCTTGTGTAAGTGTGCTTATTGGTTTATTTAAATCGGTGGTATTGTCTACGTTTTGTAGCGACAAATTTGTTTTTGCGGCGACAGCTGTACTAGCACCCGTACCACCATTAGCTACCGGAACAACGCCTGTTATTTTACCCGCACTAATACTTACAATTTTTGAATCGGTGATAGATCCATCTGTAATTGAAACACCCGCTACCGCTGCATCTACATAGGTTTTAACCGCTTTTTGAGTTGGAAATAAAACATCGCTAGTACCAAGTGTAGTAATAGAAGATTTGTTAGCTGTATTTTCTTTGGTGTTTAATGCTGTTTGTGTAAGTATACTTATGGGTTTATTTAAATCGGTAGTATTATCTACGTTGTTGAGTGCAAAATTTATTTTTGCTGCAGCCACAGTACTGGCACCCGTTCCGCCATTTGTTACCGGAACAATACCTGTTATTTTACCCGCACTTATACTTGCAATTTTTGAGTCAGTAATAGATCCATCAGTAATTGAAACACCAGCTACCGCAGCATCTACATAAGTTTTAACCGCATTTTGCGTAGGAAATAAAACATCACTCGTACCAAGTGTAGTAATAGAAGATTTGTTAGCTGTATTTTCTTTGGTGTTTAATGCTGTTTGTGTAAGTGTACTGATAGGTTTACTAACATCAGAAGTATTATCAACATTATTAATCCCTAAATTAGTTTTAGAAGTAGCTGCATCTATATAAGTTTTAACCGCATTTTGTGTGGGAAACAAAACATCGCTTGTACCAAGTGAAGTTGTAGCTGATTTGTTAGCTGTATTTTCTTTTAGATCAAGATCTGATTGAATTACAGTATTTGATAATAATGTGGTAAGTGCCGCTTGTTTAACATAAGGCAGAAGCATTGCAGCCGAATCACTAATATTTAATTTACCATTCAGTGTTGTAACAAGTAGTGGATTGAGTTTTGCGAGACTAACAGCGCCATTTGCAATAGAAGGTGTAGGATAATTTCCAACCAAATCACCGCCGGCTGAGCCAACTGGCTCTGCAGATAAGGCAAAAGGAACACTTTGTAATTGATTCATGCCTACAAGCGAAAAATTGGAGGCGCCATTTGGATCAATTTCTAATTTGATATATTTTTTGCCGCTAGCCCAATTGATAGAAGCGATCTTTCCAATTACACTCGTTCCGCCTGGCGCACCTATCGCAATGGTAAATAAACCTACATAGTTAGTAGTAACGGTTTTTGTTTCTTGGTAGGTTACAATTCCATTAGCAGCACTATCAATAATTGATAAACGAACTGTAATTACATGGGTAGAAATTGGTTCTCCGCTTGCATTTCGGGCAATTCCTTGATAATTTAACTGTTGGGGTATTTGTGCCATCGCACTTGATACTAGAACCAACATCGCTACAATAAAAATGTATTTTTTTATCATTTTCTTTCTTTTATGATTTTAAATGCACCAGATTTTATTTTTTCGCCAGCTGCATTTTCAAGTACAAGTTTTATATAATAAATCCCCGCACTTAGCCTAGTTACATCTGTTTTTTCGATGAGTTGAAAGCCATTTTTGTCAATGCTAGTGGTGCCTAATATTTTCCCTTCCTGTGTTACTAGTTGAAACATTAATTTACCTACTGCAAAGGATTGAATATTAATGGTAATGATGCCAACTGCTGGAATGGGATATATGATCACTTCTTCAGGGAGCCAAATAGGCCTGCTTGGCTTATATAATTTATCGAAGGGTTGCAGTACACCGCTTGTTACATTCCAAAAAGCACCTACCCTACTTGAAGGAGAACCATTTCTAGCAAAATAGGTGTCAATAATAGTTGCTTCTCCAACACTCCAGTCGATAATGTAGGAACTAGAAACCGTTGAAGTTCCCCCACTCGTATTTAGTATCAATGGGCTTGCTGGAGGAATTACAATTTGAGCAAAACCATCAAAATGCAATAAGGATATAAAAGAAAAAAGTAAACATTTTAGCATACACGAAACTTTTGATCATGCGATACAGCAAAACAAAAAAAGTGTGGCTAAAATATTTTGTTAATTATAAAATAAATAATTTTCTATGTCGCAAAGCTATAATTACATGTAACTATCGCTTATTGTCCGCAACAACTAGTGATTTAGAGAATCAATAAATTCGGAAGGAGATTGTTTTTTAAATTTGGAAAATGCTTTGTACATAGTTTGTCTAGATCCAAAGCCAGACATTTTTGCTAATGCTTCGATTGTATATTCTTCGTGCTTACCTTCTCTTAAAAGTTCTACTAAATAATCTACCCTACTTTTATTCATTAAATCAGCAAAACCTAGGCCTGTATTCTTTTTAATAAAAGCCGTCACAACTATTTTATTAGACTCTAAATCAACTGATAGGTTTTCGATACTTGCCTTTTCTTTTAAATAAAAGTGAGACGTATAAAAAGCAATTTCAAAATTATCCTTCGAAATTTCAACTTTGTTGACATCGCTTAAATCAAAATGATACCAAGGTGCATTAATGCTATGTGGCCTGTATAGTACGCCTAATACAAGATAAATAGGTAATATATGGGTCGAATAAACGCCTTTGGTATAAACATGTATAGGCAGTGTGTTTTCAAAAATATAAAGCAGAAAACCCAGTATCATGAGGGTCGTCCAAAATTTAAGGGGGGTATAAAACTGATTTTTTTGTTTTTCGAAAATATTCGTCTTTATTATAAAACCAAAAAAAAATAAAAAGTAAATGCCAAGTAATAGGATTCTAAATATTTTTAAATACAAATGAGTGGTTGATGCAACCGCATAAAATTGAAAAGAATCAGTATGTATAAAATAAGTAGGGCTAGGCGAAGCGTATATAATTACTAGTAATGAGCCTACTAAAGCAGTTGCGCCTTCTCCAATAAATACCCAGGCTGGTATTTTGTAGGCGTATAAAATGAGGGCGATATTTAGCACAAACATGGGCATGATATCAATCAATAACCTTACGATTGATAATTCTAGCTCCGACAAATGCCCTCTAAATAGAAAGAGATTTACAATACTGGCTAACGTTAATAGCCCAATGAATTGAATTTTGAGCAGCACAGAATGCTTAAAATTTTTTGTAACTTCTAGAATTGAAAATATGGAGACAAGTACAAAAGAAAAATACAAGTAGGGTTCAAAACTCATAGAAGGAAATACGCTTGTGGGATGATATTACATAAAATGTAAATATCCATAAGAACGCACATCTTTATTTGATAAAAATGACAACAATTTGAAGATATTTGTAACAACATTAATGTTACAATGATAATCAATACATTATGTGAAGTTATTTTCCCATTCTTAATTGCACACCCATTTCAAAGCCGCCCGCATTTAAACCAACCAATGCTCTTGTTGGCGTGGTGTAAAAACCATAAAACTGCCAGAATAAAAAATTTAAATCGACCCAATAAACTTTATAAATAAACTAAAAAATCGTGATAAAATAATTTTTATCTAAATACCTATTAGAATTTTATCTATTTAGTAGTCCTATTTTTGTAAATTAGCCCTACTTTCATATTATAAAAACAATTGATCGCTCTCCTCCATGCTACTTTATATATCGCTGCTTACTATTATTTTATCGGGCCTTTTGGTAACCTATAATTGGCGTATAAATAAGAATACCATTTACTTAGGTGGCTTTTTTAGCATTTTAGCTACCTATGGCCTTACGCATTATTTTACTATTTACACCTACTCACCATTTTGGTTGGCTGTATTTTATAATAACTTTTCGCCATTTTGGTTTCTAACTGGGCCACTATTATTATTTTATTACAGGGGCACATTAACGGATAATAGCAGGTTGAAAGGCACTGATATCATTCATTTTATACCCTTTTTAGTGCAATTAATAGGTATATTTCCTTACTTACTAACCCCATTTAGCTATAAAGTTGGTATTACTTCTCAAATTTTAAATGATCTAAACCTACTTACCCAGTTTAAGGTAAATTGGATAACCACCCCGATTGTAAACTTTTTTGCAAGACCCATACTCGTATTTTCGTATTTAGGTTACATAACCTATTTGTTATGGAAATATAACCCACAATCACAAAGGATTAAAGTACCCTTACAGCAATATAAACTAATATATAGGTGGTTAATTATTTTGGCTGCTACAACTGCAATCTTAATTTTCAACTTCTTTCTATTAAGCCTTAGTTTATCAAAGCAAACGGTTACAGCTACGCTTATCAACGATCAGTTTACACATATTTTTAGTGGCGTTGCCTATTTTTGCATGTCGTTTATGTTACTATTATTCCCTAGAATTTTATACGGGATGCCTATTTATAATGCAAATTCAGTAGCGGAAAACAATAGCCAAGAAAAGTCAAAAAAGGAAACTTACCCAGTAGAAACAATCAAAATTATATCCGAAGTTCAGTTGCAACAAGACGATCCGTTTTTTGATTTGGTGGCAAAAATTAATGACTACCTCGACAAAGAGGAGCCCTATGTTAATCCGGATTTTACAATCAATGAATTGGCGGTGGCTTTAAAAGTACCTGTTCACCATTTGTCTTATTGCCTAAATAACTTAATGAATGTAAAATTCACGTCCTTACGTACGCAACTACGTATACAATACGCCTCCAAATTATTAGACTCAGGGCAAGCAGAAGAGCTCTCGATGGATGGAATTGGTAAAAAGTCGGGATTTTCGACGCGTTCTAACTTTTACAATGCCTTTAAAACCGAAACAGGTATGACACCTTCGGAGTATCTAGAGCGTAAAAACAAATAGGAAATAACCTATCCTGTTATCAACTTTTGAACCTCTTTAATTTGGTCCTTGGCTATAAAATATTCGAAATAACGCTTGTCGGTTTCACTTCTTACGCTTAGCACCAATTGAATATCTTTACTGGTCGCATACTTAAAGCGCTCATTAATACCGTTAATAACATCACTTCTCACCTTTTTTTGCATGCCTACATTTTTGTCTTTAATACCTAGTACATAGTTAATGTCATTGATGGTAGCTGTTGCACCCACTAATGATTTCTCGATCAAAAGGTCAATGAGTGATAGTTCTGTTTGATTAAATGATACATCAAGCTTTTTAATGCCAAGCATTAGAGTTTCGGTGGTTCTTTTTTGAACCTTTTTTGTAGGAATCTTAAAAAAATACCAAAGCGATACTACAAATAAGAATAAGCATAGTAGTAGGGGCCAAATTGTAGCTAGATCAAGTTGTAATCCCCACATGGGCTCTGGTTCTTTTACAAATTTAGATTCGTCAATTACGAGTGTGTCCAATGCCCCAGTTGCAGGAAAATAACTATATAAAATCCCCTCTTTATAGTAATGGATACTTGAGTTATCGAGTCTATTAATACTTTGTGCAAGTGCTCGATTGCTATTTACAGAAACCGAATTATTTAAAAAATTAAACCAATACACATCTTCGCCATCAGACACAAAATACCCCGACTCGTTATATACTTTAATCTTGGAAGACTTAAGGATATTTAGATAGTTACTTCGTACTTTTCCTATATGTAACCAGTCCCAAGTTTTACAATCCAAATACATTACACCGTCAATGACAGTTCCCGCAGCACTCTGAAATCCTTTAAGACCAGAATTAATCAATTGCTGATACGGTATATAAAGTGCATTTTTAGACGCATCAAACCAACTACTAGAAGGAAAGATAGGATTATACACTTCTATATTGGTCGGAAAAACGTCCCATTCGCCATCCTTAAAATTAAAGCCCCTCAAGGTACCGTTGGTTTTCCAAAACCCATAGCCACCCTGATTGTAAACGGTTTCTCCAATTGAAAAATAAAAGGCCCCTAAATTATAATTGATATTTTCATTGTCATCAATCCGTTTAAAATAGAGTAATGAATCGGTAACGGCAATCTGCTGGTATATGCGGCCCGCACCAGAAATCGCAATAAAAAAGTTATTTGGAGTTTTTATAGCTACTTGCTCCCTAATACCAAGTACCGGATGTTTAAATTGAATAAAAGATTGGGCAGGGCCGCGCAACACGAGTGGCGACTTGGAATTTTCTACAATTTTACTTAAAAATTGACTGTTTTTAACGGTTATTAACCCAGCTGTATCTAATGGAACGCCTAAAGAATCTGTTGAAACGATTACAGGACCTTGGGAAAACCCAACGATGCTAATAAAAAAAGAAGAAAGTACAACTAAAAGTAATTTTTTCATAAATGAATGATTTTCAATGATCGAATAGGACATGTAACCTATTTTTCACATTTGAATTCCTTACAAATATAGGAAATTACCTATTAGCTAACCCGTTATTTCACCTAGTTTAGTGGGGCAGTATTAATGGTACTTGATATTTGTGTTATAATACCGTCAATATGTTTATACACACCGGGGGGATGTTGTATAGATATAGAGACGGTATTTTTTTAGTCTCTATTTTGACGGTTACGTCTAAGAATAATGATGATAATGGCAATAATGCCAAAAATGATTGGAAATGTCATACTCTAAGTTACTAATAATTACGGTATTATTCACCATATAGCCCTTTTTCACAGGCATATGTTACAAGTCCGGCCATTGATTTTACGCCCATTTTTTGCATCACCCTAGTGCGGTGACCTTCTACAGTTCGCTGGCTTAAATAAAGGGTACATGCAATTTCCTTGCTTATAAAGCCTTTACAAATGAGGGTGATAATATCTTTTTCCCTTTCAGAAAAAACCACCAAGTGCTCTTTACTCCCAGACTGAAACTTTTCAATGAGGTCTTTAACCTGTTTATTGCTCTCTGTACAAAAGTAAGACCTGTTGTTATACACAGATACAATCGCCTGTTCAATATCATCCTTGTCGGCATTTTTCATGAGGTAACCGAGAACACCAGCATCCAACATTTCCATGATATGGGTTTCTTGCCCAAACACCGAAAGTGCAATAACCTTAGCGCCTGGATGTCTTTTACAAAGCTCCTTGGTTGCCATCACACCATCCATAACAGGCATAGAAATATCTATCAAAAAAACATCGGGCGTATACCGGCCTGCAACTGCTAGTAGGTCCAATCCATTTTCTGCTTCACCTACAAGTTCTATACCATCAATACTAGCCAATAACATTTTTAAACCACGTCTAAAAATGATGTGATCGTCGGCAATTAGCACTTTAATTTTTTGAGCTAGCATAGGAGTTGATTTAGGTTATATGAATTTTAACATATGCAATATGACTGCAATAAATATTGAAAGCATATAGAAAAACACTGAATTATAACTGCATGAAACACGTACATTAACTTATCAACGATTGAAGGGAAGATGCGATCTAGGGTTTATCTTGCGTCTATGCAACAGTATTTAGCAGGGCTTAATGATCCGCAAAAAGAAGCGGTATTACACGTGAACGGACCACTCATGATTGTGGCAGGAGCAGGTAGTGGAAAAACAAAAGTTCTAACAACGCGCATTGCGCACCTGATGTCTGTGGGTGTAGATGCATTTAATATTTTAGCGCTCACATTTACAAATAAGGCAGCTGCAGAAATGAAGGAAAGAATTGAGCGCACGCTGGGTAATACCAATGCAAGAAATTTATACATAGGTACGTTTCATAGTGTGTTTGCGCGCATTCTGCGCGCCGAAGCGCACCGCTTAGGTTACCCCAATCATTTCACCATTTATGATACCGATGATAGCAGATCTGTAATTAAAACCGTGGTCAACGAATTAAACCTAGACGATAAACATTACAAAGCAAACATGGTAGGCAGTAGAATTTCAAGTGCTAAAAACGCACTCCTTTCTCCCGCCGAATACGCTACAGATTATTACATTCAGCAAGAAGATATGCGTGCCAACAGGCCCGCTATTGCTCAAATCTATGCAGCATACGCCAATCGGTGTTTTAAAAATGGTGCCATGGATTTTGATGACCTACTTTTAAAAATGCACGAGCTCTTAAAAAACTTTCCGGAAGTATTGCACAAGTACCAACACAAGTTTAAATATATACTTATTGATGAGTACCAAGATACCAATCCTGTGCAATATCAAATTACTAAACTACTAGCTGCCGTACATGAAAACATTTGTGTAGTAGGTGACGATGCACAAAGTATTTATAGCTTTAGAGGCGCTACCATCGAAAATATTTTACAGTTTAAAAAAGACTATGACGATGTTAAAGTAGTAAAGCTGGAACAAAATTATAGAAGTAGCCAAAACATTATTCATGTAGCCAACGAAGTTATAAAAAACAACGAAGGCCAAATTCAAAAGAATCTTTGGACCGAAAATAAAGAAGGAGAAAAAATTTGTTTGGTGCGCACCATGACAGATAATGATGAAGGTCGTTTTGTTTCAGATACCATTCAAGAACAAAGACTACGCAATCATTTTAACAACAAAGACTTTGCTATTTTATACCGCACCAACGCGCAGAGCCGTTCGTTTGAGGAAAGCCTTAGAAGAATGGGCATTCCTTACCGCATTTATGGTGGCGTGAGTTTCTATCAACGCAAAGAAGTCAAAGATTTTATTGCGTATTTACGTGTGGTAGTTAATATAAAAGATGAAGAGGCACTTAAAAGAGTTATCAATTATCCGGTTAGAGGTATTGGTAAAACAACCATGGAAAAATGTGCCATTGCAGCCTACGAACAAAATATTACACTCTTTGAAGTAATTAGTAGAGCCGGTGAATTTGGTTTTAAAGCAGGCACCCTAGAAGCGCTTCAAAACTTTGTTACCATGATACGGTATTTTCAAACCATGCTGCAGCAAAACAACGCGTACGATGTAGCAGTGCAAGTAGGTAAACATACCAATTTAGTAAAAGAACTCTTCAACGATAAAACAACAGAGGGTTTAGCGCGTTACGAAAATATTCAGGAATTACTCAACTCTATAAAAGAGTGGATCGAATCGCCAAGTAACGAAGATGGTGAGCTGGGTGATAAAACACTCGGCAGTTACCTTCAACAAATTACCTTACTAACAGATGCCGATGATGATAAAGAAAATGCAGATGTTGTAAAACTCATGACCATACACGCGTCTAAAGGATTAGAGTTTGAATGTGTGTTTGTAGGTGGTGTAGAGGAAACATTGTTTCCTAGCAGCATGTCAATGAATACGAGAGAAGAATTAGAGGAGGAACGCAGGTTATTTTATGTGGCTGTAACAAGGGCTAAACAAAGACTTTGGCTTACACACGCCAATGCACGCTACCGTTTTGGGCAACTCGTACAAAATGAGCCGAGTCGCTTTATTGCAGAAATGCCAGAGCAATACGTAGATAAAAGTTATGCGGGTGGTGGAGCTAGAAACAATGCAGGCGCCGATTATGGATCTGGTTTTGACCGAATGCAAAACAGTTTTGGAGCGGCACCTAAAAGAAAACCGTCAGACAAACCAGCTTATATGCCGCCACCGCCGCCACCAAAAGCGGTTACGCATATGCCAACTGCCAACTTTGTGCCAAGTGACACCAGCAATTTACAAGTGGGCGCGAAAGTAGAGCACCAGAAATTTGGTTTTGGAATAGTGGGTGCTATGGAAGGCTCCGCGCACAACCCTATTGCCACGATCAATTTTGAAAAAAATGGCGAGAAAAAAATTATGCTCAACTATGCAAAACTGCGCATTGTAGAATAATTATTTTACCTTACAAAAACATGAATAGCAACAAATACCTGAAATATTTAAACCCATTGAGTGTTTTTGACACCAAAAGAACCAGAAAAATTTTTCAGGTAAACCCTACTGTTATTCCAAAAAGAATAGAAGCAGAAGAAATTAAGGTTACTATTTTTGATTATTCACCAGAAATATTTAATGAGGTTCACCTAAGTCAGGCAACGGAAACATTTCCATTTAAGGAAAGTAAAAATGTTTCTTGGATTAATGTAGATGGCATTAGAAAAGCAGACGTAGAAGCGATTGCAAAACATTTTGGTTTTCACCACCTCATTATTGAAGACATTATGAGCGTTAGTCAGCGTCCTAAAATGGACGAAATTGAAAACGTATTGTTTTGCCTTCTTAATATGCTTTATTTTAATGAGCAAACAGGCGCCGTAGAGACGGAACAAATTAGTATCGTGCTTGGTGATCATTTTATTGTTTCATTTCAGGAAGACGCCAATAGAGATGTCTTTAATAGTATCCGAGAAAAATTAAGAATCAACCACACCAAGTTAAGATTAAGTGGTGCAGATTATTTATGTTATGCCATGCTAGACATGATTGTAGATCATTATTATAGCGTCATGGAAAAGCTTGGAGACCGCATAGAAATACTTGAGGAAAGAATCATAAGAAGCAGCAACACCAGGTCTTTGGCTGAAATAAATAGTTTACGCAAAGAACTCATTGTCTTAAAAAGAAACGTAAGTCCGGTTCGAGATTTGATTAATGGATTTATAAGAAGTGATAGCGATTTATTAGAAGAAAAAACCACCAAATATTTTAAAGACATTTTAGACCACATCACGCAGGCCAATGAACTTGCAGAAAGTTACCGAGATATGATGATGAACTTACAGGACCTTTATTTAAGTTATGTAAATTTAAAATCTAATGATGTCATGAAAGTAATGGCAGTAGTAACTTGTTTACTAGCGCCCGCTACAGTTATTGGTGGAATCTTTGGAATGAACTTTGATAAAATACCTTACCTGCATCACCAGTATGGCTTTTTTATAGCCGTAGGATTAATGCTAGTTATCCCTGTATGGATGGTACTTATCTTTAGAAGAAGAGGTTGGTTTTAACGACTTAATAATTACTAGTATCCCCAAGATTTTAAAATGGCTAAATCTTGCTTTACAGAAGTAAGCGGTGTTTGGCCCTGATAAGATTCTTGTTCTACAATAAAATGTGTAGTACCACCAATACTTGCGCAAATTTCAGTAATCGCTTTAGTACCAGCAAAACCTTTTCCAAGTACACAGCTTTCGTATGGAGACTCACCAGGTTCTGTCGCTTTAATTTCATCTTTTACATGTACCGATAAAAACCTACCAGGATTGTTTTTCACAATGGCAATAGGGTCTGCACCGGTGCCGTAAATATTACCCATATCAAGTTGTAAGAATACTTTACTAGGATCGGTGTGTTCTAATAATATTTCATAAATAGAATGGCCATTTAAATTTTTAACAAATTCAAAATTGTGGTTATGATAGCCAAATTTCATGCCGTACTTATTACACAACTCCCCACTTTTATTAAATACATCTGCAAAAGAACGCATGGCCTCATAACTAGAACGAAGTTCATCATCTAACCAAGGGCTAATAACATATTGCATGCCGGCAGTAGCTGCATCCTCCACCGTATATTTCCATTCGTCGGTAAAATCTTTTTTGGCAGCATCCCAATGCTTTAATTCGAGCGTCGAATGTCCGCTTGGCATTTGTAATCCAAATCCGTCGAGTATTTTTTTAAACTCGGTAGTTGAATAACCGTAAAATTTTCGGTTGGCATAAAATGCGTGTTCAACATGCTTATATCCTATTTTGGCAATTTGCTCTAAAGTAGCAACAGGATTGGCTTTCATGTCAGTGCGTACAGAATAAAGTTGTACACCAATAAGATTTTTAGGCTTTGATGCCGCAAATAAATTAGGTTTTACAACCATTACACCAGCAGCTGCAAATGCAGTATTTCTAATAAAATTTCTACGGCTATGCGTCATAACATACTATTTAGGTGTTCCTTAAAGTTACTATTTATTAAGATTCTTCGTCAAAATAAAGCTTATAAAATTGTTTGCCCGATTTTTCGTCATACCCCTTCTCTACTAAATCTTTACGGCCATGGATATAAATATGAAAGTTTTTATCCAATTTAACCACTGCCTTAAAAAATCGTTGTTGCTTTTTTACAGCTGCCACATGAATAGAAAACTCATCTTCAATCACTACTTGCTTGGCCACTTCATACTGGCTTTTATACTGCGTAAAACTTTCGATCAGTTCGGGATGATGAAGCACTTCTTTACCAAAGTCTTGCATATTAAAGGATTCGTGGCTAGTAAAGTATTCCATGCTGCGGTGCAAGAGATCTACCTGATCTGTTTTTGTTACTTCAAATTTGTCTTGGTATTCGTTGCTAATAAATAGTTTACACATACCTAGGGCTGCGTCGGTGTAATGATAACTATTGGCACGACGGGATATTTGTAAAAAATCGTTCACCCAATACTGGGTGTCTTGTTGCTTATTGGTATTGTCTACCATACAAACCACATAGCCGTCTGCGCCGTCTTTATTATAAATCAAACATCCTTTATCTAATTTATTGATGGCTATACCATCTTCTGCACTGATACCCCAGCCTTCCTGTTTTGTTTTTAATTGCAAAAAGGTTTCTTTGGTTTCACTTTTAAAAAGTCCAATACCAGAAATAAATTCGGTGACAAAAGGAAGGTTCGTGAATTTAGCAACATACAGTTCGCCGTCTTTCACTTTTACATGCGAAGACTTTACATGCAAAAAATGAGCCAACAACTTACTTTGTTCTACAAAAGATGCTGGTTCGTTAAATATGGTTTGTACATAAGTATATACTTCATTTAACGACAAATCACTAAGGTGTGAAAACTGATATTGTTCTGCCTCATTAAAGGGCGTTAAAAAGTACTTGGTTAATAAACCTGTAACCAAATGGTCTTCGATGGTTAGTACTTCACTTGATAATACCAACTGCTCTGAACGTGTTGGATTTCCAACCTTATGTACAATTACAGATTCTAAAACAACACGATCAATCCCAGTCATAATTTATGATTTACAGTTTCTAGCGCTAAACTACTAAAACATACAAATTATAAGAGATTAATTACAGGTCTGCTGCCGAAATTATAATTTTGATATGATTTGAACAAGTTGTGCTGCTGGCTTTACACCTGGCTCGCGCCAAATTAATTTACCCTCTTTAAATACAGCTAGGGTAGGAACACTATTAACAGAAAAATGTGCAGCAATATTTTGATGTACATCTACATCTACTTTATAAATAGAAATAGATTCACCCATTTTGTCTTTTACCTCTTTTAATATGGGAGGCATCATTTTACATGGTCCACACCAAGTAGCATAAAAGTCAATAAGGACAGGCTTATCGGAAGCAATTATTTTTTCAAAAGATTCACTTAACATGAGCGGTTGTTTTTTTAAACATACTAAATACAAGACCGCCTAGTATACCAAAATAAATAATACTATTAAATGGTTTTGAGGTAATCATACAGGTGCCAGATGCGCAACCTATATTTTTCCAATACAAGTAGCCACCCAGTGCCCCTACTAATACACCAATAATTACAATATATTGAGACTGTATAAACGCTTTCATACTAATTTATTTTTTGCATTAAACTATTCCAAGGGCCACCGTTGTATACTTCAATACCACCAGATGCTAGTATACCTTTTGCCATACCACTTCTTGCGCCGCTTCTACAAACCGTAATAACTGGCTTGCCTGCTTTTTTTAATTCAGCAACACGACCATTAATCATATCAAGTGGAATATTTTTGGACCCCTTAATATGTCCATTTGCATATTCGCCAGCAGTTCGTACGTCAATAATTACGGCACCTTTTTCTAATAAAGCATTGTAATCAGTGGCAGGGCCAAATAAATTTTTAATGAAAGAAAACATAGCTACTTTTTTTAGTTGTAAGTTGATACTGCAAAAATGAACACTTTACGTCGAAGCAAACGTGACGGATGTCACACAGCACTATTTTTTAACTAAAATCTTCACAAATTTGGTTAAATCGGTCTGTTCTTGTGGTGTTAATGGCTGATTGCTCATGAGTTTAGACCGTAACAGAAGCACTTGCTTATGGGATGGATAAACTGCCAAAATCTGCTCTGTTTGTGCAATTGCAGCAGTTATTTGGGCCTCGGCCCCCGTGTGGGCTGGGGTTGTTTTTTGGACAGGGGTTTTATCCCGTGTTGGCATTTTTAAAACAATGGCTTCTACTGCCGCAATTTGATGCGCTGGTATTTCCTTAATTTTTTGCGCTTTGAGTAATAACCCCTGCAGCTGCTTCTTACTCAAACTCCCACGTTCTTCATATTGATGCATCAAACTCATTATAAATAGCGCGTCTTTATTATGCGCGTAACAAAGCGCCAGTAACTTGTCTATAACGTCTATTTTTTTATTCTTTGAAAGCATATTAAGTAAAGCAGCAAGATAATTAAGATTTGATGAAATATAATTTTATCTAAGTGTGTATATTAGCAATCTTAATTTGACATGTATGAAAAAGTTAATGGTCATCATTTTATTAATTGGTGCCGCTAGTTATGGCACCGCTCAAAACCAAAGTAGTAGTTATCCAGTTTACAGTGGTAAAGATTTAGGATTAACCTATTCGCCTACCGCTGCAACATTTAAAATTTGGGCACCAACAGCTACTGCTGCTAAACTTAATTTGTACAAATCTGATATGGGTGGCAATGCTATTCGTTCTATTAATTTGAGTAAGGGCGAAAATGGTGTTTGGTACATTACGGTAACTGAAAATCTTAAAAATAGCTACTATACTTTTCAAGTTCATATTGGTAATGCTTGGAGTGAAGAAGTGGTAGATCCATACGCAAAAGCCTGTGGTACCAATGGTTTAAGAGCACAAGTAATAGATTTAAAAGAAACCAATCCTATAGGATGGGCCGGGGATAAGTCGCCAAATTTTTCTAGCGCTAACAAACAAACGGATGCTATCATTTACGAACTACATGTTAGAGATGCAAGTATTCATACTAGTAGTGGCATAAAAAATAAGGGTAAATTTTTAGGGTTAGCAGAGGTTGGAACAAAAAATAGTGCTGGATTAACTACAGGTCTTTCACATATCAAAGAACTAGGCGTAACGCACGTGCATCTCTTACCTTTTTACGATTATAACTCTGTAGATGAAACGAAGTCTGAAGTCCAGTACAACTGGGGTTATGATCCTGTCAATTATAATATTCCGGAGGGCTCTTATAGCACAAACCCTGCCGATGGTAAAGTACGTATCAAAGAGTTAAAGGAACTTATTAAAACCATGCACAGCAATGGTTTACGTATCATTATGGATGTGGTTTACAACCATACCGCACTCACTAAAAACGCAAATTTTAACATTCTTGTTCCCGATTATTATTACCGGAAAAGAGCCGATGGAAGTTTTTCGGATGCAAGCAGCTGTGGTAATGAAACAGCGAGCGACAATGCTATGTTTCAGAAATTTATGATCGAAAGTGTAGTCTATTGGGTAAATGAATACCATATAGACGGGTTTCGTTTTGATCTCATGGGTATCCATGATATTGAAACCATGAATTTAATTTCTGATACACTCCGTAAAATAAAACCTTCGATTGTTTTATATGGTGAAGGATGGACCTCTAGTAGTTCGCCGCTACCTGATGAAAAAAGAGCACTCAAAAGAAATGCTGCACAATTAAATGGTATTGCCGTTTTTAGTGATGACATGCGAGATGGTATCAAGGGAAGCGTTTTTAATATCAATGATCGTGGTTTTGCTACTGGACAAATTGAAAATAGCGAGTCGGTAAAATTTGGCATTGTAGCCGCAGGAAAACATCCTCAAATAAATTATAGCAAAGTAAATTATTCAAAAGAACCATACACAGCAAGTCCCGCAGGTCTTATCAACTATGCAGATTGTCACGATAATAATATTTTATGGGACAAAATAGAACTCTCTTTTAAAGATGCCTCTGTGGCTGAACGTACAAAAATGCACGAACTAGCATATGCAATCGTATTGACCGCGCAAGGGGCTAGTTTCTTACATGCAGGTACCGAATTTTTAAGAACAAAAAATGGAGTAGAAAATTCTTTTGATAAAGGAGATATTGTGAATGGTATCAATTGGGATTTAAAAACTCAAAATAATGCTAGTTATACGTTTATCAAAAGTTTGATTCAAATTAGACGTGCGCATCCTGCTTTTAGAATGCAAACAGCACAGCAAATTGCTACGCATTTAAATTTTGAAGAGAACCTACCTACTGGAATTATTGCTTATACCATCAACGGAGCGGCGGTAGGTGATCGCTGGAAAAAAATATGGGTCGCTTACAATGGTAAACAAACCCCTCAAACCATTAGTTTGCCAAAAGGCACATGGAAAGTAGGATTAAGCAGTAAAGGTTCTGCTAAATCAGCTAATAATTATACCCTTGCAGGAAGTTCTGCTGTAATACTATATGGCGAATAAGGAGGAGTAATATATATTTGCACAAAATCAATACAGATGATGACGATTGAAAGCTTTAAAGAATTAGCACACGAAGACAAATTAAATCAATTAAGACACCACGGTGAATTATTAGGTACTTACGAGCGCAGAAGTGCAGACGGAGATAGCAAAACCAGTGGTGACATTTTTGAATTAAACGGCTTCTGGGTTTTCTTAAGTGATGACGAACAAATGGTTATTCCATCTCGTAGAAACCCACTTTTCAAAGAAGAAGAAGAGGAAGAAGCAGAAGGTTAATTCCTTTTTACATTCAAAAAATACGTAAGAGATACCTATTTAATTTTATTTAGGTAGCGCTCATTAATCTTGTATTGGTATACCCTTTTATCCAAGGCTGTTTTTTCTCGCTCCACTAGTGTATCACTGGTGGAGGCAAATACCATAAATTTTTTATTGATCATTTGAAGGGTGTCAGATCTTAATTTGTTTTGGATCGTTACTTCTTTATTTTTTACACCCAGTGCTCTATTTATTTGATCAATGGATGTTGGTATACTTTGTTTAGAACATTCAATCAAAATATCCAGTACCGATTTTTCTGTTTCAGTTAAATTATCTGAAAATTCTAGTTGCTTATTTACCTCTATTGATTTTTTGTGAAAGCCGCTCCCAACAATAGTTTGCTGCATTTTACGCAAAGACTTATTCTTGAAAAATAATACAATAGAAATCGTAAATAATAATAAAAGCGCTATAAAATAGAGTAGTTGATTAAGCTTTATTTTACTTGTAAAACTTGGTGTATTTTTTTTGTAAAGCGGTTTAGCTACTTCAGAAAATTTTGACATCGAAAGCGTAATGCTAACTAAAGAATCTAACCCAGGATTATAAATATGCAGCTTTTCATCATTATAAAAATACAAGCCATTTTTACTTGCCACATAATTCATAATGGTGCCGCCAATTTCATTTTCTATTTCATATAATTTTTGGGTAGTTGGGTTTATTAAATACAAATGATTATAAGACTCCGTTAAAATTCCCAAACCTGGAAGGATCATTGAGCTTGTACCAATTACGGATTCTTGAAATATTTTGTCATTCACAATTTTAGGTTCCTGCCACCAATCATTGGTTTTTAAATTCAAACACTGCATGTACACCGTGTCATTTTGTATTTCATTTTGCAACTTATAATAAGAATTGGGATATGACTGATATACCACATAAATAAGGTCATTTATTTTATCTGGATAAACAACCGCATTCATATGCAAAGCCATTCTTACTTCTTTACTAATTGGCTGTCTAAACCATTCTTTGGAAGTCGTATCAAAATACCTCAGTCCGCTGTTAAATTGCCAAAATCCCCATCCACCTAAATTGTAGAATTTATCGTTTCTTACAAATGAGTATGCACCAAAATTATAGCCTTCAAAACAGGTATTGTCAAGTCTAATAGCCCCAAGTTTGGAATCTATTTTAAATAGCTTGCCTGTTCCAGTGATTTGAAAATAGAGTTGCCCATTATTAACCATATAGGCATGCTTAGAATCGGTGCAGGTTAACCCAATAGGGGTAGAAACCAATTTAGTTTCCTTATTCAGCAATTGAAGTTCAAACGAGCCCTTTTGAGAAGCTAAATAGCGCAGTAAATTTTTTTGTGCGGATGCCTGAAGGGTGACAAATAAAAACAGAATAATATATGTATGTCTTAAACGCATCTTACAAAGCTAATCAATTGGGTCAGATTAATAAAAATAAGATACGTTTTATAAATATTAAATATATATTATATTTATAGTCTATTGTATTATATTATTTTACTATTTATATCCGTTACTCGATAATAGATTATTGAAATTCAAATAAAGCGCATCTAACATCACTAGTTTGTTGCGTTTATTTGAGTGAGTTTTAAACTCGGGGGGTATGGGGGCTTTGGGTAACCGGGCCCTCATTTTTTATGTTGTAGCCCTGCTATAATCATTAATTTTTTGAGTAGGATTCATCATATACGAAACGAGCGTACCGCCTTTTAAGATTTCTACCACCCTAAACCCCTTATATGGGGTTCCCCAATTACCACCCATATGGGCATCAAATAAACAAGGGGTTTGCCTGTTACCTAATAATTTCACCCCATCCTGGTCATGCTCGTGACCGTGAAAAATGGCTGTTACATTCGGGTACTTGTCTACGAGGCTTTCAAAATCAGGGGTATTGATTGAATTTGCCGTCCATGCTTTTTGAGGAATATGCAAAAAGAGCAAAACATGCTTTTGTTGCTTGTATGCTTCTAATTGCCCAGAGAGCCACTGTATGTCCGGAGACAAGTATTTTCCTTCTTCATTGGATGTATCTGCTAAAACAATGGCATGACCCTTAACCTTTACGCTATGGTTGACAGGCATTCCCCAAACTTCATTCCAAAAGGTCGTACTCACCATATCATGATTTCCTCTAGTAACAAAGTATGTTGGCTTTAGCGCATCTAATTTTTGCTTGGCTAATGGTAGCAAATGTTTTTCGTTATGAATAATATCGCCATTGATCACACAAAAATCAAGTGGTGCTTCTATATGAAAACTATTTATTTGACCGGTAATTTTTTCAATCATTTCATCATAAGCAGTACCGGGTTGGCCATAATGGGCATCTGATGCTACTACAAAACGAAGTACAACCTTGCTCCTATTTTCAAAAATAGTGGAAGCGCTAATTTTTTGATAACCGCCCACTGCAAAAAATGCAGTAGCAAAAGAAACATTTTTTAAAAATGAACGGCGCGACGAATTATTTTGATCCATGATAATCGGTATTTTTGAAAAATAAATATAACTATTAATTTATGATAAAAAAGATTACCCTTTTGTTATGTATTTGTTTTTTTACTCAGTTTCTAATGGCTCAAGACGAAAGCAGATCAAGAGAAAAAATGAAACTCGTTGGCAAAAAAATTTACCTCGGTAGCAGGGCGCTAACCATTGCTGATGCAAGAGATTTATCGGTAACCTTACCGGAAGCCTATTTATATTTTAATCGTGCAAAAAGAATCAGAGATTGGAACTACTTTTGGGGTGGCTATTTAGGATTAACGGCACTGAGCTCTAATACACTTAGTCCTGGCCGAAATTCATCTTATGGTGCATTTGGTTTACTAATCGGTATCATTGTGGTGCCAAGAGAAATTAGAAGACAAAAATTAATTATTAAAGGAATCGAAGCATATAACGCAAATCACTCAAAATAAAATGATCATGGAAAAAGTTTGGCTTATTACAGGATGTTCAACAGGGTTTGGAAGAGAACTTGCAAAAGAGGTTTTAGCAAAAGGTTACAAAGTTGCTGTTGCATCGCGCAAAACAAGTGATGTAGATGATATTGTTGCAGCTTACCCAAATACATCTATTGCGATCAAACTAGATGTTACAATCGATGCAGAAATTAAATCAAGTGTTGCTCAAACAATGGCACATTTTGGTCAAATTGATGTGCTCGTAAATAATGCCGGCATTGGATACTTTGGCTCTATCGAAGAAAGTGAAGAAGTAGAAGTAAGAAAGATGTTTGAAATCAATGTGTTTGGTTTAGCAAAAATGACGCAAGAAGTGTTACCCCACATGCGCAAACAAAGAAGTGGACATATTTTAAATATTGCTTCCATTGCAGGTTTAAGATCTTTCCCTGGTGTAGGTTTTTACAACGCTACAAAATATGCTGTGGATGGTTTTAGCGAATCGCTAGCTAAAGAAGTTGGACCACTTGGTATTAAAGTAACCATTATTGCACCTAGTGGATTTAGAACAGATTGGGCAGGACGTTCTGCTAACGAAAGCCCTGCAACTATTGCAGATTACGCAGAAACAGCAGACAAAAATAAAGATACTATTAGAGGTATCAGTGGAAACCAAGCTGGCGATCCAGTAAGGGCCGTAAAAGCAATGATTCAAGTGGTTGAATCTGAAATACCGCCGATGCGTTTATTGTTAGGCGTTGCTGCGCTAAGAGGTGCTAGAGAAAAATTAGAAGAATTAAAAAATGATTTTGATACTTGGGCGTCTGTTACTGAAGGTGCAGACTTTCCTAAAAACTAATCGACTTTTATAAAGAGGGTTCTGGTTTCACCAACAGCGCCGCCAACCCAAGGTTGCGCATACCTAAATTTAATGGAATCAGTACCCGCTTTAACTGCCTTAAATCGCCAAATTTCTTGGTTAGAGCTTCCGGGAGCATTATTACTACCAACTGAAATAGCGGCCACAGAATCTACAGTCGTTACAGCTGCTTTATTTATCCAAGACCAACTATAACCTGTTGACGGATTTGAGTTAAGCGTTACATCGATATGCTGGCCAATTTTTAAGTTATGACTATCTACCTCAGAGCCAGATGTTTGTTTACTGCAAGCAGTTTGCAATTGAGCCAACAAAATAACCCATACCAACATTTGCAAAAACCTTACTGTAACACCAACAATTTTTTTCATATCATTATTTATCAAAAATAGCATCCCAAAGTCCTATGCGAAGTGCAAGGGCTTTAACAGAGGCGCTTGTTGCTTCCTCCCATTTAGATGCATCATCACCACAAAGCCTACTTACCATATCAAGTGCCAAGTGACTGTGATGATCACCATCTACTTCAATATGTCTTTCGATATAGTATTTAAAAATACTTACTTTATGTGGAGCATCAGCATAAATTTTGTCTAAAATTTTCATAAACATGCTCGGTATCAAGTCTTCTCTACCAAACGTAAATACAGCTGCCTTAACATGAAGCGGCGCGTTAAAAGAAATATCAAAAGTGAATTGCAAAAAGTCTTTTACTTTTTTTGGTATTTCAGCAGCCTCGATTGCATTTTGAACAGGTACCCCTGCATTTATTTTTGCGATCAATGCCTCAATAACGGTGGTAGAACCGCCCATTTGTTGCATTGCTTTAATATATAATTCGAAATGACTAATTCTAACACCATCCTGATCTACATCAGATTCTTCACCTAGTACAATTTCATTGATTAAATAACGCGTATCTGCGTTGCCTACAGGAACCCAAGGGAGTGCTACAGATGTCAATCCAATTTGGAGTGATTTTAATAAGCTCATAAAATCCCATACCGCAAAAACATGGGTTTCAGAGAATCTTTGTAATCCTTGTAAGTCTTGGATTTGACTATATACCGGGTGCGCCAATAAAGTATTTCTTACTGGCTCGATGTTAGATTTTAGTTGTTCTACGTAGGGGTTCATCATGATTGCGGCTTTTAAACTGCGCGCAAAAGTAAAACAACGAGAGTTGCAAATTGTTTATTTGAGTGACTATTTTACCAAACTTCCGTAAATAATATTTTCAATTTTAGCCTGAAATCCAGCATGTGAATTGGGTGTATGTTGTGTCATGATTAAGCAAATCAATTTTTCTTTTGGGTCGGCCCAATAAGTGGTACCATAATAACCGCCCCACGAAAAAGACCCTTTGTTTCGTGCATTTAGATTTGCTGCTTTTTCAGAAGTAATTGCAAAACCCAAACCAAAATCGTTAAGGCCTTCATATTTAAAATCTAGTTGTGGACTCAACATTAACTCGGCTGTTCTTGGCGAAATAATTTGTTTGCCATTATATTTTCCGCCATTTAAAATCATTTGTAAAAATATAGCATAGTCAAATGCAGTAGATGACAAGCCAGCGCCACCAGAAAAATAGATTGTCCCTAGTAATGGATAGTTAGGATCAATATTTCTAAATGTAGGTCCCCATTCTATAATTTTCTTATTGCTGTCTTCGGTGTAAACCGTTGGAAGCCTATTTGCTTTTGAAGCAGGAACATTAAAATAAGTATCCTTCATATCCATAGGTTCAAAAATATATTTATTGAAATACGCTTCGAGTGGCATGCCAGAAACAACTTCAACAATACAACCCAACAAATCAGAATTTAAACCATAGGTGAATTTTTCGCCTGGCTGATGTACAAGTGGTAAAGTTCCAAGTGCTTTCATGTGCTCTAATAAAGTACCATTAATTTTTCCTAGTCCTGATGGTATACCTGCTTTTGCATAAATAGCTTTCATTTTTTCAGAACCAATTCCAGCATAATCAATACCAGAAGAGTGGGTTAATAAATCTCTAATGGTAATATTTCTTTTTGATGGAACCGTTGTATAGCTTGTATCTGCTGCATTAAACTCTTTTAAAACAGATTGCTTATAAAAAGTTGGTATAAAATCACCTACTGCTTGATCTAAATTAAGTTTTCCATTTTCAAATAACTGTAATACTGCCAAACTAGTAATAGCCTTGGTTTGACTCATGATTCTAAAAATAGAATTTGGGTCCATTGGTTTTTTTGAAGCCCTATCTGCAAAACCATGGCCTTTGTAATAAACTACTTGATTGTCTTTAACAATAATAGTTGAAGCACCTATCAACCAATTATTTTTTACATAACTGTTAAGTAAGGTATCAATCTGTGCAAGTTTAACGGGATCTAAATTTTTAGAACTTGTAACAAGGGGTGATAATACTTGCGCAAGACTAGTACTAATAAATAACACAAAAGCAATAATAACCGTAACAAATTTTTTCATAACAATCAATATTTGAAATAGTAAGATACTACAAATCAAATATTGAATCCAAAGAATAGACTTGAAATTTTTGGGCATTAGGATTTGATAATACGAAACGCATTTTTTGCGCGAGTACTTCAACAGGAAGTGGCTTTTGGCTTTTAAATAAACTTAACTTGTTAAAAAAGTGAATGATGGCAATGCCTAGTTTTTCCATTGGCCTTATTTTATCTGGCTGCCTTAGTAAAAATCCGGGTCTAAATATATGTATCTGCTTAAATGGTAATGCTGCAACAGCGTTATCGAGCTCCCCTTTAATGCGGGGGTAAAATAGCCAAGATTTTGCGTTGGCACCCATAGCAGATACCAACACATATTTTGCTACACCTTTAGCCGCAGCTGTAGCAGCCGTTTGGTATTGATAGGTATAATCAATTTTGTATTGTTCTTTTTGGCTTCCCGCCTGCTTGAGGGTAGTAGCTAGTGCCGAAAATAGCACATCACCTTTTACTAAATGCGCCCAAGCTTGTGGGTCGTCAAAATCAACAATATGCGATGTTAATCTAGCATGAGAAATTAATAAGGGTCTTCTAGAAAACACAACCACGCTAGTATATTGGTTGTCTTTAATTAATTGATTTACAAGTTCTGTACCTGTTGCACCTGTAGCTCCAATAACTAAGGCTGTAAGACCACTCATAAATTTTCTTTTACAAACTGTAAACAGTATTTTTTAACCATCTCACGCACTTCTACAAAAGATCTATCAATTTCATCTTCGGTACCGCTTGCTTTTGCAGGATCCGGAAAATTATAATGAAATTTTTGAGCATTGCTTGGATAATAGGGACATACTTCTTTGGCGTGATCACAAACCGTAATCACAAAATCAAAATCAACATCTGTATATTCTAACACATTATTTGAGGTATGGCCAGAAATATCAATGCCATCCTCTTTCATAGTTTGAATAGCCCTTGGATTGACACCATGCGTTTCTACGCCAGCACTATAAACATTGGCTTTATCTGCTGCAAATGTTTTTAAATAACCATGTGCTATTTGACTTCGGCAACTATTACCGGTACACAATACTAAAATATTTTTCATCTATGTAATTATTAACAACAGCCGCCGCCTGGCACACAAGCTGTTTTATTTTCTAATAGTTTTTGCGCAAATACGGTGATACTCATAATGCCTGTACTACCTGATTTAAATGCGATTATTTCGGCAGCTGATAAATAGTTAACTAAAATATCATCAGGTATTACTATGGCTTTTTCTTTTTGAATGGTTACATTTTCAAAACCATTGGCGTTTATTAATTCGAGATAAACATTTTTTTGAATAGCTCCAGATACGCAGCCAGCATACATTTCAGCATCTTTACGTAAGCCTTCTGGTAAAGCGCCTACAAGTACTACATCACTAATACTAAAATGACCGCCAGGTTTTAGCACCCTATACATTTCTGTAAATACGCCATGTTTATTAGGCACTAAATTTAATACGCAATTGCTTACAATCACATCTGCAACATTAGAAGTGATGGGCATATTTTCAATATCACCTTGTCTGAATTCTACATTATTAAATCCACGAGCCTCGGCATTGGCACGTGCCTTATTTACCATTGCTGGTGTAAAATCTATTCCAATTACTTTTCCTGTTTCACCTGTTTCATGTCTAGCAATAAAACAATCGTTACCAGCGCCACTACCTAAATCTATAACCAGGTCACCTTTTTTAATACGCGCAAATTGTGTAGGAAGCCCACAACCAAGACCTAGATCAGCATCTGCTGTATATCCATCAAGTGTGGTATAATCTTCAGACATAATGTTATATACTTCGGTAGAACAGCCGCCAGCACCGCAACAAGAAGACATATTTGTTTCTTTGTCTTGTAAGGCTATTTCACTGTATTTATTTTTTACAATTTCTTTAAGTTGTTCGTCTGTTTGCATTTTTATATTTTTTAGTTTAACAACAAGATGTAGGGGTAAGAATAGATACAGCTAATACGTTATTTAAAATTTGGTTAGCTGTTTGCAATACTTCTGTATCTACACAATAACAAATAGAAGCGCCGTCTATATTTCCTTTAATGAGGCCGGCTTGTTTTAATTCTTTCAAGTGTTGCGATACGGTAGATTGCGCAATAGGCAATTCATCTACAATATCACCACAGATACAAGACTGCTTTTGAATTAATAGTTGCAAGATGGCAACTCGTGCAGGATGTGATAAAGCTTTTGCAAATTTTGCTATTTGCAGCTCGGCTTCTGAATAATTGATGATTTTACTGGCACCCATATTAATCGCAATATTACGATTAATAGGTGATATTTCAAAGAGGTTAGTCTATTTGATTGATTTATAAGCTATTATGTATAATAGGCTTACCAATAAGAGAGGGCTTGCAATTAGAATATGGGCTGTCCAGTGCATGTTGTACCAACCTGTAAAAATATACGTTGTGCCAGTTAGTAAAAAAATGATAGCGCCAATCAATGGCCATTTATACCCAACAACTAAAAATAATAACACAAGCGCCGTTGGCACAAGATGCAAGAATAAATCAGAAACCTTTTGTGAAATACTTTGTTCTTTACTAAAAACATCTGCCGCAAAAACCAATAATGCAAGTGCATATAAAAAACCAATACTTGTAGCAGCTAATAGCCATTTGTTTTTACTTCTACTCAATTGAATAATTTTAAATCAGTATCTTGTATTTATAATTCTTGCATTAAAATTAATACAATTTGCTATGAAAAATACAATTAAGTGGGTCTTACAAATTATCACATTATGTGCATTATACTTTCCATTAAAAAGCAATGCGCAAGAAAATAAAGCAGCGGCAGCCATTCAACAAATTATGCAGGAAACCCCTGTTATGGGGCTATCTGTAGCCGTTGTAAAAAATAATAAAATAGTTTACGCACAATCTTTTGGTTTGAAAGACGCAGAGACTAATACGCCACTTAGTAATGAAAATATTTTTAGAATCGCTTCTATCTCAAAGTCTTTTTCTGCAACGGCTATCATGCAATTATTGGAAGCCAATAAACTTAGTCTAGACCAAGATGTTAGTGAACTAGTTGGATTTAAAGTGCGTAATCCTAAATTTCCTGAAACAGTTATTACATTAAGGCTTATGTTATCACACCTTTCATCTATTAATGATGATCAAGGTTATTTTTCACTCGATTCTATTAACCCTGCAAAATCTGCAAATTGGGATAAGTGTTATAATAATTACGAACCCGGTAAAGGCTATATGTATTGTAACCTTAATTTTAATATGATTGGAACTATTATTGAAAAAGTAAGTGGCGAAAGATTTGATACCTACATTCAAAATCATATTTTGAAACCATTACAATTATATGGGGGTTATTATGTAAATGACTTAGATAAAACAAGATTTGCAAATATTTATGAGTACAGGACTGATTCTGCAAAATTTATACTTTCACCTAATGCCTATGCCGCCAGATCTGCTGAAATAGCTGCTTATCAAATGGGATATAGTACACCTATATTTTCGCCAACTGGCGGTATGAAAATATCTGCCACAGATTTAGCTACTTATATGATGATGCATGCTAACTATGGCAAATACATCGGCGCAAGGATAATTTCAAAAAATAGTGCACTTCAAATGCAAACACCCCTTTCAGATAATAGAAGTTATGGATTTGCAATAGAAACAACTTCTAAATTAATTGAAGGAAAAAAAATGGTTGGACATACAGGATCTGCCTATGGGCTTTTTAGTGCTATGTTTTTTAATCCAGAAGAAAAATTTGGAATAGTAGTAATTAGTAACGGTTGTCATCCTGGGTATAGTAATGGTTTCAATACTGTAATTAGAAAAACAGTGAACGCTTTATATGATCATTTAATTATTAAGTAGAATAGTGTATCCAATTATACTTGACCAATTAAGTCCAGAAGTTGCTCTGTGGATACCAGATGCTCCTGCAGTTAAACCAGTATTCGAAAAGTTAAAATTACAAGAACCGAATTTACCTTTTCCTTTTTGGGCCAAAATATGGGCCACGTCTAAGGCAATGGTTGCTTTTTTACAAGAAGAGCCTAACTGGATAGAAAATAAACATGTGCTAGAAATTGGTGCAGGCATTGCGTTCCCGTCATTTTCAATAGCACACAAGGCGAATAGTATAATAATTTCGGATTACGACTGGGAAGCAATTTCTCTTGCTAATAAAAACATAGCACATTTAAATATAACAAACGTTGTAGCAAAAGTATTAGATTGGAATCATATGCCTGAGCATATAAACGCAGATACTATTTTACTAAGTGATACCAATTACGAACCTGCTGCTCATAATAATTTAGCTTTACTAATTGATAAATTTATAAATGAAGGCAGTACTATTATACTAGCAACACCTAATCGGTTATCTTCAAACCCTTTTATTGAAAAACTTAGCGCGTACATACACAAAACAAAAAAAATCCGTGTTGCTGGTGAAGAAACAGAAGTTGCTATTTTTATTTTGAAAAAATAAGTCATCTAGTTCACACTTGACTTAAAGATTTCAACGTAAGACCTAGGAAGTACTAAATTTTTATTAGGAAATTTTGAACACCACTTTACAATTCATCCAAACTGTTTCCATTATTGACTGAGCAATGACGAATTCGAGATATTGAATATTTTTATTTTTTATAAAATTATTTTTTGATTGCAACTAATTGATTCTGGTTTTTAGAGCTCCAATGGTAACCGAGTGAAAATTTAAGTCCACCTTTATAGTATTTGTTATTTTGATAAGCATCATCTAATGACTTCTGATACAAAGTTTCAGAAAAGTCTTTAATTGGTTTCTCATATACGCCATACAGTTCAATATTCCATTTAGTCAAATCAAATTTCTTGAATGGTACTCCCGTATCATCTTGTACTAAATACATATTTTTATTTAAAACCAGTTGTTGGATAGTACTAAACGATGAGTCATAATGCATTAAATATGAAGCAGATTTAACAAATCCATTAGAACTATCAGAAATATAGTTTTTCATAAATTTTAATGATTTAGAGGAGTTTCTTAAACCATTATTTGACAAATCGGCCGAATAATAGTTTAATAACTGAAACTTATTATTTGCCTTTTCAAATAATTTTATTTCTACACTCAACTTATTTTTATTTCTAGCAGATAAGTCAACATATTTTTTTTCGAAGCTACTATCGATAATAAAATATTTAACATGAATGATATCATGATTGGTCATAGCAGCAGACCATAATAAAATTGGCAATACGCCATTAATTTTTGTTTTCTTACTAAAGTCTTCTTCCATATTTTTTGTTATAAAATAACTGCGCATATAAATATCTCGCATTACTGTATCGAAATCTTTTACATACTCAAAAAACTCTACTTTGTTTAGTTTAGTGACGTCAACTATATCACCAATATTTTCAATTGCTGACATAAAATATTCAGAAGCATTCGGATATAAATAATAGGCATGAATAAAATCAGCACCAGAAAATGGATAAAAAACAAAACTAGAATCTGACACTTTATTTCTGCTCAGTATGCTTTGATTCCAATTAGTAATTAGGCTTAATCTATTTTCAATAATTGGATTTATTTTATCATTTTGCAAATGATAAAAAGATACAAGTGAAGATTGGTCTATATCATTAAATGGTGTAGTGTCTTTTGCAGCGACTCTTTGGGCATAATTATTATATAACGAATCAACTTGATAATCAATCTTAACTTTTGATTGCTTTTCTTCCAACGAATTGCTATCATTTTTTCCTTTGCATGCATTAAATAATACAATGATTAAGAATAGCTTAAATATGTTTTTCATTTAGAATTTTATTTTTTCTTTTTTTTAATATGTTTTTTATTGCTTGAAGTCGATTTTTTTATCGGTTTCTTTGCTGTAGGTTTTTTTACTGTTTTCTTTGATGTTACAGGCTTTTTTTTGCTTTTTGGTTTACTTTTTATTGATTTTTTTGATGTTGCTTTTTTATACTTAGACTTTTTAACTGGTTGTTTTTTTGAATATTTAATCTTCTTTTTACTTACTGAAGCCGTCGGATATCGTATCTCCTGAAGTGCGCTTTTATACAAGACAAATGTTTCGGATAGTAGTTTACTACTTCGAACATCGGCAAATGTTTCTGGATCAATTGAAAAATCTTTATAGCGTGTTTCAAAATGCAAATGTGGTCCATTTGATCGGCCAGTAGTTCCTCCTAAGCCTACTAATTCTCCAGCCTGTACATATTGATTTTCAGATACACTGATTTTGCTTAGGTGTCCATAAACAGTTTCCAAACCATTAAGATGTCTCACTACAACACAGTTTCCAAAACCAGAGGAATTAAATTTAGCATATCGCACAACTCCATTAAATGCAGAAACTACTGAATCGCCTGTTCGTAAAAATAAATCTAATCCCCGATGCATTCTCCCCCATCTCAACCCGTATTTAAAGTTCAGGTTTCCATACCATGTTATTTGAAACTTTTCTTCATTTTTAACTAAGGGTATTTCGATTTTTAGTGGTAAATCTGAATAGGTAAGATTTTCATAAGTAAAAACTTGAGCGTTGTCCCAGTATTCTAAAAATATTGGATTTTCAGAAAGGAGCTTTTCAGAAATTGCCGACGCGCTATCACTTTCTAGTGGTTTTGTTGTAATCCAATTTTTTTTTAATGAATAAAGGTCTTTTTTAACTATAGAATCTTTTGGATAAGACTCCTCAAATACTGTATCCTTTGTTATTAAATTGATTACTGTATCAGTATGTAAACTAAAAATTAACGGACTAATATTTAGTGCATTAATTTTTTCTGATTGTATTAATAAATAGAATATTAAAATAGAAATTATATAAATACCTTTTTTAGCCATTAGTTCTGATTTTTATGTAAATAATTATCATACTCTTTCTTAAAGAAGTAATATCCATCAATGATAAACCCATTCTTATAATCACCATCAATACTAATGTCAAACCGTTTTGCAAAATCAGGATAATTTATATTTATCCATTTTCTAAATTTATCTCCCTCTATTTGGTTTTTAAATGGCAAATAAGACATTGGATTAGAATCATGCTTTTTTAAATATAAGCTATCGTTATATGCAATGAATAATTTGGCATTTTGTGGTACCCACCAACGAAAAAATTTCGATCCAAAATCTGAAACCCTCAAACATCCAATACTATTAGGAGTACCCAACATACCACGAGGTAGGTAATTCAATGCAATTTCATGAATTCCATTTTGTCTCATTGATTTCGGATAAGACTTATCAGGCTGTATCAATAAAAAATTGGGCAATTCTACTTTTCTATCATAAATAGTAATTCTATTATTGCCTCCACCTACCTCATTGTCACGTTCGATGTCAAGTGAATCATAAGAGCGTTCTGTTTCCCAATTTTTACTAGTTATTCTGTTAAGACCTGCATAATAACCTCTTCGATCTCCAACAGGAGCATATTCTATAGTTGCTTTAATCTTATTACCATTGGCATCCGTTCTGAACATGAAATCTTGTCTTTTTGCTGAAGTTGCAAATTTTCCAACTAATTTGAGCGTATCGTTACAAGCTTCGCATAATACCATTACCTGTCCAGCAGCATATACTTTATCGCCATTAATTGAATACTCTCTAGAAATCGGGATAATTTTATACTTCCATACCTTTTCAATAAAGTTTATCAAGCGATCGGCCTTTGAGCCATATTTTGTTTTTATATCAGCATAAACAATTTTTAAATTATTTTCTGAATAAACGATTGTATCTAATTTTTCTAAAAGCTCTTTAGGGTAAGACTTGAATTCTGAAAGAGATGATAAACTAGGATAAATTTCATATATACCAATCTTTTTACCATCTAGTGGCATTGAGTTAAAGTCTCCTACAATGAATCTATTATTATATGGATGATTACCTGACAAAGAATCATTAATTAAATCCTTATAATCAAACCCAGGTCTTGTCCCTTTTTCCCACATATTTGGATCTTTTAATAAAGCCAAATAACAGGGATTGTTCAAATACCGTGCTCTAATTTCTTCAATAGACAATGAATCAAGGTTCTTGCGTGTTGTCAATTTTGATGAATTACTTCTATCTTTTACAAGTTCCTTTTTTTTATTTGAATAATTGAAAATGAAAAGTAGAATAGCAAATGCAATGAGTAACGATGCAAATAAAAGCCATTTTGATTTTTTCAACATAACCTATAAAATTGATTAAATGTATTTTATGAATAGAAATGGGGAAATTTAAGATTAACGCCTAATGCACATAAAAAGTAAAATTAAATTATTTTTTTTACATATGTGAATTAACTACTATATTTTTGGAGTATTTTTATTGCCTGCTATTTTTGATGCACGAAGATCATATAAAGTGGGAGTGCTATTTGATGCTACTATTACAGTGTCTTTATTTATAACAGTACTAGATTTATTTTCTTTAGGTAAATTGTTACAGGAAGATAGCGTAATTAACAAAAAGACTGTGGCAAGGGTTGAAGAACTTGTTTTTTTCTTACTAGCTAAATAATAGATTATTAATCCAATCAATAAAAATACTAAACAATAGATTGCTTGTTCAGGCTTAGCTGTTACAACATAATACATAATCCAAATATTAAATACAGCATATAAAATTGGTGGTAATGGATATAGGGGAACTTTAATAGGTCTGTGAAGCTGCGGAGATTTATAACGTAATATTATTACAGCAATTGATGTAAGTGTTGTGAAAAGACAAAGGATTAAACCCATTGTAGATATTATAAAATCAAAACTACTAGTTGACAATATTACTATTGCAATAAAAGACTGTGTAATTATTGATCTATATGGAATGCCGTTTTTATTGCTTTTAATAAAAAACGAGAAAAAAGGATAGTCTTGTGATATAGTATGTATAACTCTTGGGCCTACCATTATTAAAGCGCCAATGGAAGAAATTAAAAAGAATGAAATTAATGAAGAAATTAAAATGGCTCCATTTTTTGTAAATAAATTTTTTGCAACATCAAAAACAAAATCTTCTTTTCCTACCAATTGATCTTGTTTACTTGATAATAAGAAAACAAGATTTAGTAAGGTATAAATTACAATTACTGATACCACGCCAAGTAAAATAGATCTTGGAACTACCTTTTGAGGATTTTTTATATCATCGATAATATAAGATGATGCATTCCATCCTGAATAAGCATAGGAGACATAAATCAAACCAATCCAAAATGCAGGGGATAACATTTCTTGCTTGTAATTCCCGACCACTAAATTAGTGGTTCCTATAGAATTTTGTTTACTGTAGAATACTGCTATAAAACCAATAACAATAAACAATACCAATAATAAAATTTTTGAAAAAGAAGTAAATATTTGAAGAATCGAACTATGAGATAAACTAATACAATGAACAGCTGTTAAAATTAATATTAATGGGATTGAGATATAAATTGGATTAATACTGAAACTACTCATGTCAATAAAGTATTTTGAAAAAGCGTGTGCTGCTGCAGCAATTGGAGCTGCAAATCCAACTATTGAAGAAGTCCAACCAGACAAAAATCCAACCCGATCGCCAAATGCTTCTCTTAAAAAATTATATTCTCCTCCAGATTTTGGATAAGCGGCACTTAATTCGGCATAACAAAAAGATCCATTTAAAGCTAAAAAACCTCCAAATAACCACAAAACCGTAATTGATATATAGCTTTGTAATCCAATTAATTGAAAACCCAATGAGGTAAATACTCCTACACCAATCATGTTTGCAACAACCACAGAATAAGCTGTATTAAAACCAACTTTAACTTTATCCATTATTTAAGTGTTATTTAGTGCCAACTAAGTCTAAAATGATGCATTAGACATAATAAAATTAATACATTTGTAAACAAATAAATGTAAACACTATGATTATATCTAAATTTGATTTAATATATATGTTTTTTTAATGTGTTCTTAACTTATACTTCTCAATTATGAAATCACGACTTATATACTTTCTAATTATCTGTGTTGGCTTGAATAATCTAAATGCACAGGAACGTTTTTTGAAAAGAGCTCAAGAAGAGATAATAAAAAATGACCTTACTAAAGCATACGAAAATCTAGCTACTTATGAAAAAAAGGAAGGAAGACGCGCAGAATATTATTATATCAAAGCATGTATTGGTGTAAACGAAATTGATGATTATTTAAAACTTGATAGTGCTTTTATTGATTTATCAGAGGCAGAATTGCAACTTTCTAAGATAGAAAATGATAAAGACAAAGAAGAATTATGTAAAAGCATTGGATTTTGTATAGAAAATGTAAGGATTCTATTTGAAAGACTGGATAGTACATTAAGTCGTGCTTATTTAAAAAACGAAAGTTTCTTGGTGGTAACATCTTTTTTGAAGAAATATCCTAAGAGTAAATATTCATATGAGATAACCCAATGGCGAAATAAATTAGCATATCGTGAAGCTAATTTAATTTATACCGAGGATAGCTATACATTATTTATATCAAAATATCCAGATGCCATAGAAATTGAAGATGCTACAATTAACCTCTGGAAAATAGCATATGAAAATGCCTTAAAAATAAACTCAATTGAATCATTTAAAATATTTATCAAAAAATACTCAAACGCCCCGCAGGTAAAAGATGCAAAGAAAAATATAGAAAATATTGAGTGGGATAAAATAAAAGAATCAAAAAACATAGATGACTTCAAAACATATATATCCAAATATCCTAAATCAGAAAATACTAAACTAGCGAATGATAAAATTGAAAACCTTTCTTGGAATAAAACATTAAATGAAAATTCAATAGAAGGTTATAATAAATTTATAACTCAGTTTTCAACTTCTCAGTATATCACTGAAGCAAAAGAAAAACTAGAAAGCACAAGTTGGGCCGCTATAGCAGATTCAAAGGTTTTATCAGATTTTGAAAAGTTTAAAGTACTATTTAAAAATTCAAAGTATACAGATCTTGCTAATCTAAAAATTAAAGAATTAAAAAGTGACGTCCTACCATATCTTAATAAAAATAAAAAATATCAATTATACAATGTTACAACGAACCAAATAATAGATATCAATGAGTATGATCAGATATTGATTTTAGAGAAAGGAAAGTTTTTAGTTACTAAATATAATAAACGGGGTATAATCGACCAGGACGGCAAAATTTCACAACAAATAACTTATGATTGTATAGGCGAATTTATAAATGGATTTGCCCAAATTAGTATAGGTGGAAAATATGGTTTTATAAATACAAATGGGGAATTAGTAATTCAACCTACACTTACTTCGGTTCAAGTAGTAGCAAATAGAGGATATTTAATTGCTAAAGAAATTGAGGGTAAGAATTATTACGCATTTGCCGATACTTTACTTCAGATTATTATTCCATTTACATATGATGATATCTCTATAATTCCGGACGGTTTTATAGCTAAGAAAGGAAGTCTCAAACTGCTTTTAGATGGGGGCGGAAAAAGTGTTTATAGTTCTAACTACAGTAGCTATTATTTGGCAAATGAAGGTAAAGCCTTAAATAGTTCAGTTTTTATAGCAGAAAGTAAATCTAAGTTTGGGGTTACAGACTATAAAGGCAGGTTAATTTTACCAATCATATACAAGAATATAGTTTCTGATAGCTCTGGAAAATATTATATTGTTACAACGGCAGATAATAAATCGTCACTTATTGATTCTTCTAAAAATATTTTAATTCAACCAGGACAAAATATTATTAGTTATTTATCAAACGGTGTGTATGTAATTAGAAATGAAAACTATACTCCTGATAATTTACAAATAAGGTTATTCAGTGTAAAATTGAAGAAGTATTTAAATTTAAAACCATATCAAGACATTTCTACCACTTTTTCAGAAGGATTGCTTGCGGTTTTAATGAATGAGAAAATAGGTTACATAAACGAAAATGGAGATTTAATCATTGAACCGATATATGAAAAATCTAGTCTTGGTTATTCATATATTGGCATGGAAGGAGGAGATGGTGAAGGTGAAGGCGATTATTCCGAAAATAACATGACATCTTTATACTCCGATTGTTCATTTATAGATATCACTAAAAATTCCATTGAAGAGTCGATATGGAAAAGTAATTATGATTTTTCTGATGGTTTAACAGTTGTACAAATTGGAGAAAAATATGGCTACATTAATAAAAAGGGGCAAATTGTAATACCAATTATATATAATTATGCAACTGCATTTATTAATGGATTAGCCTCAGTAACAATTACAGAGAATGGTGCTTCAAAAAATAAAATTATAAACACAAAAGGAGAAACACTTTTAAATGATTTTAATTTGCAAGCCTATTCTAAGGATAAAAAATATATTTTCCTTACCAAACAATTAGATAATGAAATTTCAGAGTTTTATAAATTTACTATTAGTACCAAAGAACTTGAAAAAGTAACAAAATCCTTTAAATCAGTAATTTACTATTTGAACTATACAAAGGGTTTATATAATGATGTAGAGGTTTATTTAAATGCAAAAAATCAAATATTAATGAGTTCTGAGATTGATTTTTCAGAATTTGAATCAAATGAGCTAGTAAACAAAGCCAGATCATTTATTTATGACGAAAATGAGAGAGATCAAGCAATCGATTTATTACAAAAAGCAATAGCGTTAAATCCAAAGAATAAAATTGCGTATGTAGAATTAGCGCATACTTATAAAGAAAAAAACTACTATAGTGAGGCAATAAAATATTTTGACAAAGCAATAGAAATAGACGATGACAATGCAGATATATTATCGGAAAAAGCTGCATATAATTATGAGAAAAAATATTATAGGGAGGCTTTAGAATCGTATCAAAAAATGGTTTATAAAAATCCTCAGGATTTTTCATTTTATTTTAATAAAGCATATTCCGAAAATTCAATAGGACTGACAGACAATGCAATAGAAAGTTATACTACCTATATAAATAACTATCAAACTTCTTCTATGGCTTATAACAATAGAGGTAGTTGCTATTATAAAAAAAGAGTATACCAAAAATCAATTGAAGATTATACAGCAGCTATAAGAACAGGTAAAAGTGAAAGTAAAGAGAATATTGGAATGTTTTATAATAATAGAGCCAGCAGCTACTATAATCTTAATAAAAAAGCAGAAGCATGTTTAGATTACAAAAGAGCTGCAGATTTGGGAAATAGTAGCGCTATAAATAGTTATAGAAACTGTAAATAGTTTTGAATCAATAAGACATCCTTACTTTTTTTGCCAACGTAAAACCGTATTTGCAACTCTTTTGCCTAAATTCTGACCTTTCAGTAAAAAGGCATCATTCATCTGGGTATCAAAAGGGGCTTCATTAGTGATAGCAGCTGCACCAAATGGAGCAGTCCAGTCGTCACCGCCTACCACTACCATACCAAAAACAAGCATGGCGTGTAAAATTGAGACCTGCACCAACTCTTCACCTGAAGAGATTCCCCCACCAGTAACAAACGCTGCACCTATTTTATTTTTTAAAGGGGTGCCCGCAAACGGCCATGATTCTATAAATTTTAAAACATCTGAAGAAGGGTTGGCATTATAAACAGGACTTCCTAAAATAATTGCATCAGCATGTAACAAATCATCTTTTGTTGTTTGCTCAATTGTTTTTACGATAATGGCTATGTTATCATTTATTGCAGCTCCTTTTGCAATGGCTTTAGCCATTGAGGCTGTTTTTCCTGATTTAGAATGATAGGTAATCAAAATTGTGTGTGCCTTTTGTGCACTTAAATTTGTGATAATAAAAAACAAAAACAGTATTAAATATATTTTTCTATTTGCCATAATAATCTACTAAATAGTTAAAAAAGAAAAGCCATCATTACTGACAGCTTTTTCGAAAATGTCTTTTACTATATACTATCTTGGAATTAAACCAATCTGCTGCATAAATTCAAGATTATCCATAAAATCTTGCTCTTCTGCAATTTTACCATCTTTCATTTTAACAATCGTACAACCAATAACATCCACAGTTTTACCAGTTGCAGGAATTCCAAAAAATGTTCCAGTATGCTTGCCTTTAAACTGCCAATACTTTACCAACTTATCTCCATCAGCAAAAATTTCTTTAATTGTAAATTGTCTTTCAGAAAAACCTACTACATAATTTTCATAGTATGCTTTAGCATTGGCTTTTCCTTTAATTTCAGGAACGGTATGAAGTACAGCATCGTCTACATAAGCTGAATCTAAAATATTTACACGGCCTTCATTAACAGCTACTTCCCAAATATTAGAGTAAAACTCAACATTTTTTTTACTTAATTCGGCGTTTTTGTCGTTTTTAGAATTGCATGATACTAGTCCAGCAATCACACAAAGCAATAATAATTTTTTCAAAGTTTTGTTTTTAGATATTAATAATTAGTGTCCTAATTCAAGATAAGTATTTTGTATCAATTTGTAAAATTTGAGGCTAAATACTGTAACGTTCCTTTAGTATATGCAAATGGTGTAAAGCATGGCCAAAAATGATAAAGCCAAGTGCATTTACAGAAATAGGTTTGTCGCTTGCGGTACCCAAGCTTTTCATTTGATCGTCTGTAAAGGATGCATATAAAAGATTGGTTGATTGCCTTACCACCCTCCATTCTACTAACATATCTTTCCAATTCCTATTGGACGCTGTTGCATTATTGGCATATTCGTTTTCGTCGAATCCTGGAATAGGTGTTTTTTCTTTTCTAGAAATTGCAAGTGACCGGTAGGCAAGTATGCGTTCGGTATCAATTACGTGTTGGAACATTTGCTTAATTGTCCATTTACCTGGCGCATACGCATAATTGATTTTTTCTAGCGGAATGGCATCCCAAAACGCAATAATTCGTTCGTTGTATTGTTGAACTAATATGGCGTAGTCTTTACCACTTGTGTAGTTGATATACGTTTGGTAGAAACTTCCGTATTCGGATGCGCTGGGTCTAGGCATAAAATATTTTGAATGAAAATAGTAAAAAAGATACAAGTAATTAGTTTAGTATTCGAATATCTTTGCGGTTAAGTTATAATAAAAATATAACCTCATCAATATTTCATAGTTATGAAGCATATAATTTTTGTAGCGCTATTAATGATACTTGGATCTTATAATCTAGATGCTCAAACAACGATTAAAATATTAGTTCAAAATTCAAATACAAGAGAACCGCTATCTGCTGCTACTGCAAAATTAATGCCCTTAAACAAAACAGCTATCGCCGATACTACAGGTATTATAGTTTTTGAAAAAATACCGAATGGAACACATACCCTATCTATTTACTACCTTGGTTTTGCAGATAAAACGATACGTATTACAACGCCTTTGGCTACTGATTCAATAGTATCCATTTTGATGGAGGAAAATGAAGAAGAGGAGGAAGAGGAGGTTATAGTAACCGCAACGCGTATTAGTAGAACCATTGCCAATACACCTACACGAACAGAGGTGATTTCTGGTGAAGAACTTACTGAAAAGGGCAACATGAAACCTGGTGATATTAGAATGCTACTAAACGAGAGTACAGGCATTCAAACCCAACAAACATCCGCAACTTCTTTCAATGCAGGCATCCGTATTCAAGGACTTGATGGACGATACACACAATTACTTAGAGATGGATATCCAATGTATGGTGGATTTGCATCAAGCCTTTCTCTTTTACAAATTGCCCCGCTAGATTTAAAACAAGTGGAGGTTATTAAAGGTGCAGCATCTACATTATTTGGAGGAGGTGCTATTGCGGGTCTAGTAAATCTTGTATCTAAGACGCCCACTGATAATAGAGCGCTTAATTTTTTGTCCAATGCAACTACTGCGGGTGGTTTAGACCTTAGTGGTTTTTATAGTGAAAAATATGGAAAGATTGGACTCACGATTTTTACTTCTAGAAATAGTAATCGCGCTTTTGATCCAGCGGCAATTGGACTTACGGCAATACCAAAATTTGAGCGTTATACCATCAACCCCCGACTTTTTATATATGCCAATAAAACGACCGCAGATGTAGGTGTCACGTATATTTCAGAAAACAGAACGGGGGGAAGTATGGACTATATTAACAATGGTGGTACTGGATTTTATGAAAAAAATAATACAAAGAGATTCACCACTCAATTTGGAGTAACGCACCGTTTAACAGAAAGTACCAATATTCAATTTAAAAATAGTTTTAGCAGATTTAATAGAGCGCTACTTATTCCAAATTATTTCTTTGATGCATTACAGCAATCTTCATTTACTGAATTAACCTGGAATAAAAATGGATCTACATCCGATTGGGTCATTGGCACAAATTTAGTTACCGAAAATTTAGCAGAAGTTCCAAATAGTATAGACCGTAAACGTGATTACCGTTTAAATACATTTGGTGTTTTTATACAACAAGCATGGAGTGTTCATGAAAATATAACAATCGAAACTGGACTCAGGGGAGATTATGTAAACGAATTTGGTTTTGAATTACTTCCGCGAATTTCAACGATGCTTAAAATTACGCCTAAGTTAACAACACGCATTGGCGGTGGCTTTGGCTATAAACCACCTACTATTTTTACAGAGGATGCCGAAAGAAGACAATTTAGAAATATCTCACCTATTGATATGATCAATGCCAGAAACGAAAGATCAAAAGGATTGAATTGGGATATTAATTATAAAACAAAGTTTGGAGATATCGGCTTTAGTTTTAACCAACTATTTTTTTATACCAAACTAGCACAGCCGCTCGTTTTAAACAATACAGCTGGAAATATTTTTGCTTTTAAAAATGCGAATGGAAGCTTGGACACCAAAGGAATGGAAACCAATGTAAGACTAACTTACGCCGATTTTAAATTGTTTATAGGATACACATATACCAACGCAAATACACATTTTGATAATGCAAAACAGTGGTTACCACTCACGGCACGGCACCGTCTAAACAATGTGTTGATGTATGAAATTGAAGACAAACTTAAATTGGGACTAGAAGCTTACTATTTTAGCAAACAACGTTTAAGCGATGGTAGTTTTGGAAAGTCTTATTGGATAACAGGTTTTATGGCTGAAAAACTATGGGAAAAATGGTCTGTCTTTATCAATTTTGAAAACTTTACAGACACAAGACAATCAAAATTTGATAAAGTATTTACAGGTACTATTCAGGATCCTGTATTCAGAGATATTTATGCACCCGTTGATGGATTTGTTATTAATGGTGGAATAAAAATACGCTTATAATTTACTTATCATTCAAGCCTATACCAAATCCAAACATGGCAGCAACAAGCGCTAGATGAATAATCAAAACCGCCTTTTGCCAAGTAGGTCTTTCATTCCATTTTTGTGCTGGATCAAATGGATCAAATGCTAATCCAATCCCAAGAGACGCTGCTGCTTGCATATAGTCTTTAGAGATAATTGCTTGATATAATCCTAATAATAAAAAACCAATGTAGAGAAATTTGTTAAAAGGTGCGTTCATTTTGAGTCTATTTAAATTAGAACAAAAATAAATAATATTTTTTGTAATAAATTTGAGGCGGCTGGCTTTTTAAAACGACTGATTATCAATCGTATAATTGGTAAAAATGGATTCTATTTCATTTTTTAAAAGAATATAATGTAAATTTGGTGTTGTATTTACTAAACTATTATTCCTATTTACTTACTGCTATGAAAAGGTATATATTTTTCTGCACCATATTTATTTCGTTAAGTTGTTCAGTAATAGCACAAATAAATAAGCCTAATATCAGCAGTTTGGAAAACTATTGCCAATGCGAGCATGTCTTTATAAATGCGGACACTTCTTCGGAAAATAACGGAAGTTTTAAAGTTTTGAAAACTGGCTACAAGATGGCCTTGGTTGACATGAGTATAGTCCAAGGTTCATGTTGGGATTTTGTGAATGAAGTGTATCATCGTTCTGGTTTTGGGGACGCTAAAGAGACTATTTTTAGATCTCGTAAAAAAGGACCTTTTGCAGCTTCGAGCCTCGTGAAGCCGGGAGATTGGATTTACCATATCAATCATCAATTTAACAACAGCGAGCACAGCGCTATTTTTGTTTGCTGGAAAGATTTTGCGAATAAAATAGCAGTTACCCTAAGCTATGCGGGTATGAACAAAAAAACACCCGGTAAATTTGGTGAATATCAACTCAATAATATCTATTCTATTTTTAGACCTAAAAATAATTTGAAATGATAAATATCATTTTGTCCTATGCTTTATCAATGGTGTTTTTGGGATGCAGTCAAAGTGTTGATAATAAATCTTCAACTGAACCCTTATTAGCAATTCATGATAAAAATGAACAATTTTCTGATACCTCAACCAATAAATCCAAAAAAATACAAATCATTGACATAGCGGCTGTTGGCGACATCATGTTGGGAACAAATTTTCCAGATATATCAACACTTCCTCCGGATGCTAGTGCATTGCTAATGCCCGCCGACTCCCTATTGCGCAACGCTTCTGTTACATTTGGTAATGCTGAAGGCGTATTTCTTAACAAGGGTGGAAAATCTAAGGGTTCCGGAGCTAATGTGTACAATTTTAGGCAACCTGAATCATATGGTACTATTCTAAAAAAGTATGGATTCGATTTGCTCAGTATCGCAAACAATCACGCCTATGATTTTGGCGCCATAGGTGTAGAAAGTACCAGTAGGGTTTTTGAAGCCAATGGCTTGAAATTCGCAGGCAATAAAACTAATCCATTTTCAATAATTGAAAGAGAAGGCGTTAAAATTGGTTTGGTGGCCTTTGCTCCTCATAATGGTTGCCTCAATCTTAATGAACTTCAGGCGGCGATAGCCTTGGTAAAACAAGTAAAACTAAAATGTGATGTACTAATCGTTTCTTTTCATGCTGGTGCAGAAGGATCGAAAGCGACTAGGGTTCCAAGACGACATGAAATTTTCTTAGGACAAGATAGAGGAGATGTATACGAGGCTGCCCATGCGGTGATTGATGCTGGTGCCGATGTGGTGCTTGGCCATGGGCCACACGTTCCTAGAGCACTAGAACTTTATAAGTCTAGGCTTATTGCTTATAGCCTAGGTAATTTTTGCACCTATGCTAAATTTAATCTTAAAGGCATAAGTGGTTATGCACCGCTGCTTACTTTTAAAGTGGACCAAAATGGTGCATTTACCGAGGGTAAAATACATTCCTTCTTGCAACTAGGCGAAGGGGGGCCCGTGAAGGATGGAACCAACGCTGCGGCTAATTTAATAAAGCGGTTATCGACAGAAGATTTTCCAGAAAGTGCATTAAGAATTGATGCCCAAGGAAATATATCCATCAATAAGTAGAAGGAAGCAGCAACCCCTCAGTGTGTAAATTATTTATTTGCGAGAATATCAGAGAATCAAGGGCATAACATCCCTCTATTTTAAAAGAGGTTCTTAATTACATCTCTGAAAATCAAGAAGAGAAATACAATTACACCCACGATAACTTCGTTTCGGTACTTTTTTAAAAATTGAGATAGTTTATCCATAAAACATAAAAAGGTTATACTACAAAAGTATAACCTTTTTATTATTAGTGCTCCCCTTTTCGACGAAAGATGCAACTATAATGCGATGATTGAGTATGTGACAATTAAGAAATTAAAAGGTTGAACTTCGTGTCAAGTTGCAGGAAGTTGGCATTCATACTTAGTTTATCTACTTTTATGAAAATGAAAAAAGCTATCATCATAGGAGCAACAAGTGGAATCGGCAAATCATTGGCTGAGTTACTATTGCGCGAAGGTTTTGAAGTGGGAGTAACTGGCAGACGTGAGGAATTATTTCAATCCATAAAGATACAAGAGACAAGTAGAATTGTCTTTAAAAAAATGGATGTTCAGGATTTATCAACTTTAGAGGCAATCTGTAATGAATTGGTGAGTCAGATGGGTGGATTGGATTTATTGATTATTTCAGCAGGAATCGGCGAGGAGAATAAAAACTTAAATTTTGATGTTGAGCATAGTGTAATCAAAACGAATATTCAAGGATTTACGTGCATTGCTGATTGGGCTGTACGGTATTTTAAAGAACAAGGTTATGGTCATCTCGTCAACATTAGCTCTATTGCAGGAATCAGGGGAAATGGTATTGCCCCATCATACAATGCGACAAAGGCATATCAAATCAATTACTTGGAGGGATTAAGAATAAATGTAAAGGAATATGGTTCAAGTATCACGATTACTGATGTACGTCCTGGATTTGTTGATACTGCAATGGCGAAAGGTGAAGGTCTCTTTTGGGTAGCTCCTGTTCAAAAAGCTGCTGAACAAATATTTGAAGCCATAAAGGAAAAGAAACAAGTTCTTTATATCACAAAGAGGTGGAAGTTAATTGCCCTTTTACTAAGAATAATACCCTTTTCAATTCTTAAAAGGATTTAAGTTAAAAGGGTCATACTATCAAAGTATAACCCTTTTATCTTTATATCTGCTCCCCTTACAGACGAAAGATGCAACTATAATGCGATGATTGAGTATGTGACAATTAGGAAATTAAAAGGTTGACCTAATTAAAAAAATAAAGTTTTCACTTTAATCTTCTCTCAGTTTTAGTCCATTTAATTGGTGGAAATTGATTTTCAACTTGTGCTTTTGATGGATGTCTTACTTTACTTAATTTCCCTTGTGAATATAGTTTTTCAGATATTGTGTCCCAGGCTGGAACTTCATTTTCTTCCTGAACCCAATGATGATAAGATGCTTCATCACACCATTTGGGAAGATGTTGCATAGCATTTCTGTGTGATAAAGAGCCTCTAAATCCTTTCATCGATTCCTCATTCTCCCATATGGTAATGGTCCAAAAAGTAAGTTTTTTATCAATTAATTCTTTGCCTTTCAAAAGCCCTACTGATGCTTTAAGTTCTTTGACAGAGGCTTCATTTGCCCTCATAAAGGGGATTAGAAAGAATATGGATTTTACACGAAGTCTTGTTACAGATACAAAAGGCATATAAATATTTTATTTCTTAAAAATAAAAAAAAAGATGCAACTAGCCTAACTGACAGACAAAGAAAAAGCCATCATTTCTGATGGCTTGTACTTGTGGCTCCCCTTTTCAACGAAAGATGCAGCTATAATGCGATGATTGAGTTTGTGACTATCAGGAAATTAAAGGGTTAAAATCTTATATAATTTGTTCAGATAAAATATTGGATAAAAAAGTAAGAACATATTGGGTATCCACCAGCCCAAATCAAAATCATTATGATATATCCAAAATGAAATGGCCATGAGTCCCGAACAAAAAGTCAGAAATAAAGAACCTAAAGCGAAAAATACCCAGTGGTTTGAATTATTCCTATATAGTCTAATTGTATTTAGACCAGATATTGAGATTAACATATCAATTGGGAAGAAAGACCAATTCCAATCTACTAATATTGAATTTGTATAGTCTTTATAAAGAAATGCAGTGGGCAATAAATGTAAGTAGGTAATAGCCCAATATATAATAAAGGCAATATCAACGATAAAGAAAATAATAAATAAACCTTTGGGAGCTGACTTCATTTATTCTTTTATTAAAATTAAACAAAAAGATGCAACTATAATATAATGGTTGAATATTTTACTATTAGGAAATTTAAGGGATGAACTTCGTGTCAAATTGCAGGAGGTTCAATAAAAAATCTAAATTAGTGCCCTTTTTTTTGTTATTATTTATAAAATCAATAAAGTCTGCATTAAATAATTCAGGCATTTCCAAATAAGGCGTATGCCCAATTGGATACTTTAATAAAGTATAATTGTGAAATTGCTTAATTGCTTTTTTATTTCTGCCAAACTGAACAAACTTATCTTTCATTGCCCAAGTAAATAAAACCGGACAAGTAATATTTTTAATAAATGGCCTTAAATCTTCTTCATCTAATTTAAAAGACGACCACCCTTGAACCAATAAAGGGGATAATTGATACCCGTCTTTAACAATTTCTGCTCTTCTACTCAATGCACTTTCGGTAATCAATACTTTTTTATAATAGTTCTCAAATTGATATTGAAAAGAAGGGTTCTTCTTGACCCCTTTTTTAAAAAAATGAATCATATAGTTCAAAAAGAATGGTGCAATAAATCCCCTCTTGTCTAAACCTGCTGGGTTGCTTAAGGAGAGCAATCTAACATTTGGATTATTGTTTGCAATTCTTATTGCTACAGCACCTCCAATAGAATTTCCAATGACAATGATATTTTTCAAATCCAACTGTTGAATAAACTTGTTTATTAAACCAAAGTAAAAGTTTGAAGATACAGGAACGGATGAAGGGGAAGAAAGACCTTGACCTGGAAAATCCAGTGCAATAATTCTAAATCTCTCCAAAGGCAACTTATAAAGAGAGGCAAAGTCTTTTGAGCTATGCCCTAAGGCGTGAAGACACAAAATAATTTGACCACTTCCCTCGTCTTTGTAGGCGATGTTTATTCCATCAATATTGATGGTCTTATCTGCTATGGAAGGAAATCCATTTGCGGAATTAATCATTGTTGACATTAAAAAAATTAAAAGAAAATATCTCATTTCATAAATAAAATTAATCAAAGAAAATCAAAAAGATGCAACTACCCTAACTCACTGATAGACAAAGAAAAAGCCATCATTTCTGATGGCTTGTCCAGTGTGGCTCCCCTTACAGACGAAAGATGCAACTATAATGCGATGATTGAGTATGTGACCATTAGGAAATTGAAGGGTTGAACTTCGTGTCAATTTGCAGGAACTTTATGCTTACATTTTATCTTTTGAACTTTTTAAAGAATGCCCAAATAACTTCACAGCCATTCATATCCTGACTTGTTTTACCAATTATTGATTCGCTCAAATACTGATACCCTTGGGGCCAAGTATGCCCACCATTTAAGACTACATAACTTACCACTTCACTACCATTTGTTCCACCTGAATAAACTCTTTGTTTTATAGTTGTTCCATCATTTGAAATGTCAGGTAAATCTGTAATAGTTGGAGTGGCACTACAACCATTTATGGTTATCCATTTGTCTATTGTTTGGAAGTGAGATAAAATCGTTCCACCTGCCGTGCCCCCTGCGGTCATTAGCCCACCAGTGAATGGCACAAGAGGGTCAGCTGTACCGTGTATATATAAAGCTGGGACTGGACGACCAGGATTGCAATTGGGAGCAATTGTTAATGCTTCTATTGTGGCCGCATCTACTGCAATGGCAGCAATTCTGTTACTCAATTCACAACCTAAACGTGAGGACATAAACCCACCATTAGATATTCCAGTAGCATAAATTTTAGTTCCATCAACTGAATAATTCGTAATCATATAATCGCAGAGTTGATTAAAGAAACTAACATCATTTATTCCTATTTGATTGGGGGTTGTGGGTCGTCCATCATTCCAATTTTTTTGAATTCCAGCAGGATAAACCAATACAACTTTGTCTCTATCGGCAATTGGTTTGAAATTAGCAAGATTTATCATTCCTTCTGGTGTACCGCTTCCGCCGTGAATGACAAAAATTAAAGGCATTTTACCTGCATTATTATACCCTGTTGGTAAATAAACTATAAAACTTCTATCATTTCCATCAATTGTTAAGTTAATGGTTTTCTGCTCACTTTGTTTATCAACTGATAATGTTGGAGTATCCTCTTTTTTACAAGAAAAAAGTAAGATGGATAGCAAAAGGAAATTGATTACTAATTGCATAATGGACTTAATCAATTTGAAATTTAAACTAATTAATCATTAGACACTAATGAGACTAAATGGTTTAACAATAAATAACTGAAAAAATATTTGATTGATTATACCCAAAAGATGCAACATACCTAACTCACTGATATGCAAAGAAAAAGCCATCATTTCTGATGGCTTGTCCAGTGTGGCTCCCCCTTCTGGACTTGAACCAGAGACCCTCTGATTAACAGTCAGATGCTCTAACCAACTGAGCTAAGGAGGAATATGTTTCCCATGGTTTAGTACCACGGGGTTGCAAAAATAGGAAAATTTGCAATCTGGCAAAATCTAGTTGCAAAAATCATTAAAAAACAGTGCTAAAAAGCAACATAAAGGCCATCTTCCCGCATTTGGGTCGGGTATGTTTTTAAATAATAGCCTTCGCCGCTGGTATTGCGCCCATTTTGGAGGCTAAACCGGTATCGGTGCAATGGACATACCACCATTCCGGCGGCGTCTATAAAGCCATCTGCCATGATGCCGCTGGCATGTGGGCACTTTTGCGCAAAAGCAAAAATTTGATCCTGAAATTTACCTAGGGTTATTTTTTTACCGGCCACTTCTACAATACACATATTATTGGATTGCCAAATAAGCGATACAGGCGTCTCTGTAATTTTATGCCAAGTAGGTGTATTGGAAAAAAGAGAAAGCATGCTTTAAAAATGTATGTCTCTGTATGGGTAACGAATTAAATAGAGTTCGCGCACTTTGGTTAAAATGATTTCACGAAGTGCATCAATGTTTTTCTTTTCAAGTGCCGAAATAAAAACACAATTATTATTGGTAGCGCGGTCCCATTTTTCTTTAAGTTCTAAAAGTAATTCTTGTTTTACTTCATCTTCAAGCCACTCATCAAAAGTGTTGGATTCGTATAAATCCAATTTATTAAAGATGGTCAAAATGGGTTTGTCAAAAGCTTTTAGCTCTTGCAATGTATGATTCACAACACCTATTTGATCTTCATATAAAGGATGTGAAACGTCAACAACGTGCAATAAAATATCGGCCTCACGCACTTCATCAAGTGTGCTCTTAAAACTTTCCACTAAATGGTGTGGTAGTTTTCTAATAAATCCAACGGTATCACTTAATAAAAAAGGTGTGTTTTCGTAAACGATTTTTCGAGTCGTGGTATCAAGTGTTGCAAACAATTTATTTTCTGCAAACACATCCGATTTGCTAAGCACATTCATAAGCGTGCTTTTACCAACGTTTGTGTAGCCCACTAAAGCAACGCGAATAAATTCTCCACGTTCTTTACGCTGGGTAATAGATTGCTTGTCAATTTCTTTTAAACGGCCGCGAAGTAATGAAATTTTATCTTTTACAATACGTCTATCTGTTTCAATTTCTGTTTCACCCGGACCACGTGAACCAATACCTGCTCCCTGACGCTCAAGGTGCGTCCACATTCCTTTTAAGCGTGGTAAAATATATTGGTATTGCGCTAACTCTACTTGCACTTTAGCTTGTGCAGTTCTTGCACGAGATGCAAATATATCTAGGATTAAATCGCTTCGGTCAATAACCCGACACTTTACTTCTTTTTCAATATTGGAAATTTGTGAGCCCGTAAGTTCATCATCAAATATCACTACGTTAATATCTCTAGACGCAACGTATTGTTTGATTTCTTCTAACTTTCCTTTTCCAACAAATGTGCGGCTATCAGGATGCGGAAGTCGTTGCGTAAACCTTTCTATGGCAATAGCACCAGCCGTTTCAGCTAAAAATGAAAGTTCGTCTAGGTATTCTCTTACTTGATCAGGTGTTACTTCTTTTTGAATGAGGCCAACAAGAACCGCTTTCTCCTCTTTTCTAATTTTGTGTTGCTTCTCAATCAAAATATCAAAATTTATAAACCGCTGAGTGTAATACCTACAGATAAACGTTGCATGGTAGGTCCAAATCCTTCTTTAAGAACACTATTAAATTGATAGCCCGCATGAAGTGATAAGCTACCATAACCAACTCTACCTGTAACGGCAAGGCTGGTTCCATTAATGTAACGCTTGGAAACATTTTTTTCTATGTAAGCCGTGCCATACACCGATTCACCTTGTTTATTAATTAGGTTTTTCCCTTTTGTATATGCTTTTAATAAAGAACCCACTTTAACACCAATAGCGGCCTTCCAAGATTTGTTAGGATTTTCTGGGTTAGAATAGTATCTGATTTCGGCAGGAATTTCGGCGTAAATACTTGTGGCTTTATTTTTTTTGAAATGATCTACACTATCCACCGCTGTGTATTGAAGTGTAGGGGCGCCAGATTTAAAATCGACTCTTGTGTTGTCAAAAAATATATGACTAGTTCCTAAACCAATACCATAAGCAACACTATATTTAGGATTTGATTTTACAGGCTTGTCAAACATGAAATAAACATTAAAATGTCTGCTAAAACCATTTCCGGTGCGAAGTGCCGTAGGCCTATTTAGCCAAGCGTCTGCTCCGTACTGAATGACAAGATGATCTGCGGCACGATTGGTAAAATCAAATTTACTCCAGTCTTTGGTTGGTTTTTTTGCTGTTTGAGCGGTTGCAAAAAGGGCAGCAGTTAGCGCGAGGCTTAAGAATACTAATTTTTTCATTGTTCGTTTGGTTCGCTGTATAAATACAATTGGCCACAAAAATAACTGAATTGACATCAAGGCGGTGGTTAAAAATTAGTCAAAACTGCTTTATTTTGGTTTTTAAGGCCAATTTTACGCAATTTGTTGATTTTTAGGCAAATATCCAGCTGCATAGGTGATAATTCCGGCCAAGCTCTTAGCGCCAATTTTGTCCATAATTCGAATACGGTAACTCTCTACGGTTCGTTTGCCAATTTTTAATTGACCGGCTATTTCTTTACTGGTGAGTTCTTTACAAATAAGGCCAATAATTTGTTTTTCGACTTCGGTAAAACTGATGCTTCCATTGTGGTGGCGGACCGTAGTTTTTTGAGCAATAATTTTTGAAAGTCTTTCGGTAATACTTTGAGAAAAATAAGCATTATGCATATACACCGAGTTAATGGCACTTACGAGTTCTTCATGCACAATATTTTTGGATAAAAAACCCATGGCGCCCGCTTCAATCATTTCAATGATTTGTTGATCTTCGCCAAATGATGTGAGTGCAATAATTCGGATGCCCGGATATTTTGCACACAAAATTTTTACAGCTTCGGTACCAGTAAGATTTGGCATTTTTACATCCGTAATAATTACATCGGGCGCGCCAGATGCAACAAGCGCAATTAATTGTGCGCCATCGGCGGCTTCACCAATAACATCGATACTTGGAACGCTTGCCAACATTAGCTTTAAGCCTTCTCTAAAAATACGGTGATCATCGGCAATGACAATTTTGATTTTTTTACTTAGCATAATTAAGGGGAGTTTTTATTTGATAACGCACACCTTGCTGTAGCAACGTGTCTATAATAACTTGACCACGAAGAAGTGCAACGCGGTTAAAAATATTTCTAAGTCCCGAACCAGTGGCCGCCCTAGCTACTGCCTCTTTATCAAAACCAATACCGTCATCTGTAATAGATAAGAAAAAATATTTATCGTTGAGTGACGCGTGTATCCAAACATTTTTTGCACAGGAATGCTTTATTGCATTGTTGAGTATTTCCTGAATAATACGATAATGATGCAACCAATGATCGGGTTCTGATTCGGGAAGTTCGCCACTTAGTTCCCAGTACACATGAATGTTTCCTAGTTTATTAAAAGTGCTTACGAGTTCTTCTACGCCCCAACAAAAACCCGCTGCTAATAACTGATTGGGCACAATGGCTTCGCTCATTACACGCATACGTTTTAACACGTCATCTATGTGTGTGGCGGCTTCTTTAATGAGTTGTCTATCGGCTTGAGATACGGGATTGATGCTGCTCACTTGAAGCCTTATAACAGAAAGTAGTTGGCCAAAATCATCATGCAAATCTGCGGCAATGCGCTTACGTTCTTTTTCGGCAGCCGTAATTTCGGTGGTTATGAGTTGGTGGAGTAAGGTTTTATTTTTTTTGTGGTAGAAATAAATCACACAAATAAATAAAAATATAAATACACCGAGCAGCGGTATGGAAAACAAAATAAGCGTGTAAAAGCTGGGCTGTTCCGACATGCAATAATTTTATTATTCAATTTGGAAATAATAAATATCACTTCCTAATTATTGCTGACAACTAGACGCTATTACATTGCCTCAAAAAAATATTACATGATTGAAACCCCGGGTAACAAAGGACATTAGGTGTTTATACGTAGTATCAAAAAATACTAATCTAATGGACGAATCCAAATATTTTTAAAACTCACTGGGCTACCGCCATCGAGGTCGTGGTCTTGTAAATAAAATGGAAGTTTGGCTGGATGCGCTTCATATACAGCTGGACCAACCCACTGAATCGTTCCTTTTATATCTACATTGTTTTGAATGAGTACACCATTGTGTAGTACGGTAAATCTACCTGGCACTTGCACTTTACCATCGGCATAAAATTGTGGAGCCGTAAAAATGATATCATAGGTTTGCCATTCACCTGGTTTTTTGGTTGCATTTACAAGTGGAATATGCTGTTTGTATAAAGCACCCGCTTGTCCATTCACATAGGTTTGATTGGTATATGAATCCAGTATTTGAATTTCATATTTACCCATAAAAAACACGCCACTATTGGCACGGTACTGGCCCGACTGTTTAATTTCTGCGGGTGATCGCCACTCGATGTGCAATTGACAACTACCAAAAGGCATATTGGTTTCTATGGCGCCAGATCCTTTAACCACAGTTAACGTACCATCTTTTTCTATTTTCCAGCCTGCCTTACCACCACCTAAACGGTGCCAAGCATCCAAATTTTTTCCATTGTATAATACAATAGCATCGGAGGGCGCGTCGGAAGGCGTTTTACCGGGTTCTACTTTTGTAGGCTTCGGTTCCCAAATTTCCGTTTTAGCCGCTTCTCTATTTAAACTGTCCTCTCTACTTTGTTGCGCAAGCGCGCTTGTAGTAATGAGTGTTACACCAAGTAGCGTTACTATAATTTTTTTCATCAATTTATATTTTTGGAATGCTGTATCCATTGTGGTAAACAGCTGATAAATATTTTGCATTAACCGCAGCATCCGTAAATTGTTTTTTAGCATGATTCCACTGTAACTGTTTGCCACTGCGGTGTGCAATGTTTCCCATCTGACAAATAGTGGCCACTTTTGCACCTTCTTGAATCGAACAATGTAGTTTAGAAAAATCACGCGACTTAACCACTTCTAAAAAGTTAATCCAATGTTTTTCTACGCCATTATCTACCGAACTGTTAAGTGGAACAATTATTTTATTGACACTTCTTGATTCTTCAATGACTTCCCAACCATTTCTATTTAAAATAAGCGTGCCGTTATCGCCTTGAAACGCAACACCATGGTCTCTTCCGTAGTTACCATTGGTAATGCCCATGGTTTGTTCCCAAGACACACTAAATTTATCAAAGCCATATAGTACGTTTAACATATCTGGCGTTTCGCTTGCAGCGTTAGGATCAGCGTATTTGCCACCCACTGCAGAAATCGTATTAGGCGCCGTTTCTTTCATGCCTAGTAATGCATAATCCAATAAATGCACTCCCCAGTCGGTCATTAAACCACCTGCATAATCCCAAAACCATCTAAAAGAATAATGGAAACGGTTGCGGTTATACGGTCTTAACTGAGCGGGACCAAGCCATGTTTTATAATCAACACCGGCAGGTACTGGCGCATCTGCTTTAGGCTGCATGGGGCTAGATTGAGAATAGCACCACACTTTTACATTTCTGATAGCACCCAATTTTCCAGTATGTACAAAATTTACGGCGTCACCAAAATGTTGTTGGCTGCGCTGCCACTGACCCGCTTGCACCGCTCTTCCGTACTTTTCTTGAGCCGCCACCATGGCGTTACACTCTACAATAGAATTGCCTACTGGCTTTTCTACATAAATGTCTTTACCTGCCTGACAAGCATGAATCATTTGTAGTGCATGCCAATGATCGGGCGTACCAATAATCACAACATCTACGTCTTTATTTTCTAATAGTTTTCTATAATCGGAATAGATCGCAATTTTAGAAGTATCAATATTTTTAGATTTTAATTCTGCTATGCGGCCATCAATAACTGTCGTATCAATGTCACAAAGTGCAGCAATCACAACGCCTGGAAGGCGCATGGCAGTAGCGGCGTTAGCCCATCCCATGCCATTGAGTCCTATCACACCAATATTAACACGGTCGGAAGGCATGACACTGTTTTTAAAATAGGCAAAACTTTCGTTACCCAGTGCAGATGCAAGTACAGAGCCTCCCGTTAAGAGTCCTGCGTTTTGTAAAAAATTTCTTCTAGTTGACATGGCAAGCGTTTTAATTGAAGTATAAATTAAAACGTTTTTTGCATATCTGCTAAATTATTTAACGCTTTTTGTGACCCGGTCTTTGCTTAAAATTACCTCTGCTTCTTTGCTTGGGAGCATATTCCGGTGTTTCGCCAAATTCGGGCGGGACGGCACCTTTTGGAACCGGAGCACCTAGTAGTTCTTCGATGGCTAAAAACTTATATTGTTCCTGTTCACTAATGAGTGTGAAAGCCGTTCCTGTAGTGGCTGCGCGGGCCGTTCGGCCAATGCGGTGAATATAATCTTCACCATCGTTAGGAACGTCGTAATTAATAACTAGGTCAATTTCTTCTATGTCGATGCCGCGGCTTAAAATATCGGTAGCAACTAGTATAGAAAGCTTGTGGTTTCTAAAATCTTGTAGTACCTGCTCTCTTTGTTTTTGATCCAAATCCGAATGAATTTCTTCGGCGGCAAGTTTGGCTCTTTTTAATTCTTGTGTAAGTTGTTTTACATTTTGTTTTTTAGAACAAAACACAATTACATTTTTATAAACATTACTGCTGAGCATATCGGTTATAATAGGCACTTTTTGTGGTTCGTAAACGACAAATGCTTTTTGTATGATTTGCTCAGGTGGTTTTGAAATCGCAATATTTATTTCTACCGGATTGGTCAATATTTTTCTAGCGAGGTCGCGCATTTTTACAGGCATGGTGGCAGAAAACAAAAGGTTTTGTCTTTGCGCCGGTAAAAAAGAAATTATTTTTTGAATGTCATCGTTGAAACCCATGTCTAGCATACGGTCTGCCTCATCGAGCACTAAATATTTTAAGCCTTTTAGTTTTACATAGCCCATGTTTAAATGCGCAATCATGCGGCCCGGCGTACACACTACAATATCAACACCTGTGTTTAATGCTTTTTTTTCGGCAGCAAAAGAACTGCCATCACCACCACCATAAACGGCAATAGAACTTACGTCTGTAAAATAAGAAAGGCCTTCTAAACTTTCTGCAATTTGAATCGCTAACTCACGTGTTGGAACAATAACAAGTGCATTGATATCGTGAGAGTCGTGCTGTGTGGTTAATAATCTATGGAGTAGTGGCAATAAAAATGCTGCCGTTTTTCCAGTTCCTGTTTGCGCAGCAGCAATAATATCTTTCCCTTCTAATATGGGAACCATTACTTGTTGTTGCACCGGCGTTGCCGTCTCATATCCCATCGCATCAATACCATCCAGTATCCGCTGATCCAACCCTAAATCTATAAACTTCAAAATAAAATATTTAATGTGTCTATAAACAAAGATAGGGCTTATTACGGCCCTATCTTATAATCTATTCTAATAGCATATGCTTTACAGCTTTTCGTAGAGTGCACGCAGTTTTTGACGCGTCATTATTGTTTCCCAGTTTTTACCAAGCGCGTTTTCCCACAATGGTTTTAAACTTAATGATATATCAATCATGGTATTAAAATCTTGATCCGATAATCCTGCACAAATACCTATCGGAATTTCAATGTTATTTTTTTGAACCATCCATTTAAATTCTTCAACGCCTGCTGGATAATATGCTTCTAAATGATTCATCACAATACAGTTGCCAATACCATGTTTGGTGCCTAGTAAATAACTTAATCCATAACTCACTGCATGCGCAACACCCACCTGACTATACGCGATACTCATACCGCCCGCAAATGATGCCATCATTAATTGTTCGTCACATTCATCATCCCAAGTATTTTTTTCTACAAAAACTTTTCTGCAAAGATCCAGTGCTTTTTCACCATAACTTTTACTGAACTCATTTAAGTACGTGCCTTCTAATGATTCGATGCAATGAATATAACAATCCATACCCGTGTAAAAACGCTGATTGGCCGGTGCGTCTTTTGCTAAATCTGGATCGAGTACAATTTGATTAAACGGAGTAAAATCAGAATTCATACCCAGCTTTCGCACTGGACCTGTTAACACCGTTGTTCTACTCACTTCGGCACCCGTTCCAGATAATGTAGGAATACCAACTTTATAAACACCTGCGTTTTTTACGAGGTCCCAGCCCTGATAATCGGCAGAAGAACCCGGATTGGTCATCATTAATGAAACTGCTTTTGCAAGGTCCATCGTAGAGCCACCACCAATACCTACAATGCCACTTACGGTACCAAATTCTTCACGTAGAGAAGCCGCCAAAGCGTCTACCTGCTTTGTTTTAGGCTCATGTGTAACGTCTACAAAAACAATTTTATCCTTTCCAGTAAGTGGAATTCTTTGCACGAGTGGCTTACCTTCAAAAAAATGATCCACTAAAAAAATCATAGGGGCATTGCCTTTTCTATTAGGTGCTAATATTTCACCCAGTTGATTAAAACTACCGCGTCCATACACCACATAGTCAACCATTTTAAAATTTCTAAAACTCATAACGTTATTTTTATTCGGGTATTATTTATTGTTGTAAAAGCTTTGCTGCTTTTTCTAAGTCTTCGGGGGTATCAATTTCTACGCCCATATAATTTGTTGTAACCATTTTTATGGATACGCCATTTTCTAAATAACGAAGGCACTCAATTTTTTCTGCGGCTTCAAGTGGTGTCATTTCCCAATTGGTAAATGCAAGCAGCGCTTCTTTTTTAAATGCATACACACCAATATGTTCGTAATAAGTAATTGGGCTCTCGGTGCTTCTAGGATATGGTATCACACTTCGCGAAAAAAATAAAGCATTGCTATTTTTATCGATGGCCACTTTTACATAATTCGAATCTTCAATATTTTGTTGTGATGTAAGCACTTGCATGAGTGATGCCACGCGCACATTTTGAGCTGGGTCCTTAAATACTTCTAGTAATTTTTGTAGCGGCTCTTTTTTTACAAACGGCTCATCACCTTGCACATTTACCACCACATCAATATCTAAATCAGCAATGGCTTCGGCAATTCGGTCGCTACCACTTTCGTGTGGGCGCATGCTCATAATAGCTTTGCCGCCATTATTAGTTATTTCATCAAAAATAATAGTGCTATCGGTTACTACAAACACATCCGAAAAAAGTCCGGTTGCTACCGTATTATCGTAGGTGTGGCGAATTACAGATTTATCTCCTAGCAGCTGCATCAATTTAGCAGGAAAGCGCGTAGCAGCATATCTAGCAGGAATAAAAGCACAAATTTTCATGAACATCAAATTGTGATGCAAAGAAACGGCATATTTAATAATCTGTCTTCACCGATTTGTCAAAAGGGACCTTTAATTGATAGGCCAAACTTTGATCGGTGCTATCATCGAGCACATCAAGGCCATATCGCAAGTTTTCCATGGGCGTTGCATCAAAAGTTCCGAAAAGGCGGTCCCAGATAGAAAATATATTACCGTAATTAGAGTCGGTTTGAGGGCGCATATAATGGTGGTGCACTTTATGCATATTCGGCGACACAATTACATAGCTAATAGCGGTGTCTAGCCACAATGGGAGTCTAATATTGGCGTGGTTGAATTGAGAAAACACAGCACTTAAGCTTTGGTACAGCATCACAAGCCACATAGGGGCGCCGCAAACAACGACACCGATTAATGTAAACACGACCCTAAAAACACTTTCTCCCGGATGATGACGGTTAGCAGTGGTGGTATCTACATGGGTATCTGCGTGATGCACCATGTGAAATTTCCACAAAATTTTGACTTTATGTTCAATAAAATGAATGAACCAAGCACCTACTAAATCAAGTAGCATAAGTCCGCCAATGATAAACACCCATGTTGGCATTTGAACAAGTTGCAAGAGTCCAAATTTTTGCGCCACTGCCCAATCAGATGCTTTAACAATAACAAGTGCAAAAGCAAAATTGATAACAACTGTTGTGAGTGTAAAAAATATATTGATAGAAGCGTGCTTCCATTTTTGGTATGAAAATGAAAAGAGCGGAATAGCGCCTTCAATGATCCAAAAAAATGTTATGCCACCAGCTAAAATAAGTGCACGGTGCGTACTTGGAATCTGATTAAAATATTCAATTAAATTTTCTAGCATCTGCTATTAATTATTTAACATCAATGGCATCACAAGCATCAATAAATCTTCACCAGCTCCTTGCTCGGTAGGTTTGATAAGGCCCGCTTTTGTAGAAGTTGATAATTCCATTTTTACATCATCGGTGTCTGCAGCGTTTAACATTTCAATTAAAAACTTTGCATTGAAAGCGATTTGTAAATCTTCACCATCATACATACAATTCATACGCTCGTTACCTTCAAAACTAAAATCAACATCTTGCGCAGCCATCTGTAACTCGCTACCAGTAATATTTAGCGCCACTTGATTGGTGCTCTTATTACTAAATACGTTTACACGACGAAGTGCATTTTGAAAATCATGTTTGTTTACAATAAGCTTATACGGATTGTCTGCAGGAATCACCACTTTATAGTCTGGGAAACGCGCATCGATAAGCCTACATATCATTTGCGTAGAACCATGGTTCACAAATAAATGATTGCTATTGTAGCTTATGGTAATAGCATCTTCATTATCTGGTAATGCATTTTTTAATAAATTAAGTGGCTTGCGTGGCACAATAAACGAATCTGTTTTTGGTGCTTTTGCATCTGTTCTTTTATAACGCACTAGTCTGTGCGCATCGGTCGCAACAAATTGAACGCCAGTTGTAGATAGTTCAAAAAATACCCCTGTCATTGCAGGACGTAAATCGTCGTTACTAACCGCAAATAATGTTTTATTGATGGCAGTTAATAAAGCACCACTAGTCATATCAAAACTGCTGGTATCATCTGCAGAAGGTTCTTTAGGAAAATTATCAGGATTTTCGCCCATTACTTTATACTTACCATTATCGCTGGTAATTTCTACTGCAAAGTTTTTGTCGATATTAAAAGTGAGTGGTTGGTCGGCAATATTTTTTAATGAATCCAACAAGATTTTAGCAGGAATACAAACACGACCATTTGCCTTGCTTTCGACATCCATTTCTACGCGCATAACTGTTTCTAAATCGGTAGCTACAATACTTAATTTTTTGTCTGTTATTTCAAATAAAAAATCTTCTAAAATAGGCAACACGGTGTTTGCATTAATAACGCCACCAATTTGTTGAAGGTGTTTTAGAAGTGAAGAAGAAGAAACAATAAATTTCATGCTATATAAGTTATAGGTACCCTGCAAACCTAATCCAAAATTCCAATACTTTGGTGCTCTAAATAACGCTATTAGACAACAAAGTCTTTAATGTGAATCAGTTGTGGATTGGCAGGGCAAAACAAGGCTGTTTTATGGCAAGTATGTATATTTAACCTTCATGATTAAAAAATACCTCACTCCCGATCAGGCCTGGCAAAAAATTAAGCATTTTTGTGCCTATCAAGAGCGTAGTCATCAAGAAACCAAAGACCGGTTGTATGGGTATGGGTTATCAACCAAAGACGTAGATGTCTTACTTTCCAAACTCATTGAGGAAGACTATTTAAATGAAACCCGGTTTGCTACATTGTTTGCAGGCGGTCATTTTAGAACTAAAAAATGGGGGCGTGTAAAAATCGCTTATGAACTCAAGCAAAAAAGGGTAAGTGCGTATAATATTAAAGCGGGACTAGCCACAATCGAAGAGGAAGCATACGAGCAAACCATCGATACATTAGCTATCGATAAATGGGAAAAATGTAATAAAGAAGTAGGCTATGCCAGACAAGCCAAAGTGATGCAGTACTTAGTGAGCCGTGGCTTTGAGTCCGGACGGGTGCAGGCCGCGATTGCCAAAATAAAAGCAGGCCTTAAAGAAAATTCTTAAATTGCACTATGGGTAATTTACACATCAGCCTCATACAAACCGATCTTTTCTGGGAAGACAAGTTTAGAAACCTTGAGATGCTCGGAAAAAAAATTGCAGCTACAGAAGCGGCTAGTCAAATTGTGGTACTACCCGAAATGTTTACCACCGGTTTTAGCATGCAGCCAAAACTATTTGCAGAAACCATGGAAGGCCCTACGGTTGAGTGGATGATAGAACAAGCGGCCCTTCATAAAATAATTTTAACGGGTAGCATTATTATTGAAGAAGACAATAAATTTTACAACCGCTTATTGTGGGTATTACCCAATGGTCAAGTGGCCTACTACAACAAAAGACACTTGTTTGCATATGCAGGCGAAGACAAAGAATACACCCCTGGTAACAAAAGATTAATCGCACAAGTAAACGGATGGAAAATTTGTTTGCAAATTTGTTACGACCTGCGTTTTCCAGTATGGGCCCGCAAACAAACACCCGACGAATATGACCTACTATTGTATGTAGCCAATTGGCCTGAAAGGCGAAACCATGCTTGGAAAACATTACTATGTGCACGCGCCATAGAAAATCAAACCTATGTAGTAGGCGTTAACAGAGTTGGTAAAGATGGACATCAAATAAACCATAGTGGCGATAGTATGATTGTTGATCCGATGGGGCAGGTGCTTTATTACAAAGCTGATGACGAAGACACGGTGTATATGGAATTAGAAAAAAGTGTCGTGCTAGAAGCTAGAGAAAAATTTCCGTTTGGACGCGACGCCGATTCGTTTTCTATTGGGCTTTAATTTTTTTGCTGAATCATTTTTTTAACCGTTTCTAATTTAATATCAAAACCTTGTTTGATAGCATAAGAGCTTGGATCTACAAGTACATCAGGCATGACGCCACCGCCCTTGGGTCTTGTTTTATCCATCACCAGTCGGTACAATGGAAGTCTAAAAAATAACTGTGAGTTGGGGAGTTTAATATTTGGTATCATCATGGCAGAATTACCATAATAGCCGCCGCCTGTTTCTTCACCTACAATCGTAACATTTTTTTGTTTGATTAGTGGCGAAGTAAATAAGGTAGACGCAGAAAAAGTATAGCCTCCTTGTAAAATATAAACGCTTCCGTCAAAATGATTTTTTATGATAGGTTTGTAATAATGTTTTTCAAATCTTTTGAAATGAAATTTTCCATCAGTTTCTTTTTTTGAAATTACTGATTTAGCGAGCGCATAATATACAACGTTAAAAAAGTTAGAGAAAGGGACTTTGCTAATACCTCTATTACTCGCTACTACACTATCAGCAATTTTAAAAGCATGGTCTGAAATATATTGAGAAAGGCGCGTAGAATTTTTAATATTACCCCCGCCGTTTTCCCGTAAATCAACCACTAAATTTTTAACGCCGCTAGTTTTTATGGTTCTAAAACTTTGACGTATAAATTTTCTAAGTCCTGAACCGGAAAAGCTGGTCACCCGCATAAATGCTGTGTTTGCGGAAGAATCAATGAAGAGCGTCCACTTTTTGGGTACTGCGGGTTTTGGGAGTTTAGGTTTGCTGATTGCGGCAGTAGTTGACGAAAGACTATCTTTTTTAGGCTTTGGTGGTACATAAGCAGCTATACTTGATGTTTTTGAATTACCCGCACTATCGATATAAGAAATCTGATACACGCTATCTGCATCACCAAATCTAGCTTTATACCAACTCGAAAAATTATTGGTTAGCACCTGACTTTTAAAATTAATGCTATTGCCATCGGTACTCATGATACCATAAATGCTATCCACCAAAGGTTTGATGGGTAATTGGTTGATTGCTGTAATAATCGTTCCTCTTTTGAGTACGCTATCCCTAGTATATATATTCCCAATTACAACCGCCGAGTCTTTCCAAACTTTTAATTGTAATGGAAATTGCGGAAACCTATACTTAGCATACTGCTTTGTAAGCTTTGGAGAAAAATGTACCGATGTATGGCCACATTTGATTTTTGCTAAATAACTTGCCACCACATTTTTGAATGCCCACACCGACATAGAATCTTTAACGGAAGCAAGCGCACTTGAAAAATAAAAATCCATACTATCTTTTGGCGTATACCAATAAATACTAGGGTGGTTTTGTTTTAAAATTTTGTGCAAGGTTTGTAAATCCTTAATAAGTAGTGCTGGTGCTATTTTGGGGGCATCTGCTAATTTTTTTTGTGCCATGATGGGTGCCCAAAAAAGTAGGCAACAAAAAAATAGAACTATTTTGTAACCAGTACAGGCGTGCATAGTTTTTAATTAAAATTAGGCTTCTTTAAATGCGGTCCAACCCTGTGCTGTTATATCGAATGTATTGCCTCCCTTTGTTAATAGTTTTGAGCCTTCCATAATGTCTACGACGTAACCAATAACACTAATGTCTTCGTTGAGCGTAATTTTATCATGGTCTTCTTGCTTAAGGGTAAAGAGTAGTTCATAATCTTCGCCGCCATTGAGTGCGCATACCGTAGGGTCTAGTCCAAACTTAAATGCCGCTCTTCTACTCTCATCAGATATCGGCAGTTTTTCTTCGTAAATCCTGCAACCAACAACGCTTTGCTTACAAAGGTGTAACACGTCGCTACTAATACCATCGCTCACGTCCATCATAGCAGTTGGTGTAATATTATTTTCGGCAAAAAATGAAATGATTTCTTTGCGCGCTTCTGGTTTTAGAAGTCTTCCTACAATATAATTTTCATCTTCTAAATCAGGTTGTACGCCTGGGTTTTCGAGATATATCTTTTTTTCTCTTTCCATGAGCGTTAATCCTAAAAACGCACCACCCAAATCGCCAGAAACACAAATTAAATCACCAACACCTGCGGTACTTCTTTTTACAAATTTGTCAGGCGCCACTTCGCCAATAGCTGTTACCGAAATAACAAATCCTTTTTGTGAAGAAGAGGTATCACCGCCTACTAAATCTACGCCGTGTTTTTCACAAGCAATATGAACACCTTCATAAAATTCGGTAATGGCTTCAACACTAAAACGGTTACTAATACCAATACTAATGGTGATTTGTGTAGGCTGCGCATTCATAGCGTAAACGTCCGAAAGGTTTACCATCACTGCTTTGTAGCCGAGGTGCTTTAGGGGCGTATACATCAAATCAAAATGAATACCCTCTAATAATAAATCAGTAGTGACCACTGTTTGTTTTCCAAAATGATCTATCACTGCTGCATCATCACCCACCGATAAAACAGTAGATGCGTTATGCGTTTCAAAATTTTTAGTAAGGTGTTCTATCAATCCAAATTCACCAAGTGTAGTAATTTCTGTTCTTTGTTCGCTCATGTTTTATTTTTTATTGTACGGCTCCGCCATTTATAATTGCTAGTAACTCATCATGAATATGTCCATTGGTCGCTAATAAATGTGGTTGGTATACGGAGTAATCTTTACCTGTATAATCGGTTACTTTTCCGCCCGCTTCTTGTACCATTAAAAAACCTGCCGCGCTATCCCAGGCTTGTAATTTATGTTCATAAAAACCATCAAATTTGCCGGCTGCTACCCAGCACAAATCAATGGCAGCACTACCTAGCCTGCGCACAGGTATGCCTTTTCGAATTAATTTTTCAAATACTTGAAGGGGTCCATTGGGCGTATCTAAATACGTATACGGAAAGCCTGTTACGAGGCATGATTCAATGACTTTGGTTTTTTTGCCAACGCTAATTTTTTTATCGTTTAAATAGGCACCCTTTCCTTTTTCAGCAAAATAAAATTCATGCATGATGGGGTTATACACCGCGCCCATAATGATTTCGCCCGCTTTTTCGAGGCCTACACTTACACAGCAAATAGGTATACCGTTGGCAAAATTTACCGTACCATCAATTGGGTCTATAATCCATTTGTATTCAGAGCTCGTTATAATTTCACCCGTTTCTTCACTTAAAATAAAATGATCTGGAAAAGCAGCCTGAATTACACCAATAATGGCCCGCTCTGCAGCATGGTCTGCCTCTGTTACAAGGTTATTAACGCCCTCTTTGTGGCTAATTTCAAATGCACCATTAAAATACCTTTGCAACTCGGCGGCACCGGCTTTTGTGGCCGCTATCAGTGTTTCTGCTAACATATCGCAAAAGTAACGAAGATGCGGCCACTATTCAAGTTTTGTATCATTTTGCTTTAGCTTTGTAGCATGGCCCTATTTGACCTATCCTTATCTCCTAAAAACACAAAAAAAGAACAGGACCGTGTTTTAAAAAAATTACTCCGTCGTGCAAAAAACACGGCATTTGGAAATACGTATCAATTTGACGCGCTATTAAAAAGCAAAACCATTGCAAAAGATTTTCAAAAAGTAGTACCTATTTTTAATTACAATAAAATTTACAACGAGTGGTGGCACAAATGTATTGAGGGCGAATCAGACGTTTGTTGGCCGGGTAAAATAAAATATTACGCATTAAGTAGCGGAACATCCGAAGCGTCTAGCAAGTACATACCTATTACAAATGCGCTTTTATCTGGTAACAAAACCATTATGGTTAAACAGCTCTTAGGCCTTAGGCACTATAATAATATTCCATATACTTCTATCGCAAAGGGTTGGCTCGCTATTGGTGGTAGCACAGAACTGCAAAAAGGAGCCGGATTTTACGCCGGTGATTTAAGTGGTATCACTGCGAAAAAATTACCTTCTTGGTTTCAGCCTTTTTATAAACCAGGAAAAAAAATAGCCAAAGAAAAAGATTGGAATAAAAAATTAGAAGAGATTGTAGCAGAAGCGCCCAATTGGGATATTGGATTTTTAATAGGTGTGCCAGCTTGGATCCAGCTCTGCATCGAAATGATTATCAAAAAGTATGAACTCAATAATATACACGAGCTCTGGCCTAATTTATCTTTTTTTGGACATGGTGGTGTAAGTTTTGAACCCTATAAAAAAGGATTTGAAAAATTATTAGGAAAACCAATTACCTATATAGAAACTTATTTAGCGAGCGAGGGTTTTATTGCGTACCAAGACCATCAAAACGCAGTAGGGATGCGACTTGTAACAGGTCAGCACTTATTTTTAGAATTCGTTCCTTTTAATGAAGATAATTTTGACGAAGACGGAGAAATAAAAGACAATGCAACTGCATTACTAATAGATGAAGTGAAAGAAGGAACTGATTATGCCATTTTAATTAGTACAGCTGCAGGCGCTTGGCGATATCTTATTGGTGATACCGTTAAATTTATTGATAAGCAAAATGCACAAATTATTATTACGGGCAGAACGAAACACTTTTTAAGTTTAGTAGGCGAGCACTTAAGTGTAGATAATATGAACAAGGCGGTTGAAACAGTAAGTCACGCTTTTAACATTAGCATTCCAGAATATACAGTAACAGGAGTTCCGCATGGAAATTTCTTTGGGCATAAATGGTATGTGGCCTGCAATGACACTGTTAATGAAAACGAATTAGCAACCGCTATTGATCAGTACCTCTGTACCATCAATGATGATTACGCCACCGAAAGAAAGAGTGCCTTACAAAACGTTTCAGTAACCGTGATTAATGAAGATGTAGTACGCGGTTTTATGGAGTCGCAAGGAAAATTAGGCGGACAACATAAGTTTCCGAGGGTATTAAAAGGTAAACTATTAGAGGCATTTGAAACATTCATACAAAATAAAAATTTAGTATGATAACCGCAGTGATTAAAGGAATATTATTGGGTTTATTTTTAAGTATTTCTGTTGGACCTAATATTTTTGCAATCATTAAGCATAGCATTAATAGTGGTATAAAAGCTGGACTAAGTTTTGTAATTGGTGTTTCTCTATCTGACATTGCTCTTGTTATTTTGTGTAACTTTTTTGCAACACAATTTGCAAGCTCATTTAATCATCAAAATAAAATAGCACTCGCTGGGAGTATTTTTTTAATGGTTTTAGGGTCGTATACCTTGTTTTTTAAAAAAGTTGTGGTTGGAGATAATAAAAGCATTGTAATCAATAAAACATCTGTTTCTGGATTAATTGGAATTTTTTTATCTGGATTTTTTATCAATACACTCAATCCTAGCGTTTTTTTGTTTTGGTTTGCTTGGACATCTGCTATAAATGCAGAGGCCTTATTGGTTCCTAATCCTGCACAGTATAAATTTTTATTTTTTACTTGTTGCTTATCATTTGTACTTGCTTCTGATATGTTAAAGGTTTTCTTATCTGAAAAACTACGTGCTAAATTAACACCCACTTATTTAAAAATTTTGAATAAAATAGCTGGCATATTTTTAATTGGTTTTGGGCTTGTATTACTGTATGTGGCGTTAAAATAAATACATGTTTGTAGTAAAATACTTGGCGGGAATATTTGCTGTTGTTTTATTAACAACTAGTTTTTCGCATGCACAGGGGGGCAATACGCTTGTATTAAAAGAAAAAGGTAGAACCATTCAGAGCTGGATAGAAAAGGATTGTATCACTTTTAGATTTAGCAACACACAGTGGATAGATGGAAAAATAAAATCTGTTTTGAAAGACTCCTTGCTTATTAATATGTACCGCGCACAGCAATCACCTACTGTGTTTGGTGGATTTAGGGTAGATACTACCTGGCTTGGTTTTTTAAAAATTAGTGTCAACGAAATATCGGGTATGCCACAGTCGCAGTATAGATCAGGTCTTTTTACCAACGGCGCACTTTTTAGGCTAGGAAGTGGCGCTTATATGTTTTTGAACATAACCAACAGTTTATTAAAAGGCATGCCATTGTTGGATGCTGCCAATAGCACCAGACTACTTATTGCTGCTGGCTTTTATGGAATAGGAGCCCTTCAAAAACAAAAACACAAAGCATATTTACCCATTGGTAAAAAATATACCATGGCTATTTATTAGCGCGCTAAAATAGCGTCTATAGCAGCTACTGCTTTTTGATTTCGCGCTTCAAAACCGCCACTAATTTCTACCCAAGGCGTTTGTTGGTTTAGTAAAATGTCTTTATACATCTGAAATAATTCTTGACGAGGTTTTTCGTCGGGGTATTCCCTTAGTTCATCTTTCACCCATGGTATGTCTGGCTTACAAAGCAAATACAAATCATATTGTTGCTTGTTAATTTCATCCAAAATAAAAGTAGGACAATTACCAAATACATATTCGGCCCACACTTTCATCACGTACATATCAGTATCAATGATAAGCGGTTTTACAATACCTGTTTGATCAATTTGTGTTTGTAATAAATCAACATGTTTTTTTTGTGCTTCTAACTGACCTTTTGCAATGGTCATTAAATCATCAACCGTATAAGTAGTTCCGTTTTCTAATAAATATTCCCTAGCAAACTCCGGGCACGAAAGGGTATTATAATAATCCGCTAAATACACGCAAAGTGTAGATTTACCGGTGCTTTCGGGACCTATCACCACTATTTTTTTAAGGGCTAATTTCGTATTCATACGGACTGCGCTTTTTTACGCCATTCAATGAGTCCTGCAATAGCGAGCATCAACAAAACAAAAAATTGAACACTGGTAAATACATACCCTTTCACAAAATAAAGGGGTATCGAAAAAATATTTGTGGCTATCCAATAGTACCAACTTTCTACTTTTTTCTTGGCCATTAACCACATGCCTGTGTAGGCTGCTGCACTTGATAATGCATCGGCCCAAGGTATTGCGCCTGGTGCAAAAGAAGCTTTAGAAAAATAGAGCGCAGTATAGAGTACGATATAAAAAAATCCAAAAAATAAGAGCTGTTGTAAAAGTTCTTTGTTGTTTGAAAACTGGATCTGTATAATTGTTTGTTGCTGATCGTTTTTGCGCGTCCACAACCACCATCCATAAATACTCATAACCGTGTAATAAATATTTACACTGGCTTCACCAAGTAGGTGACCTTTAAAACTTAAGTAAACAAAAATGGTGGTATTGATAAGGCCCACAGGATACACGAGTACCTGTTCTTTTTTGCTAAACCATACACTTGCAATACCCGCAAGCACGGCAATAAATTCTAGTGCGGATGTTTGTAATAAACCATCTATGAAAGATTGGTATAAGCTAGCGGGGCTCATTTTATTCGGCCTCTGCAACCACTTCTTTCACTTCGGGTATCATGCGTTTCATCATACCTTCGATACCAGCTTTTAATGTTACCATCGAAGAAGGGCATCCACTACAACTACCTTGTAACATTAAGTTTACAACGCCATCATTGTAGCTTTTAAATTGTATCGCACCGCCATCCATTTCTACGGCTGGCTTCACGTAATTTTCTAATAATTCTTTTACACGCTTTACAATATCATCATCATCTGCATTAACCGTATTGGTCGCTTCTTGTTTCATTTTTGCTACCTCTTCTTCGTTCACTACAACACCGCCATTTTCTAGATACTCTTGTAAAAAAGTTTTAATGGTTGGAATAACATCCTGCCAATCGTCAGTATCTGGGGTTTTTGTAAGTGTTACAAAATTTGAAGCGATAAATACAGCTTTGATAAAAGGAAAACTAAACAACTCTTTTGCAAGCGGAGATGCGACCGCAAGTGTTTCGTCGGCAACATCTAGGCTTTTTCCTGGATACAATAATTTGTTTGCCACAAATTTCATGGTTTCCGGATTGGGGGTCATCTCGGTATAAATGCTAATGATAGAGCTTCCTGTAGTAATCATAGTATCAAATTGAATAGCAAAAATAAACAAATTTATCGGGGGAGTAGCGGCCCCACGCAATTTTTCGGATATCGAAAAATGGATTTATTTTTTGTCGGCTGGTTTAGGCACAAAATCCAATACGACACCATTAATACAATAGCGGAGTCCTGTTGGTGGGGGGCCGTCTTCAAACACATGACCTAGGTGAGATTCGCACCTGCCGCACTGAACCTCAGTTCTTTTCATCCCAAGCGTATTGTCTTGTAAATAAATAATAGACGTTTTTGTAAGTGGCTCAAAAAAACTAGGCCATCCACAACCACTATCAAATTTGGTGTTGCTTTTAAAAAGCGCATTGCCACAAACGGCGCAAGAATAAGTACCTAATTCTTTAAAATCTTCAAACTTACTGGTCCAAGGTCTTTCGGTTCCTTTTTGCCTAGCTATATAAAATACCTCCGGCGATAATATTTTTTTCCAAGCATCTTCTGCCACAGCGATTTTAGTGGTATCGGTTCTAGAAAAATGCGGATTATTGTTTTTAGTCGTGTCTTCCATAATTGTCGCTTTTTGATGTAACGTAGATCCACTGCAGCTTTGCACGGTTATCAAGCATAATAAATAGAGCATTATCTTTTTCATATTCTGCCAAGATCTGGTATTTAAAGGTATAACAAAAGGGTCCTTGGTTTAGTTGTGTATTAGGCCAAATTCGTATATTTGTTGCAAGCAAGAATCCCAACCAACATGTTTAATATTATTTTATTTGGACCTCCCGGCAGTGGAAAAGGTACGCAAAGCGAGAATCTAATTGCATCTTATGGATTAAAACACCTTTCTACCGGCGATTTACTAAGAAGTGAAATTGCCAATCAAACGCCACTAGGCCTAGAAGCCAAGCGTTTTATGGATCAAGGTCAGTTGGTTCCAGATGAGGTAGTAATTGGCATGATTAGCTCGGCCCTAGATAACAATCCAGCTGCAAAGGGGTTTTTATTTGATGGATTTCCACGTACAGAGGCGCAAAGTATTGCCCTTGACAAGCTTTTAGCGCTCAAAGAAACCGAAATTAGCTTAGTGCTTGCATTAGAAGTAAGCGAAGAAGAGCTCGTTAAACGCTTATTAAACAGGGGGTTAACCTCTGGAAGATCTGATGATACCAACGATACGGTGATTAAAGCACGTATTACTGAATACGAACAAAAAACAACGGTAGTAGCAAACTACTATGCTGGTTTTGATAAAGTGGTGAAAATCAAGGGAGAAGGAACGGTAGAAGAAATATTTTCATCTCTACGCAGCGAAATTGATAAAAGGTTGTCTTAGTTATATAGCTAGTTTAACCAACAGCTAACTGCTTTCCCGCCATAGTTAATCCTAAGGCGGGATTTTTTTTGTTGATAATCAAGGTTTTAGGCTTCATTTTTGCTATTTAACAAGTTTTTAAGCTATAAAACAGGTACCTTTACTGCTTGATTAAGCTTCAACACATACAAGATTTATTTAAAAAAGGCGCCAAATTGGTGGCATTTTGCCTTTTTTTGACCTTAAGCAACGCCTGTTTTGCCGAACCCCTCCCAAAAGAGCAGCTTTACCAAAAACTGGATCTTGAGCAGCGCGGTCTTTCAAAAAAAGCGTTTGACTTAGCCGTAAGGGGTTTTGAAAAACTATTAGCACAGGGTAAATTAATGAACAGCGCCGTGCTGTCAATTGTTGACTTTAGCCTTCCTTCTTCACAAAAAAGACTCTTTGTTATCAATTTGATTTCGCAAGAATTGATTTTTTACGATTATGTAGCGCATGGAAAAAATTCAGGTGCTGCAATAGCAAAAAGTTTTTCCAATAATATAAATAGCTTAAAAAGTAGTCTTGGTTTTTTTGTGACTAAAAATACCTACAACGGAAAAAATGGATTGTCTTTGGAGCTAGATGGAAAAGAAAAGGGAATTAATGATCATGCATTAGCTAGATCGGTTGTCATTCATGGCGCACCCTATGTGAATGAAAATTTGGCTAAACAAAAATATGGTATGGGAAGAAGTTGGGGTTGCCCAGCAGTACCAGAGAAAATTAATAAATCTTTAATTGAATCAATTAAAGATGGCTCCTGCTTTTTTATATATGCGCCAGTCTACAAAAAAGAGAGCGCCTCCTTGTAGGAAGCGCTCTCAAATATAGGATTGGGTTAGTAAAGACTACTTTTTTTCTAATAATTTGAAGAACTGATCGAGTTGAGGTAATACCACAATTCTTGTTCTTCTGTTAGTTGCTCTACCTGCAAGAGTACTATTATCTGATACTGGCAAGTATTCGCTACGACCCGCTGCTGTCATGCGTTTTGGGTCAAGTCCATACGATTTTTGTAAGATGCGAACAATAGATGTTGCACGCTTAACACTCAAATCCCAGTTGTCATTTAATTCGTCTGTGCTGATCGCTACATTATCTGTGTGACCTTCAACCATAAATTCAATATCCGGTTGTGCAGCTAAAACTTTTGCTACTTTACCTAACACTACTTTAGCGCGCTCAGTAACATCATAGCTTCCTGTTTTAAATAATAATTTATCAGAAATATCTACATATACAACACCCTTATCAACTTTAACATTGATGTCTTGGTCATCTAAATCTCCTATAGCACCCTTTAGGTTCATTACAAGCGCCATGTTTAAAGAATCTTTACGCGCAATTGAACCTTGTAAGTCTCTAATGTAAATATCCTTTGCACCAATATTTTCTAAAGATTTTTTAATGCTCTCAGCTTGTGCGCCGGTGATTACAGACAAATCTTTTAACTGTTCCATTGCAGTGCTGCTGTTTTTACGCAAATATTCTACTTGCTCATTTAAGCCTACGATTTGCTCCTCTAGTGTGGCTTTTCTTGCGCTTAATTCAGAATTAGCAGATTTTGATTTGTCTAACTGTGCTTGGATGGCTTTAACTTCATCCTGAAGGGCACGGTACTTTTCTTGCATATCTAAGTAAGAACCACTTAATTGAACATACTTAGCTTCACTCTCTTTAAATTTCTTAGTACTCACACAAGAAAACAGTAATGCCGAAAATCCGATTACTGTGAATAGTTGTTTTAGTTTCATAACAGTATAAATTATTGATAGTTAATCGATATATAAACGCATTTATTGGTAAAAAATTGCGTTTTGATAGGGTTTACGATACAAAAATAACCTTTTTCTCCTCCTTTATCCACTGGTCGTAGTTATTTCCATAATACGATTCTATCGATTTTCGCTTAATTTTTAACGTTGGCGTTAGAAGACCATTAGGAATACTCCACTCTTCTTTACAAATGACCATTTTAGAAAGTCGTTCGTGGTGGTCTAGTTTACTATTAATTTTCTCCAAAAAGTTGCTCAAATCAACGTCAAGACCTGTTGGTACTTCTGCCGCAGAGGCGAGTGTACAAAGCACAAATGGTAAAGACATGCCCGAACCAACCACACAAGCCTGGCTAATGAGGGGGTGTTCCAATAGTTTGTTTTCGATAGGTGCCGGCATAATATATTTACCCTTGCTGGTTTTAAACTGGTCTTTGATACGTCCGGTAATGGTTAGACAGCCATTTTCATCGATAGCGCCCTCATCCCCCGTTTTTAAGAAGCCGTCTTCGAAAGATTCGGCGGTTAGCCCTGGCTCTTTATAATATCCTAGCATTGAGGCTTCGCTTTTTACTTGGACTTCATTTTCAGCGCTCAGTCTTACTTCTACATCCGTGTAGGACTGACCCACCGTACCAAATTTATGTAAGCCAACCCTGTTGGCATGAGACAGCGCCGAGTTTTCTGTCATACCATAGGCTTCTAAAATAATAATATCTAGTTTGGCAAACCACTCTTGAAGCGCAACACTAATAGGTGAAGCACCGGTAAAAATAAACTTGGCTTTAGAAAGACCTAGTTTCTTTTTTATCGCTTTTTTAATAATAGAAGAAATAATAGGAATGCTAAGTAGTGTGCTTAATTTTCTTTGTGGCATTTTTGATAAAACGCCTTCTTGCATTTTTTCCCAGATACGCGGTACCGCTAAAAATACAGTGGGTTGTGTATGCACCAAATTAGCAGTAAAGGTATCTTGGCTTTCTACAAAATAAATGGTACTTCCTGTAAATATAGCACCACACTTTACGAGCATTTTTTCTGCTACGTGACAAAGCGGTAAATAAGAAAAAAATATTTCTTTTTTAATTTGATGTATATGGTTCAAAAATTTGTCAACCGCAAATCCTACCGCATGAAAATTATGCATCACACCCTTTGGCTGACCCGTGGTTCCAGAAGTATATATAATTGTGGCAAGCGCCATAGGATCCTTTACCGGATTACCTTGTACGGGTTGTTGCTCCGCAATTAAATCATCCCAGTTTTGTGTATTTTTTTCGAGATAAAAAGGGAAACCAATTACAATTAAATTTTCTGGAACACCTTTGCGCATTTGATCTGCACCATCTAGTTTTCCAAAAAAAATAGCTTTGGCTTCGCTGTGTTCTAGAATTTGTTCAATAGAATCAGGCGTCATGTTTGGATACATGGGTACCGATACACAACCTGCAAAAGCAATGGCCAAATCTGCCATAATCCAGTGCGCACAATTTTTACTTAGTATCGCTACTTTATCGTCTTTGCCAAGACCCATTGCATTTAATGCGGCAGCCATTTTTCTTACTTGCTGTCCGGCCTCTGCCCAAGTAAAATTTTTATAGCTACCCGCTACTGGTTCCGATAAAAACAATTGATCCGGTTGTGATTGTTCAAATGCACAAAACTTATCAATGAGTGTAGGATAATTAGCCATGGTTATTTTTTATACGTGTCTAATAAATGTGCCATTCCGTATGCAGGAATTTTTCCTTGGAGAGGCGCAAAAAATGTAATTATTTTTAAAAAATCGGCGGATTCGTTATTGGTGGTATAAAACGGTTCGGCAAACGTGACTTCCTTTTTACCAAAGTCTAATCCAATCATTACAATGGGCACACCTGCGTTTTTTGCAATATGGTAAAAGCCGGTACGCAATCTTTCTGTTTTTTTTCTGGTTCCCTCTGGTGATAGCGCCAACACAAATTTATCGTGGCTATTAAAAAGTGCAACAACCTGGTCCACCATATTGTGCTTGTTAAACCGGTCTACGGGAAAGCCCCCCGTGCTTTTAAAGATAAAAGCAAAGGGCCCCTTAAATAAAGAGTCTTTACCTAGGTATTTAACATGTTCCAAATGCCTCACACTTCTTATGGCAAGACCAACTATAAAATCCCAGGCGCTGGTATGCGGTGCCACAATTAATACACACTTATCTAAATGATAGGGAAAGTTTTTCTGAATTTTCCATCCGGTAATCCATACAAATAGAGACCAAAAAAAGCGCATAGGCAGCATCGTTGGATAACAAGATAAGAAATCTATACTTTCTACAAAGGGCTGAACCGGTTATTTCATCTCCTCGCTTATTTTTTGTAAACGGAACATTTCATCTCTGAGGCGGGCGGCTTCTATAAAGTCCATGTCTTTTGCAGCGGCATCCATTTCTTTTTTAGCTTGCTTGACGGCTTTTTCTATTTGAGGAATGGTTGAATACACCACCTGCTCTGCAAAAGTTTGACTTTCTTTCTTGTCGTTGTTTTGTTGCATGGCGTTAGACGGATCGTACCCCTTAATATCAAGCACCGATGTTTGGGCAAACACCTGCTCCTTACTTTTTGAAACCGTTGTTGGTGTTATATTGTGTATCTCGTTGTAAGTAACTTGTTTGGCTCTACGTCGAGACGTTTCATCGATGGTGCGTTGCATGCTCATGGTCATTTTATCGGCATAAAAAATAACGAGTCCATTTACGTTTCGGGCTGCACGACCCGCTGTTTGTGTCAATGATTTTTCATTCCGTAAAAAACCTTCTTTGTCTGCGTCTAAAATAGCAACGAGTGAAACTTCTGGCAAATCAAGGCCCTCTCTTAAAAGGTTTACACCGACAAGTACGTCTATTACACCAAGGCGCAGATCACGTAAAATTTCTACGCGCTCAAGTGTATCCACATCACTATGGATGTATTTGGCTTTTATATTTCGCTTGGCTAAATAACTATTCATCTCTTCGGCCATGCGCTTGGTTAGTGTTGTAATAAGCACGCGGTCGCCACTTGCAATACGAAGATCTATTTCGTGGAGTAAATCATCGATTTGATGATGACTTGGACGAACCTCAATGGGGGGATCCAAAAGCCCGGTGGGCCTTACAACCTGTTCTACCACTACACCTCCGGTTTTTTCAAGTTCATATTCGGCAGGGGTGGCGCTCACAAAAATGGTTTGACCGATCATGTTATCAAACTCATGAAAATTAAGTGGTCGGTTGTCTATCGCGCTGGGTAAACGAAATCCATAATCTACGAGCGTCATTTTTCTAGACCTATCGCCACCATACATGCCCGCAATTTGCGGAATGGTTTGATGGCTCTCATCAATGATGCATAAAAAATCTTTGGGGAAATAATCCAGTAAACAAAAGGGTCTGGTACCGGGTTTTCTTCTATCAAAAAAACGAGAATAGTTTTCGATGCCGGAGCAATATCCAAGTTCCCGAATCATTTCTAAATCATATTCTACCCTTTCTTTGATGCGGTTGGCTTCTTGTTTTTTTCCAACGCGCATAAAATATTCGTACTGCGCGCGCATTTCATCTTGTATCTCGTGTATCACTTCTACAATCATGTCTTTGGGCGCTAAATATAAATTAGCTGGAAAAATAGCAGCATTGTCCATGGTACCAATGCGTTTGCTGGTTTCGGTTTCAATACTTTCTATGGATTCAATTTCGTCGCCAAAAAAAGTGATGCGGTAACCAAAATCTACGTACGGTAAATTAATATCTACCGTATCACCCTTTACCCTAAACGAACCACGTTTAAAATCATCTTGCGTGCGCGAATACAACGAATTGATGAGTGCGTGTAAAAATGCTTGTCTTGAAACCACCTGTCCCGTATGAATACGCACAATACCATTTTCATATTCGGTAGGATTTCCCATACCATAAATACAACTCACGCTCGCAACAATAATAATATCTCTACGACCACTTAATAATTGTGCCGTTGCCTGGAGCCTTAATTTATCTAGTTCTTCATTGATGCTTAAATCTTTTTCGATGTATACACCCGTAACGGGCATATAGGCTTCGGGCTGATAATAATCGTAATAGCTTACAAAATAACCTACCGCGTTGTCGGGAAAGAACTGTTTGAACTCGCCATAAAGCTGTGCCACAAGGGTTTTGTTGTGCGTGAGCACCAGCGTTGGGCGTTGTGTGTTTTGAATAACATTGGCGATGGTAAATGTTTTACCGCTTCCCGTTACACCAAGCAGTGTTTGATACTGCTCTCCCTCTAGTATGCCAGCGGTAAGCTGTGCAATAGCTCCAGGCTGATCACCTGCTGGTGTATAGGGTGCTTGAAGTGTAAAAGGCATTCGCGTTATTTTCTGGTAATGTTATAGATAGCAACAGGTGGCGTGAGCATTTGTTCGTGATCGTTTAACATATATATTTTTCGAACCACAGACATGCCCCTTATCACTTTTCCAAAAGCTGCATACCCAAGTTTGTCTTCTACATTTTCACCGCCTTCGTCAAGTCCAGATTGGCTGCCAATGCAAATAAAAAATTCGGCGTTAGCAGTGCCTGGTACATTGCGTGCCAATGATAAAACGCCATCGGTATGTTTAATTCCCGTTTTAGAAGTTGGTTCGTGCGGAATCCCTTTCATTTCGTAGAGCTTCATGTAATTGGTTTTCCAAAGTCCACCCTGCAAAATTTCGGTTTTGGGTGCGTTGGAAGGCTGGTTGGTTACGTTTAATACGCGGTAAAAAGAAGCGTCTTCATAAAAACCAGAATCGACGTATGATAAAATAGCAGCGCAGGTTTGAGGGGCTTTGTTAGGATATAGTTCAGCCACAATAACACCGTACTTGGTTTCAATTTGTATGCGCGGATTGGCCTGCTTTTTTTGCGTGCACGCAAAAAATACCAGGGCCATAATGCACAGTAGTAATGCGTTGTATCGGTATCCGAACTTATAAATATTTTTTACGCTATTAAATAAACCCATACCTGTTCATCGGCGATTACGCCGTTTTTAAATATTGCATTTTTTCGAATTCCTTCTAATACAAAATTGTTTTTTTCTAGTACACGCGCCGATGCTCCGTTACCTCCAAATATTTTTGCTTCTACGCGCACTATCTCTTTATTTTTTTTTATCGCCTCAAGCATTCGTGCAACTGCTGCTGTTGCAATCCCTTTACCCCAATAGTTTTCGCCAATAAAATATCCTAGCTCTACTGTTTTAGCATACACATCTTTGTGCCATATACAACTAATATTTCCCGCCACAACATGTCCAATTTCGATTGCAAAATTAGCAACGGGCTTTGCTTCGTTAGCGTGCTTAATCCAAGCAAGTGCATCCATCACCGTGTAAGGACTTGGAAATTCATTTCTGATGCTATTCCAAACGTTTCTATTATTAGCAACTGCGGCTAGGGCTTGTGCATCACTAATTTGCCAGTTCCTGATATTAATTTTTTGCATCCTACTTTACAATCTTCCTGTTTAAATATTCGCTGTAATCAGGAATAGTTGCATCATAATCCCCTTGCATAAAAGGTGATGTGATAACAAAATCGGCAGTGGCTCTATCACAAGCCATGGGTATATTCCAAAGTACACAAAGCCTTAAGAGCGCTTTTACATCACTATCGTGGGGTTGCGCTTCCATGGGGTCCCAGAAAAAAAACATCATGTCTATTTCACCAGATGCAATCATAGCGCCAATTTGCTGGTCGCCGCCCATAGGGCCGCTCATTAATTTTTTTACAGGTCTATCAATTTTTTCTTCAATAATTTTTCCAGTAGTGCCCGTTGCAATGAGTTCGTGTTTAGACAACACCACTTTGTTGTGTTCTACCCACGCCATTAAATCGGCCTTTTTGTTATCATGCGCCACAAGTGCTATTCTTTTTCGCGGACCTAATTTTTTAATGTTTTTCATGGGTGTTTCTATTAAAGCAGAAAGGTAGTTAAATTATTTTTTGATCGCGTATAAATGATAGCGAGTAATGGGTGCGCGGTGATGATAAAAGCATTCATCCAATTTGGTACACCGGTGGCGTGTAAAAGCATAAATAATAATATCAAATAAAGTGGATAAACAAACAGCAGGATCGCAAATAAAACCGAATCATAAAATACGGTGCCCTTTGTTTTGTGTCCTACAAAAGTCTTTATCAATACATATAATGGAGCGTGCCAGAACCAAGCTATTCCAATAATTGGAAATAAATAAATAGGGCGTTTGTGTTTTTTGGAAGGCGGTTCTTTAAAAAGCGACATCATTTCTTCCATGACATGGTTATTAAAATTATTTCGCTCAAGTGCTGCGTTAGGGTGTTCTGTATTTGTTTTAAAAAAATCGGTTGCAGCTACATTTTTCCCGAGCATGAGCAATATTTTTTTGCCAAAATGTTTAAAACCATTGTACGTGATAACCGCTGGAAGTACGGTAGGGCTTATCCCTTGGGCAACGGCTTGTTGTAAAATTCTGGAAGCCCCTTTTTTAAAGGGTTGAATTTCGTTTTTATTTAAACAAGTGCCTTCTATAAAAATTAATAGTATACCACCGTTTTTTAATACTTCTACGCTAGCATCAAAACTATTTTGATTTTTGTGTAAATGTTCTTTACCTTCTCTTTGTCTGTAAACAGGCATCATATTAAGTGAGCGCAATAAAAAATTATGCCAAGGCTTTGTAAACACGTCTCCTCTAGCCAAAAATGAAACCGGGTATTTACAATTAGCCGCAATTACAAGTGCATCAAAAAAAGAATCGGGGTGATTGGCCACAATTAATAAGGGTCCTTTTTGATGAAGCGCTGTTTTATTGTACACCTTGATAGACACACAAAATATTTTGAGCGCCATGCGTATCAAAAAAAGTAAAATATGGTACAGCAAGCCTGTTTTTTTTGTAAAATAAACAAAATAGCCGCCCCTTTATATAGGACGGCTATCTTTATTATTACTAACCCATCAAAAAACCCATATACTTTATTGTATTTAAGCTTCTGCTGCTGCAGTTCTTGCTTCGATAACCTTGGCTCTAATTTTAGCCTCTATTTCGTTGGCTAGTTCTGGGTTGTCGTGTAAAAGTGTTTTTACAGACTCTCTACCTTGGCCCAATTTATTGGTATCGTAACTAAACCAGCTACCGCTTTTTTGAACAATACCAAGCTCTACGCCCATATCTACTATTTCTCCTAGTTTACTGATACCTTCTCCAAAAATGATATCAAATTCGGCAGCTCTAAAAGGAGGTGCAACCTTATTTTTTACAACTTTTACTTTTACGTGGTTACCAACCGCTGCATCACCATCTTTGATTTGCGTCATTCTTCTGATGTCTAATCTTACAGAAGCATAGAATTTTAATGCGTTACCGCCAGTTGTTGTTTCGGGGTTACCAAACATGACGCCAATTTTTTCGCGTAATTGGTTGATGAAAATACACACCGTTCCTGTTTTATTTATAGTGGCTGTAAGCTTACGAAGCGCTTGGCTCATAAGTCTTGCATGAAGGCCCATTTTAGAATCTCCCATTTCGCCTTCTAATTCACTTTTTGGAACGAGCGCTGCTACTGAGTCAATGACCACTACATCTAGTGCACCTGATAATATTAAACGGTCGGCAATTTCTAATGCTTGCTCACCATAATCTGGTTGAGAAACGAGTAAACTATCTACGTCTACGCCTATTTTTTTAGCATACGCACTATCAAAAGCATGCTCCGCATCGATGATGGCGCACATACCACCCTTTTTTTGGGCTTCTGCAATTACATGAATCGCAAGCGTTGTTTTACCTGAAGATTCTGGACCATATATTTCTATAATTCTACCTTTTGGTAAACCACCTATGCCAAGTGCGCTATCAAGTCCTATAGAACCGGTTGAAATTACTTCCATGGGTTCTTGGCTACGTTCGTTCATCATCATGACAGAACCTTTGCCATAGTCTTTGTCTATTTTGTCGATTGTTAATTTTAGCGCTTTTAATTTTTCAGTGTTACTCATATGGTTGTTTTTACTTGTTACGTGCTAATAGATAACAAAGATAATACCCCTTTGTTAAACAAACTAATTTTTTTAGTATTTTTTAGCTAATGGGTTTAGCGGGGTATATTTTGTTACCGATGATTAAATGTAAAACAAGGTTTTTGAAAAGCCTCCCTGTATTTATGCGCATTTTATCTAGATGAGTCTAATATATTGATTATCAGTATGTATTGGTCATATCGTAATCTACGCAAATAATATAATGTGCCTTATTTTGGTTCTCCGCTTCAAGTTTTTGTATGTTTTTTTGGCTAACGGTTGTAATGGTCTTTATTTTTAGTAAGGGGTTGGATTTTGCTAAATACCATCGAATACCCTCGTAGTTTTCGGAGTGATAAGAGCCATTATAATGTATAAATAGGCTACCAGGAAGCTGCGTGGCCAGTATAAAATGCGCCATTGTTGCGTCTTTGCTGGCTTGTGCTTTTGGAAGATTTTCGCCGCCATGACCACCCATCATCGCAATCATGTTTTTATAGCCCGGAAGTTCAGGATCATATGCCATTGGAAGTGGTGCCATCCAAGATTTTTCCTGTGCTGTTAAACTATCAAGTGCTGTAAATCCTTTTTTAGAAACCAGTGATGCATATTTACGCGGAATATTAGTAGCCGTAAATGGAATGTTTTTTTTTTTAGCAAAATTTACAAGTGGTGCATAGTCGGTTGGATAATTTTTCCATAAACGCGCCGATGAATCCAGTTGTTTCGCGTTTATTTTTCCTTGTAAATAATGATCTAGTGCTTGTTGATTGTCCCGCTCAAACATTTCGGCGCCAAGTGTTAATTTTCTTTTTTCAAATAAGTCTTTGGTAACGCTTAATTGAAGCCAGTGTGCAATAGCGTTGTTATGGTATTCTCCAAAAAGCACAATGTCATTTTGTGCTAACACGCGAATCATTTTTTTATAGCCTATTTTTTTTCCTTTGCTATTGTACAAAACAAATGGTATTTTTTTCTGCGCAAAAACGCCTACAACAAAAAATAATAGAGCAACTGATACAAATAATTTTTTCATTTTTTTTGATTGTTAAAAAAAGATTCTAATCTAAATTGGTTACTCATTCTTTTATGATGGATAAAAGAATTTTTTACTGTTTTGAATTGTCTTGGTCATTATTAATTTTAACGTTAGTAATCATACTAACTATCTCAAACGAGGCCATCCATATCGCTTTTATCTATTGCACGAATTATAACAGGTCTATTTTTCTCTACTGCACTAAATAAATATTTTTTAAAGTTTAAAGCAAAATCAGGTCTTGTTATTATATAATAAAATAATCCTCTCATTGCTTTATCATCCTTTTCTGTAAATTTGTGTTTATTTGAAAAGTTTTTATACCCTTTTGTAATCATTACTTTATCAACAATACTCTTAACATCAGCCACCCAATTGTATTCACAACCACCTTGCTTTATTTGTCCATACATTAATGAATGATAAAAATTTCTATCATCACCAAAGTTCCTTTCGGTAGAGTATCTATCTTCCCATGGATAATCTTGATGTTTATCACGTGCGCTTGCAATAATCTCCTCGAGATTTTCTTCTTGTTTTAATATATCAACATAATCCTTAACAAAATCTTTATCATCATATAAGTTATCCAATGAATCATATACAGCTTTTGAAAGCATCGATGATTTTAGATTTGTTTTCTTAAATAATCCAAATCCAATTTTTGATACAATTATTAAAACAATGATAAATACACCCAAATTGTGTTGTAGAAAGTATAACCAATATTGATTCATCTTGTTTTGTTATTTACCAACCAATACCATAATCTTCACCGTTGTTAGAACTTCCACCCCAAAGGCTTCCATGCTTCCAATCAAAAAATATAGCATTGATAGGACCACTGCTTCTTGGATCAAAACTTAGTTTGTAACCCATATTTTTTAATTCGGTTCTAACTTTTTCTGGGGTATTAGTGTGGAGTGTTAAATTACCTGGTTTTGGTTTTCTGTCGGAAATTTTATTACCCCCGAGCGATAACCATAGTTGATTGGAATTAATATTCGCTGCTTCTGCCGCTTGTTGTACCGTCATTCCAAATTCAACCATGTTTAAAAAAAACTGTAATAAATTTTGATCCTGTGTATCACCGCCTTGTACTGCAAAAGATAAAAATGGTTTTCCATCTTTTAATGCAAGACTTGGTGTTAATGTAACACGTGGTCTTTTTCCGGGTGCAACAACATTAAATGGATTTTGAATAGCGTCTAAAACAAAAGATTGCATACGCTGACTCATTCCAACACCTGTATTACCAGCAATACATGCAGGAATCCAACCGCCGCTTGGTGTAATTGAAACCACCCATCCGCTGGTGTCTGCAGCTTCTACAGAAGTAGTACCTCTCCATAAACGGTCCATGTATAATTCATTGTTTAAATCCTCATTTTTAGCTATTTCTGTACCGTCATGACTTGGTAATACCCCTGTTTTTCTAGTTGCTGTGTCGTTACTATAGAGCGCAGCTCTTTGTTGTAATAGATTTAAAAACGGGTTTTCTTTACCCTCAAAAGGATAAGGATCTCCAGGTGCTGTATTTGGATTATTGAAACCAACAGGTATCTCTGAAGCTCTTTTTTTAGCGTAATCCTTACTGAGTAAGCCTTTTATAGGTATCTGTTTAGAAAATAATGGATCGCCATAGTAAAAATCGCGGTCTGCGAAACTTAAATTCATAGCCTGATATACGGTATGGATATAGGCTGGTGAATTATATCCCATCGATTTTAAGTCATAATTTTCTAGAATATTTAAAGCTTGTAACATACTGGGGCCTTGTGTCCAAGATTGTAGCTTATAAACGTCAATACCTTTATAATTTATTTGTAAAGGTGTTTCAATGATGGGTTTCCAATTGGCTAAATCTTGACGTGTTATAAGTCCACCCTGCTCCTGTGCACCACGCACAAACTCTTCAGCAATATCACCTTTATAAAAACGGTCGTATGCAGCATAAATCGCTTCCTTTCTAGATTTACCTTTTTTAAGTGCTTGTTTTTCTGCGTCTACTAATTTTTGTAAAGTAGCTAGTAAATCTTTTTGAATAAAAATTTCTCCGGCTTCAGGTGCTTCTCTTTTTTCTCCAAAGTGTGGCAATAAAACTTTTTTACTATAAGGCCAATCTTTAATTCTTTGTTTACCTCTTTCGATACTATTTGCTGTTTGTGCATCAATTGGATAACCAGCAGCAAGTTGCATCGCTGGTTTTAAAACTTCTTCCAATCGCATGGTTCCATATTCTGCAAGCATAAAACAAATTCCGCCCGGTGTGCCTGGTGTTGTTGCTGCTAATGGACCATATTCGGGTGGATAATGCATCCCTTTATTTTTGAAAAATTCTGGTGTTGCACCCGTAGGAGCCACGCCCATGGCGGATATGGCAATAACTTTTTTTGTTTTTGGATTGTACATTAACGCCTGTGTTTCACCCCCCCAGCTTAATACATCCCACATCGTACAAGTGGCCGCCAACATAGCACAGGCTGCATCTACGGCATTTCCACCTTTGTTAAAAATAATAGAACCAGCAGTTGCAGCGAGTGGTTTACCAGTAATGGCCATCCAATTTTTTCCATGCAATGGAGGTTTTTGAGTAGGTTGCGCTTTTACTGTGTAAGACAGCATCAAAAACGCAAATACAAATTTTAATATTTTCATAAGATTGAAATTACAAGAAGCAATTGATTTTTTTGAATCTAATTTTTTTAAAAAAATGTGTGTTAATAAAACCCGTAATAATAGATTTAATACCTTTTTATTTAAATAAACTATTACTATTACGGGTGTTAATACCTTAATAACCTTCTTATACACATACTTATATTTTTAATATTAACGGGTTATACACTTCTATACACAGTTTTATAAACAATTTTTATAGATGCATTATAGATTTATCAACCAATATTTATGTTTTTCCCGTAGGTTATTATATTATAATTTTTTTAGTATCCACTATTTATAAACTGTTAATTAACTGGGTGTAAAATGGGTTCATTTTAGCCCATTAGCCCAAAATTGCCTTTTACCCTGTTACTTATTATACTTCTATCCACAAGAATATCTTAAAAAAGGGTGGTTTTCCACCTAAAATACTACTTATTAAGCTGCAGTTTGTGGATAGAAATAAGCCCGCAATACCTTATTTTTGCCGTCCGGTAATTTGCCGGTTATTTTATTTATTATAATTCGTTTTTATGTCTGTTATTCAAAGTATTCGTGACCGGGGTAATTGGATCATTATTATTATGATCGCTATAGCTTTATTTGCTTTTATATTACAAGATGGTGTTGGCAAAGGGGGAAGTATGTTTTCTAATTCAACAACTATTGGTGAAGTAAATGGTCAAAAATTAGAAAAAGCTGCTTTCGATGAAAAATTAGCGATGCAAGAAAAAATGTATGCTAGTCAGGGTGCTCAAAGAGATCAACTCCTCGGTTCTTTATGGAATCAAGAAGTGGACCGTTTATTGATTGAAGCTGAGTGTGCTAAACTTGGTTTACAAGTAACAGCTAAAGAATTAAGTGATATTTTATTTTCTGAAAATTCTCCATTAAAACAAGAGTTTACAGATCCTGCAACAGGCCTATTTAAAGTAGAAGATGCGAAAAAAGCACTTGCTCAAATTAAAAAAAGCAAAAATGCGGAACAGATTAAAAAGATCAACCAGGTATATATTCAACCTGTATTAGAACAAGTATTACGTACTAAATATAGTGTGTTACTTCAAAAATCAGCGTATATTCCTAAGTGGATGGTTGAAAAACAAACCGCTGATAACAACCAAATTGCAAGTGCATCTGTCGTATTTGTTCCATATGCAAGTATTGCTGATAGTACTGTAAAAGTTACTGATGATGATATTGCCAATTATGTTAAAGCACATACTTCTGCATACAAAAAAGAGGAAGAAACGAGATCTATCGCTTATGTAACTTTCAGTGCCGTGCCTAGTAGTACAGATAGTGCAGCCGTTTTAAATGATGTTGTTGCACAAAAACAAGATTTTACTTCAGCTACCGATAATGCAGGTTTTTTAAATAGAGTAGGTAGTGATATAGCATACTACGACGGATATTTTAGTAAAAACAGAATGCAACAAACCAATAAAGACACACTTGTTAAAATACCTACAGGTACTGTTTATGGTCCTTACGTAGATGGTAATGCTTATGTACTAGCTAAAATGATAGGCGTGAAAAATTTGCCCGATAGTGCAAAAGTGCGCCATATTTTAATTGCTACATCAAACCCAAGTTCTGGTCAACAAATTAGACCTGATAGTCTTGCAAAAAATCTGATTGACTCTATTAAATTAGCCATTGCTGGTGGTGCTGACTTTGGAGCCCTTGCGCTAAAATATTCTGATGATGGTGGTAGTAAAAATAATGGCGGCGTTATAGATTATTTTCCACAAGGTAAAATGCTGGGAGCGTTTAACGATTTTTCTTTTGAAAAACCAAAGGGAACAAAGGATGTGGTTAAATCTGAAGTTGGATATCACTACACAGAAGTGTTAGACCAAAAGAATTTTGCGCCCGCTTACAAAATTGCTTATTTATCTAAAGCGATTGTTGCTAGTAGCGAAACAGTAACTGCTGCTTCTACTGCTGCCGCTGCTTTTATTGCTAATGCTAAATCTCAAAAAGAGTTTGAACAGAGCGCACTAAAAAACAAACTACAAATTTTGAACGGTGTAGATATTAAGAAAAACGATTTCACTATTACGGGCCTTGGAAAAAGTAGAGAAACGGTGCGCTGGTTGTATGATAATAAAGTAGGCACTATATCTTCTGAGCCTACCGAAATTGGTGACATATATTTTGTTGCTATGATTACCTCAATTAGCGAGAAAGGAACCATGGGTGTTGCGGAGGCGAAACCGCTCGTAGAGGGATTGGTAAGAAACGAGTTAAAAGCAAAGCAAATTATTGCATCTAAATTTAAAGGATCTACACTTGAGGATTTTGTAAAGAGTGCTGGTTTCCCAGCACAGCGTGTTGATAGTTTAAGTTTTGCTTCTCCCTTTGTACCGGGTTTGGGCGCAGAACCAAAAGTAGTAGGTGCTGCATTTAATAAATCACTCATTGGAAAAAACACCGCAGCCATTGAAGGTACCGCTGGTGTGTTTGCTGTTAAGCCCGAAGGTATTGGTGCTGCTCCTACTATGCAAGATCCTACCGCTATATCATCTGCCTTATTGCAAGCAGTTCAATCAAATATATTTAGAGGTTTTGAAGCGATTAAGAAGTCTGCAAAAATTACAGACAACCGCGCTACTTTTTATTAATAGAAAAAACTATTTATTTAAAAGCCCCGGCCTTATTAGGTTCGGGGCTTTTTTATTTGTAATAATGATGGTATTCAATTTCTTTTCTAACATTTTCGGGAACCAAATAGCGAATGGTTTTTTGGTCCTTGATACTATCTCTAATATCTGTTGCAGAAATATTTAAAAGTGGTGCGTTTAAAATTGTAACATTTGCCTCAAGCGTGTCAACGGTTTCAAAGCCCGGGCGCAGGTATACATAAAAGGAATATTTTTTTAAAAGGATATCCGCATTTTTCCAACGCTTAATATTTATAAATCCATCGCTACCCATAACGATTGCGAATTCATGTTGCGGATATTTTTCTTCTAAATAAATAAGTGTATCGATAGTATATGAGGGGCGCGGTAATTTAAATTCAACATCGGAAGCCCTCAATCTTGTTTCATCTTTTTCTATGGCGAGGTTTACAAGGTGTAGACGGTCGTATTCATTTAATAAAGAACCGGCCTGTTTAAATGGATTTTGAGGAGACACCACAAACCAAACTTGTTGTACATCTGTTCTATTCACCACATGACTCGCGATCATCAAATGACCGTGGTGAACTGGATTAAATGAACCAAAATACAAACCTATCTTCATCTAATTAATTGATAATTAATGTTTTATAAGCTATTTATTGCTGGTGCTACTATAATACTGTCTGCTTCACTCAAACGTAAGCTTAAATGATATCCAGAAACTTCAATCGAAATTGGATCACCCAGCGGTGCCACTTGAACTACTTTTACGGGTTCGCCAGGTACGCATCCCATTTCCAACAATTTAATATAAAGCTCATCTTTTTCAAATGAGTGAATGATCCCAGCCTCTCCCGCTTCTAATTCCGATAATTTTTTCATACACTTTTGTGTTAGTTGCGCTTTGTGCAAAGGTACCGCCCGCCGCAAAGAAATTGTTACGAAATTTGGAGTTAAACTTAACTTGCACCTATGCAAAAAGTAAACTTCCAAAAGGCCGACTCTACGCTTACGCTAACAAGTAAAACCGAACTAAAGGCGTTTATTGAAATCTTATTTAAAAAGGAGAAGACTCCGCTTGCAACCATTAACTATATTTTTTGCTCAGATAAATATTTATTGTCTATCAATCAGCAGTTCTTGAACCACGACAAATACACTGATATTATTACGTTTGGCTTACACGATAAGGGAACACCTGTTGTAGCAGAGGTGTATATTAGTACTGATAGGGTTAAGGAGAATGCCGCCACCCATGGTGTTACTTATACCAACGAAATGCTCCGTGTTCTTTTCCATGGTGCCCTTCATTTATGTGGCTACAAGGATAAGAGCAAGGCAGACATTCTTACTATGCGCTCCAAAGAAGACGTCTACTTAAAGCGTTATACAAAAAAGTAGGTTCCACGTGGAACGGGTGCTCCAACGATGACGCTTCTGGTATTCCACGTGGAACGGAAAGCCACCTGAACTCCAAAGATGTTTCACGTGAAACACTCAATTCTAACCCACTAGCACCTTATTTTCTTTTTGATTGAATTATCTTTGCATCCATGTTTCCAGATTATGATGTAATTGTTGTAGGTGCCGGCCACGCAGGTTGTGAAGCCGCCGCTGCCGCCGCTAACCTAGGTAGCAAAGTGCTCCTAGTTACTATGAATATGCAAACCATTGCCCAAATGAGCTGTAACCCAGCTATTGGTGGTATTGCAAAGGGTCAGATTGTGCGTGAGGTAGATGCGATGGGTGGATATACCGGACTAGTTACAGACGCAAGTACCATTCAGTTTCGAATGCTTAACAGAAGCAAGGGTCCTGCCATGTGGAGCCCACGTACACAAAATGACCGAATGCTGTTTGCGGCCAAGTGGAGAGAGATGCTAGAAGAAACCACCAATGTAGATTTTTACCAAGATACCGTGCGGGGGTTAATCATAAAAGACAATAGAGCGGGTGGTGTAATAACAGGACTAGGTCATGAAATCAGATCTAAAACAGTGGTGGTTACCTCTGGAACCTTTTTAAATGGCATCATTCATATAGGTGAAAAACAATTTGGTGGCGGAAGAGTCGCAGAAAAAGCCGTTACGGGTATTACAGAGCAGTTGGTTTCTTTGGGAATGGAAAGTGACCGACTAAAAACTGGAACCCCTCCAAGGGTAGATGGAAGGAGTTTAGATTATTCTAAAATGGAGGAACAGGCTGGAGATGAGGAGGTTGTGGGTTTTTCATATAAAGACACACCGCGTATCAAGCCCGCAGATCAGCGTAGTTGCCATATTACCTATACCAACCAAAAAGTCCACGACTTATTAAAAAAGGGGTTTGATAGAAGCCCTATGTTTCAGGGTAGAATAGAAGGTGTTGGTCCAAGGTATTGCCCAAGTATAGAAGATAAAATTAATCGCTTCGCGGAAAGAGATAGACACCAATTGTTTGTGGAGCCCGAAGGCTGGAATACCGTTGAAATATACGTAAACGGTTTTTCTACCTCATTACCAGAAGAGGTTCAATACGAAGCCCTTCGTAGTGTACCTGGCTTTGAAAATTGTCGTTTTTTTAGACCCGGCTACGCCATTGAATACGATTATTTTCAGCCTACACAATTAAAATATTCTTTAGAAACCAAGCTTATCGAAAACCTGTTTTTTGCCGGACAAATAAACGGTACCACTGGTTACGAAGAAGCCGCCTGCCAAGGACTTATGGCTGGAATAAACGCGCACCAAAAGGCGCGAGCATTAGACCCGGTAATTTTAAAAAGAAGTGAAGCATATATTGGCGTACTCATAGACGATTTAGTGGGCAAAGGAACAGAAGAGCCTTACCGTATGTTTACTTCTCGTGCAGAGTTTAGAACGCTCTTAAGACAAGACAATGCGGATTTACGATTAACCCCTTTAAGCTATCAATTAGGTCTTGCCAAGCAGGACAGAATGGACGCCGTGGAAGCGAAAAAAAATAGCGTTGAAGCAGTTAAAACTTTACTGAATTCTTATAGTATTGAACCTTCAGAAATTGAACATTATTTCAACGAAGTAGCGTCTGCTTCTATTACAGAAAAACAAAAAGCCTCAAAAATACTACTCCGTCCAAACGTAGACCTGGTGGGTCTTTCAGCAGCTATGCCCCGATTAAAAGAAGCACTACAAGCATTTCATCCACAGGTTTTAGAGCAAGCAGAAATTCAAATTAAATACGAACGCTACATCGAAAAAGAACAAGAAATTGCAACGCGTATGTTGCAAATGGAAAACCATATTATTCCAGAAAGTTTTAACTACGATGGTATGGCCGCGCTCTCTAACGAGGCGATGCAAAAATTCAAAAAAATAAGACCGAGTACGCTGGGCCAAGCCAGCAGAATTAGCGGCGTTAATCCGAGCGATATTCAAATACTCATGGTTTATATGGGCAGATAGGCCCACTCACATAATTGCGTCAATAGGGTATGGGATTTTTATGTACATTCATAAGTAAAACCAACTACTTGAAAAAACTACTACAAGCCACAATTGCAGCAGCAGGAATTTTCCTGTTTACCGCTTGCGCAAACAATAACAATGCGCCATCATTAGCAACGTTTTTAGGACCCAAAGATTCTGGTGTACAGCAAGCGGGCATCAAAATGATTCCGATTACAACACCCGTTGGAACTTTTAAGGTTTGGACTAAATCCATTGGTAATAGCGCGCGTGTAAAAATATTGCTTTTACACGGCGGACCTGCCATGACCCACGAATACATGGAATGCTTCGAAAGTTTTTTACCAGCACAGGGATATGAAATTATTGAGTATGATCAGTTAGGTTCTTTTTATAGTGATCAACCAAAAGATAGCAGTCTTTGGACCATCGACCGTTTTGTAGACGAAGTGGAACAGGTGCGTGTGGCACTTAATTTAACCAAAGACAATTTTTATATTATTGGAAACTCATGGGGTAGTATGCTAGCCATGGAATATGCATTGAAATACCAACAGCATATTAAAGGTATGGTGATTGGAAACATGATGGCTAGTATTCCTGATTATGCAAATTATAACAAAGTACTTCGCAAAGAAATGCGCCCTTCGCTCGTAGATTCTTTACAAAACTATGAAGCCAAAGGAATGTATAAAGACCCAACGTATACCTCTTTAGTGTTTAGTGAATTTTATACCAAGCACCTTTGCCGATTACCAGAGTGGCCTAATTCAGTAATGCGCTCACTTCAACACGTAAATGAAGAAATTTATGTGATGATGCAAGGTCATTCTGAATTTACAGTGGGTGGTCGTATTGTAAATTGGGACCGCAAAAAAGACCTAGCCTCTATTAAAGTACCAACACTTACAGTAGGTGCAAAATATGATACCATGGACCCTGAACACATGAAATGGATGAGCACACAATTTCCAAATGGTCAATATTTATATTGCCCCAACGGAAGCCACCTTGCTATGTGGGATGATCAAAAGGTATTTATGGATGGCGTTATTAATTTTATAAAATCTGTAGACCAAGGAAAAACAAAATAAAACAACAAGTATGAAAAAAATCTGCCTGATGTTTGTTGGGTTACTGCTCTTAAATTTCGGGCAGGCTCAAGAAACTTTTCAAGTAAATGGCGTTGGCGATAAGCGCGACGGCTGTTACGCATTTACAAATGCAACCATTGTAAAAGATGCGCAAACCACCATTAAAAATGCAACGCTCGTTATTAGAGATGGAAAAATTGTTGCAGTAGGTGAAGGTGTTGCCGTTCCAGCAGACGCTGTAGTGGTAGACTGTAAAGACAAATTTATTTATCCGTCTTTTATTGATGCCTATACTGATTATGGTATGCCTCAACAACAGCGCGCGCAAGCGGGATTTAGTTTTGGAGGACCTAGTCAATTAACCAACAACCAAAAAGGTGCGTATGGTTGGAACCAATCATTAAAATCTGATGTAGAAGGTCATAAACTTTTTTCGGTGGATGATGCGAAAGCAAAATCATTTAGAGAAACAGGGTTTGGTGCCGTACTTACACACCAAAAAGATGGTATTGTTAGAGGAACCGGAGCTGTTGTAGCGCTTGCAAACAACAAAGACAATTTTGTAGTTATTAAAGAAAAGGCAGCTTCTTTATTATCTTTTAATAAAGGAACTTCTTCTCAAACCTATCCAAGTTCATTAATGGGTTCTATCGCGTTACTTCGTCAAACTTATTTAGATGCGGCTTGGTATAAAAACAACCCGGCTGCAACAGGTTTACAAGGGGATGGCGTAAATATTACCCTTCAATCATTTAATGCAAACGCGGGTCTTCCTCAAATTTTTGATCCTGCCGATAGAGGTGCTGGTGATGTTTGGGGCGTGATGCGCGCAGACCGCGTAGGTGATGAATTTGGCGTACAATACATTATTAAAGCAACCGGAAAAGAATACCAAAGAATTAAAGAAGTGGCCGCTACCAAAGCACCACTTATTGTACACTTAAATTTCCCAGTGGCAATGGATGTTGAAGATCCTGCTGATGCAAGACTTGTTTCATTACAAGACATGAAGCACTGGGAACTAGCGCCAACCAACCCAGGTGCTATTGAAAAAGCAGGCATTCCTTTTTGCTTAACAAGTGCTGATTTAAGAGACGCTAAATCATTTTTAGCGAGCGTAAGAAAAGCTATTGAAAACGGTTTATCAGAAAAAGCAGCTATGGACGCACTTACAAAAACACCAGCAACTTGGTTTGGTGTGTATGATAAAGTAGGTAGCATCGAAGCCGGAAAATTAGCCAACTTCATTGTTACAACAGGGCCTGTTTTTGCAGAAAAAACAACCTTATTACAAAACTGGGTACTCGGAGAAAAGCACGCTGTTAACGAATCTGCGTGGACAAGTGTGAATGGAAACTATTCCCTCACTTTAAACACAGCAACCCCTCAAACATTTGCTTTCGAAATTAAAAGCAACAATAGCGCAACAGTAATCGCCAAAGACACCGTTGCTGCAACATTTAGTTACGATGGTAAAGTAGTTAAGTTCTCTTTCGCTCCAGAAAAGCGCTCTCGCAACAATATTAGATTTACCGGTTTTAACACAGGTAATACTTTTAATGGAACAGCGCAGGACGCAGACGGAAATAATTTTACTTGGACTGCTGTGTATGCTTCTGCTGCTAAACCGGATACTGCTTCAAACGCAGGAGGCCGCGGCCGAATGGGCGCGGGCGGCAATGGCGGCGGCGCTAATGTAGGTGCTGGCAAAATGGGAAAAGTAACTTTTCCGATGATGGGTTTTGGCGTAGATTCTTTAACTACCAACGCACAGGCTTATTTAATTAAAAATGCAACTGTTTGGACTTCAGAAAAAGAAGGCATTTTGCAACAAACAGATGTGCTTGTTAAAAATGGTAAGATTGCTAAAGTGGGCAAAAACTTATCAGATGCAACTGCAAAAATTATTGATGGTACCGGCAAACACGTAACAGCGGGTATTATTGATGAGCACTCACATATTGCATCTGCTTCAACCAACGAAGGTGGACAAAGCGTAACTTCTGAAGTACGTATTCAAGATAATATCAACCCAGACGATATCGATATTTACCGTCAATTAAGTGGCGGTGTTACAACCTCACACATTTTACACGGTTCTGCAAATACCATTGGTGGTCAAACGCAGTTAATTAAATTAAGATGGGGTGCAGATGATGCGGGCTTACTATTTAAAGGTGCCGATCCATTTATCAAATTTGCCTTAGGAGAAAACGTAAAACGTACTTCTTCTTCACAAGGTAATAACCGTTACCCTGATACTAGAATGGGCGTAGAACAAGTGTTAAACGATGCGTTTGCAAGAGCAAAAGCATATGAAGCAGCACTTGCAAAAAACCCAGCCACTAGACGCGATCTAGAATTAGATGCGCTTGTAGAAATCATGAATAAAAAACGTTTCATTACTTGTCACTCTTATGTGCAAAGTGAAATTACAGCAACCATGCGTGTTGCAGAAAAGTATGGTTTTAAAATAAACACATTCACGCACATTTTAGAAGGTTATAAAGTAGCTGATAAAATGAAAGCGCACGGTGTAGCTGCATCAACTTTTTCTGATTGGTGGGCATACAAAGTGGAGGTTACAGATGCTATCCCTTACAACGCTGCTATTATGACAAAAGTGGGTTTAAATGTTGCGATCAATTCTGATGATGCAGAAATGGCGCGTCGCTTAAATCAAGAAGCTGCAAAGAGTGTAAAATATGGTGGTCTTACAGAAGAAGAGGCCCTTAAAATGGTGACCATCAACCCAGCTAAAATGTTACACGTTGATAGCAAAGTTGGAAGTATTAAAGCAGGTAAAGATGCTGACCTTGTAGTATGGAGCGATAATCCATTAAGTATTTATGCGAAAGCAGAAAAAACAATGGTGGATGGTATCGTTTATTTTGACCGCGAAAAAGACGCACAAATGCGTAAGCAAGTGCAAGCAGAACGTAGCCGCTTGGTGGCTAAAATGGCGGGTGAAAAAAGAGCGGGAAGACCAACAGTACCAGCAGCTCCAAGCTTTAAGGAAGTACATATTTGCAACGACCACTCACATAAATTAGGGATGCTTGAAATAGAAGCTGACGAATTAGAAGCAACCCAAAACGATAACAAATAAATTGTAGCGACATGAAAAAAATAATAGTTACACTTGGCGCGCTCGTATCATTCACTGCTGCAGTATTTGCACAAGATGATGTTTACCCAGCCGCAAAACAAAGTAAAAAAACAGCCATTGTTGGTGCCACCGTGCACGTAGGCAATGGACAAGTCATAGAAAACGGAACCGTTGTATTTGATAATGGTAAAATTGTATATGCTGGTGATGCAGCCGCTGCGCCAAAAGCAGAAAATACCATTGATGCAAAAGGCAAACAGGTATATCCGGGTTTAATTTTACCATCTTCTAATTTAGGTTTACAAGAAATATCTGGCGTTAGAGGTAGCACCGATATTAATGAAATAGGTGAGTTTAACCCAAGCGTACGAAGCATTGCAGCGTATAAAGCAGAGTCTGTTATTGTTAATACTTTAAGGCTTAATGGTATTTTATTGGCACATACAGTGCCGGGTGGTCAGCTCATTGCAGGTCAATCTTCGGTGGTACAATTAGACGCATGGAACTACGAAGACGCGGCGTATAAAACCGATATGGGTATGCATTTTTATATGCCTAGCTTGTTATCAAGAGGCGGTGGCCGTGGCTTTGGCGGTGGTAGAGGTTTTGGTGGCGCCCCAGCTGGCGATCCTATCAAAGAAGCGCTTGATAAAATTGAAAGCGTAAAAGCAATTTTTAGAGAAGCAAAAGCCTATCATCAAAAAGGAGCCGACAAACAAATCAATTTAAAATTAGAAGCAACCAAGGGTTTATTTAACAACACACAAAAATTATTTGTGCATTGTGATCAGGTAAAACAAATGATTGTTGCCATTGATTTTGTAAAGGAATTTGGTTTTGATGTAGTGGTAGTTGGCGCTAGCGAAAGCTGGCAAATTGCTGATCTTTTAAAAGCCAATAACATTGCTGTAATCTTAACACAAGAACATAGTTTACCTACCAGCGATGATGATGATATTGATCAGCCTTACAAAGCAGCAAGCGTTTTACAAAAAGCGGGCGTGTTGTTTTGCTTAAATGATGACGATCCTCAAAACCGTGGTAGAAACCTAATGTTTAACGCTGGAACCGCTGCTGCATATGGTTTAGGTAAAGAAGGCGCCCTTCAAGCCATTACCTTAAACGCTGCTAAAATTTTAGGTGTAGCAGATAAAACAGGCAGTTTAGAAGTAGGCAAAGACGCCAATATTGTAATCAGCGAAGGCGATATTTTAGATATGAAGTCTAGTATTGTTACAGACGCATTTATACAAGGCCGCGCGGTTGCTATTACAAGCAAACATAAGCAGTTGTATGATCGTTACAAGCACAAATACGAGATTAAATAAAGAGTTTAATACCTTATCAAAACCCCGGCAATTCGCCGGGGTTTTTTGTAACTTTACATCATGGCTAAAAAACTTTTTTTGTTGGATGCGCTCGCCCTTATTTATAGAGCGTATTATGGACTGATCAGAAACCCGCGCATTACTTCTAAAGGAAAAAACACCAACGCCCAATTTGGTTTTACCAATACTTTAATAGATTTAATCAACAAAGAAAAGCCAACGCATATTGCCGTGTGTTTTGATACGCACGCACCCACAGAGCGCCACACCGATTTTTCCGAATACAAAGCCAATAGACAAGAAGCCCCCGAAGATTTAATTGAATCCATCCCTGAAATTCAGCGCATCATTCGTGCGTTTAATATTCCAGTTATGGAGCTGGATGGTTATGAAGCCGATGACGTCATTGGTACCCTTGCTTGGCAGGCAGCAGATAAGGGCTACGAAGTATACATGGTAACGCCCGACAAAGACTATGGCCAGTTACTGATTCACCCAGGTGTATATATGTACAAGCCTCCGTTTATGGGGAATGCCGCAGAAATTTTGGACGCGCAAAAAATTTGTGAAAAATGGGATATCGCCCGCGTAGAGCAGGTGGTAGATATGCTAGGGTTAATGGGTGACGCCGTTGATAATATTCCGGGCATTATGGGTGTGGGAGAAAAAACCGCTGCCAAACTTCTAAAAGAATACGACACACTCGAAAACGTATTGGCCAATGCACACAATATTAAAGGTGCGATGGGCGAAAAAATTAGAAAGGGTGTAGACGACGCCATCATGAGTAAAAAACTCGCAAAAATTATTACCGATGTTCCGGTAAGTTTTCATGAAGAAGATTTTGCACTCTCTCCTATTAACAAAGAAGCCCTCGCCGAAATATTTGTTGAACTAGAATTTAAAACACTTGGCAAAAGAATTTTAGGGGATGATTTTAACGCCTACATGCCAGCACCAGAAGGTGTTCAAACTGATTTGTTTGGCAACGAAGTGGTAGCGCCCCTTAGTAAAAAAACAAATGCTGCGTCTAGTGCGGGTTCTATGGAAGCCGCAGAAGCGGTGGGCAATGCAGGACAAGAAGCAGAACAGCGTGGAATGATTGCTGATAAAAATATTACCAATACCGCACACGAATATATTTGTGTAGAAGAAGAATCAGCGCTTGTAGCACTTGCACAAAAATTAGCAAGCGCAAAAGAAATTTGTTTTGATACGGAAACCACGGGTACTGATGCCAACAATGTAGAACTGGTTGGTTTTAGTTTTTCTGAAAAACCAGGACATGGTTATTATATTCCTTGCCCACTAGACGAAGCTGGTATTAAAAAAACACTTTCTTATTTTGAAAAAGTATTTTCTAATTCAGCACTTGTATTAATTGGACAAAACATAAAATACGATTTACTCGTATTAAAATGGTATGGTGTTGTTCCAGCAACACAGATTTTTGATACCATGCTTGCGCATTACGTTATTGAGCCAGAAGGTAGGCGTAGTATGGATTTACTGAGTGCACAATATTTAGGATACGAGCCCGTACACATAGAAGCACTCATTGGGAAGAAAGGAAAAAACCAAGGCACTATGCGCGATGTAGCGCTAGAACAAATTACGGAATACGCTGGTGAAGACGCAGACATTACACTACAACTTAAACATGTTTTTGTTCCTTTGTTAAAAGAAAAAGAAGTAGAGCGTGTTTTTGAAACCGTAGAAAATCCACTTGTACGCGTACTCGCCGATATGGAATTTGAGGGCATAAAAATTGACAATAACTTTTTAAATGAATACAGTAAACTTTTAGAAGTAGATGCCAAGCAGTTTGAAGAAAACGTGTATGCACAAGCGGGCGTTCGTTTTAATCTCGCATCACCAAAACAACTGGGTGAAGTTTTATTTGATAAATTAAAATTGGATCCCAAAGCCAAAAAAACAAAAACGGGTCAGTACGCAACCGGCGAAGACGTGCTTGTAAAATTATCCAACCAACATAAAATTGTAGATGATATTTTAGGATTTAGAGAGCTTACAAAACTAAAATCTACTTACGTAGATGCGCTACCGCTCATGATCAATCCTAAAACCGGACGCGTGCATACCAGTTATGCGCAGGCGGTGGCGGTAACGGGTCGTTTAAGTAGTACTAACCCAAACCTTCAAAATATTCCTATTAGAACGGCGCGCGGTAGAGAAATTAGAAAGGCATTTATTCCGCGTGAACCTGGTCGCATCCTTATGAGTGCCGACTATTCTCAAATAGAACTGCGCATTGTGGCGGCCATTAGTGCCGATCCTAATATGTGTGCGGCTTTTAAAGCAGGCATTGATATTCATACCGCAACCGCTGCCAAAGTATATGGGGTAGATGTGGCTGATGTAACCAAAGAAATGCGTTATAAAGCCAAGAGTGTCAATTTTGGAATCATTTACGGACAAGGTGCCTTTGGGCTCGCCGATAATTTGGGTATTTCCAGAACCGAGGCCAAAGAAATCATTGACAACTATAAAAAGGAGTTTCCAAATATTCAGGAGTACATGGATTTGCAGGTAGCCCTGGCCAAAGAAAAGGGCTATGTAGAAACCCTGATGGGCCGTAAGCGCTGGTTAAAAGACATTAATAGTAGCAATTTTACGGTCCGTGGATTTGCAGAGCGTAACGCCATAAACTCTCCTATTCAGGGCACGGCCGCCGATATGATTAAGCTCGCCATGATAAAAGTGCACCAACAAATGGGTGCCGGTAACTGGGGGTCTAAAATGATTTTACAGGTGCACGATGAACTTGTGTTTGACGCAGTACCCGAAGAGGCGGATGCACTAGAAAACTTAATAATAGAGTGTATGACAACCGCTTTACCTTTGCCTAACGGCGTACCGGTAGAAGCAGAAGTAGGACGCGGAAATAATTGGTTAGAAGCACATTAAAAATTTGTAGGATGGAGTATCTTCTTTCTTTGCGCTGGGATATTTTACCAGAGGCGTTTATTAAAATTGGATCTCGCTATTTTTTGGCCGCATCGGTTGCGTTTTTGATTTTCTATATCTTATTCAAACAAAAGTTTTCCTATAAAAAAATTCAGCAGCGTTTTCCAAAAGTTCCCGACTATTTGCGTGAAGCGGGGTTTTCTTTTATAACTATGCTCATTTTTAGTGTGTTAATTATGGTGCTTAATTCTTCACCTATAGCAGAGCATACCACGCGCTATAAAAATATTAGTGATTATGGATGGGGCTATTATTTTTTAGCTTTTCCTATCATGTTTATACTACACGATTTTTATTTTTATTGGATACACCGGCTCATGCACCATAAAACACTTTTTAAATATATTCATTTGGTGCACCACCGTTCTACCAACCCCTCTCCCTGGGCGGCGTATGCATTTCATCCGTTAGAATCGGTTATGGAACATGGCATTGTGGTACTATTTTATTTTATCATGCCCATTCATATTACACAGTTAGCTATTTTCTTTTTATTTTCTATCTGTTATAATGTTTACGGGCACCTTGGCTACGAATTATATCCGGCTGGTTTTCATACAACAAAAATTGGTAGATGGATTAATACCTCTACCAACCACAACCAGCACCATCAATATTTTACGGGAAATTACGGCCTATACACACTGGTGTGGGACCGCCTATTTAATAGCATTCGCGCAGATTACGACGAGCGTTTTGTGGACGCTACCACGCGCCAACAATAAATTATTTTTTCTTGTAAATTGGAACCGTGCTACAGGGTTCACCAAACATAATAGACTTAGTAACGGGTCTTAATTTGTTGGTGATGCTAACATACGCAGCAGCTGGAATTTGAATATCACCACAACCCTTAACGACGACTCTTTTGTCTGTGTAGTCGGTTGCGTTAATAGCTTCAATATTTTGTAAGAGTAGTTTTTCTTTTAATTGTTCTTCGGTACCAAAAAATACCGTAGTTGCAAACGGCTCTAATGCAGATGCAATAAGCATATAAGCCCACATGGGAATAATGGCATCTGCAGAACAAGTAATAGCCACCGCTGCGTTTTGATACTGCGTCCAATCGGTGGCGGTGAGTGCTGCTCTAAAATCTTTTTCTTTTAAAATGAGGCCCATAAACAAATGGTCCTTCACGTCAAAAATCATGATAGGGCCCGCCGGATAATATTTTTCTAGGTCTAATGAAATTAAACCACTCTCTTCTACTTTATTGATAATGGGTTCTGCCATAACAATTGTATTATCTGTTCATGCTCGCTAAAAACTCTTCGTTGTCTTTGGTGCCTCGCATGCGTTTTAATAATTCGTTCATTGCCTCATCGGTATTCATATCGTTGATAAACAAACGTAAAATATTCATACGACCTAATACTTCTTTGTCAAGTAATAAATCGTCTCTACGTGTGCTAGAACCCACTAAATCAATAGCAGGGAAAATACGCTTGTTGGCTAGTTTACGATCTAGTTGTAATTCCATGTTACCGGTACCTTTAAATTCTTCAAAGATTACCTCATCCATTTTAGAACCGGTTTCAATTAATGCAGTTGCTAAAATTGTTAAAGAACCACCGTGCTCAATTTTACGCGCTGCACCAAAAAATTGTTTTGGTTTTAAAAGTGCATTCGCTTCTACACCACCACTTAATACTTTACCACTACTTGGTGCAACGGTATTGTGCGCACGTGCTAAACGTGTAATAGAATCTAATAAAATAACAACGTCATGACCGCACTCTACAAGGCGTTTTGCTTTTTGTAGTGCAATACTAGAAACCTTAACGTGTTTTTCGGCGGGCTCATCAAAAGTAGAAGCAATGACCTCTGCTCTTACGCTGCGCTCCATATCAGTTACTTCTTCCGGTCTTTCATCAATGAGTACCACCATCAAATAAATCTCTGGATGGTTTGCTGCTATTGCGTTTGCCACTTCTTTGAGTAGCATGGTTTTACCCACTTTCGGTTGCGCAACAATCAGTCCACGTTGGCCTTTACCAATCGGTGTAAACAAATCAATAATACGCGTACTATAATTTGTTGGAGATGTAAAGAGGTTTAATTTTTCGTTTGGAAATAACGGTGTTAAATAATCAAATGGCACACGGTCACGCACTTCGTCGGGTCTTTTGCCATTGATAAAATCAACTTTAATAAGCGCAAAATATTTTTCACCTTCTTTAGGAGGGCGAACTGCGCCTTGTACGGTATCTCCGGTTTTTAAACCAAATAATTTTATTTGTGAAGGAGAAACATACACATCATCTGGAGATGATAAATAATTGTAATCGGAAGAACGTAAAAATCCATAACCATCAGGCATCATTTCTAATACGCCTTCGCCTTCTATCATGCCTTCAAACTCAATATTAAATACGGGTTCTTTTTTCTGTGGTCTTGGTGGGTGTTGTTGTGGTGCACTATTTTCTGGAGCCTGCGCTGCTTCAAGATTTTCAGGTGCTTGAGTAGCTTCTGTATTTTCAGAACTTTCCGGTTGTGCTACTGCAGCAGGAGCTTCTGTTTTTTCTGGACGCTCTGGTCTCGGACTTGCTTTTTTAATAGGCCTTGCTTTTTGTGCAGGTGCCGCCGCCGCTGGTTCTTCACTCATCACTTCTGCCTCTTCGGTGCCATTACTTGTTTTTACAGTAATAGGCTTACGACCTTTTACAGCTGGCTTTTTTTTGCCATCGTCTTTTGCAGACGCTTCACTTACTGCTTGGCTATCTAATATTTTATAGATGAGCGCTTGCTTATCTAATTTTTTAAAACCTGTAATTTTTAAACCTTGTGCGATGTCTTGTAACACTGGTAACAAAAGATCGTTTAATTGTAAAATGTCGTACATAAATAATTTGAAAGTGAAATAGGAATACTCTGTAAGTTGAGTTTTAGAATAACTAAAGAAAGGGTGATTTTAAAATGATGGAAAGAAGGTAACCCGAACTAGAGCAACTGAAGGCTCTTGTAGGTTTGTTTCCATTGCAATATTAATACAAAAATCACAAACACCAATAAGTAATTGGCGTAAAAATCACTTTTTAGCAGTATAGAACTATTCGTAAATCCTTAATAATGAACCCGATAAAGAAGTTTTGTAAGCTTTAAGGGCTGTAGCTGCCGGTCCGTTTAGAACGGTTCCTGCGGTATTAAAGTTTGAACCATGACCTGGGCAATAAAAACGGTTGTTGTTACCCTGGAATTCTAGTGTTACAGACTGGTGCGTACACAAAGAGCTTACTGCAATGAGCATACCTGATGTGGTTTTTGCAATCATCACATTATTGGTGGTGTCTACATAAAAGCCACCATTATTTTGGAGGACATTGTAGGGTGAATTAGAAATGTTGATGGTAAAATCGACAGGCTTATTTGGGTTTGGATTGGGTGTGCTTCCACCACCGGCATCATTTGATTTAGAACAGCCGCCAAAACAGCCCATTACCAAAATTGCTGCGCCACTCATGCCTACTTTTTCGATGAAATCTTTTCTTTCCATGGTATAATCATTTCTTATTGTAAATTAACAAACTTTGGGATAGAATGTTTGCTTGTTCTACAAACAAATTATCTTTACAGCCATTATGTTTAATAAAAGAACAAAAATTAAGGCCCTATTAACAGGCAGCCTTACCGGACAAAACGTAACCGCTATGGGTTGGGTACGTAGCTTTCGTAACAATCAGTTCATAGCCCTAAATGATGGTAGTACCAATCATAATATCCAGGTTGTTGCCGAATTAGGCCTATTAGACGACGCTACATTAAAGCGGATTACAACCGGTGCCTCTTTAAAAATAGAGGGCATGCTGATTGAATCTTTAGGTAAAGGACAGTCTGTAGAAATAAAAGCCGCCAGCGTAGAAATACTAGGTGATAGTGACGCGGAACAATACCCGCTTCAACCTAAAAAACATAGCCTCGAGTTTTTAAGAGAGATTGCACACTTACGTTTTAGAACAAATACGTTTAGTGCCGTGTTTAGAATTAGACACGCCCTCGCATTTGCAGTGCATCAGTTCTTTAATGAAAAAGATTTTGTGTATTTACATACACCCATTATTACCTCAAGTGATGCAGAAGGTGCCGGTGAAATGTTTAGAGTAACGACATTACCTATAGATGGATCTGCACCAAAAACTGAAAGCGGTGATATTGATTTTTCGCAAGACTTTTTTGGTAAAAGCACTAACCTTACAGTAAGTGGTCAACTCGAAGGAGAGCTAGGCGCCATGGCGTTTTCAGAGATTTATACTTTTGGCCCAACCTTTAGAGCCGAAAATTCAAACACCACTAGACACCTTGCCGAATTTTGGATGATTGAACCCGAAATGGCATTTAGTGATATTGAAGACAATCAAAATTTAGCAGAAGAATTTATTCAATACCTCATCAAATATGCGATGGAAAATTGCGCCGATGATTTGGCGTTTTTAGATCAACGTTTAGCAGAAGAGGAAAAGCAAAAACCTACTAACGAAAGACAAGAATTTGGTTTAATAGAAAAACTAAAATTTGTTACCGATAGTAAATTTGAGCGCATCACATACACCGAAGCGATTGCTATTTTATTAGACTCTCCTGCTTACAAGAAAAAGAAATTTAAATACGACGTAAGCTGGGGTATTGATATGCAAAGTGAACACGAGCGCTATCTAGTAGAAAAGCATTTTAAAAAACCAGTGATTGTAACCGGTTATCCAGCTGCTATTAAGGCGTTTTATATGCGTTTAAATGATGGTTGTGCGCCAGGCAAGCAAACCGTTGCAGCGATGGATATTTTAGCGCCAGGTATTGGCGAAATTGTGGGTGGTTCTCAAAGAGAAGAGCGCCTTGATAAATTAGTAGCCCGTATGGAAGAGATGCATATTCCTACACAAGAAATGAGCTGGTATTTAGACACCCGCCGTTTTGGTACCGTACCACATGCGGGATTTGGTTTAGGATTTGAAAGAATGGTGCAGTTTGTTACGGGCATGGGCAACATCAGAGATGTGATTGCTTTTGCCAGAACTCCGAAGAATTGCGAATTTTAAAAAATATGGATTGAACTGTGGATTATATGTGAAATCCCCCTATTTTTGCTGCCCCGAAAGGGTATGGTGCGGTAGCTCAGTCGGTAGAGCAAAGGACTGAAAATCCTTGTGTCGCCGGTTCGATCCCGGCCCACACCACCAGATCGAAAATTAAACCCAGGCATTGCTTGGGTTTTTTTGTTTATAAAAAATAGCAAATATGTGAAAGAAAATGCAGGCTAGCCGGGTACGTTAAGCGCTTTTTGTACGAAGTACATAATTTGCATGATTTGGTCAACGAAAACAGGGGGTTATTCATAAAAGATTAGCCTAAAAGAAATTTTTCTGTTTAAAATGTGATATTCTGCTTAGGTTGTATCTTTAGGAATATTATATTTAGATTATATGAAGATTATATAACTATTAAAGTATTGAAAATCAAATAATAATGTCACATTTTATTTTACCCGTCACCATTGATTCTAGAAAAGTTGTTTTTTTAGATATTAAAAAAAATTTGACAAACGATTTGTTCCCCAATAAAGTAGCAGATAGTTTTATTATTAGGCTTCCGGAGGGCGTTATTAATCAGACTTCCTTATTGCAGTTTAAAAAGTCTAGGATATTACAAGCATTAACGCCAGGAAAGAAAGACATTCCAATTAATGATTTCAAATTTTCAATTCAAGAAAATGAAATTGGGTGTATTGATATAATTATAAGTGCTGATTTGGAAGGAGAGCTGAGTTATAATCTTGCTAGTAATAGTAATTTAAGTGTTATTGAAGGCGAAGACTATTTTGAAATTAAATACACCAATACTGGATATAGGAAAGAAGCAGAGACTATTAAAGTACGTTTTGTGTTAAATTATGGTGGAGAAAAAGCCTATGGGTATTCATTATTTTGGCTGGCTCCGAGAGAAAAAATAAAGTTGTTGGCCTTAGATTTTGGCTCTGAAGCTTGCCAAATGAAAGAAGGTGTTTTTGGTTCCGGTGCAAATACAAATATTCAAATTACGGCGGTTGATATTTTTCAATTGTTGCGAAATTTAGAGGGTGGACATGAAGGGATTAACGATAAATATTTTCAACAATTTGAATCAAACAGATTATATAAATCTGTTTTTTATGCCAAAAATGTTTTGGACGGTAAAAGAACTGATCGAGAAATCTTAGGACACAGACTCTACTGGCTCAAGGATGGAATAACAATGACTATTCCATTAAATTTAGTTAATAATATAAATAGTCAGTTTTTAAAGACTAGTTCGCTAATCCCTAATCTAAAGCTTGTAAGAAACGATAAAGAATTATCGAGCAATATTCGTTTTAAACTTAGAGAAAATCGAATAGAAACTGATAGGGGTTTTTCAGAAATGCGCGGTTCTTTATATATGGCGCTTTTAAAGCAAATGTTAAAAGCATATTTTGATCAACGCATCAACGAATCTACATACTTAAGATTTACTTTATTGGTCCCCAATATATATACTAATGAAGATATTTTGGAATCTAAAAAAATTATAGATGAAATATTTGTAGAGCATAATATTGAAAAACAAAATTCCATTTTGGGATACGAGATTGATTGCTTATCAGAGAGTGACGCTTCGTTTTTGGGATGCCAAAACACGATTAATGTAAGTGAAAGTGATTATTTTGTTACCATTGATTGTGGTAAGGGTACAACAGATTTTAGTGTACTAGAATTAGAGCAAAATTCGGCAAACGTTTTTAGGCCCATTTATAAAAATGGGTTTGCGGGTGCAGGCAATTTAATAACTTATTCATTTGTAAAAGCCGCTTCTTATTTTTTAATCAATGAATTAAGTCCCGATCCTTCTCATCAAGAAAAAATTAAGAATTTTTTGAATGAAATTTTTTCTGAAAATGGCGACCCTTATTTTCATAGAGCATTTTTTGAAGCTGCTGAAAGATGGAAAAAGAATTATGCCGAGACAATAAATATCTCTAGGGATAATGTTGAAACGGAGTGGAGGGAAGCAAAAACGGGCGATTTGACATTTGAAAAAATGCTTGAAAACGATGAGTTATTTGTAGAAAATTTTGTATCAATTTTAAATAAGCTTGAACATTGCTGGGATTGGAATGGTTATGTGCATAAGGCCATCAACAATATCGTAGAAACCATTACTTCTCAGTTATCTCTAGTAATAATGCATCAAAACCAGCACGCTAGGTGTGGAGGAATTATTATTACGGGTCGTGGTGCATATTTTCAACCATTATCAGACGCAATTATTAGCGGTCTTCAACAAATTGAAGGCATGGATAATGTCAATAGAATAAATTTAGGTACAATTGATTTGAAAGAGGTTTGTCTAGAAGGGGTGTTTAATCAATTGGTGCGTTTTTATGCTGACCTATCTTCAACACCAGTTGAAGTAGACAAAGAAACCATGCGCCAGACAATTAAGAAAAGATCTTTTTGGTCAAGGTTGTTTGGGAAGGGCGGAGCTGTAGGCTCTTCTTATGATCCAGAAACAAATGCCATAGAAATCATTAATACACATAATTTAATTAATTGTCGTTTCGTAATTGGGGGAAATATTTATGCGCCACATGGCGGCTTAGCAGCTACTTCTAACATGTTGTATTTGGTTCCAACAAGAGAGGGTGTTTTTGTAGTTGAAAAAAATACTGATCAAATTGTTACAAATATTTTTCCATTAATTAAAGATATTGGGACATCAAATAACAATGATGTTAAAGTTTTGGAATCGCTTTATCCGGGTTGGTGGAATAAAGTTTCATTTATTAATACATTATAATATGCTTAAAAGATTATTAATACTATTTGTTTTCTTAAAAAGTTTTGGAGCATTTTCTCAAAAATCAGTAATAGTAGAAAAAAGGGGTTTAGGCTCTGTTAATGATACAGTAGTTGTCAAAATTGATAGTGCAAAAAATCCCGTCGTTCTGTTTATAAATAAATCCAAAACCACCCATAAATTTAATATCAAAAAGGTAAATCTAAAGCGCTATTTTGTTTGGTCAATTAAATCAAAGAACGACAATGATTCTGCTATTTCTATATTAAATCGATATGCATCTTCAGAAGATAAAATAGATTCTGCAAAATTTGCTGAGCTTTTTTTATTAAAACAAGACACCGTATTTCTAGTTTTTAAAGCGGCACAATCTGTTGTTAGTGGCACTGAACAAACTGTTAATGAAGGCGGCGGTGGACAAACGCCTGAAGATCCCCAAAAACCATTATTTCTAGTATTATTTATTATCTTTTTTATTTGTTTCATTGTTTTTTTCCTTCTCTGGAAGCTTGAGTCTAAAAAAAATAAATCGCATAAAAAGGAAAAAGAAATAAGTGTAGGGAATGAAGTTTTTGAAGAATTAAAGAAACATTTCCCCGAAGGGTTGCAATCAAAAGAGTATAAAGGAGAAAACACTCAAACCCTAATTGCGCATATTGCAGCTATTTATAACGAATCAAAAAACAAAATCGCATCTTTAAATAACGATCTTAAAAATGCAAAAGAATCTGACTTGCAAAAGCATACAATGATTCAAGATTTACAAAAACAGATTGATTTATTAAATTCTAAGCTCAATACAATTTCAAAAGAACATGAAGATAGATTAAATAATTATCGGACTTCAATTATTGAAATCTGTAAGAAGATGTTAGTTAGACATCGAGAATTTAATGCAAAGTACCAAGGTGGAACATTTGAGTTGGAACTGGCTAAGAAAGATATATTACAATTTAATATTGCATTCACTCAGCTAGCTTTTGATGTCTTTGCTACATTGGCCGAAAGTGCCACCGAAGAAGCAAAAATGAATATAGAATTATTGAATGGAAAGACGGTCCCCCCTCTTAAAGTAGTTGATCAATTTTCAGATGGGAATAGTGTTAGTACCATTGTTAATTTGATTATTCAAATATTAGAGGATAATAATATCAAGAGTATAGATGGAGTTTATTTCAAAGGGAATAAAATTGATTTAAAATAACATCATGCTAAAATTAAATAAAGGTTTAGTCCTTCTATTGATAAACGCAGTACTTGTAATTGCGTTGTATGCCTTTTTTAAGCCTATCGCCTTTTTTCTATTAGCGGGCATCATTCTATCAATTACATTTTTCTTCATCACTATTACGTATTTTCAAACAAATAGTAGTGGGATCTCGAGTTCCAGTCAAACTAAACTATCAACAGTTTCGGTAATAATACTAGGTTTATTATTTTTACTTTCTATAAAAGTCCTCAAAGATTATCAGCGCCCTGGAGGTGATAATCCGTATTTCACAAATGTGGATCATTATGCTATACAAAATGCAGGGGTAGCGTTTGATGATAAACTAGAATTATACTCACCGGATGAAAAAGATACTTCAGGTTTCTGGAAATCAGATACCGGCACTTTGGTTGTTCAAGGAGCAGATAACGCAGTAAAAATTAAGACTAAAAATTTTTATACGCCAATTTTTAATGTCATTGACGAAAAAACTAAATTTTTATTTTTTAAAATCAGTAAAGAAAAAACTAATTTTTTAAATCCGGTATTGGAAAAACCAATTGATGATGGGTTTACCATCTCAAATAATTTAACTTCTATAGTTTGGAAACAATTCTCTGTAGAAAAATCATGGATTACCTCATGGATTCCGTTTCGCGATGATGACGAAACCTATAAAATGGAAATAACTTTCACTACCAAAGACACAAATTTTGTAGGAAAGTCGGGTCGTTCAATAAGTTCTAGTTTTATTATTGAAACGTCTATTAAAAAGGGAATTAGTCTTTTAAATCTTTTGCAAAAACAAGAGCGTTCAGATGCATTTAATGTAGATGGCGTTGTTTATCAATGGTTGAATTTAATTGGAGACATTAGTTTAATTGTAAAAGAAGGACAGAACGGCCAAAAAGATCTTTACTTGCAGCCATCTGTTGATCTAATAAATGAAAATTATTCATTTACATTAAATGGAAACATACCCATTCGGAAGCAAATTGATTTAGAAATTCCCCTATCTACTAACTTTTATGTTGGTTTATCTCGTGGTCGTTATCCAATTAAAGTTGAAAAAAAGAGTGAGAGTCCGTTCAACGATAAAATTAATAAAAATTATATTTTATCTTTTGAGGAGCAAAATTTAATACCATTTTACCATGTTCCCGGGATTGATGATTTTTCTAGCATGGCCTCAGAGGTTAAAGAAGATTCAGAAAATAAATCCAAAGTGGGGTCGACTAAAATTAGATTTCTAAAAAATACAATTGATTTTGAGAATGGCAACAAGTTGAAGGAAGGATTTGTTTTCCAACGTAATATGAAAACAAATCCTGAAACCGCAATAGACGGATTTTTAGAGTTCCAAATAGACAAATCGGGCGTGCCCCTGAAGTGGCGAAGCGGATTAGGTAATTATATAGAAGGCCCAGGGAACATAGTTTTAAATAGCAAAGCTGATAAATATAGTTGGATAATATCGGTTAAAGACCTTTCTGATAACTGGTTTAGTTTTAAAATTGTTAGGTGGTATTTATTATTTATAGTTATCACAATGATGATTTTGATCCTTTATTTTTCATCCCCTGCAATTATTGCTATTGAAACACCTATTTTAATTCTAATCTATTGTTTTTTGGTTTTCAGGTATTTGTTGACTTGGAGGGTAGCGACTTTCCCCCCACTAGAAAACATAAAAAAATACGAATTAGAAAATACTTTAAGACAATTTGACAACCTAATCAAAGATGTACCGTCTTCGTTTACATTTCTATTCACAATTTTTACTCTAATTGTGTTGATGTTGTATAGAGGTTGGAGTGATTTTAAACAAACTAGATTTGGGAAATTAATCGACTCTGTTGGCTTCCTAAATTTTTTAAGTAAAACAAGCGGCTTGGTTTTAAAATCTAGAGATACTATATTAAAATTATTGAAGTCGGACAGAATAGAATTAAAGTTTACGTTGTTTATTGTATTGTGTTCGCTGCTGAACATATTTGGAGTAGATCAAATGCAGCGATTGATTAAAATTATACTCCCAATTACAGGGTATTTTATTTTTGTTTATAGTAGTATAAAATCAAATATAAAGTATACGTACATCTCTTCTAATAAAAATTTTATATCTGCTTGGGTAATACCATTATTTAGCAAGATTATTGAGACGCCGGTTTCTTACTTATCATTAGTAATGTTGATGTACTTTGGATATTTTGACACAGGTTTTGCTGTTATTTTTTTAATATTCACTTTTTTTAGATTTATTATATCGGGTATTCTTAAATATAAAAACATAAAAAGAGTTTGGAAGTATAGAGAAGAAACACAATTAATAGCGGTATTGATTTCGTTGGTTTTTTTATTGGCTTTAATTTTCTATAAAGGATCTATACATTTTATATTAAAATTTGATAATTATTTTATTGCCATACTATCGGTATTGATGGTAATTACTTTCTTATTGTTGAAGTTAAATCTAACAATTAAAAAAACTGTTATTGGATTTTTTACTTTGGTTTTTATATTGTCTTTGGCTCCCAAATCATCAGATATTATTCATGATCAAATTCAAGAGAAAGTAAAACTAACAAAGTATCGTGCTGAATTAATTTATAGACCAATGGATTCAGTTCTTTACGATAATAAATTCCAATCACGACAGGAAGCAAAAATTATAGAAACGGCTCAATCACAATGGTTTATTCATACTTATCTTAAAGATGCCAAGTTTTTAGATTTGTTTTCTGTGGGCGATTGGATAGATTTTAGGCCCCATTTTAAAGTTGGTGTCGATTATAGTACTCAAACTCGAGATGTGGTTTTACCACGTTACGTAATAGGTGAGTTTGGTGGATTTACAATGTTATTGTTGCTGCTATTTTGTGCATTGCCATTAATACTATACTTATATGCCTATAGGATAGCGGATAGAGGACAAAAAAACTTGTTGCCAGATAGTATGATAGGATTGTTGGCTGTTTTGCTTTTTTTCACAATAGCATTGATGTTGTGGTTAACAGCTACAAACAGATTTGTATTTTTTGGTCAAGACTTTCCATTTTTAAGTATTACCAGCAAGGTAAGTGTTATTATTCCAATATTTTTATTGTTAGTTGTATTGTATACAAATCCAGGTAAGCTAATGCAGGGTGAATTATCCAGGTCTCGAAGACTCTTGCCTGGTCTTGGCATCTTTTTGATTGTTTTATCAGCAATAATTGCTTCACAAAAAAGCACTGAAATTACAGATGATAACTTTAAAGTTAATTTCAGCAGGATAGAGAAAAATTTAAATGATCATGTAGGTCCAATGTTATCTCAAATTCAGCATAATTGGAATCTACCAAGTTTTAAAAACGAGAATTTAACCCCACAAGATCGAATCAGCGACATAAGAAAAGTAATAGATCGATTAACAAGTGATCAACAGTTTAAAGCAGTTTATGATAATTACTTTTCGAAATATGAACAAACATTATGGGATACTTTAAGAAGTGATCCAACTTTAGGTTTACGTTTAAACAGTCCTATTCACTTTAAAATTGATGACGAAAAATTAAAGTCTGAATTTAATCCCTATTGGACTTTAGAATTGCCACCTTATAATGAAAAACAAGTATGGAAGGGCGATGTTGAGCAAGAAATGAATTTAACTAGTGATTCAGTAGATATGCAAATTACGAGGTTTACAGGATGTAAAATTGTAACAATCCCCTCAAGTTATACGCTTAATAAAAAGCCAATTGCACTGCTTGAGACTACTGGAAATGAACAAAATAAATATACAATATACAATTTGCAATCTAGAAAAATCGATTCGATAAAAACGGGCGATTATTATAGAGTTATTCGAAACACTGATATAGTTCTAGGATTGAACGAAAAAAATGAAATGAAGGTTTTTGGTTTGGATGAAAAAAATAAAAAATATTTCTCAAGAAGTATTTTACTTAACGGTAAGGTACAATCGGTGTATCCATTGCGCGAAAATCTATTTTGGGCTAGGCATTGGGCAATGGCAACAAAAACAGATTTTGAAAAATATAAAAAAGATCGTTTAAATGATAATACCACTATTACACTCGATTATGATTTGACAAAAGGTATAGGCCAACATTTAAAATCTGCATTTAGAAATAATAAAAATTTAGGATTAAAAAATGCAGCTTTTTCGGTTATCGCTGCAGATGGAGAAGGTAAAATTCGTGTGCTTAACGATTTTGCCAGAGAAAGAAAGCTTATAGATCCTAATAACGAGCCCGATATTTTAGAAGAACAGCAAAATTCATATTTCTATGTAGATGCAGCAAAGGAAAGAATTCAATGGGGTAATTTGAATTTATTGCGGATGAGAGAAGGCCCTGGGTCTACTATGAAACCTCTGATTGCTACCGCAATTACGTCTCAAGTAAATGCAGGTTGGGAGTCTATACAGTATAATCCTATAAATAATCCATCTAGTGTAAATTTTGAAACAGGAATAACTCATTATGGCGGTCTAGAATTAAATTCTAAATGGAAATTGAAAGAAAATAACAATCCAATCGATGGTTTAAAGAATTATATCAGCAAGTCAAATAACTTTTTTCATTCACTAATTATATTTTTAGGTTATTATACTAAAAAAGAATTTGCTGCCGTAGGAAATAAAATTTCTGGCCTACTCCTGCCAGCAGCTTCTTCAAATGACCCTTTAAATTTCCCAATTATTAATCTTGGTAGTAGTAAATTTCAATTTGCAAAATTAGCCGCATGGCCAAAAGAACAAAGATCACAACTTAATTTTGGAGACAATGAAAGTTTGCTAAATATTGGATTGGGTAATTTTGGTTTAGAAACCAATACTGACAATTTATTGAATAGGCAAAATGCAAAAGAAAATTTTAGTGCTTTAAGTGATACTGTCTCAAGAAACAATACTTGGGCATTTCCAGAACACTCCTATATGTTGCTGTCTAAAAGGGTCAATCCTAAGCAAAATGTTGAGAATAATTTCAATAGTGCCCTACGTCAAACTTCTTTGGGTAGCGGGGGTGTTATAGATGTTTCTCCGTTTAAGATGGCTGAAATGTTTGGTAAGATGCTATTGCAAAATGCCGGTTATAATTTAAAAATTGATGTTCCCAAACCAATAAATAACCCTTGGCGTCCTGATCCTAGCTGGAATAATACTTACAAGTCTTTTTTGAATGATAATATATTTGGAGGGATGTCCAATGCTTTAGTTAATGGAACTGCTAGATATTTAGGTACAATGTTGAGCAAAAATTATGGCGCGTATACTTTTTACGCTAAAACGGGTACCATTGGTTCTGCAGAGGGTTCAGAAAAGGGCGACAATTCAAAAAGACTGGCTATTCTAATAACAAAAGGAGGTATACCCGCAGCTTCTGAAACTGGTAAATTCTATGTGGTCTATTTCCGTTTTGATAAAGCTAGAAAAGAAAATATCGGCGATAACGATTTTTGGACTCTATGCGATGAGATTATAGGTAAAATAGTGAGTTCTTCATCTTTTAAAAATTATATGGGGGAATAATTATGAAAATTAAGCATTCAAAAACAACTTTATTGGTATGTGCTTTTTTAGTAATGGTTATGTTTTCAATAGTATTGAATATAAAACCAGACCGTGCAGAGCAAAAAATTACTTCAAGCGCTCCAATTGATACGGTGTCTATTAAGAAGACAATATTTGATTCGTTGTTGAAAAAGTTTTCTGAAAGAACTACTCAGGCCTATACTAGTAGTCAGACGAATGAAGGATATGCAGTAACATTTAATAACGTCAAAGTTCTCCCACAGATCTTAAATAAAGACTATGAAAAGTTATTTCTCGAACCTAATATTGTTAAAAATGGGTTCTATGCAAAATATTTGGATTCAAATAAGGTAAACGTTCAATTGGTAATGCTTGATAAAAATGGATATGTAACCGTACCATCTGGTTTTTTATTTAAATTAATGGACCCTGATTAAAATTAGAAAAGTATGTCACTGAGTAGAATAATTAATACACCCAAAAGAAAATTAAGAGCTTTAAAAAGAGAGCTTGATGTTTATCGTCCTGGGATGTTTTCGGAAAGCCAATTGACTGAATTAAAAAATCTATCTAATAAAGAGTATAAGAAAAAGCTACTCATTTATTTGAATGCGCAATATTTTAAGCCAAATGAAATAAAGGAGTTGACCGAAAAAATGTTCCCATGGTGGGAACCCCTTCAAAACGCTGCCAAACTTTTCATCATTATCATTGTATTGTATTTGGGTTTTAAGCTCACTACATTCTATTATTTAGCAGATAGAGTTTATCCGAAAGTATTTGAAAATACTGCATCATTTTCTGATGGAACTGTTATAAGGGTTGGATTATTTGAAAATGTTTCAATGATACGCGAACATACTGATTCAGGAGATGTACTTTTAGAAGATAAATTATTAGATTGGTTGCTACTGAGGAGCAAAAAAACTAGCTTCGATTCAAGTGTTTGGACCTCTGATGAAACATTGTACCGGGAACTCAAAATGTTTTATCGCGATTTTGAGGGAAATGTATTGCTTCAAGAATTTAAGGAAGTCCCTTTTTCAATTGAGAGTATATATATGTCCGCATTAAGAGTTGCGGGCATAAAAAATATAAAAATTGACTTATCCTTACCTAAAAATCTCACAAATAAGTATGCCCCCTTTTTACTATTTATAGATATAAAAAATCCACCTTTATTATTTTTTTCGGTGACGGATGGACAAAATTACTGGAATATCAAAAATCATCTTGCTATTAGTGGGGTACTAAAGGAAGAACAAATTAAATTCTCACCTAATAATATGACAGACAATAATAGTAAAGCGATTTGGGATAAAGATGATCATATTACTAAACCTACCTTGGTAAAATTATCTAAAAATGGATCTTTTCTATCTAATAAATATTATATAATTAAAGATCTCAATAAGGCTTACGCAGAATAATGAAGAATTTAAGATACGATATAATTTATAGATTAATTTTTTTAATGATGTTACTTTCATTCGGTAACAAAGCTTTGTGTCAAAAAGAAGGCCCAATTCCAGTAAATGCACCTTATACGCTCCAATATTATTATATACCGGGCGATAAAAATACGCAAGGAATATATAAAGTAATTAAATCTGGAAATTCTGCAAATGACGAATTAGTTAGTTGGAACATTATTGTTTTAGTCGGCAAGGAAAAACGAGAGGAAAATCGAACATTGACAATGGAAATTAGACGCGGAAGCGGAAGAGAAGAAAAGAAATTTTTCCTTAACAAAGACGAAGAAATCTTTAATGCTTTTAAAGGCGATAATATTAATCCTAAAAAAATCAGTTTACCAACTAGTAATGATTTTAACCCAACAATTCGAAAAGCAGCTGGTCCTGTGCTTGAAGGTGAAACAGTTACCCTGTCGGTTAATCCGTCAAAGCAATTCGATAATATTGAATGGGTTTGGAAGAATGGTAAAAAAGGTCAATCTATTCAAGTCGAAGCCTATAAAACAAATGTATTTAGTGTATACGGCCAATATAAAGGGACGAATTTTCGTACTAACGAAAAGTTTATTAAAGTTGATGTTAATCGAATAGCCGACGTTCTTGATTATGAAATTACCGGACCATTATCTCCTGTTCCAGATACGAATGCTATTAATTTATCATTAAATATTAAAAAAAATCTTTTTCAAAATGATCTTCAGTGGGTTTGGAAAGATTATAGAGATGAAATAATATCTCGAAATAAAAACACTGTAACTATAGAACCCAATCCCTTTATAGAAGATGGACGTATAAGACTATGTCCGTATACAAATGATAGGCAATTTGCATGTAAGACCTTTCAAATACCACTTAAGAAATTACCGTCACCTTCTGAATTCAATATCCAAATTCCTCAAAAATTATATACTGATGAATGGATTACATTAAGAGCCATTTCAATTAATCGGGTTCCAGATACGAAATGGACATGGTCAATAAACGGACGTAAAATAAATACAACATTAGATACAATTTTGGTTCGTCCGACTCCTGGAATGATTGTTAGTGTTTATCCAACTTTGTATCGGAGAGGCGGTATTGAGCTCCAAAAACAATTCAAACTGATTAATGTAATTACTCGAACGACACTACCAACTAGTATCATTGGGAAAAAGCGTTTTTGTGGGATCCCAACTAAACAAGAGACTTTTCAATTGGAATCTGCCATTTTGGGGAATGATTCTGATTATTGGCTAATTATGGAAAATAATATAGAAGTTTCTCGTTTTAAGGGGAACACTTTTAATTTTCTTCCAAAAAAGTCAGGGTCTTATATTCTAACTGCAGATAGACGTCCTGATCTCAAATTCAATTTTTCTATTGAAGTAGTTGAAATACCTAAAAGAAGTATCAGCATCGAGGGTCCCGCTCAAGTTTGTCAAAGTCGGCCTTTTGAACTTATACTGAATGGATTTGAAGGTGATGAAAAATTCAAGTGGCGCTGGGAAAAATCCCAAGGCACAAATAATGCAGAACGAAAGCTCATTGGTAATGGAAGGACATTACGAGACTCAATTCAATCAACTTCTACATACTATGTAAAAGGAGAATATAATGGATGTATTATTCAGGACAATGTAGTTCGTAAGGTTTTCAAAATTGATGACCCTTCAATGCCTCAGGTCAAGTTTAAATACAAGTATAAAAATGAAGAAAGGGTAAACTTGTGGATATATAATTATAATAACAAAAATTCTTACCAATGGTCAAATGACCGATTTAGTACAATTTATTCAGAGGGGGAAAGTATTTCAAATTACCGCTTAAAAAAAGGAGTAAATACATTTAGTGTACGTTATCAAGATGAATGTGGCATTGAGTCCCCAACAGCATCTGTTTCTGTGATAAGAAAGAAATTCGATTATTTCTTTATGAATGCCGGCATTGGCTTTTCTAATTTAACAAGAAATAGTTCTTATTCTATTACACTAGGATCAAGATCATGGTATTTTAGGGGTAAAACAAGTATGCCTTTTATTTTTAAGGGACAATATCAGACAACAGTTGCATCAACAGCTTTGCAAATTTCCGAACAAAGTCGCGTTATAAATTATCCTCGTTCAACAGGAACTTACTATGTAGTTAACGGAAATAATGCAATATCTAGAATTTCAGCTACTACTGGATTTATTGCAGGATTTAGCAAAGTAAAATTTTATTTGGGTGGTGGAATTGGTAAAGCAGACCTGTTATGGGGACTAGATATTCACAATTATGCTGGGAACATAAAAGAAAAAGAAGTATGGGCTAGAAATATCAATTTATCAGCTAATGGTCCAGAATTCGAGGCTGGAATTTTTCTTAAGCTCAGAAAAATAAATTTTATGGCAGGCGGCTCAATTATTTACGATAGTAAAATTTCTAAACCTTATAATGAGTTCCAAATCGGAATAGGATTTAGTACAAAATAATTATACCATTTATATGAACTATAGCTTTTTACGTTATCTAATCATTGGTTTCATTTTTTTATATGCATGTGGTGAAAAGGAATCGATTAAGGGTAAAACCAATAAAATTCCGGTAACTACAAATCAAGCAACTATGATTACATCTGATTCAGCGTTGGGTGGGGGCTCCATTCTTGATGATGGCGGAGATATCATTAAGGAAACAGGCATTTGTTGGTCAATAAATAAAAATCCTACAGTGAGTGACTCCAAGGCCGCAAGTGGAATAGGGAAAGGCGCGTTTTCCATTATGATGAAAAACCTGTCTCCTAATACAAGTTATAATGTTCGAGCGTATAGCATAAGTGAACAAGGGGAAGTTTATGGAAATGAAGTAAATTTTAAAACGCAGATTCGAATACCATCATTAGTAACGACGAATATTTCGAACATAACCGGATCAAAAGTTACTATTGCAAACCAGATTTTATCAGATGGTGGCGCAACAATAACTCAAAGGGGTGTTTGCTGGTCGTCTTCTAATTCAACCCCCACAATTAATGATAGTGTAAACATTTCTACTTCAACAGCGTCAATATATGATGTTAATCTATCAACTTTGATGGCGAATACTACCTATTGGTTAAGGGCTTATGCAACTAACTCAGCAGGAACGGGATATAGTCCTACAATCTCCTTTCGAACTTCTGGCCCAAATCTTCCAGAGTTATCAACTGTTGCAGTTGCATATATTACTAGAACAACAGCAATAGCAAGCGCCTCTGTAAATTCAAATGGCGGAGCAGTATTGAGTAATTATGGGATTTGTGTAAGTGCTCAAAACACGATGATTCCAAAACTTTGTTATTGGGTAAATGGAAATATTTGGGGACCCTATTCGCTAAATATTAATAATCTTAACCCAGGCACTACTTACTATGTTCGCGCATACGCTAATAATGCAGCTGGTGAAGGATCTTCCACAGTTGTTCAGGCATTTACAACTTTACCAGCTTCTCCTCCTACTGTTGTGGCAACATCTTCCTCAGATGTTTTATTTACTTCTGCTAGTATGTTTGGAAGTGTAACAGATGATGGAGGATCACTAGTATTGGAGCGAGGATTTTATATTAGCGATCTTTCAACGCCTAACACATCTAGTACTAAGGTTACGGCTTCATCAACTGGTACTGGAAACTTTTCTGTCAATGTATCTGGTTTGCAGTCTGGCAAAACATATTATTATCGCGCTTACGCTCGAAATTCTATAAATACTAGCCTTTCTTCAAATACCTTGCAATTCAATACCAAAGCGGCAACCACGCCCATTCTAAGTACAATTCAAGAGAGCAACGTAACGGCAAATTCAATCACTACCGGTGGAAATATTTCAAATGATGGCGGGGTTCCAATAACATCACGTGGAGTTGTTTGGTCTACTACACCAAATACAAACGTAAATACTGGAGTAGTTGTTAATAGTGGATCTGGACCTGGAAACTTTACAACTCAATTAACTTCTTTGCCTTCTAATACATTGATTTACTTTAAAGCATTTGCGCGAAACGAAGCGGGGCTTTGGGGTTATGGCATAGAAAGAACTGCCACTACTAGAATCTCTGAGCCCACTTTAACTAGTCCAATTAATAATGCTAATGCAGGTTGCTGCATTTTGGACTTCTCATGGTCTTCAATCCCAGGAATAAATAGTTATCAAATACAATTAAGTATGGATGCATCATTTACTTCTTCTGTATTAAATATTTCGCAATGTGGTGGATCATCTAGACCGTTAAATGGATTTGTAAATGTTTATACTAGTAATACTTCATCAGCTTGTCTTGGCGCTCCATCATCTTCTGGAAATGGTATTTGGTATTGGAGAGTTAGGGCAGTATCGGGCACAAGCTTCAGTGACTGGTCTTCAACCCGATCATTTAATTATAGGTGGTAAAAATTCAAATTTTAATAAAGACGGCCCCAAACCTCTCTTTTATTTACTGAATCCTCATCGTTTTGCGCTGCACTGTATGTGCCGAAAAAATGCCAAGTGCACCCCCTTCTATATTAGACGGTGGATTAGATGGCGCTGTGCCGCCGCCCGGTCCTGCACCACTTTGCAGGTTTAAACTATAATAATAGCCGTAGCTGGTATTTGAGATGCATTGCATTTCAACAAAAACATTGTCCCGCGGTTTGATTTTTAAATTATCGTCACCACTACGTAATGGTCGTTGATTTACTTTACCATTATTGAGGTTGTCATTGAATACATGAAAAGTAGGATCTAGTGTATCGTTAATTTTTTGAATAAAGCGGTAACTATTGCCAAGAGCAATTGGATCGGCGTATACCGGAATGACACTATATCTAATTTCGCCATTAAATGGAAAGGTATTTACGCGAAGACTATCAAAATTAACTTTTTGTGGCATGTTAGCAGAGGCGGTATACTTTTTTTGATCTACCATCACTTCTAGGTTATAGACACCACCTTCTGTGCCTTTTATTTTTTGTGTTCGGTAAAGACCATTACCTACTAATACCAAGCTGTCTTTAACGCCGAGTTGATCGGTAATGATAACGCGCGCATTATTAACCCCAACAACACGGGTTGGATTGCCAACGGGTGTAGACATAGAAAGCTGCACAAAATAAGGACCAGCATGATCTGTAATGCTACCATCAATAACGAGCACAGGCTAATTATCATCTAGCACCAAGCTAATTTCTTTGTCACAACCAATAAGTAGGATGGCACAAAACGAGAAAAGAAACAATATTTTTTTCATACCTAAAATTTAAATTGATAGGTTACACTTGGCACCCACTTTAAAAGTGCAGTTCTAATAATTTGTGTTCTGGTAGGATCATTGGGGTCGTCTTTAAAACTAATGCGGTATGCATTTTCTCTACCATACACATTGTACAAACTAAAGTTCCAAGAACCATGCCTTCTTTTAGTTTTATTTTTTTCATAGGTAGCACTAAAATCGAGTCGGTGGTATGCTGGCATACGATTGGCGTTTCTGGCTGCGTACTGATAGAGTGTTTGCCCTTGTAGATTATACTTTCCAGTAGGATATGTTACAGCATCACCGGTATTGTACACAAATACACCTGATATAGACCAGCGCTCATTTAAATCATAAATTCCTACCACCGATATATCATGCGTTCTATCCTGTCTAGCATTGTACCATTTGCCCTCATTGATACCATCAATTTTTCTTTCTGTTTTAGAAAGCGTATACCCAATCCATCCGGTTAAGCGCCCCTCTTTTTTCTTTAACAATAACTCTAAACCATACGCCCTACCTATACCATACAACAAAACACTTTCAACATCCGAAACCGTATTTATTTCGGCACCATCTTTATAGTCTATTTGATTTTGTAAGTGTTTATAGTAGGCCTCTGCTGTTAATTCAAAATTATTTTTAAATACTTTTGTTACATAGCCCACACTTAGCTGGTCTGCAATTTCTGGTTTGATATTATAGGAGTTTCCAATCCACTGATCGGAAGGACTAGACGCTACCGAGTTGCTTAACAAATGCAGGTGCTGCACATTTCTAGCATAGCCCGCTTTAATACTTTTTTCATCATCGATACGGTAGTTGGTGGTAATTCGGGGCTCAGGATTTATATATGTTTTTCCAAAACTAGAAGGAGAAAGTTTTATAGAAGAACCAATCACTCCATTTTCATAGATATTATATACATCACCACCCATCAACGTATACATCGATAAGCGCATACCATAATCAATAGTAAGTTGATTTGTGGCTTTGTAATTATTGGTGAGGTAAAGGGCATTTTCAAGCCCATTTCTGCCTGATTTTGCAACACTATTAATAACGGTGCCGCTAAATGTACTAGGCTTAATGTTATGTAATATGGTATTAAAACCAAAGCGGAGTGTGTTTTGGTTGTTCGTATAAAACGTGTAATCTTGTTTTAGATTAACGTCTTTAATTTCTGAGTTAATATTAAAATTCGTTTCACCATTTTTAAGCTTGACATTGTAATTGTAGTCGCTATAGATGAACGAGGTGTTTAAAAATAATTTATTGCTAATAATTTTATTCCATCTAATAGTTCCTGTTTTATTGCCCCAGTCTATACCAAAGTCTTGCCCAAGTCCTAACTCATCTCTTCCAAAATAACCTGAAATATATACTTTGTTTTTTGCGTTGATTTGATAATTTGCTTTTGCATTTAAATCGTAGAAATATAAAATGTTGTCTTTAAATTTTTCGGTCGCTTTTAAAAACACATCGGCGTAGGTTCTTCTTCCAGAAAGAATAAAGGAAGATTTATTTTTTTGTAGTGGGCCTTCAACACTTACTTTACTGCTAATTAAACCAATGCCACCATTAACCGTGTAATCTTGGTTATTGCCTTCTTTCATTTTAACATCGAGCACCGATGAAAGCCTTCCGCCGAATTGACTGGGGCTATTGCCTTTTATAATAGTGGCATCTTTAATGGCGTCACTATTAAATGTGCTAAAAAAACCAAGTAAATGCGTGGCATTATAAACCGGCGCTTCGTCTAGTAAAATTAAATTTTGATCGGCCCCACCACCACGTACAAAAAAACCGCTGTTTCCTTCGCCCGCCGATTTTACGCCAGGTAATAATTGTATCGTTTTTAAAATATCTTTTTCTCCAAAAATAACAGGCACTTTACTGATCGCCGACATATTAATGGTTTCGGTACCCATTTGAGCCTTGGTTAAATTATCGTTTTTTCGAGACGACTCAACCACCACTTCTTTTAAAACATTTTTTGTTTGCAAATAAAAATTAATGGATTTGCTGCTGTCTAATTTTATTTTTTGAACCAGCGTTTCGTACCCAACTTGAGAGACCACAACGGAGTAATTTCCGCTCGGTAGCGTAAGAGAATAAAACCCATATTCATTGGAAATAATACCCGCATTGGGTAATTCCTCAATACGCACCACAGCCTTAATTAAGGACTCGCCGGTTTGTTTATCTTTTACGATACCACTTATTACAAAGCTTTGTTGTGCTAAGGCTGATGTAAAATGTGCCCCAAGGCTTAGGAAGAAAGAAAAGATATATATTTTATAACGCATAGATATTTGTTAAACAATAGAATCTCTAGTTGGTTGAATAGTACAACAGATTCAATATTGCTGCGCAAAACTAACCCCACCTTTACAAAGTATTGTAAAACAAACTGTTAAAATAGCCAATACATTACCAATCATTCAATGCTCTAAGCGTATTGATATGGGCTACATGATGTTTGCCATGCCATGTATATACGGCAAAGAAATCCCATAAACTTATTTCAACGTTATGGGTGGGATGAAAAAACTTTCTTTGCCACTGCTCATCAGTAAAACTTTGGAGTAAGTCTACCCATCTTTGGTGTAGGGCACTTAATAGTGTAACTGAAACTTGAATAGGGGAATGCAATACATCGGTTGTAAATGACCAATCGTTTTCACTGTAGTCTTTAATGGTTGGTAGGTCTTCGGTTAATGCTAATTTAAATACTATAAAAGCATTCATATGACTATCTGCTAAATGATGCACCACTTGTCGAACGGTCCAGCCGCCATCTCGATAAGGGGTATCTAGCTGCTCTTTATTTAAATTATGTAGCGCTACATCTAAATTTGTAGGGGCAGCTTTCATTTCCGCTAACCAATCATTTTTGATGTCTTGGCTAAATGGTTTGAATTCAAAATTTCCAATAGGATAACGAGGATCTTTCATGTTATAATTGATTAATTTTTTTATTTCAACTACTATAAAACTAAGAACATTTAATTACAAAATATTCTTTTATGGTATCATTTTGATACAAAAAATTATTCTTTCCATTCAATGGGAATGGCAATTTCATTGGTTCTTGCTATCATTTGGTAAGGAGCGTTGTATCCCAAAAATGTATAATCACCTGTAACGGTAATTTTACGTTCTGATAGTATTTGTAATAGCTTTTCTTTATAAATTCTTATTTTTTCGTCGTTGGCGTAGCCCCCAAATGCAACCACAGCAACGTATTCTGGAGCTGATTGGTGTATGTGAATGCCCTCGTCATTGGGTGTAGGTAAGTTACTTTCATTGTATTTTGTTGGCATTACAAAACTCATTTCAGCGCCTTTTTCAGACATATTCATTCTTACGGGAGCCGTCATAGCTATGCTTTCGTTTTCTTTGTTGCCGCCAAATATATAACGGGCTAGTTTTCCAAAACCACTGCTCGCCACCGATTTGTAGTTTGTGGCACTCGAATAAACCGTTGCCATGGTTGCTGCCGGATAGTATCTTATTTCCAGCGCATCATCCTTTAAAATGGTCCTATATTTTTGCTTTTCTGTTTTCACGGAGTTGTTAGCAATAAATGATTGAAAAATAATATAAATGACCCCTAGTCCAAGTATAATGTACAAAGTTTTCATAGTGCTGTTTGTTATGATAACAATACATACTTGAATAGGTTCGAATCCATCAACTGGTGCGAGGATCAATCGGGCATTAACCCATTTAATTAAATACTATATTTATGATCCATCTAGTATAAGCGCGTGAACATGATTAAAAAAATTGCCACCAATTTAACCTTCTGGGTATTATTTGCTATCACAGCAGGGATATTGGTGGGTCATTTTTTTCCAGCCACCGGAGTTGCCATGCAACCACTTGGTCAATATTTTATTGATATCATTAAACTATTTATCTATCCAATTATACTGCTTACCATGGTCACCGGTATTTGTGGGATGGGCGATTTAAAAAAAGTAGGAAAAGTAGGTGGCAAAGCCCTCTTATATTTCGAGATCATTACCACCCTTGCTTTATTAATTGGTATTGGGGTTGGTTATTTGTTTGAGCCTGGTGCCGGTGTAAATACAAGCATTGTAGCCAAAGGCGATATTTCTAAGTATAGCAGCGGTCCCGTTTCTATTTCTTGGGTCCAGTTTTTTAAAGACAACCTTACTATTCAAGTGTTACTTTTTGCAATACTTGCAGGTATCGTAATTAGTAGATTAAAAAACAAAGAAACCATTTTAACAAAAGTATATTGGCTATCAAAGTACGTATTTAGAGGTCTTCATTTTGTAATGAAACTTGCACCAATAGGGGCTTTTGGGGGTATGGCATTTACCATTGGTAAATATGGCGTAGCCACCTTGTTGCCACTTGGTAAATTAATGGCCTGTGTATATATCACTATGGCCCTCTTTATCTTTTTGGTGTTAGGCGCAGTATTAAATTATTACAAAATTAGTATTTGGAAATTTTTCGGCTACATCAAAAACGAACTTCTGATTGTATTAGGTACCTCTTCTTCGGAAGCCGCACTACCATCACTCATGGAAAAGTTAGAGCATATGGGCTGCCACAAATCGGTGGTAGGGCTTGTGGTTCCTGCTGGCTATTCATTTAATTTAGATGGCACTTCTATATACCTGTCAATGGCCATTGTATTTTTAGCCCAGGTTTTCCATATTCAACTAAACATGGAACAAATTATTACCATCATTGGTATTTTAATGGTCACATCAAAAGGTGCAGCAGGTGTAACTGGTAGTGGGTTTATAATACTAGCTTCTACATTAACCGCTACAAAAATAATTCCGATAGAAGGTCTCGCATTACTACTGGGCGTAGACCGCTTTATGTCTGAAGCAAGGGCCATTACTAATTTTATTGGTAACGGCGTTGCCGCAATTTTTATCTCTAACAACGAAAAAATGTTTGACCGCTCCAGGATGTATAAAGCCTTTGGCATCCACAAAAACGAACTTTAGTGCCTATATTTTGTTACTTTAGGTAGCTATGATCGGACACCGCTTTATCAATTTTGTACCTGGCGAAAATTCAAAATCTAAATTCGAGCAAATGCTCGACATTTTCACGCAGTTATTAAACTACACGAGCGGAGACGCTACAGAAGCATTAGATTGGCTCAATCAACTAGACCGAACCCACAAATTTACAGATGATCAATACGGGGTTGGTGATTTTATTGAAGATCTAAAGCAAAACGGTTATCTAAAAGAAAACCCGCAGGATGGTAAATTTGCAATTACTGCAAAAACTGAACAAACCATTCGTCAAAAAAGTCTCGAAGAAATTTTTGGTAAACTAAAAAAAGGTAAGCAAGGTAATCATAGCACTACCAAAGCTGGACCTACTGGTGATATCAATTCAGATACTCGCTCTTTTCAGTTTGGAGATTTAATGGAACAAATTGATTTTACAGAGAGTATTAAAAATGCGCAAATCAATAGAGGGGTCGATGCCTTTTCGATGCATGAAGATGATTTGGTGATTAGAGAGGCGGATTTTAAAACGCAAACGTCAACGGTGCTCATGATTGATATTTCGCACTCTATGATTTTATATGGCGAAGATAGAATCACGCCTGCAAAAAAAGTAGCGATGGCGCTTTGTGAACTTATCACTAAAAAATATCCAAAAGACACCATCGATATTGTGGTTTTTGGTAATGATGCATGGCAGGTAGAAATTAAAGACCTACCCTATTTACAAGTTGGACCTTATCATACCAATACCGTTGCAGGGCTTGAATTAGCGATGGATATATTACGCAAACGTAAAACGTCCAACAAGCAAATTTTTATGATTACCGACGGCAAGCCTACTTGTTTAAAAATTGGTGGCCGGTATTATAAAAATAGTTTTGGATTGGACCGAAAAGTGATAAACCGTTGTATTAATTTAGCTGCTCAGTGTAAGAAATTAAAAATTCCGATTACAACATTTATGATTGCATCGGATCCGTATTTACAAAAGTTTGTAGAAGAGTTTACAGAAATGAATAATGGTAAAGCCTATTTTGCGTCACTTGACAATTTGGGTAGTTTTATTTTTAATGATTTTGAGAGTGGCAAAAGAAAAACATTGTATTAATTATGAGCAAGAAAATCGATATTAAAAAAATTATTACACTTGGTGATTTAAAAAAATCGGGCTACAAGTCAAAGTCTATTAAAGACGAAGTGCGTGATAATTTAATTGCTAGTATCCAAAATAAAGAAAATGCTTTTGAAGGCATTTTAGGTTACGAAGACACGGTAATACCAGATGTAGAACGCGCATTATTAAGCCGACACAATATTTTGTTTTTGGGACTCCGTGGTCAGGCAAAAACCCGTATGGCGCGTCAAATGGTGGACTTATTAGAAGAATACATCCCTATTATTGCCGGATCTGAAGTAAATGACGATCCATTGCAACCCCTAAGCCGCTTTGCTGTAGACCTAATAGCAGAACATGGCGACGAAACCCCCATTATTTGGGTGCACAAAAGCGCGCGTTACGGCGAAAAACTAGCAACACCTGATGTAAGCGTATCTGATTTAATTGGTGACATTGACCCCATTAAAGCAGCTAATTTAAAACTCAGTTTTGCCGACGAAAAAGTAATTCATTATGGAATTATTCCAAGAAGTAATCGCTGCATTTTTGTAATCAATGAACTTCCCGATTTACAGGCCAGAATTCAGGTTTCTTTATTTAATATTTTGCAAGAAGGTGATATACAAATTAGAGGATTTAAACTTCGTATGCCACTTGATATTTTATTTGTGTTTACAGCAAACCCCGAAGACTATACCAACAGAGGAAGTATTGTTACCCCATTAAAAGACCGAATCGAAAGTCAGATATTAACGCACTATCCAAAAACCATTGAAACTTCACTTGCCATTACCGAGCAAGAAGCAAATATTTTGCCGGCGCAAAAAGAAAAAGTTGAAGTGAGTGATCTTATAAAAAAACTCATTGAACAAGTTTCTTTTGAAGCGCGCACCAATGAGTTTGTAGATAAAAAAAGTGGCGTGAGTGCCCGTTTAACAATCGCTGCATACGAGGCTGCGGTAAGCAGTGCAGAGCGAAGGGCCATCATTCATGGTCAATCAATTACGCAGGTATGGATTAGTGATTTATCGGGAATTATCCCGGCCATCACTGGAAAAATTGAACTTGTTTATGAGGGAGAGCAAGAGGGTCCTTACGAAGTGGCACTTAACTTATTAAACAAATCGATACGCACCATATTTGTAACTTATTTTCCAAATCCGGATGATGTAAAAAAACGAAAGTCACCAAAAAAATCTGCTGCCAATGCACCAGAACAAAAGCAACCCGAAAATCCGTATGCTTCCATTGCAAAATGGTTTGATGCAGGCAATCATCTCGATTTGTTTTTAGACATGAAAGACGAGGATAAAATTATTGAACTCTATAAAGTAGATGGTTTATTTGGGATCGTAAAAAAACATTTTCCGCAAGCAGGTGAAAATCAGGTTGCTCTTTTAATGGAATTTGTTTTACATGGTCTTTCATCCTATTCTATCATTAGTAAAAAAATGATTGATGGTAAAATTGAATTCAACGATATGATGGGAAGTATGATAAACCTAGGTGATATGGGTATGGACGAAGATGGGTTCAATGATTATGCGTAAATTGTATGAATCAACTAGTATCAGATAGTAACTTTAAAGTATATGTATATGCGTATTCAATTTTCTAAAACGTATCTATTAGGTTTTTTGGTGGGTTGTTTATTTTGGGCGCAACCTATAGCTGCACAATCCGATTCGTTATTACAACAATTGATCAGTGCTAATGCTATAGACTCAAGTTTAATACAACCGCCTGCAAAAATGCTATTTACACAGCGTGCTTTGTGGGGCACCAATGGGATCTTAAAAAACAGGTATAGTGGCAATGATTTAGTTGCAAATAGAAAAACAGATCTTAAAATTCGCCGAACTATGTTACAGCTTCACCAAATTGGTGGATTTGTTACAATTGGCGGTATGCTTGCACAGGGTATTATTGGAAGTCAACTATATAAGGGTGATTACAAAGTTAAAGACCTCCATGAAAATGTAGGAATGGCCGTAAACCTTACCTATGGATTTACTGCATTAAACGGTCTTTTTGCACCCCCTTCGGCTTTTAACAGGGATAAAAAAATTACCTCTATACGTTTGCATAAATGGCTTGCAGTGCTGCACCTTTCAGGCATGATTGCAACCAATATACTTGCTACTCAAATAGAAAACAACGTTTCTTTAAAACCCTACCACCGCGCAGCTGCGTATGTTAGTTTTGCAAGTTTAGCTACAGCGCTTATTGTTATAAAATTTTAATCTATGCTACACTATATTCTTTTAAATCTTTTGATGTCTGTATTTTTTCAGGCACCTACTTACGACGTTTCAAGCTCTAGTATCACATATACGATGAAGCATAAATTGCATGCTTGGGATGGAACCAGCAAACAGGTAAATGTGGCAAGCAAGTGGAACGGAGATAAACTGGAACAAATTTCTGTGCTCGCAAAAGTGAGCAGTTTTAATAGTGGCCTATCAAGTAGAGATAGCCATATGATTGAAGTACTAGATGCACTAACCATTCCTAACATTACGTTTAGTAGCACTAATATTAAGTATAATGGAGCCGATATAATTACAACAGGCAAATTACAATTTCACGGCGTTACCAAAGAAATTCAATTTGTTGCTAAGGCTAAAAAAGAAAACAGCCATTGGTTGTATGAAGGCGAATTTCCAGTTCTTCTAGAATCGTACAATGTAAAAAGACCTAGTTTACTTTTTGTAAAAGCAGATAATTTGATAAAAATCAAATTTGCACTAGTTTTTAAAGACAAATAAGTGAGCATACCTACCCAAGCCGTTTTTATTTTTCCGCATCAGCTTTTTAAAAGATCGGAAATGCTGGATAAAGACAAAATGCACTTTTTAGTAGAGGAGCATCTGTTTTTTACACAATATCCTTTTCATAAAGAAAAACTGGTGCTCCATAGAGCGTCTATGAAAGCCTATGAGAGGTATCTGTTACAAGAAGGCTATCGGGTCCAGTACATTGATAGCACAGATGAGCTTCATGATTGCAGGTTACTCATTGGTTATTTAGCCAAACAAAAATGTGCGGATATTTCAATTATAGATCCGGTAGATTATTTGCTTACTAGGCGTATAAAATGTAAATCGTCAGCATAAAGTGGACAAAATATAGTCTAAATTAGCAGAGTGTTTCCATCATTAACAATTAAACCAATAATGACATGGAACTGAAGCCAAAACAATCTACAGAGAACTTCATTAAAGAGATCCGCCGCAAGACAAGGAGACTCTTTTCCTCAGAACAAAAGTTAGTAATCGTAATGGAAGCTCAACGAGGGGAATACTCCATTGCAGAGCTTTGCCGCAAACATGGTATATCCCAAGCCACCTTTTATAAATGGAACAAAGAGTTTATGGAAGCGGGTAAAAAACGTCTATCTGGCGATACCACAAGGGAAGCTACCAGTGATGAAGTAGCTGAACTACGAAATAAAAATAAGGAGCTTAAGGAACTTGTAGCTGATTTATTGCTTGAAAACAACATACTAAAAAAAAGTATCGACAGGCTGGCTTAAATGAAAAGTATGTTAAGTATATGAAACTAACAGCACAGGAAAAGCAGGAAGTAATTAAACTAGTGGAGGGTTCTGAACTAGGGGTTCATCAAACGATACAGAAGCTGGGTATTGCTAAGAGCACTTTTTACAAATGGTATAAGGCTTATTTAGACCAAGGAATGGTGGGACTAGAACCAAAGCCACCCAGTAATCGTAGGCAGTGGAATACCATCCCTGAAGGGGAGAAAAACCTAGTAGTAGAACTGGCTTTAGAATACAGTGATTTATCACCTAGGGAACTAGCTTGTAAGCTCAGTGACACAAGGGGTGTATTCATCTCTGAGTCGAGTGTTTATAGGATATTAAAGTCAAGGGGATTGATCACCACACCTAATCATATATTACTATGTGCTAGTGACAGCTTTGAAAAGAAAACCCATTTTGTCCATGAGATGTGGCAAACGGATTTTACTTACTTCAAAATTATTGGTTGGGGATGGTACTACCTAAGCACCATTATTGATGATTACAGCAGGTACATTGTTCACTGGGAATTATGCAGCACGATGAAAGCTGAAAACGTTCAATCAAGTATCGCACAGGCTTTAATAAAAGCGGAACTTAAACCTAGCCAAAGGCCAGTTTTACTAAGTGATAATGGCGCATGTTATGTATCCTCTGAACTAAAAGATTATTTATCAACCGTGAATATTAAATCTATCCACGGAAGAGTAATGCACCCACAAACACAAGGGAAAATCGAAAGGTATCACCGTTCCATGAAAAATGTAGTAAAACTAGACAACTATTATCATCCCGAACAGTTAATGAATGCCATCCAGGATTTTGTGGAATACTATAATTATGAACGCTACCATGAATCACTAAAAAATGTAACCCCTTCAGATGTGTATTATGGGAGACAAGAACAAATCCTTAATAAAAGAGCTCTTATTAAACAACAAACACTAAA